>Ga0209382_10000003_pt1 | contig 374832 bp, 384 predicted proteins | sample SoiMetdeltSBSDD5_FD_187599 | JGI IMG/M metagenome (GOLD analysis project Ga0209382, IMG submission 187599) | Bulk soil microbial communities from a Populus tree surrounding site in Tennessee, USA - Soil MetaG P. deltoides SBSDD5 (SPAdes) (version 2) | ecosystem: Environmental > Terrestrial >...
CAGGGGAGGGCGCACGTGGGCGGCCGGGATGCGGCCCAGGAGCACGAGCGCCTCTTTCATGCGGTTGTGCATGTCCACGAACGGCGGGGCGTAGAACACGCGGACCAGTGGATCGAGCCGATCGTTGACGCGGCGCGCGCCGTCGAGATCGCCCTTGCCGCACGCCTCGAACAGCTCGACCTGCAGGTCGGCCGCGACGCTGCCCATGCCGGAGATGGCGCCGTCGGCGCCGAGGAGGAAGGTGGCCATGAGCGACATCGTGAACGACGACAGCATGGCGACGGGCCGGCCGGTGGCGCGCAGGGCTCGCAGGTTGCGCTCGAAGGCCACGATCTCGTTCGACCAGTCCTTGACGCCCACCACCCCGGGGATCTCGGCCAGGCGTGCCAGCGTCTCGGGGGCGTACCCGATGCCCGAGGCCGGGGGGTACTCGAACGCGATGATCGGCAGCCCGACCGTCGCCACCTCCGAGTAGTGCCGGACGACCATGTCCGGCTTCAGCTGGGCGCCCCACATGAACAGGGTGGGGGGGAACAGCAGGATGCCGGCAGCGCCGGCCGCGCGAGCGTCTCGAGCGAGCTCGACGGCCTCGGCGGTGCCGTCCGAGTAGACGCCGGCGACGACCGGACAGTGGCCAGCGACCTCGTCCAGCGCGACGGCCAGCGAGCGCCGCCGTTCGTCGCGGCTGAGCGACGAGACCTCGCTGGCATGGCCGTTGACGACCACGCTGGTGACGCCGCGCGTCTCGGCCAGCCAGCGGATGTGGCGGCGGTAGGCCGGCTCGTCGATCGCCAGGTCGGCCGTGAACGGCAGGATGTTGGCGGGCATCACGCCCGAGAAGAGCAGCGGCTCACGCATCGTCGGTCTCCTACCAGCTCGAGATGGTGTCCAGGACTTCCCTGGATTGTACGACGCGGCCGAACGCCCGGGCCACGATGTCCAGCGTGGCCCGCTGGATGTCGGGCCACAAGGTGGCGACCCCGTCTTCGACCACGCTGACCCGGTACTCCCGATTGAAGGCGCCCACGACCGTCGACAGCACGCAGATGTCGGTCATGGTGCCGGTGATCACCAGTGACGTCACGCTGCGCGCGCGGAGAGCGCCATCGAGCTCGGTGCCGGCGAAGGCGTCGTACCAGCGCTTGCGCACGACCAGCTCGTCGGCCCGCGGGGCCAGGGCGCCGATGGTGGCTGCGCTCGGGTCGCCTTCCAGGCACGACGACGAGGGCGCGCCGAAGCCGCGGGGGCCGTCGGGGGGCGCCGGGCGGTGCTCGGGGTGGAGCTCGCCGACCAGGAGCGGCACCGCCGGCGAGTACGTGAACTCGCTGAACACGACGGGCAGCCGCTTGCCGCGGAAGCCCTCGAGGAGGGCGCGGATCACCGGCACGGTCTCGCGCGCCGGTGGGACTTCCATGGCCTGGCCGGGATCGACGAACCCGCGCTGCATGTCCACGATCAGCAGCGCCGTGCGGCCGGGCTCCAGCCGCAGGACGCGCGCGAACGTCGCTGTCCGATCGCTCATCGCGGCGCCCCGGGGGCGGCCTGCAGGAGATCGATGTAGGCCCCACGAACGAGCTGAGCGTCGTCGATCCCGAGCATCGTCATCAGGCGGCGGGCCTCGGCCATCCCTGGCCCGGCGCCCTCGTCGTCGTCCAGCACGACTTCCAGCTCGACGAAGCTGCCGAGGCGCTCCACGATGTCGAGGTGCACCCGCGTGCGTCCGACCAGCCGCACGGTGCGCTGCTTGCGCACGACACCGACGATCCCGCAGGCCGCGGCCAGGGTGTCGCGCAGCCGGTCGGGCTCCGCCGTCGGCGTCAGGATGTAGCGGGACGTCTTGGGGCCGGCGTCGTCCGGCCGCTGGTAGTGGATCAGCGCGCCCGAGGCTGCCGAGAGCCGTCGAAGCTTCAGACGGCCCCGAGGACAGTGAAAGAACGTGTCTTCCTGCTCCAGGCAGACCGGCTCCGACGCTCCCAGCGCCGCGAGTGCGGCGGTCAGCCGTTCGAGGTCCTTCACCGCGGCCTTGATCTCGACGTTGCGCGGCATCCTACACGGACTCCACGCCGTCAATCATGCGCGCTCCCCGTGACGTGGTCGTCGGCCAGGATGGCCCAGCGCTCGTGATCGCGCCAGCAGCCGGCGACCCGCAGGTATCCGGCCGAGTATCCCTCGAGCCGGAAGCCGAGGCGACGGACCAGGCGGATCGACGCGACATTGTCGGGCTGGATGTTCGCCTCCAGACGGTGCAGGCCGAGCCGCCGGAACGCGTCGTCGACGACGAGCGCCAGCCCTTCGGTCATGAGGCCGCGTCGCGCGTGCGGGCGAAAGGCATAGTAGCCGAGATAGCCGCTGCGGAACGCCCCCCGAACGATCTCGCTGATGTTCACGACCCCCACGAGCTCGCGGGTGCCCCGCATGCACACCAGGTAGCCGACGTGGGTGGGCCGTCGCAGACGCCGGAGATACGCGCGGTACGCGCTCGGCGTCGCCGGCGGCGCGACCCAGCGCCCGTGCAGCGTCCGGCTCCGGCGCACCGCCGCGACGAAGGCCGCCAGCCACGTCGACGACGGCCTGACCAGGCGGACACGCGCGGGCATCGGGCCCGCGCGACCCAGCGCAGCGCCATCACCTGCGTGCAACCGTGCCGCCGCCGGACGACCGACCGCGTCGGCGCCGGGCGCCCCGTGGTGTCGAGGTCGAGCGTCGTGGATGAGATCTTCCTCGCTGGCCACGCTCGGGGCACGCCCGCGCGCCGCTACGTCAGCATGACCTCAAATCGTCGTGAGCCGCGCCGTCCATCCGGGGCGGAATGTCGCCCGGGCAACACCGTAGCATGGCCGACGCCCACCCGTGGCCCGGGACGGGCGCCGCCCGGACCCGGGGGTGGCGACGCCGGAAGGACGGTCAGCGCAGGGCGGGCAGGATCTCCCGGGCGATGCGCTCGACCTGCTCGGGCTGGTAGCGATAGGGGATCAGGATGATGCGGTCGACGCCGGAGTCGACGTGGGCCTGGAGCTGCTCGATGCACTCCTTGGCGTTGCCGCGGATCGCGTGCTCGATCGTCGATTCGCTCCAGGCCGCGACGTCCCACTCGGTCTGCAGCCAGTGCCGCATGGGGGCCTCGGTGTCGGCCCGCGAGCCGCCCACGAGGATGGCCAGCTGGTTGGTGCCGGTCAGTGTCGCGGGGTCGCGGCCGGCTTCGCGGGCGAAGCCGACGATCTTCTCCCAGCCGCGCCGGTAGCTCTCCGGGGTGTAGAAGTACGTCAGCCAGCCGTCGCCCCTAGTCGCGACCCGTCGGAGCACTGCGTCGACGTAGCCGCCGATCAGGATCGGGGGGCGTGGACGCTGGACGGTCCGGGGACGGACGACCGCCTCGCGGAGGTTGAACTCGTCGGCCTGCAGGGTCACCCGGTCCTCCGTCCACAGGCGGGTGAGGATCTCGAGATTGCGCTCGAACAGGCGGCCGCGCTGCTTGAACGGGACGCCGACCGCGTCGAACTCGCGCGCGTACCAGCCGGCCGCCACCCCGAGGATCAGCCGGCCCCGGCTGATCACGTCGAGCGTGCCGATCGCCTTGGCGGCCACCGTCGGGTTGCGCAGCGGCAGCACCAGCACGCCGGTGCCGAGCTTGACGGTCGAGGTTCGCGCCGCGATGGCGGTGAGGGTCCCGACGGCGTCGAGGATCGGGAACGACGGCTCGACGCCGAGGATGACGTGGTCCCAGGCCCACAGGGACTCGAAGCCGAGGGCCTCGGCGCGGGCCGCGTACCGGTACAGCTCGTCGATGTCGGGGGTCTCGGTGGGCCCCACGAAGTTCTTGATGGCGAGACCGAAGGTCACTGGCATGTCGGCTATCCCAGGAAGCGCCGCTCCGGATCGAGAGCCCGGAGCATCTCCAGCTCGTCGTCGGTGGGGGGCTCGGTGACGCCGACCTCCGGCGCCGTGAGCAGGTCGAAGCCGGTCTCGGCTCGCACCCGGTCGAGGCTCACGCCCGGATGCAGCGCCTCGACGCGCATCCGTCGGCTGTCGGGATCGAAGCCGAACACCCCGAGGGTCGTCACCACCCGTGAGACACCGCCGAAGAGCAGGCCAGCGCGCCGGCGCGAGCCGTCGCCGGCGAGCCAGGCCGGGCTGGTCACGAAGTCGACCCGGGGGACGAAGCGGCGCCTCTCGTGCGGGGTGAGGATGATCACCTCGCGGCAGAGGGAGGCGATGTCGTTGGCGCCGCCGGTGCCCGGCAGCCGCACCTTGGGCTTCCAGTAGTCGCCGCCGACCACGCTCGTGTTGATGTTGCCGTGCTGGTCGATCTGGGCGCCGCCCATGAAGCCGTAGTCCAGGAAGCCGCGCTGGGCGAACAGGAACGTGTCGGTGATGCCGGGCAGCATCTGGGCGCGGTGGGCGGCCCGCATCTCGTTGGTCGAGACCGGCAACCGGCCCGGTCGGATCTGCGGCCCGATGATCCCGCCTTCGATCACCATCGTCAGCTTCGGCGCGTGCCGCTGCTGGGCCAGCGCGGCCGCGAGGAGGGGGACCCCGACCCCCGCGAACACCGTGGTGTCGTCCCTCAGCTGGCGCGAGCCCATCACGGCGAGAAGCTCCGCCGGCGTGACGGTGCTCATATCCCGGGCACGAGCTCCCGCGCCGCGTCCTGGGCACGCCGCAGACGCTGGCCGCCGAACAGCTCCAGGTAATCCTCGAACGTCGCCGGCGCGTGGACGTAGCGGGCGAGGTAGTCGCTCAGGGCCACGCTCACGCCCCGCGCGTCGACGTCCGCCGTGTAGGCGGCGAAGTGCTCGAAGTCGGCGTGATACCGGCCCCACACCTCGTGGGGATAGGCGCCGAACGGCTGGAGCACCAGCGCGTCCACCAGGAACCCGGGAATCAGGGTCCGGTCGGGTCGTCGGCGGATCTCCTCCTCCGTGACCAGCTCCTCCGTCGTGACGATCACCGTCGTCGCCGCGCGCGCCATGTCGACGTCCATGTGCGGGTAGCCGTCGATCTGGCAGTTGCCGAAGCGGTCGGCGCGGCTGACGTGGAGCAGGGCCACGTCGGGAAACAGCGCGGGGATCGCCGCCAGCGTCTCGCCGGTGTACGGGTCCTGGATGGTCTTGGTGCCGGCGACGCCCATGAGGTCGGAGCCCAGCATCGTGAGCGCGGGCAGAAACGGCACGCCCATGCCGGCCGCGCGGAAGCGGAGGCCGAAGGCGAGGTGGCTCCACTCCTCGAGCGCGACCTGTCCGGACTCGACGTAGTGCCGCATCACCTTCGACACGCCCCAGGGCAGGCCGATCGACATCCACGCGGTGACGACCCGCTGCGCGGCCCCGGCCGCCATCATCAGGTCGCCCTCGGTGCACATCAGGTTTCGACTCAGCGTCAACCCGCTGCGACGCTGTCGCAGGGTCTCCCGCACCAGGGCCAGCGGGGTGCGGGTGAACAGGCAGCCGCCGGCGACCACGTGATCACCGTCCTTCACCCGAGCGGCGGCGTCGTCCAGGCTGGTGAGCTTGTCGCCTGCGGACTTCGCCTTGGCCTCCAGCCGTCGGCGGGCGGCGACGAAGTCGTACTCGCGCCGGTTCAGGTCAGGATCTCCCAGCCGGCCTGGTAGCGATCGAGCTCGCGGCGCGTCTTGTCGTCCATGGGGTGCTCGCGCTCCGGCACGTCCACCTTCTTGTCCTCGCCGCAGAGCGCCGTCGTGAAGTAGCGCTGGCCGGTGTCGTTGGCCATGGTCACGATCGACGGCAGCTCCGGGCGGTGCCGGGCGAGCTTCAGGGCGGCCGCCACGTTGCACCCCGTGGAGATGCCGCAGAACATGCCCTCCTCGGCGGCGAGGCGGCGCGCCATGACGAGGCTCTCGTCGGTGGTGGTCGTGATGACACCGGAGAGGTGGGCCACGTCCAGGTTGTCGGGGATGAAGCCGTCGCCGATGCCCTCGATGCCGTGGGGTCCCCACTCGCGACGGGCCAGCAGCGCGCATTCCTCCGGCTCGACGGCGTACAGGCGGACGCGGCCGTCCCGCTCGCGGAGGAACCGGCCGACGCCGGTCAGCGTGCCGCCGCTGCCCTGGGCGGCCACGAAGGCTCCGATCACGCCGCCGGTCTGCTCCCACACCTCGGGGCCGGTGGTGCGGTAGTGCGCCTCGACGTTGTCGACGTTGTCGAACTGACCGGGCACCCAGTAGCCGGCCGGATCGCCGGCGCGGATCTCGGCCAGGCGCTTCAGCGAGAGGTCGACGTCGCTCTCGCCGCCGGCGGTGAAGATGAGATCGGCGCCGTAGGCCCGCATGATCTTCTTGCGCTCGTCGCTCATGCCTTCCGGCATGACGACCGTGCAGCGATAGCCCTTCACGGCCGCCACGAACGCGCAGGCGATGCCGGCGTTGCCGGTCGAGCACTCCAGCACGCGCATGCCGGGCTTGAGGTCGCCGCGCGCCTCGGCGCGCTCGAACATCCAGAGGTAGATGCGGTCCTTGAGGCTGCCGCTGGGTCCGAACCACTCGAGCTTCAGGTACACGGCGGGACGGACGTCGTCCGTCACGCGATTGAGCTTCACCAGCGGCGTGCGTCCGACCGCCTCGGCGATCGACGACAGCGCGGTCCGGTACGCGTCCCAGCGGAGTGTCATCGGGAGGCGAATTGTACCTCAGGGCAGGCGCAGCCGCCCCTCCAGCACGGGCACCACGCTGCCCCCGACACGGATGTCGGTGGCCGAGCCGTCACGCACGCGCAGGCGGATGTGCACGAAGCTCGCCCGGCGCATTCTCGTCCCCTGCTCGCTCACGACGTGCGCCGTCTCGGCGGGCGCGATCAGCCCGTGCGCGACGAGGTACGCGCCCAGCGGGCCGCTGGCCGAGCCCGTCGCCGGATCCTCGGGCACCCCCGACGTGTGGGGCGCGAACATCCTGGAATAGGCGCCGGTCGGCGGTTCCGGGGCGAAGACGAACACTCCGGGCAGGGAGGCGTCGCCGAACGCGCGTCGCATCGCCGCCACGTCCAGCACGGCGCGATCGACGGCGGCGCGGTCTCGCAGCGGCACGTAGAGGAAGAGCGAGCCCGCGGTGCCCGTGCAGACGGGCGCGCGCTCGAGCAGGTCGCGCTCGTCCAGTTCCAGCGCGCCGGCGACGCCCGCCCGCGTCGCCACCTCGGGGCCGAACACGGCGTCGCGCTGGCGCATCCACACGAAGGCGGGACGGGCGGCGTCACCCTCGAGCTCCACGGCGACGGGGCCGATGCCTTCCTCGAGCGCCGCGCGCACGGCGCCGCCCAGTCGCCCCCGGGTGGCCAGCACCCAGGCGGTGCCGATCGTGGGATGGCCGGCGAACGGCACCTCCCTGGCGGGCGTGAAGATCCGCACGGCCGCCGCGCAGTCGGGCCGGGTCGGAGGCAGCACGAACGTCGTCTCCGACAGGTTCATCTCGCGCGCGATCGCCTGCATCTCGTCGTCCGTCAGCCCGTCCGCGTCGAGGACGACGCCGAGGGGGTTGCCGCCGAACACCTTCTCGGTGAAGACGTCGACCTGCACGAACGCGTACTCACGGCCCATGGCGCGCAGGATGTCCCCCGCCTGCCGAGCCGTCAAGGGCGGCTCAGCCGCCCACCGCGTCGAAGGCCGAGCGGACGTGCCGGACGTCGAGCGCGCCGCGCCCGTCCAGCGTGACCGAGACCACGTCGAATCGACAGCGGACGCCGGCGAGCCCTCGCCACTTGAGGTAGTGCTGGGCCAGGCGCGTGAGCCGGCGCTGCTTGTGCCAGGACACCGCGGCCGCCGGCGTCTCGCCCCAGCCAATCCGGCGGCACTTGACCTCGACGAACACCACCACACCCTCCTCGCGACAGACGAGGTCGATCTCGCCCTCGCTGAAGCGCACGTTGCGCTCCGCGATCGTCAGGCCAGACGTGTGGAGAAAGCGGGCCGCTGCCTCCTCGGCCGCGCGGCCCAGCGTGTGCCGCCTGTCAGCCACGGTGCAGACTCGCCCGTCCCGGCCCCCGCGACAATGTCGAATCTTGGACACACCCCGTCCCGGCCGGGAGCGCGGGCGGCACGGGCGAGGATGGTCGGTCCGGCCGCGGCGTCCCTGCCCGCTGGCCGGTCAGCCGTCGACGTCGACGGCGAAGAGCGACTGCTGACGCCAGGCGCTGACGAACGAGCGGCGATGCAGCGGGCAGAGACCGTGACGGTCGATGGCGGCGATGTGCTCGGGGGTGGCGTAGCCCTTGTGCCGGGCGAAGCCGTACACGGGAAACTGCGTGTCGAGGTCGCGCATCAGACGGTCGCGCGTCACCTTGGCGACGATGGAGGCCGCCGCCACGCTGGCGCAGCGCGCGTCGCCGTCGACGAGATTGCGCTGGGGGCAGGGGCACACGTGGAGCGCCACGAAGTCGGTGATGACGAGCTCGGGTGCCACGACCAGCCCCGCCAGCGCCTGCTGCATGGCCAGGCGGGTGGCCTCGAGAATGTTGATGCGGTCGATCGTGAGGTGGTCGACGACGCCCACGCCGATGGCGACCGCGCGCTCCTGGATGAGGGCGAACAGCTCCTCGCGTCGCTCGGGCGGCAGCAGCTTGCTGTCGGCGACTCCCCGGACCCGGCGGTCGGGCGCGATGACGACGGCCGCCGCGACGACCGGCCCGGCCAGGGGGCCGCGGCCGGCCTCGTCGACGCCGGCGATGTGCGTCAGGCCCGTGCGCCAGGCCTGGGCTTCGAACCGGTACGGCGCCGCGGTCGGCGACACGCTTCGGACGCGGCGCTACTCGTCGGTGGCGGTGGTGGCCGGGACGACGCCGGCGCGCTTTTCCTTGAGGCGCGCGGCCTTGCCGGCCAGATCGCGCAGGTAGTAGAGCTTCGAGCGACGCACGCGACCTCGCCGCACCGTCTCCACGCGCTCGATGCGCGGGGAGTGCACCGGGAACGTGCGCTCGACGCCCACCCCGTAGGAGATCCGGCGGACGGTGAACGAGGCGCGGGCTCCCCCGCCGCGGCGGCGGATGACGGTGCCCTCGAACACCTGCGTCCGCTCCTTCTCCCCCTCGATGACCTTCACGTGCACGCGCACCTGATCGCCGGGCTGAAAGGCCTGACGATCCTTCTTGAGCTGCGCGGCCTCGACCAGCTGTATCGCGTCCATGGTCCTGCTCTCCCTCTCGTGTTCGGTCTCAGCGCGGCTCGCCGTCGGCCGGCGTCTCGCCGCGCTCGAATCGCTCGATCCAGCGCCGGTCGTCCGCGTCGAGCGGAGCCCGGGTCAGCAGGTCGGGGCGTCGCCGCCACGTCAGCCACAGCGCCTGCAGGCGTCGCCAGCGCGCGATGCGCGCGTGGTCGCCGGACAGCAGCACCGCGGGCACCCGGACGCCTCGGAACTCCTCGGGCCGGGTGTACTGCGGCGGCTCCAGCAGCCCGCTCGCGAACGATTCGCGCTCGGCCGCACCTTCCGCCCCCAGCACGCCGGGCTGCAGACGGGTCACCGCGTCCGTGATCACGAGAGCCGGCAGCTCGCCCCCGGTGAGCACGTAGTCGCCGATCGAGATCACCTCGTCGGCGAGCCCGTCGGCCACGCGCTCGTCCACGCCCTCGTACCGTCCGGCCAGGAGGATCAGATGCGGCGCGCGCGCGAGCTCGGCCGCGACGTCCTGCGTGAAGCGCCGGCCGCGAGGATCCAGCAAGGCCACCCGGGCCTGCGGCGTCCGCAGCGCGTCGACCGCGGCGAAGAGCGGCTCCGGCTTGAGCACCATCCCGCCGCCTCCGCCGAACTGGTAGTCGTCGGTGCCCCGATGCTTGCCTCCCGCGTAGTCTCGGAGATTCACCACCCGGATGTCAACGAGCCCGCGGGCGCGCGCGCGGCCCAGGATCGACTCCGACACCGCCGGCTCCACGATGCCAGGGAACAGCGTCACGATGTCGATCCGCACGGCCGTGCTCCTATAGCTCGAGCAGTCCCTCCGGCGGCCGGATCACGACCCGGCGCGCGCCCACGTCGACGTCGACGACGATCTCCGCCACCGCGGGGATCAGATGCTCGCGCCCCGACCCCCGCACGACCCACAGGTCGTGGGCCGGCGACGACTCGACGGCGCTCAGCTCGCCGACGGGGCGGCCGTCCTCGGTGAGGACCCGGCATCCCACGAGCTGCCAGGGGTACACGTGCCCCGGGGGCGGCGGCAGCGCCTGCGCCCGCGGCAGGGCGACCAGTCGCCCCACGAGGGCCCGGGCCGTCGCCACTGACTCGCAGCCCGCCAGGGTGAGCAGCACCGCCTCGCCCTGCCGCCGCGCGCCGGTGAGGCGCCAGACGGCCCGGTCGTCGGTCGCCGGATCCCACAGCACGCACTCGCGCAGGCCCTCGAAGCGCTGGGGCCGGTCGGTGTGCGGCGTCACCCGCACCTCGCCGCGCAGCCCGTGCGGCCGCGTCACCTCGCCCACCACGACCAGCTCACCGTCCGCACCGGTCACGGCTCACCCCCGGGCTCGGCCGCGTCGTCGTCGAACGGGCGGGGCTAGGCTCCGGCCCTCGCGGCCACCGCGATCAGCTTCTTGACGGTGTTCGAGGGCTGCGCGCCCTTGCTGATCCACGCGCTCGCCCGATCGCGGTCGATCTTCACCGTCGGCGGCTGCGTGACCGGGTTGTAGTGGCCGATCACCTCGATGAACCGGCCGTCGCGCGGAGCGCGCGATTCCGCCACCACCACCCGGTAGCGGGGCCGCTTGCTCGAGCCTTCACGTCGGAGTCGAATCGTCACCGCCACGTCGTCACCCCCTCAGGGTCGGAAAGCCGGGCAGGCCCTTGAGCTTGCCCAGCTTGCCTTCCATGCCTTTGAGCTGCCGCATCATCTTGCGCAGCTGCGCGAACTGCTTGAGCAGCCGGTTCACGTCCTGCACGCTCGTCCCGCTGCCGCGGGCGATGCGCTGCCGGCGGGTGCCGTTGATGATCTCCGGGTGGACCCGCTCGCCCGGCGTCATCGAGGAGATGATCGCGTCGAAGCGACCCAGGTCCGCCTGCTCGTCGCCCATTTCGGCCGGCGCGCCCTTGAGCATCTTGCCGAACGGCAGCATGCCGAGGATCTGGTCGAGCGGCCCCATCTTCCGGAGCTGCCGGAGCTGCTCGCGGAAATCGTCCAGCGAGAAGGCATCCTCGCGCAGCTTGCGGACGAGCGCCTGGGCCTGCTCCTGATCGACGGCCTGCTGGGCCTTCTCGACGAGGGACAGCACGTCGCCCATCCCGAGGATGCGGGAGGCGAGCCGGTCGGGATGGAACGGCTCCAGCGCCTCGCTCTTCTCCCCGACGCCGACGAAGGCGATGGGTCGCCCGGTGACGTGCCGCACCGACAACGCGGCGCCGCCGCGCGAGTCGCCGTCCATCTTGGTGAGGATGACCGCGTCGATGCCCACGGCCTGGTTGAACCGCTCGGCCACGGTGACCGCGTCCTGTCCGGTCATGGCGTCGACCACGAGCAGCACGTGGTGCGGCGCCACGTCGCGCTTGATCGCCTTGAGCTCGTCGAGCATCGCGTCGTCGATGTGCAGACGCCCGGCGGTGTCGAGGATGAGCGGCGTCAGCCCGCGGGTGGCCGCCTCGTCCCGGGCGGCCCGGCAGATCTCCAGCGGGGTCTGGCCCGCCGCGCCGACGACGGGCACGCCGAGCTGGCCGCCCAGCGTGCGGAGCTGGTCCTGGGCGGCGGGCCGGTAGGTATCGGCGGCGGCCATGATCGGGTGCTGACCCTGCTTGCCGTACATCCGCGCGAGCTTGGCGGCGGTCGTGGTCTTGCCCGAGCCCTGCAGGCCCATCAGCATGATCACGGTCGGTGGATGCGGGGCCGTCGCCAGACGGTGGCCGCTGCCACCGAGCAGCTCGATCAGCTCGTCGTGGACGACCTTCACGACCTGCTGGGCCGGCGTCAGCGACCGCAGCACGTCCTGGCCGACGGCCTTCTCGCGGACGCGCTCCATGAAGGCGCGCACGACCTTGAAGTTCACGTCGGCTTCCAGCAGCGCCAGGCGCACCTCGCGCAGGGCCTCCTGGATGTTGTCCTCGCTCAGCCGACCGCGACCGCCGAGGCGGTCGAAGATCGATTGCAGTCGCGCGCTCAGGGAGTCGAGCATGAAAGACGAAGTCTACGCAACCACGCGGAACATTTCAACTCCTGCCCTCGCGTCGAGGGTTCAGCCGGCGGCGGCGCGCATCTGCGCGATCACGGCGGCGGGATCCTCGGCCTCGAAGACGGCGGAGCCCGCCACCAGGACCGAGGCGCCGTGCTCGGCGAGCGGACGCGCGTGCTCGACCTTCACGCCGCCGTCGATCGAGACGTCGACCGGCCGTCGGCCGAGCCGGGTCCGGAGCTCCCGGATCTTGGCGTAGACGGCGGGGATGAACGCCTGGCCGCCGAAGCCCGGGTTCACCGACATGACCAGGACCAGGTCGAGGTCGTCGAGGACGTAGTCCAGCGTGGCGGGGAGGGTGGCGGGGTTCAGCGCCGCCCCCGCGCGGACGGGCGCGCCGCGCTTGCCCGCCAGCTCCCGGATGCCGGCCAGCGTGCGCTGCAGGTGCGGACAGGCCTCGACGTGCACGGTGAGCATGTCGGCGCCACGGGCGGCGAACTCGGCGAGGTACCGCTCGGGCTCGACGATCATCAGGTGCAGGTCGAGCGGCAGCCGCGTGCGCTTGCGGATGGCGTCGAGGACCGGGAAGCCCATCGAGATGTTCGGCACGAAGCGGCCATCCATGACGTCGATGTGGATCTGGTCGGCCCCGGCCGCTTCCACCCTCGCGACCTCCTCGGCCAGCACACCGAAGTCCGCCGAGAGGATCGAGGGCGCGATCTTGACCACGCCCTTGTTATACCGCAACCGGCTCAGACCCGACGGAGCCGGACGGCGGTGAAGCCGTCGGCGCCGTGGCGATGGGGCGCGCAGCGCACGAAGCCGCCGGCGTCGGGGGCGACGGCGGCGTCGGCCGGCGCGTCGATCGCGAAGTCGCGGCGCGTGTCGAGGAAGTCGCGCACCACGTCCTCGTTCTCCTCGGGCTCGAGCGAGCAGGTCGCGTAGACGAGTCGTCCGCCCCGCCGCACGAGCCCGGCCGCCGCCCCGAGGATGCGTCGCTGGCGCCCGGCCGCCGCGGCCACGTCGGCTGGCTGGCGGCGCCACTTCACCTCGGGATGGCGTCGCAGCACGCCCAGGTTCGAGCACGGCGCGTCGACCAGCACGCCGTCACACGCGTCCTCCCAGCCCGGCGCCAACGCCTCGACCGTGCCCTCGACGGTCTCCACGATGGTCACGCCGAGGCGCGCGGTCGCCTCGGTGACGCGGGCCAGGCGCGCCGGCTGGGGATCGAACGCGACGATGCGCCCGCGGTTCCCCATGAGCTGCGCGAGATGGGTCGTCTTGGTGCCCGGCGCCGCGCACACGTCGGCGATGGTCGCGCCGGCGGCCGGCTCGAGTAGCCGGGCGACGAGCATCGAGGCCTCGTCCTGGACGACGCACAGCCCCTCGACGAACGCCCGCCAGCGTCCCGGCTCGCCGCCGCCCTCGACCACCAGGCCGTCCGGGGCCAGCGGCGCGGCGCGCACGAGCGCGCGCTCCTCGTCCCGGAGCCGGGCCGCCAGCGCTCCGGCGCTGGTGCGCAGCGTGTTGGCGCGGACGGTGAGCGGCGGCCGCGCGTTCGACGCGCGCATCAGGGCCTCCGCCTCGGCGGCGCCGTACCGTCCGACCCAGCGCGCGGTCAGCCAGGTCGGGAACGAGGCGCGCGTGGCGAGGGCCTCCAGCGGATCGTCCGGCGGCGCCGGCTCGCGCTCGGCCGCGCCGCGCCGTCCGAAGGCGCGCAGGACCGCGTTGACGTACTCGGCGACGCCCGGCGCGCCCCGGGCCAGCGTGACCGCGTCGTGCACCGCGGCGAACGCGGGAATGCGCTCGAGGCAGGCGATCTGGTACGCGGTCATGCGGAGCAGCACCCGCACGCGCCCGTCGAGGGCCGGCAGCCGCCGGCGCGAGTGGGGAGCGAGAATCCAGTCCAGGTAGCGCTGCCAGCGCAAGGTCCCGAAGACGAGCTCGGTCGCCAGCGCCACGTCTCGCGGCGAGAGCGAGTGGCGCCGCAGCTCGGCGTCGAGGGCGAGGTCGGCGAAGGCGCCGTCCGTCTCCACGCGCTCCAGGGTCCGCGCCGCCACGGCCCGGGCCGGCGAAGGTCCCGGCGCGCGCGCCGGCCGCCGTTGCGGCGCCGCGGTCACGGCGTCTCCAGCCGTCGACCGGCGGTGAGGCGGGCGCCGCGCAGGAACGCGTCCCACGAGATGGCCCGCCGGCTCTCGGGCTGGACCTCGAGCGGTATCAGCGTCCCGTCACCCGTGGCCACCGCCAGCGTGCGGTCGTGGACGACGAGGCGGCCGGGCTCACCGGTGCCGCTGCCGGCACGGGCGCGCCACACCGTCAGCGTGGTCCCGGCGGCGGCGGCCGTCGCGCCCGGCCACGGGTTGCACCCACGGATCAGGTTCACGAGCTCCGACGCGGGGCGGTGCCAGTCGAGCGCGCCGTCGCTCTTCTTCAGCCGCGGGGCCAGCGTCGCGGACTCGTGGGGCTGGGGCGCGGGCACCAGCGAGTCGAGACGGCCCAGCGTCTCGACGATCATCTCGGCGCCCAGCACGGCCAGCCGCTCCGCCAGCTCGCCGGCCGTCTCCTGGGAGCCGATCGGCGTGTCGGCCGTCAGCAGCACCGGGCCGGTGTCCATGCCCGCGTCCATCTGGAATGTGGTGATCCCGGTGGTCGTCTCCCCGCGGATGATCGCCCACTGGATCGGCGCGGCGCCGCGATACTTCGGCAGCAGGGAGGCGTGAGTGTTGATCGAGCCTCGCGCGGGGACGTCGAGGACGGCCTGCGGGAGGATCTGGCCGAAGGCGACGACGACGGCGACGTCGGCGCCGAGGGCGCGCAACCGTTCGGGCCACCCGGCGTCGCGCAGACGCGGCGGCTGGAGGACCGGCAGGCCGTGGGCGAGCGCCGCCGTCTTGACCGGTGGCGGGGTCAGGCGCTGGCCGCGGTGAGCGGGACGATCGGGCTGGGTGACGACGGCGACGACGGTGTGGTTCCGGAGAATCGCCTCGAACGCGGGCAGCGCGAACGTCGGCGTCCCGTAGAACAGAACCTTCAGTGGACTTACAGCGCGAAGGCGCGGTGGGCGACGGCGTCCTCGCTGAAGCCGTCCTTCTTGATGCGGCGCTTGATCCGGTCGCGGACCACGGGCTCGAGCCGGTCGATGAACAGGACCCCGTCCAGATGGTCCATCTCGTGCTGGAGCACGCGGGCGCGCAGACCCCGCGCGGTGATGGTCCGCGCCCGTCCCTGCAGGTCGTGGGCCTCGAGCGTGACCCATTCCGAGCGGGCGACCTGGGCGAAGATGCCCGGCAGCGAGAGGCAGCCCTCCTCGGCCGTCACCGTGCCGCCCTGCTGGGTGATGACGGGGTTCACCAGGGCCTCGGCGCCACGGCCCTCCTCGTCGCCGACGACCATCAACCGGATCGAGATGCCGACCTGGGGGGCGGCCAGGCCGATGCCGACCTCGTCGTACATCGTGTCGACCATGTCCTCGACCAGACGGCGGATCTCCGGCGTCACCACCTCGACGGGAGCCGCGCGGCGGCGCAGCACCGGATCGCCGTAACGACGGACCTTCAGGACGGCCATTCGACCGGATCCACCTCCACGCCAATGATACCGCGGCTTCGCGGGCGGGGCTCCCGGAAGTCCTCCAGCGCGGAGGCCAGGGCGATCGGCAGATCGGCGTCGCCCTTGACGACGATCCGTCGCGCCCGCTCCTTGCGCTCGGCCACCGGCGGGTACACGGTCAGCCGAGACGACGCCCGCAGCGCGGCCGCGATCTCGTCGGCGAGCCGTCGCGTGTCGCCGCCGGTCAGCCTCACCAAGGCGAGCCGCCGGAACGGCGGGTAGCCCAGCTCGGCGCGGAACTTCAGCTCGGGCTGATAGAACGTCTCCAGATGCTGTCGGGCGACGGCCGCGAGCGCGTAGTGGCCAGGATTCTGCGACTGGATCACGAGCGTCCCGTCGGCTCCGACCCGCTCGGCCGCCGCCCACAGCAGCGCGAACATCCGCTCGCCCGCGCGGAAGTCCGGCAGTCGCAGCAGCTGGTCGGGTGACACGAAGCCGGCCAGGCCGAGGGACGCCGGCCCGAAGAGTCGTAGCGCCGCCCGGGTGCCGACGACGATCTCGGCCTCGGCGGCCGCCGACCGCGCCGCCTCGCCCCGGCCCCCTCGCGCCTCCGGGTCCCAGCGGGCGACGCGCGCACGCGGGAAGCGCCGGCGCAGGGCCTGCTCGACCCGCTCGATCCCCCAGCCGAACGGCGACAGGCGGCGGCCCTGGCAGTGTCCGCACGTATCCATCGCCGGTGTCCCCGTGCCGCACAGCCGGCAGCTCAGCGAGGCCCCCGCCCGAGAGTAGCTCAGGGCCAGCGCGCAACGGGGACAGCGCACGATCTCGCCGCACTCGTCGCAGGCCAGGGCCGAGGCGAGACGGCTGACCAGCAGCAGCACCCGCCGCCCGGCGGCCAGCGTCTCGCGGACGCCGCGGGCCAGCGGCGGCGTCAACGGCTCGCGTCGCAGGATGCCGCGCGTGTCGGCGACGGTGACTACGGGCCACGGTCCCGCAGTCGGCGGCGCCATCGCGACGGCGCCGCCCGCGGTCACACGCCACCAGAGCTCGGCGCTCGGCGTGGCGGCGGTGAGCAGGAGTGGACGGCGCTCGCGGCGAGCCCGCTCCAGCACAATGTCCCGCGAGTGCAGCCGCGGCGGGCCCGGCGGCTTGTGCGCGGCCTCGTGCTCGTCGACGAGGGCGAGGAGTCCTCCCGGCGGAAGTGGGGCCAGCAGCGCCGAGCGGGTGCCGATGGCCGCCCGCGCGCGGCCGGCGCCGACCTGGGCCCATCCCTCGGCGCGCGCCGCGTCGGCCGTGCCCGAGTCGAGCCTGACGACGCCGCCGCGCCGGGCCAGGCGCCGGGCCCAGCGCGCGGCCGCCTCGACGTCGGGAACGATCAGGAGTGCGCCTGCCGACGTCGCCAGGCGGTCGAGCAGACGCCGCTCCCGCCCGGCGCCCACCAGCAGCTCGATCGCCGGCGCCGGAGAGACGGCAGGTCCCGGCCCGGGGTCTCCGTCGATGGCGAACGTCGCCGGCGCGTCGGTGAGCGCCCCCGGCGGAGGGAGCAGGGCGGCGCAGGTGGAGCCCAGAGACGAGAGCGACTCGCGCGCGATCCACTCGACGAGCGCCATGCGCGCCGGCGACAGCACGGGGACGCGGTCGGCGACCCCCAGCAGCGGCTTCAGCGAGTCCGCGTCGCCCTCGCGCACACCGATCACGACGCCGACTCTCCGGGCGCCCCGCAGCGGCGCCAGCACGCGCTGCCCGCGGGCGATCGTGAGCGTCGGGGGGATGCGGTACGAGAAGGGATGGTCGACCGGGGCGTCGAACGCGACGTCGGCGATCGGGCTCATCGCGTGCGGCGGGCGTCGTACTCCCGTCGAGCGAGCTTGAGGTCTTCCCAGGCCATGCGCTTGTAGTCCTGGCCGGGGTTCCGCAAGAGGAAGGCCGGATGGAACGTCGGAATCAGCACGGCCCCGCCATAGGGGTGCACGCGACCCCGCAGCTTGCCGATGGGCTCCTTCGTGCGCAGCAGGGTCTGGGTGGCCACGCTGCCGAGGGAGAGGATCACCCGGGGCTGGATCACGCCCAGCTGCTCGGCCAGGAACGGCGCGCACGCGGCCAGCTCGTCAGCGTCCGGGTTGCGATTGCCGGGGGGCCGGCACTTGACCGCGTTGCAGATGTAGACCTCGTCGCGCGACAGCTTCACCGACTCCAGCATGCGCGTCAGCAGCTGGCCCGCCCGCCCCACGAACGGCAGTCCCTGCGCGTCCTCGTCGGCGCCGGGGCCTTCGCCGATCACGACCAGGTCGGCCGTGGCGCTGCCGGAGCCGAAGACGATCGTGTGACGCGCCTCGCACAGCGTGCACTTGCGGCAGCCCTGCAGCCGGGTCTCCTGCTCCCGGAGCGCCTCGGCCGGCGTTCGCAGGAACTCACCCTCCACGGTGACAGCCTCGACGCCCAGGTCGCGATGGAAGCGGAGGGTGGCGGCCAGCGCGCCCAGCGCGTCGGCCAGCGCCGCGCGGGGATCGTCGCTCAGCGGACGGCCTTCGGCGCCGGATGGGCCGCGCGCAGCGCCAGGATCTCGTCGAAGATGGCGTCGGCCACCGCCGTCTTCGGCAGGCGGGGCAACGGCCGGCCGCCGCCCCAGCGATCGATGAGGAGCACCTCGTTGTCCTCGGCGTCGAAGCCGATGTCGCGGCGACTGACGTCGTTGGCCACCAGCAGGTCGATGCCCTTGGCCTCGAGCTTGTCCCGCGCATTGGCGACCACGTCCTGCGTCTCGGCGGCGAACCCGACCACGAACGCCCCGCCGGCGCGGGCGGCCACCTCGGCCAGGATGTCGGGATTCGGCGTGAGCTGCAGCGTCAGGTCGCGCTTGCCCTTGATCTTCTGCTCGGCCGGGGCCTGGACCCGGTAGTCGGCGACGGCGGCCGCCTTGATGACGATGCTCGCCCGCACCGCGTGGTGCAGTACCGCCTCGCGCATCTCCTCGGCCGTCTGCACCGGGACGAACGCGACGGCGCCCGGCGGCGTCAGCGCGGTCGGCCCCGACACCAGCGTGACCTCGGCGCCGCGTCGCGCGGCGGCGGCGGCCAGCGCATAGCCCATCCGGCCCGACGAACGGTTGGAGATGTAGCGCACGGGGTCGATCGGCTCACGCGTGGGACCGGCGGTGACGAGCACGCGCTCGCCGGCAAGGTCGCGGCCCGGCGTCAGCGCGGCGAGCAGCGACTCCACGATCGCCTCGACCTCCGGGAATCGGCCCTGGGCGCTCAGGCCCGAGGCGAGCGCGCCGGCGTCGGGCTCCAGCACGGTCACGCCGCGGGCGCGCAGCGTGGTGACGTTGGCGACGACCGCGGGGTGGTGCCACATCCCGCCGTCCATGGCCGGCGCCATCACGACGGGACACTGGACCGCCAGCAGCAGCGTCGTGAGGAAATCGTCGGCGATGCCGTGCGCGGCCTTGGCCAGCAGGTTCGCGGTGGCCGGCGCCACCAGCATCACCGCCGCCTGCTCGGCCACCGCCACGTGCTCGACCGCGGCATCGCTGTGAGGGTCGAACAGACTGGTCAGGACCGGTCGGCCGGACAGCGTACGGAACGTCAGCGGACCGACGAACTCGCGCGCGTGCTCGCTCAGGCACACGGTGACCCTGGCTCCCCTCCGCCTCAGCTCGCGCAGGAGATAGACGGCCTTGTAGGCGGCAATGGAACCGGTGACCCCGAGGATGAGCTCGCGCCCGTCCAGCGTGACGGTCGTCACGGTCAACCCTTGGCGGTGTCGGCCTCGTCCTTCACGCGATACTCGACCTTGGCCGCGGCGATCTCCTCCAGGGCGAGGCTGGTCGGCTTCTTGTGCCTCGAATCGACGCGGACGGACGCGCCTCGGTTGAGCTGGCGGGCCCGCTTGGCCGACAGGACGACGAGCAGGTAGCGGTTCGACACCTTGTTGAGAGACTCTTCCAGCGAGGGGAACGACATCAGTTCGGTACCTCCAGGTCTGGGAAGGTGAGGGCCAGGCGCGTCACGCGACAGCGCTCGGCGAGGATGATCGAGGACAGCTGCTCCATCGCCTCCTTCACGTCACGGTTCACGATCAGGTAATCGTACCGCTTCCACAGCGTCACCTCGAGCCGGGCGCGCTGCAGGCGCGTCGTGATCGCGCTGCCCGCGTCGGAGCCCCGCTCCCGCAGGCGCTGCTCCAGGTCCGCCATCGACGGGGCCACGATGAAGATCAGCACGGCCTCCGGGTAGCGGCTCCGGAGCTGGGCGGCGCCCTGGGTATCGATGTCGAGCAGGACGTCCCGCCCGTCGCGCAGCGCGGCCTCCAGCGGGACGGCGGGCGTCCCGTAGAGATTGTTGTGCACGGTGGCCCACTCGGCCAGCTCACCGCGGTCCAGCATCGAGCGGAACGCGGCCTCGCTTAGGAAGCGGAAGTCGCTGCCGGGGACCTCACCCGGCCGCGGCGCCCGCGTGGTCACCGACACCGAGTAGGCGAGATCGGGCAGCCGGAGGCGCATCTCGCGGCACAGCGTCGTCTTGCCGGCGCCCGAGGGGGCCGACACGACGAACAGCGTGCCCCGGCGCCTGATCACTCGGCCGGGCCCCGGTCGGAGGCCAGCCGCTGGGCCAGCGTGGCCGGCTCGAGCGAGGACAGGATCAAGTGGTCGCTGCCCGTCACGATGACCGCGCGCGTGCGCCGTCCGTTGGTGGCGTCGATGAGCTTCGTGCTCCCCTTGGCGCTCTCGATCAGACGCTTCACCGGCAGCGAGTCGAGGCCGACGATCGCCACGACCTGCTCGGCGACGACGACGTTTCCGTGGCCGACGTTCATGAGGCGCATCGCGCCGTTCCGGTTACTCAAGGTTCTGGACTTGCTCGCGCATCTTCTCCAGCACGCCCTTGCCCGCCAGCGCCGCCTGGCTCAGCTCGAGGTCGTCGGCCTTGCTGGCCACCGTGTTCACCTCGCGTCCGAGCTCCTGGAGGAGGAAGTCCAGCGTTCGCCCCACCGGGCCGCCCTTGTCGAGGACGAGGGCCAGCTCGGCCAGGTGCGCGCGCAGCCGCGTCAGCTCCTCGGCGATATCGGCCTTGTCGGCCCAGGCGGCCGCCTCGGTCAGGATGCGCGACTCGTCCAGCCCGGCGGCCCCGAGCAGCCCGCGCAGCCGCTCGCGCAGGCGCTCCTCGCGACGGGCCACGCCGGCCGGCGCGCGGGCGGCCATGGTCTCGACGACCGAGGCCAGCTCGCCGCGAAAGCCGCGCAGGTCCTGCGCCAGGCGCTCGCCCTCGGCGGTGCGGCGCTCGACCAGCTCGTCGATGGCCCGGGTCAGCGCCTGCTCGACCACGGGCCAGGGCACCGCGGCGTCGGACGGCTCGCTGTCCTCGACGCGGATGACACCGGGACGTTGCAGCAGCCACTCGAGCGTTACGGCGCCGGCCACGCCGAGATCGGCCAGCTCGGCGCCGAGCGCGCGGGCCCGGGCGACGTACTCGCGGGCGAGCGCGAGGTCGGCGACGACGCGCTGGGCCGACTCGGCGACGGTGGCGACCTGGACGGCGACGTCGACCCGGCCACGCTCGAGACGGGCGGTGATCACGCGGCGCGCCTCCATCTCCAGCGAGCCCAGCGCGCGCGGCAGACGCAGGGCGACGTCGAGGTGGCGATGGTTGACCGAGCGCGCCTCCACGGTGACGACGAGGGTGTCGCCACGGACCTCCGCACGCCCGAACCCGGTCATGCTGCGGATCATCGAATGCCACAGGATCGCCGAAATTCGCTGTAGTGTCAATATGTTATGATCCGCGAGGGAGGATCGCTCGATGAGGGTGACCCGCAGGAAGTCGCGGCCGCAGGCCCGCTGGCCTGGACCTTCGGCGCGCTGACGCCGTCGATCTCGTTCGCGCTGATCGGTGGTCGTCGGCGGCGAATTCCTGGGGCACGACTCGGGCGGCGGCCTCGGCGACCTCGTCATCCCGCGCTCGGCGCCCGCAACGCCGCGGACATGATGGTGGCGCTCATCGCGCCGGCCTCTTCGGCATCGTGATGGCGCCGGGCATCGGGCAGGTCGAGACGCGGCTGCTGCGCGGGCGGCCGGAGTACCGCAGGCGAGCGTGAAGCGCTGGGCCTGGATGGCCGCCGCGGTGATCGTCCTGGGTGGTCTGCTGGCCCTGGGGGCGGCCCGGCTGACCGGGCGTGAGGGATCGCGGCCGGCGACGCTCCTCTCGGTGGTCACGATGTGGCTGGCCGCCTGGGTGCTCTGGGGCTTCGCCGGGGGGCTGGGCGCTCACTACGGCGGCCTGGCGTATGACGGAACGCTGTTCACCGTGCTGGCGGTAGCCGGCGCCGTCTGGCAGTACCGGATTCAGGTGCGACAGGGGCGGCAGCAAGGGCTGGCCGTCTTCGTCGCCGGCCAGCTGCTCTGGCTCGGGGTCGTGCTGTGGCAGAACGGAGCCCTCGCTCGCTGAAGCTCCGTCGTGAACAGGGAGCGCGCGCCGGCAGCCGTCAGCTGCGGCTGCCGGGCTTCACCGCGACGCTCCCGGCCTGGCAGAGCGGGCACGACTCGGCCGGATAGGTCGCCGCGGCGATGGTCGCCAGCGCCACGCGCTTGACGGCGAACGCGGCGCTGCCGCCGCTGCGGTCGATGAGCGAGCCGACGCCGACGACCACCCCGCCGTGATCGGCTACGCACTGCACGACCTCTCGCGTGGAGCCGCCAGTCGTGATGACGTCCTCGACGACGAGGCAACGCTCCCCGGTGCCGAGGGTGAAGCCGCGCCGCAGCCGCATCACGCCGCCCTCCCGTTCGGTGAACAGCGCTCGGGCCCCGAGCGCGCGGGCGACTTCGTGGGCGACCAGGATGCCGCCGATCGCCGGCGCCAGGACGGTCTGCACCCGGTCGTCCCGGAACCGCGCCGCGAGGCCCTCTCCGAGCCGGCTGGCGTCCTCGGGATGCTGCAGCACCAGCGCCGACTGCAGATACACGTCCGAGTGGAGGCCGGACGTCAGTCGGAAGTGTCCGCGCAGCAGCGCGCCTCGCTTCTCGTATCGCGCGAGCGTCTCGTCCTCGGAGAAGGGTGCGTGTGTCGGCATGGCCCGATCATATGTCACTTCGTCCACGCCGGCGACACCGGGCGGGCCGCGCCGCGGGCGATTTGGCGCACCCGTGCCACCGTACGCCGTGTTGTCGTGTCGCCCCGTCCCGGATGACCGCGCGTCGACACTGTCACGCGCTGTCATGTGCGTCTTCCGCACAGCCGACCCTTGGCAATGACGTTGCACGTTCCGGCACGGCCCGCGGAGCACCCCGCGGCGGGAGGACCCGATGGCGAAAGTGATGGTCGTGGACGACGCCTTCTCCGAGCTGAAGCTCATGGAGTCGATCCTGCTCGGCGCCGGCCACCAGGTGGTCACGCTCATCGACGGCGAAGCGCTGGAAGACAAGGTCACCTCCGAGCGGCCCGACGTGTTGCTGCTCGACATCGTCATGCCCAAGCGCAACGGGTACGAGCTGCTCCGCTCGCTCAAGCGGAACGCCCAGACGCGCACCACGCCCGTCGTCCTCGTGTCCTCCAAGAACCAGGAGAGCGACCGCGTCTGGGGCAAGCGCCAGGGCGCCGACGACTACCTGCCCAAGCCGTTCACGTCGGACCAGCTCCTGAGCATGGTGGGGCGCTTTGCCCACTGAGGACCCGGCCACCGCGGCCCCCGTTCCGGCTCCGGTCGCGGCGGCGCGCGCCTGCGTCGTGCGGCTGGGCGGTCGGTCGTTCGCCGTGGACGTGGCCGATGCCCGCGAGGTGGTCACGCTCGAGACGACGACGCCGGTGCCGGGAGCGCCGGACTCCGTGCTCGGCGTGATGAACCTGCGCGGTCACGTGCTGCCCGTGGTGGAGGTCCGGCCGCTGCTGGGCCTGGCCGCGCGGGTCGCCGCCGACCGCGCGCTCGTGCTCGCCGATGGCGATCGAAGGGCCGCCGTCGTCATCGAGGCCGTGATCGGTCTCACCACGCTCGAGGGTGTCCGGCCGACGATCGATCCCGCGCTGGCGCACGTCGCCGTGGGCGAGATCGACGTGGACACCGGTGGGCACGCCACACTGCTCGACGGACCCGCAGTGCTGGCCGCACTCCGCCAGGTCTGGGATCCCGTGTCTGGAGGCTGAGGAATGAAGCGACGAACCGTGCTTCGCGTGCTGTCGGCCGCGCTCCTGCCCGGCGGGCTGATCCGTCCCGCCGCGGCGTTCGCCCAGGCGACGTCCCCTCCACGGCCTCCGACGCGATGGGTCCCTCCCGAGCCTCTCACGGCGAGCGCTCCCGGCGTCAGCGTCCGCGAGATCCGCATCGGCATGAGCGCCGCCTTCAAGGGCACCGCCGCCGGCCTCGGCACCGAGTTTTACCGGGGCGCCCAGGCGTATTACGACGAGGTCAATGCGCGGGGCGGCGTGTTCGGTCGAGTGCTGACGGTGGTCGGGCTCGACGACAACTACGAGCCGCTGCCGTGCGTGCGCAACACCCTGCAGCTGCTCGACAAGGAGCCGGTGTTCTTCCTGTCGAACTACGTCGGCACGCCGACGCTGACCCGGGCCCTGCCAGTCATCAGACGCTACGCCGAGCAGCAGGTGGTCCTCGTCGGGAACTTCACCGGCGCCCAGCCCCAGCGCGAGGCGCCGTACGCCGAGCAGGTGTTCAACATCCGCGCCTCCTACCGGCAGGAGATGGCCGCCCTCGTCGACCGGTTTTGGCAGCTGGGCGCGCGCACCATCGGCGTGTACTCGCAGGCCGACGCCTACGGTCGCAGCGGCACCGACGGCGTGAGCCGCGCCCTGGCCGCGCGCGGGGCGCGCATTGCGGCGGAGACGACCTACCAGCGCGGCGCCAGGTTCGACGACGACATGACGCCCGCCGTGAACGCGCTCCGGCGCGCCGGCGTGGACGCCGTGCTGTGCACCGGGGCCTATCAGGGGTGCGGCGCCTTCGTGCGGACCGCCCGCGACCTCGGCTGGACCGTGCCGATCGCCAACGTCTCCTTCGTCGGCTCGGACGCGATGCTCCGGCTGCTGGCCCAGCACGGCAAGACCGCCGGCCGGGACTACACCCGGGCCCTGGTGAACTCGCAGGTGGTGCCGAGCTACGACGACGCGGCGCTCCCGGGGGTCACCGAGTACCGGAGCCTGATGGAACGGCACAACCCGGCCCTGCCGCCGGCGCTGCGCGACGACAAGTACGTGCCCCAGCGCTACAGCTTCATCAGCCTGGAAGGCTACGTCAACGCCCGGGTGATCGTGGAAGCGTTGCGGCGAGCGGGGCCCAACCTGACGCGCCTGGGCTTCCGCCAGGCGCTGGAGTCGCTCAAGGCGTTCGACCTCGGCATCGGGGCCACCCTCACCTTCGGCCCCGAGCGCCACCAGGGACTCGACAACGTGTACTTCACCCGGGTCGAGGGTGAGCGGTGGGTGCCGATTACCGACTGGCCGTCGGCCGTGCAGGCCTGAGGGAGGCGTGGGATGACGAGCCGCAAGCTGCGATTTGGCCTCCTGACCAAGATGATCGTGTTCCTGGCCGCGGTGCTGGTGCCGCTGGCCGCGGTGACCTGGCTGATCTCGGTCCAGACGCTCCGCCAGCGCATGACCGAGGAGTTCACGTCCAAGGGCAGCGCGATCGCCAACACGCTGGCGTCCTCCGGCGTCGACCTCATCCTCACGCGCGACGCCTCCACCGTGCAGGCTCTGATCGACCAGTTCGCCGGCATCAGCGGCGTCGCGTACGTCATGGTCTACGATCCGGCCAAGACCCAGATCGCCCACACCTTCGTGCCGTTCGTGCCACCCGACCTGGTGGACCGGAACCTGGTGGGGGGCGACGTGGCCAGGCAGGTCCGGGAGATCGCGTACACTGACCCCGTCACCGGCGCCACCCGTCGCATCATCGACATCGGCGTGCCGATGCTCGGCGGCACCGTCGGCACGGTCCGCGTGGGCATGGACCGCTCGATCATCGACGCCGCCGCCGCGCGATCCGGCTGGTTCCTCTTCGCCGTCTTCGGCGGCGTGGCGGTGGTGGCGGTCGGCGCCGGCGTGGTCTTCGCCCGGCGGCTCACGCGTCCCATCGCCCAGATCGTGCGCGTCGCCGAGCGAGTCGGACGCGGCGACCTGACCGAGACGGTGAAGGTCGAGGCGCGCGACGAGATCGGTCAGCTCGCGCACACCGTCAACGACACGATCGTACGTCTGCGCTCGCAGGTCATCACCGAGACCGAGCGTGACGACGAGCGACGCAAGCGCGAGGACCTGCAGCGCAACATCCAGACCTTCCTCGACACGGTCATGGAGATCGCCCAGGGCGACCTCTCCCGCCGCGGAGCGGTCACGCCCGACGTGCTCGGCAACGTGGTCGACTCCATCAATGTGATGGTCGAGGAGATCGCCGCGTTGCTGGCGGACGTCCGCCACGCGGCCCTGCGGGTCGCGGCCAACGCCAACGACATGATCGGCGCCACCGACCAGATGGCGGGAGGCGCCCAGGCCCAGGCTCGCGAGATCGTGACGGTCAGCCACGGGATGGAGACCATGACCCGGTCGGTGCGCGAGGTGGCGACCTCGGCCGAGGCCGCCGCCGGCGCCGCCCGCCGCACGCTGGACGCCGCCCGCAAGGGCGAGCTGGCCGTGCACGACAGCCTGGCCGGCATGCAGCGGATCCGCGGCGAGGTGCAGGTCATCGCCAAGAAGATCAAGGGCCTCGGCGACCGGTCGCTCGAGATCTCCGCGATCGTCAACCTGATCGAGGAGCTCGCCTCGCACACGAACCTCCTCGCGCTCAACGCCGCCATCGAGGCGGCCGGGGCCGGCGAAGCGGGCCTGCGCTTCGGCGTCGTCGCCGACGAGATCCGCAAGCTCGCCGAGCGGGCCGCCAAGGCCACCAAGGACGTGGGCGCCCTCATCCGCACGGTGCAGACCGAGACCCAGGAGGCGGTCGCCGCCATGGAGGAGGGGACGCGCGAGGTCGAGGCCGGCTATCAGGTCACGATCCGGGCCGAAGAGCACCTGAAGGAGATCGCCGGCAACTCGACGACGTCGGCGGAGCTGGCCCAGGGCATCTCCCGGACGAGCGCCCAGCAGGCCGACGGTGTCGAGGGCGTCGCGCGCGCCATGCAGTCCATCGCACAGGTCGCCGTCGAGACCGAGCAGGCGGTGCTGCAGACCCGCAAGACGGTCGAGGACCTGGTGAAGCTGGCCGACGAGCTGACCCGGAGCCTGTCGCGGTTCAAGCTGGCCACGGCCTGACGCCGGAGATGGCCGAGCCGGCGGACCTGCAGTTCCTGCGGTCCATCTTCCTCATGGAGGCGTGGGACACGCTCGCCGCCATCGAGGAGGGCGTCATTCGCCTGGCCGCCGGCGCCGAGCCCGCCTGGGACGAGCTGTTTCTGCTCACCCACCGCCTGAAAGGGGCGGCGGCACTGCACGGCTTCCAGCACGTGGCCGGTCTTGCCGTGGCGGTGGAGCAAGCGCTGCAGCCCCTGCCGCGCGAAACGCCGGCGGCCCGCCGCCCGGCATCGGACGAGCTGACCGCGCTCCTGACCGCGCTCAAGTCGGTGCTCGACGCCATCGAGCACGATCGGCCCGAGCCGACGCCTCCGACGCCCACGCTCCCCGTCGTGACGACGCCGGTGGCCGCGCCCGAGCGTGATCCCCTCCGCGGGCAGCTCGCGCGCTTCTTCGCCGAGAGCGACGATGTGCTGAGCTACTTCGGGCCCGAGGCCTCCGAGCACCTGGAGGCGATGACGGCCGCGCTGCTGGCCCTCGAGCGCAACGGGGCCAGCGATGCCGAGGTGGACGCCCTCTTCCGTGCCGTCCACACCCTGAAAGGCGCCGCCTACGTCGTGGGCTGCGCCCCGATCGGCGAGCTGACGCACGGGCTCGAAGACCTGCTGGTCGCCGTGCGCGAGGACCGCGCTCCCCTGACGGCGACGTTGCTCGAGGTCGGCCACGGCGCCATCGATGCGTGCCGGCTGATGCTCGACCCCGGCGGTGACGTCTCGACCGACCTCACGTCGCTGGCCGCGCGGCTCAAGGAGCGGATCACCGTGCTGCTCACCGAGGTGCCGGCGGGCGTTTCCCGCCCGGCGTCCGCCCCGGCGCCGGTGTCGGTTCCCCGGGCGGAGAGCTTCGCGCCCCCACCGTCGGCGCCGGCCTCCCGCCCGGCGCGGCCTGCCCGGCGCGCGGCCGCGCCGGTGGGTCGGCAGACCATTCGCGTTCCGCTCGAGCGGCTGGACACCCTGATGGATCTCGTCGGCGAGCTGGTCGTCACGCGCAGCGGGCTCGAGCGTCGCCTGAACGAGCTCGACCGGCTCGCCGACATCCTGTTCTCGAGCCGCGCGCGGCTGGGGCAGGCGGTGGCCGACTTCGAGCGCCGCCAGCTCGAAGGCCGACAGCCGGCGCGCCGCGGCGCCGACGAGCGACCCGAGCGGCGCGACTCGCGGCTGCGGTCGGTTGGCGAGCAGTTCGCCGAGCTGGAGTTCGACCGCTACGACGACTTCACGCTGCTCGCGCGGAGCGTGGCCGAGATCGCCTCCGACATCGCCGAGGTCCAGGCCGAGATCGGCACCCTGGGCCGCACCGTCCGCGACGACCTGAGCCTCGTGCACCGACTGACCGGTGAGGTGCGGGTCGGGCTCGGTCGGGCGCGCCTGGTGCCGATCGGCACGCTCTACAACCGGTTCGTGCGCCAGGGCCAGGAGGCGGCCCGGGCGGCCGGCAAGAGCCTGCGCGTGGAGACGAGCGGCGAGTCCGTCGAGCTCGACGCGAGCATCATCGAGCTGATCGTCGACCCGCTGCTGCATCTCGTGCAGAACGCCGTCGTCCACGGTCTCGAGTCGCCCGCGGAGCGCCGTCAACTGGGCAAGCCGACCGCCGGCACCGTGAAACTGGCCGCCAGTCATCGGGGCGCCTTCGTCGTGCTGGACGTCGTCGACGACGGCCGCGGTATCGACGCCGAGCGACTGCGGCAGCGCGCGGTCGCACAGGGGTTCCTGGACGCCGATGCGGCTGCCGACCTGAGTGACCGCGAGGCGCTCGACCTGATCTTCCGGCCCGGGTTCAGCACGGCCGACGAGGTCACGACCAGCGCCGGACGCGGGGTCGGCATGGACGTCGTACGGACGAACGTGGGCCGGCTCAACGGCGAGATCGACGTCGAGACCGAGCGCGGCGCGGGAACCCGCTTCACGCTACGGCTGCCGCTCACGGTGCTCGTCACCGAGGCCTTGCTGGTCCGGGTCGGCACCGAGGTCCTGGCCTTGCCCCTGAACGCGGTGCAGATCATCGCCACGCTCGGCGCCGACGCCCTGCAGACCGGTTCCGAGGGCCACACCGCGCTGGTCGAGGGACGCTGGCTGCCGCTGCTGCAGCTCGACCGGGCGCTCGGCCTGCCGGCGACGCCGGCCGGGCCACGGCTGACCGTGCTGGCGGTGCGTGGGGGCGGCGGGCTGTTCGCGTGCGCCGTCGGGCAGGCGCTGCACAAGGAAGAGATCGTCGTGAAGCCACTGGGCGCGTTCCTGGACGGCATCGGGCCCTATTCGGGCGCGACGGTCTCCGCCGACGGCCGTGTCACCCTGCTGCTCGATCCGGCCCGGCTCGGTGAGATCGCCATGCTCGCCCGCAGCGGAGCCGACGCCGGCCTCCCGGCCTCGCCGGGGCGCTCGGGCGCGCTCACGGAGCCCGGCCGTCGCCTCGCCCACGGTAGCGGCGGCGCCGACCGACGACCGCGCGTCCTGCTCGTCGACGACTCGCTCAGCGTCCGGAAGTTCGTGGGCCAGATGCTCGACAAGGCCGGATTCGACGTCACCACCGCCAACGATGGCGCCGAGGCGCTGACGCGGCTCGGGGAGCGCGCGTTCGACGTGATGGTGACCGACCTGGAGATGCCCCGCCTGAACGGCTACGAGCTGCTCGAGGACGTCCGGCGGCGCGCCAGCACCCGGGACCTCCCGGTGGTCATCCTCACGACGCGCTCGGGCGCGAAGCATCAGTCCCTCGCCCGCCAGCTCGGGGTCAACCACTACGTCACCAAGCCGGTCAGCGAGGAGGAGTTCGTGCGGCTCATCGGCTCGCTGGCGCTCGGTGGCGAGGAGGCGCGCCGGTGAAGGTGCTGGTGGTCGACCCGGATCTTCGGCGCGCGCCCCTGCTCAAGGACACCCTGACCGCCGGCGGCGCCGAGGTCACCGTCGCCTCCAGCGGGTCGTTCGCGCTGACCATGCTCGAGTGGAACCGCCACGACGTCGTCGTGTGCCGCGCCCAGATCGACGACATGGAGGGGCACGAGCTCTGCGCGATCCTCAAGGCGGATCCCGGCACGCGCGACGTGCGCTTCGTGCTCGTCGGCAACGCCGAAGAGGTCTCGGCGGCCAGCACCACCGCCTCCGGGGTCGACCTCGTGCTGCCGGCCAGCATGACCGACAGCGCCGTCCTGCCGCTCATCGTCCGGCTGATGCGCGCGTATCGCGCGCCGGCTGCCGACGACGCCAGGGCCGGCGAGAACGCCGAGTCCTCGGCGGGCACCGCCTTGTCGGCGCCCGAGGATATGGCCGCGACGTCCGAGACCGCGGAGGCCCCGGCTGTGCCGAGGATCAGGCCCGAGCCGCTGCCCCCGCCCCCGGCCGATCCGCCGAAGCGGTACGCGACGACGGTGGTCGCTGACACCGAGCAGCCATGGGTGACGACAGACGCCCCCCCGGCGTCGGCGCCGTCGGCTCCCGCATCGACCAGGCCCGTACCGTCCAAGCCGAGCAGCCCGGGTTCGCCGAGCCCGGTCCGGGGGTCGGTGCCCAGCCTGCTCCCGGCGCCGCCGAGCCCGGCTCGCGGTCCCTCGACGCCCCCGCGGCCCTCCTCGGCGACTGCGTCCCGGCCGGCGCCGCCGTCGCCCTCGCGCACGACACGGGGAGGCGCGCGCGCTCCGATGTCGAGCCGCGCCGCCCTGCCGCCGACGGTCGAGGACTTGCTCGCGATGCCGAGCGGAACGTTCCAGGGTTCGCTCGAGGTGATGGAGCTCGCGGACCTCACCCAGGCGATCGCGGGAGGCGGCAAGAGCGGCCGGTTGATCCTGGCCCTTCCGCAGGGAGGCGGCCTGATGCTGTTCGAGCGGGGACGCGTCGTGCACGCCGAGTATCGCAACGCCGTGGGGGAGGAGGCGTTCAGCGCGCTCCTCGCCGCGACCCATGCCGACGGGGCAGGCCGGTTCTGCTTCCTGCCCGTTCCGTCGAGCGATGCCTCCGGTCTGCCGCGGACGATCGACAAGACCGTCGACCAGCTGTTGCTGAGCAGCGCGACAGCCATCGACGAGAAGGGATAGCGACATGGCGAAGGTGCTCGTGGTCGACGACAGTCTCAGCGTGCGCAAGGTGGTGGAGCGCGCGCTGCTCGGCCGCCAGATGGAGGTCGTCTGTGCCGCGACCGGCACCGAGGCTCTCGAGCGCATCGAGCGGGACGAGCCGGACGTGGTCGTCTGTGACGTGCTCATGCCGGACAAGGATGGGTACGAGATCTGCCAGTTCGTGAAGGGCCACCCGCGCCTGGCGCGGACCCCCGTGCTGCTGATGTCGGGTATCGTCAACGACGAGGTGCGCGCCCGCGCCGCCCGTGTGCAGTCGGCCGCCGTGCTCAGCAAGCCGTTCGCCGCCGACGATCTGCTGCGCAAGCTCGACGCGCTCCTGGCCGCCAGCGCGCCCCCGGCCGCGCCGATCGAGTTGGCCACGACGGCCGTGAGCCGACCGCCATCCCTGGGCGGGGCTCCGAACGGTCACGGTCGGGTCGAGCTCGGCATCACCGGCGCCGCCGCCACGGCGCCGGTGGTATCGCCGCCGGCGGGTGTCTCGCCGTCTGGCTCCGAGCTGCTGCCGGTTCCGACCGGCAGCGCGACGATCCTCAAGCAGTTTGCCGCGATCGACGGCGTGCAATGGGCCGTGCTGGCGGACCGGGAGGGCTTCCTGCTCGACGTCGCGGGCAAGGGCGTCGTCGACGCCGAGGTGGCCGGAGCGCTGAGCGCCTGCCTGACGGAGTCCTCCGAGGGGCTCGGCCGCGAGCTGGGCCGTGGGACGCTGCTGGGCATGATCCTCGAGTACTCGCAGGGCATGGTCGTCCTCTACAGCGTGGGCCCGTCGGCCCTGCTCGCCATCGCGCTCGGCGAGCCGTCCGCGCTGGGGAAGGTGCGCTACTTCGCGAAGCGATCGATTCCCGAGCTGCTCCAGGCGGTCTAGACCATGACCAGGCACCGCACCCGGGTGCGTTTCTCGCGATCGCTGCGCGTGGCGGCCGTGGCGGTGGTGGCCGCCGCCACCAGCACGGCGCTCTTCGAGGTCGACATCGGGCGCTCGCTGTTGCTGTCGTCGGCGATGGTGGCCGGCGTGCCGCCGGTGTTCTACACGCTCCTGGCGTGTGCCCTGCTCCGCGGGGCGCCGCTGGGCCGCCGGCTCGGATGGGCCCTGGCTGCCTGTGGCGTGTACGCGGTGCTCGGCCTGGTGAGCGGGGTAACGCTGGCCCTGGTGCACCCGATGTCGCTGGAAGGCGCCCTGCGCCGGGCGCTGTGGAGCTTTGCCCCCGCGCCCTTCGTGCATCTCCTGGCCGCGCCGTTGATGCTGGTGGCCTGGCGTAGCCGACTGCTTCCGGTGCGTCTGATCGTCCGCAAGGAGCCTCGGCCTGGACCTCCCGTCCTCTCGCGCTCGTCGGCGCTCGGGCCGGCGTCGCCCGACTGGGACTCCGTCCTACGCGTCGCGCCACCGGCGCCCTGGGTCCCGCCCGCCGGCGCCCCCGCTCCGGAGCGTGCGGTCCGCGAACGAGACTTGCTACCGGAGCCTTCCCGACCTGTCGAGTCCGCTCCGCCACGTCGCCGGCAGGTGCCGAGTCCCGGCGAGGGTACGCCGACGATAGTCGGACCGATGACGCCTGCTCCAATGGTGGCAGCGCCGGCCCCGGTGGCGCCGACGGCGGCCTCGACGGCGATGTCGGCGCCCGTGGCCCCGAAGGCCCCGGCATCCGAGCCCGCTCCGCCGGCGGCGACGTCCCCGGCGCGCAAATCCCCGCCGGTGCCTCCCCTCCCGACGGTGAAGGCGCCGGCAGCACCGCCGGTCATCGACGGCGAGGCCGAGCCGGTCATCCGGGTCCCGTTCGATCGCATCGCCGGCCAGCTCCCGCCCGACGTGTTCACGTTGCCGCCGGCGCGGCTCGCCGAGAGCCTGCAAGAGCCGCACGTCTTGCTGGTCCCGCGTCGACTCGTGCTCCCCCAGCTGGGGGAAGGCGCGGTCGAGGTCGCGTGGGCGCTCGTCGAGGGCCAGTTCCCGGAGCTCGCCTTCGCCATGCCCCAGGCGGAGGTGCGGCGGCGGTTCCCGGAATGGGTCCTCTCGCTACCGATGGATGTCGTCGTGAGCCAGGTGCCCCCCGATCTGTTCCGCGTGAAAGGCCCGGCGGCGGACCTGTCCGGCATCGGGGACTTTCCGGCGCCGTTCACGCCCGGGCCACCCGAGCCCGAGCCCGCGGCCTCGGAGTCGCAGCCGTCGCCCGAACCGACGCCGCCGGCCTCGCCGCCGCCCGCGCCCACGCCCCGCGTCGAGCCGCCGCGGGCGGGCCAGCGAGACGCGACCGCAGGCCCGGGCCCGATCGTGGCGCCGGACAGGAAGCCGTCTGCGCCGGCGCCCATCCCGCCCCCGGGCATCACGAAGCCGGTGCCCGCTCCCGCCGCGCCATCGACCACGATCGCGCCGCTGTCTGCGGTCACCGCGTCGAAGACGCGGCCGCCGGCCGGAATGCCCCGGACGGCTGCCCCCGCGTCGACCGTCGTACCCGGCCCCGCCGCGCCGACCGCCGTACCGGCGCCCGGCAACCCACCGACCGCGACGCCGGTGGCCAGCACGATCGCCGAGACCGTGGTCAGCACCGCCGCAGCGGCGTCCCGTGCGGACGGGGCGACGCCGGCGACCGATCGCGAATGTGAAGCCCTGGCCCAGACTCTCGCCCCCGGACTCGCGCCCCTCGGCGCGTTCGACTGGCAGGCCCGGACAGTCGGCGGCCGACCACTGGTGTGCTTCGTCCCGCCCGCGATGACCCGGGAGCCAATCGACGCGCTGGCCGCCGCCGCGGCGGCTCTCGTCCAGCGTCTCACCTCGTGGGGAATCGAGCAGGTGACCATCCGGACCGCGCGGCTAGCGTGCGTGCTCACGCCGCTGGGCGCGCGTGGCTGTCTGGCCGCCACCGTGCGACGAGGCGGATCGGTCGCGATGCTGGAGCTGCTCTCGGCCCGGGCGGCGCGCGGTAGCGGCGACGTCGGCGGCGTCCGCTCGGCCACGATCGCGTTTCCGGCGGTGGGCACGGTGCCGGCAGCCGGAAGTCTCGAACCCCGCGCCCTCGCCGACGCCGCTCGCGCGCTGGAGGCGTTCGGGTCGGTCGCGGCCTCGATCGCCGAGGCCGACGGCGTCACGCCCGGGGTGTACGTGTTCGCGGGCCGGGACCAGGGGGTCCTGGCCGGCGCGGCCCGCGCCGTGTACGACGCCCTGGTCCCGACCCACGACGAGGCGTTGCTGGGGGGACTCGAGTCGGTCGTGCTGCGCCGGGGTCACGAGCGACTGGTCGTGCGTCCCCTGCGCGGGCGGGGCGGGGCGCCGGCAGTGCTGGCCACAGCCGGCGAGGTCCGGATGGCCGGGCGCGCCCACCGGGCCGCCGCGCGCGCGGCAGCCCTCCTGGAGGCGCGCTGACATGTCGATCATCAACTACGCGGCGCGGGTCATCAACTTCAAGGTCGTGTACTACGGCCCCGGCCTGGCCGGCAAGACGGCCAACCTGCAGTACATCCATCGGTGCCTGCCGGGAGAGAACAAGGGCAAGATGATCTCGCTCGCCACCGGCGACGACCGCACGCTGTTCTTCGACTTCCTCCCGGTGTCGGCGGTCGGCGTGCGCGGCTTCACGACCCGCTTCCAGCTCTACACCGTTCCCGGGCAGACGCACTACAACATGACCCGCAAGCTCGTGCTGCGGGGCGTGGACGGCGTGGTGTTCGTGGCCGACTCGCAGTGGGACCGGCTGCGCGAGAACGTCGAGAGCCTGCGCAACCTCGACGACAACCTCAAGGAGTACGGGCTCGACCTGGCCACGACGCCCCACGTCATCCAGTACAACAAGCGTGACCTCGCCAACGTGGCCCCGCTCGACTACCTGGAGTACCTGCTCAACCGCGGCGCCCGCCGCGCGCCGTTCTTCGAGGCCGTCGCCCTCGACGGCACCGGGGTCTTCGACACCCTCAACACGGTGTCGCGCATGGTTCTCGTCAAGGAATTCGGTCAAGCACAGGAGGCCCGCCCGTGAGAGTCCACGACACGGTCATCCACGAAAGCGAAGCGGCGCGCATCGACGCCGTCCTGCGCCGGTTCCTGAGCGACGCCAACGGCTCGGCGGCACTGCTCATCGACCGCAGCGGCCAGCCGCTGGCCGAGGCCGGGACCGCCCGCACCCTGGACGTCGGCTCCATCGGCGCCCTGGCGGCGGCCGCCTTCAGCTCCACGGCGGCCCTGGCCCAGCTGCTCGGCGAGAGCGAGTTCTCGGTGCTCTTCCACGAGGGCGTGAAGGAGAGCATGCACGTCTCGACCGTGGACGAGCACACGATCCTGCTCGCGATCTTCGACGAGCGCACGACGGTCGGCATGGTGCGGCTGTTCGCCAAGGAAGCCTGCACGGCGATCAGCGCCGCCCTCGAGGAGACCCGCAAGCGCCCCAAGCTGGTCGGCGTGCTGGCCACGCCCCTGACCGTGGAGGAGGCGCGGCGCGGGAGCGATCATCGTCCCGCCTGACGATCGCCTGACGCCGGAGCAGCAGCGCGAGCTGCTGGCCACCGCGGCCGTCTTCGAGAGCGTGCTGGAGGCGGGTGGTCTCGACCTGCCGACGCTCGAGTCGCTCCGCGAGATCTACGAGCAGCTCGGCGACGAGACGCGCCTGGCCGGAACGCTGGAGCGCCTGGCCGCGGTGCGAACGCCGTCCGCAGGCTCGCCCCCTCGCCCGGATCCGCCGTCGCCGGCGCCGGTCGGGACGGATGCCGGGGCCGACGGCGACGCTCCGCCGGCCACCACCGCCCCGGCGCCGGGCCGCCGGGCGGCGTCTCGCGAGGCCCCGGCGAAGAGGGCGACGCCGGCCGCCGGTCCCCCGGCGCGGCCGACCGTGCCCTACCCGGGCGCAGGCGCCGCCGCGGCCTTGCGTCGCGGCGGGCTGGGTGACCTGCTGGTCGCCGAGGGCCTCATCTCCGCCGGCCAGCTGCACGAGGCCCTGCGCGAACAGCGACGGACCAAGGAGCGGCTGGGCAAGGTGGTGACCCGGCGGGGCTTCCTGGGCGAGCAGCAACTGGTCGAGGTCCTGACCCGGAAGCACGGGTTGTCGTCGGTCGCCGTCGACCGGCAGACGATCCCGCTCGACGTCCTCGAGCTCGTCCCTCCCCACATCGCCCGCAAGTACGAGGTGCTGCCGCTGGCCCGGGCCGAGGGGGGGCTGACGCTCGCGATGGCCGATCCGACGGACGTCGTGGCCATGGACCAGGTCGCGGCGACGACGCGGCTCGCCGTGGTGCCGGTGGTGGCGGCCGGCTCGGCGATCCGGGCGGCGATCGAGCGTCACTACGCGACGGTGTCGTCCACCATGGTGGACCTCCTGGCCGAGCTGGGCAGCGATCCCGGGAGCCTGGAAGTGGTCGTCGACGAGGACACCGTGACTCGCGACGTGTTCGAGCTGAAGGAGTCGGCGGAGGGGGCGCCGGTCGTCAAGCTCGTCAACATGGTCCTGCTGGAGGCGATCCGGCGTGGCGTCTCCGACCTGCACTGGGAGCCCTACGAGAAGGAGCTCCGGGTCCGGTTCCGCACCGACGGGGTGCTGCACGAGATCGTGTCGCCGCCCAAGCGCCTGGAGCCGGCCATCATCTCCCGGCTGAAGATCATGTCCAATCTCGACATCGCCGAGCGCCGGCTCCCCCAGGACGGGCGCATCAAGCTGCGTCACGGCGCCCGCGAGATCGATTTCCGCGTCTCGATCCTGCCGACGATCTTCGGCGAGAAGGCCGTGCTGCGCATCCTGGACAAGGAAGCGCTGCAGCTGGACCTGACCAAGCTCGGCTTCGACGCCTGGAGCTTTGAGAAGTTCAGCCAGGCGATCCATCAGCCCTACGGGATGATCCTCATCACGGGTCCCACCGGCTCGGGCAAGACGACCACGCTCTACTCCGCCATCTCGACGATCAACTCGCCCCAGCACAACATCATGACCGCCGAGGACCCGGTCGAGTACAACCTGACCGGCGTCAACCAGGTCCAGGTGAATGACGGCATCGGCCGGACGTTCGCCTCGGTGCTGCGCTCGTTCCTGCGCCAGGACCCGGACGTGATCCTGGTCGGGGAGACGCGCGACCTCGAGACCGCCCAGATCAGCATCCGGGCCGCGCTGACCGGTCACCTCGTCTTCACCACGCTGCACACCAACGACTGTCCGTCGACGGTCGCCCGCCTGGTCGACATGGGGGTCCAGCCCTTCTTGCTGTCGTCCTCCCTGCTGCTCGTGGTCGCCCAGCGGCTGGGCCGCCGGATCTGCAAGGACTGCAAGGTCCCGGTCGTCGTGCCGGAGAGCGACCTCGTGGCCTACGGCCATGTGCCGCAGGGGAACGGTCAGGTGACCCTCTACGAGGGCCGCGGGTGCCAGTCGTGCGACTTCACCGGGATGAAGGGCCGGGTGGCGATCTACGAGGTCATGCCGATCACCGAGGAGCTCCGCGCGCTGATCCTGCGCGAGGCCTCGGCCGCCGAGATCCGGGCGACGGCGGAGCGGCAGGGGATGAGGACGCTGCGGCAAGCCGGTCTGGCGAAGGTCCTGGAGGGCACGACGACGACGCAGGAGCTGCTGCGGGTGACGCTGTCGTGAGCGTCGCGCTGAGCCGGCTCTGGCGACCGGTCCCTCCGCGGCGTCCGCCGACGGCCGCCGACTTCTTCTGGCAGGCCGATCGGCTCCGTCGCGCCGGCCACTACACCGATGCGGCACAGCTGGTGAAACGCGGGCTCCGGCTCGATCCCACCAGCATCACCGGTCACCTGCTCGCCGCCTACCTGCACGCGGCCCGTCGCACGGTCGAGCCGGCCCGGCACGAGTTCCAGTGGGTGCTCGTGCGAGATCCGTCCCACCCGCGAGCGCTGCTGGGCCTCGCCCGGCTGGCGCTGGAGACGGGTGACCTGGACGGCGGTCGGGAGACGCTGCACCGCGCCCTCCGCGCATTTCCGGACTTTCCGGAGGCGCGGGCGCTCCTCGACGCGCTCGAGACGCCGGCCCCGGCGGCGGCGCCGGCGCGCCTGGATCGGCTGCGGATGCCGGGCGGGGCCCTGGGCCTGCTCGCCCTGGGAGGTGACGGCACGGTCCTGGCGGCGAGCCCCGACGACGTCGCCGACGTCGCCGGGACTCTGTGCCGGACGGTGAGCCTGGCCGCCGCCGCGCTGCGGCGCGCGGGTCTGGGGACGCTCCGGCGCGGCGTCGTGGACAGCGGAGCGGCCAGTCACTTCTTCCGCTCGGATGGCGGCCTGATCCTCGCAGTGTGGCTGCCGCGCGGGACCTCCAACACGCAGGGCCTGCTCGAGGTGAATCGCCTGTGGGCAGCCGCCCAGCACGAGCTCACCGTCACGAACGACAGAGCCGCGGCGGCGGTCGTGCCGGTCCCCGCCAGGAGAGGGCCATGAGCTTACTGAGGATGGGGCTCGAGCTGGACGGAAGCTCGCGGGGCCGTCAGGTCCGCGATATCGTGCACGGCCTGCGGAGCGTGGCGGGCGCGCGCGGCGCGCTGCTGGTGGCCCCGGATGGCTTCGTCATCGCGGCCGAGGCCCCGCCGAGCGTCGCGCTGGATCCCCTGGCCGCGCTGGCGGCCACGCTGGGGCGCGACCTGGAGGTCGGCGCCGCGCGGCTGGGCCGCGGTGCGTTCCAGACGGCGGTGTTCTCGGCCGACGACGGCGCGCTCTTCCTCTCGACCACCCGGATCGGCTTCGTGGTGCTCCTCGCAGAGCCGCAGGCCAACATTGCGACGATCCGGGCGGCGCTCGAGGAGGCGGTCACGCTCATCGATTCGGGATGGGCGCCGTCGGCGACGGCTACGTGAGCTCGTCCAGCGTCAGCCGGAAGCTCGGCACGAACGTCGCGACGAAGTAGCGGACCTCCGGAAGGTCGATCGCCTCGATCGTCTGCCGGAGCGCCTTCTCCGCTTCGACGAACTCGCGGTTGCCCGCCGTGATCTCTTCCAGGCACTTCACGTACGCGCACAGCTTGTCGGCCGCCTTCACGAGCTCCTGCTCGGCGGCGGACGCCGTCTCCGGCCGGAAGAGCGGGGCGTAGTCGACGCGCAGGGCATCGGGGAGCATGCCGAGAAGCTTCTCGCGGGCGACGAGCTCGATACGCCGGTACGAGGTCTCGATCTCGGGATTGAAGTACTTCACGGGACGGGGCAGGTCGCCGGTGAGCACCTCACCGGCGTCGTGGTACAGGGCGAGCACGGCGACCCGCTCGGGGCTGACGTCGCCGGCGAACAGCCGGGCGCGCACGACCGCGAGCGCGTGGGCGATCATCGCGACCCGCAGGCTGTGCTCCTGGATGTTCTCCGGGCGGCTGCTGTGCATCAGTCCCCAGCGGCCGATGAAGCGCATTCGCGACAGGTAGGCGAAGAAGTGGCTCACCGCGGGGGCCGGCCTAGGCGAGACCGATCGCCCGCGCGACGGTCTCCAGGTGGGCGCCGGCGTCGCCGAAGTCGAGGTGGGCGGCCTGGATCCGCTTGTGGAACAGGTGCAGGGGATGCTCCTCGCAGTAGCCGATGGCTCCGAAGATCTGGTGCGCGCGACGCGCCACCGCCAGGCACGCCTCGCCGGCGTAGGCCTTGGCGATCGCCGTGTCGACGACGGCGGGCTCGCCCTCGCTGGCCTTCCAGGCCGCCAGATAGAGCACGCCGCGGGCGCCGTCGACGTCGCGCACGAGGTCGGCGCAGGCGTGCTGGACGGCCTGGTAGCCGCCGATGGGTCGTCCGCCCTGCACCCGCGTCCGGGCGTGCTCGACGGCCAGCTCGAAGACGCGCTGGGCGGCGCCGACCATCTCGGCCACGCGGGCCAGGGCGCCGGCCGTGGTCGCGCGAGCCAGCGCGGCTGCCGAGGCCGCCGGCCCCCCCAGACGGTCCTCGGGGTGCACCGGCACGGCGTCGAAGGTCACCTCGAAGAGCTTCTCGCCGCTCAGGGTGTCCAGCGGCAGCCGCGTGATGCCGGGACGGTCGGCGGGCAGCAGCAGCAGGTCGTCGCGCGCGGCGACGACCAGGTCGTCCGCCACGTGGGCGTCCTTGACGAAGAGCTTGCGGCCGGTGAGCCGGCCAGGAACCGCGCAGTGTAGCGCGGGGGGCCGGCCGTCGAAGGCGCCGCGGTCCTCCACCACGGCCAGGGTGGCGATCCGCTCGCCCGCGGCCAGCGCCGGCAGCAGGCGCTTCTGCTGCTGGTCGGTGCCGGCGGCGACGATCAGCGACGTGACGACCACGGCGCTCGTTACGAACGGTCCCGGCAGCCCGGCGCGGCCCATCTCCTCGACCAGGAGGACGACGTCGAGCAGCGAGCCGTCGCTGCCGCCGAAGTCGGACGGCACGAGCAACCCCTGCCAGCCCAGCTCGGCCATCCGGCGCCAGAGCGCCTCGTCGAAGCCGCGGGGGTCGAGAGCGAGGCGCTGGCTCACCTCGGGCGGGCACGCCGTGCGGAGAAAATCCCGGGCGGTCGCCACGAGGAGCTGCTGCGAGGCCGACGGGCGGAAATCCATCTCAGCCGCGCCCGGCCCTCGGCTCGGGGGGCAGACCGAGCCCGCGCACGGCGACCGTCGTCCGTAGGATTTCGGCGGTGCCGCCGGCGATCGTGTGGCCGAGGCTCGTGAGGTAGTCGTGCGCGATCCGGCCGTCCAGCGGCGCGTTGCGTGAGCCCTGACGCAGCGGCCCCCACGGGCCCAGCAGGTCCATCCCGAGCCGCGCGAGCTTCTGGCCCAGCTCGTCCGCCATGACCTTGGCGACGGCCGTCTCGTAGGTGACCGGGGCGCCCTCGCGCAGCAGGCACGCCGCGCGATAGAAGAGCATCCGGAGCGCCGCGATCTCGGTCGCCATGCCGGCCAGCCTCCGCCGCACGCCGGCGTCGCGGGCCAGGGGCGCGCCCTCCGGCCCGGTCGTGTTCGCGTAGTCCACGAGCCGGTGCAGCACGCGCTCGAGGGCGGGGGCCTTGTAGTAGCGGCCCCAGAAGCGATCGGAGTCCAGGCCATTGAGCAGCGCCTGGAACCCCTCGCCCTCGCGGCCGAGCATGACGTCGGCCGGGACGCGGACCTCGTCGAGGAACACCTCGTAGTGGTAGACCTCGCCGGTGAGGCTGCGAATGGGGCGGATCTGCATGCCCGGCGTCCCGTTGGGCACCACGAACATGCTGAAGCCGCGACTGCGCCGAGCCTCGCGGCTGGTTCGCGTGAAGACGAGACCGTGCGTGGCGATGCCGGCGTGGCTCGACCAGATCTTGTGGCCACGGATGACCCAGTGGTCCCCGTCACGCCTGGCCGCGGTGGTCAGCGAGAGCAGGTCGGAGCCGGCGCCGGGCTCGCTGTAGCCCTGCCAGAACGTGGCCTCACCCCGGGCGATGAGGGGCAGGAGCTCGCTTCGCAGCCGTTCGGTCCCGTAGTCGATGATCGCGTCGGCCGTCTGCCAGCAGCCGGCCAGCGGCCCGAACGGCGCGTTCACCCGCGCCAGCTCCTCGAAGAGCACGAGCTTGAAGAACAGCGAGCGCTCGCGCCCGCCGAAGACGCGCGGCCATGTCATCGCCAGCCAGCCCTGGCGGCCCAGCTCGGCCATGAACGCGCGCGAGTGGGCGCCCGAGCCGTACCCGGCGTCCATGCCGTCCAGGGGATAGCGCTCGAGCGGGTGCCCGGCGAGGAACCGGCGAACCTCCTCGCGGAAGGCCTCCTCCTCGGCGGTGAACGCGAACTCCACGCTACCGACCGACGGTCGCGATCGTCACGCGCGGCGGATCGCGACGACGCCGTCCTTCAGGACCAGACGCATCCGGGCCGGGTCGGCCAGCGTCCCGGGGTCGGCCAGGGGATCGCCGGCGACGGCGATCAGGTCGGCCCGCTTGCCCTTCTCGATCGTGCCGATGTCGCGCTCGAGGCCGACGCACTCTGCGGCCCAGCCGGTCGCGGCCTGGATGGCCTGCATCGGCGAGAGGCCGGCGGCGACCAGCAAGGGCAGCTCCCGCGCGTTGGGCGGATGGCCGTGGCCGCCGGCGTCGGTGCCGGCCACGACGCGGACGCCGGCGGCCAGCGCGCGTCGGACGCTCTCGCGGTGGTGCTCGCGGAGCGCCCGTGAGCGCTCGCGCACGTGCGGCGCCCTGGACTCGCTGTGGTACTCGTAGACCAGCAGCGTGGGCGTGAGCACGATGCCGCGCTCGGCCATCATCGGGATCAGCTCGGGGTCCTCGTCGAGATAGCAGCCGTGCTCGATCGAGTCCACGCCGGCCTCCAGCGCCCGCCGCAGGCCCGGCCCGCCCAGCGCGTGGCACATCACCTTGCGGCCCTGCGCGTGGGACTCGTCGACGAGCGCGCGCATCTCGTCGCGGTCGAAGGCCGGGTCGCGGGGCCCGTGGCCGGCCCGCGAGCTGGCGCCGCCGGTCGTCGCGCACTTGATGACGTCGGCGCCGGCGCGAATCATCGTGCGCACGACGCGCCGCACCTCCGTCACGCCGTTGGCCACGCTGCCGGGCAAGGCGGGGTCGGGCGGCACCATGCACTCGTGGCCGGAGGGACTGACACGGTCGCCGATGCCACCCACCGGCGAGATGATGGCGATGGCCGTCAACAGCCGGGGGCCGCGGAGCAGCCCCTCCTCGATCGCCAGGCGAAACCCCACGTCGAGCCCCCCGGCGTCGCGCACGGTCGTGTAGCCGGCGGCCAGCGTCTGCTCGATCACGCGCGCCGTGCGGACGCTGCGGGTGCTGGCCGGCTCGCTCAGACCCCAGCGCGACGCCAGCTCGTAGCCGTGGAAGGCCAGGTGATCGTGACAGTCGATGAGTCCGGGCAGGACGGTCAGGCCCGTCGCGTCGACGACCTCGTGGGCCGACGGCCACGGCCCCCGCGCGCCGGCGCCGATCGACTCGATGCGGCCGTCCTGCACGACGATCGTCGCGTCGGCCACCGGCGGCGCGCCGGTGCCGTCGATGAGGGTGGCCCCGCGCAGGACGGTCATCGGGCTACCCGAGCTGGAAGCCGTAGAGGCGCGCCGCGTTCTCGCAAGTGATCTTGCGCCGCACGTCGGCCGGCAGGTGACCCAGCTCGCGCTCGATGTACTCCCGCGAGTCCGGCCACACGCCGTCGGGGTGCGGGAAGTCCGAGCCCCACATGATCTTGTCCGCGCCCAGCTCGTCGAGCAGCTTGATGCCGATCGGGTCGGTCTGATACGTCGCCCAGCACTGGCGCTTCCAGTACTCGCTGGGCGGCATCGTCAGCGACAGGTCCTTGAATTGGTCCTCCCACTCCGCGTCCATGCGCCACAGCACGTACGGGATCCAGCCGATGCCCGACTCGCCCAGCACCAGACGCATCCGCGGGTAGCGCTCGAGCACGCCGCTGAAGGTCATGGCGGTGAGGACGTTGGCCATGTTCATCTGGAAGGCCGTGATGTTGGTGGCGAACGCGGCCCGGGCCACCGGCAGGTCCACCGTCGGCGCGTCCACCGCGGTGGCCCGTGTGGGGTCGGAGCCGATCAGGATGATCTTCCGGATGTGGTCGGGCACGTAACCGCCGACCGTGTGGAAGTGCAGCGGCAGGCCAGCGGCGTTGACGACCTCCCACAGCGGGTTCCAGTAGGGGTCCCACAGCGGCTTGAGGTCGGCCGAGTTCGCGATGTCCAGGCCGCGCACGGCGCCCCGCTTGGCCACCCGCTCGACCTCGTCGATGGCGGCGTCGATCGGGTTGTTGGGGATGGAGGCCAGCCCGGCGAACCGCTCGGGGCGCGTCGAGCAGAAGTCGGCGAGCCACTCGTTGTAGACGCGCATCACCTCCACCGCCGCCTCGGGGTCGTTGAGCCGGCTGCTGGCGCCGAGCACGCCGTACAGCACCTCGGCCTGCACGCCGTCCCGGTCCTGGTCCTTCACGCGCAGGTCGGGCTCGGTGAGCCGCCGGATCCCCTTCTGGCCGTCCTCGTAGAGGCCGGTGGCCGCCATCCGGTCGGCGCGATGGATCTTGCCCGGCACGTACTGGCGGCCGGCCGAGCCCATGCCGCACGCCAGCCCCAGGTTCGCTCCCTTCGTCGTCACCCACGTCCTGCCCTTGAGGCCGTCGACGACGTACGGCATGCGGTCGCGCATCGAGGGCGACGCGTTCGTCCGGAACAGGTCGGGCGGCAGCCAGCAGAGGTCGACGTGACAGTCGGCGGAGATGAGCTCGTAACGCATCGGGAGCCTCCTCTGATTTCGCGCCCAGAGTATAGCGCCGTCCCGGCGGCTCGGCGCGGGCGCCCTGCCGAGGAGACGGCGCCACGGCGAGCCGTGGCCGTGCCACGCGGCGTCATTCGCTCAGCTCGAGAACCAGGGCAGCATGGTCGCTCAGCGCGTGTCCCCCGCGAGCGCAGCGCTGCGCCCCCCAGTCGTAGGCGACGTCCTTGAGGCGGGGCTGGAGCGCCCGATTCACGAAGGCCTGGTCGAGCCGGAAGCCGTTGCGTCCGTTGGGGGAGTACCAGGTGTAGGCGCGCGCCGATCCCCGCAGCGAGCGGAACGCGTCGACCCAGCCAAGCCGCTCGATCGCGTCGAGCCACGCGACCTCGCGCGGCCCGAAGACCGGCACCTCCTCGTCGAGGTCGGGCCGTCCGGAGTTGGTGTCGCCCAGCAGCAGCGCCGGTCCCCGCCGCCAGCGGCGGATGATCGACAGCACCTCGGCGTAGAAGACGTCCTTGCGACCGGTCACGCGATTCGGCACGTGCATGACTCCGGCCGTGAACGGGCTCGGCGCCGCCACGTCGGCGAGCAGCCAGCGGCCGGGCTCGGCCGGATCGGCCCGCCCCTGGATGCGGCGCAGCGGCCACCGCGAGGCCAGGAGCAGCCCGTTGGCGGCGTCGGTGGCGGTCGTGCACTGGTGCACGAGACCGTGCCCGGCGAGGCCGGCCGCGAGAGCCACGCTGGGCGCCGTCCCGCGGAACTCGCACAGCGCCACGACGTCCGGCCCCCAGGCGGCCAGACGGGCCGCGATGCGCTGCGCGCGCAACCCGCCCCCCGCGCAGATGTTCCAGAAGACCAGCCGCATGCTCGCGCCGCATTGTAACCGGCTCGAGCCCCGCGGCTCCGGGCCGGGCTCGCCGCGGCTCGATCAGCGTGCGACCCGGGCGATCTCCTCCAGCACGCCCCGCGCCGCCAGGCCGACGTCGGCGGCGGCCGTGATGGGACGGCCGACGACCAGGTAGTCCGCGCCGGCCCGGACAGCCGCCTCCGGCGTCGCGGTCCGGGCCTGGTCGTCCGCGCGCTCGGCCGGCCGTATGCCGGGCGTCACGATCACCCACGTGCGCCCCATCGCCAGCCGGAGCGGCGAGATCTCCCGGGCCGACGCCACGCAGCCGTCCAGTCCGGCCTCGCGCGCGCGCTCGGCCAGGCGCAGCACGTGCGCCTCCACCGTGCCCTGCACGCCGACCTCTCGCTCCAGCGCCCGCCGGTCGAGGCTCGTGAGCACCGTCACCCCCAGCACGAGCGGGCGCGCCACCCCCAGCTGCCGGGCGGCGCTGGCGGCCGACTCGGCGGCCGCGCGCAGCATCGCCAGGCCGCCGCTGGCGTGGACGTTCAGCATGAACACGCCCAGCCGGGTGGCCTCGCGGACGGCCCCCGCCACGGTGTTCGGGATGTCGTGGTACTTCAGGTCGAGGAACACGCGATAGCCGCGCTTGAGCGCCCGCTCGATCGCGAGCGGGCCGGCCGCCGTGAACAGCTGCGAGCCGATCTTGCAGCCGCCCACGACGCCGCTCAGCCGATCGAGCAGCGCCTCGGCCTCGTCCAGGCGCTCGACGTCCAGCGCGACGAAGAGCCGCTCGGCCGGCTCAGGCATCCGCGTGGTACTCCTGCAGGCTTCGCACCCGGTGCTCCTCCTTGAGCAAGGCCTCGATGGCCCCGATGGCGGCCTGGGCGCCGTCCACGGTGAGGTAGTAGGGGATGTTGAGGTTCACGGCCGCGCGGCGGATCAGGTACGAGTCCTTCCGGGCCCGGCCGTCGCCCGGAGTCTCGATGACCATCGCGATCTCGCCCTGCTTCATGAGGTCGACGACGTTGGGCCGTCCGGCCTCGCCGACCTTGTACGTCTGCTCGACCGCGATGCCCTGACGCTCGAAGACGCGCGCGGTGCCGACGGTCGCGACCACGCCGAAGCCCATCTCGATCAGGCGCCGCGCCAGCGGCGTCACCGCGCGCTTGTCGCGCTGGCGGACCGAGATGAAGATCTTGCCCGCCGTCGGCAGCGTGGATCCGGCGGCGATCTGGGCCTTGAGGTACCCCTTGCGGAAGTCGCGGTCGATGCCCATCACCTCCCCGGTCGACTTCATCTCCGGCCCGAGCACGGTGTCGACCTGGGGGAACTTGATGAAGGGGAACACCGATTCCTTGACGGCCACGTGCCGGTGCTCGACGTCCTCGATGGAGGCGAGGCGGTCCACCCGCTCGCCGAGCATGGCACCCGTGGCGATCTTGGCCAGCGGTACCCCGATGGCCTTGGAGACGAACGGCACCGTGCGCGAGGCGCGCGGGTTCACCTCCAGCACGTAGACGACGTCGTTCCGGATGGCGAACTGCACGTTGATCAGGCCCACGACCCCGAGCGCCCGGGCCAGCGCCTTGGTCTGCGCGCCCAGCGCCCGGACCTGGGTCTCCTCGAGCGAGTAGGCGGGCAGCGCGCAGGCGGCGTCCCCCGAGTGCACGCCGGCCTTCTCGATGTGCTCCATGACGCCGCCGACCACCACGTGCTCGCCGTCGGCCACGGCGTCCACGTCGATCTCGAGGGCGTCCTCCAGGAACTTGTCGACGAGGACCGGGTGCTCCGGCGCCACCTGGACCGCCTCCTGCACGAACTGCACGAGATCCCGGTCGTCGTAGACGATCTGCATCGCGCGGCCGCCCAGCACGTACGACGGCCGGACCAGCACCGGGTACCCGATGGTCCGCGCGATCGTCTGCGCCTCGTCGATCGAGCGGGCGGTCGCGCCCGCCGCCTGGTTGAGGCCGAGCTCACCGATGAGCGCGTTGAAGCGCTGGCGGTCCTCGGCGCGGTCGATGGCGTCGGGCGAGGTGCCGAGGATCGGCACGCCGGCCTGCTGCAGCGGCACCGCCAGCTTCAGCGGCGTCTGGCCGCCGAACTGCACGATGACGCCGAGGGGGCGCTCCTTCTCGACGATGTTGAGGACGTCCTCCAGCGTGAGCGGCTCGAAGTACAGCCGGTCCGACGTGTCGTAGTCGGTCGACACGGTCTCCGGGTTGCAGTTGACCATGATCGCCTCCACGCCCATCTCCTTGAGCGCGAAGGCCGCGTGGACGCAGCAGTAGTCGAACTCGATGCCCTGCCCGATGCGGTTGGGGCCGGAGCCGAGGATGACGACCTTGCGACGGTCGGAGGGCGGCGCCTCGTCCTCCTCCTCGTAGGTCGAGTAGAGGTACGGCGTGTGCGCGACGAACTCGGCGGCGCAGGTGTCGACCGTCTTGAACGTCGCCACGATCCCGTGGCGCCGGCGCAGCGCGCGGACCTCCGGCTCGCTGGTGCCGGTCAGGGTCGCGATCCGCCGGTCGGCCATCCCCAGCTGCTTGGCCTTGCGGAGCACCGCCGGGGTGGTCAGGGCGGCCCGGGCGACCTCCGGCTCGAAGGTGACGATCTCGCGGATGTTCTCGAGGAACCAGGGATCGATTCTCGACAGCGCGTGGATCTCCGCGGTCGTCATCCCCGCCCGGTAGGCGTCGCCGATCGCGAACAGCCGGTCGGGCGTCGGGATCCGGAGGAGGTGACGCAGCTCGTTCTCCGGGACCGGCCGGTCGAGGGTCAGCCCCCAGCGGTCCTGCTCGAGGGACCGCACGGCCTTCTGCAAGGCCTCCTTGAAGGTCCGGCCGATCGACATGACCTCGCCGACCGACTTCATCTGGGTCGTCAGCGTGCGATCGGCCTCGGGGAACTTCTCGAAGGCCCAGCGCGGGATCTTGACCACGCAGTAGTCGAGCACGGGCTCGAAGCTGGCCGGCGTCTCCCGCGTGATGTCGTTGCGGATCTCGTCCAGGCGATATCCCACCGCGAGCTTGGCGGCGATCTTGGCGATCGGGAACCCGGTGGCCTTGGAGGCCAGCGCCGAGGAGCGGCTCACCCGGGGGTTCATCTCGATGACGACCATGCGCCCGTTGTCGGGGTCGACCGCGAACTGGATGTTCGAGCCGCCCGTCTCGACGCCGATCTCGCGGATGATGGCCGCGGCGGCGTCGCGCATCCGCTGGTACTCCTTGTCGGTGAGGGTCTGGGCGGGGGCGACGGTGATGGAATCCCCGGTGTGGACGCCCATGGGGTCGACGTTCTCGATCGAGCAGATGATGACGACGTTGTCGGCGAGGTCGCGCATGACCTCGAGCTCGAACTCCTTCCAGCCGATGATCGACTCCTCGATGAGCACGCTGCTCACCGGGGACATCTGCAGACCCCAGCGGACCGCGTCGTCGAGCTCCTCGGGGTTGTAGGCGACCGAGGCCCCGGTGCCGCCGAGCGTGAAGGAGGGGCGCACGAGGGCCGGGTAGCCGGTGTGCCGGATCACCGCCCTCGCCTCCTCGAGCGAGCGCGCGAAGCCCGAGCGCGGCAGGTCGAGCCCGATGCCGGCCATCGCCTGCTTGAAGAGGTCGCGATCCTCGGCCTTCTTGATGGCGGGAATCTTGGCGCCGATGAGCTCGACGCCGAACCGGTCGAGCGTGCCGTTCTCGGCGAGGGCGACGGCCAGGTTGAGGGCCGTCTGGCCGCCCAGAGTCGGCAGCAGCGCGTCGGGCCGCTCGCGCTCGACGATCTTGCCGACGAACTCCGGCGTGAGCGGCTCGATGTACGTCCGGGCCGCCATCTCGGGGTCGGTCATGATCGTGGCCGGGTTGCTGTTGACGAGAACGACCTCGAAACCCTCCTCGCGCAGCGCGCGGCAGCCCTGGGTGCCCGAGTAGTCGAACTCGCAGGCCTGGCCGATCACGATCGGCCCCGAGCCGATGATGAGGATCTTGTGGAGGTCGGTCCGCCTCGGCATTACTCCTCGACCAGCCCGTAGACGATCGACGTCTCCGGCGCGGCTTCCTCGCGCTTGTAGAGCACGTCGTCGAGGCGGCCGCCGCCAATCCACACGACCTGGCCGTCGCCCCACAGCTGCTCGCCCAGCACGCTCATGCGGCGGTCGACCCGCTCCTTGATGGCCTTGGCCTCCAGCGAGGCCTCGCTCTGCGTCGTGAACGACGTCCATTCCGGCTTCTGGCCGGCGCCGTCGGTCTTGCGGTACGAGATCAGGTACTTCGGCATGGCCTGGATCAGCCTCCGCGCGGCGTCCGCCCGGCGGACGCCATCAGGTCGGTGAACCTACCAAACAGGTAGTTCGCATCGTGCGGGCCCGGCGAGGCCTCGGGGTGGTACTGCACGCAGAAGACGGGCAGCTCGCGGTGCCGGAGGCCCTCGCACGTGTGGTCGTTCAGGTTGACGTGCGTCGGCTCCCAGCCGGCGGCGGCCACCGAGGCGGGATCGACGGCGAAGTTGTGATTCTGCGAGGTGATCTCGATGCGCCTGGTGGCGAGGTCGCGCACCGGGTGGTTGGCGCCGTGGTGGCCGAACGGCAGCTTGTAGGTGCGGCCGCCGGCAGCCAGGCCGATGATCTGGTGGCCCAGACAGATCCCGAAGATCGGCACCCGGCCGAGCAGGCCGCGCACGGCGTCCACCAGGTACGGCACGCCCTCGGGATCGCCGGGACCGTTGGAGAGAAAGACGCCGTCGGGCTGGTGCTCCAGCACGCCGGCCGCCGGGGTGTCGGCCGGCACCACGACCACGTCGCACTTCGCCGTCCGGAGCTGCCGCAGGATGTTGAGCTTGATCCCCGCGTCGTAGGCGACCACCTTGAAGCGCGCGGCAGGGGGGGTGGTGTACCCGCGCTCGAGCTTCCACTCGCCCTCCGACCAGCCATAGGGCTGCTCCACCGTCACGTGCCGCACGAGGTCCTGGCCGACGATCTGCGGCAGGGCCTGGACCCGCTCGCGCAGACGCTCGACGTCGAGATTGTCGGACGAGATGATCCCGTCCTGCGAGCCGTGATCGCGGAGGTGGCGCGTCAGCGCCCGGGTGTCGATGCCCTGCAGCCCGACGATGCCGTGGTTCTTGAGGTACTGATCGAGGCTGATCCGGCCGCGCCACGACGAGGGGTACGGGGAGGCCTCCTTGACGATGAGGCCGTTGGCCCAGGGCCGGCGCGACTCCACGTCCTCGTCGTTGCACCCGTAGTTGCCGATCAGCGGGTAGGTCATGGTGACGATCTGCCCGCGGTAGGACGGGTCGGTGAGGATCTCCTGGTACCCCGACATGGCGGTGTTGAAGATCACCTCGCCCGCGGCCTCGCCCCGGGCCCCCAGCGCCTCGCCGCGGAACGCGCGGCCGTCGCGCAGGACGAGGACCGCCTCGCTCACTCCCATACGATCGTGCCTCCCACGATGGTCTTCCACGGCCGGCCCGTCAGCGGCCATCCCCCGAAGGGGGTGTTGCGGCTCCGGGACTGGAAACGGGCCGGATCCACCGTCCACTCTACGGCCGGGTCGAGCAGCGTGACGTCCGCCGCTGCGCCCGGCGCCAGGCTCCCACCCGGCAGGCCCAGCAGGCGCGCCGGATCACGGCTCAGCCGCGAGACCAGCGTCGCCAGCGACAGGGCCCCCGGTCTCACCAGGCGGTCCAGTAACAGTCCAACCGCCGTCTCCAGCCCGATGATCCCGAATGCGGCCCGGTCGAACTCGCCCTCCTTCTCGCTGCCGGCGTGGGGGGCGTGATCGGTGGCGATGCAGTCGATGGTGCCGTCGGCCAGCGCCTCCAGCAGCACCTCGGCGTCCCGCTTGGTGCGCAGGGGCGGGTTCATCTTGGCATTGGCGTCGAAGGAGCGCACGGCGTCCTCGGTGAGGAGCAGGTGGTGCGGCGTCACCTCCGCCGTCACCCGCACGCCCCGGGCCTTGGCCTCGCGCACCAGCCGGACCGCCCCGGCCGTCGACAGGTGCGCGATGTGCAGGTGGGCGCCCGTCAGCTCGGCCAGCACGATGTCGCGGGCCACCATGATGTCCTCGGCGGCGGCGGGGGCGCCGACCATGCCGAGCTCGGTGGAGACGACGCCCTCGTTCATGGCGGCGCCCCGGGAGAGGTGATGATCCTCGGCGTGGCTGATCATGGGGCAGCCGAAGGGCAGGGTGTACTCCATCGCGCGCCGGTAGAGCCCGGCATTCATCACGCAGCGGCCGTCGTCGGAGAACGCCACGCAGCCCGCCTCGGCCAGCTCGGCCAGCTCGGCGAGCTCCTCGCCGCCGAGACCGCGCGTGACCGCCCCGATCGGGTATACCCGGACGGCGCCCTCGACGGCCGCCTTGGCGCGGATGTAGTCGGTGATCGAGCGGTTGTCGTTCACCGGCTGCGTGTTGGCCATGCAGGCCACGGCGGTGAAGCCGCCGGCGGCCGCCGCCCGGGTGCCGGAGGCCACGGTCTCCTTGTACTCGTAGCCGGGCTCGCGCAGGTGCACGTGGATGTCGATGAAGCCCGGGCAGACGAGCTTGCCGGTGGCGTCGAGCACCGGCGTGTCGGGCGCCGCCGCCAGGTCACGCCCCACGCGCTCGATGCGCCCCTCGGCGATCAGCACGTCCTGGACGGCGTCCAGCGAGCTGGCCGGGTCGACGACGCGGCCGTTCCTGATGAGCAGGCTCATGCCTGTCCTCCCTTGCTGCCGGCCAGGAGGAACAGCACGGCCATCCGCACCGCCACGCCCTTGGTCACCTGGTCCAGGATCACCGAGTACGGGCCGTCGGCGACCTCGGGCGACAGCTCGATGCCGCGGTTCACCGGGCCCGGGTGCATGATCAGCACGTCGGGACGGGCCTGCAGCCGCAGCTTGTCCAGGGTCAGTCCCCAGTAGCGCGAGTACTCGCGCAGCGAGGGGATGAGCCCGGCCGTCATGCGCTCGTGCTGCAGGCGCAGCATCATGATCACGTCCACGTCCCGGATGGCGTCTTCCAGCCGGTAGGCCACCTTGACGCCGAGATCCTGGACGAACGGCGGGATCAGGGTCGGCGGTCCCGCCACCGTGACCGTCATGCCGAGCTTGCGCATGCCGTGGATGTTGGAGCGCGCCACCCGGCTGTGGGCGATGTCGCCGACGATCGCCACGCTCAGCCCCTCGAACGAGCCCTTGTGCTCGCGGATGGTGAGCAGATCGAGCAGGGCCTGGGTGGGGTGCTCGTGACCGCCGTCCCCCGCGTTCACGATGGAGCAGGGCAGCGAGCGGGCGAGCAGGGCCGCCGCCCCCGCCGAGGAGTGACGGACCACCACCACGTCGGGGCTCATCGCCGCGATGTTCTTGGCGGTGTCGATGAAGCTCTCGCCCTTCGACGCGCTGGACCCGCCGGCCGAGAAGTTGACGACGTCGGCCGAGAGCCACTTGCCGGCGATCTCGAACGAGGTGCGCGTGCGCGTGGAGTTCTCGTAGAACAGGTTCACGATGGTCTTGCCGCGCAGCGCCGGGACCTTCTTGATCTCGCGGCTGGCGATCTCCTGCAGCGTGGCCGCCGTGTCGATCAGCAGCAGGATCTCGGCGGCATCCAGCTCGCGCATCGCCAAGAGGTCCTTCCGGGTCCACCCCATGTCAGGCCTCCTCGGGTTCTTCGATGACGACTCGGTCCTCGCCGTCGTGCTCGCGCAGCCGGACCGCCACGCTCTCCCGCCGCGAGGTCGGCAGGTTCTTGCCGACGAAGTCCGGCCGGATCGGCAGCTCCCGGTGGCCCCGGTCGATCAGGATCGCGAGCTGGATCATGTTGGGCCGGCCCAGGTCGATCAGCGCGTCGAGCGCCGCCCGGATGGTGCGCCCCGTGAAGAGCACGTCGTCGACCAGGACGACCGTCTTGCTCTTGATCGAGAACGGGATGTCGGTGCCGCGGACGACCGGGGCCCCCCGCATGTCGAGGTCGTCCCGGTAGAGCGTGATGTCCAGCGTGCCGACCGGCACCGTCGTGCCGTCGATGGCCAGCAGCCGGCCGGCGAGCCGCTGGGCGAGCGTCACGCCGCGGGTGCGGAGCCCGACGAGGGCCAGATTCTTGGCGCCGTCGTTGCGCTCGAGGATCTCGTGGGCGATGCGGGTGAGAGCCCGGTCGAGGGCGGCGTCGTCGAGCACCTGCGCCTTTTCGCGCAGGCGGGGTCCGGTCGTCATCGTCTCTCCTTACGAGCCTCGCGGGGCTCGCTTAAAGGAAGAGCAGCGCGTCGAGAGCACTCTACCCGGGTGGTCGCGCTCCTGTCAACGGCTCACCGCGGACCTCGAGCAGCGCGAGGAGCTGATCGACGTTCACCGGCTTGGTGGCGTGCGCGTCGAAGCCGGCCGTGATCGCCTGGCGCACGTCCTCGGCCTGGCCGTAGCCGGTCAGCGCGATCAGCCGCAGGCGGCCGAGCCCCGCGGTCGCCCGGAGACGGCGCGCCACCTCCATGCCGTCGATGTCGGGAAGCCCGATGTCACAGAGCACGACGTCGAAGCGTCGGCGCTGGGCGGCCGCCACGCCATCGAGCCCGCGGCCGGCCGTCTCCACCCGCGCGCCTTCGGCCTCCAGCATGTAGGCGATCACCGTGCGCGTGTCGTCGTCGTCCTCAACCACGAGGATCGAGCGGTCCCGCAGCCGCGAGGACGCGCGGCCTCCGTCCCGCGCGGCCGCCGGGGGGGCAACCGCCAGCGGCAGCTCGACCCGGAAGCAGGCCCCCCGCCCGCTGCCCTCCGACGCCACGCCGACCCGGCCTCCGTGCAGCTCGGTCAGGCGCCGGACGAGATCGAGGCCGATCCCGAGCCCGCCGGCCCGGCTCTGCGTTCCCTGCCGGAACGCCTCGAAGATCACCGGCAGGTCCTCCGGCGCGATGCCCTCGCCGGTGTCCTCGACCTCGAGCACGGCCCGGTCGTCGCTGGCCGTGAGGCGGAGCACGATGGCGCCGCCGGGCGGCGTGAACTTCAGCGCGTTCGAGATGAGGTTGCTCGTGACCTGCTGCAGCCGGGCCCCGTCGCCCCACATGGACAGCGGCGCCGCCGGCAGCGCCGCCGTGAAGCGCAGGCGCTTGAGTGCGGCGGGCTCCTCGTAGGTCTCCACCGCCATGCGCACGGGATCGCGCAGGTCGAGCGTCTCGAAGCGCAGCGTGAACTTGCCGTGCACGATGCGGGAGAGGTCGAGCAGGTCGTCGACGAGACGGACCTGCTGACGGATGTTGCGGTGGATCGCCTCCAGGGCGCGGACGGTGACCTCGTCGAGGCTGCGATGGCGCCGCAGGACCTCGGTCCACCCGAGGATCGGCTGCAGCGGGGTGCGCAGCTCGTGCGAGAGCGCGGCGATGAACTGGTCCTTCAGGCGGCTGGCCGCCTCGGCGGCCTCGCGCGCCGCCTCCAGCTCGGCCCGGACGCGCTCCTGGTCCGTCACGTCCTTCCAGGTGACGAGCACCGCCTCGATGGCGCCATCGGGCCGGCGCAGAGGGTGGGCGTTGGCGCGCAGCTGCCGGCGTCCGCCGACCGGATGATCGAGCACCACGCCCAGGCCGGTGACCGACTCGCCGGTCAGCCCACGCGACGAGGGATACGCGGAGGCCGGCAGCGGTCGCCCCTCCACGTCGAGCAGCGGCTGCCGGCGGACCCGCTCCTCCAGCGACATGCCCTCGGTGAAGTCGAGTATCCGGCGCCCGGCGTCGTTGACGAACATCAGCCGGCCCTCGTCGTCGATGACGAAGATGCCCTCGTCGACGAGGTGCACGATGGCCTCGAGTCGCGCCGCCTGGCGGGCCATCTCGCGCTCGAGCCGGGCCGGCTCGGTGATGTCGTGGAACACGGCCAGCACGCGGTCGCCGCCGACGTCGTCGGTCGGCAGCGGGACCGCGTTGACCAGGCAGGTGAGCGCGCGTCCGTCGATCTCGAGCGACAGCTCGGCCCCGATCACCGCCTGGCGCTGGGCGAGCGCCCGCGCGATCGGATGCAGGGGCGCCGGCAGCGGCGCGCCGTCGGGTGTGCGGGCCCGCACACGCGCCAGGTGCTCGGCGATGGGCCGGCCGATGTCACCGTCGGCGCCGAGCAGGTGCGAGGCGGCGGCGTTGACGCGCTCGACCACGCCGCCGCCGTCGACCATGAGCACGGGCTCCACCAGCGCGTCGAGGACAGCCTCGAGGAGGCCCGGGGGGTGGAACGGTCTTCGCGAATCACTGCTCACCGCATGATCCTGTGGCCGGAACCGTTCCGAGGATAGCACGTCGATCCTGGCGCGCCGTCTAGGCGGGCCCGGCCTGCGGGCGATCTCGCCAGCGCGCGATCACCTCGTGACGCGTCTCGACCGTCACGCGGCCGCGCTTGATCACCAGCCGGCGCGGCGGCAGCGACGCTACCACGTCCTCGGGCCGCGCGCAGTCCCAGACGACGAGGTCGGCGAAGCAGCCGAGCCCCAGCCCGTAGTCGGGCAGCCGCAGGAGCCTGGCCGGATACACGGTGACCGCGGCCAGCAGCGCGCGCAGGTCGACGGGTGTCCCCATGTGAGCCGCCACGGCCATCAGGAACGCCATGTGGCTGAGATCGGCGGTCCCCACCGGCGTGAACGGGTTGCGGATGTTGTTGGACGCCAGCGCCACCGGCACCCCGGCCCGGAGCAGTCTGCGCACCGGCGTCAGCCCGCGCCGGACGTTGCTGTCGTCCTGCCGTCCCATCAGGTAGAGATCGGTCGCGGGCAGGCAGATCACTCCGAGCCGGGCGGCGACGATCTCGGCGACGATCTCGTCCTGACGGAACCCCGGCACCGCGGCCAGCTCGGTCACGTGCCCGACCGTCACCCGTCCCTGCCAGCCCACCCGCACCGTGGAGGCGGCGATCTCGCGCACGTGCAGGTGCTGCGGCTCGTCGGCGAAGTCCACGTGGAAGTCGGCGTCCACGCCGAAGGCGGTGGCCAGCGCGAACACGATCCGGATGTGCTCCAGGCCGTCGCTGTCGTTGTAGGGGCAGCCCCCCACCAGGTCGGCGCCCATCGTCAGCGCGCGCCGCAGCAACCCCTCGGTGCCGGGCGCCCTGACGATCCCCTCCTGCGGGAACGCGCAGAGCTGCAGGTCGAGCGCCGCCGCGTACTCCTCGCGCAGCCGCAGCATGGTCTCCATGCCGGTCAGCCCCACGATCGGATCGACCTCCACGTGGGCGCGCATCGCGGTCGTGCCCGCCTGCACGGCCAGGTCGAGGACCCGGCGCGCCCGATCGCGGATGTCGTCGGCGGTGAAGACCCGCTTGGCCTCCGCCGTGAGCCGGATGGCCTCCTCGAGGCTGCCGGCCGTCGACACCACCCGGTCGTCGAGGAAGGCCTTGTCGGGGTGGATGTGCGATTCCACGAGGCCCGGCGTCACCAGGCGGCCGCCGACGTCGATCGACTCGCGGGCAGGGCCGGCGCCGGCGTCGATGCCGACGATGCGGTCGCCGGCGATGGCGATGTCGGCGAGCCCGTCCCGGTCGGACAGGCGCGCTCCGCGCAGCACGAGGTCGGCCGTCGCGCTCAAGGGCGGGGACGCGGCGTGAGGACGGCCATGCGCCACACTACGACGAATCGCCGCTCCGCGGAAAGCCGTTGGACTAGAGTAAGGCGCCATGACGACGCTGCCGCTGGCCGGCTATCGAGTGCTGGAGCTGGCCCATCTCATCGCCGGACCCGCCTGCGGGATGTACCTGGCCGACATGGGCGCCGACGTCGTGAAGATCGAGCAGCCGGCGGTCGGCGACGCCTCGCGCACCGCCTACGGCGTTCACCTCGGCGGCGAGAGCGCGGTGTTCGTCACCGTCAACCGCAACAAGCGCAGCGTCGCGCTCGACCTGACCCAGCCCCGGGGTCGGGCCGCGCTCGACCGGCTGATCGCAGGGGCCGACGTCGTGATCGAGGCCTATCGCGGCGGCGTGGCCGAGCGGCTCGGCCTGGACTGGCCGCGTCTGTCCGCGCTCAACCCGCGGCTGATCTACTGCTCGCTCTCCGCGTTCGGCCCCGCGGGCCCGTGGCGGAACAAGCCCGGCGTCGACATGCTGGTGCAGGCCATGGGCGGGCTCATGGCGGTGATGGGCGAGCCGGACGGTCCACCGGTGCTGTGCGGCGCGCCCGTGCTCGACACGATCGGCGCGCTCATGGCGGGCCAGGGCGTGGTCACCGCGCTGCTCCACCGCGAGCGCACGGGGCAGGGCCAGCGGGTGGACGTGTCGCTGCTCAACGGCGCGCTGCTCGCGCACGCGGCGCGGCTGTCCATCTTCCTCGCCACCGGCGAGGAGCCGGGCCGATGGGGCAGCGGTCACCCGTACCTCGTGCCGTTCCAGGCCTTCGAGGCGAGCGACGGCTGGATCTACGTCGCCGTGTGGATCGATCGGCTCTGGGAGCCGTTCTGCGCGGCCATCGAGCGGCCGAGGCTGGCCGCCGACCCGCGCTTCGCGACGCGCGCCGATCGGCGGACGCGCCGGGCGGAGCTCACGGGACTGCTGGCCGACGTCTTCCGCGAGCGCGCGGTGGCCGACTGGATGGCGCGCCTGGAGGCGCACGACGTCCTCTGCGCGCCGGTCAACCGGTACGCCGACCTGCCTGCCGATCCCCAGGTGCGCGCCACGAAATTGATCGTCGAGCAGCATCATCCCCGGGCCGGCCGCTTCCGGACGCTCGACACGCCAATCCGCTTCGAGCGGAGTCCGGGCGGGATCCGGACGCCGGCGCCCGCGCTGGGCGAGCACACCGACGCCGTCCTCGCCGAGGCCGGTCTGACCGCCGACGAGATCGGCCGGCTGCGAGCGTCGGGCGTCGTCGCCTGAACGCCCGGCCTCCGGCACCTTGCCGGGGCATCTGACACGAGCCCGTCAGCGCGTCAGTGCGGTGTCATGACGCGACGGGGGCGCTGGCGCCGAAGCCTCCGCCCACCGTGGCGTCGCCCGGCGAGCCCACAAGCCGTGGGGCCTCGCGCGCACTCGTGACCGGCGTGGCAATCGGCTTGCAGCTCTCGACCGCCGTGGCAAAACGAGTGCTGGTCGTGGACGACATGGCCTATCTGCGCGACATCCAGGTCCTGCTGCTCAGCGAGGCCGGCTACAGCGCGACCGCGCTCGGCAACGCGCGCGAGGCTCTCGATCGGCTGTCCGAGCTGGCTCCCGACCTGATCCTGCTGGACGTGTCCATGCCGGAGATGGACGGACGCCAGTTCCTGGCGAGGCTGCGCGCCGCGCCGCAGTGGCAGCGCGTGCCCGTCATCCTCACGACCGGCAAGGCCGTCGAGGGCCTGGCCCGCGAGAGCGGCTGCGACGTCCTGGCCAAGCCGTTCAGCGACGTCGCGCTGCTGGACCGCGTGAACCGCCTGATCGGCTCCGCCGCATCGAACGGCTCATGACGGCGAGCCCGCCAGCGCCTCGAGCGCGGCGGTAAAGCATCCCAGCGGGGCCCGCGCGACCCCGGCGCCGACCTGCCCCACTCCGGCGCGCCGCCCGGCGATCCCCGTGTTGATCAGCGGCGTGACACCGGTCTCCACGACCCGTCGCACGTCGATGCCCACGGGAGTGCCGCGCTCGTCCAGCGTCGGGATCCGGAAGTGCGGGTGGTCCGCCGCGCAGATGTCGCGCATGGCCTCGGTGACCGCCAGCGCCTCCGCCATCCCGCCGGCTCCGACGAAGCGCGCGACGGCCGGCGAGGCCGCCATGGCCAGACCGCCCAGGCCGATGGTCTCCACGATGGCGCTGTCGCCCATGTCGGGGTTGGCGTCGGCGGGGCCGAAGCCCGGGAAGTAGAGACCCACCGGCGTCTCCACCGGCGCGGTGAACCACCGATCGCCCAGCGCCGCCACCCGGATTCCGAACTCCGTGCCGTTGCGCGCCATCGTCGTCACCAGCGTCGCATCGGCGACGCCGCCGGCGGAGGCGGTGGTGGCCTTGCCGGCCGCCATCGCCACGTTGAGGAAGAACTGATCGTTGCCGGCCACGAACTCCGCCAGGCGCGCCACGGCGTGGTGGCGGCCGCCGACACGCGCCAGGTGCGGCATGAGCGCGCGGGCGAGCAGCGCCGAAGCGGCCAGGTTGCGCTGGTGCATCTCGTCGCCCATCCGGAGCGCCTGGGCCATCAGCGGGCGGACGGGCACGCCGCCCGAGGCGCGCAGGGCGGCGCCGAGCAGGGGTCCGGCCTCGCTGGCCAGCCAGCGCAATCGCGCGATCACGCTATCGTCGTTGGCGCCGAAGCGCAGGACCTTGCCGAGCCCCTCGTTGATCGTCACGTGGCCGCGGGTGTCGCGGGCGCGGTCGAGGACGACGAACAGCGGCATCGAGCGCGTGATGATCCCCGTCATCGGCCCCACGGCCTGCCAGTGGTGGCAGGGCTCCAGGCTCACCCGTCCGGTCTCGACCAGGGCGCGCGCGGCGTCGTCGTTGGCGGCCCACCCCTCGTAGCGGATGGCGCACAGGATCGCGGCCTGCATCGGCTCGCACATGCGCGGCCACGCCAGCGGCGGTCCGGCGTGCAGCACGGTGTGCTCGGGCAGCGCCAGCGCCTCCCACGCCGGCCGGCAGTCGACCAGCACGGGATCGCCGTCCACGATCCGGCCCAGCACCTCGGCGTTGGCCGCCTCGATCGCCGGCGCGCGCGCCTGCAGGCGGTCGAGGAGGTCCACCAACCTCGGATCGCCGCCGGCGGGCGGTGACCAGGCGAGCTGCACGACGGGGACGCCGAGGCGCTCGAGCGTGTGCGCGAAGAGATCCAGCCCCAGGCTGATCACGCGGGGCGGCGCTCCGAGCATCACGGGGCCTGTCGCCGGAGCAGCAGCATCGGCTGGCTGCGCACGGGCAGGCCGTCCACCACCTCGACGTCCGTCCGGACCTGGCTCCGCATGCTGCTCCACGCGCGGCCGGTGGCCACGACGACCGGGCGATCCGGCCGCGTCAGCCACGTCTCGAGGTCCGAGGGCGAGCGCAGAGGAGTCAGGGCGCGGCCGAGGTAGAAGTCGATCGAGAAGAACCGTCCGCCGGTGATGCCCAGGTCGCCGCCCTCCGCGTAGCGCTCGGCGAGCGCGGCCAGGGCCGGGTAGTCCTCGCTGCGTGTCTGCCAGCGATCGTACAGCCGGCCGCCGCCGACCAGCAGGGCGGCCGTGCCGAGCGCCACGCCGGCCACGAGCGCCCGCGGCCGGCCGGCGAGGAGCATCCAGCAGGCGTAGCCCGCGACGGCCAGCACCCCGCCCGCCAGCGCGGCGGCCTTCCACCCGGACGCGGCGACCAGCGCGCGCTGCGCCGGGTCGAGCCAGGGCGAGGCGAGCGCCCCGATCGCCCCGAGCGTGGTCGCCGCCGTGAGGCACGCGACGACCACGGTGGCCCGCGAGCGTCCGACGCTCGCGCGATCGCACCACCAGCCGACCAGCAGGGCCGCCGCCGGGTAGATCGGCAGCCAGTAACGCTCGCGGTGGTGCAGCGCGAGCAAGACGGTGACGAACGGCACGATCAGCGCGACGAGCGCGAAGCGATACGCTCCCTCGCGCCAGTGCCGGCGCGCCGCCAGCAGGGGCAGGACGAGCAGCGTCGTCCACGGCAGGAAACCCTTGGCGGCGTCCAGCAGCTTGCTCAGCGCGGCCACCGGCTGCGGCCCTCCGACGTACCAGGCGAGCCAGTCGTCCCACACCACCCCGCGGGCGAAGCTGCGGCTGCCGGCGAACAGGTAGGGCAGCAGCCAGGCGCCGGTGATCACGACGAAGGCCAGCGCACCGGGCCACGAGCCCAGCCGCTTCAGGCCGCGCGCGCCGTGCTCGGTCAGCAGCCAGACGCCGGCGACGAGCACGGGGAGCAGGCCCACGGGACCCTTGGCGGCGACGCCGAGCGCCACGGCGGCGTAGAAGGCGGTCAGCGCGCGCGTGTCGAGCGGGCGCTGCACCGCGGCCCGGAAGGCGCACAGCGCGCCCAGGCCGAAGGCGACCACCAGCATGTCCGGCAGGAGGATCTGGCTGTGCGCGAAGAACGCGTAGCTGGTGGCGGTGACGACCCCGGCCGCGACGCCCGCGGTCGGCGAGAAGAGCTGCTGGCCGAGGAGCGTCGTGAAGAAGACCGCGGCGACCGCGGCCACCGCCACCGGCACCTGCGCCGTCGTCTCGGTCACGCGGCCCTGCGGCATCGACAGCACCTTGATGGCCCACGGATACAGCAGCGGCTTGTTGCGATACCGCTGGTCGCGCACGCGCGCGTCGAACCAGGTGCCGCGCGCGAGCATGTCCTGGGCGAGGATGGCGAAGCGCGCCTCGTCCCCGCTGGCGATGACGCGCTGGCCGATGGAGGGCAGCACGAGCGCCGCCGCCAGCCCCGCCACGAGCGCGGCGCGGGCGATCACCGGGCCCCTGCCCGCGCGGCGATCAGCCCGGCCAGGCGCGCGGCCTGGGCGTTGGACTCCATCACCAGCACGCCGGCCTCCCGCAGCGCCGCCGCCTGGCGCGAGCGCCCCTGAGCATCCGCCTCGGTGCCGGTCACGCTGGCCACGATCGGCAGGCCCCGGCCCGCGGCGGCCGCCGCCCGCCGCGCAGTCTCCAGCGCGGACGCCAGCTCGTGGCCCGGATCGGGATGGGCGCCGTAACCCAGGACCAGATCGAGGAGCAGCACCGCGGTGGCCGGGTCGGCGGCCTCGCGCGCGATCCACTCGCGGCGCACGGCACCGTCGATCATCGGGTGCGGTCGGCCCAGCGTGAAGGCGTCGTCGCCGAGGTCGGTCACCCGATGGCCGCCGCCGTGACCGTGGACGTCCCCCGCCACGTCGCGCAGACGCGCGCTCAGCAGCGCGACGGCCTCCCAGGCCAGCGTCCCGCCCGAGTAGACACCCCGGACGAAGCGCTGGCCGGGCGCGAGGGCGCCGACCTGCGCCGTCGCCATCGCCTCGATCTCGGCCGCGGGGCGCGAGAACTCGACGGCCGGAGGCGTCTGGCCCCGAGCGAGGGCGACGGCGGCGAGCGCGGCGTCCTCGAGCGTGGCCGCCGTCACCAGCGGGGGGATGCCGGCCGCGGGCGACTGCCGGCCCGGCGCGGCGTCGTCGGCCGGCTGGCGACCACCGGGGACCGCGCCGCCGGCGAGGTGAAGCACGCTCGGCTTGCCGACCGCGCGCACGGCCTCGACCAGGCGGGCGGCGACGGCGGGACCCGGCGGCTTGCCGACGACGACCACGACCTCGGTCTCGGCGTCGCCGGCGAGCGCGCGCAGCGCGGCCAGCGTCATGACGCCGCCGACGGCATCGGCGAGGTCGCGCCCGCCCACGCCGATGGCGTGCGACACCCCTTCGCCCTCGACGGTGAGCCGGCAGGTGACCTCCTGCAGGCCGGTGCCGGAGGCCGCCACGAGGCCGATGCGCCCGCGCGGCACCGCGTTGGCGAAGCCCAGCGGCACGCCGGCGAGGATCGCGGTGCCGCAGTCGGGGCCCATGAGGAACAGGCCGCGCTCGACGGCGATCCGCTTGAGCTCGACCTCGGTGTCCAGCGGGACGTTGTCGCTGAAGAGCATCACGTGCAGGCCGGCGTCGAGCGCGCGCCGGGCCTCGGCGCCCGCGTAGACTCCCGGGACCGAGATCAGCGCGAGCGTGGCGCCCGGCAGCGCGCGGAGGCCGCCGGCCAGCGTCCGCGGGCGCGGGCGGCCCGCGACCGGCTCGGCCGCGCGCGCGGTGAGCGCCCGCTCGGCGGCGGCGCGGGCGCCCTCGGCGGCCGCCGCGCTGTCGGCGACCACGGCGATCACCAGGTCGGCGGGGTCGGCCGCGTCGCCGTCGGCGTCGAGCAGACCGGCCTGACTCAGCAGCGCGCGGTTGGCCGGCGTGCCCATCATCGCCGCCGCCTGCCGCACGCCGGGCACCGACTCCATGGCGCGGCTGAGCCGCATCAGCGTGACGGAGTCGTGGTACACGCGACGGCGGACGAAGTTCCAGACCGGCACGGCCCGATCCTACTCCATCGTCGCCGCCCCGGCCGCCCGCCGGGACCTCGTCGTCCTACTTCGGCGGCGTGATGCCGTACGCGCGGATCTTCCGGTAGAGGTGGCTGCGCTCGATGCCCAGCCGCTCGGCCGTGCGCGTCATGTTCCAGTCCTGGGCGCGCAGCTCGGCCAGGATGTAGGCGCGCTCGAAGCCGTCGCGGGCCTCCTTCAGCGGCTTGCCGTCGCCGGGCGTCGCGGCGGGCGCCTCGCTCTTGGGACGCAGCGGCGGCGGCACGTCGTCGACACCGATCGCGTCGCCGGGCACCATGATGACGAGGCGCTCGACCATGTTCCGGAGCTCGCGGACGTTGCCGGGCCAGTCGTAGGTCAGGAAGTAGGTCAGCGCGGCCGGGGCCACCGTCTTCAGCCGCTTGCCGTTCTCCGCGCAGAACACGCGGATGAAGTGCTCGACCAGGGCCGGCACGTCCTCCTTGCGCGCGCGCAGCGGGGGGACCTCGATCGGGATGACGTTGAGCCGATAGAAGAGGTCCTCCCGGAACCCGCCCTGCGCGATGAGCGAGACCACGTCGCGGTTGGAGGCGGCGATGACGCGGACGTCGACCTTCAGCGTCTCGCGGCCGCCCACGCGCTCGAAGGCCTGCTCCTCGAGCGCCCGCAGCACCTTGGCCTGGGTCTTGAGACTCATGTCGCCGATCTCGTCGAGGAACAGCGTGCCGCCGTCGGCCACCTCGAACTTGCCGCGCCGGCGGGACGAGGCGCCCGTGAACGAGCCGCGCTCGTGCCCGAACAGCTCGGACTCGATCAGCTCCTCGGGGATGGCGGCGCAGTTGACCTCGACGAACGGCTGCTCGGCCCGGGCCGACAGCGCGTGGATGGCCCGGGCCACCAGCTCCTTGCCGCTGCCGTTCTCGCCGTGGATCAGCACGCGGCCGCTGGTGGGCGCCGCCGTGGCGATCTGCGCGCGCAGGCCGCGCATCACGCCGCTGTCGCCGATGATCTCGGTGCGCTGGTCGAGCCGCGCGCGCAGCGCGGCGTTCTCGCGCTCGAGGCGCCCGTGCTCGAGAGCGCGCGTGACCGTGACGAGCGTCTTCTCGAGCGACAGCGGCTTCTCGATGAAGTCCCAGGCGCCCAGCCGGGTGGCCTTGACCGCCGTCTCGATGGTGCCGTGGCCGGAGATCATGACCACGGTGGCCTCGGGACGCAGGCGCTTGAGCTCGGCCAGCGTCTCCAGCCCGTCCAGGCGGGGCATCCAGATGTCCAGGAACACGAGGTCGGGCAGCTCGTCGGCGACCGCCTTGAGGGCCTCGAGCCCACTGCCCACCGCGCTCACCCGGTAGCCCTCGTCCTCCAGCACGTCGCGGAGCGCCTTCTGGATGGCGGGCTCGTCGTCGACGATCAGGATGTGCTGCCCGGGCACCGCCTACGCCTCCACCGCGGCCGGCGTGCGCGCCACCGGCAGCTCGATGGTGAACCGGCTGCCCCGAGGCTCGTTGTCCTCCAGGCTCACGGTCCCGCCGTGCTCGCTCACGATCTCGCTCACGATCGGCAGGCCCAGGCCCATGCCGGTCACCTTGGTCGAGAAGTGCGGCAGGAACAGCTTGTCGCGGTCCTCGAGGGGGACGCCCGGACCGGTGTCGCTGACCACGATCCGCACGCGGCCGGCCTCGGCGGCGTGCGTCGTCTCGACGGTCACCTCGCCCCCGGTGGCGGTGACCGCCTCCACGGCGTTGTCGACGAGGTTCAGCACGGCGCGCTTGATGTGGTCGGGGTCCACCTCGCAGAGCGGCAGGTCGTCGGCGTGACGGCTGGTGAGGGCCAGGCCCTGGTGCGAGTCTCGATAGAGCGCGACGACGCCCTCCACCAGCGGCCGGACGTCGGTGGGCCGGGGGACGAAGGCCGGCATGCGCGCGAAACGAGAGAACTCGTCCACCAGCCGGCGCAGGCCGTCGACCTCCTGCACGATGGTGTCGGTGCACTCGGTCACCAGCCGGTGCTCGTCGTCGGTGCCCCAGCCCAGCCGCCGCCGCAGGCGCTGCGCCGAGAGCTGGATCGGCGTGAGCGGGTTCTTGATCTCGTGGGCGATGCGCTGGGCCACCTCGCGCCAGGCGGCCAGCCGCTGGGCCTTCAGCAGCTCGGTGAGGTCGTCGAACACCACCACGGCGCCGCCGTACTCGCCGTTCTCGCCGCGCAGGGCGGTGGCGGCGGCCAGCAGCGACAGGGCCGCCCCCCCGCGGCGCAGGTGCAGCTCGACCGCCGCGCTGCCGGCCCGCGGCCGCCGCGCGCGCTGCACCAGGGCCACGATCTCTCGCGCCTCCGGCCCCGGGAAGACCTCCTCGAGCAGCCGGCCCACGCTGGCCGACTCGGCCACGCCGAACATGCGCGCGGCCGCCCGGTTGATCGTGGTCAGCCGCCCCAGCGGGTCGAAGGAGACGACCCCGGTGGTGATGGCTTCCAGCACCGTCTCGATGTAGCGCCGGCGGTCCTCCAGCTCGGTGTGCTTGTCCTGCAGGTCGATGTAGGCCTCCTCGAGCTGCTGCTTGGACTGCCCGAGGTCGTCGGTCATCCGGTTGAACGACTCGACCAGCGTGCCGATCTCGTCGTCGCCGCGCGCCTGGACCTTGTAGGCCAGGTTGCCGGCCGCCACCTCCCGCGTGCCCTCGGCCAGCTGCTCGATCGGCCCCGTGATGCCGCGGGCCAGGTGGAGCGCGAACCAGGTGAACGAGAAGACGACGATCAGGGTCATCAGCAGGAACAGCAGGATGTAGATGCCCTTGATCGGGTTCTTCAGCAGCTTGAGCTGCTTGTACTCCAGGAAGGCCTGCGAGATGCCGCGGACCTTCTGCTCGAGCCGCTCGGTCACGTGGGTGCCGATCACGACGGCGCCCGCCACCCGGCGCTCGCTGTCGCGCCCCGACCAGATCGGGGTGACCGCCTCGATGAGGTCGCCGGTGGTCAGCTCCCGCACGGTGGTGATCTCCTGGCCGCCGAGGCCGCGGCGCACTTGCGCCTCGTTGACCTCGCGGGTCGGGAGATCGCCGAGGATCGGGTCGTGCACGTGGACCAGCTCCTGGCCGGTCGGGCCGACCACGGTGATGGTGCCGATGGACAGCAGGTCCTGCTGCTCGGTCAGGTACGAGGCCAGCGCCTCGCGCCGGTCCGACCCGAGCAGCCCCTCGCGGTCGATCACCCGGGCGATGTGCTGGCCGTGGCGGAGCGCGGTGCGCTCGAGATTGCCGTAGTAGGTCTGGGCGACGGCCAGGGCCTGGTCCAGCGGCCGCTCGACCTGCGGCTTGAACCAGCCCTCGATGGACTTGTTGATGAAGTTCGACGCGATGACGAAGATGAGGCCGGCCGGGGCCACCGAGAGCAGCAGGAAGGCGAGCACGAGCTTGGCCCGGAACCGTGACCCGATGGCGTTCTGGCGCCGCTCGAGCCAGACCTTCACGAGGTTGCGGAAGAGCAGCAGGATCAGCAGCAGGAGCACGATCAGGTTCAGGTTGAACAGGGCGAAGATGACGATGTTGGAGGCGACCGGCAGCTCGGGCGCGAAGATGCCGAGGTCGAACGCGGTGGCGCCGCCGATGAGCAGCAGGAAGGTGGCGATGATGACGAGGTTGCGCTTGCGCCGGTTCTCCTCGCTCAGCAGGGGCATGGGCTACTGCACCCGGAGCATCGTGCGGTAGTCGGACTGGCGCACCGTCTGCTCGGCGGTGCCGGCCATCCGGGTCACGAACGAGTTCTCGCCGTTCAGCGCCGCCTCGACCTGCACGCGCACGTAGATGACCTCGGCCTGGTCGAGGCTGGTGGCCGGGGTGAGCTTGAGCCCCCGCACCTCGGACAGCACGCGCTGGGCGTCCCGCAGATCGCGCGTCACGTGGGCGGCGCGGGTGTCACCCTTCACCGCGGTTACCTTGTACTCCTTGGTGACCAGGTTGTAGGCCAGGGCCCGCTCGACCACGCGGGTCAGCAGCAGGCTGTCGCGCCAGAACCGGTTGTACTGCCACAGCTCGACGGTGTAGCGCAGGTGAGCGGGGATGCCACTCTGCAGGCCTTCCTGGAAGCCGGCCGCGATGGCGCCGAGCACGGCCACGTTGACGGTGATCTCGTGGTCGTTGAGGAACACGTCGAGGTCGGTGATGCGGAGGTCGGCGCCCGCCGGAGCCGCGATCACCAGGATCAGCGCCGCCAGCGTCGTCGCTCGGAGCGAACGCACGCGAGTGACCGCACGCATACGAACGCATCATTATACCGCCCCGTCTCGCCCGGCCCGCCCGCGGGCGGGCGGCGGCGCGGCCTAGATCGGGGCCGGGGCGGGCGCGAACCCGTCGGCGCGCTCGACGGCGCCGACGGCGGGAGCCACGCGCAGGGCGGCGCCGGCGGTACGCCGCTCCAGCCCCAGGGCTCGCTGGATGGCCAGCACCAGCTCGAAATTGAGGGCGTGGCCGGCGTTGCGCGCGATCACGTGGCCCTGCACGGGCCGGCCGAGCAGCGCGAGGTCGCCGATCAGATCGAGGATCTTGTGGCGGACGAACTCGTCGCGGTAACGCAGGCCGTTCAGCGTGCCGCGCTTGCCGATGACGATCGCGTTGTCGAGGGAGCCGCCGAGCGCGAGGCCGTGCTTGCGCATGACGCCCAGATCGTTCAGGAAGCCGTACGTGCGCGCCGGGGCGAACTCGCTGACGAACGACTCCTCGGACGGCACCACCGACAGCGTCTGGACACCGATGGCGGGGTGGTCGTTGTCGAGGGTGTAGCTGATCCGGAACTCGGCGGCGGGCACGATCCGGATCCAGCGGGCGCCCTCGCCCACGCTCACCGGCTGGCCGATCGTGATGGGGCGGCGCCGCGCGCTCTGGGTGGCGCGCCCGGCCGTGTTCAGCAGGGCCACGAACGGCTTGGCGCTGCCGTCGACCGCCGGGACCTCGCTGCCGTCGATCTCGACGTCGAGGTTGTCGATGCCGAGGCCGGCGGCGGCGGCCATGAGGTGCTCGACGGTCTGGATCCGGTGGCCGTTGCTGCCGATCGTCGTCGCGTAGTGCGAGTCGACGACGCTCTCGGGCGCGGCGGGTATCGGATGGCCGTCGTGGCCGAGGCGGAAGACGATGCCGGAGTCGGGAGGCGCCGGCGACAGGAGCATCCGGGCGCGCTTGCCCGAGTGCAACCCGATACCCTCGATCACGACCGGCTTCCGGATCGTTTGCTGGCGCATGGCCGGGCGCAGAAACAGCAACGCGGGTGCCATACATCCGGGCCGCGCGCAAGGTATTGGAATCGCTGGGGTCGTGGCCATCGTTCCGCGCGGTTCCCATCGGTGGATCGTGGTCCGGTTGCCACGCCGCTGCGGGGCCCCGAGTCTCCTTTCCGAGACAGTCCCTAGACGTCGACGATGAGGCTCGCCTCGTGCGTCCCCTCGCGGGTGGTCACCAGGACCCGGTGGTAGGTCGCACCCTTCACCACGGTCCCGACGCGATGGCGTCCGGGATCCACGGGCTCGCCCTGAAGGACGCCGTGGGCCAGCGTGTCGGTGCAGACCGTCATCTCCACGGACACCGCGACGAATCCCTCGATCTCGTGGACGTACAGACACTCGTCGATCCAGGCCACCAGGAGCGACTCGGGCGCGTCGGCCTGGGCGCGCACCTCGCGCCGCTCGCGCGGCTCGAGCTGATCGGGAGAGACCAGCAGGGCGAAGACGCCGCGGGTGACCTGCGCGAACGCGTCGGCCCGCGTGGCTCCCCAGCCGCGCACCCCGACGTCGGCCTCGACCTCGAAGTGCTCCCAGCCGGCGCCGCTCATCCCAGGTCTCCGAAACGCGACTGGAGGATGGCCGTGATGGCCGGGCCGGCGGTCTCCGTGCGGAGGATGCGCCGTCCGAGCGAGACGATCGCAAACCCGTGGGCGCGCGCCGTCTCGACCTCGGCCGGCGCCAGCCCGCCCTCGGGGCCGATCAGAGTGGTCGCCGAGCGCGGCGCGGCCGCCGTCGCCAGGACCCGACCGAGCGGCGTGCCCCCGCCCTCCCACAGGCACAGCGCGAGGTCGACCGGCTCGGCCGGCGCCAGCCACTCGGCCAGCGGCCGCGGCGCCTCGATCTGGGGAATCGTGGCGCGCCCGCACTGCTTGGCGGCTTCCCGGGCGACGCGCTGCCAGCGCCGCGCGCGCTCGCGCCAACGCGCGGGCTCGAGCCGCACGATCGTCCGCTCGCAGAGGGCCGGTCGCACGCGCGCGACGCCCAGCTCGGTGGCCGCGCGCACGATGGTCTCCATCTTGTCTCCCTTCGGCACGCCCTGGACGAGCGTGACGGCCAGCGGAGAGACGGCGTCGTCGGCCGCCTCGGCCAGCACGGTGCCCGTCACGGCATCCCCCAGACTTTCGAGCCGCACGGTGAAGTCGCGGCCGGTCCCGTCCGTGGCCAGCACGGTGTCGCCGGGGCGCAGCCGCAGCACGCGGGCCAGGTGGCGCGACTCGTCGGGACCGAACGTGACTCGACCGCCGGCGAGCCGGTCAGGCTGAAGCGTGAAGCGGCGCATGGCGAAGGACCACGCTGGTCCATCCCTCGAGGCTGCGCGCGGCTTCGCGGCGGAAGCCGTGGCCGGCGAGCCCGGTGACGACGTCGTCGGCCTCGGCGTCGAGCAACCCCCCGAGCACGAGCGCCCCGCCGCCCTCGACGAGCCGTCGATAGACGGACGCCAGCGCGCGGTGCGCGCTGGCCAGCAGGTTCGCCAGGACGACAGGCGCGGGAGCGGTGGCGAGCGCCGCGGCATCGGCGACGACGGTGCGCACCCGTCCCGCGACGCCGTTGCGCCCGGCATTGGCCAGGGCGGCGGCGACCGCGTCGGGATCCGTATCGCAGGCCAGCACCTCCGGCACGCCGAGCCGGGCCGCGGCGATCGCGAGGATCCCGGAGCCGGTGCCGAGGTCGAGGACGCGCGCCGGTGTCCCGGCTCTCAGGAGGGTCTCGAGCAGCTCCAGGCACCCGGCCGTCGTGCCGTGGTGGCCGGTGCCGAAGGCGCGGCCGGGCTCGATGGTCAGCACCAGGCGGTCACCCGGTGGCGGGGTCTCCCACGGCGGCGCCACGATCAGCGCGCGGCCGACCGCGATCGGTCGAAAGTGCTCGCGCCAGGCCGCCGCCCAGTCGGCGTCGGCCACCGGCTGCAGGAGGGGGCGCCGGCCCGTCTCGAATCCCAGCGTGCGGAGCCCGTCCAGGTACGCCGCGACCGACTCCACGAGCGTGGTCGACGCCCCGGCCGGGAAGAAGGCGCGCAGCCGCGCCGGGGCGTCGGCGCGGTCTTCCTCCACGACCCCCACGGCGCCGAGCTCCCACAGGAAGTTCGTCAGGGCCTCGGCGGCCTCGTCGCCCGTGTCCACCGTCAGCTCGACGTAGGCGACGCGACCGCCGGCCGCGGTCACCCGAGCAGCTTCTTCATGCGCTCGAGAAACGAGGTGGCGAGCGGGCCGCGCTCCCTGGACGCCGCCTCGAAGGCCTCCAGCGCCTCCCGCTGTCCGGCGTTGAGCCTGGACGGCACCTCGAGCAGCAGCCGGTAGCAGGCGTCGCCCTGGCCGCGGTCGCGCAGGCGCGGCATGCCGCGACCGCGCAGCTTCAGGACGTGCCCGGGCTGGCTGCCGGCCGGGATCTTCAATCGCGCTGTGCCGCCGAGCACGGGCACGTCCAGCTCGGTGCCGAGAGCCAGCTGCGGGAACGATACCGGCAGATCGCAGTAGAGATCGGCGCCGTTCCGGGCGAACATCCCGTGCTCGGCGACGTGCACCAGCACGTACAGGTCCCCCGAGGGGCCGCCGTTGAGACCGCCGGCGCCCTCGCCGGTCAGCCGCAGCTGCATCCCGTCGTCGATGCCGGGCGGAACCTTCACCGACAGCAGGCGCTCGGCGCGCACACGCGCCTCGCCGCGACACGTCTTGCACGGGCTCTTGTTGATCTGGCCCTCGCCCATGCAGCGGGGGCAGGGACGGGCCACGGTGAGAAAGCCGTGGCTCATGCGGACCTCGCCGCGGCCGCCGCAGCTCTCGCACGCCACCTTGCGGGTGCCGGGCTCGCTGCCGGTGCCCCGGCACGTCTCGCAGGCCTCCAGGCGGGGGATCTGGACCTTGGTCTCGAAGCCGGCCGCCGCATCCTCCAGCGAGATCTTCAGCTCGTATTGCAGGTCCTCGCCGCGGGCCGCGCGCGTGCGGCGACCCCGGCCGCCGCCGCCGAGCAAGTTCTCGAAGATGTCCTCGAAGACCGAGCCGAAGCCGGCGTCGAAGCTCGGCCCGTTGCCGGGCGCGGTGCCGAACCGGTCGTAGTGCGCGCGCTTGTCGGGATCCGACAGGACCGCGTAGGCCTCGTTGATCTCCTTGAAGCGCTCCTCGGCCTGCTTGTCGCCGGGGTTGCGGTCGGGGTGACACTGCATCGCCAGCGAACGGAACGCCTTCTTGAGCTCGGCCTCGCTGGCCTCGGGGCGAACGCCGAGGGTCTCGTAGTAGTCGCGCGCCACTTACGCCGCGTCCTCGTCGGGCGCGGCCGCCACCGCGACCATCGCGGGCCGCAGCACCCGGCCGTGCAGCAAGTAGCCGGGGGCCGTCTCGTGCACCACGGTGTCCGGCGCCGCCTCGCCGCTGACGACGCGGGCGATCGCCTCGTGGCGAGCGGGGTCGAAGCGCTGGCCGACCGCCGAGTAACGGGAGACGCCGGCCCGCTCCAGCACGCGCAGCAGCTCGCGCTGGATCAGCTCGACGCCCTCCACCACGCTGGTGGCGGCGCTGGCGGCCCGGGCGGCGGTCAGGGCGCGGTCGAAGTTGTCGAGCACGGGGACGAGGTCCCGCAGCAGGGACTCGCTGGCGTACTTGACGTAGTCCTCGCGGTCCCGCTGGGCGCGGCGGCGCACGTTGTCCGTCTCGGCCAGCGCGCGCAGCAGCCGGTCCTGCTTGTCCTGGAGCTCGCGCCGGAGGGTCTCGACCTCGTCGGGCACCCCGGCATCGCGCGCGCCGGGGACGGGGGGCAGCGTGGTGTCGTCCATCCTTCGAATTATAACAACGGACCCGGGGCCCCCCGGCTCAGGAAGGCAGGTAGAGGTCCTGACGGACGCGCGCGAGCGCCTCGGTCACCTGGCGGGCCGTCTCGTCGACGCTCGAGATCACGTCGGGGTAGGGCAGGCGCCGCGGCCCCACCACCCCCAGGATGCCGAGCACCTGGTCGCGGTAGGTGTAGGCCGACGTGATCAGCGTGCACTCGCGCAGCTCGCTGACCGGGTTCTCGTCGCCGATGGTCACCCGCACCCCCTCCGCGGCGGCCAGGCTCGTCATCAGCTCGGCCAGCTGCTCCTTCTGCTCGAACATCCGCAGGAGCTGGCGGGTCGTCGTGATCTCCCAGAACTCGGGGTGGTCCAGCATGTTGATGGCGCCGCTGACGTAGAGCGTGCGGCCCCGGAGCATGGCCACGATCTGCTCGGTGACCGTGCGCGCCCGCGTGTGCAGGGTGTCGAGCGGGTCGTCGGGCGACTGCTCCATCTGCACGATCTCGTGCACGGTGTGGTCGCGGAAGCGCCGCGTCAGCTCCCGGCCGAGGGCGCGCACCTCCTCGGCGCCCAGCGGCGGCTCCAGGCTGAGCTCGCGCACGGTGAGCCAGCCGGTGTCGGTGACGATGACGGCCAGGGCCCGGTCGTTCTCGAGCGGGCGCAGGTCGACGCGGGCGATGGTCGTGTGCTTCAGGGGCGGCGCCAGCAGCAGCCCCGTGAGCCGCGTCACCGAGGACAGGTGCGAGGAGGCCTGCTCCATGAACCCGTCGATGCCCACGCGCCGCGGGGCGAGGGGGCGGGCGCCCGTGGGCGGCCCCGGCTGGGACGGAGGAAACGAGTCGACGTAGAAGCGGTAGGCCTTGTCGGTCGGCAGGCGGCCCGCGCTGGTGTGCGGCTGCGAGAGGTACCCCTGCTCCTCCAGGTCGGCCATGGCGTTGCGGATGGTGGCCGGCGACAGCTGCGGGAAGTGCCGCTTGCTCAGCACCCGGGAGCCGACGGGCTCGGCGGAGTCGATGTATTCCCGGATGATGGCGATCAGCACGTCGCGGTGGCGCTTGTTCATCTGACTCGTTGTAGCGGCGGCCCCCCACCAAGTCAAGGCGGCCCGCTACAATGCCCCGATGTCGTCGTCGACCCCCGTCGAGGCGGCGCTCGCCGGGCTGTTCGGGCGCGTGTGGCCGACGCTGCCGGGCGCGATCGCCCGCGCCGCGAGCCTGGGCTTCGCCTGGACCGCCGTGTCGACGCCGTTCGTGCGCCGCGAGGGAGGCCGAGTCGTCGGCCACGCCGGGGTGATCGAGCTGCCGCTCGTGGTGGCGGGGCGCCGCGTCCGGGTGGGCGCGGTCCACGCGGTGTGCACGGACCCGGCGCGGCGAGGTCGCGGTCTGGGCCGCGCGCTCGTCGAGGAGGTCGTGGCCGCCTGCGCTTCGCGGTTCGAGACGCTGCTGCTCACGACCGCGATCCCCGACTTCTACACGCCGTTCGGGTTCCGGCCCGTGCGCGAGCACGCCTTCGTCCGTCCGCTGTCCGGGGGGTTCCGGCGGCCGGCGGCGCCGGGGCGTGCGCTGACGGAGGCGGCCGACGACGTCCGCGTCCTGCGCCGCCTGCTGGCGGGTCGAGCGCCGGTGTCCGCCCGCCTCGGCGCGGTCGATGCGGACGTCGTCTTCGTCGTCGCGCTGCTGCTGACCTGGGGGGACTTCTCGCGCGTTCACCATCACGCCGATCTCGACGTCCTCACCGTGCACGAGACGCGCGGCCGGACGCTCGTGCTCTACGACGTGGTCGGCGCCACCATCCCGCCGCTCGACGCGCTCGCCCACGCCATCGGCGCCGACGCGGATCGCGTGATGACGTTCTTCGCGCCCGATCGGCTCGGGGAAGGGTTCCGGGCCGAGCCCTGGGACGCGGCGCGCGCGGCGGCCCGGGGCGACGCCTGGTTCGCCGGCTTGATGGCGCGCGGCCCGCTGCCGGTCGAGGACGCTCCGGTCATGCTGCCGCCACTGGCCCGGACGTGAGCGCGACGGACTGGCTGGCCGACGACACGTTCTGGACCGCGGTCTATCCGTTCGAGTTCCCGCCGCCGGTCATCGACGCCGGAGTGGCCCAGGTGGACAGGGCGATCGCGCTCGCCGGCGTGCGCGGCGGCGAGGCCCTGGATCTCGGCTGCGGGCCCGGTCGCCACGCGATCCCGCTGGCCCGACGCGGGTTCCGGGTGACCGCGGTGGATCTCTCCCGGTTCCATCTGGCCCGGGCGCGCGACCGGGCGTCGGCGGCCGGCGTCGAGGTCGAGCTGGTCGAGGCCGACATGCGGGCGTTCGCGCGGGCCGGCGCCTTCGACCTGGCCGTGAGCCTCTTCACCTCGTTCGGCTACTTCGTGGATGCCCGGGACGACCTGCGCGTGCTGGAGAACGTCCGCCGCAGCCTCCGGGCGGGCGGCGTGCTCGTGATGGACGTGGTGAGCCAGGAGCGCCTGGCTCGCGTGGGGCATTCGACCGTCTCGCAGCGGACCGCGGACGGCGCCCTGCTGGTACGGCGTCACCAGGTCACGGAGGACCGGAGCCGCGTCCGCAACGAGTGGACGGTCGTGCGCGAGGGGCGCGCCCGCACGTTCGCGTTCCTCGTGCGGATCTACTCGGAACGGGACCTGGAGGCCACGCTCCACGCGGCCGGCTTCGGCGACGTCGGCCTGTACGGGGCCCTGGACGGGCGGCCCTACGGCCCCGAGGCCGAGCGGCTCGTCGCCGTCGCGCGGCGCTGACGCCCTCTAGGTGTAGGATAGGCCCATCGTCTCGGCGACGAGGGCCGGACGCGCCTGGCCCTCGATCTCCACGGTCATCTGGGAGGTCACGCGCACGCCGCCGTCGATCTCCTCCACGCTGGCGATGCGCTGGCGGAGACGGACGCGGGCGCCGGCCTGCACCGGCGTGACGAACCGGACCTTGTTGGAGCCGTAGTTCACGCCCCGGCTGCGCTTCTTCACGCGCATGAGCGTGGCGGCCAGCCGCGGCACCAGGGACAGCGTCAGGTACCCGTGGGCGATCGTCTTGCCGTCCGGCATCTCCCGCCGCGCGCGCTCCACGTCCACGTGGATCCACTGGTGATCGCCGGTGGCCTCCGCGAACTTGTCGATCATCGCCTGGTCGACGGTCGTCCAGTCCGACGGGCCCAGCTCACGCCCGACGTGCTGCAGCAGGTCCCTGGGGGTCTCGACCTCGAGCATGTCGTCCTCCTTGTCGCGCTACCAGCTCGCCACGGGGGTGAGGAAGTTGTCGCCGACCGTCAGGCGGTTCACGCGGCCGTCGGCAGCCAGCTCGAAGACCACGCGCTCGGCGTGGCTGCCGAACCCGTTCTTCGTCTCGCTGCGGAACGCGTGCTCCGCCACCGGGTGCAGCCACGACACGGTGAGCATCGGGTCGGGCTGAGACGGATCGATCAGCGCCAGCCGTCCCTCGACCACGAGCACCTGCACGTCGACCCACGCGCTCCGGTAGCGGCCGGCGTAGCGCTCCCAGCCCACCGGCAGGGCGGCCGGCCTGGCCGGACCCAGCGCCTGGGTGATGGCCGGGGCCACCCACTGGAAGGCCTTGTCGGCGAACTGCTGCGGGTTGCCGTCGTCGGCATTGGTCAGCACGATCACGCCGATCCGATCGGCCGGGCACAGGTGCACGAGGGTGCGGTAGCCGCGCAGGGAGCCGCCGTGGCCGACGTAGGTCTTGCCCCTGGCGCGCATGATCCGGAAGCCGAGTCCCCAGCCGGCTTCCCAGTCGGGTTCCAGCCAGTGCACGCGCTGCATCTCCCGCAGGGTGCTGCCGCGGAGGATCTGGGGCCCGCCCGGCGCCCCGTCACGGAACTGCAGCATGGCGAAGCGCGCCAGGTCGCTCACCGAGGTCGTCATGTTCGCCGCGGGCGTGATGCCCCGGCAGTCGGTGAACGGCGCCGGCGCGCGATGAGCGTCGGGCAGCCGGCGTGAGTAGCCGGTGGCGAGGTCGGGGAGGTCCGCCGGCGGCGTCGTCACCCAGGTGTGCCGCATGCCGAGCGGCTCGAGCACGTGCTCGACGACGTAGTCCGTGTAGGCGCGGCCGGACACCGCGGCCACCACCTCGCCGGCCAGCGCCAGCCCGAGATTCGAGTACTTCCACGTCGTCTCGGTCGGCAGCGCGGCCGTCTGCTCGGCCAGCCGGCCGCGGATCCGCTCCAGCGTCGGGAAATCGTGGTCCGTCCAGTACGGCAGTCCGGCCTCGCGCGGCAGCCCGGCGGTGTGCGTGAGCAGGTGACGGATCGTGATCGCGGGGCCCTCGACGTGGCCGCCGCCGAGACGGAACCAGGGAAGGTGCTCGACGAGCGGATCGTCGAGACGGAGCTTGCCGGCGTCGCGCAGCTGCATGATCGCGGTGCTCGTGAAGAGCTTGGTGATGGAGGCGATGCGGTAGAGCGTGTCGGGTGTCGCCGGTCGGGCCGCCTCCAGCGAGGCCCGGCCGAAGCCGGCCGCCCACAGCAGCTCCTGGTCGTGCACGATGCCGATGGACAGGCCGGGCAGGCCGCTGTAGGCCATCTGCGACTCGATCCAGGCCGACAGCAGGCCGACGGCCGAGCGCACGCCGGGGTCGGCGGCCGTCGTCACTCCGGCAGGCTCCGGCGCGCGGCCGCGAGCTCGTCGCCAACGGCGTCGGCCCCGCGGAACTCGCGATCGGCCTTGCGGTACCAGTACCGCGCGTTGTCGAGGTCGCCCTCCAGCGTGTGCACGATGCCGTGCAGCCACGCGGCGAGGACCGATTTGTCCGTCTGGACGATCTCGTGAGCCTGCTGCCAGGCTCCGGCTTCCAGCAGCTCGAGTGCGCGCGCCAGCTTGCTCACCGGGCCTCCCTCGCTGGGGTCGATGGCCCACGATCATACCGTGTCCGCGCCGCCGCTGGTCTTGGAGCCTCGGCTATGATGACGCGAGGACCGGGATGCGTATCGCGACCTGGAACGTCAACTCGCTGCGGGCCCGGCTCGACAAGGTCACCTGGTGGCTCGAGCGCGCCCGCCCCGACGTGCTGCTGATGCAGGAGACCAAGCTGGCCGACGGCGACGCCCCCGTCGAGGTCTTCGGCCGGGCGGGATACCAGCTCGCGCATCACGGGGAGGGCCGCTGGAACGGCGTCGCCATCGCCAGCCGCGTCGGCATCGCCGAGCCGGTCGGCAACTTCGGGGCGCCGCTGCGTCCGGCCGCCACCCCCGACGTCGCCGACGACGAGCCGCTGGCGGAAGCGCGGATGCTGACGGCGGCGTGCGGCGGCGTGCGCGTCGTCAGCCTGTACGCGCCGAACGGGCGCGTGGTGGACTCGCCCTTCTACCACGCCAAGCTCGCGTGGTACGAGCGGCTCGCGCGCTGGCTGCAGGAAGCGGCCGCGCCGGGCGAGCCGCTGGTGCTGGGGGGCGACTTCAACGTCGCGCCGGCCGACGTCGACGTCTGGGACCCGTCGGCTTGCCACGGCGGCACCCACGTGTCGGCCCCCGAGCGGACCGCGTTCGCCCGGCTGTGCGCGTGGGGCCTCACCGACGCCTACCGGCTCCGCCACCCGGAGCCCGGCCGCTTCACGTGGTGGGACTACCGGGCGGGGAACTTCCACAAGAACTTCGGCATGCGGATCGACCACCTGCTGGTGACGTCGAGCCTGACCCCGCGCGTGGTCGCCGCCGAGATCGATCGCGAGGCCCGCAAGGGCAAGCCGGTCCCCTCGGACCACGCCCCGCTCGTCATCGACCTCGACGAGCCCGGCCACGCCTTCGACGCGGGCTGGACGGACGCCGAGGCCCGGATCGCCCGTCGCGTGCGCTGAGGGACGTCAGCGCGGCGCCAGCACCATCTGGGTCTGGGTCGTCACCGACAGCAGGCGCCCGGACTCGTCGGTCACCCGGGTCTGCCACACCATCGTGCTCCGTCCGCGGTGCAGGGGCGTCGATTCGGCGCGGACGACGCCGGCCCGGGCCGCCGCCATGAAGTTCGTCTTCGACTCCAGCGTGGTCGTGGTGGCGCCTGCCGGCAGGTTGAGCACCGTGGCGGTGGCGCCGACGGTGTCGGCCAGCGCCATCAGCGTGCCGCCGTGCAAGCTGCCGCCGATCGTCGTCAGGTCCTCGCGATAGGTCAGCTCGGCCACGACCCGCTCGGGGCCGGCCTCGACGAAGCGGATGCCGAGCAGGTCGCCCAGCGTGCCCTTGAAGCGCTCGGTGACGGCGACGGGATCGAGGCTCATCGCGAATGCCCCCTCCAGGGTGCCCTACAGCAGCTCGGCGAAGACCGCGTCGGAGACCAGGAATCCGCCCTCGCTCAGCGCGACCTGCTCGCCCCGCTCCACCATGACGCCGGCCCGGCCCCACGTCTCGACCCGGCGGGCCAGGGCGGCGTCGCCCGCGATGCGAGCGTCCAGCCAGGCCCGCGGCACCCCGTCGGCGAGCCGCAGGCCGAGCATCAGCTTCTCGCCCAGCCGCTGGCGCGGCGTGAGCCGCTCGGCGGTGTCGATCGGGAGGGCGCCGGCCTCCACCGTCGCGCAGTAGCGCGACACGGGCTTGACGTTGCCGTAGCGGACGTCGCCCACGAAGCCGCACGCCCCCGGGCCGAGGGCCAGATACTCGGCCGCGCGCCAGTAGACCTGGTTGTGCCGCGAGCGGAACCCGGGCCGCGCGTAGTTCGAGATCTCGTAGTGCTCGAAGCCCTCCGCCGCCGTGGCCCGGGCCAGCGTCCAGTACTGCTCGACCACGGCCTCCTCGACCGGCAGGCCCGGTACCCCGGTCACCGCCCACAGGCTGCCGGCGTCGAGCGTCAGGCCGTAGGCCGACAGGTGCTCCGGCCTCCAGGCCAGCACCCCCTGGACGTTCTGTCGCCAGACAGCCGGGTCCTGGTCGGGCAGCCCGTACATCAGGTCGACGCTGACGTTGTCGCACCCGGCCTCGCGCGCCGCCTGGAAGGCCGCCCGCGCGCCGCGCCCGTCGTGCAGCCGCCCCAGCCGGGCCAGGACCGCGTCGTCCAGTGACTGCACGCCCAGGCTGATCCGGTTGACGCCGGCCGCGCGGTACGCGGCCAGCTTGTCGCGGCTCACGCTCTCCGGATTGCACTCGACGGTGACCTCGGCGTCCGCGGCCACCGCCAGGCGCGCGCGCACGCGCTCGAGCAGCGCGGCCAGGTCCTCGGGCTCGAGCAGCGACGGGGTGCCTCCGCCCAGGAAGATCGTCCGGATCTCGACGGACGAGGACCACGGGGCGCCCGCCAGGACGGCTACCTCGCGCTGCACGGCGGCGAGGTAGCGCCGCATCTGCGCCGGCTGCTCGAGCGGGGCCGTGTTGAAGGAGCAGTAGTGGCAGCGCCGCGTGCAGAAGGGGACGTGGACGTAGAGCCCGAGCCTTCGCGCGCGCGGCGCCGCGCCGGCGAGCGCGCCGAGGGCCGTCGCCGTCGCCGGGGCTCGGGAGTCGTCCGGGCCGTCCCGGCGCGACGCTAGGGGATGTACTTGCCGAGCCGCCACCAGCGCGGCCAGTGCTGGTCGCCGTCCCACGACCAGTAGATCAGGAAGGCCTTGCCCTTGATCTTGTCGCGCTTCACGAACCCCCAGTAGCGCGAGTCCTGCGAGTTGTCGCGGTTGTCGCCCATGACGAAGTACGAGTCGGCCGGGACGACCAGCAGCTCGCAGGCGTACGTGTACCCGCAGACGACGGGCGAGCCGGAGTGCCCCAGCGGGCTCGGGTTGCGCCGCACGTACGGCTCCTCCAGGGCCTGCCCGTTGACCAGCACCTGCTGGCCGCGCACCTGCACCGTGTCGCCGGGGGTGCCGACGATGCGCTTGATGAAGTCGCGCTTCTCGTCCTGCGGGTACTTGAACACGATGATGTCGCCGCGGTGGGGCAGCCGGATGGCCGGCAGCCGGTAGTCGGTCAGCGGGACCTCGGGGCCGTACAGGAACTTGTTGACGAGGATGTAGTCGCCGACGAGCAGCGTGTCCATCATGGAGCCGGAGGGGATGGTGAATGCCTGCACGATCAGCGTGCGGATCACCAGCGCCAGCAGGATGGCGATGGCGATCGCCTCGACGTACTCGCGGACGACGGACTTGCGCCGGCGGGGGGGCGGGAGCGACACCGCCCCCGGGCGGCCGTCGGTGGTCGCGGGGGATTCCTCGGTGGACCGGACGGTCACGTCGATGCGCTCGTAGTCGAAACGGGCGTTCGGCTGGGCGGGCGGCTTGGGCTCGTGCTCCACGGCTCAGCTCTTGAGGACCGACAGGAACGCTTCCTGCGGCACCTCGACACGGCCGACCTGCTTCATGCGCTTCTTGCCTTCCTTCTGGCGCTCGAGCAGCTTGCGCTTGCGCGTGATGTCGCCGCCGTAGCACTTGGCGGTGACGTTCTTGCCCATGGCCTTGACGGTCTCCCGGGCGATGACCCGGCTGCCGATGGCGGCCTGGATGGCGACCTCGAACATCTGCCGGGGGATCACGCCCCGCAGCTTCTCCACCAGGGCCTTGCCGCGCTCGTAGGCCTTGTCGCGATGGACGATGATGCTCAGCGCGTCGACCGGGTCGCCGTTGAGCAGGATGTCCAGCTTCACCAGGTCCGAGCCCCGGAAGTCGGCGAACTCGTAGTCGAACGAGGCGTAGCCCTTGGAGATCGACTTCAGCTTGTCGTAGAAGTCGACCACGATCTCCGACAGCGGGAAGTCGAACCGGATGTGCACGCGCTTGCCGACGTACTCGAGCGACCGGTGCTCGCCCCGCTTCTCCTGGGCGAGCTTGTAGATGGCCGTCATGAACTCGGTCGGCACGTAGACCGACGAGTGCACGTAGGGCTCCTCCATCTGCTCGATCCGGTCCGGCGTGGGCAGCTTGGAGGGGTTGTCGATGTCCAGCACCTCGCCGGCGGTGGTGAGGATGCGGTACTGCACGGAGGGCGCGGTGATGATGAGCGACAGGTTGAACTCGCGCTCCAGCCGCTCCTGCACGATCTCCATGTGCAGCATGCCGAGGAAGCCGCAGCGGAAGCCGTAGCCCAGGGCCAGTGACGTCTCCGGCTCGTAGTTGAAGGCGGGGTCGTTGAGACGCAGCTTCTCGAGCGCGTCCCGCAGCGCCTCGTAGTCCGTGTCCTCGATCGGGTAGAGCCCCGCGAAGACCATCGGCTTGGCGTCGCGATAGCCGGGGAAGGGCTCGGCCGTCGGGCGGAGCGCGTCCGTGATGGTCTCGCCGACCTTGGCGTCCGACACCCGCTTGATGGACGCGGTCAGGTAGCCGACCTGGCCGGCCGACAGCTCCTCGACCGGGCGCATGTCGGGGCTGAACACGCCGACCTGCTGCACCTCGTAGGCCCGCCCGTTGGACATCAGCAGGATGCGCGTGCCGGGCCGCACGCGGCCGTCCCCCAGGCGGACGTAGACGACGACGCCCTGGTAGGAGTCGTAGAACGAGTCGAACACGAGCGCCTTCAGCGGCGCGTCGGGGTCGCCCTGCGGGGGCGGGATGCGCGCGACGATGGCCTCCAGGACTTCCGGCACGCCGGTGCCGTGCTTGGCCGAGATGGCCAGCGCCTCCAGGCCGTCGAGGTCGAGCACCTCGGTGATCTGCTCGCGCGTGCCCTCCACGTCGGCCGCCGGCAGGTCGATCTTGTTGATCACCGGGACGATCGCCAGGTCGGCGTCGCTGGCCAGGTAGAAGTTCGCCAGCGTCTGCGCCTCGATGCCCTGAGCGGCGTCGATGATGAGTACCGCCCCCTCGCAGGCGGCCAGCGCGCGCGAGACCTCGTAGGAGAAGTCCACGTGGCCCGGCGTGTCGATCAGGTTCAGCGTGTACTCCTGGCCGTCGCGGGCGCGGTAGAGCAGGCGCACGGTGTGGGCCTTGATCGTGATCCCGCGCTCGCGCTCGAGGTCCATCGAGTCGAGGACCTGGTCCACCGCCTTCTTCGCGTCCATCGTGCCCGTGAGCGCCAGCAGCCGGTCGGCCAGGGTGGACTTGCCGTGATCGATGTGGGCCACGATGGAGAAGTTGCGGATGCGGGCGAGGCTCATCGCGATTCAGTCTAGCACGACGCGTACTTGCCGAGCGGGCCGGCCCGGCGGCGGTGTCACTTCGATGCCGCCACGGTCAGCTCCGGACCGTGGCGTGAGCGGGGATGGTGGTGTTGGGCTCGACGACGGCGCCCGGCCCGACGCTGGCGTGCGGGCCGATGGTGACCCCGGCCGGGATGATGCTGTCGCGCAGCGTGGCGCCGGCCCCGACCACGACGCCCTCCCACACGATCGTGCCCTCCACGCGCGCGTCGTCGCCGATGCGGCAGCCGTCGCCGACCACGCTGAGCGGCCCCACGTGGGCCCGTCGGCCGACCTCGACATGCTCGCCCACCACGGACGGGCCGACCAGGCGCGCGTCGGGCGCCAGCCGCGCGGTCGGGGCCACCCACGAGCCGTCGCGGCGCTCGCCCGGCGGCGGCAGCGGCGAGCGGACCCGGCCGTCCAGCAGGTCGACCTGGGCGTCGCGGTAGGCGGCGGGGCTGCCGATGTCGCGCCAGTAGGCGCGCTCGCTCCACCCGAAGCAGGGAACACCGTCCGCGATCAGGGCGGGGAAGAACTCGCGCTCGATCGACACGACCTGGCCGGCCGGAATGCGCGTCAGCAGCGCCGCGTCGATGAGGTAGATCCCGGCGTTGATCGTGTTCGTGGTGATCGGCTCGCCGGGGCCCGGCTTCTCGCGGAAGCGGAGCAGGCGGCCGTCGGCGTCGGTCTCGACGAGGCCGTAGGGACGGGGATCGTCGACCGGACTCAGGAAGATCGTGGTCCGCGAGCCCCGCGACTCGTGGAACCGGCGCATGACGGTAAGGTCGGCGTCGGTGAGCACGTCGCCGTTCAGCACGAACACGGTGCCGCGGGCGAGGTCGGCGGCGTTGCGGACGCCACCGCCGGTGCCGAGCGGCTCCGTCTCGACCACGTAGCGCAGGCGCACGCCCAGGTGCTCGGCCTCGCCGAGGGCCTGCCGGACGTCGTCGACCCGGTAGGAGCAGGCCAGGATGACGTCGGTGACGCCGTGCTGGCGGAGCAGCGCGAGCTGATAGGCCAGGAACGGTCGCCCGAGCAGCGGCACCACCGGCTTGGCGCGCTCCAGGGTGAGCGGACGCAGCCGCGTTCCCTGTCCGCCGGCGAGGATGACCGCCTGCGTCGCGCCGGCTACGCGGTCGGCGACCAGGGCTCGGCCTCGTTCACGAGCATGACGGGGATCCCGTCGCGGATCGGGTAGGCCCGGCGGCACGGACGGCAGATGATGCGGGACTCCTCGAACAGCAGGTCGCCCTTGCAGGACGGACAGACCAGGATGCTCTTCAGCTCCTCGTCGATCATCACGTCACCTCCCGGCCGGCTCAGCGCCTGAGCTTCTCGCGGAACCACGCCAGCGTGAGCTTCAATCCCTCGTCGGTGTCCACGCGCGGCTCCCAGCCCAGGAGGGCGCGCGCCCGCGAGATGTCGGGCTGACGGACCTTCGGATCGTCCTCCGGGAGCGGCCGGAAGACGATCTCGCTGCGGGAGCCGGCCAGCCGGATGATGCGCTTGGCGAGCTCCAGCAGGGTCAGCTCCTGGGGGTTGCCGATGTTCACGGGGTCGTTGCCGCCCCGTTCCATGAGGCTCCACACGCCCCGCACCAGGTCGGAGATGTACTGGAACGACCGGGTCTGCGAGCCGTCGCCGAAGACGGTGATCGGCGCGCCGGTCAGCGCCTGGGTCATGAAGGCCGGGATCGCGCGCCCGTCGTGCAGGCGCATCCGGGGCCCGTGCGTGTTGAAGATGCGAACGATCCGGGTATCGACCCCGTGCACCCGGTGATAGGCCATCGTGATGGCTTCGGCGAACCGCTTGGCCTCGTCGTACACGCCGCGCGGCCCCACGGGGTTGACGTTGCCCCAGTAGTCCTCGCGCTGCGGATGCACGAGCGGGTCGCCGTACACCTCCGAGGTCGAGGCGATCAGGAACCGCGCCGCCTTGGCCTTGGCCAGGCCGAGCGCGTTGTGAGTGCCGAGGGCGCCGACCTTCAGGGTCTGGATGGGCAGCTCCAGGTAGTCGATCGGCGAGGCGGGGCTGGCGAAGTGCAGGACCCAGTCGACGGCGCCGTCCACCTCGATGTACTCGGTGACGTTGCGCTCGACGAACTGGAACCGGGCGGCGCCCCGGAGGGTCTTCAGGTTGTCGGGCGAGCCCGTGATGAAGTTGTCGAGGCCGACGACCTCACAGCCGCGCTCGAGGAGGAACTCGCACAGGTGCGACCCGATGAACCCGCCCGCCCCCGTCACCACGACCCGCATCGCGTTGCGGTCTCGTCGGGCCTCGCGGCGTCAGGACTGGATCGGCACGACGGGCTTGCGGCCGATCGAGTGATATTCGAAGCCGAGCCGGCGCATCCGCTCCGGCTCCCACACGTTGCGGCCGTCGAAGATCACCGGCCGCCGCATCACCGTCCGCAGCCGCTCGAGGTTCAGGAACTTGAACTCGTTCCACTCGGTGACGAGCACCACGGCGTCGGCGCCGGTCGCCGCCTCGTAGGGGGACTCGCAGAAGGTCACCGTCTCCGGGAGCGCCCGGCGGGCGGCCGGCATCGCCACCGGGTCGTAGGCCCGCACGATGGCCCCCCGCCGCAGGAGCTGCTCGATCACCTCGATGGACTTGGCCTCGCGCAGGTCGTCGGTGTTGGGCTTGAAGGCCAGCCCCAGGACCGCCAGCGTGCGCCCGTCCAGCGGGTTCAGCGCCTTGGCCAGCATCTCGACGAAATGCCCGGCCCGCTCGCGGTTGATGTCCACCACCGCGCGCAGGAGCGCGAAGTCGTAGCCCAGGGCGGCGGCGGTGTGGGTCAGCGAGTCGGTGTCCTTGGGGAAGCACGATCCGCCGTAGCCCAGGCCGGCCGACAGGAAGGAGGCCCCGATGCGGGCGTCCAGCCCCATGCCCTTCATCACCTGGGTGACGTCGGCGCCGGCCAGCTCGCAGATGTTGGCGATGGCGTTGATGAACGAGATCTTGGTCGACAGGAAGGCGTTGGACGCGTACTTGATCATCTCGGCCGAGGGCACGTCGGTGATGATCATGGGCCGCTCGAGCGGCGCGTACAGCTCCAGCAGCGACATCGCCACCTGCTGGGTGGGCGCCCCGATCACGATCCGGTCCGGGCGCAGCGTGTCCTCGATGGCCGAGCCCTCGCGCAGGAACTCGGGATTGGACACGACGTCGAACGCGATGGCCCGGGTCTGGTGGCGCTCGATGACCTCCCGCACGAACTCCCCGGTGCCCACCGGCACCGTGGACTTGTTGACGACCACGATGTAGCGGTCCATCGCCTGGGCGATGCCCCGGGCCACCGTCTCGACCGCGCTGAGGTCGGTCTGGCCGTCGGCCTTGGGCGGGGTTCCCACCGTGATGAAGACGATCACCGAGCGGCGGACCGCGGCCGTGAGGTCCGTCGTGAAGCTCAGCCGGCCGTCGGCCGTGTTGCGGGCGACCATCTCCTCGAGCCCGGGCTCGTAGATCGGCATCCGCCCGGCCAGCAGGTCCGCGATCTTGTCGGGGTCGTTGTCAACGCAGACCACGTCGTTGCCGAGATCGGCAAAGACCGCTCCGGTGACGAGACCGACGTATCCGGTGCCGACGACGCAGATGTTCACGGTGGGCGACCACTCAATGATAACAGGGTGGTGGGCGGCTGTGGGGAAAAAGCAGGACGATTGGAGAAGTTACTACCGTGCTGGACGCGCCGGCCTCATGCGGCCTCGGGGCCGCCGTCGTCCTCCTCGTCCTCGCCCAGGATCTGCGTGCGCGCGTCGCGCACGGCGTCGGTCAGCGACTCGAAGCGCTGCCCCGAGATCGCGATGGTGTTGCTGTCGTCCCGGGCCTTCCACATCCACTCGCGACGATGACGGCCCACCGGCACGAACTGCACCTTGACCGTCTCGGCGTTCAAGAACTCTTGCATCACTGGTGCTCTCCTCTGGGCCGCCGAGTCATCGGCCGGCGCCAAGGAGGGCTGCAAGGCGAATGCCATGCAGTCTATCGATCGCCGACGGTCAGGTGGTCTCGTCGACCTCGGCGGCCGCCCAGCGGAAGAAGACGATCGTGAACGCCGTGAGCGGGATGATCGCCGAGGGCACCCACATGATCACGCCGCCCAGGCGCTGGTCGGCCAGCGCCGTGAGCTCGCTCACGCGCGGCGCTGCCTCGTAGAAAGGGTACAGCGAGCGCTCGGCCGCGGTGACCATCGCGGCCACCACCGTCATCGGCATTCCGAAGACGAAGAGATAGAGCAGCTGGCCGGCGTAGGGCAGCGGCGGGACCAGGCGCGAGGGCGACGCGATCGGCCACCAGCCGAGGACCGAGGCGCCCAGCAAGACGACGTGCTCGACGACGTGCCAGCCGTGGATCTCCAGGGCCATGCCGGTCGGGCCAGGCAGGTGCCAGCCCACGAGCGCGATCGCGTAGGCGGCGAAAGCCGGCAGCGGACGCGTCAGGGTCTCGACGACGGCCCGCAGCGCGCGCCGGTCCAGGCACGGCCGCAGCAGCGCGTCGAGCATCCAGCCCGGCACGCCGGTGAGCAGCAGCGGCGGCACCACCAGGGTCAGGACGAGGTGCTGGACCATGTGAGCGCTGAACAGGTAGCCGTCGCTCAGGTCGTGCAGCGGTCCGTTGAGCGCGAGGAGCAACGCCGCCAGCGCCCCGACGAAGCGCGCCGCCTGGCCGGGCCCGGGCCGCTGACCGCGCGCGCGCCAGGCCCAGGCCCATCCAGCCGCCGCCAGGCCGCAGGCCAGCACGACCTCGGGATGAATCGACGCCGCCGTCCACGACCAGGGCGAGGCGGCCATGTCAGCGGCCGAAGACCAGGAACGCGCCCGTGAGCGTCATGAGCGCGATCGCCAGACCCGCGGCGATCAGCAGCGGCCCCAGGAACACCCCGGTCAAGGGCCGCGGATCGTAGCGCAGGTGCATGAAGAACATCGCCACCAGCGCGAACTTCGCCGCCGACATCGCCAGCAGGAGCGGGACGATGATCGGGCTGAGCTGACGGATGTAGATGACGCCCACCTCCAGCGCGGTCACCAGCGTGAGGACGACCGCCACGCGGATGTAGGTGCGGACCGAGGCGTGCTCGGGGGCGGCGCCGTGGTGAGTGGACGCGGGCTCGCTCATGGGATCAGGTAGACGACCGTGAAGATGACGATCCAGACCACGTCGACGAAGTGCCAGTAGAGGCCCACGACCTCCACCTTGACCGCGTCACGACTGGTCAGCCGGCCGCGCCAGTCCAGGATCCACAGCGTGAGCAGCAGGGCGACCCCCAGGGCGACGTGGCCTCCGTGGAAGCCGGTGAGCACGAAGAACGTCGAGCCGAACAGGTTCTGCTGCAGCGTGAGGCCCTCGTGCACGAAGGAGGTGAACTCGTAGGCCTGGAAGCCCAGGAAGATCAGCCCGAAGAAGGCGGTCCCGGCCAGCCACAGGCGGGCCTGCCGGCGGTCGTCGCGCTGCACCGCGGCGAGGGCCAGGACCATGAGGAGCGAGGACATGAGGAGGTCGAAGGTCGACAGCGTGGTGATCGGAATGTTCAGGATCTCGTGCGGCAGCGGCCCCACCACGCTGCGGCCCTTGTAGGCCAGGTAGGTGGCGATCAGGGTGCCGAACAGCAGGCACTCGGAGCCGATGAACACCCACATGGCCAGCTTGCGGTGGTCCGTGTCGAGGTTGCCGGTCTGGTCCGCGTGAGCCGGCTCGCGGTGATGCTCGAGGGCGAACGCCCAGGCGGCCACGACGAGCACGAGGGCGCCCACGCCGAGGACGGCGAGGTGGGTGAGGGCGCCGGCGGCGGCGATGGCGATGCCGGCCGCCGTCACGATGGGCCAGAACGACGGGGACGGCAGATGGATGCCGTGCGGATCGGCGACGTCGGGCAGCGGCGCCGGCCGCCGGCCGCGCGAGTCGCCGTGCTTCTCGCGCCAGAAGCTGTCGCGGCCGTACACGGGCGGGATCCGGTCGAAGTTGTGGACGGGCGGCGGCGACGACGTGCGCCACTCCAGCGTGCGCCCGTCCCAGGGATCAGCCGGCGCGGCCGCGCCGCTCCGGAGCGAGCGCGCGGCCAGGATGCCGAACAGCAGGATGGCGAGCGCGATGCCGAAGGCCCCGATCGTGGACATCATGTTCCAGAACGCCCAGCCGGTGCCGGGGCCGTACGTGTAGATCCGGCGCGGCATGCCGATGGCACCCAGGTAGTGCTGCGGGAAGAACGTCAGGTTGAAGCCGACGAAGGTGAGCCAGAACTGCAGGCGTCCCCAGCGCTCGTCCAGGAAGCGGCCGGTCATCTTGGGCCACCAGTAGAAGGCCCCGGCCAGCAGCCCGAAGAGGCTGCCCCCGATCAGCACGTAGTGGAAGTGCGCCACGACGAAGTAGGTGTCGGTCTGCTGCAGGTCCACCGGCGGGGAGGCGTGCATGACGCCGCTGAGTCCGCCGATGGTGAAGAGCGCGATCAGGCCGACGGCGTAGTGCAGGGCGACGGTGCCGCGCAGCCGCCCGCCCCACAGCGTGGCCAGCCAGTTGAAGATCTTCACGCCGGTCGGGATCGCGATCAGCATGGTGGCGATCGAGAAGGCGGCGTCGGCGACGGGCCCCATGCCGGCCGCGAACATGTGGTGGCTCCACACGCCGAACCCGAAGAAGCCGATGAGGATGCCGGAGTAGATCACGACCGGCGCCCCGAACAGCGGCTTGCGCGCGAACGTCGGCAGGACCTCGGACACGATGCCGAACGCCGGCAGGATCAGGATGTAGACCTCCGGATGCCCGAAGATCCAGAACAGGTGCTGCCACAGGTGCAGGTCGCCGCCGGCCGCCACGTCGTAGAAGTGGGTGCCGAAGAAGCGGTCGAACATCAGGAAGACAAGTCCCACCGTGATCGGCGGGAACGCCAGCACGATAAGGAACTGCACGGTCAGCGTCATCCACACGAACACCGGCATGCGCATGAGCGTCATGCCGGGTGCCCGCAGGTTCAGGATCGTGACGATGAAGTTCACGCCGGCCAGGATCGACGAGGCCCCCAGCACCTGCAGGCTCAGCAGCCAGAAGTCGATGTTCAGGCCCGGGGAGTACTGACGCAGCGTGAGGCTGGTGTAGCCGAACCAGCCGCCGTCGGGCGGGGCCCCGACCAGGAAGCTCGCGTTGAGGAACAGCCCGCCGAACAGGAAGATCCAGTACGAGAGCGCGTTCAGGCGCGGGAACGCCACGTCGCGGGCCCCGATCATGAGGGGCACCAGGTAATTGAAGAAGGCCGAGCTGAACGGCATGATCGCCAGGAAGACCATGGTCGTGCCGTGCATCGTGAAGAGCGCGTTGAACGTCTCGGCCCCGACCACGCCGGCGTGCGGCCGGGCCAGTTGCAGCCGGATGATCAGCGCCTCGACGCCCCCGATGATGAAGAAGGCGAACGCGGTCAGGCCGTACAGGATGCCGATCCGCTTGTGATCGACGGTCGTCACCCAGGAGAGCAGCCCGGTGGCGACCGGCACGTGCGTCGTCGCCTGCCGCGGCAGGAGCGCGGCCTCGTGGGTGGCCATCACTTGAGGCTCGTGAGGTAGACGGCCAGGGCCCGGGCCTCGGCGTCGGTGAGGTGCAGGTTCGGCATCTTGCTGCCCGGCTTCATCGCGGGCGGGTCCTTCAGCCAGGCCACCACCCGGTCGACGGTCGTCGGCCACAGCCCCGCGCCGAACAGCGCCCGGCTGCCGAAGTGCGTGAGGTCGGGACCGAGCGCGCCGGCCGACACGCCCCGGATGGTGTGGCAACCGACGCAGGCGCTGCGCGCGAAGATCGCCTTGCCCTCGGCGGCGGCGCCGTCGGGCTCCACCGGCGCCACCTTCTGGGAGGCGACCCAGCGGTCGAAGTCGGCCGGCTCCTCGACGATCACGCGCAGCCCCATGTTGGCGTGGGAGACGCCGCAGAACTCGGCGCACTGGCCCCAGTACTCGCCGACGCGGTCCGGCGTGTAACTCAGCCGGTTCTGCCGGCCGGGCACGACGTCCCGCTTGCCGCCGAGCTGGGGTACCCAGAAGCTGTGGATCACGTCCGGGCCCTCGAGCGAGAACACGACCCGTCGCCCGCGCGGCAGATGCAGCTCGTTGGCGGTGGCCACGTCGAGCGAGGGGTAGCGGAACTCCCACCACCACTGCCAGCCGCGGACGGTCACCTCCAGCGCGTCGGACGGCGTCGCCGCGCTCTGGGTCCGGAACACCACCTGGATGGTGGGGATCGCGATGATCAGCAGCACGACGGCGGGCGCGATCGTCCAGGCCAGCTCGAGGCCGGTGTGACCGCGGACCTGCGCGGGCAGCCCCGGCGCCGGGGCCCGCTCGCGGTACCGGAAGAGGACCAGCCCGAGCACGACGAACACCAGGGCGGCGATGGCGGCGGACGCCCACGTGATGATGGCGTACACGGAGAGGATCGAGCGGTTGAAGTCCGAGCCGGCCACCAGCGTGGACATGGGCCCGTCGAACGCGCACCCTCCGGCGAGCGCCGCCACGAGGATCAGCGTGCAGGCGCACATCGACCCTCGCGTGCTCGCTCGAGGGTTCACGCCGTGACGGTAGCGCGCGGACGTGCGGTCCGCAAGCGCCGGCGCACCGCGGCTTACGCGGCGAGGTCGAGGAGGGTGCGGAGGAGGACGGCGGCGCCGCGCTCGATGGCCTCGGCGTCGCTGGTCTCGTCGACGCGGTGGCTCTTGCCGCCCCGCGACGGGATGAACAGCATGCCGGATTCGGTGACGGAGGCCAGGTTCTGCGCGTCGTGCCCGGCCGCCGAGTAGAGCGTCGTGTAGCCGAGGCCGAGCTGCTTGCACGAGGACGCCACCGCCGCCTGCACGCGGGGCGAGCAGGCCACCGGAGCCGTCACCGACATCCGTCGGACCTCCACGCCGATGCCGCGCGCCTGGCCCACCTCGCGGGCGAGCGTCTCGCACCCCTCCGCCAGCCCGGCCAGCGCGTGGGCGTCGGCGCTGCGCATCTCGTGGACGAGCTCGGCGCGGCCGGGGACGATGTTGCTCACGCCGGGGTGCACGGTGGCGACGCCGATGTTGGCGACGGTGCGGGAGGCGCTGCGGTCCAGGAGGGCGCGCGCCCGCAGCGCGTAGTCGGCGGCGGCCAGGAACGCGTCACGCCGGCGGTCCATCGGCGTGGTGCCGGCGTGATCGGCCTGGCCGTGGAAGGTCAGCCGCGTGCGCCGGACGCCCACGATGGAATCGACCACCGCGATGGGCACGCCCGCCTCGTCCAGCCGGGGGCCCTGCTCGATGTGCAGCTCGACGTAGGCGTTCACGGCGCCGGAAGGCGCCAGCGCCTCGGGCGCCCGGCGGGCGTCGAAGCCGGCGCGCGCCATGGCGTCGACGAGCCGTTCGCCGTCGACGGCCGCCATGGTCGGGATGGCGGCGACGTCGAGCTTGCCGCAGAAGGCCCGCGAGCCGAAGAGGCTGCCGTAGCGGCCCTCCTCGTCGCTCCAGGCCGCCACGACGAGCGGACGTCGGGTCCGCTCGCCGGCGTCGCGGAGCGCGTGGAGGCACTCGAGGCCGGCCAGCACGCCGAGCGCGCCGTCGAGGGTGCCGCCCTCGGGAACGGTGTCGATGTGCGAGCCGGTCAGCACGACCGGCGCGCTCGCGCTGAACGCCGCGGCGCCGAGACCGCCGAACACGTTGCCGGCGGGATCGACCCAGGCCGTCAGGCCGGCCGCGCGGATCTCGGCGAGCAGCCAGGCCCGCGCCTCCTCGTGCGCCGCACTCCAGCACGAACGGGTGACGCCCCCGCCAGCAAGGGCGCCGAAGCGAGCGAGCGAGGCGAGGCGTGCGTGCAGCCGGGCCGCGTTGACGGTCGTCATGGCGAAGGAGTATAGCCTTGACGTGCGCGCCGGCCGGTCCCTAGAATGAACCACCGTTCAGTGCCAGAGCCCACCCGCAGGAGGGGCCCGTGGACTTCACTCTGACAGCCGGCCAGCAGGCCTTTCGCGAGCGCGTGCGCTCGTGGCTCAAGGCCAACATCCCCCCCGAGTGGAAGGCCCTCGGCGCCACGGAGGTGCCGCGCGCCGAGGCCTACGACTTCGGCCGCCGCTGGCAACGCCAGCTCTTCGAGGGCGGCTTCATCGGCATCACCTGGCCCCGCGAGTACGGCGGTCAGGGGCTGACGTTCGTCGAGGAGATGATCCTCCACGAGGAGATGGCGCTCCAGAAAGCGCCGCCCATCCTGAACATCCTGGGCGTCGGCATGGCGGGGCCGACCATCATCGCGTACGGTACCGAGGAGCAGAAGAGGCGATATCCCGCCAAGATCCTGTCCTGCGAGGAGATCTGGTGCCAGGGCTATTCGGAGCCGAACTCGGGCTCGGACCTGGCCTCGCTGCAGACGCGGGCGGTGAAGGACGGCGACGGCTACGTGATCAACGGCCAGAAGGTGTGGACCTCGCTGGCCCACGTGGCCGACTGGATGATGCTCCTGGCTCGAACGGACCCCGACGCGCCGAGGCACAAGGGCATCACCTACTTCCTGCTCGACATGCACGCGCCCGGCGTCACGGTCAAGCCGCTCAGGCAGATGACCGGCGACGCCGAGTTCAACGAGGTGTTCTTCGACAACGTGCGCGTGCCCGAGAGCCAGGTGCTCGGCGGCGTGAACAACGGCTGGACGGTGGGCCTGACCACCCTGATGTACGAGCGCCTGGCGCTCGGCTTCGGGCTGCAGGTCCGGCTCCGCATCGCGCTGGAGTCGCTCATCGAGATGGGCCGCCGGGTGGAGAAGACGGGTCGCGCCGTCACCACCGACCCGGTGATGCGCCAGAAGCTGGCGCAGCTGTGGATCGACACCGAGGCGCTGAAGTACACCGGGGCCCGCGCGGTCACGCGGCTGCTGCGAGGCGAGCTGCCCGGCCCCGAGGCCTCGGCGGGCAAGATGAGCTGGGTGGACACGCACCAGCGGCTGCAGGAGCTGGCGATGGACATCGAGGGGCCGTACTCGCAGCTGACCCGGGGCTCCGACCGGGCGATCGACGGCGGCGTGTGGCAGTACGGCTTCCTGCGCTCGCGCGCCAACTCCATCGAGGGCGGCACGACCGAGATCCAGAAGAACATCATCGCCGAGCGCGTGCTGGGCCTGGCGAAGGGATGACGACGCTCGTGGAATTCGGTGACGCGGGGGTCCGCACACCGTGGCCGCGGGCGCGCCCGCATGACTCGCCTGTCGCCGTAACTCGCTCCGGGCCCGGCTCGCTCGGCCCCCCCATCCCCCAGCGGGGGCTGGGTCGGCGGCCAGTCGCGGCGAGGGCGTCTCGCTCGCCGAGCCCTGCGCTCGAACGGCGACCACGGCTCGCCATGATGGCGCGCCCGCGGCCACGGTGTGCGGACCCCCGCGCCACCGAATTCCAGGAGAGTCAGTAGAGGACAGCGCCATGGATTTCGGGTTCAACCAGGAGCAGGAGCTTCTCCGGGCCACTGCGCGAAAGTTCTTCGAGAGCGAGTGTCCCTCGGAGTTCGTGCGCGCGCGCATGGCGGAGCCGGCCGGCGTCACCGACGCCTTCTGGGCCAGGCTGGCCGAGCAGGGCTGGCTGGGCCTGATCTATCCGGAGGAGTACGGCGGGGCGGGGCTGGGGTTCGTGGACCTCACCGTGCTCATGGAGGAGATGGGCCGCGCCGTGATGCCGGGCCCCTTCTTCTCGACGGTGCTGCTGGGTGGCCTGGCCATCCTCGAGGCGGGCTCGGCCGCGCAGAAGACGGAGTGGCTCGGCAAGATCGGCGCCGGGCAGGCGAAGACCACGCTGGCCTTCACCGAGCCCAACGCGCGCTGGGACGCGGCGGCCGTCACCGTGACGGCCCGCGAGGCCGGCGGCCGCTTCACGCTCAGCGGCACCAAGCTGTTCGTGCTCGACGCGCACCTCGCCGACGTGCTGGTCGTCGTCGCTCGCACGCGGGAGGCCGCCCGGCCCGAGGACGGGCTGAGCCTGTTCCTGGTGCCGCGGGCCCACGGCGTCGACGTCAAGGTGCTGCCGACGATGGACCAGACGCGCAAGCTGTGCGAGGTCACGTTCAACGACGTGACGGTGAGCGCCGACGCGCTGCTGGGCTCGAAGCACGGCGCCTGGGCGCCCCTGTCGCGCGTGCTCGACCGCGCGACCGTCGCGCTGTGCGCGGAGATGTGCGGGGGCGCCCAGCGCGTGCTCGACATGACGACGGAGTACGCCAAGATCCGCGTGGCCTTCGGCAAGCCGATCGGCTCCTACCAGGGCGTCAAGCACAAGGCCGCCGACATGCTGGTGGAGATCGAGAACGCCAAGTCGCTGACCTACTACGCGGCGTGGGCGATGGACGAGAACGTGCCGGAGGCGCCGCTGGCTGCCTCGATGGCCAAGGCCTACGTGTCCGACGCCTTCCGCAAGGCCGCCGGCGCCGGGATCCAGCTGCACGGCGGCATCGGCTTCACCTGGGAGCACGACCTGCACCTCTACTTCAAGCGCGCCAAGTCCTCGGAGTTCACCTTCGGCGACGCGACGTACCATCGCGAGCGGGTGGCCCAGCTAATCAACCTGTAGTCGCGGTGGGCTTGTTCGCTCCCAAGGTCGCCTGCTGATCCGACCGGCCCGAGCCGGGGCGAGGCGCGCGTGGGCCTGACCTGCGCCGTCTCAGATGCGCTGCGGCTCGGCCACCGTGCGCTCGTTGACGACGTTCCCGGTGTTCAGCGTTCCCCGCGGCTCCAGCAGCACCACGTGGACCTCGTCGGTGAGGGCCACGGGGCAGTGCTCGATGCCGCGCGGCACGATGAGAACTCGCCGGGCCCGACCTCGCGGTCGCCGTCGCGCAGGCGCATCCGGAGCCGGCCGACGTCCATGGAGCCTCCGTGGCGTAGAGTATAGGTCCGATGTCCGCGCCCGCCCGGCCAGTCGAGCCCAGACCCGCCGCCTCCGTCGTCATCGTGCGCGAGTCGGCGCCCGGCGCGCCGGCGCCGCTCGAGGTGTGGATGATCCGCCGCCACGAGTCGATGAAATTCCTCGGCGGGTACTACGCCTTCCCGGGTGGGCGTGTGGATGCGGCCGACAGCACCGCCGACGCGCTGGCGTGCTGCCACGGCCTCGACCTGGCGGATGCGGAGACGCTCCTGTCGGGGGAGGGGCCGCCCGCGCTCGCGTTCTGGGTGACGGCGGTGCGCGAGCTGCTTGAGGAAAGCGGCGTGCTGTTGGCGTGTGACACGTCCGGACGGCCGATCGACGGACGCCGGCGCGATCTCATTGCAGGCTTGCGCAAGGAATTGATGGCGGGCACGCCGCTGCCCGCGCTGCTCGCGCGAGAAGGCTGGAAGTATGATCTGCGCGGTCTGCGGTATCTCTCCCACTTCATCACGCCCGCCTCGAGTCCGATCCGCTTCACCGCGCGCTTCTTCCTGTGCCAGGCGCCGGCCGACCAGACGCCGGCGCTCTTCACCGAGGAGACGTCGGAGGCGTTCTGGATTCACCCGGGTGAGGGGTATCGACGGTTCGTGGCCGGAGAGATGAAGATGGCGGAGCCGGCGGAGTACGGGCTCGGCTATCTTGCGCAGTTCAACTCGCTCGCCGAGCTCTGGACGTCACACGACGACGGGCAGCTCAAGTTCCAGGGCGTCGGCGACCGCATGAACGCGCTCTGGAAGGATTTCGACTGGAAGGCGAAACGGTTCCCGTCGAGAACGTCGTAGAACGATGGTGTTCACGTAGTCTGCGTGAGCTTCGGGTAGTGGTGGCCTTGCCGTGGCGACGGCGCCTGCGGGATGCGTCCCTATCCGTCGAACCTCCGCAGGACCTGCCCCGGGCGTGCACCCGAGGGTCGCTCCAGCACCCGGCCGCGCTCGACGACGGGCTCGCCGTTGACGAGGCTCCACTCCACGCCGCGGGCGCGCGAGACGAAGCGCGGCTCGCCGGCCGGCAGGTCGCTGACCCACTCCGCCGGGGCGGCGTCGATCGAAGCCGGGTCGAACACCACGACGTCGGCCCAGTAGCCGGGCGCCAGGCGGCCGCGCTGCGGGATGCGATAGGCGCGGGCCGGGTCGTCGGTGAGGCGCTGCACCGCGGTCTCCAGCGACAGCCGCTTGCGCTCGCGCACCCACTTGCCGAGCAGGGTGCTCGAGTAGCCGGCGTCGCACATGAGCGAGAGGTGCGCGCCGGCGTCCGAGAGCGTGATGAGGGTGAGGGGATGGGCGATGAGGTCGCCCACCACCGGCTCGTCGGTGTTGAGCAGGCCCGCCAGGAACTCCACGTCGAGGCCATCGGCCGTCACCAGGTCGAGCCAGGCGTCGACCGGGTGCTTGCCCGTCTCGCGCGCGAGGTCGGCGAGGCTCCGGCCCTCGAGCGACTTGTGCTCCGGGCGCGTGGCGCGCAGCACCTGGACGAGGTCCCAACGGCCGCGGAAGACTGCGAGGCGGCGCGCGTCGAGGTCGGCCTTGAGCGCGGCGCGGAATGCCGGGTCGGCGTACACGGCGAGCCAGCGCGACTCGGGCTCCTGCATGACGCGGCGCCAGGCCGGCATCCCCTCGAACGGGTAGGGGTTCTTCATCGTGAAGTCCATCGTCAGCGGCCGGCACGAGACCTGGGGCCGCACCTCGACGCCCTCGCGCGCGAAGGCCTCGGTGGCGGCCAGGCGCTCGGGCACGTACTCCGGACGATCGTCGCGCTGGAAGAAAGCGGCCCAGACGACCGGCCGCCCACTCGTGCGCCAGATCTCGCGGAGGTCGTCCAGCGTCGTCTTCTGCCCGATGGTCGTCTGGAAGAGGCCGCGCCCGGACTCGCCCATCGCGCGGGTGAGGGCCAGGAACTCGGCCTTGTCGGCGAGCCGGCTCGCCACGGGCAGGCCGCTCTCGCCCACGTGGGCCTCGGCGGTGGACGAGCCGAGGCCGATCGCGCCCGCCGCCATGGCCTCGCGCACGAGGCCGCACATGGCGTCCACCTCCTCGGCGGTCGCGACCCGGTGCTGGCTGTCGCCGCCCATCACCCACTGGCGGATGGTCGAGTGGCCGAGCAGCGCGGCCACGTTCAGGCTCGGGTTGCAGCGCTCGAGGTGGTCGAGGTACTGCGGAAAGGTCTCGAAGCCCCACGTGATGCCGGCCCGCATGGCGGCCAGCGACATGCCCTCGACCTTCACCAGGGTCCGCATGATGAGGTCGCGGTCGGCCGGACGGCAGGGCGCGATGGCGAAGCCGCAGTTGCCGATCACGGTCGTGGTGACGCCGTGCCAGACGCTGCTCGTGGCGTACGGGTCCCAGGTGTACTGCGCGTCGTAGTGCGTGTGGACGTCGATGAAGCCGGGTGCGACCACGAGGCCAGCCGCGTCGATCTCGCGCGCCCCGCGGACACGGGCATCCCCGACTTCCGCGATCCGGCCATCCGCGATCACCACGTCGACACGCCGCGCAGGCCCGCCGCTGCCGTCCACCACCGTGCCGCCGCGAATCACCAGCTCGGCCATGACGCCTCCTCCGGTGCGATGCACGGTGTCAGCGAACTCCGGGCGTGTCAACCGGCCCTGAGGGCGTGCTATCGTCCCCGCGATGGCCGGCTCCCTGCCTTCCCACGCGCGCGTCGTCATCGTCGGCGGTGGCATCGTCGGCTGCAGCGTCGCCTATCACCTCACGAAGCTCGGCTGGCGCGACGTGGTGCTGCTCGAGCGGCGCGACCTCTCCTGCGGCACCACCTGGCACGCGGCGGGGCTCGTGGGCCAGCTGCGCTCCAGCCACAACCTCACGCGCCTGGCCAGCTACGGCGCCGTCCTCTACGAGAAGCTGGAGGCCGAGACCGGCCAGGCCACCGGCTTCCGCCGCTGCGGCAGCATCAGCGTGGCACGCACGCCCGAGCGGCTGATCGAGCTCAAACGCGGGAGCTCCATGGCGCGCTGCTTCGGCGTCGACGTCGAGGTGATCTCGCCGAAGGAGGCCGGTCGCCTGTGGCCCCTGATGCGGACGGACGACCTGGCCGGCGCCGTGTGGATCCCCGGCGACGGGCGGACCAACCCGATCGACACCACGCTGGCGCTGGCGCGGGGCGCGCGGCTGGGCGGCGCCACCATCGTGGAGAACGTCACCGTGACCGGCGTCCGGCGCGAGCGCGGCGCGGCCACCGGCGTCACCACCGACCGCGGCGACGTGGCCTGCGAGATCGTCGTGAACTGCGCCGGCATGTGGGGGCGCGAGGTCGGGCGGATGGCCGGCGTCAACGTGCCGCTGCACGCCTCCGAGCACTTCTACATCGTCACCGAGCCCATGGCCGGCGTCTCCCGCGAGCTGCCCGTACTGCGCGACACCGACGGCTACATCTACGCGCGCGAGGAGGTGGGCGGCCTGCTCATGGGCGGCTTCGAGCCCGTGGCCAAGCCGTGGGGGATGGACGGGATCCCGGCCGACTTCAAGTTCTCGCTGCTGCCGGAGGACTGGGAGCACTTCCGGGTGCTGATGGAGCAGGCGTGCGTACGCATCCCGGCCATCGAGACGGCGCCCGTGCGCCGGCACGTGAACGGGCCGGAGAGCTTCACGCCCGACAACCGTTACATGCTCGGCGAGGCGCCCGAGTGCCGGAACTACTTCGTGGCGGCCGGCTTCAACTCCATCGGCATCGCCTCGGCGGCCGGCGCCGGCAAGGCCCTGGCCGAGTGGATCGTCGGCGGCGAGCCGGCCATGGACCTGTGGGACGTGGACATCCGCCGCTTCATGCCGTTCCAGGGCAACGCCGCCTACCTGCGCGAGCGCACGCGCGAGGTGGTCGGCCTCCTCTACGCGATGCACTGGCCCTTCCGCCAGCCGGAGACCGCGCGCGGGGTGCGGCGCTCGGTGCTGCACGACCGGCTGGCCGCGCGCGGTGCCGCCTTCGGCGTGGTCGCCGGCTGGGAGCGCGCCAACTGGTTCGCGACGCCGGGCACGAAGGCGGAGTACGTCTACACCTACGGCCGCCAGAACTGGTTCCCGTGCGCCGCCGCCGAGCACCGCGCCGTGCGGGAGGCCGTCGGGCTGTTCGACCAGTCCTCGCTCGCCAAGTTCCTGCTGCAGGGCCCGGATGCCGCCGCTGTACTCGGGCGTCTCTGCGCCAACGACGTGGAGGTCCCAGCCGGGCGAATCGTCTACACGCAGATGCTCAACCGGCGCGGCGGCATCGAGTGTGATCTCACCGTTGCGCGCCTGGCCGAGGACGCCTACCTGGTGGTGACGATCGCGGCCGCCGCCGTCCACGACGCCGACTGGATCCGCCGGGGCATCGGCGACACGCGAGTGACGCTGACCGAGGTGACCTCGGCCTTCACCGTGCTCGGCGTGATGGGGCCGCGCTCGCGCGAGCTGCTGTCACGCCTGACTCCCGCCGATCTCTCGACGGCGGCCTTCCCCCTCGGGACGACGCACGAGATCGAGCTCGGCCAGGCGCTCGTGCGGGCGACGCGCATCACCTACGTCGGCGAGCTGGGCTGGGAGCTGTACGCGCCCACCGAGTTCGCGGCGGGCGTGTACGACGCGGTGGTCGCGGCCGGCGAGGGTCTGGGCGTGCGTCACGCGGGCTATCACGCGATGGATTCGCTGCGGATGGAGAAGGGCTACCGCTCCTGGGGCCACGACATCGGCAGCGAGGACACTCCGCTCGAGGCCGGGCTGGGCTTCGCGGTCGCGTTCAAGAAGGACGGCTTCGTCGGGCGGGACGCGCTGCTCCGCCAGCACGAGGCGCCGCTCGGCCGCCGCCTCGTGATGTTCACGCTCGCCGACCCCGAGCCCCTCCTGCTCGGCGACGAGCCGATCTGGCGCGACGGCGTGCTCGTCGGCCGGATCACCTCGGCCGCCTACGGCCACACGCTCGGCCGCTCGGTGGGCATGGGCTACGTGACCCACGCCGCCGGTGTCGACGCCACGTTCGTCAAGTCGGGCCGGTGGGAACTGGAGTTGGCGACGGAGCGCTTCGCCGCGACGGCCTCGCTCCAGCCACCGTACGACCCGACCTCAGCACGCGTCCGGGCTTGACGGTCCGTGGGCGTCTGTCGGGGGAACCGAGGGGCGCCACGGCTGCGCCGGGGCGTCCCAGAGCCGCCCTGCGGGTTTGGGGGCCATATCTCTGCCCCAGCCTGCGTTCAACTCCCAGCTCCGCGCGGCCTGCGATGACGTCTTTCGCCGCCTGACCCGCACGCCCCTCACCACGCCGTTCCACGGCCTCGTGCGCGCGTAGCCGGCCCGCACCCTCCATCTTCTATCACGCCGCCCCCTGGCCGTCGGGGCGGCGGTCGTGCGTTTGGCGGTCGATCCCTGGGCAGCCGGGTTCTTCACGCAGGGGAGGCCTCAGCCGAACCCTGAGAAGAAGAGCGCCTCCGGCATCAAGGCCATCCTCGGGCGCGAGCTGTACCGAGGGAAGCCGATGTACGGCCGGACCCGCAACCGCTGGACGCCAGACGGCAGGAAGAAGGAGCGCGGTGAGAAGCTGGTCACGGTCGAGCGACCGGACCTGCGGATCATCGAGGAGCCGCTCTGGCGGGCGGCGCACCAGCGCATGACCGCCGCGAACACGCAGTACCTCCGCGCGACGCGCGGCCGGCTCTACGGCAAGCCGTCCGCTGGCGCTCCACAGCGACCTCGTCCGGCGCGGGGCCGTCTATGTGGACAAGGTCCCCAAGGACGCCAAGCCTGGCGATCTGCCCGTCGAGCAGCCGAACAAATTCCAGGTGATGATCAACCTCAAGACCGCCAAGGCCCTCAACTTGACGATCCCCCCGTCGCTGCTGGCGCGGGCGGATCAGGTGATAGAGTAGCGTGACCCTGCCTCCGGGAGATTGCCATGAGCACATCGACGTCCGATGACTGGCGCCGACGAGACTTCCTGACACGGTCAACCCTTGCTGGTGCGGCGAGCCTGTTCGGCGTCACGGCTGAGCTGGCCGCCGCCGAGCCGCCGCCCGAGACCAGGCGCATCCGCCTCGTCCGGATTCCAAGCATCTGCCGGGCGCCTCAGTACGTGGCCGACGACCTTCTGCGTGGGCAGGGCTTCACCGACATCGAGTACGTCTCGAAGGGGGGTGGGGGCGCTAGCGTGATGGCATTGGCGGCGGGCGAGGCTGACATCAGCATGAACTATAGCGGTCCCGTCATCGTCCGGATGGCCGCCGGCGATCCGCTTGTCGTACTTGCCGGCATCCACATCGGGTGCTTCGAGCTCTTCGGGACCGACCGCGTCCGCTCGATCAGCGACCTCAAGGGCAAGACAGTGGCTGTGATCGAGCTGGACGGCTCCGAGCACATCTTCCTCAACAGCATGGCTGCCTACGTGGGGTTGAACCCCCGCAGAGACATCCACTTCGTGGCGCACCCTGTCGCCGAGTCCATCGAGCTTCTGGCGCAGGGGAAGATCGACGCGTTTCTCGGTTTTCCGCCTATCCCCCAGGAGCTGCGGGCGAGGAAGATCGGTCATTCGGTGGTCAACAGCACCACAGACCGGCCGTGGTCCCAGTACTTCTGCTGTGTGGCAACGGCGAACCGGGAGTTTGTTCGCCGTCACCCTGTGGCGACGAAGCGGGCGCTCCGCGCCCTCCTGATGGCCAACAGCATCTGTGCGCTCGAGCCCGAACGGGTAGCCCGCCACCTGGTGGACTACGGTTTCACCAAGCACTACGAGTACGCGCTCCGGACGCTGACGGATATTCCCTACGACCGCTGGCGGGACTACCATCCGGAGGACACTCTCCGCTTCTACAGTCTCCGCCTGCACGAGGCCGGCATGATCAAGGTGAATCCCAACAAGCTCATCGCCCAGGGCACCGACTGGCGGTTCCTCAACGAGCTGAAGAAGGAACTCAAGGGTTAGGGATGGAAGGAGGCGGTCTATGAAGGAGCATCACGCCGTGCGCTCAAGCCGCCGCGAGTTCATGGGCAGTGTTGGCCTCGCGGCCGCCGCCGGTCTTCTCGGCAGGCCGCCCGCGGAGAGCGCGGCCGAGCCACCGCCAGAGACGACGACGCTTCGGATCGGCCATAGCCCAAGCCTCTGCGCTTGCGTTCGGCCAGAGGGCGCAAGCGATTGCGCAATCACTTGCGGATGTCCAGCTTCAGGTCACGGGAAACATCTATTTCGGCGCGGCCTGCCTCTACATGGGCGACCATCGACGTGCTGAGAACTCCTACGGCAAGTCCTCGAATTGCTTGAGGGCGATCTGAGTCGGGAACGGCTCGGCCTCCCCGGGTATCCAGCCCTGACGGCACGCTTTTTCTTGGACTGGGCTGTCGGTGAATTGGGAAGGTTCGATGAAGCGATTGCCGACGGCCAGGACGGTCTTCGCCTCGCTGAGGCGCTGGATCACCCTTATAGCCAGGCCGCCATGTGCTCGGCTCTGGGCTATCTCCATACCACCAGGGGCGAACTTGGCGACGGCATACGCCTGCTCGAACGCGGCGTCGCGCTGTCGCGCGAGTGGAATCTGCCCATTTATTCAGTACGCAACACAGGGCTCCTGGGCTATGCCTACGCGCTGGCTGGGCGGGTTACTGAGGGCATCTCGTCGCTGGAGCGGGGCCTGCGTGCGAGCGAGACGATGGGATTCAGAGCTGTCCAGCCATTCTTCATGGCGTATCTAGGCGAAACCTACATTCTCGCCGACGGGGTCGCGAATTCGCCGGGCGAGCTCTGACCTTCGCCCGCGAGCGCGGTCAGCGCGGCTACCAGGCGTTGGCCCTCCGGCTCCTCGGTGAGGTCACCGCTCGCTGTGATCCCCCAGAGCACGCTGAGGGACACTACCATGAGGCCCTAGCTCATGCCGCCGAGCTCGGCATGCGCCCCCTCGTCGCCCACTGCCACCTCGGCCTCGGCAAGCTCTACCACCGCACGGACAAGCGCGAGCAGGCCCGCGAGCACCTCGCCACCGCGACGACGATGTACCGCGAGATGAGCATGACGTACTGGCTGGAGAAGGCGGAGGCGGAAGAACTAGGGAGATAGACCGGCCCGCGAGCCCCGCCCCGTCATTTGACCCATCCCCGCCCCCGCGCTATCGTCGCCAGACCTGAGCCGCGCCCAGCGCGTGGGGAGTGCGCATGGAATGCCCCCGATGTCAGCACGAGAATCCATGAACGCCCCCAACGCCACACGCGACCGGTCTGCGGACCTGCAGATCGTCCTAAGGGCGATAGCCCGGACGGCGGCTAAGGTCTGCGAGGCCAACGATGCCCTCATCATCCTGGTCCAGGGTGACAAGGCAGCTGTGGTCGCCAGACACGGATTCCTGCCGACACGGCACAAGCTCGGTGAGGCGTATCCATTGACCGACGATATGGTCGGGAACCGCGTGATTACTCAACGGCGAACGATTCATCTCCGGGATCTCAGCAAAGCTCCCCGCGGGCGGTTCGTGGGGAGCAAGGCCAACCACCTCCCCCTGGGCGTACGCACCATGCTCGTGACGCCTTTGCTCCGCGACGGCGATGCCATCGGCGCGATCGGAATCCGCCGTACGAAGGTCCAGCCGTTCACCCCGAAGCAAGTCGCGTTACTCAAGACATTCGCGAATCAAGCGGCAATCGCCATCGAGAACGCTCGGTTATTTACGGAGTTGCAGGAAAAGAATAGCGCTCTTACCGCGGCTCATGCCCAGGTAACCGAGTCCCTGGAGCAGCAGACCACTACGAGCGAGATCCTGCGGGTGATCTCGAGCTCTCCCAACGATGTGCAGCCGGTCTTCGACGCGATCGCGAAGAACGGGACGACGCTATGCGACGCGGCCTGGGGAGCCGTCATCCGATTCGACGGTCAACTGCTGACTCTTATGGCTCAGCACAATATGACCCCCAGCGAGTTGGAGCTCATAAGTCGAACATATCCGCGAACACCGACGCGCGGCAGGGCGCCCGGGCGTGCGATCATCGACCGTCGAACCGTCCATGTCCCCGACATCCGAGAGGATCCCGACTACCTGAGTCCGTTCCAGCAAGCGTTGGGGGTTCGCACAGTGCTGGCGGTCCCCATGTTGCGTGATGGCGAACCGATCGGCGTGTTGGCTCTATGGCGCCGCGAGGTCCGGCAATTCACGGATCAACAGATCGCGCTGGTGGAAACCTTTGCCGACCAGGCGGTCATCGCGATCGAGAACGTGCGTTTGTTCAACGAGCTCAAGGACAAGAACGGCGCGCTCGCTGAAGCACTCGAGCAGCAGACTGCGACCAGCGAGCTCCTCAAGGTGATCGGCCGGTCCACCTTCGACCTCCAGCCGGTCTTCGAGACGTTGGCCGCGAACGCGATCCGGTTGTGCGAGGCCGAACGCGCGTTGATCTTCCGGTTCGACGGTCAGGTTATGCGAGTCGTGGCCACCCACAACGTCTTCCCCGAGCTCAGAGCATTTATCGAGCAGAATCCCATCACTCCTGGACGCGGGAGCGGCATCGGTCGTGCCGCCCTCGAGCGGCGCACCATCCACATCCACGATATCCGGACCGATCCCGAGTACACCTACGCTGGGCAGCAGATTGCTCCTTACCGGACCGTGCTGGTAGTCCCCATGCTCAGGGCGGGCGAGCTGTTGGGAATCATTGCGATCCACCGGCACGAGGTCCGGCCATTCATGCACAGTCAGATCACGCTGATGGAGACCTTCGCCGACCAGGCCGCCATCGCGATCGAAAACACGCAGCTGTTCAAGGAGTTGGAAGCGCGTACGGCCCAGCTCAGCCGCTCCGTCCAGGAACTGCAGGCGCTTGGCGAGGTCAGCCAAGCCCTCAGCTCGACGCTCGACCTCGAGACGGTGCTCAGCACCATCGTCGCCCGCGCCAACCAGCTCGCCGGCACCGACGGGGGCTCCGTCTACGAGTACGACGAGCCGAGCGAGGCGTTTCACCTGCGCGCCACCGACAACCTCGACGAGGAGGTGGTCGTGCTGGCCCGGCACACGCCGGTCCCCCGCAGCGAGGGTGTCCTCGGGCGCATGGCCGTGACGCGGGAGCCGGTGCAGATTCCCGACATCGGCGAGGAGAGCGCGTACCACAGCCCTCTGCGGGACGTGCTGCTGAGGACCGGAACGCGGGCGCTTCTGGCCATTCCGCTGCTGCGCGAGGACCACCTGATCGGCGGCCTCACCGTCAACAAGAAGACGCCCGGGGAGTTCTCGCCGCAAGTCATCGACCTGCTCAAGACCTTTGCCAGCCAGTCGGCCCTGGCCATCCAGAACGCCCGGCTGTTCCTGGAGATCGAGGACAAGAGCCGGCAGCTCGAAGCTGCCAGCCAGCACAAGTCCGACTTCTTGGCCAACATGTCCCATGAGCTGCGGACGCCGCTTAACGCGATCATCGGCTTCTCCGAGGTCCTGGGGGAGCGGCTGTTTGGTGACCTCAACGAGAAGCAGGAAGAGTACCTGAAGGACATTCACGCCTCGGGGCAGCACCTCCTCTCGCTGATCAACGACATCCTCGACCTTTCCAAGATCGAAGCCGGCCGGATGGAGCTGGAGCTGACCGACTTTGACCTCCCGACCGCGATCGACAACGCCCTCACTCTGGTACGGGAACGGGCCGGCCGTCGGGGTATTGCTCTCCACCAGGCGGCGGATGAGGGAGTGGGCCAGACTCGGGGTGATGAGCGGAAGATCAAGCAGGTGCTCCTGAACCTGCTCTCTAACGCGATCAAGTTCACGCCTGATGGAGGCCGGATCGCCGTCCGGGCCAGGCCCGTGGACGGGTCTGTAGAGGTATCAGTCAGTGATACCGGCGTCGGCATCGCGCCGGAGGACCAGGAGGCCATCTTCGAGGAGTTCCGGCAGGTCGGGACGGCGGCCAAGAAGGTGGAGGGCACCGGGCTCGGTTTGGCGCTGTCGCGGAAGTTCGTCGAGCTGCATGGCGGGCGGATCGAGGTCCAGAGCCAATTGGGAGTCGGCTCCACCTTCACGTTCACGATTCCGCGGATTGGCACATAAGAGCCTGTCTACCGCGAGATGGGCATGACGGTTGGTTGGAGAAGGCGGAGTGGCGAGAATAAGCGAGTCGGCGTGAAGCAGTTTCGCTTACCGCCGCTCTGTTATTCCGGCGTACTCCTGGACGCCGTTCGGAGGTGACCCAATGAAATCAGCCCCGCACCTTTTCCATGAGCTGAACCGTCTCTGGGCGGGTGTCTCATTGGCCCTCGTTTTCACAACCGCGCCCGGCTCGGCCTTCGGCGTCACTCAGAGCCAGTTCGCGTTCAAGGATGCTGACATCCAGGCCGTCATCGAGGAGGTGGCGAAGCTCACTCACACAACCTTCCTCTTCGACCCAGCTCGCGTGAAGGGCAAGATCACGGTGCTCGCCGCCGATGACGTTACTCCCGCCCAGGCGCTTGAGCTTCTGCAATCCGTTCTCACCGTACACGGCTACGGCCTTGTGGCCAGACCAGAAGGCACATGGATCGTCGCTGCGCAGCCGGCCACGACGAAGGTAGTCGTGCGGGAGGTGCGGCTGACCTATGTCGACGCCGAGGATGTCGCCTGGACGCTCTCGTGGGCGGCGCCCCCCGGCGTCCGCATAGTGCCTTTTCACCCGACGAACAGCGTCGTCATCTCGGGCCCCGAAGATGCGGTAGAGCGGATGGTGGACGTTATCCGTCGACGCTAGTCGAAGGCGGGCGTCAGGGTGAATGCGGGAGGCACTCGGCCCCGCGATCCCGACATGGTTGACCTTCTGCCCCATTCCGCCCCACCATCCCGGGATGGACCGCCGCCGCTTCCTGCTGACCTCGCTGGCCGGTGCGCTCGCCGCGCCGGTCGGCGCCGAGGCGCAGCAGGGAGGGAAAATGTGGCGCGTCGGCCTCTTCCACGTCGGCCTGGACCATGTCCCTCCATCCCTGGACGGCCTGCGGGACGGCTTGAAGGCGCTGGGCTACGAGGAGGGCAAGAACATCCGCCTCGACTGGCGGAACCTCGCGGACGAAGACGCCGCGCGGGCCACCGCCCGAGCGTTTGTCCGGGACCGTGTTGATCTCATCGTAGCGTTCGAGAACCAGACAGTCAGGGCCATCCAGGCGACTGCCACCGAGATCCCCGTCGTCATGCTGCACGTTCCCGATCCTGTCGCCGACGGCTTCGTCAAGAGCCTGGCCCGCCCGGGCGGGAACATCACCGGATTTGCCGGTCTCGGCAATACCCCGGCGAAAGAGATGGAGATCTTCAAGGAGGTCGTGCCGCAGCTCCGGCGCCCGCTCGTGCTCTTCGAAGACCGCGATCCGGCTTCATTGCGATGGCTGGCAGCGGTGCGGCGAGCCGCGACCACGCTCAAGCTCCAGGTGGTCGAGCGACAAGTGGCGAACACGACCGATCTCGAACGGGTCTTCGCCGCGGTCAAGCCCGGCGACGTGGACGGCGTCTTCATCGCATCGCCGGACCTCCGCACCAAGTTTCCAGCCCTCATCCTGCATCTCGCCACCAAGCGGCGGCTGCCCCTGGCTGGCCACCGCAAGGAGTGGGTGGAGGGTGGCGCGCTTTTTTCCTACAACGACAACCTCCGCGCCGTCGGCCGCGCGGCTGCCGCCCGTTACGTAGACCGCATCCTCAAGGGCGCCAAGCCGGCGGACCTCCCGGTCGAAGAGGTCACGCAGTTCGAGTTGATCATCAATCTCAAGACCGCGAAGGCCCTCGGCCTCACCATCCCGCCGTCGGTGCTGGCGCGGGCGGATCAGGTGATCGAATAGTGGACCGCCGCCGCTTCCTGCTGACCGCGCTGGCCGGTGCGCTCGCCGCGCCGCTCGCTGCGGAGGCGCAGCCGACGGGAAAGGTCTGGCGGATAGGTTATCTTTCGGTCGTCTCTGCGGAAACGGATAGGAGCTGGGTCACAGCCTTTCGGGACGGCCTTCGAGAACTGGGATATCGAGAGGGCGAGAATGTCGTCCTGGAACAGCGGCACGCGGCGCAGCAACTGGACACACTTCCTGGGCTTGCCGCCGACCTCGTGCGGCTTCAAATAGACGTTGTCGTAGCGAACGGGACGCCAGCGATTCTGGCGGCGAAGAATGCGAAGAACGGTCTGCCGATCGTGATTACCGTCAATGCAGATCCGGTCGGCGCGGGGCTCGTCGCGAGCCTTGCTCGTCCCGGCGGGAACATCACGGGAAATACGGACGGGCACGCCGATCTGGGCCCGAAGCGGTTGGAGCTTCTCAAGGCAGCCGTCCCTTCGGTGTCTCATGTCGCGGTCCTCTGGAACCCCGCTACCCCTCAGGCGGCGCGTCAGTTCGATAACATCCAGGCTGCGGCATCAGGATTGGGCGTGACGCTTCTCCCGTTCGAGGTCGGAGGTCCTGGCGATATCGATCGTGTCTTCGCCCGGGTAGGCAGGGGGCGAGCCGGCGCCCTCTTTGTCATCCCGGACCAGAGCTGGTCACAGGGTCAAGAACGGCGGATCGCGGAGCTGGCGATGAAGAGCCGGCTACCGGGAAGCGGGACCGCCCGCCAGTTCGCAGACAGCGGCATCTTGATGTCCTATGGGGCGAATTTTCACGACCTGTGGCGCCGCGCTGCCGCCTACGTAGACAAGATCCTCAAGGGCGCCAAACCGGCCGACCTGCCCGTCGAGCAGCCTACGAGGTTCGAGTTGGTGATCAACCTCAAGACCGCGAAGGCCCTCGGCCTCACGATCCCGCCCTCGCTGCTGGCGCGGGCGGATCAGATCATAGAATGATGGACCGCCGCCGCTTCCTGGTGACCTCGCTGGCGGGTACGGTCGCCGCGCCGCTCTCCGCGGAGGCGCAGCAGGCTGGGAAGGTATGGCGGATCGGATGGCTCGCGATCAGCCCGCCCACTTCGCTGCCCCTCAAGAGATTCTCAGAGGCCTTCCTCCAGGGATTGCGCGACCACGGCTTCGTCGAAGGTCAGAACGTCATCATCGAACGACGATACTCGGAGGGTCGAGAGGACAGGCACACTGCATTCGTGGCTGAGTTCTTCCAAATGAAGGTCGATCTCATAGTCGCCTCCAGTTCGGCGGCAGCCCATGCGGCCAAGCAAGCGACCACCACGATCCCCATCGTCATGCTGGCCGTTGCGAGCCCAGAGCGGCAGGGTCTGGTTGTCAGCCTGGCGCGACCCGGCGGCAACGTGACAGGGATGTCCAACCAGTTTGGTGGAGAGCTTTCCGGCAAGATGTTCCAGCTGCTCAAGGAGGCCGTGCCCAAACTGTCAAAGGTCGCCATCCTATGGGACCCCGACAACCTGGGTTCGGCTGTCACCTTCCGAGAAGGCGAGGTCCCGGCCGCGAAGGCGTTGGGCGTCGCGCTGGTCTCCCTTGAAATTCGCGGGCCTGGAGACGTTGACCATGCCTTGACCACGATCGCATCAGCGCGGCCTGATGCGCTCTGGGTGCATCTCGTCGCGTTTCCGTTCCGCGTACGTCTCCTGGAGTTCGCCGCCACGAACCGGCTCCCTACGGTTGCGCAGTCTTCGGTCTGGCCGCAGTTTGGCGGCCTCTTGAGCTACGGGCCGGATAATGCCGATCTGTTCCGGCGGGGTGCGGCGCTGACGGCGAAGATTCTCAAGGGTGCCAAGCCCGCCGATCTGCCGATTGAACAGCCCACCAAGTTCGAGCTGGTCATCAACCTCAAGACCGCCAAGGCCCTCGGCCTCACGATCCCGCCGTCGCTGCTGGCGCGGGCGGATCAAGTTATCGAATGATGAAACGCCCAGAGCGGCAATGCGGTGGTGCGACGCAGCGGCTAGGCCAGTTCCAGCTAGAGGGCGACGCTGCCGAGCGCTACGAGCGGTGGACCGTGCCGTTTCTGCTCGGGCCTTGGGCGCCCGGGCTCCTTGATCTAGCCGCATTGCGAGTAGGTGAACGCGTGCTTGATGTCGCCACCGGGACGGGCGTCGTCGCGCGTCTCGCGGCGCGGCGGGTCGCACCGGGCGGCAGCGTCACCGGCCTCGATCTCAACGCGGGAATGCTCGCCGTCGCGCGGCGGCTGCCGCTACCGCCCGGGCTGACGATTGACTGGCGTGAGGGTAGTGCAGTCGACCTACCCTTCACGGACAGCGCGTTCGATGTCGTGCTCTGTCAGCAGGGGGTGCAGTTCTTCCCAGATAGACCGAAAGCGCTCGGCGAGATGCGCCGTGCGCTGACATCTGAGGGCCGTGTCGTGGTGAGTGTGTGGACTGGGCCGTCTCCATATGGCTCAGCGCTGCGGGAGGCGCTAGAGCGGTATATAGGCACCGAGGCCGCCATCAGCGGTGCTGTCGCGCGCTCGCTCGGGGATGCCGATGAGCTTCGCGGCCTTCTCCAGGGCGCAGGGTTTCGAGATGTGCTGGTCCATCATGTCCGCATGACACTTCGCCTCCCGGCGCCTGAAGACTTCGTTCTGAGACACCTGTCCGCTGTGCCTGCTGCCAAGGTCGTCGCGGCCGCCGGTGAAGAAACCCGGGCGGCCTTAGTAGCGCACGTGAAGGAAGCGACCCGCGCGTACGTCGACGGATACGGCTTGGCGGTTCCTGAAGAGGTTAACGTGGCAACGGGGCGCGCATGACCATCCCGCCGCTGCTGGCGCGGGCGGATCAAGTGATCGAGTGAGCCGCCAGGGCGGGAAGCCGCACCCGCGGCGCACGAAGTCGGCGGCGGCACAAGGCGGCGACGCGGCGACCGTCTCGGTGCTACCGATGGACATCCAGATCGGCGATCGGTTCACCGACGAGGAGGGCGAGTGGGAAGTCGTGAGCCACGCCGCGACGCTCCACGGCGCCAAGAGCCTTCGTGCGCGCGTTCGGCGAACCGAACCACCGGCGGACGAGCGTGACGTAACGTGGCCGGCTCATGTGAGAGTTGAGATTCGGCGGGGTTCAAGACGGTGAACACCGAGGACATCCGGCGCCTTCCATATCTCTTGCCCTGGGGTCGCGTTCTCTTTTTGATCCGCTCCATCACCTCGAGTGGGACGACCTGACCGGGCGACTCGTGCAGCCCATCCTCCGCCGGGCGCTGGAGATGCGCCGGCCGTGTGCGCGGGATGGATGGTGGAACTAGACGCCCGCGAGCTCGGCTGGCGCCACGCCGAGAGCGCGTAGAGCTGCATGCAGACGCCAGTCATCACCACGAAGTGCTGCATGAAGGCGCTTTTGACACTGATGGTCGCCGCCGCGCTAGGCGGCTGCAGCTACCAGCCACCGTCCGGCGCCTTCACCCCCGAAGCAGAGTACGCCCGAAATGGTGGCCGGTGGCGCCCAGGTATATCGGCTTGGCTGGGTGAGTCTTTTTCCGGCGCCTACTCAGTTGCTCCCCGAATTCCCCGAATTACGAAGTCTCAAGGCTCGGCTCGCAGAGCGTGGCTACGTCGAGGGGAAGAATGTCACGTTTGAGCTGCGTGGGCGGACGGTGACTACCGGCGAGTACCTGAGCTCGCGGCGGAGCTCGAACGGAGTGGCGTCGATGTGATCCTGGCGCTCGGTTCGAGAGTGGCGCGGATCAGCCAGAATGTCGTAAGGAGGGCGCCTCTCGTCGTGTACACATGCGATGCCTTCGACCACGTTGCGCGACTGGCGCAGCAGGGTGGTAACGTGACGGGCGTCACGTGCATGACCTCGGAGCTGTCCGGTAAACGACTCGAGTTGCTGAAGGAGGCCGTCCCGAGGGCATCACGCGTCGTGTTCCTGTCCGAGCCCGAGGACTCCCCATCGGGCCTCAAGCGGGCTCAGGACGCTGCGCCGGGGCTTGGGATCAAGCTGACCACAGTCGGGTTCAAGTCGAGAGGCGAACTGCCGCGTGCGCTGGAAATAGTCGCGAAGGAGCGTCCGGATGCGTTGTTCGTCTACCCGGACCCATTCACCCTCATGGAGAGGGAACGAATCGCCGAATTCGCGCTTAAGCAGCGTCTTCCCACGATGTACGCATTCCGGGAATTCGTGGATGCCGGCGGCCTCATGTCGTACAGCGCCAACTCCCTGGACATGTTCAGGCTGCTCGCCGACCAGAGTGCGAGGATCTTCGACGGAAAGGCTCCCGGAGATGTGCCGATGTTACAAGCGACGCGCTTCGAACTCATCATCAACCTCAAGACCGCGAAGGCGCTCGGCCTGACGATCCCGCCGGCACTGCTCGGGCGGGCGGACCACGTCATCGAGTGACCCGACCCGAGGAACTGGACGCCCGCGGCCGCCGCCTCCGCGCGGCCCTCTCCGCCGCGCTCGTACGCTACGACGCGCCGGAGCTGCGGCTCGTTCACGAGTGGCTGGACTCGTGGTCAGGGATCGGGCTCATCATCGCCGGCATGACGCACCAGGGCTGGGACGTGCAGCTCACGGCCTACGCGGCTCGGAACTGGCGAGCGAACTTCTTCCCGGTCGGGATCGCTCACTCCATCGTCGGCGGCTCGGCGTGGGAGCCAACGCCGTGGCGGGCGGTACAGCGGGCGGCGTGGGAGACGGTGAGGAGGGTTCACGATGTCGAACGCCATTAAGGCTACCATCGCTGCGCTTTTCGAGTTTGATTGGCTCCGGGGAGCAGTCATCGTCGCGGTCGTTGGCATGATCGTAACCGCGCTCCCGGTCGGTAAGATCGGATCCGAAACTTTGGCGTCGAAGAATCTCGTTCTGGCATGTGCGGCCCTTATTGGCACCATGGCGTTCTTTGGGATTCAACTCTGGCTCGAACTGCAGCCGACGACGCTTCACCAGACCATCGGCGTCGCCCTAGTAATTGAACCGGACAAGCCTGGCATTTTGCACGTGAGCCGCAGCCCTACTGTCACGCCAGGCAATATTTGGTGGATCGGCTCCCTAGCCTCAGTCGAGGAAAACGCGAGCCGCGTCCTGCCGCCTAATGTCCTGGAGTACGAGAGAACGCAACGACCAGAATCGTATCTTGCAATGGCTGAGGCTGTACGGGATTTTGCTCTGTACAGCCTGCTCGGCTATCTCGTGGATAGTCAGGAGGATTGGCAGATACAGCGGGTCCCCGTGATCGGCCGATCCTCCGGAACGAGCGTAGTAGAGACTCGGGGCCCCCATTTCCAACTAGGCGAAGACGAACGCGCGCGCTGGGTTCTCGACCAGCAACCGCCGCAGCCTCGCGTCGTCCACGCCCTTGCGGCGCAGCCGCGGCACGACGTTGACGAGTAGGTGGTGGTAGCCGTAGCCGCCGTACTTCGTCAGCGAGCTCTTGTAGGCGATGTCGTGCGACATGAGGATCTGGTCCTGGTGGCCGCGCTCGATCAGCGCCAGGATCTGCGCCATGCGGCCACCGTCGTTGGGCATGTCGAAGTCGGGGTTGTACGGGTAGTAGGAGTTCTCCAGCCCGAACAGGTCGTACTCCAGCCAGACGCCCGTGGCGGCGAGGTCGTAGAGGTGGCGCCCGTCGGCGATCGTGCGCTCGATGTGGCACATGATCGTCCGTCGCAGGTCGCCGCCCTGCTTGGCGATCAGCTCGACGATCTGCATCGGCGCCGCCTGGTCGCGGCCGGGGTGGATCATCAGCGGGGCCCCGGTGCGGCGCTGGGCCTCGACGGCCGCGCGCACGACCTTCCTCTCGTTCTCCGTCCACGGCCACGTGTTGCCGATCTCACCGATCAGCCCGGCTCGCACGCCGGTGTCGCCGACGCCGACCTCGACCTCTCGCACGATCTCGTCGGCGATCGAGTCCTCGCTGCGGCGGTCCATGTCGGGCGGGTGGGCGGCCGCCACGTAGTAGCCGGCGCCCATCACGATGTTGAGACCGGTGGCGCGCGCGATGCGGGCCAGCGCGAGCGGATCGCGCGCGAGGCTCACGTTGGTGGGATCGACCACCGTCTGCCCGCCGGCGCGCCGGAACAGCGCGATCTCGTCCTGCGCCGTCTGCTCGTCGAGCAGCCGGAGGTTGTCGAGGTTCGCGTTGAAGTTCTGCCGCACCCAGCCGACGTTGGCCAGGCTCACCGGCTGGTAGGCGAGGCCCTTGTCGCTGGCGGCGGCCGGCTCCCGGAACATCACCGCGAAGTCGATCAGCAGGTGCTCGTGCGGCAGCGTGACGCCCATCGCCCCGGCCTCGACCGGGCCGAGGACGGTGAGGGCTTTCCCCGACAGCGCGTTCGGCATGTCGATCTCCCTGGCGTCAGTCGTCGCCCCGGACGATCTCGAAGCTGCCGACGATCCGCTCCACGGCGGTGTCGACGTCGTCTCGCGGCCAGCTGCGGACGGTGAGCAGGACGACGTCCTGCCCCGCGACGGCGGCGACGATCACGATGCGTTGCGACGAGGCCGGGCTGCCGGGACCCGTCAGGCCGTCGAGCCGCTCGGATTGCGCCGCGCCGGCCACGCGCACCCGGCGCGGCTCCACGCCGGCGGCCCTCAACCCCGTCGCGGCCCGCTCGGTGATCTCACCGAGCCGTCGGCCGGCGAGCGGCGTGAGATTGACCGCGACCACCGTCGGCACGTCGCCGCACAGCACGCCGCTCCACACCTCGACGGTGCGGGACTCCTCGGCGACGTGTCGAGCGCCGCTGCTCACGAATCCCACCGGAAGCGTCACCCGGTACCGCGGCCTGGCGACGGCCTGATAGCTCATCGGTGCCGCCCGGAGGGCCGCCACGTCCTCGGGCGGTGGCCGGTGGCGCGCTCCCGGCAGCCACCATTCCTCGAGCGCCTGCTGCGCGTCGTCCCGCACGTGGTCGTGGCCGTCGGCGAGCGCGAGGGTCTCGAGAAACGCGACGATCGCCGCCTCCTGCTCGGCGGTCAACGAGCCGAGTCGGGGGGGATAGTGATCGGGCGGCCGCAACGAGCGGACGAGGGCCTCCACCACCATCGCCGGATCGTCGGGCCGCCGGAACGCGTAGGCGACGAGCCGGGGCAGATAGTGCCGCCACGACTGCGCGTCGAGGTAGCCGAGGCCCCAGAACGCGAAGCGCTCCAGGTAGGCGTCGTCCGGCTCGTCGCGCGCGGGGTCGTACGGCTCGGGGTCGTCGTAGCCGTCAACGGCGTTCGCTCCGCGCAAGGTCAGCGGGGGTACTGCGCCCGCGTCGGCGCGAAACGCCTCGGCGGCGCTCCGGAGGATCTCCTCGGGCGTCACGATGAGGCCTGCGGTGCCATCCGGATCGACGGGCCTAGGCGAGGTAGTCCCCGCCATTGACGTGAAGGAGCTGGCCGACGATGTAGCGGGCGTCGTCGGTGGCCAGGAAGACGACGACGTCGGCGATGTCGGCGGGCTCGGCGAGCCGCCCGGTCGGGTTGGCCCGGCCGAGCGCGGCCAGCGCTTCCTCGGTGTTGCCCAGCCGCGGCATCGCGGTGTTCGTGATGCCGGGCGCGACGGCGTTGACGCGGATGCGGTGCGGGGCCAGCTCGCGGGCCATGCCGCGGGTGAGGCCCACGATGCCGAGCTTGCTCGCCATGTAGGCGGTGGCGCGCGTGGAGCCGCGGTACGGGGCGCCGGACGAGAGATTGACGATCGTCCCTGGCCGCCCCGCGGCCACCATGCGACGCGCCGCCTCCTGCGCGCAGACGAACGTTGCCTTGAGGTTCGTGTCGAGCACGCTGTCCCACGTCTCCTCGGTGAGGTCGAGGAACGGGGTCCGGGGGAAAATACCGGCGTTGTTCACGAGGACGTCGAGCGGGCCGAGGGCGCGCTCGGCGTCGTTCACGAGCCGTCGGGCCTCCCCGGGCTTCGCGACGTCGGCCGCGAGGGTCGTGGCCCGCCGTCCGAGGGCGGTGATCTCCGCTGCCGCGGACTCCGCCGCGCCGCGGTCGTCCAGGTAGTTGAGCGCCACGTCGGCGCCCGCCTCGGCGAACCGGACGGCGATGGCGCGTCCGATGCCGCGCTGGGCGCCCGTCACCAGCACGATCTTTCCGGCGCAGCGCTGGTCGGCCATGAGCGCAAGGTGTACCACAACCCGGGGCCGACGAGCGGTCGGGCCGGGTGCTGTACACTTCGCCATCCGCGCTTCACGGCTCGAGAGCTGACGAATGGCAAACGCGGTCAGCGCGTTCCTGGACGATCCGGTCGCCGGCGGCGCCGCCGAGCGGCCCGCCATCGCCGGTCCCGCGGGGGCGGTCAGCTACCGCGAGCTGCTGGCGCTGACGGGACGGGCGGGCAACGCGCTGCGAGGGCTCGGAGTCGAGCCCGAGCAGCGGGTGGCGCTGCTCCTGCCCGACGGGGTCGAGTGGGCGGCCGTGTTCCTCGGCGCCCTGCGCATCGGGGCGGTGGCAGTGCCGTTCAACACGCGGCTGCGACCCGCGGAGTGGGTCGTCATGCTGCGCGACAGCCGCGCGCGCGTGCTGGTGGCCGACGCGGAGCTGCTGGCGGTGCTGCGACCGCTCCTGGTGGATGTGCCGCACCTCCGCGCGGTGGTGGCGACGGAGAGCGGCCCCACCTCGCTGCCGTCGCGGCTCGCGGCGGCCTCGCCGGCCTGCGAGCTGGAGCCCGTGAGCGGCGACGACATGGCCTTCTGGCTCTACACCTCGGGCACGACGGGAGGGCCCAAGGCGGCGGTCCACGTCCACCGCAACCTGCTCGCGTGCCGGCACTTCGGGATCGACGTGCTGCAGGGCAGCCGGACGGATCGGGTCCTGTCGACGTCCCGGCTCTTCTTCGCGTACGCGCTCGGCAACGCGCTGCTGATCCCGCTCTATCTCGGGGCCGTCACGTACCTCGACCCGGCGTGGCCCGACCCCGCGCGCGTGCTGCAGACGCTGCGAACCTTCGAGCCCACGCTGTTCTTCTCGGTGCCGACCTTCTACGGGCGCCTGCTCCGCGCCGATCTGCCGGCCGACGCGTTCCGCACGGTCCGCGCCTGCGTGTCGGCCGGCGAGCGCCTGCCGCCCGAGCTGCACGCCGCCTGGCGCGAGCGCTTCGGGGTCGAGATGCTCGACGGGCTCGGCACCACCGAGACGATCTTCATGGTGCTGTCCAACCGTCCGGGCCACGCCCAGGCCGGCTCGGCCGGTCAGCCGGTGCCGGGCAGCGAGATCCGGCTGCTCGACGCCGCCGGCCAGCCGGTGGCCGACGGCGCCCCGGGCCTGCTGCACGTGCGGACGCCGTCGGCGTTCGCCGGCTACTGGAACCGGCTCGACGTCACCCGCCGGGCCTTCACGGGCGAGTGGTTCAGCACGGGTGACGTGCTCACGCGCGACGCCGATGGTTTCTACTACCACGATGGCCGCGACGACGAGCGGTTCAAGGTGGCCGGCCAGTGGGTGAAGCCCGCCGACGTGGAGTCCGCGCTCCGCTCCCACCCCGACGTGGTCGAGGCGGGCGTGGTCGGCGTGGCCGCCGAGGGCGGACTGGTGAAGACCGTCGCCTTCGTGGTGCCACGGTCCGGCGCGGTCGCCGGCAGCCTGCCGGACGCGCTGGCCGCTCACGTCGCCGCCGGGCTGCCCTCGCACCAGCGGCCGTACCGCATCCACGTCGTCGACGAGCTGCCGCGCACGGTCACCGGCAAGCTACAGCGCTACGTGCTGCGCGAGCGGGCCGAGCGGGGCTGACGACCGTGGCGACCGGCGCCCGATGAGCGTCGAGCACACGACGACGCGGCTCGTGCGGTGGGGCGACGTCGACGCCGCCGGCATCGTGTTCTACCCGCGCTTCTTCGAGTGGTACGACCTCGCGTGCGAGGCGCTCTTCGCCTCGCTCGGCCTGCCGTGGCCGGAGCTGTTTCCCGAGCGCGGGATCGTCGGCGTGCCGATCGTGGAGTCCGGGTCGCGGTTCGCGTCGCCGGTTCGCTACGGCGACACGCTGGCGGTGCGCGCCGTGGTGGCGTGGGTGAGGGACAAGACGTTCCGCATGGAGTACGAGATCTCGGTCGACGGCCGGCTCTGCGCGGCCGGCTTCGAGGTGCGGGCGTGGGTGATGCGTCCGGCCACGCCGTCCACGCCGCTCCAGGCCGGCCGCATTCCGGAGGACGTGGCGCAGCGCCTGCGCGGGGTCGACCCCGCGGCACTGTGCTAGACTCCGGCGCCAAGCCGGACCACAAGGAGGCCACGGTGCGCACACTCAAACGGGCAGTCCTCCTCGCGCTCGTCGTCGGTTTGCTGGCGGGGCCGGCCGGGGCGGCCGACCCGCTCAAGATCGGCTTCATCACCACGCTGTCGGGACCGGCCGGGATCATCGGCAAGCACATGAAGGACTCGGTCGAGCTGGCCCTCGACCACCTGGGTCGCAAGGTCGGCGGCCTGGAAACCGAGGTCATCTACGGCGACGACCAGCGCAAGCCCGACGTGGGCAAGCAGCTCGCCGACGAGATGCTCAAGAAGCACCGGGTGAACTTCGTGAGCGGCATCATCTGGTCGAACGTCATGCTGGCGGTGGCGCCGACGGTGACCGGAGCCGGCACCCTGATGGTCGGCACCAACGCGGGGCCGCACGAGCTGGCCGGCAAGATGTGTCACGAGCTCTACTTCACGACGTCCTGGCAGAACGACCAGACGCCCGAGGCGATGGGCAAGTACATGCAGGACCAGGGGCTCACCGACGTGTACGCGATGGCCCCGAACTACGCCGCCGGCAAGGACATGATCAGCGGCTTCAAGCGGTACTTCAAGGGCAGGATCGTCGACGAGGTCTACACCAAGCTCGGCCAGCAGGACTACCAGGCCGAGATCACCCAGCTGCGGTCGAAGAGCCCCAAGGCGGTCTTCGTGTTCTACCCGGGCGACATGGGCATCCAGTTCCTGAAGCAGTACGCCCAGGCGGGTCTCCGGGAGCAGATCCCGCTCTACTCCGTGTACACGGTGGACGAGACGACGCTGCCGGCGGTCGGCGATGCCGCCCTGGGGAACTTCGAGGCGCGCTACTGGAGCCCCGACCTCAAGAACGAGGCGAACCAGAAGTACGTGGCCGACTTCCGAAAGAAGTTTGGCTACACGCCGTCGTTCTACGGCGCCCAGAGCTACGACGGGATCCTGCTGATCGACTCGGCCGTGCGCGGCGTCAAGGGCGACCTCGCCAACAAGAAGGGCATGGTGGCGACCATGCGCAAGGCGGACTTCAGATCGACCCGGGGGAAGTTCACCTACAACGTGAACCACCACCCCATCGAGAACTTCTACCTGCTCAAGGCCGTCAAGACCGGCGCCGACGTCGACATGCAGATCCAGAAGACGATCTTCGAGAACCACAAGGACGCCTACTTCACCGAGTGCCCGATGAAGTGGTAGCGCTGGCCAGCGTGCCGACCCCCGGGCGCGGGAACCCCCCGCGCCCTTTTCATTTGACGGCCGCGCGATGAGCGGGCTGCTCGTCCTCGAGCAGTGTCTCAACGGGCTCCAGTTCGGGGTGATGCTGTTCCTGATGGCCGCGGGCCTGACGCTCGTCTTCGGCATCATGAACCTGGTCAACCTCGCCCACGGCTCGCTCTACATGGTCGGCGCCTACCTGGCCACCGCCGCCTTCGGCTGGACGGGGTCGTTCCTGCTGGCCCTGCTGTTCGCCCTGGTCGCCACGCTGGCGGTCGGCATGGTGGTGGAGGTGGTGGCGCTGCGGACGCTCTACGAGCGCGACCACCTCGACCAGGTGCTGGCCACCTTCGGGCTGATCCTCTTCTTCAACGAGGCGGTGGCGATCGTCTGGGGGCGCGCCGCGCTGTTCACGACGGTGCCGCGCGCGCTGTCCGGCCACGTCCGGCTCCTGCCCGGCCTCAGCTACCCGGCCTACCGCGCGGTGATCATCCTCGTCGGGCTGGCGGTGGCGCTGCTGCTCTGGGTGGTCGTGAGCCGCACCCGCCTCGGCATGCTGATCCGGGCCGGCGCCAGCAACCGCACCATGGTTGCTGCGCTGGGCGTCAACATCCGGCTGCTCTACACAGTGGTCTTCGGCTTCGGCGCCGCCCTGGCCGGCCTGGGCGGCGTCATGGCGGGGCCGATCTACACGGTCCTGCCCGGCATGGGGGAGGAGATCCTCATCCAGGTCTTCGTCGTCATCGTGATCGGCGGCATCGGCTCCATCCGGGGCGCGCTGGTCGGCGCGGTCGTGGTCGGCATGGTGGACACGCTGGGCCGGGCGTTCCTCAAGCCCATGCTGAGCACGGTCATCGGGCCCTCGGCGGCCGACAACGCGGGACCGGCGCTGGCGTCGATGCTGATCTACATCCTGATGGCCGCGGTCCTGTACTTCCGCCCGCGGGGGCTGTTCCCGGCCGTTCGCAGCTGATGGACTCGCGCGCCCGCCGGGCCACGCTCGCGGCCGGCTTCCTGGGGTTGGCCCTCGTGCCCGTGGTCGCGCTCGTCGCCAACCAGCCCTTCTACCTCGACCTCTTCCGGCGCATCATGATCTTCGCCATCGCGGCGGTCAGCCTCGACCTGATCCTCGGCTTCGGCGGCATGGTCAGCTTCGGCCACGCCGCCTACCTCGGCCTCGGCGCCTACGCCGTCGCCATCCCGGCCTTCTACGGGATCGACAGTGGCCTCGTGCAGTGGACGCTGGCCATGGCGCTCTCGGGGGCGGTGGCGCTGGTGATCGGCGCGGTGTCGCTGCGGACCAGCGGCGTGTCGTTCATCATGATCACGCTGGCCTTCGCGCAGATGCTCTACTACCTCGGCATCTCGATCACCGCCTGGGGCGCCGACGACGGCATGCGGCTGGCCCGGCGCAGCCAGTTCGGCCTCCTCGACCTCACCAACCCGTACGCGTTCTACTACGTGGTCCTCGGCGTGCTCGTCGCGCTGCTGTGGCTCGGGCACCAGCTCATCCACGCGCGCTTCGGCACCGTCGTCCGCGCGGCCCGCTCCAACGAGGCGCGCATGCAGGCGATCGGCTTCTCCACGTTCCGTTACAAGCTGGCCGCCTTCGTCATCGCGGGCGCGGTGTGCGGGCTCGCGGGCGCCCTGCTGGCGAACCAGACCGAGTACCTGACGCCGAGCTACATGCACTGGACGCGCTCGGGCGACATCATGGTGATGGTCATCCTGGGCGGCATGGGCACGCTGTTCGGCCCCGTCCTCGGCGCCATCGCCCTGCTGCTCCTCGAGGACCTGCTCTCGGCGTGGACGGTGCACTGGCAGGTCGTCCTGGGCCCCCTGCTCGTGCTCGTCGTGCTCTACGGGCGCGGCGGGCTCTACGGCCTGCTGGCGGGGGGCGATCGTCGTGGCTGAGCCGCTGCTGAGCGTGCGAGGGCTGCGCAAGCACTTCGGGGGACTGGTCGCCACCGACGACGTCGCGCTCGACGTGGCCGAGGGCGAGACGCTGGCCGTCATCGGACCCAACGGCGCCGGCAAGACCACGCTGATCGGTCAGCTCGCCGGGGACCTGCGGCCCGACGCCGGCAGCATCCGGTTCGCCGGCGCCGACGTCACCGCGCTGCCGGCGGCGGCGCGCTCGCACCGCGGGCTGGCCCGGTCGTTTCAGATCACGAGCATCTTTCGCGAGTTCAGCGCGCTCGACAACGTCGCCCTGGCCGTGCAGGCCCACGCCGGCCACAGCTTCCGGTTCTGGCGGCCCGCCCGCGCCGAGGCCGCCCTGCGCGAGCCGGCGCGGGCCGTCCTCGCCCAGGTCGGTCTCGACGGGCGCGCCGACGTGCCGGCCGGCATGCTGGCCCACGGCGAGCAGCGCCAGCTCGAGATCGCCATGGCCCTGGCCACGCGCCCGCGGCTGCTGCTGCTCGACGAGCCGGTGGCCGGTATGGGGATCGACGAATCGCAGCGGATGGTGCGGCTGCTGCAGGGGCTGCGCGGCCGTCACACGATCGTGCTCGTCGAGCACGACATGGACGTCGTCTTCGCGCTGGCCGATCGCATCAGCGTGCTGGTCTACGGGCGCGTCATCGCCACCGGTCCGCCGGAGGCGATCCGCGTCAACCCCGAGGTCCGTCGCGCCTACCTGGGCGAGGAGATGCCGGCCTGATGCTGCGCCTGGAGAGGCTCGAGGCGTCCTACGGCGTGAGCCAGGTGCTCTTCGGCATCTCGCTCACGGTGGAGACCGGGCAGCTGGTCACCCTGCTGGGCCGCAACGGTATGGGCAAGACCACCACCGTGCGGGCGCTGATGGGCATCATCCCGGTCCAGGCGGGCAGCATCCGCTTCGACGGGGACACGCTCCACGGGCTGGCGTCACACCGGATCGCGCGGATCGGGCTCGGCCTGGTTCCCGAAGGGCGACAGGTGTTTCCCAACCTCACCGTGCGGGAAAACCTCGTGGCCACCGCGGCCAACCGCCGGCGGGTGCCCGACCCGTGGACGGTCGAGCGGGTGTTCGACCTGCTGCCGCCGCTGGCTGCCCGCGCGCGCAGCCTGGGCGCGACGCTGTCCGGCGGCGAGCAGCAGATGGTGGCCGTCGGCCGCGCGCTGATGACGAACCCTCGGCTGCTGATCCTCGACGAGGCCACCGAGGGCCTGGCCCCGTTGATCCGGGCGGAGATCTGGCGCTGCCTGGAGCGTCTCAAGGCCGGCGGCCTGTCCATCCTGCTGATCGACAAGCACGTCGAGGCCCTGACGAGGCTGGCCGACCATCACTACGTGCTCGAGAAGGGGCGAGTGGTGTGGAGCGGCACGTCCGCCGAGCTGCGCCCGCGCGCCGACGTCCAGCATCGATACCTGGGCGTATGATCGCCGCATGGCCTGGATCGATCCGAACTTTCCGAAGACGGCGACGGTGAGCGCCCTGGTGGGGCGGGTGCTGGGGTTGAACCCGGGGATGATGACGGGGCCGGGGACCAACACCTATTTGCTGGGACGGCGGGATCCCATCCTGCTCGATACCGGGGCGGGGGTCCCGGAGTACATGAACGAGCTGGCGGGGTACCTGACCGAGCGCGGCTGGAAGCAGCCCTCGCGCGTGGTCCTCACGCATCGCCACCGCGATCACCTGGGTGGCGTGCCGCACCTGCGCGAGCGGTTCCGCGGGCTGCCCGTCGGCAAGATGATCCACCGCGACGCCGAGCTGCCGGAGGGCATCGCCGACCTGCGCGACGGCGCGACGATCGAGGGCGACGGGGTGACCTTGCGGGCGATCTACACGCCGGGCCACGCCTCCGACCATCTGTGCTACTACCTCGAGGAGGAGAACGCGGTCTTCACCGGGGACGTCGTGCTGGCCGGCTCCACGACGGTGATCCCGGCCGAGGACGGGGATCTGCTGGACTACATGCGCTCGCTCGAGCGGCTGCGGCAGCTGGGCGTGCGTCGCATCTATCCGGCCCACGGCCCCGTGGTCGAGGACGGGCCCGCGTTGATCGCCGAGTACATCGAGCACCGGCTCCTGCGCGAGCGGCAAATTCTCGAGGTGCTGGGCGACGGCCCGCGGACCATCCCGGCCATCGTCGAGCGCGTCTACGCGGCGGTGCCGAAGCACCTGCACGCCATGGCCGGCCAGTCCGTCGCCTCGCACCTCAAGAAGCTGGCCCGCGAGGGCCGCGTGCGCGAGCATCCAGCCACGGACGCGCCTTCGCGCTGGGAGCTGGTGTAGCGGTGACGCCGGCCATCGGCGCGTGACACCGGTCCCGCAGGTCTCTCCGGCGTTGCTCGTCATCCTGCTTTCGGCCGCTCTATTTCTCGTCCGTACCGTCGCCCTGATGCTGGGACCACTCCTGATCGCGCTCGCAGCCGCATTCCAGACTTCGGTGGCCGCGGCCGGACAGCTCGCGGCCGCGATCAATCTCTCCTGGGCGATCACAGCCCTCTTCGTCGGACCGATATCCGACGCGTATGGTCGACGACGAGTGGGATTGACCGGGCTCATGGTCATGGGTGGGGGCATCCTGGGATCCATCCTGGCCTGGGACTACTGGGCGTTACTGGTGTGCCGGCTCGTCACCGGGATCGGGGCGGCGATGATCCCACCCAACAGCATGGCATTCATTGCCGATCACTTCCCTCCCGCCGAGCGCGGACGGCCGATCAGTATCCTCATCAGTGCGAGCCTCCTGGGACCAGTCCTCGCCATTCCTCTCGTCGCGCTCCTGGCGGATCTCGGCGGGTGGCGTACACCGTTCGCCGCCTTCGGGGTTGTCTGCTTGATCCTCTGGGGCCTGCAGTGGCTCTGGCTACCGCGGCAACGCCAGGCAGCGGGGCGAGCCGTCGCGTTCGTTGCAAGGTTCACCGCGCTGAGCCGTCGCAACGGTATCTGGCATGTCCTGGCTGCCAATGCCCTCTATCAAACGGCGGCGTTTGCCCTCTTCACGTATCTGGCGACGTTTCTCGTGCGCGCCTCCGGGATGCGGGAGAGGGAAACCGCCCTGCCGCTCGCTGTCGCATTGCTTGGCGCGATGGTGGGAAGCCTGCTCGGTGGAACCGTCGCGGGACGCCCGTGGCGCATCGGCGCGGTGGCCCTCACGCTTCTCGTCGGCGGTGTCTTCGCCGGGATGGTGTTCGCCGTGGTGTTGTCCCCGTGGCTCACCGTGTTATTCGCTGCCGCCGGGGCGCTTCTGCTCACGGTGTTCGAGCCCGTTACCTGGGCGCTCATGGCTGAGCTGGCCGGCGAGTCGCGGGCGACGGCCAACGGGATGCTGGCGACGAGCAATCAACTCGGCGCAATGATCGGAGCGTCGGTAGGAGGACTTCTTCTCGCGTTCGGAGGTTTCTCGCTCGTCGGACTGCTGTGCCTCGGCGCCGCGGTGATTGCAGCACTGGTCATCGGAGTCAAAGTACAGGGGATGAGTGCCGTACGCGGGCAGCCCGCCGAGGCGTGAGTCCGCGAAAGCCAGGGATGAGTGACGGAGCATGGCCCACGGCGACATGTCCCCATTACAGCGCACCGTGCGTGCGGTCAGCGGGCGCGCGGGCGGCGGCGGGCGGCCTCGACGATGGCGGTGAAGAGGTTGCGCGCGGCCTGATCGTGGGCGACGAGCTCCTCGGGATGCCACTGCACGCCGAGCACGAACCGATCGTCGCCGGGCATCTCCACGCCTTCCACGACGCCGTCGGGCGCCCACCCGACCTCGCGCAACCCCTCGCCGAGCTGCTTGATCGCCTGGTGGTGCATGCTGTTGACCTCGACCTCGAGGGCGCCGAGCACGCGGCCCAGGTGGGTGCCCTCGCCCATGACCTTGACGGCGTGGGTCGGGTGAGTCCGCGGCGCCTTCTGGCTGTGGGGGAGGGCGTTCGGCCACTCGCTCGGCAGGTCCTGTACCAGCGTGCCCCCCAGCGCGACGTTGAGCACCTGGATGCCGCGGCAGATCGCGAACAGCGGCACGTTCTCGGCCACCGCGCGGCGGGTGAGGTCGATCTCCAGGTCGTCGCGGGCCGGCGACACCTCGTCGACGGTGGGATGTCGTGCCTCGCCGAAGCGTCCGGGCTCGATGTCCCCGCCGCCGGTGAGCACGAGGCCGTTTAGCCGCTGCCACAGGGCCGCCTGGACCTCCGGGGTGAAGTGCGGGGTGAGCAGCACCGGGATGCCGCCGGCCGCCTGCACGGCGCGGACGTAGGCGCCGTTGACGTAGGCGCGCTCCGGGACCGTGCCGACGGTGATCGACGTCGTGATGCCGATGAGGGGCGCAACCATGAGCAAAGCCTAGCCGTTCACGCTATCATGTCGCAACCCATCGTGAGAGGTCAGCCATGAGCCTCGACTCCGTCTCCTCCCAGCAGCGCGCGCCCGTGCACCGACCGACCGCCACCGTGCAGACCATCGGCACGCGCTGGGCGATCGCCGCCGGCCATTCGCTGGCGGCCGAGGCCGGGGCGCGGGTGCTGAGCGCCGGCGGCAACGCGATCGACGCCGGGGTCGCGGCAGGATTCACGCTGGGCGTCGTCCATCCCGACATGGTCAGCGTGGCGGGCGTGGCGCCGATCCTCGTGCACGTGGCGAGCTCCGGCGAGACGTGGCAGGTCTCGGGCGTCGGCCCCTATCCGCGCGTGTCGACGCGGGAGTACTTCATGACGCGTCACGGCGGCCAGATCCCGCCCGGGCTGGCGCGGACGGTGGTGCCGGCCGCGCCCGACGCCTGGTGCACGGCGCTCGAGCGCTGGGGCACCATGTCGTTCGCCGACGCGATCGCGCCGGCCCTCGAGCACGCGGAGCGCGGCTTCCCCGTGTCGGCGTTCTCCGCGTACCAGATGGGCGCCAACGCCGACAAGTACCGGCGGTGGCCGACGTCCACTGCGCTCTACCTGCGCGACGGGCGCGCCTACCGGATGGGCGAGGTGCTGGTGCAGCGAGAGCTGGCCGAGACGCTGAAGCGCATGGTGGCCGCCGAGAAGCGGGCGGGCGGCAGCCGCGCGGCCGGCGCGCGGGCCGCCCGCGACGAGTTCTACCGCGGCGAGACGGCCAAGCGCATCGCCGAGTTCCACCGGGCCAACGAGGGGCCGCTCGCGCTCGCCGACCTGGCCGACTTCGGCGTCGAGGTGGGGCCCGCGCTGCGCACGCGCTTCGGCGCGCTGGAGGTCGCGGCGTGCGGCTTCTGGTGCCAGGGGCCGGTGCTGCTGCAGATGCTCAACATGCTCGACGGGCTGGATCTGGCCGCGCTCGGCCACAACGCCCCCGGCTACCTGCACCGCATCGTCGAGACGGTCAAGCTGGCGTTCGCCGACCGCGACGCCTACTACGGCGACCCGAGCTTCGTCGCCGTGCCCGCCGAGCGCCTGCTCTCCCGGAGCTACGGCCAGGCCCGCGCCGACCAGGTGAAGGCACGCGCCTGGAAGGAGATGCCGCCGGCCGGCGACGCGGGCCGGCGCGAGCTGCTGCCGCTGGCGGGCGGGTCGGACGCCCTCGACACCAGCTACGTGGCGGTCGTGGACGCCGCGGGCAACGGCTTCTCGGCCACGCCGAGCGATCCCAACGTCGACTCTCCCGCAGTCGAGGGAGTGGGCTGCGTGGTGTCGCCGCGAGGCTCGCAGGGCTGGCTCGACCCCTCGCACCCCAGCGTGGTGGCGCCGGGCAAGCGTCCGCGCCTGACGCCGGCTCCGGCCATGGCGCTGCAGGACGGCAAGGTGCTGATGCCGTTCGGCACCCCGGGCGGCGACGTCCAGCAGCAGGCGATGCTGCAGGTCCTCCTCAACGTCACGGTCTTCGGCATGCCGCTACAGGAGGCCATCGAGGCTCCCCGGGTGGCCTCGCGCTCGTTCCCCGACTCGTTCTGGCCGCACGCGTACGCGCCCGGCAAGCTCGAGGTCGAGGGCCGCATCGGCGCCGACACGTGTCACGCGCTGGCCGAGCTGGGGCACCAGATCAGCGAGTGGCCGGAGTGGGAATGGCGCGCAGGCGCCGTCTGTGCGGTGAAGGTCGGGCCGGACGGCACGCGCTGGGGCGGCGCCGACCCGCGCCGCGGAGCCCTGTCGATCGCCCGCTGAGCGTTCTCGCGGGGCCCTGGACGACGCCTACGTCGTCGCGGGAGCCGGCTGTAGCGGGCGGGCGCGGACGGGCTCCTCGCGGATCATCAGCGCCATCGCGGCGGCCAGGAACCCCATCAGCGCGGCCGACACGAAGGCGGGTCCGTAGGAGCCGGTCCACTCGTACACCCAGCCCGCCAGCGCGGCCGCGATGGCGGCGCCGACCTGGTGCGAGAAGTAGATCCAGCCGCTCAGCTCTCCCACCGAGAAGCGTCCGTAGATGTTGGCGGTGAGCGTCGTCGTCGGGGGCACCGTGGAGATGTAGTTCAGGCCGAACAGCGCGGCCCAGAAGTGCAGGGACGGCACGTTCCAGACGTAGAGCAGGAACAGCAGCGACAGGCCCCGCACGAAGTAGAAGATCGCCAGCGGCACGCGCCGGCCGACCCGGTCGCAGAGCCAGCCGGAGCCGATCGTCCCGAGGACATTCATGGCGCCCATCACCCCCAGCGCGGTCGAGGCCTGCATGGCCGTGAAGTTGTGCTCGAGGGCGTGGGGGATGAAGTGGGTGCCGATCAGCCCGACGCTCGTGTAGCCGCAGACGAAGAAGGTCCCCATGAGCAGCCAGAAGGGCAGGGTCTGCGCGGCCTCGTTGATCGAGACCCGGCCGGCTCGCTGCTCGGCCTCGGCCTGCGCCACGGTCAGCGCCCTTCCGCTGGCTCCGACCGGCCGGATGCCGCGCTCCTCGGGCGTGTTCCGCACGAGCCACGCCGCGAACGGCAGGACCAGCACCAGCAGGCCGACGCCGAGCCACAGGCTGCTGAAGCGCCAGCCGTGCGCGAGCACGAGCCAGCTGGCCAGGGGGATGACGACCAGCTGCCCCGCGGACATGCCGCCGGCGGCCAGGCCCATGGCGGTGCCCCGATGCGTCTGGAACCAGCGGGCGACGACGGCCGATCCGGTACTGAGCGCCGCGCCACCCGAGCCCACCGCCATGAGAACGCCCGCGGCCAGATAGAACTGCCCCAGGGTACGTACGAAGGCCAGCGTGATCCCGCCGAGGCCGAGGAGGGCCAGCGAGACCACGATCACCCGCCGCGGTCCCCAGCGATCCGCCAGGCGCCCCGCGAAGGGCCCGCTCGCGCCCAGCAGCAGCAGCGAGATGGCGGCCCCGATCGAGAGCGCGCCCCGCGACCAGCCCATCTCGGCCTCGATCGGCTTGATGTAGACGCCGAAGGTGGCCCGCAGGCCCGCCGAGGCGAGCAGGACGACCGTCAGGGAGCCGAGAACGATCCAGGCCGGATGGACGCGACGCGGTGCAGCCATGGCTCTTCAGATGGTGGCACGTCGGACGGGCGATTCACCGAGCCAATCGGCGAGTGTGCCGCGCCGATTGGCTCGGGTGAAACAGCGGTCGGGTGTTCTACTCGACGACCTCGGCCATCACTTCCTTGCGGAAGACGATGTGATCGTCCTCGACGTCGACCACCACCGTGTCGCCCTCCGCGAACTCCCGCTCCAGCAGCTTCAGGGCCAGGGGGTCCTGGATCAGCCGCTGGATCGTCCGCTTGAGCGGGCGAGCGCCGAAGGTCGGGTCGTACCCCTCGCGGCCGAGCAGCGCCTCCGCCGCCTCGGTGACCTCGAGGCGGATCCGCCGGTCCTCCAGGCGCCGCCGCAGGTGCGCGAGTTGGATGTCGACGATCCGCGTGATCTCGTCGCGGCCCAGCGGCTGGAAGATGACGATCTCGTCGATGCGGTTGAGGAACTCCGGCCGCAGCGCGTTGCGCAGCTCCTGCATGAGCAGCGGCCGCAGCTTCTCGGGCTTCTCGTACTCGCGGTACAGATGGCTGCCCATGTTCGACGTCATGATGACCACGGTGTTGCGGAAGTCGACGGTGCGGCCCTGGCCATCGGTCAGACGGCCGTCGTCGAGCAGCTGCAGCAGGACGTTGAACACGTCCGGGTGCGCCTTCTCGATCTCGTCGAACAGCACCACCGAGTAGGGGCGACGCCGGATCGCCTCGGTCAGCTGTCCGCCCTCGTCGTAGCCGACGTAGCCCGGCGGCGCGCCGATCAGGCGGGCCACGGTGTGCTTCTCCATGTACTCCGACATGTCCAGGCGGATCATGGCGCGCTCGTCGTCGAACAGGAACTCGGCCAGGGCCCGGGCCAGCTCGGTCTTGCCGACGCCGGTGGGACCGAGGAACAGGAACGAGCCGATGGGCCGGTTCGGATCGCTGAGACCGGCGCGGCCTCGCCGCACGGCGTTGGACACCGCCCGGATGGCGTCGGCCTGGCCCACCACGCGCTGGGCGAGGCGCTCCTCCATCCGCACGAGCTTCTGCACCTCGCCCTCCAGGAGCCGCGTGACCGGGATCCCCGTCCACTTGGCGACCGTGGTGGCGATGTCCTCCTCGTCGACCTCCTCGCGCAGCATGCGGCCGCGCTCGTGCTGCTCGGCCAGCCCGCGCTCGAGGTCGGCCTGCTTCTTCTCCAGCCCCGGGATGACGCCGAAGCGCAGCTCCGCGGCGCGGTTGAGGTCGCCCTTGCGCTCGGCCTCGGCCATCGCCTGGCGGGCCCCCTCCAGCTCCTCCTTGATCGTGCCGATCTCGGTGATGCCGCCCTTCTCGGCCTGCCACTGGGCCTTCAGCACGGCCGAGCGCTCCTTGAGGTCGGCCAGCTCGGCGTCGATCTTGCCGAGCCGCTCGCGGGCCACGGGATCGTCCTGGTCGCGGGCCACCGAGACCCGCTCGATCTGCAGCTGCATGATCCGGCGCTCGATCTCGTCGATCGCCTGCGGCATGGAGTCGATCTGCATGCGGATGCGGGCCGCCGCCTCGTCGATGAGGTCGATGGCCTTGTCGGGGAGGAAGCGGTCGCCGATGTAGCGGTGGGAGAGCACGGCCGCGGCCACCAGCGCCGAGTCCTTGATCTTCACCTTGTGGTGGACCTCGTACTTGTCCTTGAGGCCGCGGAGGATCGCGATGGAGTCCTCCACCGACGGCTCCCGGACCATGACCGGCTGGAAGCGGCGCTCCAGGGCGGGATCCTTCTCCACGTGCTTGCGGTACTCGTCCAGGGTCGTGGCGCCGACGCAGCGCAGCTCGCCGCGGGCCAGGGCCGGCTTGAGCATGTTGGCCGCGTCCACCGCGCCCTCGGCGGCGCCGGCGCCCACGAGCGTGTGCAGCTCGTCGATGAAGCAGATGATCCGCCCCTCCGACTCGGTGATCTCCTTCAGCACGGCCTTGAGGCGGTCCTCGAACTCGCCGCGGTACTTGGAGCCCGCGACCATGGCGCCGATGTCGATGGCGACCAGCCGCTTGTCCTTCAGCCCCTCCGGCACGTCCCCGGCCACGATCCGCTGGGCCAGGCCCTCGACGATGGCCGTCTTGCCCACGCCCGGCTCACCGATGAGGACGGGATTGTTCTTGGTGCGCCGCGAGAGGACCTGCACGACGCGACGGATCTCCTCGTCGCGCCCGATCACCGGATCCAGCTTGCCCTTGCGGGCGGCCTCGGTGAGGTCTCGCGAGTAGCGCTGCAGCGCCTGGTACTTGTCCTCCGGATTGGGATCGGTGACCCGCTGGGTGCCCCGCACGTCGACGAGCGCCCGGTAGATGCCGTCGGCGGTCACGCCGGCCGCGGCCAGCGCTCGCCCGGCCGCGCCGTCCCGGTCCTGGGCGATGCCGATCAGCAGGTGCTCCGTCGAGACGTACTCGTCCTTCAGGCGCTCCGCCTCGCGCTGCGCGCGGTCGAGCACGGACCGCAGGCGCTCGCCCAGGTACGGACCGCCGCCGCCCCCGCGGACCTTGGGCATCCGGGCCAGCTCGGCCTCGATCGTCTGCTGCACGGTGTCGACGCGGGCTCCGAGCTTGCCGAGGATCGGGGCGACCACGCCCTCGCGCTGCTGGAGCAGCGCGGCCAGCAGGTGCTCGGGCTCGAGCGCCTGGTGCTCGTGCTGGTCGGCCAGGGACTGCGCCGCCTGGATCGCTTCCTGGGCCTTGACGGTGAACTTGTCCAGTCGCATTTGTGTCCTATCCCTGCGCGTAGCCGCCGCGAGGTGAGTCGCTGCGGAGCGCCTTCAGTCGGTCGTAGAGCTCGCGTTCCTCCGGCCGCAGATCGGCCGGCATGACGATACGGACGGTCACCAGCTGGTTGCCGTGGCCGGCGCCCCGGGGCTTGGGCATGCCGTAGCCGGGCAGGCGGAACGTCCGCCCGCTCGAGGTGGCCGGCGGGATCTTCATCGAGACCTTGCCGCGCAGCGTGGGGATCTCCAGCGTCACACCGAGGGCCGCTTCCGGCGCCGTGATCGGCACCGACAGCTGGATGTCGTCACCACGGCGCTCGAACTGGGTGTGCGGCGCCACCGCCACCATCAGGTACAGGTCGCCCCCGCCCGTGCCCTCGCCGGAGACCCGCACCTTCTGCCCCGTACGCACGCCGGCCGGGATCTTGACGTCCACCTGATGGCGCCCGCGCTGCCAGCCGCTGCCGTGACACGTCGCGCACGGCTTGCCACCGACGTTGCCGCTGCCGTGACACGTCGGGCACGCCTCCTCGACCTCGAACTCGAAGGACTTGCGGGCGCCGCCGTAGGCCTCCTCGAGCGTGATGGTGACGTTGGCCTGGACGTCCTGCCCGCGACCGCCGCGACCGCCGCTCGTGAACCCGCCCAGCCAGTCCTCCACGTCGATGCGACGGCCGGGCCCGGCCCCCGCCCCGCGAGCGCCGCCGAGGTCGCCGAAGATCGTCCGGAAGAACTCGGAGAAGTTTCCGAGGTCGCCGTACTCCACCCGGGCGCCGCCCGGCTGACCACCCGGCGCCGCCTGCGCGTAGCGCTGCCAGTCCGGGCCGAGCGTGTCGTAGCGCTTGCGCTTCTCCGGATCGGAGAGGACCTCGTAGGCCTCCGTCACCTCACGGAAGCGTTCGCCGACGTCCTTGCCCTTGGCCACGTCCGGGTGATACTTCCGCGCCAGCTTGCGGTACGCGGACTTGATCGCCTTCGCGTCCGCGTCCTTCGGGACGCCCAGGATCCGATAGTAGTCCTTGAACTCGACGGCCATATCAAAACCTACTGGTAACTGTAGCAGCTATATTGAGTCTTCGCCACTAAAGCCAGAAATTGTCCCCAGTAGCCTGTTTGTCCCGAGCAGCCTGTATTGGGGCCTCGCGGTGATCCGGTAGGGCTGTTTCCGAGCGCCGGCTTGCCGGCGCCACTCCTGACCTTCGGGGGGGGAGGCAGGGAGGAGCACGCCCCTCGGCGTGCGACGACCGTCGGAAGGGGGGCGCAGCCCCCCTCCGAGCGAGCGCTATCCTCGTCCCACCGTGAAGGCGACGTAGAGGGACATGGGGCCGCGCTGGAGCAACACGGTGAGCCGGTCGCCCTCCTTGGCGTCGCGGGTGATCTTCTCGTAGTCCGCCGTGGTCCTGATCCGCTGGCGATTGATCTCGCGGATCACGTCGCCGCGCTGGATCCCGGCCTCGGCCGCCGGGCTGCCCTCGTCGACGCGGGCGACGATGACGCCCTCGCTGGTGCGCAGGTTCAGCTGCCGGGCGACCTCGGGCGTGATCGGGCGGACGTCCATCCCGAGCACGGTCGGGGGGGTGCCGCGGCCGCCCGAGCGCTGCTGCGCCTCGCGCTCGTCGGGCGCCTCGCCGATCTTCACGTCGACGGTCCGCTCGCCGCCGTCGCGCCACACCTTCACCTTCGTCTCTCGCCCGGGCGAGGCGAGGCCGACCGCGCGCTGCAGGTCGGAGGGGCTCTCGGTCCGCTTGCCCTCGAACTCGAGCAGGATGTCACCGGGCTTGAGGCCCGCCTTGCCGGCCGGACTGTCGGACACCACGTCGGAGATCAGCACGCCCTTCGTGTCCTTGGCGCCGAACGAGTTGGCCAGCTCCGGCGTCAGCGGCTGGATCGACACGCCCAGCCAGCCGCGCGTCACCCGTCCCTTGGTCGAGAGCTCGGTGTAGATCTTCCGCGCCATGTTTGAGGGGATCGCGAAGCCGATTCCCGAGCCGCCGGCGACGATCGCGGTGTTGATGCCGACCACCTCGCCCTGCATGTTCACGAGCGGCCCGCCCGAGTTTCCGGGGTTGATGGCCGCGTCGGTCTGCAGGTAGTCGTCGAACGGCCCCTGACCGATCTGTCGCGCCTTCGCGCTGATGATGCCGGCCGTCACCGTCGCCTGCAGCCCGAACGGCGAGCCGACCGCGATCACCCAGTCGCCCACCTGCATGCGGTCGGAGTCGCCCAGGCGCGCGAAGGGGAACTTGACCTTGCCGTCGTCGAGCTTCAGGACGGCCAGGTCCGTCTTCTTGTCCAGCCCGATCGGCTTGGCCTTGTGCTTGCCGCCGTCCAGGGTGATGACCTCGATCTCCGTCGCCTTCTCGATGACGTGGGCGTTGGTCAGCGCGATGCCGGAGGGGTCGATGATGATCCCGGAGCCGAGGCTGCGCTGGGGGATCCGCTCCGGCACGTCCCCGAAGAAGCGCCGGAAGAACTCGTCGCCGAAGAACTCCTCGAAGGGCGTGCGTCCGCCGGCGCCGCCGCGGGACACCGTGTTGATGTTGATGACGGCCGGCTTGATGGCCTCGGCGACCTTGGCGAAGGTCCCCGTGGTGAGCGGCATCTGCACGGGCAGGATCGGCGCCTCGATCATCGACGGCGCGCTCTGGGCGAGCGTGGGCGGCCGGTTCCACGGTCCGCGGGTGGTGGCGTAGGCGCCCACCACGATGCCGATGACCAGCGTCACGACGAGCGCTCCGCTGAACGTCTTGCCTCTGACCTGCATCGCCTCGCCCTCCTCGATCGTTCCGCTCAGCCCTCGCCGGCCAGTAGCCGCTTGAGCGGCTCGCCCTCGAGGGTCTCGACCCGTTTGAGTTCCGCGGCGGCGTGGACGAGGATGGCCTTCTTGGACGTGAGCACCCCGTGTACGCGGTCGTGCGTGCGGTCCAGGAGCGAGCGCACTTCCTCGTCGATCGCGCGGGCGGTGGCGTCACTGTAATCCCGCTCGCCCATGCCGGGCGTGCCCCTGAGGAACAGCGGCGCCCGCTCGCCGTACGTGGCCAGGCCGAGCCGCTCGGACATGCCGTACTTGGTCACCATCAACCGACCCAGCTCGGTGGCGCGCTCTAGGTCGTTGTGCGCCCCGGTCGAGACCTCGCCGTAGACGAGCTCCTCGGCCACCCGCCCGCCCAGCAGCACCGCGATGCGGTCTTCCAGCTCGCTGCGCGTCAGCAGGAAGCGGTCCTCGGTCGGCAGCTGGTAGGTCATGCCGAGGGCGGCCACCCCGCGGGGGATGATCGTCACCTTGTGGACCGGATCGGCGTGCGCGACGGAGGAGGCGACGAGCGCGTGCCCCATCTCGTGGTGGGCCACGATGTCCCGCTCCTTGTCGCTGAGGACCCGGCTCTTCTTCTCGAGGCCGGCGACGACCCGGTCGATCGCCTCCTCGAAGTCGGCCATCTCGACCGCGTTCTTCTCCTTGCGGGCCGCCAGCAGGGCCGCCTCGTTCACGATGTTGGCCAGGTCGGCGCCGGCGAACCCGGGCGTCCGGGCGGCGATGACGGCCAGATCGACGCCGGGCGCCAGCACGACCGCGCGGGCGTGCAGGCGCAGGATCGCCTCGCGTCCGCGCACGTCGGGCTTGTCGACGACGACCTGGCGGTCGAAGCGGCCCGGGCGCATGAGCGCCTGGTCGAGCACCTCGGGCCGGTTGGTGGCGGCCATGATGATGACGCCCTTGGAGGAATCGAAGCCGTCCATCTCGGCCAGCAGCTGGTTGAGAGTCTGCTCGCGCTCGTCGTGACCACCCACGAAGCCGCTGGCGCCCGCCCGCGACTTGCCGATGGCGTCCAGCTCGTCGATGAACACGATGCAGGGGGCCTTGTCTTTGGCCTGCTCGAACAGGTCGCGCACGCGGGCGGCGCCCACGCCCACGAACATCTCCACGAACTCGGAGCCGGACATCGTGAAGAACGGCACGTCGGCCTCGCCCGCCACCGCCCGGGCCAGCAACGTCTTGCCGGTGCCGGGAGGACCGACCACCAGCACGCCCTTGGGGATGCGGCCGCCGAGGCGCTGGTACTTCTTGGGATTCTTCAGGAAGTCGACGATCTCGACCAGCTCGGCCTTCGCCTCGTCGACCCCGGCCACGTCGGTGAACGTGGTCTTCAGCTCCTTGCGGTCGTAGATCTTGTGCTTGCTGCGCCCGAACGAGAGCGCCTGGGTGGGCCCGCCCCCGACCCGCCGCATCAGGAACATCCAGATGGCGACCATGACGCCGAGCGGGATGACCCAGCCGAAGAGCAGGTCCTTCCAGAACGTCGTCTCGATGCGGCCGGCGAACTCGACCTTGTGGGCCTCCAGCTCGGCGACCAGCCGCTGCTCGTCCACCCCGGGGATCCGCGTCACCGAGAAGACCCGGACCTCCTCCTCCGGTCCGAGCCACTGGCGGACCCGGTCGGCCGGCTGGGCCGGGGGAGCCGGCAAGGCCCCGGCCTTGGCCACGCCCCGGATCTCGCGCTCAGTCAGGGCGACCCGCTCGATCCGGTCGGCCCGGAGCAGCTCCAGGAACTTGGACATCGGGATCTCGATGGTCCGGGGCGCGAGCAGCCAGGACTGCAGCAACGAGAGGAGGAGCACGACGACGAGGGCATAGGCGAGGGAGAACTGGATGCGCTGCGAGAGGCGCGGCTTCATGCGAATGCCCTATCCGTGATGCTAGCGTCCGGGGTGAGGTGTGTCAAACGTGCCCGCCGTCTTTCCCCTTGACACATCGAGGTGTTGGCCCTGAGAATCGGCGCCGGACGCTCATGTGATTTCGCGAACAAGCGTGTCGGTCGCGACGCGGCTCGCGGCCTCGCACCGGCATCGCATCCAGAGGCCGAATCGATGAGGACGGGCAGGCTCGTTGGCCGGGGCGCGTGCGCGGCCACGCTCCTACTCGCCGCCGGCGCGCTGCTGGTGTCGGCGCTGCCTGTCGAGGCGCAGCAGGCGGCCCGGGAGGCCACGTACCGGACCTTCCCCGTGCTCGGCTCCCGCCTGGCCGTGTGGGCGGTGGCCCAGCTGCACCTGAACTTCGCCGCCTTCATCCTGGGCGTCCCCATCTTCGCCGTCATCATCGAGATCATCGGCTGGCGCACCGGCGACGCCCGCTACGACTGGCTGTCGCACGAGTTCGTCAAGCTCACCTTCGCGGCGTTCTCGACCACCGCGCTGCTGGGCGCGCTGCTGCTGTTCCTCTTCGTCGGCTACTATCCGAAGTTTTGGACGTACATGACGTCGATTTTCTTCCCGACCTACTGGGTCTACGCCCTGCTCTTCTTCGCCGAGACCTTCACGGTCTACCTCTGGTACTACGGCTGGGACTGGCTGTCCGGCTCCCGCAAGTGGATCCACGTCGGCCTCGGCGTCCTGTCCAACCTGTTCGGCACCGCCATCCTGGTCGTCGCCAACTCGTGGGTGACGTTCATGATGTCCCCGGCCGGCATCGACGAGTCGGGCGCCCTGAAGGGTGGGGTGTGGGCAGCCATCAACAACTATACCTGGATGCCGATCAACATCCATCGGCTCATCGCCAACATCGTCTTCGGCGGCACCATCGCCGGCGCCTACGCCGCCTTTCGGTTCCTGGCCGCGAAGACCGACGAGGAGCGGGCCCGCTACGACTGGATGGGCTACGTCGGCAACTTCGTCGCGCTGTCCGCGTTCATCGTGCTGCCCTTCGCGGGGTACTGGCTGGGGCGGGAGATCTACGCGTTCAACCAGACGATGGGCATCACGATGATGGGCGGGTTCATGTCCTGGCTGTGGATCATCCAGGCCATCCTCATCGGCATCCTGTTCCTCGGCTCCAACTACTACCTGTGGCTCGGGATGGAGCGCATCCCGGGCGCCGAGCGGTACCGCAAGTACGTGCCGCCGATGCTGATCGTCCTCACCATCGGATTCATGGTGTGGGCCACCCCGCGCTCGATGGTCGTCACCCTGGACGAGGCGCGGGCCATGGGCGGCACCCACCATCCGCTGCTCGGGTTCTTCGGCGTGATGTCGGCCAAGAACACCGTCGTCAACCTGATGATCCTGACGACCTTCCTGTCCTACATCCTCTACCGCCGCGCCAACCGTGTGTCGACCCGGCCGTGGGTCAAGACCGGCATGGCCGTCCAGTGGGCCGCCTTCGCCGTGGCCGCTCTCATCGTCGTGTTCTACGGGGTGTACGGCTACTTCGTGGAGTCGATCGTGCGGATCGGCTTCTCGGTCTACCAGGTCCTCGCCGTGCTCGGGGCCATCGCGGTCGTCATGGCCATCGATGTGCCGATGTTCAAGGGCGCGCGGTCCACCGGCGCCATCCGGTGGGGGACGATCGCCCCGCGCTCGCAGTACGTCCTCATCCTGCTCGCCGTCACCTTCACCTGGCTCATGGGCCTGATGGGCTTCGCGCGCTCGGGCATCCGCCAGCACTGGCACGTCTACGGGGTCCTGCGCGACACCTCGGTGGACGCCGTGACCCCGGCCCTCGGCTACGCGGCCAACGTCATCACGATCGTCACGCTGGTCTTCTTCGCGCTCGTGATGTTCATCTTCTGGATCGGCGGCCTCGGCGAGAAGGGCAAGGAGGGCGCGGCCCACGCCCACCCCGCACCGGTGCTGGCCGGCGGCAGCGACCGGGACGCCTAGCATGCGCCTGCCGGTCGGCGCCAAGGTCGGCGTCTTCGCGGTGGCGGTGATGAGCGGCTACGCCTGGTTCGCCAACTCCATCCCGCAGATCGAGTCCAAGCCGCCCCAGGAGCTGTCGCTCGAGGGCGGCAACGTCACGCCGGCCCAGCTCGTGAAGGCGGGCGAGGAGATCTATCACACGAAGGGCACGTGCGAGATCTGCCACCGCATCGGCCAGAAGGGCACCCGGGCGCCCGACCTGGCCGGCGTCGGCGCGCGCGCGGCCAAGACGAAGCCGGGGATGACCGCGAGGGCCTACCTGCTGGAGTCGCTCATCCAACCGCAGGCCTTCGTGGTCGAGGGCTATCCGCCGATCATGCCCGCCGTCGACAAGCCGCCGATCGCGCTCAACCGGTCGGAAGTCTGGGCTTTGATCGCGTTCCTGGAATCGCAGGGGGGCACCGTGGAGGTGACGCTGAACGACGTGCCCGCCACGGTCGGCGCCGCCGCCGGCGGCGGGGGGACGGCGGCGGCCGCCGAGGTGAAGCTGCCCGGGGACGCCAAGTCGGGCGAGCAGGTGTTCCAGGGCAAGGGCGGCTGCATCGCCTGCCACAAGGCCGGCAAGATCGGCGCGTCCCCCGTCGGCCCCGACCTCTCGCAGATCTCCAAGATCCAGACGCCCGACTACATCATGAAGAAGATCCTCGACCCCAAGGGCATGGGGACCGTCGCGAACTTTCCGCCCGGCGTGATGCCCCAGACCTTCGGCCAGACCCTCACCGCCAAGGAGTACACCGACCTCGTGGCGTTCCTGCTGACCCTGAAATAGCCGATGAACGTGCTCCGCTCCCGCTTCTTCCAGGCCGTCGTCATCTTCGTGCTGGCGTTCGTCGTGCTGCGGTTCGGCATCCGCCCGCCCGCGCCGTGGAGCGTGCTCACGCTCTACATGTTCATCATCGGGGTCGGCCTGCTCGTCTTCGTTTCGTCCGACCGCGACTCCTGGGCCGACTTCGTGCGGCCGATCTGGCTGACGCTGACCGAGCCCCGCTACCGGGTGCTGCGCATGGTGATCGTCGTTCTGGTGCCTCTGCTGCTCGGCTACTACGCCTATACCCAGGCCGCCGCCAAGCCCCAGGCGCCTCCGGAGCTGCGCGCCGTCCACCCGGCGCCGCCGGGCTCCATCCAGTTCCGCGGCAAGGAGATCAACATCGCGGGGCTCGAGAACCCGCTCCGCAAGGACGCCTCGGCGCACCAGAAGCACGTCGCCGCCGGCGCCGCGATCTACATCCGCAACTGCATGTACTGTCACGGCGACAACCTCGACGGCAAGGGCCACTTCGCCTACGGCTTCAACCCGCCGCCGGCGAACTTCCAGGACCCGGGCACCATCGCGATGCTCCAGGAGGCGTTCCTGTTCTGGCGTATCGCGAAGGGCGGACCGGGACTGCCGAAGGAGTCGACGCCGTGGAACTCGGTCATGCCGGCCTGGGAGGATCGGCTGACGGAGGAGCAGATCTGGCAGGTGATCATGTATCTCTACGAGGCGACGGGGCAGCAGCCGCGGCGGTGGGAGGCGGGCGAGCATGCCTCCCACTAGGTGGCGGGCGCCGTTAGCGGCCCATCTGCGTCGTTGCCTCCTCGCTCCTCCCTGCGGCGTGGGCGGCCCACGCCGCAGTCGTCGCTCGTCGGCGCCTAGCATCTGGGCCACTCTCGTCGCCCTATCTCGATCGTTGGTGGTGCGGCTGGTTGTTTGCGCGAGCGTTGCGGCGTCGCTGGCGCTCGCCGCGGACCTCGGAATGGCATTCGCGCAGGGGGATGCGAATGCGGGGAAGGGGGTGTATGAGCGGAAGTGTTTGCTCTGTCATGGGGAGAAGGGGGATGGGAATGGGCCGGGGGCGGAGCAGCTGGCGCCCAGACCCCGGGATTTCACCAAGGGGCTGTACAAGGTCCGGGCGACGGCGAACAAGACGCCGACGGATCAGGACGTGTTCAATGTCATCACGCACGGGATGCCCGGGACCTCGATGCCAGCGTGGGACGTTCTCCCCGACAGGGAGCGATGGAACCTGGTGGCGTATCTGAAGACGTTCGCGCCGGAGCCGTTCAAGGAGGCGCCCAAGAAGCTGGAGCTGCCCAAGGAGGTGGCGTCGTCGGAGGCGTCCATCAAGCGCGGCAAGGAGATGTTCGAGGCCATCGAGTGCCACAAGTGTCACGGCACCGAGGGGCGGGCCGACGGGCCGTCGCGCGCCGAGTTGAAGGACGAGTGGGGCCATCCGATCCCGCCGGCCAACCTGGCCAAGCGCTGGACCTTCCGGGGCGGGGCCTCGCGCACCGACATCGCCACCCGGATCGCCAACGGCGTCCTCGGCACGCCGATGCCGGCCTTCCTCGACAGCGTCGAGAAGCCGGAAGACGTGTGGCACCTGACGAACTACATCCTGTCGCTGGGGCCGGAGCGGCCCGCCTACGCCACGCTCATCACCGTGGCCTCGGTGACCGACGCCATCCCCGACGACCCGGGCGGCGAGCTGTGGAAGAAGATCGCGCCGCAGTACGTGCCGCTCATGGGCCAGGTCATCGTGGATCCGCGGAACTTCAACCCCGCGGTCGACATGGTCGCGATACGCGCCGCCTACAACGAGCGCGAGGTCGCCTTCCACCTCACCTGGGACGATCCGACGGAGTCGAAGGGGGACGGCAAGCAGACCTTCCCCGACGCGATCTCTCTGCAGTTCCCGCCCCAGGTCACCGGCGGGACCGAGCGGCCGTACTTCTTGATGGGCGACGCCAACGACGCCGTGTACCTCCTGCGGTGGGAGCAGGGCAAGGGGGTGGGCGAGGCCAGCGCCAACGGCCCGGCCAAGCTGGTGCCCCTCACCGGCGCCGAGGCCGCCGGCAAGGCGGTGTTCTCCAATGGCCAGTACCGCCTCGTGATGAAGCGGCCCCTCGTGGCCACGGGCGAGGCGCGCCCCACGTTCCGGCCGGCCGTGTTCACGCCGGTGGCGTTCCAGGCGTGGGACGGCGGGGCGGGGGAGAGCGGGCCCAAGATGTCGCTGACGTCGTGGTACTATCTGCGGCTGGAGGAGCCGCAGTCGAACCGGCGTTTCATCATTCCTCCCGTCGTGGCAATCCTCACGCTGGCGGCCATGATCCTCGTCGTCCGCACGGCGAATCGCGCGCGATGACGTGGCCGGCCGGCGACACCGATCGACAACACACCGAGCAGGAGGGGTACGGCCGATGCGTAGAGCATTGACGGCGAGCGCGGCGATTGCGCTCATCACGGGCGTGGCGATGTGGTTCGTGACGATCGCGGGCGCGCAGGGCGGCGGCACCATCGAGGCCGACGTGAAGTACAACGGCGCCCCCCAGGTCGAGAAGCTCAAGGTCAACAAGGACACCGAGAAGTGCGGCACCGAGGCGGTCATCGAGAAGGTCGTCGTCGGCAGCGGCAAGGGCCTGGCCAACGCGGTGGTGTCGGTGCCGGGCGCCAAGGGCGCCAGCAAGGCCAAGGCGGTCATCGACCAGCACGGCTGCAAGTTCACCCCGCACGTCGTCGTGATGCAGCCGGGCGAGATCGAGATCAAGAACTCCGACGACATCCTGCACAACATCCACACCTACTCGACCGCCAACCCGTCCATCAACAAGGCGCAGCCGAAGTTCAAGAAGACGATGACGGAGAAGCTCGACAAGCCGGAGTTCGTGAAGGTCACCTGCGACGTCCACAGCTGGATGCTGGGCTGGGTGGCCGTCGTGCCGGGCCCGGCCGGCGTCACCGACAACAACGGCGTGGCCAAGATCGAGAACGTGCCGGCCGGCAAGCAGAAGATCGAGGTCTGGCACGAGACCCTCGGCAAGCAGGAGAAGGACGTCGAGGTCAAGGCCGGGCAGGTGACCAAGGTCAGCTTCGAGATGAAGGGCAAGTAACCGCGCGAGCCGCGACCGGGAACCGGGGGGGACCGAATGCTTGACTGGTGGCTGCCCGAGAACGTCTCGACCTACGGTCGGGACATCGACTGGTTGTTCCACCTCATCTACTACATCACCGGGATCACGGCCCTCCTGGTGTTCGTCACCATGATCGTGTTCCTGGTGATGTACCGGGACCGTCCGGGCCGCCGCGCCCGCTACACCCACGGCAACACGACCCTGGAGATCGTGTGGACGGTGGTCCCGTCCCTGATCCTCGTGATCCTCACGTTCCTCAGCGCGCCGGCCTGGTCGCGGATCAAGATGGCCGCGCCGCCGCCCAGCGACTTCGTGCTGCAGGTGACCGCCAAGCAGTTCAACTGGCAGGTCACCTACCCGGGGCCGGACGGCAAGTTCGGCACCGCCGACGACAAGACGCTGCTCGACGAGATGCACGTGCCGGCCAACAAGGTCGTGCACGTGCACCTGCGCTCGCAGGACGTCATCCACAGCTTCTTCGTGCCGCAGTTCCGCATGAAGCAGGACGCCGTCCCCGGCCGCGAGATCGTCCAGTGGTTCGAGGCCACCAAGGTCGGCAAGTACGAGCTGCCGTGCGCCGAGCTGTGCGGCTTCGGCCACTCGGGCATGCGCGGCTGGATCTACGTGCACGACGCCGCGGAGTACCAGAAGTGGGCGGCCGAGAACCTGCGGGCCGAGGCCGTCCCCGCCGTCGACGAGAGGACGAGCGAGGCGACGAGGCTCGCCGAGGTCGTCGCCAAGGGAGGACACGCCAAGCGATGAGCGCCACCACCGCCACCGCTCACGCGCACAGTGCGCACGAGCACCACGAGCTGGGGTTCGTCCGCACGTACATCTTCTCGACCGACCACAAGATGATCGCCCGGCAGTTCCTGTTCATGGGCCTGCTGATGATGGTCGTGGGCGGTCTCCTGGCCCTGATGGTCCGCTGGCAGCTGGCCTGGCCGGAGACGGCGGTGCCGGGCCTGGGGTCGATCCTCAAGGAGACCGGCGGCATCCTCGAGCCCTCGACCTACAACATGGCGTTCACCATGCACGCCACCATCATGATCTTCTTCGTCATCATGCCGATCCTGGCCGGGGCCTTCGGCAACTTCTGCATCCCGCTCATGATCGGCGCCCGCGACATGGCCTTCCCCACGCTCAACATGCTCTCTTTCTGGGTGACCCTGTCGGCCGGCATCATCATGCTGGCGGGCTTCTTCGTGGAGGGTGGCCACGCGGCCGCCGGGTGGACGTCCTACGTGCCGCTCTCGTCCGTTCCCGAGTACACCGGCGTGAACTGGGGGCAGAACCTCTGGTGCATCAGCCTGTTCGTCATGGGCATCGGCTCGATGATGGGCTCGATCAACTACATCACGACCATCATCAACATGCGAGCGCCGGGCATGACGCTGTTCCGGATGCCGCTGGTGATCTGGTCGCTGTTCATCACGGCCATCCTCCTGCTGCTGGCCCTGCCGGTGCTGACCTCCGGCGTGGCCATGCTGCTGTTCGACCGCACGCTGGGCACCAGCTGGTTCCGGCCCTCGGGCGGGGGCGAGCCCCTGCTGTGGCAGCACCTGTTCTGGTACTTCGGCCACCCCGAGGTGTACATCCTGATCCTGCCCGCCATGGGCATCGCGTCGGAGATCCTGCCGGTCTTCGCCCGCAAGCCGATCTTCGGCTACCACGCGATGGCCTTCTCGATGATCGGTATCGCCTTCCTCTCGTGGATCGTCTACGGCCACCACATGTTCGTGAGCGGCATGAACCCCGCGCTGGGCATGGCGTTCACCGTGACCACGATGATCATCGCGGTGCCGTCGGCCATCAAGACCTTCAACTGGCTGGGGACGCTGTGGGGCGGGCGGCTGCAGTTCAAGGTGCCCATGCTGTTCGCGCTGGGCTTCGTGTCGATGTTCGTCATCGGCGGCCTGTCCGGGATCTTCATGGCGAGCACCCCGGTCGACATCTACATCCAGGACACCTACTTCATCGTCGCCCACATCCACTACGTCGTCTTCGGCGGCTCGATCTTCGGGGCCTTCGCGGCGATCTACTTCTGGTTCCCCAAGATGTTCGGGCGGATGACCAACGCCGCCCTCGGCCACGTGCACTTCTGGGGCACCCTGATCTTCTTCAACATGACGTTCTTCCCCATGCACATCATCGGGGTCGGCGGGCAGATGCGCCGGATCTACAACCCGATGCAGTACGAGTTCCTGCAGCACCAGCAGCACTGGAACGTGTTCATGACCTATGGCGCGCTGCTGCTGGGGGCCAGCCAGATCCTGTTCGCCATCAACTTCTTCTGGTCGCTGTTCGCCGGGCCCAAGGCGCCGGCCAATCCCTGGAGCTCCACGACGCTGGAGTGGACGGCGCCGTCGCCGCCCCCGCACCTGAACTGGGGCCCGACGCTGCCCACCGTGTACCGGGGGCCCTACGAGTACAGCGATCCCGAGGCGGCCGACGACTACCTGCCGCAGACGCAGCCGCCGGTACGCGCCGGGGCGCGGGCCCGCGGCCACTGAGGAGGTGTCGCGGGTGAGGCTGGCGCACCGCCTGGCCGTGCTCACGGCCGCCGCGACCGGCGTGCTCATCGTCTTCGGCGGCCTGGTGACCAACACCGGCGCCGCGCTGGCCGTCCCGGACTGGCCGACGACGTTCGGGCACAACATGTTCCTGTTCCCGTGGTCGCGCATGATCGGCGGCGTCTTCTACGAGCACAGCCACCGCCTGCTGGGCGCCCTCGTCGGCGCGCTCACGCTGGCCCTGGCGGCGGCGCTCTGGGCACGGGGCGGGCGGCTGCGCGCGCTCGGCCTGGTCGCCGCCGTGGTGGTCGTCGCCCAGGGCGTGGTGGGCGGACTGCGCGTCGTGCTGCAGACCGACGCGCTGGCGATGGTGCACGGGCCGCTGGCGCAGGCGTTCTTCGCCCTGCTGGTGGCGCTGGCGGTGGCGACCTCGGCCCCCATGGCCCATCCGGCCGCGGCCGTGGACGGTCCGACGCGGACGCTCACCCTGGCGGCGGCCCTGCTCGTGTACGTGCAGATCGTGTTCGGGGCGCTGCTGGCACACGCAGGCCGCATCGATCTGCATCTGCTCGGTGCCGTCGCGGTCTTCGGCCTGGTGCCCGTGGTGACTGCCCGGCTGCGCCGCACGGCTGACCCGCTGGCGGCGCCGGCCGCGCGCCTGCTGCTCCTCCTGCTCGGGGTTCAGCTGGTGCTCGGCCTCGGCGCCTACCTCGCCCGCTTCTCGCCCATCTGGATCCCCGGGGGCCAGGTCACGATGCTGGTGGTGCCGGTCGCGCACCGACTCGTCGGCGGGCTCGTGCTCGCCGCCGCCGTCGTGCTCGCCGTGCGGGTCCTGTCCGGCCAGGCCCCGGCCCGCGCCGCCGCCCCGACCCCGCGCGCCCTGGGTGTCGCGCGGTGAGGCCCCGCAGCGAGGTCGTCGTCGCCACGCTCGAGCGGGAGCGGGCCCGCGTGGCCGCCGACCTGGTCGCGCTGACCAAGCCGCGGGTGGTCGTGATGGTCCTGGTCACGACGGTGGTCGGCTACTACGTGGGGCTGGCCGGTGTACCCGACTACGCCCGTCTGCTCTCGCTCGTGGTCGGCACGCTGCTGGCCGCCGGCGGCACGCTGGCGCTCAACCAGTACTGGGAGCGCGACCTCGACGCGCGGATGGAGCGGACGCGCACGCGGCCGCTGCCCGAGGGCCGGTTGGTGCCTCTGGAGGCGCTGCTGTTCGGCGCGGCGCTCACGACGGCCGGGCTGGCCGTCCTGGCGCTCGGCGTCGGGTGGCTGGCCACGCTCGTCACCGCGACGACGTTCCTCCTGTACGTCTTCGCCTACACGCCGCTCAAGCTGCGCACGACGCTGTGCACGATCGTCGGCGCCGTCCCCGGGGCGTTGCCCCCGGTGACCGGCTGGGCGGCCGCCCGTGACGACCTCGGCGTGGGGGCCTGGGTCCTCTTCGGCATCCTGTTCCTCTGGCAGCTGCCCCACACGCTGGCCATCGGGCGGCTCTACCAGCACGACTACGCGCGGGCCGGCGTGCGACTGCTGCCCGTGGTGGACGCCGAGGGGCGAGCCACCGAGCGGCAGATCGTCAGTGGCTGCGTGGCTCTTCTGGCCGTCAGCCTGCTGCCGACGCTGATCGGGCTGGCCGGCGGCGTGTACTTCGTCGGCGCGCTCCTGCTCGGGGCGCTGTTCGTGGCGCTCGGCGCCCAGCAGGCGCTCGCGCCGTCGATACCCCGCGCGCGCCGCGTGCTCCTGGCCTCGCTGCTCTACCTGCCGGCCTTGCTGGCGCTCCTGGCGTTCGACAAGGCATGAGCCTCGCGATGGACAGCCTCGAGGAGCGGAACCGGACCCTGCGACGGGTCCTGCTCGCCATCGTGGCCCTTCTCGTGGTCGCCTCGTTCCTGGTGGGGATCCGCTGGTGAGCCCGGTCGTCCTGGAGGCGCCGCCGCCGCAGCGCGACAGCGGCATCCGGCTGCCGCCCCCGCCGCCGCCCGCGCAAGGTGACGACGGTGACCGCCCCGAGCCGATCCGGCGGTCGCGCCTCGACAACGCCGGACTGGCCATGCTGTTCCTCCTCGCCGCCGAGACGATGTTCTTCGCCGGGCTCATCTCGGCCTTCTTCGTGCTGCGCCTGGGGGCGCCCGTGTGGCCGCCGCCCCTGCAGCCGCGGCTGCCCATCCTGGTCACCGGTCTCAACACGCTGGTGCTGCTCGCCTCCAGCGTGGCCATGGCCGGCGCGCTGCGCGCGGCCCGCCGGGCCGACCGCAAGGCCGTGGTCGAGCGGCTCGCCGCGGCTGCCGGCCTCGGCGCGCTGTTCCTCGCGGTGCAAGGGTACGAGTGGGCGCGGCTCGTCCACTACGGGCTGACCGTCACGTCGGGAGCCTACGGGGCCACCTTCTACACGCTGATCGGAGTGCACGCCGCGCACGTGGTCGGCGCCCTGGTGTGGCTCGCGGTGACGCTGACGTCGGCCGACCGCCTGCTCGACGGCCGGCTGACGCGTCTGCGCGCCTGCGCCACGTACTGGCACTTCGTGGTCGCCCTGTGGCCGATCCTGTACGTGACGGTGTACCTGACGTGACGCCCGGGCGGCGGCGCGTCACGACGGCGCTGGCGCTCGGCGGCGCGCTGGCGCCGCGCACGGCGCTCGCCTGCGCGGCGTGCGTGTCGTCCGCCTACGGTGACCGGTCGTTCAACTGGGCCTACGGCATGTTGATGCTCGCCCCCTTCGTGGTGGCGGTCGTCATCGGCGGGGTGCTGGCCTGGAGCGCCGGCTACCGTGTGCGCTGGCGGCGGACGACACCGCCGCTCCGAGTGTCGACCATGACCGGACCCATCCCGGCAAACGAGGAGAGATCATGAGTCAGGCTGCTGCACCGCACGCCCCATCGCACGCGGTGGTGGAACCGGCGGAGTCCCCGCTCACACCGGAGAGCTGGGGCAAGCTCGGGATGTGGATCTTCCTGGCCGGCGACGCCGTGGGCTTCGGCACCCTGCTGGCCGCCTACGGCGGCATGCGGGCGACCAGCGCCGACTGGCCGAACCCGTACGAGGTGCTCGGCATCAACCTGACGGCGGCCATGACGTTCCTGCTCATCTGCTCGAGCGTGACGATGGTGAAGGCGCTGGAGTGGCTGGGTCGTGGCGACCGCGGCAAGGCCAAGATGTTCCTGTTCTACACCGCGCTCGGCGGCGCCATCTTCGTCGGCTGCCAGGCCTACGAGTGGACGCACCTGATCGAGCGCGGCCTGCACATCGACGGCAACCCGTGGGGAGCGGCGCTGTTCGGCACCTCCTTCTTCCTCGTGACGGGCTTCCACGGGCTGCACGTGAGCGCCGGCGTGATCTACCTGCTGTCGATCATCGGCGTCGTGGGTCGCCGCCCGGATCCGGCGGCCAGCTACAACGTCGTCGAGATCACCGGGCTCTACTGGCACTTCGTGGACCTCGTGTGGATCATGGTCTTCACCTTCATGTACCTCCTCTGAGGAGGCGCGAGTCATGGCGGGCGAGCACAAGCATCCCAACTACATGGCGATCTTCTGGACCCTGGCGGTCCTCACCGTGGTGGAGATCGGGGTCGTGTTCCTGCCGTTCGGCAAGATGGTCAACGGCACGCTGCTGACGGCGCTGGCGACCAGCAAGGCCGCGCTGGTGGCCATGTACTTCATGCACCTGAAGTTCGAGACCCGCACGCTGGGCCTCATCGCCGTCACGCCGCTGGCGATCGCCACCTTGCTGGTGTTCGTCATCCTTCCCGACGCCTTCCGGGTCGCGCACAAGACGGCCAACGTCAAGCCGGCGGCGGAAGCGCCGGCCAAGCACTAGCGCTCGCGCCGACGGTGACTCGCGGGGTGCGGGGTGGCCGAGGAAGGAGCGCTGGTGCGCCTGATCCGCGCGGAGCGCCGTGCGCTGGCCCTGCGCTGCCCGCGCTGCGGGCGGGCGCCGCTCTTCCGCGGGTGGTTCGCGATGAACCTCGTCTGCGCGGTGTGCGACCTGCGCTTCGAGCGGGCGCAGGGCTACTGGGTCGGCGCCATCTACGTGAACTACGGCGTGACGACGACCATCGCGATGATCGGCTTCTTCCTGCTGTGGGCGCGGGGCGGTCTGGACCCGGTCCGGCAGCTGATCCTGTGGGTTCCCTTCGTGATCCTGTTCCCGCTGTGGTTCTTCCGCTACAGCCGCAGCCTGTGGCTGGGCCTGGAGTACGGCCTGAACCCGGAGCCGTGAGGGCATCGGCGCTCGGCATCGTCGCGGCCGTCGCCCTCCTGACGACCTCGACGGCTCCGGCGCCCGCCTACGAGGTGACCGGCGTGGACGGCGCCGGCGCCCTCGCCGGTGTCGTGCGGTTTGCCGGGACGCCCCCCGCGCTGTCGCCGCCGCCGGCGAGCCGGTCCCGCGACGCCTGCGCCGACCACGGGGATGCCGATGCGCTGGTGGTCGGTCCCGACCACGGGGTGCGCGACGGTGTCGTCCTGGTGGAGGGCGTGGCGCGGGGCAAGAAGCCGGCGGCCGAGGCCGTGCTGGACACGGCCCGGTGCGCGTTCGTGGGCCATGTCATCGCGGTGATGGCCGGCGAGCGCGCCCGCCTGAGGAACGGCGATACGGTCCTACACAGCCCGCAGGGCTTTCAGGGCACGCCGGCCGTGTTCAGCCTGGCGCTGCCGGGCCGCGACCAGTCGATCGACATCTCGAGGCGCCTGGGCCGTCCCGGCGTCGTCCGAGTGGTGTGCGACGTCCACCCGCACATGGGGGCGTGGATCGTGATCCACGACAGTCCGTACTACGCGGTGACGGACGAGCACGGCGCCTACCGGATCGCCGGGATCCCACCCGGCCGCTACCGGGTCACGATGTGGCACGAGGGGTTCCGCGCGCGCGGGCGGGACGCCGACGGACGGGTCCGGTACGAGGCGCCGCAGACGGTCACCCGCGCAGTCACGATCGCGCCCGGCGCGACGGCGACGATGGACTTCGAGCTCAGATAGGAGAGCCCCAGCATGTACAAGCACCTCTACGTTCCGGTCGACAACTCGGACTACTCGAACCGCGCCATCGACCTGGCCGTCGAGCTGGGCCGCGCGTTCGGGGCGAAGCTCACGGGTTGTCACGTGTACGCCGCCCGGCTGCACGACTACCGGTTCAAGCAGATGGAGTACACGCTGCCCGAGGAGTACAAGGACGAGACGGAGCTGGAGCGCCAGCGGAAGATCCACGACTCGCTGATCGCCATGGGACTGCAGCTCATCTCCGAGTCCTATCTGGACGTGCTCAAGGCCAAGGCGGAGGCGGCCGGGCTGGAATTCACCCCCCGGATGATGGACGGCAAGCACTACAAGGCGCTGATCGAGGACTGCGCGGCCTCCGACTACGACCTGGTCGTCATGGGCGCGCTCGGCATGGGCGCCGTGAAGGACAGCCAGCTGGGCTCGGTCACCGAGCGCTTCGTGCGCCGGGTGACGCGCGACACGCTGGTCGTCCGCAACCACGACGCGCTGCGTGACGCCCAGGGGGCGATCGTGGTCGGCCTGGACGGCTCCCCCCAGTCCTTCCACGGCCTCCGCATCGGCCTGGCGCTCTCCAAGGCCCTGAACCGGCCCGTGCAGGCGGTCGCCGTGTACGACCCGTACCTCCACTACGCCATGTTCAACGGGATCGTCGGCGTCCTGAACGACAAGGCGTCCAAGATCTTCCGGTTCAAGGAGCAGGAGCAGCTGCACGAGGAGATCATCGACACGGGGCTGGCCAAGATCTACCAGTCCCATCTGGAGATCGCCCGCAAGCTGGCCGCCGAGGACGGCGTCGACCTCGCGATCACCCTGCTCGACGGCAAGTGCTTCGAGAAGATCCTGACCTTCGCGCGCAAGGAGCAGCCGTGGCTGCTGATCCTCGGCCGGGTCGGTGTGCATTCCGACGAGAACGAGGTCGACCTCGGCTCCAACACCGAGAACCTCCTGCGGCTGTCGCCCTGCAACCTCCTGCTGACCGGCGGCAAGCACTACCCGCCGCTCGACGTCAAGGCCGAGGAGATCATCTCGTGGACCGAGGAGGCCGAGGCGCGGATGGAGCGCGTGCCGCCCCAGGTCATGGGCGTGGCCCGGACCGCGCTACTGCGGTACGCGATCGAGCAGGGCCACACGGTCATCACCAACAAGGTCATCGACGAGGCCATGGCCATCTTCATGCCCACGCGCATGGCCGAGCGGATGCAGATCCTCGCCGAGGACGTCGCCGTCGCCCAGCTTCGCAAGGACACCCAGCCGGCCACCGCCATCTGCTCGGTGTGTGGCTACACCGCCAAGGGACCGGGGGCGGTGGTGACCTGTCCGGTGTGCGCGGCGCCGGCCGACAAGTTCCAGACGATCACCCGGGAGGTCGTCGAGACCATCGCGGCCCAGGAAGGCGGCATCGAGGAGGAGGAGTCGATGCCCGGCGTGCAGGTGAAGTGGTCCGCCGACGCCCGCGACGCGCTCCGCGAGGTCACCGACGCCTACCTGCGCCGCCGGGCCAAGGCGCGCATCGAGAAGTACGCGCGCTCCCGTCGCATCCCCGTGATCACCTGCCAGCTCGCGCTGCCGATGATCGAGGAGACCGTCGGCCGCGACAAGCTCGGCGCGGGCTGGGACACGCTGCTGGCCAAGACCACCTTCGAGCCGGCGGCGCTGCCGACGCCGCCGGCCGGGCCGGTGGGCTCGCCGGCCTTCGCCTGGACGGACGAGGCGGTGGCCCGTCTCGATCGGGTGCCGGCGGGGTTCATGCGCGACATGACCCGCGAGGAAGTGGAGCGGGTCGCCGCCGACAAGGGCGTGGCCATCATCGACCTCACGGTCTGCGAGGAGGGCATCGGCCACGCCCGGCAGACGATGAACGAGGTCATCGCCGGGTACGTGTCCAACAAGAAGCCCCGCTAGCCGCGCCGGGCGGCCGCTTCGGAGACGAGGACGTGAACGTGCTGACCCGGGTCGCGCATGAGTGAGGTGGCCTCGGCGTACACGGCGTACAGCGTCTCCTGGAACCTGACCCAGCGCTGCAACCTGGAGTGCGCGCACTGCTACATGTCGGCGCACGCCGGCGCCGATACGCGCGGCGAGCTGACCACCGCGGAGTGCCGGCGGGTGATCGACGAGATCGCCCGCGTGAACCCCAGCGTCTTCCTGATCCTGACCGGCGGCGAGCCGCTGCTGCGCCGCGACATCTTCGAGGTGGCCGGTTACGCGTCGGCCCAGGGGTTCACGACCGTCCTCGGCACCAACGGCGTGCTCCTCCGCGAGCCCGAGGCGAGGCGGATGCGCGAGCACGGCATCCTGGGCGCTTCCATCAGCCTCGACTCCACGGAGCGCGCCCGGCACGACGGCTTTCGCCGTCTTCCGGGAGCCTGGGACGGTGCCGTGCGGGCCACGCGCGTCCTGAGCGATGCCGGTCTGGACTTCTCGCTCCACATGTCGGTGACCGACTGGAACGTCGCCGAGGTGCCGGCCATGATCGACCTCGCCAGGGAGCTGGGGGCCAAGGTCCTGAACTTCTTCTTCCTCGTCCGGACCGGGCGAGGCCGCGACCTCACCGACATCGACGCGGCCGCGTACGAGCGCATCCTGACGTACCTGGCGACCGCGCAGGGCGTCGGCGACGGCCCGCCTTCGTTCGTCCGCCGGCTGCTGGGAATGGCCGACCCGGCGCCGGCCGAGAGCTTCGAGGACCCGTGGTCGACCCCGGTCGGGCGGGCCGACGGGCTGCTGATCCGGGCCAAGTGCGCGCCGCACTTCCGCCGCATCCTGTGGGAGCGCAACCCGTCGTCGCCGTTGCTGAAGAACTACGCCCACGGCTCGTGTCCGGCCGGCAAGTACTACTGCCGCATCACGCCGGAAGGCGACGTCACGCCGTGCCCGTACATGCCGCTGTCGGTCGGCAACGTGCGTCAGGCGGCCTTCGACGAGCTGTGGCGCACGGCCCCGGCGTTCGGCGCCCTGCGCGAGCCCGCGCTCGGCGGCCGCTGCGGGCGCTGCGAGTTCTCCCGGCTCTGCGGAGGCTGTCGCTGCCGCGCGTACGCCACGTACGGCGATTTCCTCGCCGAGGACCCGGCCTGCGCCTATCAGCCCGGCGGCCACGGCGGCGCCGTGATCGAGCTGCCGGCGACCTTCACGTTCGGGCTGGCGGTCGACTACCAGCTCCCCTGGGAGCCCGGCGCCCGCGAGCGGCTGCAGGCGATCCCGTCGTTCGCGCGCGGCATGGTGGTCAAGGCGGTCGAGTCCTACGCGCGCGGGCGCGGTCAGGCCGTGATCACGCCCGCGCTGCTCGCCGACGTCCGCTCGACGTGGGGAGGCCGATTCCGGCCCCGGGGGTGAGCGCCGCCGACGCCCGGTTCGGCGTCGCCGCCCGCGCCTACCTGGTCTACGGCATCGTCTACTGGCTCGGCGGCGTGTGGCTATGGCTGCACGACGTCGGCCGCGGGCCCCTGGCGAGCGTGGCCTGGATCGGGCTGGGAGCCGCGCTCGTGGTCGTCGTGCCGTACCTGCTCCGACGCCGGCGCCCCTGGTTCGAGCGGTGGATCCTCAGTCGCCGCGATTTCGCACGCATCCTGGCCGTGCTGATGGTCTTCCGGGTGCTGGCCGTGCTGCGCATCGTCCTCCGTGCGGAGACGGCCGTCGTCGCGGCCCCCTGGGGCGGAGTCGTCAGCTACCGGGTCGGGGGGGTGGCGTTCGTGCTGGTGACGCTGACGGCGCTGGCGCTGATCGCGCGGGCCGCCTGGGCCGACGAGACCGGGTGATAGACTTCGGCGGATGAAGCGCTATCGCGACATCGCGGGCGACGGCGGGTCGAACATCGTCGGCCAGGTCGAGGCCCAGCAGGCGCGTCTCGGCAGGCGGTTGCGCGACGTGAAGGCGGTGCTGGCGGTCGTGTCCGGCAAGGGCGGGGTGGGCAAGTCCTCGATCACGGCCGGCCTCGCCGGCGCCTTCACGCTGGCCGGGGCCCGCGTCGGGGTGCTCGACGCCGACCTGAACGGTCCCTCGATGGCGGCCATGCTCGGGGTCCGGGGCCGCACGCTCGTGATCGGCGCCGATGGCGTCGAACCCCCGGCCGGCGCGCTCGGCATCCGCGTCATGTCGATGGACCTGCTCCTGGCCGGCGATGCGGCGCCGCTGACCTGGGCGGCGCCGAGCCAGGCAGAGTCCCACACCTGGCGGGGCGCCATGGAAGCCAACGCGCTGCGCGAGTTCCTGGCCGACACGGCGTGGGGCGCCCTCGACGTGCTGCTGGTCGACCTGCCGCCCGGCACCGATCGCCTGTCCACGATCGTGGGTCTCCTGCCGGCGCTCGCCGGCACCGTGATCGTGACGATTCCCTCGGACGTCGCGCACCTCGTCGTGCGCCGCTCGATCACGGCCGCCCGCGCCGCGCCGGCGCCCGTGCTGGGCGTGATCGAGAACATGGCCGGGATGTTCGCGGGGGTGGGGGCCGAGACGCTCGCCCGCGAGAGCGGGGTACCGTTTCTCGGCCGCGTCCCCTTCGACGCCGCGCTCACCGCCGCGCTCGACCGGGGCGAGCCCTACGTCGCCCTCGCCCCCACCGCCCCGGCCGCCCGCGCGCTGACCGCGATCGCGACGGGCCTCCTGGACACGCTCCGGCCCGTCCCCTCGTAGCACCCGCGGCACGCCCTCCGGCCACGTCTCGCCTCACCGGCTGCCTTGCAGACGCCACGACGAGGATGACGCCGAAGACCGGCTTCGTGTGGCGGCTGGGGGTGGAAACAGCGAACCCGGGCGGGCCGCCGGGCCCCACCCGGGTTCGGTGGAAGAGGAGGCGAAACCCTGGAGCGTTACGGACAGGACACGCCGGGCGCGAGCTGGTAGTTGGCGACCTTGTAGGTCGTCACGAAGTCGTCGTCCCAGGAAGCCAGCCGCAGGGCGCCGAGCGAGGTCTCTCCGTCCCAGCCCAGCACGCGCGCGCTCGAGGCGAGGTCGCGGCCGACGATCCGGCCGGCGACGTAGTCCGCGACCACCGAACGCTCGAGGAAGACCGCGATCGTCTCGTGCACGGGCCGGCTACTGGCCGACGTCGGCATCGCCTTCAGCCACTCCAGGATGACGGTGAAGCCGTCCAGCCCGGGGTCGTTGAGCAAGCCCGAGGGCCGGGTCATGCGCCTGAGCATCGGGCCGACGTAGCGCGAGAACATCCGCGACGCGCGCTCCTCGACGCTGAACGCCGCGAACTCCGGCGAGGGCTGCTGGTCGATGTAGAGGTTGACCGAGAGGTAACGCACATCGCCCTCGAGGTGCTTGGGCTTGTAGAAGCCGATGCCGTTGCGCTTCACCTCGACCCACGGCATGCAGTGGTAGATCTTGCTGCTCATGTCGCGCAGCGCGGCGTTGTAAGTCGAGGCCAGCCTCCGGGCCTTGTCGGACGTGTGCTGCTCGGGGGCGAGCACGCTTTCGTCGGACGGCGGCGCCGCCGCCGCCGGGGCGCCAGCCGTGAGCGCGAGCGCAGCGAGGACGACCGCGGCCAGTCCGCGGGACACCATCGGGATCACCCGGTCAACGTTCCGTGAAATATCCATGTCCCACCGCACGTGCACGGCCGGTGCCACGCTGCCCTCGCCCTGGATTGTCGGCCGCTTCTGCGCTCGGGACGACTCCGACGCATGCCCGGATGACACCGACGTGCCGGCTGTTGTCAGGACGGCGTCAGCGCTCCAGGATCTGCTCCTGGCCCACGGTGATGGCTTTCCCCCACCAGCCCTGGTCGCGGGCCATGGCGATGTCCTGCCTCGTGACCCGCGGCGCCCTGCCCTCCTTGTTCCGGGTCGAGAAGAACAGGTGATCGCCCGAAGCGAAGTGGGTGGGATGGTCGCGCCAGGTCTGCCACTCTTCGCTCGACGCGCACCCCGACGCGGCGAGCAGCACGGTCACACCCAGCACGATCCTCCAGCCGTCGATGCGCATGTGTGGGTTCCCCCTCCAGAGGCGTTCGCGAGTTCCTCCGACCGAGTGTCGGCCCAATGCTACCCGGCCCGGGCCGCCGTTTCAACCGTGGTAGACTCGCACCCGACTCATGAGTGGGCTGACGATCCACACGCTGCCCGAGGGTCTGCGGCGCCCGGTGCTGATCACGGCCTTCAGCGGCTGGAACGACGCCGCCGAGTCGGCCACGACCGCCGCCCGCTACCTGGCCACCACGTTCTCCGCCGAGAAGTTCGCCGAGATCGATCCCGAGGAGTTCTATCACTTCGGCCTGTCTCGACCCTACGTGCGCTACAAGAGTGGGTCGGAGACCGAGCGGGAGATCGTGTGGCCGGCGACCGAGTTCTCGGTGGCGCGCGGCGGCAGCCTGACGCGCGATCTCATCGTCGCCGTCGCCATCGAGCCCCACCTCAAGTGGCGGACATATTGCGCGTCGGTGCTCGAGCTCGCTCGCCGCTGCCAGGTCGGCCTGGTCCTCACCCTGGGCGCCTTGCTGGCCGAGGTGCCCCACACGCGCCCGGTGCGGATCAGCGGCACCGCGTCCGATCCGGAGCTGGCCGCCCGGCTGGCCGTGCGCCACACCAGGTACGAGGGCCCCACAGGCATCGTGGGGGTCCTCAACACCGCGTGCCGCGAGGACGGGCTGGCGACGGCCACCGTGTGGGCGAACGTGCCTCACTACGTGTCCGGCATCGAGAATCCCAAGGCGGCCCTGGCGCTCGTCCAGCGGGTGCTGGCGCTGCTCAACCTCGAGGCCGACCTCGGAGATCTCGAGGAGGCCTCGCGTCAGTACGACCAGAATCTGGCGGAGATCGTCGCTCAGAACGCCAAGATCAAGGCCTACGTGGCGAAGCTGGAGTCGCGCGACACCGAGGAGCGTGAGACGGCCCCGGCCCCGGGCAGCGACCTGCCACCGGCCTCGGAGCTGGTTGCGGAGATCGAGCAGTTCCTCAGGCAGCAGCGCCCCGAGTGATTCTCGGCCGCCGCCTGGCGGCCCTCGCCCTCGCCCTGCTCTCGGTGCCGGCCACCGCGGCCGAGCCGCCCCTCGTTCGCTGGCATCCGGCGCGGGTCCACCAGGGCGACATCGCCTGGGTCCACGTGCGCGGCGCCGTGAATCCGGCCTCCGTCGAGGGGGTGCTCGGGCCACGGACCCTGACCTTCTTTCCGTACGCCGGGGGCCAGGCCGCCGTCGTTGGCGTCGACCTGGAGCTGAAGACGGGCCCGCTGCCGTGGCGGCTGGCAATCGTCGAGCCGGGACGCGAGCCCCGTCGACTCAAGGGTCGACTGACCATCCACCGGCGCGACTTTCGGGTGCAGCGGCTCACGCTGCCTTCCACCATGGTCGACCTCGATCCCGAGACCGAGCGCCGCGCGGTGTCGGAGGGCGAGCGGCTGCGCACACTCTACCAGACGATCACGCCCGAGCGCCTGTGGCGGGGTCGCTTCACGCGGCCGGTGGCCGGCACCGAGGCCGCGACCGGATTCGGCGCCCGCCGGATCATCAACGGTCGGCCCCGCGCGCCGCACAGCGGGGCCGACTATGCGGCCGATCGCGGCACGCCGGTGGTCGCCGCCAACCGCGGGCGAGTCGCGCTGGTCGCGGACTTCTTCTTTCCGGGCCGTCTGGTGGCCCTGGACCACGGCCTCGGCCTCTACACGCTCTACTTCCATCTGGATACCGTCGCGGTCACCGACGGGGAGGTGGTCGACCGTGGCCAGTCGGTGGGTACCGTCGGAGCCACGGGACGCGCGACCGGGCCCCATCTGCACTTCGCCGCTCAGCTCGCGGGCTCTCGCGTCGACCCGGCCTCGCTGCTCTCGCTCGACCTCCGGGACTGACCGGGCGGGACTGCCCCGACCGCGGCAACAGCGGGGCCGGTCAGGCGAGGCGGGCGGCCAGGCGGGAGCGCCAGCGGGCGGCGGCGGTGGCGAGCGCGCGATTCGACCAGATCGTGAGGGCGGAGCCGGCCAGGATGAGGCGGACGTTGGCGCGGGTGATCTTGACGGGCGCCGACGCCAGCGGGTTGGGATGCGCGGCGATCGCCTCCAGGGTCGCCTGCCCGATGAGGAGCGGCCATGCGCAGGCCAGGCGCATCCGCCACTCGCGGCGCGGGATCGCCAGCGTGTAGCGCCAGGCCACGTCGTAGTGAGCGACCGCGATGCCCAGCAAGCGCCGGAGCAGCGGGCGCGCTCGCGCGGCGTGGGCCGGATCGAGCAGGTCGGCGGGCGCCAGACCGAGGGGCCTCAGCTCACGCTCCGGCAGGTAGCACCGCCCCTGGCCCAGGTCGCTCGGCACGTCGCGCAGCACGTTGGTCATCTGCAGAGCCTTGCCGAACCGGACGCCGCTGGCGCGCATGGTGGCCGCGTTCCAGCCCGCCAGGCGGGGACGATGGGCGAGGTGCAGATCGGTCCAGAACTCACCGACGCAGCCGGCCACCATGTAGGTGTAGTGCTCGAGCTCCTCGAGCGTCTGCAGCGCGGCCAGGCCCCGCGCGTCCTCGCCCGGGAAGCGGGCGAGGTCGAAGAGCATCCCGTCCGTGATGGTGGTCAGCACCGCGCGGACGCGGTCGCGGTCCTCCTCCGGCAGCGCGGACACCGCCCCCACGACGTCGCCGATGCGCTCGAGCAGTCGTCGCTCGGCTTCGTGGGACTGGCGCGGCGCGCACGCCAGGGCCACGCTGTCGGTATCGGCCGGCTGCCCCGCGCAGGCGTGGCGGAGCGTCTGCAGGTGGTGCATCCGCTCGGCCCGCGGCACCAGTCGGGTGTCGGCGACGGTGTCCGCGGCGCGCGCCAGCAGGTAGGCGAGCCCCAAGGGCTCGCGGAGGCCGCGCGGCAGGATGGCCAGCGAGAGATAGAAGCTGCGGCTGACCCGCCGGAGGAGACCGCCGAGGAGATCGTCAGTCGTAGTCGAACGGGCGCTTGGGCGGGTCGGGCGAGTCCTTCGCCTTCTTCAGGCTCTCCTGGAACTTGCGGTCCAGCAGCTTGCCCTTCTGCCCCTCGGCTTGCATCTGCTCGCGGAAGCGCGCCTCGCGCTCGGCCGACTTCGAGCGCAGGGCGTCGAAGGCTGCGCCGAGGTCGTCGACCGTGCGCTTGGCGGGCGGCGCCTCGTGGGCGATCACCGCGCCGAGCTCGGGATCGATCGTCAGCTTGGCCTGGCAGCACGGGCACGCGACGACGAAGGCACCTGGCGGCATGGCGTCACGCTAGCAAGGGGGCCGGGGAGGGTCAAGCGCGTTAGAATCGGGGGGCGATGGGCGACCGCGTCAACGACTTCTCCTGGTCGCGGAGCCGTGACGCCACCTTCCAGGACTGCCGCCGCCGGTACTTCTACCAGTACTACGGCGCCTGGGGCGGCTGGGCGGCGGATGCCGCCGCCGAGGTGCGCCGGCTCTACATCCTCAAGCAGCTCGCTTCGCGACAGATGTGGGCCGGCCGCATCGTGCACGACGCCATCGAGATGGCGCTGCACGTCTTTCGCGAGGGCCGGACGGTGCCGGTCGAGCCGTTCATCGCCGACGTCGTCGAACGCATGCGGGCCGAGTGGCGCAGCTCGCGGGCGGCCCGCTACCGCGACGACCCCAGAACGCTGGCCCTGTACGAGCACGAGTACGCGGTCGCGCTGAAGCCGGACGTCTGGCAGGCGCTCAAGGGTAACGTGGTCACCTGCCTGCGGAACTTCTTCCGGCTGCCCCTCCTGCAGCGAGTGCGCGAGACCCCGCCCGAGCACTGGTCGATCGAGCACTGGTCCAAGGTGCTGGACTTCGAGGGCACCCCGGTGTGGATCGCGCCCGACTTCGGCTACTGGAACGCCGACGGCCACCTGACGCTCGTGGACTGGAAGACGGGCGCCTCCGACGCCGACGCCACGGCGTTCCAGCTCGGCTGCTACGCGCTCTACGCGCACGAGCTGCTCGGCGTCGACCCGTCCCGGGTGGAGCTGCTCGAGGTCAACCTGCGGGCGCCCACGGTGACGCCGCTGGGCTGGGACGATGGGCGGCTGGAAGCGGTGCGCCAGCAGCTGAGGCTGTCGATCCGCTCGATGCGCGCCTACCTGCTCGACCCCGCGGCCAACCTCGCCCGGATCGAGGACTTCGAGAAGACCGAAGAACTCCGCATCTGCCGCCGCTGCAACTTCCGGGTGGTGTGCCGGCCGACGCTGTGAGCGGCCCGGGGTCGACGCGCCTGCGGGTCCTGGTGGTCGAGGACGAGCGCGAGCTCGGCCGCGTCCTCTTCGACTACCTGGCCGAGATCGGTCACCACCCCGAGGTCGTCGGCAGCGCGGAGATGGCGCTGGAACGGCTGCGTCGCGAGCCGCCGGACGCCATCGTCCTGGACGTCAAGCTTCCGGGGATGACGGGGCTCGAATTCCTCGAGCTGCAGACCGTCCGCGCGTCAGACGTGCCGATCGTCGCGGTCTCCGGACACGCGACGGAGGACCAGGCCCGCGACTGCCTGCGTCTCGGCGCCCTGGAGTTCCTGGCCAAGCCGGTTCCCCTCGGCGTCCTCCGCACCGTCCTCGACCACGTCGAGGTGATCGGACGCCGGTCCGGGGAGGCCGGCGCCGCGCGCGAGCGGCGCGGAGCCTGGAGGCTGCCGGTGACGCTGCCGCTGCGGGCGACCACCGAGCACGGCGAGGTTGCCGGCGCCGTGATCGAGGTCAGCGCCACCGGATTGCGCGCCCGGGTCGATCGCGCGCCGAGACCGGGTGCCGCGGCGCGTCTGGCCGTGGCGGTGCCGGACGGAGGGGCGCCGGTCGAGGCGCTGGCGCTCGTCGTGAGGTCGGACGGGGAGCACATGGTCGCCTTCTGGTTCCTGGACCTGACCCCGCCCGAGATCGCCCGGCTCCTCGCCCGCCCCTCCGCCGCCCGCTGAAGCGCGCTCAGCGGGAGGCGCTGTCGCTCAGGGGCGACCGAAATCGTTCGCGCCGGGAACGCCGGGCAGACCGGAGACGCGCACCTCGAAGCCGAGTGATTGCAGCCGGCCGGAGGCCGGCCCGGCGTCGCCGTCGAGGAACGTCGCGCGCCGGGCGACGTCCGCGAACCGATTGGCGCACGCGTGCTCGCGCTTCAGCAACCCGATGCCGAAACCTCAAATGCCCCGAAGGATCCAACAATTATCGAGCAAGCTGTCATCGACGGCAGCGCCGCCACGAACGATTTCTGTCCCCGCCTCCGTCCCGAAACTGAGCACGCAAAAAAGACGGACGCTTCACTCCGTCGAACCGCCCGGCGCCCCAGCACTCGGCGCGCACGTACGGTGTCGACGAAACGCAGCGATGCGCTGGCGCGCCTTCATCGCCACTGGCATTCTGTTCTTGCCGAGCAGGTCGCCGTCGAGCCGGCATCGCGTCAAAGGAGAAGGGCGGCATTACCCCGCTGGTCTCCCGTTCACCTTCCAGAACTTCTTTACCCCGAGGGGGCACACGATGATCACCGACATCGCCTCATATCTGCGCTTCTTTGACAGTGTTCGTCGGCGAACCGAGCGGGACATTGCGGCCCTGCCGTCGGAAGCGGCGGCCTGGCGCCCCCTCGACGGCAAGCGCGAAACCGACTGGACTATCGGGGACATCGTGGGGCACATCGGCAGCGCGCGCCTCTACTTCGCGAGCGCGTACCGTGGTGAGGGCTGGATCGTGATATCGCCCGAGCTGGACCGGAATGATGCTCGGACATGGATCCCCTGGCTTCAGTCATCTGCCGAGCGCTTCAGCGACCTACTTCGCGACACACCAAGCGCATGGCTTACTCGCAAGATCGAAATGATCGACACGCCCGGCTCGCTATCAGGCTGGCGCATCCTGATGATGATGCTCGAGCACGAGGTTCATCACCGTTCGCAGGTCGATACGTATGCCGGCCTTGAAGGCTGGCCCGTGCCCGACATCTTTGAACGCTCGGCCGAGACGATTAGCGCCCTGCAGCCCGCCCAGAGGGCGAAGGTCGCCGCTCGCGCCCGCCGCCCGCAGCAGTCATAAGGAGGGCACGCCAATCGGGCTCGCCTAACTTCTGATGCGCTACTCGGATCCTGGATCTTGTCGTAGACACCATGCGACTTGGCGTAAGCATCGGCGATCCCCGGGAGCGCCTTTGAGGGCCGCCTCTGGTGTTATTGACCGGCCCTACGCCCCCGCGCGATCGTCGCCAGACCCGAGCCGCGCCCGGCGCGTGGGGAGTGCGCATGAAATGCCCCCGGTGCCAGCAGGAGAACCCGTCGAAGGCGAAGTTCTGTTTGGAGTGCGCAGCGCCGATTGAAGGCCAACCCCCATGTTCTTCAGCGAGCGAAGACGCCTCGTGGACCTGGCGGCAAAGAACCGGCTGCCGGCGGTGTTCCATTCAGGGAGTTTGCCGATGCCGGGGGCCTGATGGCCTATGGACCGAACCTTGCTGACTTGTCTCGGCGCGCCGCTACCTACGTGGACAAGATTTTGAAGGGTGCCAACCCCGGCGACCTGCCCGTCGAGCAGCCGACGAAGTTCGAGCTGGTCATCAACCGTCAGACCGCCAAGGCCCTCGGCCTCACGATTTCGCCGTCGCTGCTGGCGCGGGCGGACCACGTCATCGAGTGACCCGACCAGAGGAACTGGACGCCAGCGGGCCGCCCGCCTCCGCCGCCGTGCTCGTGCACGACCGCGCGCGTGAGTTGGACCTCGTCCACGAACCAGGACAGATCGAGCGGCTGGCCGCTGAACTCGATGGCGCCGAGCGTGCGCTCAAGGGCGCTCAGTCAGTCGGGGATCGACGTGAGCGACGCGGCGAGGGCGGCGACCACCGCCTTCATCCGCTCGGCCGACAGGGGCAAGGCCGGCGGCGCGAGCCCGGGCAGCGCTCGCGCCAGCGCCGCCAGCTGCCCGTCGGCCTCGCGCGCCAGGGCTGGATTCTTCGCGCGAAGGGACGGGGCCAAGTCGCGGTGGACGGCCTGCGCGCGCCTCAGGAACGCGTAGGCGTCCTGATACTCCACGGGTTGGGTGATCGTGCCGGCGTGGTAGGCCTCCTCGTACTCGGTGGCCATGCCGAACAGGAGATCGGCCAGCACGCGCGCCCGGAAGCTCAGGCTCGTGCGCCGCTCCTTTGGCACCACGCGCGCCATGACCTCGTCGAGAGTCGCCGCCGCGGCGCGCACGACCTGATCGTACTCCGCTGGCGTGGGCGCTCCCTTGAGCTTCGCGCTCGGCTGCCGGAGCGCGGCCCGTACCGTGTCGCCCAGATCGGGACTGACCTTCGACGCCGGCCCGATGACCTTGTTACCGATCTCCTGGATCGGATGCGACGCGTGCAAGGAGCCGGTCCGGTCACCTCTCGTGTAGAGCTCCGCGCTCACCGCGAGATGCGCCTTGCACTTCTCGATGTTGGCGGCAAACGTGACCTGAGCGTCCTCGGCCTGAGCACGAGCAAGCGCCGCGGGAAGCGAGAAGCTCAGCAGGGCCAGGATCGCAATGACACGTCGGTGCTGGCTCACAACGGGCCCTCCTCCGCGCCATCCTCTACTGAGCGCCATCGCCCGCGCAACTACAGCGGCACCGGGCTCTCCTTCGCGAAGGGCGACTCCTCGAGATCAGGCGGGACCTGCGGCCTAACGATGAGCCGGCTGGCCGACCTCGACGCCTTCGACACCGATCATCGCCGCTGCGGCGATCTGGACGGCGGCGTCGAGGGGCTGGTGGTGTGGATCGCGTGCGAGTGCGGCGCCAATATCGCCCGCCGTGCCGAGAGGGCGACGCACTTGACGCCAACGGTTGACCCGCCCTACCGTCCCGGCATGGACCGCCGCCGCTTCCTGCTGACATCGCTCGCCAGTGCCCTCGCCACGCCGCTCGCCGGGGAGGCCCAGCAGACGGGTCAGATGCGGCGGATCGCGGTGCTGATGGGGCTTCCCGAGAGCGACCCAGCACAGGCGCGCGTCGCGGCGTTCCGCAAGGGGCTGCAGACGCTCGGGTGGGAGGAGGGCCGCAACGTCCGCATCGATATTCGCTGGACGACGACGTCCGACGCGCCAGCGATGCAACGATTCGCGAAGGAGCTTGTCGCGCTCCAGCCCGATCTCATTCTGTCACATAACACACCCACCACGGCGACGTTGCTGCAGCACACGCGCACCATCCCTATCGTCTTCGCGGTCGTTTCGGATCCGATTGGCAGTGGCTTCGTTGCGAGCTTGCCACGGCCTGGTGGCAACGTCACCGGGTTCACCAATATCGAGCCAACGATGGCCGGCAAGTGGTTGGAGTTGCTCAAACAGATTGCGCCGCGCGTCGCCCGGGTCGCCTTCCTCTTCAATCCGGCAACGGCGCCCTATGCGGAATATTACCTGCGCCCCCTCAAAGCAGCCGCTGCCGCCGTCGCCATGGACGCGATTCCCGCCCCTGTTCACAATACCTCAGAGCTCGAATCCGCCATTGCAGCACAGGCACGGACACCACATGGCGGTCTTGTCGTGATGACGGATTCGTTCCTGGTTACCCATCGTGCGCAGATCACGGCGCTGGCTGCTCGCTACCGTCTTCCTACCGTCTATCCGTTTCGTGATTTCATTGAACTGGGCGGGCTGCTGTTCTACGGGAATGACCTGCTCGATAGTTTTCAGCGTGCGGCGACCTACGCCGATCGCATCCTCAGGGGTGCGACGCCGAACGACCTTCCCGTCCAGGCTCCGGTCAAGTTCGAGCTGGTCATCAACCTCAAGACCGCCAGGGCTCTCGGCCTCACGATCCCGCCGTCGCTGCTGGCGCGGGCGGACCACGTCATCGAGTGACCCGACCTCAGGAATTCGACCCTCGTGGCCGCGGCCCCCGCGCCGCCATCGCGAGCGCCGGCAGGCCGAGGCCCGCGTCGCCGACCTGGCCCCCCCATGTAATCAATCGAGGACGACCAGGCCGCGGTGGGAGCGGTTCAGGCTGTGCGCGCCGGTGCGCGTGATCAGCACCGTCTCCTTGAGGTTGAGGCCGGTCTCGCCGATGACGTAGTACGGCGTCTCCACGCGCAGGACCATGCCCATCTCCAGCGAGCTCCCGCCGGGCCTCAGCCACGGGGCCTCCGCTGGCTCGAGCCCGATGCCGTGGCCGACGTGGTGACGGTCGAACGGGGGGAGGCCGGCGGCGCGGACGGCGGCGAGCGCGGCGTCGAACACGTCGCCCCCGGCCACCCCCGGGCGGGCGGTCTCGATCGCGGCCTCGACGCCGGCGTGGAGGGCGTCGAACGCCTGCTGCTGCCGCGCCGACGGCTCGCCCATCACCGCCATGCGGGCGACGTCCGAGCGATAACCCTTGACCACGCACCCCAGGTCGAAGCGCACGAGATCTCCCATGCGCAGGGCACGGTCGCCGGCCCACGGCGCCGGCACGGCCGACCCGGCACCGAAGGCGATGATGGTGCAGTACGGGGCGGCGCCCTGGCGGGCCACCTCGTGGTCGAACAGCACGGCCGCCTCGCGCTCGGTGACGCCGGGCCGCAGCATCGCCAGCACGGTGTTGATCCCCTCCTCGGCGATGCGCAGGGCCTGATGCAGGCAGTCGATCTCGTACGGGCTCTTGATGGCCCGCGCGACCGCGAACGCCTCCGACGCCGCCGTCGTCTTGAACGCCCTCAGACGGTCGGCCAGCGCGGTCGCCCGCGCGGCCGGCATCGCCTCGTCGTCGAGTCCGACGTGCCCGCCGCGAAGGCCGAGCACCTCGAGCGCCGCGGCGACCGCGGCCGGGGCATCGGCGTGAGGCTTGGCCCGCTCGCTCGGGCGCGCGCCGTCGAGGACGAACCGGCCGTAGCCGAGCACGTGATCGGCGTCGGCCGCGCTCTCGGCGACGGCGGGGGTGTCGATGGTCGGCACCACCAGCGCGGTGCCGGCGTGAGTCACGACGGCGTAGATCTCGGCGGCAGGATACACCGCGCGGAACAAGCTCCAGAAGCCGGTGACGTAGGCGACGTTGGCCGGCGACACCGCCACGAGCGCATCGAGGCCGGCCCGCTCGAGGGCCTCGGTCAGTCGCTCGGTCTGGTGCGGGTACACGGCGTCAGATCGCCAGGAGCGTGCCGCTGACGTGCCCGCTCGACTCCGCGGCCAGGTACGCGATCGCGTCGGCCACGGCCGTCACCGGGGTCCACGTCCGCGGGTCGACGTCGGGCATCGCGGCCCGGTTGGCGGGCGTGTCCATCGTGCTCGGCAGGACGGCGTTGACGGTGACGCCTCGTCCGCGCGTCTCCTGGGCCAGCGCCTGCACGAAGGCGATGACGCCGGCCTTGGACACGGTGTAGGCGATGAGGCCGCCGGCGGGCGGCACCACCGCCCGGGAGGCCACGGCGACGATCCGGCCCGAGCCGGCCGCGACCATCGCCGGCAGGACGGCCCGCGTGGCCACGTACGTGGTGGTCAGGTTGAGCACGAGCTGGGCGTCCCAGGTGGCCCGGTCGGTCTCGAGCAAGCCCCCGATGGCGAAGCCGCCGGCGGCGGTGACGAGGACGTCGATCCGGCCGTGGCGCTCGCGCGTGCGCTGCGCGAGCGCGGCCATGGCGTCGTCGTCGCCGACGTTGCAGCGCTCCAGCATGAGGCGGGAACGGGTGGCGGCGTCGACGGAGGCCTCCAGCCGGTCGCGCTCGGCCTCCACGATCCAGGGGACGCACACGACGCCGCCGGCGGCCAGGAAGCGATGGGTGATCGCCTGCCCGAGCGCGCCGCTGCCGCCGGTCACCAGCGCCACGCGGGGCATCGTCTACTCCGTCGCCGCCGGCGCCATCATGATGGCCGAGCGCTGGATCTCGTCGTAGCGCACCTTGCTGACGTCGAACTCCTCGAGGTTGTCACGAAGCTTCCGGAACGTCTGCTCGAACGACGGCAGCGTCTTGCGGGCCCGGGTGAGCGGCGTCGTGCGGGCCAGCAGGTAGTTCTTCACGTACGGGTGGTTGATGCCGCGCTTGCGGACCTTGGCCACCACCTGGGCCAGCGTCTCGTCGGCCGCCCGGACCAGCTCGGCGCGCTCCGTCCGCTCCGGCAGCCCACGCCGCACGGTGCCCTTCAGGAACTTGTCCACGCGCCGCAGGATCGGCGCGAAGGCGCCGCCCGCGAACCGCTTGTTCTGCTCGTAGAGCAGGCCGAGCGTGATGAAGTGCGCCGACTCGAACTGCAGGGCCCAGTCGTCCTCGCTCGTGGACGGCTGCTGCTCGGCCAGCGCACGGTACATCCGGATGACCTCCAGGGACTTCTCCTTGAGGTTGTGGGCCTTCTCGGTGTTGAGCGGGAGCACCTGGAACGCGACCTCGGGCTCGGCCACCACGATGGCGGGGATGTGGTCGGCCTTGAGCTTGTCGAGCGTCGTGCGACGGTGGTTGCCGTTCGGGGTCCAGTACACGCCCGGCTCGGGCGAGACGACCACGATTGGATCGATGAAGCGGTCGATGCGCTTGACCGCCTCGGTGAGCCGCTTCACGTGGGTCGGCGACACGTCACGCTGGTAGGGACTGGCCGCGACCTTCGCACGCGGCAGCAGGCAGAAGAGCTGCCAGTGCTCGCCGACCGGCTCCTGGTAGACAGCCAGCACGCGCCCGCCGTCGCGAGCGACCTGGTCGGCCAGCGCGCGGGCGACCCTGGACGGCTCCTGCTCCGGATACACGGTGTAGTCGGCCATGGCCCCTAAGGATACGTCAGCCGGCGGCCGGCGCGGGAGGCCGCCGGCGGACGAGCTGGCGCCCGGTCCCGTAGATGCCGGCCGGCAAGAAGATGATGAACAGGATCAGCAGCAGGCCGTAGATCGTCTCCGCCATCCCGATGAACTTCAGCCCGAACACGACGCGCAGCGCCTCGGCCAGGGCGATGGTCAGCGCGGTGCCGACGGTGGGCCCGAGCAGCGAGTACATGCCGCCCAGGACCACCGCGAACACGATGCGGAGCGACACCCCGATGCCGGCCAGCGTGTCGGGATTCACGTAGGAGATGTACTGGGCGTAGGCGATCCCTCCCACCGCGGTCAGCGCCGCCGACAGGACCGTGATCGCCACCTTGAACCGCGTCACGCGGATGCCCACCGAGGCGGCGGCCGTCTCGTCCTCGCCGATGGCCTCCATGGCCGAGCGCGCCATCGAGCGGTCGACCCGCGACCACACGGCCAGGCCGGCCAGCCAGAGCAGCAGCGAGCCGTAGTAGAAGACGCGCTTGTCCGCGAACTGCAGGGCCAGCACGCTGTCGGCCCCGGCCGCCTTCACCGTGAGGCCCAGCGAGCCGCCTGTCCAGTCGCGCTCGGCGATGATGAGCAGCCGGACCACCTCGCTGACGGCCAGGGTGACGAGCGCGAAGTAGTGACCCACCACCGCCAGGCGCGAACACGGGTAGGCCACGATCACGGCCAGGCCCCCGGTCAGCGCCACCGCCACCACGCCGCCGAGCCAGGGGGTGAGGCCGTAGAAGTTCCACAGCAGCGTGGTCGTGTAGGCGCCCAGCCCCAGGAAGGCGCCGTGGCCGAGCGAGGTGAGGCCGAACCGTCCCATGAGGGACCACGCCCCGCCGATGAACGACCAGATGAAGATCTGCACGAGCACGTGCAGCGTGTACTCGCGCATGCCGGCCATCGGGACCAGCGGAACCACTGCCAGCGCGGCCAGCAGGAGCCCGCCGAGCACCCGTCCGCCCATCAGCCGCGCCGGGCCAGGATGCCGCCGGGACGGGCGAAGATCATCACGATGAAGACGACGAACGCGATGACGTAGCCCATCTCGGTCGACCAGAGGACGCCGCTGACCGCGATGACCTCGCTCATGATGAACGAGGCCACGAAGGCCCCCACCATGTTGCCGAGCCCGCCCAGCACGCAGATCATGAACGTGATCGGGCCGAAGGCGGCGCCGAAGAACGGGTGCACCGCGTACTGGATGATGAGCAGCGCCGCCGCCACGCCGGCCATGGCGCCGCCGACGGCCGAGGTCACCAGGTACACGCGGCGGGGGTTGGCGCCCATGAGCGCCATGGCCTCGCGGTCCTGCGAGACCGCCCGGATGGCCGTGCCGATGTACGTGCGGGTCAGGAACAGGTAGAGCGCGAGCATGGCCACGATCGACAGCACGAAGGCGATCAGGCGGGCGACCGAGATCGGCATGTCGAACAGCTCGAGCCGGGGCAGGGCCAGCCGCACCGAGCGGTGATCGGTCGTCCACAGGAACGTGGCGAAGGACTGCAGGAAGAACAGCAGGCCGCCGGTGGCCAGGAGCTGGTTCACGGGCGCGCTGGTCAGGATGGGCGAGATGATCAGCAGGTGGACGCCCAGGCCGAGCACGACGCCGAGCGCCACGCTGAGCAGGCCGCCGGCCCAGATCGGCCAGCCGTAGACCTGCACGCTGAAGTAGACGGCGTACATGCAGATCATCACCAGGTCGACGTAGGCGATCCACACGATGTCGATCACGCCGAAGATGAGGTTGAGGCCGAGGGCGAGCAGGGCGAGCACGCCGCCCAGGAGCAGGCCGTTCACCGCCGCCTCGGCCAGGAACAGCGGATCGATCACAGACCCACGTAGGCCTTGCGGACGAAGTCTTGCTCGGCCAGCGCCTCCGCCCGCCCTTCCATCCTGATGCGCCCGACCTCGAGCAGGTAGGCGCGGTCGACGAGCTTGAGGACCTGGCGGACGTTCTGCTCGACGACCAGGATCGTGTAGCCCTCTTGCCGCACGCGGCGGATCAGGTCGAACAGGCGCAGCACCATCACCGGGGCCAGGCCCATGGACGGCTCGTCGAGCAGGATGAGCTTCGGCCCCGACATCAGGGCCCGCCCGATCGCCAGCATCTGCTGCTCGCCGCCCGAGAGGCTGCCGGCCTGCTGTCGCTCGCGCTCGGCCAGCACGGGGAACAGCCCGTACACGCGGGCCCGGCTCTCGGCGAAGCGCCGTCGCGCCGCCGGCAGGAACGCGCCCATCCTCAAATTATCGGCGACGGAGAGCGCCGGAAAGATCCGCCGCCCCTCGGGAACGTGCGCGATGCCGCGGCCGACCACCTCGTACGCCGGCCGACCGCCGATGGGATGCCCCTCGAACGACACCTCGCCCGATCGCGGCGAGATCAGCCCGGAGATGACGCGCATGAGCGTGGTCTTGCCGGCTCCGTTGGGCCCGACCACCGCCACCGCCTCCCCGGCCTCCACCCGCAGCGAAACGTCCCACAGCGCGGTGAACTGCCCGTACCCCGCCGTCACCGAGCTCAGGCGTAGCACGCGGGAGCCGGGTCGACGACGTGGACGGTCGGCCAGGGTTGCGATGTCACGCGAGCACGATCTTCTCGCCGAGGTAGGCCTCGATCACCCGCGGGTCCTCGGCCACGTCGAGGGGGGCGCCGGACGCGATCGTCTCGCCGTGGTCGAGGACGACCACGCGGTCGACGATGCGCATGAGCGTGGCCATGATGTGCTCGACCCAGACGATGGTGACGGCCAGCTCCCGGCGGACGCGGCGCAGCATCTCGGCGGCGCTCGTCATCTCGGTGGGATCGAGCCCGCCCAGGCTCTCGTCGGCCAGCAGGAGCGAGGGGGCGGTCGCGAGCGCGCGGGCCAGCTCCAGCTTCTTGAGGCCGCCGGCGCCCAGCAATGCGGGCGAGGCCTCGCGGTCGGTCGGCAGTCCGACCATCTCGAGGATCTGGGCCGCGCGCCGCCGCGCCTCGTTCTCGCTCAGCCGCACGCTGGCGCCGTAGTGTGCGGCCACCGCCACGTTCTCGAGGATCGAGAGCTTGCGGAACGGCCGCGGGATCTGGAAGGTGCGGGCCAGCCCCCGATGGCAGATCGCGTCGGGCGTCAGGCCGCCGATCGGCTCTCCCTTGAAACGGATGGTCCCCGCCGAGGGCGCCAGCGCTCCCGAGATGCAGTTGAACGCCGTCGTCTTCCCCGACCCGTTCGGCCCGATCAGCCCCAGGATCTCCCCCTCGTGCACCTCGAACGACACCCCGTTCAGCGCCGTGAACCCCCCGAACCGCTTCGTCAACCCTTCCACGACCAGCATCGATTCAGGCATTCACCGCCGCCTCACTGGACTTCGACAAGCCCTGTCGCCTCACGCACTCGATCCACCGCGTTCGAGCGCGGGCTTCGCCCGCGCAACCCTGCCTGGGGGAGGCAGGGAGGAGCGCGCTCCAAGCGCGCGACGACCGTCGGAAGGGGGGCGAAGCCCCCTCCGAGCTAGCGAGCGGAAAAGGGCGACGACGCCGCCAGCGGCAGGATCGGGTTCGCCGTCTGCACGGTCTTGGGATAGACGATCTCGAACTTGCCCTCGACGATCTGGAACACCGCGGGGAAGGCGCGCTCGTTCTGCCCGGCCATCACGTGGCCGGGTGGATGGAACTTCACGCCGTAGCCCTGCATCGTGCCGCCCTCGGGGATGTCCGTCTCGCGGGCGGCCTTGGCGAGCGCCTCGGGGCCGAAGCCGCCGTGCTTCTGGATCGCGCGGGGCAGGACGTCGTTGAGCAGGATCCACATGTTGTTGAACCCCATCGAGACGTGCGGCGCGATCGCGGCGGGCGGGATGTTCGGCTCGAAGGCCTTGTAACGCTTCACCATCTCGGCCGTCATCTCGCCCACGCCCGGCTTCAGCTTCTTGGCGTCCAGCAGCTGGGCGGCGATGGGATCGACGGTGTGGAAGCCCTCGATCTCGGTCCCGAAGCCTTCCTTCAGCTTGTCGATCTGGCTGTGGCCGGCGCCGTGGCCGAGGTAGGCCTTCACGCGCAGGCCCTGCTCCTTGGCCTGGCGGAGGAAGAGCGCGATGTCGGGCGCGTATCCGGTGTGGAACAGCACGTCGGGCCTGGCCGCGCGCAGCTTGGTGACCAGCGAGGAGAGGTCGGGGGCCTGGATGGAGAAGCCCTCCTTGAGGACGACCTGCATGCCGAGCTTCTTGGCCTCGGCCTCGTTGGCGGCGGCCACGCCGGTGCCGTACGGCCCGTCCTCGTAGATGATCGCCACTCTCAGATCTTTGGGCGCCTTCTTGAAGCGATCCTGGGAATAGGCGGCGATGTACTGGACCGAGTAGGCGCCGAACAGGCCGCCGTTGGGCTGGGGCCGGAACGTGTACTGCAGGTTGCGGTTCTTGAGGACGTCGTCGGCGATGGCGGTGGTGATCCACAGGAACTTCTTCTGCTTGTCGACCTTCTCGGCCAGGGGGACGGCGTGCGCGCTCGAGTACACCCCGGCCAGGATGTCGACCTTCTCGACGTTGAGCAGCCGCTCGGCCTCGTTGATCGCCACCTCGGCCTTGGACTGGCTGTCACCGTCGACCTGGACGACCTTGTACTTGCCCAGCACGCCGCCGCGCTCGTTCACGAGATCGATGATCATCTTGGCGCCGCGCCAGCAGTTGAGCGAGCCGGCCGCCGAGAACGGTCCCGAGTGGTCGAACAGCACGCCGATCTTGATCGTCTGGCCCTGGGCGTCCACCCGGGAGCCGACGACCGCGGTGGCGGCGGTGGAGGCGACCAGCGCGAGCGCCAGCAGGATGCGGACGGATCTCATCGACACTTCCTCCTCGAGGGCCGAAAAAGTGGGGGGCAGGGTATCACGTGCGCCGGGCGAAGACGAGCCACTCCCGGCCCTGACGGCCGCGGGCCGAGCGCAGCGGCGGCTGCGCACGCTCCACGCGGAACCGACCGGCCGGCCGCCGGCGCAGCTCGGCCCGCGAGACGGGGAACTGCGGTCCGGCTCCCACGGCGCGCAGCGGACAGAAGCACGCCAGGAGCCACCCGCCGGGCCGGAGGATCGCCGCGATGGTCCCCGCCCCGGGCGGAGAGAGCGTCCCAGAACTCCGGGCGGCTCACACCGGCCACGACAGCGCCTCGAAGTTGGGGACCGCGCGCTCGGCGCCGGCCGCCAGCAGCTCGCGGGCCGTGTGGGCGGTCGTGACGCCGATGACCCGCATGCCGGCGTTGCGGGCCGCGTGGATCCCCACGACGGCGTCCTCGAAGACCAGGCACGCCGCCGGCGGCTGTCCGAGGCCGGCCGCCGCTCGCAAGAAGACCTCCGGGTTCGGCTTCCCCCAGCGGACGTCTTCCGCGGTGACGACGACCTCGAAGTGCTCGCGGACGCCGATCCGGGACAGCATCGCCTCGACGTCGTCGCGCGAGGCCGAGCTGGCCACCGCCCGCGGCACGCCGTGCCGGGCGAGCGTGGTGACGAAGCCCGGCGCGCCGAGCACGGGGAGCGTGCCGCGGGCGGCCAGGCGCCCGTAGTGCTCGCGCTTGCGACGGGCCAGCGCGGACGCCTCGGCCTCCGACAGCGCGCGGTCGAGCAGCAGCGCCACGGCCTCCTCGGCCGGCCGGCCGATGGTGCATCGCCAGAAGTCGGGACCGGGCGTCACGCCCAGGTCGGACAGCAGCAGCCGCCAGGCGTCACGGTGGTGGACGCCCGAATCGAGGAGCACGCCGTCCATGTCGAAGATGACTGCAGCGGCCTCGAGCCCGGTCACGGGCGCAGGCGGTACAGCGGCGCGAGGGCGCGGAACGTCTCCAGGGCGGCGGTGCGGTACTGGGCCTCGGTCCACCGCCCGGCCTCCTCGGCCGCCACGACGCGGCCCAGCACGACCTGGCCGTCGCGCGTGCGCATGAGCTCGTCGGCCAGCTGGACCAGCTGCGCCACCGGCACGTCGGTGAGGGCGGCGGCCGGCTCCTCGTCGTGCTCGTTCCTGAACCAGGCCAGGCCGCGGATGCGGCGGAGCACCGGGCCGAGCTTGCCGGCACTCCGCTTCCAGGCCGCGCCCCACCGCTTCTTGTCGGCGTGCTCGGGCCCGACCTCGAAGAGGAAGCGCACGCAGCTCCGGGAGACCGCGACCTTGAAGTGGCAGTGCTTCTTGTAGCCGCGCAGGTCCGGAGCGAACGCGACCCAGGTGTCGGCGGGCGGGTTGACGGTACGGCGCGCGTGCTTGGCCACGTGAGGGAACGCGGGGCAGCCGGTGGCCCGGCTCACGCCCGGCACGAGGCTGTGGCCCATCACCTCCAGCTTGGGCCGGATCCGCGCGCGGATCTCGTTCATGCGGGGCTGGAAGCCCTTCACGTCGAACACCTTGAAGTCGGCGGCGTTGAAGGCGGCAGCGGGCATGGGTCTGTCGCTCCGTTCTAGAGGTCGTCGAGCGGGAAGATCGGCCGTCGCACGCGCGTGAAGGTGAAGCGATCGAGGTTCGAGGAGGACAGGCCCGGGGCGTCGACTTCCAGGATCGCCCGGGCGATGGGCTCGAAGGCCGCCCGGTAATGGATCGACGACTTCACGACCAGGACCTTCTCGGCGAGCGGATCGATGCCGACGACGCGGATCATCTCGGGGTCGAGGGTCTGCCAGCGATGACTGATGAGGATGATCTTGACGTCGTTGGCGTCGAGCACCGCCGTCGGGCCCAGCCGCCCCTCGAGCCCCCGGAACATCGGCCCCCGGTGAACGAAGCGCCCGTCGGAGAGCGTGCGCACCCGGCCGCTCACGAGCAGGGGCGCGCCGTGGGCGGGATCGACCTTGCCGCCCACGGCGACCGTGAGGGACGCGCCGACGCCCGCTGCCGCGCAGGCGCGCACCGCGGCCGGGTCCCACACGCAGGCGACCGTGACCCCGCGCGCACCGACACGCAGGAGCTCGCGCAGGACCTCGGTCGTATCCCCGGCGGCGCCGCCGCCGGTGTTGTCCGCGATGTCGGCCAGCACGACGGGGCCCCCGTCGAGCGCCAGGGCGCGGGCGACCGCCTCCGGCACCGGCAGCGCGCGGTGGAGGAACTCACGGCGCAAGCCCCAGGCGGCCGCCGCCAGCTCGTCGGCGAGCGCGTCGGCCCGGGCCTGGTCGCCGTCGGTGGCCACGTAGACCGAGAGGCCGGCGTCGTGGATGTCGGCCAGCGGGAACCCGGCGAAGATCGAGATCGTGAGCACGCCCGGGCGCGCCTCCATGGCGTCGGCCAGGTCGTAGAGCCGCCGCATCGGTCCCCGCGTCGTGAGCTGACCGGCGATGGGCGGCAGCATCGCCGGCTGCCGGTGGGCGACGGTCGGCCGGACGCGCACGGCCGCGACCTCGACGAGCCGGGCGACTGCCTCGCGCCCGCGGGCTTCCATGTCGACGTGCGGATAGGTCTTGTAGCCGTGCAGCAGCGTGGCGGCCTGGACCATCGCCCGGGTGACGTTGGCGTGGAAGTCGAGCGTGACGGCGACCGGCACGGGGCCCACGGCCGCCCGCACCGCCTCCAGCAGGTCGCCCTCGCCGTCGTCGAGACCCTCGACCACCATCGCACCGTGCAGGTCGAGCAGGACGCCGTCGATCGGGCCGGCGCCGCGCAGGTCGGTCAGGAGCCGATCGCGCGCCTCGGCGTAGAACTCCTTGGCCACGCGGCCGGCCGGAGCGGCGGCGGCCGCCAGCGAGGGGACGAGCGTCGCGCCCGCCTCGGTGGCGCCGGCGATCATGCCGCCCAGGCACGTGCCGGTGCCGCGATACGCCTCCAGGAGCTCGCCCCCGTAGCGGAGGTCGCGGGCCTCGAACTGCGCGCGGTCGGTGCGAATGGGACTGAAGGTATTGGTCTCGTGCGAGACCATCGCCACGAAGAACCGCACGGGGCCTCCTGCCGGCTCGACGGGTTTGTCGGGCGCCGAGAGCGAGAGATAGTGTAAATCGGCGGGTAACGCGGTTCAACGAGGAGGACGTCCATGAGCGACGCGTCGTGCTTCCACAACCTCCGCGCGGGTGGCATCGTGCGCCAGCTCGCGGCCGGTGTCACCGCCCGCGTGTTTCCGGGGGTCAACGCCATGCTGTCGGTGGTGACGCTGGAGCCGCACTCGGTCTCACCGGTGCACTCGCACGCCAACGAGCAGTGGGGCGTCTGCCTGGAGGGGGAGTGGATCCGGGTCCAGGACGGCGTCGAGCACCACGTCCGCGCCGGCGATTTCTGGCAGACACCGCCGCACGTGCCGCACGGCGGGCGCACCCTCGACGCGCGCTGTGTGGTCCTGGACATCTTCGCGCCCCCGCGTGAGGAGTACCGGCAGGCCGGCGCCGGCCTGGGCGATGCGACCCTGGCGCGCTGACGGAGCGACCCCCGGGGCGGATGTTACAATCGACGGGTGAGTCGCGTGTTCGTCGTGACGGGCGGGGCCGGGTTCATCGGCTCCCATCTCGTCGAGCGGCTGCTGCGCGACCATACCGACGTCCGCGTCCGCATCCTCGACGACTTCTCGACCGGCCACCTGCAGAACCTGCCGTTCGCGCCGGCGGCGGGTGAGCGCCTCGAGATCATCCGCGGCGACATCCGCGATCTGCCCACCGTCGAGCGGGTCGTGGCGGGCGCCGGCGTGGTCTTTCACCAGGCCGCCATGCGATCGGTGCCGCGCTCGGTCGCCGATCCGCTGGGCGCCAACGACCACAACGTCAACGGCACCCTGAACGTGCTGGAGGCAGCCCGGCGCGGGGGGGTGCGGCGCGTGGTGTACGCCTCGTCGTCGTCGGTGTACGGCGACCGTCCGGACCTGCCCAAGCGCGAGGACCAGCCGCCGGCCCCGATCTCCCCCTACGCGGTGTCCAAGGCGGCCGGCGAGCAGTACGCCGCCGTCTGGCACCGCCTCTACGGCGTGGAGACGGTCGGGCTGCGGTACTTCAACGTCTTCGGCCCGCGCCAGGACCCGGCCTCGGAATACGCGGCGGTGGTCCCGCGCTTCATCCTGTGGGCGCTGCAGCGGACGGCGCTCGAGGTGCACGGTGACGGCACCCAGTCCCGGGACTTCACGTACATCGACAACGTGGTCGACGCCAACTGCCTGGCCGCCGAGGCGCCCGACGCCGCCGGGCTCGCCTTCAACGTCGGCTGCGGCGAGCGGGTGAGCCTGCTGCAGATCATCGGGCGCCTCGAGACGCTGCTCGGTCACCCGATCGAGCGGCGCCACACCCCGGCCCGGGCCGGAGACGTGCCCCACACGCTGGCCGACATCGAGCGCGCCAAGGGCCTGCTCGGCTACGCGCCGCGCGTCTCCTTCGACGAGGGCCTGCGGCGGACGCTCGACTACTTCAGGAGGTTGGCATGATGAGCCGGTCGATCCTCGTGCTGCTGGGCATCGTCCTCGCGGTGAGCGGCCTCGCCGGCGCCGCGGCCGCGCAATCGCCGGCGGCCCTCGTCGTGCAGGCCTCGACCGAGCCCCCCGGCCTCGACCTCACGGCCACGCCGGCGTCGGCCACGGCCGGCGTGGTCCTCTACAACATCCAGGAGTGTCTCGTGAAGGTCGACCGGACCGGGAAGATCGCGCCCTGGCTGGCCGAGCGCTGGAACACGACCGACAACCGCAACTACACCTTCTTCCTCAAGAAGGGTGTGCGCTTCCACAACGGCCGCGAGCTCAAGGCCGCCGACGTGAAGTTCGTGTTCGAGCGCGCCATGAACCCGGAGACTAAGCACCCCTACCCGCGCTACTACGAGGCGATCGGCGACATCATCGTCAAGGACGACTACACGATCACGTTCTCGCTCAAGACGCTCAACGCCAACTTCTTGCTGAACCTCGCCCGCCAGGGCTCGGTGATCTACCCCCAGGAGGCGGTGGACACCCTCAAGAGCGCGCCGATCGGGACCGGCCCCTTCCGCTTCCAGGAGTGGGTGCGCGGCGACCGCATCGTGCTGGGCAAGAACCCCGACTATCACGTCAAGGGATTGCCCCACCTGGACCGGGTGACGTTCCGGTTCATCACCGATCCCAACGCGGTCCTGGCCGCCCTCAAGGCCGGCGACATCGACGCCTCGCTGTTCGGGCTCGGCGCCGAGCACGTGCAGGAGCTGTCGAAGGACTCGCGGTTCGCGATCGTCGTGGGCGACACCACCAACGACGTCATCCTGGCCATGAACAACGCCCGCAAGCCGTTCACCGACGTGCGCGTCCGGCGCGCGGTGACCCACGCGATCAACAAGCCGGACGTGCTGAAGGGCGCCATGTTCGGGATGGGCAAGATCCTCGGCACCAACGTGGACCCGCTCAACCCCTACTACGTCGACATGTCGGGCGCCATGCCCTACGACCCGGGCCGGGCCAAGAAGCTGCTGGCCGAGGCGGGCTACCCGAACGGGTTCGAGGCGGTCCTGCGCGTGTCGCCCCAGTACCAGTACTCCGTGCGCACCGGCGAGATCCTGGTCGACCAGCTCCGCAAGGTCGGCGTCACCGTGAAGATCGAGCAGATCGAGTGGGGGCAGTGGCTGTCGCGCGTCTGGAAGGAGGCCGACTACGACCTGACGATCATCGGCCACGCCGAGTCCTGGGACATCGCGAACTACGCCAACGCCAAGTACTACTTCCGCTACGACAGCGCGAAATTCCAGGAGCTGTTCCGCAAGTCCGAGGTCACGCTCGACGACAAGGCCCGGCGGGAGCTGTACGTGCAGATGCAGAAGATGCTCGTCGAGGACGCGCCGGCCGTGTGGCTCTACATGCACCCGCGCCTGGCCGTCACGAAGAAGGGCGTGCAGGGGCTGTGGAAGGATCTGCCGGTCTCCTCGGCCGACCTCGCCGAGGTCTCGTGGGCGGCCACCAAGTAAGTCGCGATCCGGCTCGATCCTCCCCGACCATCGAGGCTTCCCGGTAGGGCGTGCGGCGCTACGTGGCGCGGAGGGTCGTGGCGCTGGCGGCGACCCTCGTGTTCGTCTCGATGCTGGTCTTCGTCGTGGTTCGCGTCCTGCCCGGCGATCCGGCGGCGCTCATCATGGGGACGGAGGGAAGCCCCGAGGCCGCCGCGAGGCTGCGCGACGCGCTCGGGCTCAACCGGCCCCTGGCCGTGCAGTACCTCGAGTGGCTGGCTGGCGCCCTCCGGGGGGATCTCGGACGCTCGATCCAGTACGACCTGCCCGTCGGGGCGCTGATCGTGACGCGGCTGCCCGTCACCCTGCCGCTGGCGCTGCTGGCCGCCGGGTTCATGGTAGTGGTCGCCGTTCCTCTGGGCATCTACGCCGCCACCCATCACCGGCGCGGCGGCGATTACGTCGCGATGCTCGTCTCCCAGCTGGGGATCTCGATCCCCCAGTTCTGGTCGGGCCTGCTGCTGATCCTCCTGTTCTCCGTCACGCTGGGATGGGTGCGCTCCGGCGGGTTCGACGGGTGGTCGGCGGGCATCTGGCCCGCGCTGCGGTCGCTGCTGCTGCCGGCCGTGGCCCTCGGGTTCTTCCAGGCGGCCGTGCTCGTCCGGGCCACGCGCTCGGCCGTGCTCGACGTGCTGCGCGAGGACTACGTGCGGACCGCGCGCGCCAAGGGCTTGCCGGGGCGCCGGGTCGTGTTCCGGCACGCGCTCCGCAACGCCCTGATCCCGATCGTCACCGTGGCCGGGCTGCAGCTGGGCCAGCTGGTGGCCGGCGCCATCGTGCTGGAGTCCGTGTTCGCGCTGCCGGGCCTGGGCCGGCTCGCCCTCAATGCGATCGGCGCCCGCGACCTGCCGGTCGTGCAGGGCGTCGCCCTGTTCGTGGCCTCCTGCATCGTCGTCATCAACTTCGCGGTGGACCTGGCCTACGGCGTGCTGGACCCGCGCATCCGCCACGAGGCCTCGTGAGACGGCGCCGGCCGCTGCGTCACGTCACCTTCACGCTCGGCGCGGCGATCACGCTGGCGCTCGTGGCCACCGCCGGGCTGAGCCTCGTCTACACGCCGGCCGATCCGCTGGCGATGTCGATCACGGGCCGCCTGCAGGGCCCGACGGGCTCGCACCCGTTCGGCACCGATCACTTCGGGCGCGACGTGCTGTCGCGGGTCATGAGCGGCGCTCTGACCTCGATCGCCGTGGGACTCATCGCGGTCGGTATCGGGGCCGGGCCCGGGATGCTGCTGGGGCTGGTGAGCGGCTACGCCGGCGGCCGCACCGACGAGGCGATCATGCGGCTGGTCGACGCCGTCCAGGGATTTCCCGCGATCCTGTCGGCCCTGCTGTTCACCGCGGTCTTCTCGCCGGGGATGCCGGTCAGCATGGTCGCCATCGGGATCGCGTTCGTGCCGGCCTTCGCCCGCCTCGCGCGAGGCAGCGTGCTCGAGCTGCGGGAGCGGGAGTTCGTGGTGGCCGCCCGGGCCCTCGGCGGTGGCGATGTCCGGCTGCTGCTGCGCCACATCCTGCCGAACTCGCTGCCTCCGCTCATCGTGCAGGCGACCACCAGCTTCCCGGTCGCCATCCTGGCCGAGGCGGCCCTGGCCTATCTGGGGCTCGGCACGCAGCCCCCCTATCCCTCGTGGGGCTTGATGCTCAAGGAAGCGCAGAACTTCCTGTCGTTGAACCCGTGGTTCGCCGTGTTTCCGGGCGGCGCCATCGGCCTCACCGTGCTTGGTCTGAACTTTCTCGGCGACGGCCTGCGCGACTTGCTCGACCCGAAAACGGCCTGAGCAACCATATTTGACAATCCTGTAAAGGTACCTTTACTGTAACGCTTGGCCTCCGGCCACGCTGGCTCCGCTGGCGAAACTTCAGAGGACGGCTCGGAGAATGATACGGACATGAAGGTCTTCAACACCGCGTTCACGTTGTCGACCGAGGAGCGCTGTGAGGTCTCGGATATCACCAAGCTCATTCGCGAGGCGGTCCAGCAGTTTCCGGTGGCGAACGGCATCGCGCTGATCAACACGCTGCACACCACCTGCGCGCTCTTCATCAACGAGTTCCAGAGCGCGCTGATCGACGACCTCAAGAGTCTCATCGAGCGCCTCGTGCCCGAGCGGGCCGGCTACCGGCACGACGACCCCCGCTACTCCGACTGCGAGCGCGGCAACGCATCCTCGCACCTGCGGGCTGCGCTGCTGGGCCGCAACATCGCCGTCGGGTTCAGCAACGGCGACCTGACGCTCGGCCGGTTCCAGTCGATCATCTTCGCGGAGCTCGACGGGCCGCGAAAGCGCGAGATCGCCGTCCAGGTCATCGGCGAGTAACCCGTTCCACCACCCGCGCCCCGCTCGCGGGCGCGCCTCGGCCCCGCATCCGCGTACGACTCGCTCCTTTTCCCTTGACCGGGCGCCGCCACCTATGTTCATCTTTTGAACGAGTGACCCCGCCGAGTCTTGCGACAGGGACGGCCGGCCCGTGAACCGGCACGCCGAGCGAGAGCTGGAGATCCTCACGGCCATCGGCGAGGACCGAGCGCTCAGCCAGCGCGCGCTGTCCCGACGGCTGGGGGCGGCGCTGGGTCTCACGAACCTGCTCCTCAAGCGGCTGGCCACCAAGGGCTACATCAAGACCGTCACGTTCGCCAGCAAGCCGGCGGCCCGCAAGCGTCTGCGATACCTGCTCACCGCCAAGGGGGTCGCCGAGAAGACCCGGCTCACCTACGAGCACGTGGGCTACGCGCTCAGCCTCTACGGACGCACCCGCCAGCGTCTGCGCGAGCGGCTGACGCTCCTGCCCCAGCACGGCTTGCGGCGCATCGTGCTCTACGGGGCGGGGGAGGCCGCCGAGCTCGCCTATCTCACGCTGAGGGAGTTCGGCATCGAGCCCACGGGCGTTTTCACCGAGGCCGACGGCGTCACCTTCCTGGGACAGCCCACTCGCCCGGTGACGGCGCTGCCGGGCACGGTCTTCGACGCGATCGTGGTCGCCACGTTCGAGCGTCCGGAGCCGCACGTGGCCGAGCTGGTCCGGATCGGGATTCGCCGGGACCAGATCATCACGCTGCGCGGCGTCGACGCCGGCGGTGCGCCGCGGAGCGGCGTGTGAGGCATCGAGGGGACCTCCGCCACTTCCTCTGGCTCGTCCGCCGCTACCTCGGGCCGTACTGGTGGGCGCTCGGCCTGCTCCTGCTCTCCAGCTACCTCGCGACCGCGCTGGCGGGCCTGTTGCCGGTCCTCATGGCCCCCATCCTCGATCTGGCCCTCGGCGTGCCGGTCGGGCGTGGAGGCGACGGCGCCGGACTCAGCCTGAAGAACCTCGGCGCCGCGTTCTTCCGCTGGGTCGGCGTGACGTCGGTCGACGATCGCTTCCACACGATCCTCCTGCTGTGCGCCTTCTACGTGACGGCGGGGATCGTCAAGAGCGTGCTCGACTTCGCCAATCACCTCCTGGCCGTCTGGATCCGGGTGCGGGCGACGAGCGCGATGCGGCTGGATCTCTTCCGGCACGTGCTGAGCCTGTCGCTGCGCTTCTTCACCACGCACAAGACCGGCGAGCTCGTCTCCCAGATCGGGACCGAGGCCCACCGCGCGATCCGCGCGCTCGACGGCATCGTGCGGACGCTGCTGACGGCGCCGATCCTCGTCGCGTTCTACGGGTACCTTCTCGTCCGGACGAGCCCCCGGCTGGTCGTGGCCGCCGCCGGCGCCGCGGTCCTGCACTGGGTCGTCACCCGCGGCGTGCGGGATCCGATCCGCCGGCTGGCCGGGGTGGAGACCACGCTGGCCGCCGACCTCACGTCCCGGCTCCAGGAGGCGATCCTCAGCATCCGGGTCGTCAAGTCGTTCTGCGCCGAGCTGTTCGAGGCCAAGCGGCTGGAACGACTGCTCAACGACGGGGTGGGGGCCAGCGTCAAGTACGGCGTCTACAAGCACGTCGGCGAGCCGGCGCGGGCGGGCGTGAACTACGTCGTGGAGGCGACCATCCTGGCCCTGGCGGCCTGGGAGCTGCTGTCGGGGCGGCTGGGGGCGCCGGCGTTCTTCCTGTTCCTCTACGTCGGGCGCAGCCTGCTGGTCCAGGTCGGTCTGATCGGCGAGGCCCAGGGGCAGCTGCAGGAGACGCTGGCCGCCTCCTCGGGAGTCGTGGAGCTCCTCGCCCAGGCCCCCGAGATCAGGGACGGGACCGAGCGCATCGACGGCTTCCACGACCGCATCGTCCTCGACCGGGTCACGTTCGACTACGGCGGCGAGCGCGTCCTCGACGGCGTGACGCTCGAGATTCCCAGGGGGCGGATCGTCGCGGTGGTCGGCCCCAGCGGCGTCGGGAAGTCGACGCTGGTCGACCTGGTCCTGCGGCTCTACGATCCGGTCCAGGGCGTCGTCACCATCGACGGCCGCGACGTCCGAACCCTCCGGCAGGCGGATTACCGGCGCCTGTTCGGGGTGGTCTCGCAGGAGACGCTGCTCTTCAACGCCACCATCCGCGAGAACATCGCCTACGGACGCCCGGACATCACCGAGGCCCGGATCCGCGAGGCCGCGACCATCGCGAACGCACACGACTTCGTGGCCCAGCTCCCGCAAGGCTACGACACCGTCGTCGGCGACCGCGGCATCCGGCTGTCCGGAGGCCAGCGCCAGCGCATCGCCATCGCGCGGGCCATCGTCGATCGCCCGCCGATCCTCGTCCTGGACGAGGCGACCAGCTCGCTGGACAGCGAGTCGGAGCGGCTGGTGCAGCAGGCCATCGAGGCGGCCGTGCGCGGGACGACCTGTCTGGTGATCGCCCATCGGCTGTCGACCGTGCGCAACGCCGACCAGGTGGTCGTCATGAACCGGGGCGGCATCGAGGCGATCGGCGGCCACGCCGACCTGCTGATGGCCAACGAGACGTACCGTCAGCTGCTGGGCAGCCAGGTCGGTCAACCGTACGTCGAGGCCACGCCCCGGGTGGGATGATCGGCCGCTGGTGACGCGATGAGCACTCGGCGCGCGATGCCCGTGATTGGCCGGCTGTGGCGCTACCTGGTCGATCACCGTCCACCGTCGCTGCGGCGCCAGGACGACGAGGGCGTCGCGGCGGTGGCCCCGGGCCTCGGGTCGGCCGACCTCGACTCGGTGGAGGCGCTCGTCGCCGCGGGGCGGGGCCTGTACCTGCTGCGGGAGGGGCGGGTCCGCCGGCTGGCTCGGGGTCGCTTCTACGGCCTCGCCCGCCGCGACGACACCCACTACGCCTACTGCTCGCATCCGCGAGGCGCCCGCGGCTCGATCTACCGGTTCACCCTGGAGGGCCGGCGGCTCGGCGCGAGCCGGCGGCTGTTCTCGGGCCTGTCGCGCGGCGTCCACCAGATCGACGTCGTCGACGACCGCCTGCTGGTGTGCGATTCGTACCGCAACGAGCTGGTCGTGCTCGACCGGCACGGCCGTCTCGGACGTCGGGTGTACCCGCTGGGCCGGCTGTGCGGCGGGCGCGACTCGTCGAACTACGCGCACCTCAACTCGATCCAGGCCGTCGGAGACCGGGTGTACGTCCTGGCCCACAACGAGACGTACAAGACGGGCCGGCGCAGCGAGATCCTCGTGCTGGACCGCGAGCGGCTGACCGTGCGCGACCGCGTCCCCGACGTCGGCGGCTGCGCCCACAACATAGTGGCCCGCGACGGGCTCTTCCTGGTGTGCGACTCGCTGGGCGGGGCGCTCACCAATCACGGCCGGGCGGTCTTCAAGCCGGGGACGTTCACGCGCGGCCTGGCCGTCGACGACGACTTCGTCCTGCTGGGGGGCTCGGTGTACTCCGAGCGCGGCGTCCGGCTGGCGTCCGACGCGTTCGTGTACGTCCTCGACCGGCGCTTCGAGCACCGGGCCACACTCACCATCGAGGACGCGGGCCAGGTGCACGAGATCCGCATGCTGGGAACGGATTACGGGGTGAGCGACGGCGCCACGGCGACGCCCGTCGGAGGACGCGCGTGACGACGGCCGCCGTCATCGCGGCCCGGATGGGGTCGAGCCGCCTGCCCGGAAAGTGCCTCATGCCCGTGCTGGGCCGGCCCATGCTGGAGCGCATGCTCGAGCGCGTCCGCGGGTCCCGGCACCTCGGGGACGTCGTCATCGCGACGACCGAGCTCGCGGAGGACGACGCCCTCGAGGCGCTGGCCGCCCGGCTGGGCGTCCGCTGCTTCCGCGGCTCCGTCCACGACGTCCTCGGTCGGATCAGCGCGGCGGCGGCGTCCACCGGCGCCGGCGAGGTCGTCGAGCTCCTCGGCGACAACCCGCTCGTCCACGCCGACCTCATCGACGACGTCGTCGAGTTCTTCCGCGGTGGACGGTTCGACTACGCCGTCAGCGTGACCACCGAGCACCCGCACGCGGACCCGGCGCTGCACCGGTTCGCGATCGGCATCCGGGTGGAGGTCTTCACGCCGGCGGCCATCGCCGAGTGCGCGCGGACCGCCCGGGAGCCGCGCCACCGCGAGCACACGACCAGCTTCATGTACGAGCATCCGGACCGGTTCCGGGTCGGCTACTTCGAGGCGCGCGGGCGCTGGGCCGCGCTGCACCGGCCCCCGCTGAGCTTCGCGGTGAACTACGCGCAGAACCTCGAGCTGGTCCAGCGGATCTTCGAGCGCTGCTCCCCGGTCGCCGCCAACTTCACGCTGGCGGACGTCATCCGGACGTTCGACGCCGATCCGAGCCTGCAGCGGCTCATGGGCGCCCCGCCGGCCGGGACGGAGGGACGATGAAGCCGAAGGTCACGGTCTACGTGCCGTGCCACGACTACGGCCGCTTCCTGGCCCAGGCCGTCGACAGCGTGCTGCGGCAGAGCTGGGACGACTGGGAGCTGATCGTCGTGGACGACGGGTCGACCGACGAGACGGCCGCCATCGCCGACGGCTATCGCGCGCGGCTGGGCGACCGCCTCCGCGTGCTCCGTCACACGCCGGCCCGGGGCCTGCGGGCGTGCGCGAACCTGGCCCTGGAAGCAGCCCGCGGCGACTACGTCATGCGGCTGGACGCCGACGACTTCCTCGACGAGAGCGCCCTCCTGGTCCTGGCCACCTATCTCGATCGGCATCCGGACGTGGCGCTGGTCTACCCGAACTACACCTACGTCGACGAGCAGGGCGCCGTCCTCGGCGTCGAGCAGCGCAAGCGGATCGGCGAGGAGGTCGCGCTGCTCGACCTGCCCGCCCACGGGGCCGGCACGATGGTCCGCAAGCGCGTGCTCAAGAGCGTGGGCGGCTACAGCGAGGGCTACGACGCGCAGGACGGCTTCGAGCTATGGCTCAAGGTGATCCGGCGCTACGGCGTCGCCAACATCTCGACGCCGCTGTTCTACTACCGGCAGCACGAGGCCTCCCTGTCCCGGGACGCCGACCGGATCCTGGCGGCCCGGCAGCGCATCAAGCGGGCGCTGGTCGACCGGCACGACGGCCCGGTGAAGCCCCGCGTCGGCGTGGTCGTCCCGGCCCGGAACGCGACGGGACCGCTGCGCGGGATCGTCCTGACCCCGTTTGCCGGCCGCCCGCTGATCGAGTACACGCTGGAGGCGGCCCGGCGGGCCGGCCCCTGGGACACGGTGTTCGTGACGACCGACGACACCGAGGTCGTGGAGCACTGCCGCCGCCTGGGGGTCGCGGCGGGGCTGCGGCCGCCACACCTGTCGGAGCCGCGGGCGCGCCTGAGCGAGGTGACGGACGAGGCCATCGCCCGGCTGGAGCGCGACGAGGCCACCTACGTGGACATCGTCGTCGTCCTCAGCGTGCACTCGCCGCTGCGCCGTCCCGAGCACATCCGGAAGGCGGTCGACACGCTGCTGCTGTACGACACCGACAGCGTCGTGAGCGTGTACGAGGACTACGACCTCCACTTCGTCCACGGCCGGGACGGCCTGGAGCCGCTGAACAAGGGCATGCTCCACCGGCTGCGGCTCGAGCGGGAGGCGCTCTACGTGGACAACGGCGCGATCAGGGCCCTCTGGCGCGACGTGCTGAGCGCGTCCGACCTTTACGGCCGGCGCGTCGGCCACGTCGTCATGCCGTGGCGCGAGAGCTTCCAGATCAAGACCGCGTTCGACGCCTGGCTGATCGAAGAGATCATCACACGAGGAGACCCCGCATGCTATTCGTCGCCGAGATCGGGATGAACTACGATGGCAACATCGACCTCGCCTACGAGCTGATCCGTCAGGCCAAGCTGGCCGGCGCCGACATCGCCAAGTTCCAGTTCGGGTGGCGCGACAAGCCGGGCGAGATCAACGTCATCGACCACGAGCGGGCCGCCCGGCTCCAGAGCTGGTGCGACTACTGGGGCATCGAGATGCTGGCCTCGCTGATCACGGAGCCGGCGGTGGAGCTGGCCCACCACATCGGCATGCGACGTTACAAGATCGCCTCGCGCACGGTCGTCGACAATCCCGCCCTCTGCGAGCGCATCATCGCCGAGGGCAAGGAGACGTTCGTGTCGCTCGGCATGTGGGAGGGCAAGGAGTTCCCGTTCGGAACCCCCGGGCCCGCCAACGTCCGCTACATCTTCTGCCGGTCCAAGTACCCGACGTACCCGGCGGACCTCGTCGGCCTGCCCGAGCGCTTCGAGGCCGGCGGCTACTACGGCTACAGCGACCATCTCCACGGGACGGAGGCCTGCGTGCTGGCCGTGGCCCGGGGCGCCCGCTACATCGAGAAGCACTTCACGCTGAACCGGACCTCGTCGGTCATCCGCGACCACGTGCTCAGCGCGACGCCCGCCGAGTTCCGGCAGCTCACCGAGGTCGCCCGGCCCCTGGCCCGGCTCCTGGAGGTCGTCGACGGCCACGGTCGCGCCGTCCGTGGCCGGGCGGAGGCCGAGCTGACCCGGAGCTGAGCCGTGGACCACGGCCTGTTCAGCGCGCCCTTCGCGTTCCTGCCGGCCGAGGTGCGCGGCGAGTACGAATCGGTCATGCCGATGCGCTTTCAGGAGATCTGGGACCTCGCCGACGCGACCGCGGACCCGGAGCTCACGGCCTGGGTCGTGAACCCGGGCCAGCGCTTCGTCGTGGACGCCGACGTCCTGGCGCTCTACCCCGCGCTGCGGGTCCTGGTGACCCCGTCGACGGGGCTGAACCACATCAGCCTCCCGGCCTGCGCCAGGCGCCGGCTGCCCGTGCTGAGCCTGCTGGACGATCGCGAGGGCCTCGAGGAGATCGCGGCCAGCGCCGAGTTCACGTTCCTGCTCCTGCTGAACGCCCTGCGCCGGCTGGACGTGGCGGCTCGAGAGGTCTCGGACCGCCGCTGGCGTCACCGGGAAGACCGGCTCCGCGGCCTCGAGCTCAGCGGCAAGCTCGTCGGGCTGGTCGGGCTGGGGCGGATCGGACGGCGCCTCGCTCGCTACTGTGCGGCCTTCGGGGCCCGCGTGGTGTACCACGACCCCTACGTCACGGGGGCGGCGCTGTCCGCGCGCCCGCTCGAGGCGCTCTTCGCCGAATGCGACGTCGTGTGCGTCTGCTGCGCGCTGACTGCGGATACCGTGGGGCTGATCGGCGAGAGCGTGCTGACCCGTCTCAGACCCGGCGCCTGCCTGATCAACACCGCGCGGGGTGAGATCGTGGACGAGAAGGCGCTGCTGGCGGTACTGGCCGCCCGGCCCGACCTCCGGGTCGCGCTCGACGTGCTCCCCGGCGAGGTGACCGACACGCACCTGGCGTCACCCCTGCTGGCCTTGCACGACGAGGGGCGCATCGTGGTCACGCCCCACATCGCCGGCGCCACGGTCGAGTCCCAGACGCGGGCCGCCCGCATCGCGCTCGGTCTGCTGCGACGGCACGTGATGGCATGTCGGTCCTGATCGTCTCCGTCCGCTTCCTGCGCGAGAACCCGTGCCGGGAGCTCACGGTGCGCGACGCCCTGAGGGCCCGGGGGGTCGACGCGGACGTCGCCACGGTGGGCCGCGGGCTGAGCGGGCTCGGCTACGCCCCGTCCGATCTGGCCGCCCATCCGGCGCTGGCCGAGGGGCCCCACGTCGCGAGCCTGCGCGACTTCTGGCGCGCCGTGCTGCCCTATCGCGCGGTGCTGCTCGATTCCTGGAAGTCGAGCATCCCGCTCGCCGAGATCGCCCGCATCGCCGGCCTCACCGTCTTCGACCACGACGGCGGGGGAGGATTCGATCATTACCCCCTCGACAGCGACGTCTCCTTCTTCAAGGGCCCGGCTGCCCTGCGCGTCTTCCATCACTGGGCGACCCCGGCCTGGTCGCCGACGCCGGTCGCGGTGCGGAGCCGGGAGACAATCATCACCGGCGGCATCCTGCACGAGCGCTGGAGGCCGGAGCCCGTGGCCGAGCGGAGCGCGTTTCTCCGTCGACTGGGTCTCGATGCCGACCGGCGCACCGTCCTGTTCTTCCCCAAGGGCGTCCGGATCTTCGAGGACAAGCTGAACGGGTGGTTCAAGGAGGGCGGAGCGGCGGCCAACGACTGGTACCTGCGCGCGACCGATCGCATCGTGACGGCGGTGGCCTCGGCGGGGTTCAACCTGGTCGTCAAGCTGCACCCCTCCGCCTACGCCTCGTACCGGACCCAGGCCGCCCACGAGTATCGCTTCTGGACACGGTACCCGGACCTGGCCGTGCTCGCCCCCGAGGACACCTACGCGGCGTACGCGCACACCGACGTCGGGCTCAGCATCGTCAGCCACGCGGTGCTCGACGTCGCCTATCATCTGCGCCCGTTCGTCTACGTGGACTCGGCCGACGCTCCCATGCCGGCGAAGCTGACGTACTGGACGACGCCGGGGCTGTGCACCCTGCCGGTGGGGCCGTCGACGGGGTGGGACCGGCCGCCCGCTCGACATCCCAACCCGTACTTCGCGTCGTGGGTCGGCGGCTACTGCTCGAGCGGCGATCTCGGCGCCACCCTGATCGAGGGCCGGTATCGCGACGAGGATGCCGGGCACTACCGGGCCTTCAACCGGGAGTTCTGGTCCGGCGCCGACGGCCGGGCGGGCGAGCGCATCGCCGACGAGATCGTCGCGCGCCTGCGCTCGGGCGGGCCCGGGGGCCGCTGGCCGCGGCGGGCGCCTCTCGGGTGGCTCCTGAGTCACGGCCCGGTGCGGCGATCCCTGCGCCGGCTCGTCGGCCCGGCGCCCGGCCCGCGGCATGGCGCCTGACGACGTCGCCCATCAGGATTCGATCGACGGCGCGGCGACGCGGCGGTGGACCGCGCTGCGCCTGGACGACGTGGGGGCGGCGAGCAAGCGCCACGAGATCTACGGCCGCACCCGCCTCGGCCCCGTGCGGTTTCCGGGCAACTGGCTCTTCCTGAAGTACCTGCCGGGCATCAAGCGCTGGGGACCGTATCGCGAGCTGCGCGCCCGGGAATGGGAGCGCCTGCTGGCGCTGCTGGACCGGGCCGGCTCCCGGATGACCGTGGCGATCACGGCGGGCTGGGTGGAGTGGGACGGGCGGATCGTGCCGTTTCCCGTGAAGTTCCCGGACGAGGCGGCCGCGATCCGGGAGGGCGTCGTCGCCGGGCTGCTGGAGGTCGCCAATCACGGCTACACGCACTGCGTGCTGGCGCAAATGGCGTTCCGGCCCCGCGCCTTCGCGAGCAATCGCGCCGGCCACCGGGAGTTCCTCGACAGCGTGCCGGAGAGCGAGCAGCGCGAGCACCTGGCGCGCTCGCAGGGCATCCTGCAGGACGCCTTCGCCACCGAGATCGTGACGTTCGTGCCGCCCGGCAACGCCCTGACGCGCGCGACCGCGGCGATGGCCGTCGAGCACGGCCTCCGGTTCCTGTCGTGCCGCAGGGCCGCCGCGCTGGGGCCCGTGGCCGGCCTCACGGTCGTGGACGGCGACCGCGTGGTCGACCTGCACGATCGGGACATCGTCGTGGGAGGGGTGCGGGCGCTGGCCCGCGTCCTCGCCCGCCGGCCTGCCGGCGGCTTCGGGACCGTGCGCGAGGTCGGAGCGCGGCTGGCGTGAGGGTGTCGTCTGCGCCCGCCTGAGCGCCGCTCGAGGATGCGAGGTCTCGACGCCCCATGATCGAGCTCGGCACGACGTACCGCCGCCGGCTTCTCGACGCGGATCTCGCGCGCGTGACCGCCGGGCTGGGCGGCCGCGTGCTCGACGTCGGCGGTCGACGGAGGGCGCGCGGTCACTTCCGTCTGCCGTCCGGCGTGGCGGCGACACGCGTGAACCTGGACCCCGGCGCCGGCCCCGACGTCGTCGCCGACGCCCAGGCCCTGCCGGTGCGTTCGGAGTCGGCGGACTGGGTCATGTGCGTCGAGACGCTCGAGTACGTCGAGGCGCCCGATCGGGCCGCGTCCGAGCTGGTCCGGGTGTTGCGACCGGGCGGCCGCGCGGTCGTGTCGGTGCCGTTCCTGCATCGCGCGGATGCCCCCACTGACCGGCACCGATTCACGGAGACGCGGCTGCGCGAGCTGCTGGACAAGGCGGGGTTCGTCGTCGTCGAGATCAGGGCCCAGGGACGGTTCTTCACGACGCTGGCCAACATGCTGCGCCAGGCGACGGCCGCCGTGCGCTCGCGGCCGCTGCGCTGGGCCCTCGCCGCGGGCACGGTCCCGCTGGGGGCGACGCTTCTGTGGCTCGACCGCCTGGGCGCGGTCGGCAGGTCGCGCTTTCTCGGCAGCTTCACGACGGGCTTCCTGGCGCTCGCCAGGAAGCCGGCCGGCCGCCGACCTTGACTCCGGGCTCCAGGTCGGCGACATATAGCCAGCGTGGCTCGGCGATGAGCGATGACACCGACCGCGACCATCTCGCCGGGGATGCCGCCGACCGCGAGGCCGGCGCCGGTGTCGCCCGCTGCGGGAGGACGCGCTGAGAGTCTGCACGCCCCACTGCGGCGTCGCACCGGAGACGACGTCCGGCGGGGAGACCTACGAGCGCGAGCTCCTCGTGCGCCTCGGCCGCCGCGGCGTCCACCTGGACGTCATCCTCGCCCGTGGCCGGCGCCATCCCGACGACGTCCCGAACTGGAGGGTGCACCGCTTCGACATCGGCCGGGGCCTGCGCTGGTGGGTGGCGCCGGGGGTCGTGCCGCGAGCGATCAAGCGCGTCTGGGACGCGCGGCCGTTCGACCTGCTGCGGGTGCACTCGCTGCGCTTCATCGGACCCTCGGCCCTGTGGGCGCGGCGTCGCTTCGGCCTCGACGTCCCGGTCGTCGCCCACCACCATCACCTCGATCCGAGCCCGCTCAACCGGCTGATCGAGCGGCGCGTCGTCGACGCGGTCGACCGGCTGATCGTCGGCAGCGAGTTCGCGCGCGAGCAGCTGCGCGAGGAGCTCGGCGCCCGCACCGACCACGTGGCCGTCGTCCCCTACGGCGTGGACGAGCGGTTCGCGCCGGGCCCGCGGCGGCCGGACCTGGCCGCGCGCCACGGCGTAGGGCCGGGCCCGGTCGTGCTCTTCCTCGGCGGCCTCAAGCCCCGGAAGAACCTGCCGCTGCTGCTGGACATCTGGGCCCGGGTTGCCCCCTCGACGCCCGGGGCTCGCCTGCTGATCGCCGGCGGCGGGCCGCTGCGCGTGGCGCTGGAGCGGCGCGCCCGTGACCTCGGCCTCGGCGACCGCGTCGGCTTCGTCGGGTACGTGCCGGAAGCGGAGAAGGTCGACCACTTCAACCTCGCCGACGTCTTCCTGTTCCCCTCGGCGATGGAGGGGTTCGGCCTCGCGGTCGGCGAGGCGATGTCGTGCGGGCTGGCCGTCGTCGCGTCGAACCGGGGCTCCATTCCCGAGCTCCTGGTCGACGGAGAAGGAGGGTTGCTCTGCGATCCGCGCGCTCCCCAGCAGTTCGCCGACGGCCTGCGCCGCCTGCTGGGAGATGCCAACCGTCGCCGCGCCATGGGAGCGGCCAACCGGGCCCGCATCCAGGCGCGCTTCCGATGGGAGCGCTGCGTGGCGGACACCGAGGCGCTCTACGAGGAGACGCTGACCGCCTGGCGTCGGCGGGCCGCGTGAGGATCGCGCTCGTGAACGAGTACTTTCCGCCGCACGCCCCGGGCGGCGCCGAGTGGAGCGTCGAGGCGCTGGCCCGCGCGCTCGCCGGCCGGGGCCACGGTGTCGTCGTCATCACGCCGAACTGGGGCGCCGCTCCCGTGGAGGAGCGGCACGGGTTCCGCGTGCGGCGCTTCCCGTTCCCGGTCAAGCGGCCGCCTGGCCGGACGCCGGCGCCGGCCAAGGTCCTGGCCAACCCGCTCTTCTACCTCTACGCCGGGCTGCAGGTGGCCAGGCTCGCCCGGCTGGAACGGGTCGACGTCCTGCACGTGCAGAACAAGCACATGCTCGTACCCGGTGTCCTGGCCCGCGTGCTCACCGGGCGACCGGTGCTGTTCACCATCCGGGACGCGAGCCTCATCGACGCGGCGCCCGTCTGCCTGCATCACCACGACCGCCGGCCGCCGGACTGCGGCGTGCGCAAGCTGTGGAGCGAGTGCTCGCTGGAGTACTTCGAGCAGTACATGCGCGGCCGCCGCGGCCGCCTGCGCACGCGCCTGGCGTTCCTGCACGGCTGGCTCGACGCCTGCTTCAAGCAGCGCTTCCTCGGCCGGGTGAACGCGGTGATCGGGGTCAGCGACGGCATCCTGGGCGTCTACCGGCGCTCGGGGCTGCTGACCGACGCACGCCAGGTGGTCACCATCCCCACCATCCCGCCCGTCGGGGTGCCGTCGAGCGCCGCCGATGGCGCGGCGGTGCGCGCGCGCTACCGTCTCGGAGGGCGTGTCGTCCTCTACGTCGGGAAGCTGTCGCGCGGCAAGGGCGTCATCGACCTGCTCGAGGCCGCCGCCCGGCTGCATGTCCAGCATCCCGAGGCGACGCTGGTGCTGGCCGGTGACGGCGAGGTTCCCGCGCCGGCGGCCTGGGTCAAGCACCTCGGGCCGCTGCCCAATGCCGACGTGCTGGCACTCTACGCCGGCGCCGACGTCGTGGTGGTGCCCTCGGTGATTCCCGAGGCGCTGAGCCGGGTCGTGCTCGAGGCGATGTCGGCCGGCCGGCCCGTGGTCGCGACCGCGGTGGGCGGCACGCCCGAGCTGATCGAGGACGGCGAGTCGGGACTCCTCGTGCCACGGCACGATCCGGCGGCGCTCGCGGGCGCCCTCGCGCGCCTGCTCGAGAATCGGGCTCTGGCCGAGCGGCTCGGCGCCGCCGCCCGACGCCGCGCCGAGACGCGCTTCGCCCCTGAGGACAGCGTCGACCGACTGCTCGCGCTCTACGCGGCGGTGCAGGCGGCGTGAGCCCCGACACGAGGCCCGGGGGCGCGCGCTGGACGGGCCGGCTGGGCCGGGTCGCCTCCGTGCTCGCTCGATACATCCGGGACGAGGGATGGGTCTCGACCCTGCGCTTAACGCGCAATGCCGCCGTCTTCAACCTGAGCGGCCTCGTCGGCCGCCGGTACGTTCGCCGGCGGGTTCACGGCAACTGGATGTACCTGAGGGCCCGCGACCGCGGTGTGTCGCGCGCCCTCGCGGTCTTCGGCACGCGGGAGGCGCTGGAGACCGAGATCTTCCGGCGCGAGGTGAAGCCGGGCATGACGTTCGTGGACCTCGGCGCCAACATCGGGTACTACACGCTCCTGGCCGCGTCGATCGTGGGGCCGGCCGGCAAGATCTACGCGATCGAACCCTTCCCCGACAACTTCGCGCTGCTGCGGCGGAACGTCGAGGCCAACGGGTACGGTGCGATCGTCGAGGCGTTCCGGGGCGCCATCTCGGACAGCGTGGGAACCGCCAGGCTGTACCTGGGCCGGGCGGCCAACCTGCACAGCCTCCTGCCCCAGGAGTCGACACCCCAGGGCGCCCAGGCCTTCGTCGAGGTCGAGACCACCACGCTGGATGCCTTCCTGGTCGGCAAGCGGTCCATCGACTTCCTCCGCATGGACATCGAGGGGGGCGAGTGCCAGGTCTTCGACGGCATGACCGAGACCTTGAAGCAGCCGTCCCGCCCCGCGATCTTCTTCGAGGTGCACCCCGACGGGCCGATCGATCCCGATCCGCGATACACGGCGCGGCTCGAGCGCCTGCTGGGCGCGGGCTACCGGTGTCGATACGCCATCGCGTCCTTTCACCCGACCTCGCTGGAGCGGTACCGGCAGCTGGGGTACCAGCCGACGACGATCGCCCGGAACGGGCAGGCCGTCTTCGAGAACATCAGGGCCGACCACGTCCTGGCCATCGCGGCCCGGCGACCCAAGGTGACCCGCGCGCTGCTCCTGGCGCCGGGCGGCGCCTAGCGCGTCGCCGATGACCGAGTCGTTCCGGCTCGTGGACCAGGGCGACAGGCGCGTGCTCGAGGTGGCGGGCGGCGCCTACACGACCCGCTACAGCGCGCGGGTCGTGAACCTGCTGATCGCCCGCAAGGGCGCGCGCCGCGCGCCGCCCTACTTCGAGTTCAAGGAGACACGTGGCCGGCGCTTCCTCGCCCCGCTCGTGGCGTATCTGCAGGCCCAGGGCCTGACCGGGCTACGGGTCCTCGAGGTGGGGTGCTCGTTCGGTCACATGACCGAGTACCTCGCCGAGCAGCCCCTCGTCGCCGCGCTGACGACGTTCGACACCGACGCGGCCTTCGTCGAGATCACGCGCCTCAAGGTCGACGAGCTCCGCCTCGACGTCGTCCGCGAGGTCCGCCACCTCGACCAGGAGGCCACGCGGCGGTTGCCATGGGCCGACGCCGCGTTCGATCTCGTCCTGGCGATCGGAGTGGTCGAGCATCTGCCGGTCCGGGCGCGGCGCCATCAGGTGGACGAGTACTATCGCGTGCTCGCTCCCGGTGGACACATCGCGGTCCTCGACACGCCGAACCGGTGGTTCCCGCTGGAGACCCACTCGGTCGGCCTGCCGCTGGTGCAGTGGCTGCCGCCCCCGCTGGCCTGGCGCTACGCGCGGCTCTGTCGCCCGCGCCGCTACGGGGCGGTCGGGCTCGACGAGTTCGTGGCCGACGGAACCGGCTGGCGTAACGCGACGTTCGCCGAGTGCCTGCCCTCCGGTGGCATGGCCGGGCTCGTCGACGTGACCGAGGCGGCCGGGTTCGGCTTTCGCTTCTTTCGCGACACCGCGCGCTCGCGGACGCGGCGGGCCGTCCTGCCGGTGTTCGCGGTCGCGGCCCGCGCGCTCCAGGCCATGGGGCGCCCACCGTCCCTGGCCCTGCCGTACCTGAACCTCGTGTTCCGCAAGCCGGCGTGATCCTGGGCCTCCTGCCGGCGCTCGGCGGCGGGATCCGCGAGCTCGCGCGAACCGGGCAGGCCGCCCGTCTCCTCGACGGCTACATGGCCCGCTACGTTCACGACTTCGATCGCGTGCGCTACTTCAGCTATCTCACCGAGTCGCTGGGAGACTTCACGTACGACCCGGCCCTGCTCGCGCGCGTCGACGTGGTGGCGCCGGACCGGCCGCTGAGCCGTGGATGGCGGGCGGCGACGCTGCCGTGGACGGAGGGTCCGGCGCTGAGGTCGTGCGCGGTGCTGCGGGTGTTCCAGATCACCGGCGCCGTGCCGGCCATCGTGGCCGGAGCGAGATACGGCGTGCCGTACGTGACGACCTACGGGTTCTCCTACGCTCAGCTCTCGCAGCCGGGGCCGCGCCGGCTCCTCAAGGCGATCGTCGAGCGCGTGGGGCTGCGCCGCGCCGCCGCCGTCATCGCCACGACCGAGTCGCTCCGCGCGCGCGCCGCCCGCCTCGCCCGCGAGGTGCACCTCGTCCCCAACGGCGTCGACACCCGACGCTTCGCTCCCCGCCCCGCAGCCACCCGGCGGGGCCGACCGGCCTGCATCCTCTACGTCGGCCGGTTCGCTCCCGAGAAGAACGTGCAGACGCTGGTGGCGGCGACCGCGAGGCTCGCTCGCTGGCTTCCCGCGCGGCTCGTCCTCGTCGGGGCCGGCCCGCTGGAGCCGACATTGCGCGAGCAGGCGCGAGCGGCCGGGGTCGACGTCGAGTTCCCGGGCGTGGTGCCCCAGGAGCGGCTCCCGCCCTACTACACGGCCGCCGACGCCTTCGTGCTGGCCTCCTTCACGGAGGGCCATCCCAAGGTGCTGCTGGAAGCGATGGCGGCCGGAGTGCCCTGCGTGGCGTCGGACTGCGAGGGCAACCGCTCGCTGGTCACGGAGGGCGCGACCGGGTTGCTCTTCGACCCGCGCCGCGCCGACGAGCTGGCCGACCGGCTGGCCAGCGTGCTCACGGACGTTCCGCTCGCCGAGCAGCTCGCCCGGGCCGGACGGGCCCTGGTCGTCGCGCGCTACGACCTCGGCACACTGGTGGGTACGGAGGTCGCCCTGCTCCGGAAGATCGCCGCCGCGTGACGCAGCCAGGCGGTCGACCGCGCGCGGTCGCTCACGCGCCCGCCGTGTCCGTCCTCATGTCGGTCCACGACGGCGCGCCGCTCGTCTCCGAGGCCGTCGCCAGCGTGCTGGCCCAGACCGACCCGGACCTGGAGCTGCTCGTGGTGGACGACGGGTCCACCGACGACACGCCGGCGCGCCTGGCCGCCGTGGACGATCCCCGGCTGCGCCTGTACCGCCAGCCGCGGACGGGGCTCACGCGTGCGCTGAACCGGCTGCTCGGACTCGCGCGGGCGGACCTGATCGCGCGTCTGGACGCCGACGACCTGGCGCTGCCGGAGCGCCTGGCCCGCCAGCGGGCCTTCATGGCCCTCCATCCCGAAGTCGGCCTGCTCGGCACCGCTGCCCGCGAGGACGACCTGACCGGAAGGCCGCTGGGGGTCGTCCGCCCTCCGGTGGACGACGCCGGGCTGCGCCGCGCGCTGATCCGCGCCAATCCGTTCGTGCACTCCTCGGTGATGGCCCGCCGCGAGCTGCTCGCGCGGGCCGGGGGGTACGACGAGACGCTCGGCGTCGCCCAGGACTACGACCTCTGGATGCGGCTGGTCCGGCTGACGCGGCTGGCCAGCCTGGACGAGATCCTCGTGGTCCGCCGGCTGGGGCCGCGCCGGATATCGGTCGCGCGGGAGGAGGACCGGCTGCGCGCCGAGGCCCGGGTGCGCTGGCGCGCGGTGCGCAGCGGCGCGTATCCGCCGTGGTGCGCGATCTACGCCCTGCGTCCGGCGCTGGCCCTGGCGCTGCCGCGGCCGCTGCGCCGCGCCGTGCGGGCGGCGAGGGCAGGGGCTCGCTCATGAGAGCGCCGGGGCCGATCCTGCAGCTGATCGTGTCGACGCGGGCCGGCGGCGGCCCCCAGCACGTGCTGGCGGTCGCGCTCGGGCTGCGGCGGCGGGGCTGGCGCTTCGTCGTGGCCGGCCCCGCGGACGGCCCCATGACCGAGCAGTTCCGCGCGGCCGGCATCGAGCCGGTCCCGCTGCGTACCGATCGCCTGCGGCCGCTCACACTCCTGCGGCTCGTGCGGCTGATCCGCGCGCGCCGGATCGGTCTCGTCCACTCGCACGGCAAGGGCGCCGGGCTGTACGGTCGGCTCGCCGCGCGGCTGGTCGGTGTGCCGGCGGTGCACACGTTTCACGGGCTGCACTACGAGGGCTATCCGGGCCCCGCCCGCGCGCTCTACCTGGCGCTGGAGCGGCGTCTGGCCCGGATCACGCGCGTGATCGTCAACGTCTCGCGCGCGCAGGAAGAGGAGGGCCTCCGGCTGGGACTGTTCGCGGCGAGTCAGAGCCGCGCGATCCTCAACGGCGTCGATGTGGCGCGGCTCGCGACCGACGCGCTGGGACGGCGCGAGGCCCGGGCGGCGCTCGGTCTCGATCCCGAGCTGGCCGTGGTGGGCTGCGCGGCCCGGTTCGACGCGGTCAAGCGCCTCGACCTGCTGGTGCGCGCCGCGGCCCTGGCTCCGGGCTTCACGCTGGCGCTGATCGGGGACGGCCCCGAGGCGCCGCGTCTGCGGCGGCTCGCCGCCGACCTGGGCATGGCGCGCCGCGTGCGGATGGCCGGGGAGGTGACGGAGGCCGCTCGCCTGCTGCCGGCGTTCGACGTGTTCGCGTCGTCCTCGCGCAAGGAGGGCCTCCCCCTGGCCGTGGTCGAGGCGATGGCCCTCGGCCTCGCCGTGGTCGCCAGCGACATTCCTGCCCATCGCGAGGTCCTCGGCGAGCCCTGCGACGGGCTCGTGCCGGGCACGCCCGAGGCCTTCGCGGCGCGCCTGTCGTCGCTCCTGGCCGACGGCGCGCTTCGCGCGCGGCTCGGCGCGGAGAACCGCACGCGCGCCCGCAGCGAGTTCGACGTCCGCCACATGCTGCTGGGGCTGGAGGCGGTCTACGAGGAGGCGCTGGCGCTGTAGTACCATGATCCGCGATGCGGCTGAGGGCCACGGGGATCGCCAGGTTCCCGCGAGACGTGTCGGTCGAGGTGCCGGGTCACCTCCTGCGGTATTGGCGACGGCGCATTCCCGGGTCGCCGCCCTGAGCGTGGCCGGCCGCCGGAGGCAGGCGGCGGCCGCTCCGCGCGTCGCGCTCGTCCACGACTGGCTCACCGGCATGCGGGGCGGTGAGCGGTGCCTGGAGGCGTTCTGCGAGCTCTTTCCCGACGCGCCGCTGTTCACGCTGCTGCACGTCCCCGGCAGCGTGAGCCCCACGATCGAGCGCCGCCGCATCGTGACCTCGTTCGTGCAGCGCCTGCCGGCGGCGGCCACGCGGTATCGTCACTACCTGCCGCTGTTCCCGGCGGCCGTCCGCAGCCTGTCGCTGGCGGGCCACGATCTGGTGATCTCCCTGAGTCACTGCGTGGCCAAGGGGGTGCGCGTCCCCCCCGGGGCGCTGCACCTGTGCTACTGCTTCACGCCGATGCGCTACGTGTGGGACCTCGAGGCCGACTACGCGCGCGACGCGGGCTGGCTGACCCGACTGGCCCTGCCGCCGGTCGCGGCCGCGCTGCGCCGGTGGGACCGGCGCACCGACGGGGTCGACGAGTTCGCGGCGATCTCGCGGCACATCGCCGAGCGCATCGATCGCGTGTACGGTCGTCCGTCGACGGTCATTCACCCTCCGGTCGACGTCGAGCGCTTTCGTGTCGCCGACACGATCGAGGACTATTATCTCGTCGTGTCCGCGCTGGTGCCCTACAAGCGGGTCGACCTCGCGGTCGCCGCGGCCGGCCGGCTGGACCGTCGGCTGCTGGTGGTCGGCGCCGGTCCGGAGGAGGCGCGCCTGCGAGGGCTGGCCGGGCCCGGCGTGAGGTTTCTCGGCTGGCGTCCCGACGCCGAGGTGGCCGAGCTGTACGCGCGCTGCCGCGCGCTGCTGTTCCCCTCGGTCGAGGACTACGGGATCGTGCCGCTGGAGGCGGCGGCGGCCGGCCGGCCGACCATCGCGCTGGCTCGGGGCGGAGCCCTGGAGACGATGGTCGGCCTGGACGCTGCCCCCGAGCCCCCGACGGCCGTCTTCTTCGCCGAGCCGACGGTGGAGGCCCTCGCGGCCGCGATGCGCACCTTCGAGGCGGCCGCCTCGCGGTTCGATCCGCGCGCGCTGCGGGCGCGGGCCGCCCGGTTCGATCGGCCGCGCTTCCTGCGACGGGTCCGCGAGTACGTCGACGAGCGGTGGAGCGCCTTCGTGGCGCGGCGGGCATGCTGAAGGCGCACTCGCGGCTGTTCGAGCACCTGGCGCTGCTCACCGACCTGCTGCTGATCGCCGCCTGCTGGCTCGGCGCCTATGCCGTCCGCTTCGGCCTGCTCGGCCGCGGCGATATCCCGCCGTTCTCGGACTACGCCCTGCAGCTGCTGCCGATCCTCGTCGTGTGGGCGATCGCCTACAAGGCCTTCGATCTCTACCGGCCGAACCGCCTCGGCTCGCACCTGTCGGAGTGGTTCGACATCGCCAAGGCCTCCACGCTGGGCGTGCTCGTCCTGGTGGCCGTCATGACGTTCCTGTTCCACGGCTACGAGTACTCGCGAGCGGTGATCCTGATGTTCTGGGGCGCCTCGATCGTGACCGCGAGCCTGTCGCGGGCGGCGTTCCGGGAGGCGCTGCGGGTGTCGCGCCGCCGCGGCTACAACCAGCGCTACGCGGTCGTGGTGGGCGGCGGCGAGCCGGCCGCCGAGGTCCTGCGCGTCCTGGAGCGGCGCCGGGACACCGGGATCCAGGTGCTGGGCCTGCTCACCGACAAGGAGGACGGCGAGCCCGGCACGCTCCAGCGGCTCGGTGGGATCGACGAGATCCGGACGGTGCTGACCTCTCACCAGGTCGACATCGTCATCATCGCGCTGCCGCACAGCGACTACCCGAGGCTGACCGCCGTCCTGCACGAGATCGGCGACGAGCCGGTGGCGATCCACTTCGTGCCCGACCTGTTCAGCCTGGCCTCGCTGCGCGGGGGGGTGGAGGAGTTCGAGTCGATCGCCTTCATCCACCTGCGCGAGTCGCCCCTGTACGGCTGGAACCGGGTGCTGAAGCGCGGGTTCGACCTGGGCTTCGGCACCGCCGCGCTGGTGGCCGCGCTGCTGCCCATGGGAGCGATCGCGCTCGTCGTGTGGATGACCTCCGGATGGCCGGTGCTGTACCGGCAGGAGCGGATGGGCCTGGACGGACGCCGCTTCCGCATGCTGAAGTTCCGCACGATGCGGCCCGACGCCGAGGCCGAGTCCGGCCCCCGCTGGGCGGTGCCCGGCGATCGTCGGCGCACACGGCTGGGCGCCTTCCTGCGCGCGTGGAGCCTGGACGAGCTGCCCCAGCTCTTCAACGTCCTGCGCGGCGAGATGAGCCTGGTGGGACCGCGGCCGGAGCGGCCGAGCTTCGTCGAGGAGTTCCGGCGGCGTGTCCCCGGTTACATGCTGCGCCACAAGATGAAGGCCGGGATCACGGGCTGGGCCCAGATCAACGGCTGGCGCGGCAACACGTCGATCGAGAAGCGCATCGAGTACGACCTGGAGTACATCGCCCGCTGGTCGCTCGCCTTCGACCTGTCCATCCTGCTCCGCACGCTGTGGCTCGGGTTCCGCAACCGCAACGCCTACTGATGCGCTCGGGACCCATCGCCGCGGAGGCGCCGCACGCCGCGGAGTGGCTACGGCCCGCGCGCACGGCGCTGCTGGTGGCCCTGGTGATCGGCCTCGCCGCGTCGATCACGCTCAGCCAGCTCGCCCTGGCCGCGCTGGCCGCCTGGCTGGTGCTCGCGCGCCTGACGGGCCGCCTGCCCGCGGTGCAGATGCCGCTGCTGGGGCCGCTGGCCGTGTTCGCCGCCTGGAGCGTGCTGGCGGCGCTCGGCTCGGCGCGGCCTCTCGACAGCATCATGGCCTGCAAGCATCTGCTGAACCTCGGCGCCGTGATCGTGCTCGTCAACGCGCTGTCCGACGCGACGCTGGCGCGCCGCTTCGCGACGTGGCTGGTGGTGGCGCTGACGGTCACGGCCGTCCTCGGGCTGATCCAGGTGGCGGCCTGTCCCGGTCCCGACGCCACCGCGCACGCCGGCGCGCTCGTCGGCCGCTTTCTGCGCAAGTGCGCCCGCGCCCGCGGGCCTTACAGCATCTACATGACGCTGGCCGGGGTCCTGGCCATCGCGCTGACCTTGACGCTGCCGTGGCTGGCTCGCCTCCGCGGCCGCGTCCGGTGGCTGGCCCCGGCCTGGACCCTGATGGGCGCCAGCCTGGCCCTGACGTACGTGCGAGGCGCCTGGCTGGGTTTCGCGGCGGGCGCGCTGGTGACCGTCGCCGGGCTGGGGCGGCGCGGGCTCGTCCTGGCCGCCGCGCTCGCGCTGCTGGTGACCGCCCTCCTGGCCGGCTTGCCCGGCGTCGGCGCGCGGCTGCGGACCATCGGCGACGCCGCCGACGACACCACGCGGGATCGGCTGGCGATGCTCGAGGCCGGCCGTCGGCTCGTCGCCGAGCATCCGCTCCTCGGCATCGGCCCCGGGCAGGTCAAGCACGTCTATCCGCGCGTGGCGCCGCCGGAGGCCTTGCGACGCGCCACCAGCCACCTGCACAACACGCCCCTGCAGATCGCGGTCGAGCGCGGTCTCCCCGGCCTGGCCGCTTGGCTGTGGATCTTCGCGGCCTTCCTCGCCCGGGGAGCCGTCCTGCGCCGCCGGCTGCCGGCGTCGGCCGCGGACGACCGCGCGCTGCTGCTCGGCGCGCTGGCCGCCGTGGTCACCTTCCTCGTGGGCGGCGTCTTCGAGTACAACTTCGGCGACACCGAGGTTCTGCTCGTGGCGCTCGCCGTCATGGCGCTGCCCTTCGCGCTGGCGCGGCGGGGCGAGCCCGCGCAGGCGGACACGTGAGGCGCCGCCCCCGCTGGGCCGCCGTTCGCGCGCTGGTGACGGACGTGGACGGCGTGCTGACCGACGGCGGCCTCTACTACGCCGAGAACGGCGACGAGCTCAAGCGCTTCGACGTGCGCGACGGGCAGGGACTGGTGCTGCTGCGCGAGGCCGGGGTGCTGACGGCGATCGTGACCCGGAAGCGGACCACGATCGTCGTGCGGCGCGCGCGTGACCTGGGGATCGCCGAGGTGCACCAGGACGCCCGCGACAAGGCGGCCGTCCTGGCCGACCTGATGACCCGCCACCGCCTGACCGCCGCCGCCGTCTGCTACGTGGGCGACGACGTCGGCGACCTGTCGGCCATGCGCGCCGCCGGGCTGCCGGTCGCCGTCGCCGACGCGGTGCCGGCCGTGCGCCGCGCCGCCACGTACGTGACCCGCGCGCGCGCCGGCCACGGCGCCATCCGCGAGGTGTGCGACCTGATCCTGGCCGCCCGGCGTCAGCCCCGCCGGCCGCCCGACACCGGTCAGTAGGCGGGGACGGGCTCCGTCGTCGCCCGGACCAGCGCGAAGTACTCCTTGAACCGCTCGACGTCGTCCGTGGACACCATGTCCGACACGAGGAAGCACGCGACGTCGCCGTGCTTCCACACCAGGGTCGCGAAGCCGTTGTCGCGCAGGAGGGCGGGGCGCCAGCGCCCGATCTGCACCCGGGCCGGATCGGGGATCGTCAGCGCGGCGGCGGCGGGCAGCGCGATGTACGTGAGCATGTGACCGTCGACGTCGCGATAGTGGATGGCCACCCCGCGCTGCCGCTCCAGGTACACCGGCTCGGCGGCCACGAACTCCAGGCGCTCGTCGCCCGCGAACACCTTCGGCAGCGCGATGCCGGATTCCTGCGTCAGCCACGGCAGGGCCGTCGGCAGGATCTCGCCGTGGCGCGCGCCCCACATCAGGGCGCGGGCGTGCTCGCTCACGACCGCGCGGACGTAGCGCTGCACCGGGTCGGCGGGCACGATGCGCGGCAGCACCGGCAGGACGAGCAGGACCAGCACCAGCGTGCTGGCGACGGCGCCGAGCAGCGGCGCCAGCCAGGCCGGCCGTCGCGACGCCGACGGCGTGGCCGCCTCCACGATCGCCACGCGCAGCCGGGCCGGCGCCGCGTAGCGGGGCAGGTCGCCGGCCAGCCGGCGGCCCAGCGCGTCGTCCGAGGACTCGTCGAATCGGTCGCTCATCTCGTCTCGTAGTCGCGGAGCAGGCCGCGCAGCCGCTCCTTGGCGCGAAAGATCCGCGACTTCACCGTGCCGACCGGGCAGGCCATGACCCGGGCCACCTCCTCCAGCGGAAGCCCTTCCACCTCGGCGAGCAGCAGCACCGTCCGGAACTCCTCGGGAAGACGGCGCATGGCCCGCTCCAGGTCGGTGTGGGCGTCCATCGCGATCCCGTCGTCGTCCGGGGAGTGGTGGAACATCGGGACGTCCCACTCGGGGACACCGTCCTCCGCGACCGGCGATTCGCGCTCGCGGACCCGATAGAACGTCAGGAACGTGTTTCTCAGGATCTGGAACAACCAGGCCCGGAGGTGGGTTCCCGGCTGGAAGCGGTGGGAGAACCGGAAGGCCCGCAGGTACGTCTCCTGCACGAGGTCGTCGGCGTCCGGAGGCCGCTTGGTCAGGTACATCGCGAAGTTGTAGAGCGCGTCGAGATGAGCCAGGGCCTGGCGCTGGAAGTCGAGGTCGACCATCGCTCAGCCCTCGAGCCAGCGCTCGGGAAAGGCGCCGCGCCGCACGTCGTGCTCGTCGGCCAGCTCGTCGAGCAGCTCGCGCACCGGTCGATAGAGCGTGGGGTGGTGGAGGTCCGGCGCGATGTCGGCCAGGGGCCGCAGGACGAACGCGCGCTCGGCGGCGAGCAGGTGAGGGATGTGCAGGTCGTCGGGCGTGCTGATGACCTGGTCGTCGTAGAACAGGATGTCGATGTCGACCGTGCGCGGCGCGAACCGCCGCGCCTCCGGCGTCAGCTCCGGCGCCCGGGTCCGGCCGAGCGCGCTCTCGACGTCCTGCACGCGCTCCAGCACCGCCCGCGGCGGCAGCGTGGTCTCAATCGCCACCACGCAGTTGAGGTACCAGGACCGCTCGCTCTCGGTGTGGCCGGGCTCCTCCTCCCACGGCTCCGACTCGTACAGCGGCGACGCCGCGACCAGCGTGAGATCGGCGGCCCGCAGGCCCGCGACCGCCGCCCGCAGCAGGGCCAACCGGTCGCCCAGGTTGGAGCCGAGCGAGAGGTAGACCTGGGCCATCAGCGCGTGCGCACCAGTTCCACCGAGGGCGTGCCGACGAGGCCCTGCAGCGGCGGCGTGAGCTTGCGCACGCGCACGCGGACCTGGCGGACGGGAAACTCGCGGAGGAGCGCCTGGGCGATCAGGCCGGCCAGGCGCTCGATCAGGTTCACGCGGCCGGCGGTGCCGATCTCGACGATGCGGCGCGCCACCTCGCCGTAGTCGACGGCGGCGGCGAGATCGTCCGACACCGCGGCGGGCGCGAGGTCGACGGCCAGCTCGGCGTCGACGGAGAACCACACGCCGACCGTCTGCTCGGCCTTGCTCACCCCGTGGTGACCGTAGAAGCGGACGTCCTCAAGGAGCAGGCGATCGGTCGTCACGGCCGGACCACGATGTTCCGGAGACCGCCGATGCCGTCGATGCGGACCTCGACCCGGTCGCCGGCGGCGAGCGGACCGGACGCCCCCGGCGTGCCGGCGGCGACGACATCGCCGGGCAGCAGCGTCATCACCTGGGACACGCGCGCCACCACGTCCTCGACGGGCAGCGCCAGGTCCTTGGTGGAGGCGGCCGCGCGCAGCGTGCCGTTCACCCAGGTCTCGATCGTGGCCGCGCTGGGATCCAGATCGGTGGTGATGCACGGCCCCAGCGGACAGAACGTGTCGAACGCCTTGGCGCGGGTGCAGTCGCCGTCCCGGGCCTCGATGTCACGCGCGGTGACGTCGTTGAGCCCAGCGTACCCCAGCACGTACTCGCGCGCGCGGCCCGGCTGGACGTTGCGGCAGCGGCGCTTGATCACGGCGGCCAGCGCGGCCTCGCTCTCCAGGTGCTGGGTGGCGCGCGGGGCCACGATGGCGTCGCCCGGTCCGATCAGGGAGGTGGTCGGCTTGAAGAACATCAGCGGGTCGCCGCCGGTGCCGGCCGTCGGCTCGCGCCGCGTGAGCACGATGCCGACGATCTTCGAGGGCAGGACGGGCGTCATCAGCACGACCTGACGGACCGGATACCGGCGCCGCCCGCGCCGGAACACGCTCCACGGCGTGCCGGCATACTCGACCACGACGGTGCCCTCGAGGACCCCGTAGCGCGTCGTGTCGTGGGCCCGGAACCGCACGATCTGCACGGCTCAGGCGCTCCACGCGACGGGGACGCTCGGGCGGGGCCGGCGCGGCGCCGGCCCGCTCCCGAGCGTGACGGGGGTGTGGTGCACCACCTCGCAGACCCGCCTCAGGCGAGGCCCAGCACGTCGGCCATCGAGTAGAGGCCAGGCGGCCGGGCGACGATCCAGCGCGCGGCCCGCAGGGCCCCCCGCGCGAACGTGTCGCGGCTGTGGGCGCGGTGGGTGAGCTCCAAGCGCTCGCCGAGCGTGCCGAACGAGACGGTGTGCTCGCCGACGACGTCGCCCGAGCGCAGCGACATGACCGCGATCTCCTGGGGCGTGCGCTCTCCCGGCAGGCCCTCGCGTCCGTAGACGCCGACCTTGCCGAGGTCGCGGCCGAGCGCCTCGGCCACCACCTCGGCCATGCGGACGGCGGTCCCGCTCGGGGCGTCCTTCTTGAAGCGGTGGTGGATCTCGGTGATCTCGACGTCGTAGTCCGCGCCGAGCGCCCGGGCCATGATCGGCAGCAGCTTGAACGCCAGGGTGACCGCCACCGACATGTTCGGCGCCTGCATGATCGCCGCGCGGCTCGCCAGCGCGGCGATCTCGGCACGCTGAGCGATCGAGAAGCCCGTGGTGCCGATGACGGCCCGGGCCCCGGCGGCGGCGACCAGCCGCAGGTGCTCGAGCGTGGCCTCGGGCACGGAGAACTCGACGAGCACCCGGTCGGCGGTGAGGGCGGCGGCCGCGTCGCTGCCGATCGTGACGCCGGCCGCCCCGACGCCAGCGACCTCGCCGGCGTCAGCGCCGATCGAGCGGTGGCCCGACGCCTCCAGCGCCGCCACGACGCGCAGCCCGGGGGCCTCACGGGCGAGGGCGACGATGCGCGTGCCCATGCGGCCGGCCGCGCCGGCGACGACCAGATCGATGGGCTTCGCCGTCGGGGCAGCCGGGCGCCCGACGGCCGGCGAATCGGCCGCCATCGCGGAGCGGTGGGCCCGGTTACTTGACGAGGGCGTACTGCCGGAGGATCCCGCGCAGCGTCTCGCGGTTCGCCTCGCCCATCCGGCACATCGGCAGCCGGAACTCGGGTTCCAGCATGCCGGCCATCGCCATCGCCTCCTTGATCGGGATCGGGTTCGTCTCCAGGAAGGCGGCGCGGGCCAGCGGAAACAGCCGGTAGTGCAGCTCGCGGGCGCGCTTGAAGTCGCCGTCGAGCGCGGCGTGGACCATGTCGGCCGTCTCACGGGGCACGATGTTGGCGATCACCGAGACCACGCCGTGGCCACCGATGGCCATGAGGGGCAGCGTGATGTTGTCGTCCCCCGACAGGACCGAGAAGTTCGGCCCGCAGGCGGCGATGACCTGGCTCATCTGGTCGAGGCTGCCGGAGGCTTCCTTGACGCCGACGATGTTCCGGCAGTCGCGGGCCAGCCGCGCCATGGTCGCGGTCTCCACGTTGACAGCCGTGCGGCTCGCGATGTTGTACGCGATGATCGGGATCGCGGTCGACTCGGCCACCGCCCGGAAGTGGCGATAGAGACCTTCCTGCGTCGGCTTGTTGTAGTAGGGGTTCACGACGAGGACGCCGCTGGCTCCCGCCCGCTCGGCGTGCCGCGTGAGCTCGATGGCCTCGGCCGTGGAGTTCGAGCCGGTCCCGGCGATCACGGGGACCCGCCGCCGCGCGGTCTCGACGACGATCTCCACCACGCGCTTGTGCTCGTCGTGGCTCAGCGTGGGCGACTCGCCGGTGGTCCCGCAGGGGATCAGGCCGTCGGTGCCGTGCGTGATCTGGAAGTCGACGAGCTCCCGCAGCTTGACCTCATCGACCCGACCGTCGCGAAACGGGGTGACCAGCGCGACGAACGAACCCTGGAACGGCGTCTGGCTCATATCTTCGTCCCCCCGAGGGTGGTCACTCGTGTGGGAGCGATCGTTGCCCTTTTTGTCCGCGAAGTCAAGGCGCGCCCCGGTTCAGGGGACGGTCACCGCGGCCTCGTTCGAGCGGACGCTCTCGTTGGCGCGCACGCTGCCGTCCTGCGCGGTCACGGCGTAGCGATAGGACCCCGGCGGGACCTCGCGATCGGTGAACGTCGTCGCCGGGACGCGGACCGAGCCCACTCGGATCCACGGCCCGGTGCCGGCCGCCCGGTAGACGACGTAGCCGGCGAGATCGGGATCGACGGCCGCGGTCCACGCCAGGCGCACCGTGCCCTCGGTGGGTATCGCCACCAGGTTGCCGGGCGGTCCCGGCGGCGTGACGTCGGTCGGGGTCGCCACCACCCGCGCGGTGGCCTCGCCCTCGGCGACGGTCGCGCCCTCCTGGCGGATGGCCCGCACCGCGTAGGAGTAGCGGCGATCGTTCTCGAGCCCGGCGTCGGTCGCGGAGGTCGCCCCGGGGCCTGTCCGGGCCACGGGCGTCAGCGGCGCGTCGACCGACGGAGCCCGGAGGATCTCGTACGCGAGCGGAGCCGTCACCGGACTGCCGTCGGTGAACTGCGTGGGAGCCATCCAGCTGAGGCGCACCCGCCGCTCGCCGGCGTCTGCCGTCAGCGCGTCGGGCGGGCGGGGCCCGGCGATGAACGTGAGACTGAGGCGGGACGACGGCGGGCTCGTCCGACCCTGCGGATCGGTGGTGACGACCACGTAGGTGTAACGGCGACCGATGAGGAGGCCGCGGCGATCGGAGAACGTCACCCGGTCGTTCTGCACGAGCGGCGAGGGCGTACCGGCCAGCCGGATGCTGCCGACCTCGGTGTAGCCGGCGATCCGGTCGTCGCGCAGCAGCGCCGATCTCGGCTCGCCCTGGCCGGCATCCTCGACGCGGAACACCCGCGCGGTGCCGAGCTCGAAAAGTCGCGTGTTGTCGACACGCTGACGCGGCAACGACCACGTCAGCTGGATGGCGCCCTCGCGCACGAGGCCGCGCAGGTCCGTGACCGGCTGGGGCGCCCGACGCTCCGGCGCCACCGGCGGCCCCTTGCGCCCGCACGCTCCGAGCGCGACGCCGAGCACCGCCGCGAGCAGCAGCGGCGCCAGGGGGCCGCGGCGGCCGCCCCTCACGCGGCGCCGAGCAGCCTCACGGCCGGGCCGGAGGCACGCGGCCGGCCACGTCGGCGGTCGCCTCCGGCTCACCGACGAGCGCGCGGGCGTGGGCCAGCGCGCGCCGCACGGCCTCGGGCGCGGTGCCGCCGACGACGGCGCGAGCCCGGAGCGAGGCCTCCACCGTCAGCGCCCCGTAGACGTCCTCGCCGAACCGGTCGGAGAATTGGCGCAGCTCGTCCAGCCCGAGCTGTTCGAGCGTGACGCCGCGCTCGAGGGCGTAGCGCACGACCTTGCCGACGATCTCGTGCCCCTCGCGGAATGGCAGACCCCGGCGGACGAGGTAGTCGGCCAAGTCCGTCGCCGTCGCGAAGTTCTCGCCGGCCGCCGCCCGCATCCGCTCCGTGCGGAACGTCAGCGAGGCCAGCATCGGCGGCAGCACGGTCGTGATCGCCTCCAGCGTGTCGACGGAGTCGAAGAGCGCCTCCTTGTCCTCCTGCATGTCGGAGTTGTAGGCCAGGGGCAGTCCCTTCATGGCCGTGAGCACGGCCATCAGGTTGCCGTACAGGCGCCCGCTCTTGCCCCGGATCAGCTCGGCGACGTCGGGGTTCTTCTTCTGTGGCATGATCGACGACCCGGTGGCGAAGGCGTCGGCGAATTCCAGGAAGCCGAACTCGGCGGTCGCCCACAGGGCCAGGTCGGCTGCCAGCCGCGACAGGTGCATGCCGGTGATGGCGGCGGCGGCCAGGTACTCGAGGACGTAATCGCGGTCACTGACCGCGTCGAGGCTGTTGGGTGAGACCGCCGCGAAGCCGAGGTCGCGGGCCAAGGCCTCGCGGTCGATCGGAAATGCGGCGCCGGCCAGCGCGGCAGAGCCGAGCGGCAGCACGTCGGCCCGGGCGGCGGCGGCCGCGAACCGCTCCCGGTCACGCTGCAGCATGAAGACGTACGCGAGCAGGTGGTGAGCCAGGACGACGGGCTGCGCGCGCTGCATGTGCGTATAGCCCGGCATCGGCGCGTCCACCGTCTCGGCCGCGCGGGCGAGCAGGGCCCGCTGGACGGCGGCCAGCCCCTCCACGGTGCGACCGACGACGTCCTTGAGGTACAGGCGCTCGTCCAGCGCGATCTGATCGTTGCGGGAGCGGCCGGTGTGCAGCTTGCCGCCGACCTCGCCGATCAGCTCCTGGAGCCGGTGCTCCACGTTCATGTGGATGTCCTCGAGCTCCGGCCGGAACGGGAAGGCGCCGCCCTCGAGCTCGGCCCGGACGGACGCGAGGCCCTCCACGATGCGATCGCGCTCGGTGTCGGTCAGCAGGCCGGCGCGGGCGAGCGCGCGAGCCCAGGCGACGCTGCCGGTGACGTCGTGCGGCCACAAGCGTCGATCGAAGGTCAGCGAGCCGGTGAAGCGCGCCGCCGTCGGATCGGCGGCGCCGGCCAGCCGGGCGCGCGCCAGCGCCCGGTCGGGCGCGTTCACGGCAGCAGCCCCGCGATGTCGTCCATGATCCGCTGGGTGATGCGGCCGCGGGCCAGGCGTCCGTGGCCGGTGTCGGAGGCGAAGCGTCGCGGCGGCCCGAAGCGCACGGCGAGCGGGTGGCGCCGCGGAATGTACGCGCGCCGACCGACCATGGCCTGGTACGTGCCCCTGATCCCGGCGGGGACGACGGGGACGCCGGTCCGGAGCGCCAGCAGCCCGACGCCGGGCTGGCCTCGCTCGAGCCGGCCCCGCACGCTGAACGGGCCTTCGGGGAAGATGCCGACCACGCGCTCCTGGTCGAGGGCGCGCAGCGCGCGCCGGAGCGCGCCGACGTCCGGCCGCTGCAGGTTCAGCAGGATGGAGCCGATCTGCCGGTGGAGCAGCGGATGCAGCGGCGTCGCCCGCCACACGCGCGGCATGACCAGGAACGCGATCGGCCGTGGCAGCGCCACGGCCAGCACCACACCGTCGAGATAGTTGTGATGGTTGGCGGCGACGATGTAGGGCCCGCGCTCGGGGAGATGCTCGAGGCCCTCGACGCGCAGGTCGAACCAGCGCTGCAGTGCGGCCCGTACCGGACGCCGCAGCGCCTGGTACACGACGGGAAACGGCGAGGCCGGCGCGGCCGCGCCGGGGCTGGAGGGCAGGGCGGTCGTGCGCGACATGACGCCGGTTCTTATAGCATGCAGGTCCACGGGTGTATAGGCGGCACGGCGCTGGCGGCACGACTCTTGACGTCCACGAACGACGTGACGGGAGGGAGAAGGGCGCCGTCTAGCGCCGCGAGAGCCGGTAGCGCACCACCGCGGCGTTGTGCTCGGCGACCGTCGTCGAGAAGTGGTGACGCCGATCGTCGCGGGCGACGAAGTAGAGGTACTTCACCGGCGCCGGTTCGAGTGCCGCCTCGATGGCGCCGAGTCCGGGGCTCGCGATCGGGCCCGGAGGCAGCCCCCGCCGCGCGTAGGTGTTGTAGGGATGGTCCGTCGCCAGATCCCCCCGCGTGAGCGCGCGGCGCTCCTTGGCGACGGCGTACTGCACCGTGGGGTCCGCCTGCAGCGGCATGTCCAGGTGCAGGCGATTCCAGAACACCGCCGAGATCAGTCGCTGCTCGCCGGGGTCCACGGCCTCGCGCTCGACGATGGACGCCAGCGTCAGGAGCTGGTGGACGTCGAGGCCCCGCGCCCGCATACGCTCCAGGAGCTCCGGAGTGAGCTTCGTCCGGAGCCGCTGGACCATCCGCCCGAGCATCTCCTCCACGGTCATGCCGCGCACGAACTGGTAGGTGTCGGGAAACAGGTAGCCTTCCAGGCTCGGGCCGGTGACGCCGAGGGAGCGCCGGAGATGCTCGTCGCTCGCCGCCCGCAGCACGTCCTCCGGGCGCGCCAGCCGCTCGGCCTCGAGCGCCCGGGCCAGCTCGGCCACGGTGGCGCCTTCGGGATGGAGGATGACGTGCTGCCGCACCCGGCCGCTGGCCAGCAGGTCGACGACGTCCAGCATGGAGGCGTCCCGCGGGATCTCGTACTCCCCCGCCTTGAGGTGGCGCATGTGACCTCGCCCGGCGGTGAGCGCCACAAAGGCGTAGCGGCTGCGGACCACTCCCGCGTCGGCCAGCCGGGTCGCGATGCCCAGCACACCGTCGTGAGCGGGCACGTCGATCACCAGCGGTCCGGCCTGGACGGCGGGGGCTGGTGACAGGGCGAGCCAGACCCCCAGGCACGAGGCCAGGACCAGGAGGACCACGAGCAGGGTGACGGCGCGCCGGAGCATGATTCGAGTCTACCCGAGCGGGCACCCGCCTTCGGTGACGCGCGGCGCCACCGTGATATACTGTCGGACCTGGGCTCGGGAGCCCTTGAATTTCGCCCTTATACGGCGGACCGGGACGCCGGTCCGGCCACCCTTTGAAGGGGGTTTCATGCTGGAGCTGCAGCTCCCCACGCGCCACGAGTGGATCCAGTCGGACGCCACCTACGGCAAGCTCGCCATCGAGCCCTTCGAGGCCGGGTTCGCCCTGACGGTCGGCATCGCCTATCGACGGGTACTGCTGTCGGCCATCCACGGCGCGGCGCCGACGTGGGTCAAGATCGAGAACGTCCTCCACGAGTTCTCGCACATGCCGGGCGTGACCGAGGACACGCTCGACATCATCATGAACCTGCGCAAGGTCGTCTTCGCGCTCCACGTGAACCGTCCCAAGATCCTGCGACTGAAAGCGCAGGGCGCCGGGCAGGTGAAGGCCGGGGACTTCGAGCCCGACGCCGACGTCCAGATCCTCACCCCGGACGTGGTGCTGTGCGCGCTCGACAAGGACGGCACCCTGGAGATGGAGGTGTGCATCGAGCGCGGGCGCAGCTACGTGTCGGCGGAGAAGCGAGAGCCGGAGGCGCTGCCCATCAACGCGATCCTCCTCGATTCGGACTTCTCGCCGGTCCAGCGCGTCAACTTCACGATCGAGCCGATCGGGGCGACGGCGCCGGGCGGCGAGGCGGCCTCCGAGCGACTGATCCTCGAGGTGTGGACCGACGGCAGCGTGGCGCCGACCATCGCGGTCGGTGAGGCCTCCCGCATCCTGGAGGACCACTTCAACCTGCTGACCGACTTCCCGGAGACGATGCCCGAGGAGGAGGAGACGCGCCACGACGAGGCCCATCCGCGGACCGAGCTCAACGACAACCTGTTCCGCAACGTCGACGAGCTGGAGCTGTCGGTGCGCGCCTCGAACTGCCTGAAGACGGCCAACATCCGCACCATCGCAGACCTCGTGCAGAAGACCGAGGCCGAGCTGCTGAAGACCAAGAACTTCGGCAAGAAATCGCTGAACGAGATCAAGACGATCCTGGGCGAGATGGGGCTGTCCCTCGGCATGCGCCTGGACGCCGACGAGCTGGAGCGGCTGCGCTCGCAGTTCGAGCGCGCCTACGAGACCTAGCCGGGCGCGCATGTCCCGGGCCCTCGTCGGCGCCGCACTCGCGCTGGCGCTCTCGGCCTCGGCGGCCGGCGCCGGCGGCCCCTCCCACGCCGTCGACACGCTCGAGCGCTACTTCCGCCTCGAGTGGCAGGCCACCCCGGGCGCGCGCGGCCCGGAGATCACGGGATACGTCGAGAACGTCGGCAACGTCCCGGTCGACCGGATGCGGCTCACGATCGAGCGCCTCGACGCCGGCGGCACGGTGGTCGGCACGTCCAGCACGTGGGTCATGGGCGTCGTCACCCCTCAGCACCGCAATTACTTCACCACCCGCGTCGCCGCCGCCGCGACCTATCGGGTCCGCATCCTCACCTTCGACTGGTCGAACTGTCGGGACTAGCCCGGCGACGGCCGAACCCGGCTCGGTCGTCGCCCCCCGCCGCGGGGCCCGGACGGGGGCGGGTCAGCGGGTGAGGCGGGTCTTGATGCGGGCGATGGCCTCCTCGGTGTGCGCCCGGGAGCCGAAGGCGGTCAGGCGGAAGTACCCCTCGCCGCTCGGACCGAAGCCCGAGCCGGGGGTACCGACCACGTGGGCGTCGCGCAAGAGCTTGTCGAAGAAGTCCCAGGACGACTGCCCGGGCGCCATCCTGATCCAGATGTAGGGCGCGTTGCGCCCACCGTGGACGGTGAGGCCGGTCGCCGCCAGGCCGTCGCGGATGATCCGGGCGTTCTCCATGTAGAAGTCGACCAGGGCCCGGACCTCGCGCTGGCCCTCGTCGGTGTACACCGCGGCGGCGGCCTTCTGGATGACGTAGGGCACGCTGTTGAACTTGGTCGACTGCCGGCGGAACCACAGGCTGTTGAGCGAGACTCGCTCGCCCGTCGTCGTGCGGCCCGTCACGTCCTTGGGGACGACCGTGAACGCGCAGCGGGTGCCGGTGAATCCGGCGCTCTTGGAGAACGAGCGGAACTCGATCGCCACCTCCCGCGCGCCCTCGACCTCGTAGATCGAGTGCGGGATCTCGGGGTCGCGGATGTACGCCTCGTAGGCGGCGTCGAAGAGCAGCACGGCCCCGCTGGCCCGGGCCCAGTCCACCCAGGTCTTCAGGGCCGCCTTCGTCAGGACCGAGCCGGTGGGGTTGTTGGGGAAGCACAGGTAGACCATGTCCACCGGTCGGTCGGGCAGCGGCGGCTGGAATCCGTTGTCGGCCGTGCACGGCAGGTAGACGATCCGGCTGTAGCGTCCGTTCGCGTCGGCCTCACCGGCCCGCCCGGCCATGACGTTGCTGTCGAGGTACACGGGATAGACGGGATCGGTCAGCGCGACGGTGGCGCCGGCGGCGAAGATCTCCTGGATGTTGCCGCTGTCGCTCTTGCTGCCGTCGCTCACGAAGATCTCGTCCGACGCCATCGGCACGCCGCGCGCGCCGTAGTCGTGCTTGGCGATCAGCACCGTCAGGAACTCGTACCCGGTCTCGGGCCCGTAGCCCCGGAACGTCTCCGGCCGCGCCATCTCGTCGGCGGCCTCGTGGAGCGCCCGGACCACGCTGGGCGGCAGCGGCTGGGTCACGTCGCCGATCCCCAGCCGGATGATCCGCGCGTCGGCGTGCGCGTCCTGGAATTCGCGCACCCGGCGGGCGATCTCGCTGAACAGGTAGCTGCTCTTGAGCTTGAGGTAGTGCTCGTTGACGTTCGCCATGCCGCGGATTCTATCAGGCCCGCCGCGATCCCGGGCGGAGCCGGTCCTCTAGCAGGCCGTGTCCGGGTCCAGGCAGTAGCGCGTCGTCGTGCGGGTCGTCCAGCCGGTGACGGAGAGAACGCGGCCGTCGGTGTCGAGCAGGACCGCGCCGTCACGATCGGTGCGGTAGATGTCGGCGGCCGCCGCCAGACGGGCGAGGACGGCCGGATCGGGGTGCCCGTACACGTTGCGCACCCCGACGGAGATGACCGCCACGGTGGGATGGACGGCGGCCAGCAGCGCCGGTCCGCTGGACGTGCGCGATCCGTGGTGGGCCACCTTGAGCACGGTGGCGCCGAGCGGGACGCCGGAAGCGAGGAGCGCCTGCTCGCCCGCCCCCTCCACGTCCGCCGCCAGCAGGAAGGACACGAGGCCGAAGTCGACGCGCAGGACGCGGCCGGCGTCGTTACGCCCGCCGGCGGCGGCGCCCAGCGGCGTGAGGACGGCGCCGCCCAGCGACAGGGCTCCCGCGCCCGGCGCGCCGTCCCACGACTGCCGGACCGTGAAGCGATCGCGGATCGCGGCCATGCCGCCGGCGTGATCGGCGTCGGCGTGGGTGACCACGGCCGCGGTCAGCCGCAGGATTCCCCGGTTCCACAGAAACGGCGCGACGACGCGCTCGCCGGCGTCGAGTCGGTACGGCCCGCCGGCGCCGGCATCGACGAGCACGGTGCGTCCGTCGGGTCCTTCGATCACGATGGCGTCGCCCTGTCCCACGTCGAGGACGCTCACGCGCAGCCGTCCGTCGGACGGTCGCAGCGCCGGCCACAGCGTCGAGAGCACGCTGGCGCCGGCGAGCGCCGCCGCCACCGCGCCGATCCGCCGCGCCCGGCCACGGTGCGTCCCCCGCTGTCGCCACGCCGCCAGACCGAGAGCCAGCGCGGCCACGTAGCAGCCGATTGCGACCGGGTCCGGCGCCGGCGCGTGGACCACCGCGCCGGGCACGGAGGCCGCAGCCGCCACGACACCGCGCAGGGCCAGGAGGACGGGCCAGACCGCGGCGAGCAGCCACCCCGCGAGCGCCGCGCTCGCGACGGAGACGGCGATCGCGACGAGACCGAGCACGGTGGCGACACCGGCCAGCGGCACGACGCCGAGGTTGGCGAGGACCCCGATCGTCGAGATCTGGTTGAAGTGCGCGAGGCCGACCGGGAGCACGGCGAGCTGGGCCGCCGCGCTGACCACGACGGCGATCGCCAGCCGACCGCGCGGCAACGGCGCCAGGACGATACCGGTCGTGGCGGCGAACGACAGCTGGAAGCCGGGCTCGAGGAGATCCGCCGGGCGCGCCGCGAGGATGACCAGGGCCGCCAGGGCCAGGCCGTTCAGGACCGACGCGTCACGCTCGAGCAGCAGGGCCAGGAGCACGAGGGACGCCATGAGCGTCGCGCGCAGCACCGAGGGCTGCGGGCCGACGACCGCGGAGAAGGCGATGACCACGCCGAGGGCGCCCAGCGCGGCCACGCGACGCGGCATCCGCGCGAGGGACAGCAGCGCCCAGACGGTGGAGGCGACCAGCGCGACGTTGAAGCCGGAGACGGCCAGCACGTGATAGACGCCGGCCCGGCGGAACGCGGCGTCGACATCGGGCGGCAGGTCCGTCCGCTCGCCCAGCAGCAGCCCGGCCAGCAGAGCGGCCGAGACGGGCGGCAGCGCCTCGTGCATCAGGGCCACGGCGCGCCGCCGCAGCCGCACCGTCCACGCGGGCTCGGGGTCGTCGAGCGTCGTGAGCCGCTCGCCGCGCGCGGTGCCGACGACGGTGATGTCACGACGGCGCAGGCGCTGGGCGTAGTCGAACGTCCCCGGGTTGCGGAAGCCGACGGGCCGATCGAGCCGCGCCTCGACACTCACGCGCTGGCCGGGGACCAGCGGCGGCGTCAGCCCGTACGCGGTCACGGACACGAGGCCGCGCCACGTCTCGTCGCCGACGCGGTCGACGTTCACCGTGAACCGGGCTCGCTCGGTCGTCCAGCGAGTCGGCTCGTCGACCAGGCGGCCCTCGACGCGGACCACCCGGGGCAACGCGAGCCGGCTGACGTGATCGCTCGGTGCCGGCGGCGCCTCGGCGCGCAGCGCGCCGAGTGCGCCGACCGCGACGAGCACCGCGACCGTCGCCGCCGCCGCCCACCGCGCGCGCAGCAGCAGCGTCGCGGCGGCGCCGGCGCCGATCGCCCACGCCGTCCAGGCGCCGGTCGGCGTGGCGACCGGGGCCAGCGCGATCCCGGCGGCGAAGGCGAGGGCCACGGGCAGGAGCGGGACGCGCCCCGGCACGGTCAGCGGCGTCCGGTCACGGGCGCGTCGTGACGTGTGGCCGGATGCGGTCGAGCGTCGTGCGGCGCAGCCCTCGCACGCGCCGGAGGTCGTCCACGTCGGCGAACGGGCGGGCGGCCGCGATGCGCGAGGCCAGGGCCGGTCCGACCCCCGGCAGACCGGCCAGCTCGGTCGCCGAGGCGCGATTGAGGTCAAGCGGCTCCGCCGCCGGGCCGCCTCGACCCCGGGCGGGGGGCGAGAGTGGCGGTCGCAGGGCAAGACCGCGGGGCTCGGCACGGTCCAGCGTCTCGAGCCGCGCGGCCATCTCCGGACGGGCGCGCCGCCACTGGTCGATGCCGAGGCCGGCGGCGGCGGCGCCGGTGAGCAGCAGGATCAGGAGCAGCTGCCGGCGCGTGTAGGGCGACACGCGCCGACGATCGCATGCGGTGGCGGCCGCCGGCTAGAGTGCACGGATCGAGACACCGGCCACCGCCGGCGGCGGGGTCTCAGACGGGGGCGCGCCCCGTCACCCCTCGACGCCGCGCTCGATCCTCTCCTGGCAGCTCACACAGGTGGCCACTTCGGGGATCGCCCGCAGGCGCGCCTGACCGATCGGCTTGCCGCACTCCACGCACGTGCCGTAGGTGCCGTCGTCCATGCGCTTGAGGGCGGCGGTCAGGCGCTCGATGCGCTCGACGAGCCGCTCGCGGCTCAGCAGCCCCATCTCGCGCTGCTCGCTGGCCTGGATGTGATCGGCCTCGTCCCAGACGCTGTCGGCCGGGGTGGCCGTCTCCTCCAGCGTGATGGAGCCGCCCATCTGCCGCAGGCGGATCGCCGCCATCTTCCGCTCCCGCTCGAGCCGCCGGCGGAGCTCCTTCATGGCGCCAGCGCGGCCCGCGTGATGGCGGTCTCGCGGCCGCGCCACTCGGAGTCGGCGAAGGCCGTGTCGATCTGCTCCAGGGGGTAGGTGTGCGAGACCAGCCGGTCGAACGGCCAGCGCGCGCGGTTGCGCACGAGGAAGTCGAGCGCGCGGGGGATCACCCACGGGTCGTACATGATGACGCCCACGATCCGCTTGGCCCCCCACACCAGCTGGGCCGGCTCCAGCTCCACCGTGGCCCCGCGCGAGATCGTGCCGATCTCCAAATACGTGCCGCCGACCCGCAGCATTTCCAGCCCCTCGGGGATCACCTGCGGGAACCCGACGAAATCGCAGGCGACGTCAACGCCGACGCCGCCCGTGTGCTTGCGCACGAGGCCCACCCGCTCCTTGCGCCCGGGGACCTCCCTGAGGTCGATGGTGTGATCGGCGCCGAACGCACGCGCCAGCTCGAGCCGGCCCGGGATCTGATCGATCACGATCACGGTGGCGGCCCCCATGTCCTTGGCCACCGCCGCGGCCTGGACCCCGAGGCCACCGGCGCCCTGGATCACGACGGTGCCGCCGAAGCGGAGCCCGGCCTGGTGCAGGCCGAAGATCACCTGGGCCAGCGCGCAGTTCACCGGCGAGACCAGCGAGTCGGGCAGGCCGTCGGGGACCTTGAAGAGGTGCCCGCCCGGCCGCAGGTAGTAGTACTCGGCGAAGGCGCCGTGGAAGTGGGGAAACTCACCGGGGCCCCGCGGGCGCTCGATCTTCGCCGGACAGCTGGCCGGCTCCTTGTTCAGGCAGGCGGGACAGCGCCCGCACGGGTAGAAATACGTGTAGGCGACGCGATCGCCCTCCCGGAGCGGACGCCCCAGGGAATCGGTCTTGACCTTCGAGCCCAGGCACGCCACCCGGCCGGTCATCTCGTGGCCGAAGATCCAGCCGTCCTCGGGCAGCCGGAGCGGCGCGTCGCCGCGCCAGAAGTGGAGGTCGGAGCCGCACACGTTGGCCAGCGACACGCGGATCACGACCGCCTCCGGCTCGACCTCCGGCAGCGTGATCTCGCGGAGCTCGAACGGCTTGCCCGGGCCGAAGAAGACGGCCGCCTTGCCCTTGATCATGCCCGCACCCTCGTGTCCGCGCCCCGACGGCGCCTGCGCGCCCACCCGCCCGCGGGAGTTTCGCTCACGACCGCTCTCGAGCCAGCTCGAACGCGTCGTGGAGCGCGCGCACTGCGAGCTCGGCGTACTTGTCCTCGATGACGCAGGAGGTGGCGATCTCCGAGGTGGCGATCATCTGGATGTTGATGCCCTCCCGGGCCAGCGCGCCGAACATCCGGGCGGCGACCCCGGAGTGACTGCGCATGCCGACGCCGACGATCGAGATCTTGGCGACCCGCCCGTCGTGGACGACACCCTGGGCGCCGATGGTCTGGGCGACCTCCTCCAGGGCCTCGACGGCGGGCGCCGAATCACCGCGGGGCACGGTGAACGAGATGTCGGTGTAGCCGTCGCGGCTGATGTTCTGGACGATCATGTCGAGGACGATGCGACGGGCGCCCAGCGTCTCGAAGACCTGGGCGGCGATTCCGGGGCGGTCGGGTACGCGCAACAGCGAGATCTTGGCCTGGCTGCGGTCGTGCGTGATGCCCGTGACGACGACGTCTTCCATCCCGCGCTCCTCCCGGGTGACGATGGTGCCGGGGTCGGGCTTGAACGTCGAGCGCACGTGGACCGTGACCCCGTACTTCTTGGCGAATTGGACCGAGCGGGCTTGTAGGACTCTGGCGCCGAGACTGGCCATCTCGAGCATCTCGTCGTAGGCCACCCGCGGCAGCTTCCGGGCCTCCGGCACGATGTTGGGATCGGCCGTGTAGACGCCGTCGACGTCGGTGTAGATCTCGCACACGTCGGCCTTCAGGGCGGAGGCGAGGGCCACCGCGGTGAGGTCGGAGCCGCCCCGGCCCAGCGTGGTGATCTCGTCCACGTCGCTGGCGCCCTGGAACCCGGCCACCACGGCGATGGCGCCGGTCTCCAGGGTCGCCCGGACCCGCTCGGCGGTGATCCGCGCGATCCGCGCCTGGGTGTGGTCGCGGTCGGTCCGCAGGCCGGCCTGGGGGCCCGTGAACGAGCGTGCCTTGAAGCCGAGCGCCTGCAGCGCGAGGGCCAGCAGCGCGATCGTCACCTGCTCGCCGGTGGCCAGCAGCATGTCCATCTCGCGGGGGTCGGGCGCCTCCGTGACCTGGCGCGCCAGACCGAGGAGGCCGTCGGTCGTCTTGCCCATGGCGGAGACGACGACCACCATCTGGTGGCCGCTGGCGCTCTCGGCCACGCGGCGGGCGACGTTCTTGATCTTCTCGACGTCGGCGACCGACGACCCACCGTATTTCTGGACGACGAGCGCCATAGCCCACGCATCCTATCAGCGCCGGCTGGGCACCGGCAAGGTCGCCCCCCCGGCCGCCGGCTCAGCGACGCGTGCGGCCGCGGCCGAGCTTCTTGCGCGCCCACATCGCGAGGAAGAACAGGCCTCCGGCGCCGGCCACCAGCGTCCAGACCGGGTCGAGCGCCAGCCGGTGGTGCACGGACCAGTCCTCCAGCACGTCGAGGAGGAAGAACGCGACCGTGATCTCTCCCATCGCGTAGAACTCGCGGTCGAGCGCGCGCACCCAGCTGAACGGCAGCGCGGGGGGCTGCCAGGCGGCCGGGCGGGGCACGACGGCCGGGACACGCGCGGCCCAGCGCCGGAAGGCGTCACCGAAGCGCGCCTCCAGGAACTGCTCCTCGCGGGCGGCGATGCGCTCGTAGTACAGCAGCGCGGCCAGCGACACGATGATCGGCAGGAACCAGGTCCGCGTGAACAGCGACATTCCGAGCCCGATGAGGTAATTTCCGACGTACAGGGGGTGGCGCACGACCGAGTACGGTCCGGTGGTGTTGAGCGACGCCGCCTTCTGGCCGCGCGTGTTGCGACCCGAGGTGCCTCGCGGCGCGGTGCCCACGGTCACCAGCCGGACGGCCATGCCGAGCGCCGACACGGCGAAGCACGCGATCTCCCACAGGAGGTCCAGCCGGTGCGAGCCGAACGGGTAGGCCCCGCCCGAGAAGCTGGCGAGGAACAGGGGCAGCAACAGCAACGGCAGCCAGCTCCGCCAGCGGAACAGCACGTCGCCGGTGGCGCTGAGACGGTCGGCGAGCTTCATGCCGTCGGCCGCGCGCGCGCCGCTTCGCCGAGGCTCATGTGCTCGCGCACGAGGAAGAGCCAGCCGCACAGTGTGATCGGCAGGAACTGGCTCGCGTGGTACAGGATCGCGTACCCCAGCGCGGTGGCCTGGCTGACCCCGAACATCGACAGCGCCAGCACCGCCGCGGCGTGCCACACGCCGATGTAGCCGGGCGCCGACGGGATGCTGATCCCGAATCCGACGAAGGTCACCACGGTCCAGCCCGCCAGCGCCGGCAGATCGAGGTGCACCGCGTGGAGCAGCGCCCAGGCCCCGGTGACCGGGAGCATCCACACCAGCGCGGTCCACGACAGCAGCGGCAGGATGTGCGCGCGCGCCCGCACCCCTTCGAGCCCGCGCTCGATGGTCTCGAAGACGCGCTCGGCCGGCGTCTGGACCGCGGGCCAGCGCCGGCTCAGGCCGGCGAGGAGCCGGCGCGCCCGCGCGGGGGCGATGGCCAGCCCCAGGAGGACCAGGGCCACGACGGCGTCGACGGCCAGCACGACGACGGCCGCGTACTGCAGCGCGGGCGGCACGGCGATGTACAGGACGAGGACGCCGAGGATCAGCACGAGCGTCAGGCTGTCCAGGATGCGCTCGACGATCAGGGTGGCGCCGGCCAGCCACAGGCTGCCACCGAACGCGGCGCCGAGTTGCGCCGTCGAATGGCGGGCGGCCACGTACACCCGCACCAGCTCCCCGGCGCGGAGCGGCAGGACGTTGTTGGCCATGTACCCGATCATGTTCGCCGCCAGCAGCCCCGGCGGCTCGGAGCCCGGTGGGAACAGATAGCGCCAGCGGACGGCGCGGGCCCAGATACCAGCGGGACCCACCGCGACCGCCGGCACGACCCACTCCCAGCGCGTGGACGCCAGCTGACGGGCGAGCTCCTGCAGATCGACGCTGCGCAGCAGGTACACGAAGAGAGCCACGCTGATCGCAATGCCGACGACGACACGAAGCGGCTTCAGGCCGGCCCACCCTCCACGCGGATCATCGTCGTGGCGGTGGCGACGTCGGGCAGCCGGTCGATGGCGGTCAGCGCGGCCCGCATGTCACGCTCCCGCGCTTCGTGGGTGAGCATGACGACGGGCACGGCCTCCCGGGTGCCGCGGCCCTTCTGGATCACGTTGGCGATCGAGATGTCGTTGTCACCCAGGATGCCCGCGACCCGGGAGAGGACGCCCGGTCGGTCGTGGGCCATCACGCGCAGGTAGTAGCAGCAGCGGATGGCGTCCATCGGGGTCAGGGACAGCGGCTGCGGCCCCACCGAGGGCAGGTCGAGCGCGAGCGCCGGGATGCCGTGGGCCACGCGGCGCGCGATCTCTAGGACATCCGACCACACGGCGGAGGCGGTCGGCATCTGGCCGGCGCCCCGGCCGTAGAACATCAGGTCGCCGACCGCGTCTCCGGTGAGGAAGATCGCGTTGAAGACGCCCGAGACGGCGGCCAGCGGCGAGGCGGCGGGAATCATCGTCGGATGCACGCGCACCTCGACCCCGCCGGCGCCGGGCGACTCGCTCGCCTTGGCGATGGCGAGCAGCTTGATGCGATAGCCCAGCTCGCGCGCGTAGTCGATGTCCTGCGCGGTGATGCGCGTGATGCCCTCGGTGTGGATGTGCTTGAGATCGATGAAGGTGCGGAAGGCCAGCGACGTCAGCACCTGTAGCTTGTGGGCGGAGTCCATCCCCTCGACGTCGAGGGTCGGGTCGGCCTCGGCGTAGCCGTGAGCCTGCGCTTCCTTGAGGACCAGCGAGAAGTCGAGCCCCTCGTCGGTCATCTTCGACAGGATGTAGTTGCAGGTCCCGTTGACGATGCCGGCCACCGACAGCACGCGATTGGCGGCGAGGCCGTCCTTCACGGCCCGGATCAACGGAATGCCGCCGGCCACCGCCGCCTCGAAGGCCAGGGCCAGGCCCCGGCGGCGCGCCTCGTCGTACAGCTCGGCCCCGTGGTGGGCGAGCAAGGCCTTGTTGGCGGTCACGACGTGCTTGCCGGCGCCGAGCGCGCGCAGGATGAACGTGCGCGCCGGCTCCAGGCCGCCGACCAGCTCGACGACCACGTGGATGGAGGGATCGTCCAGCACGCGGGCGGCGTCCCCCACCATGGGCAGCGCGCGCAGGTCCAGGCCCTCGCGGGCCCGGGTGAGGTCGGTGTCGGCGATCGCGGCGAGCGTCAGCCGGGCGCCGGCGCGCTCCTGCAGCATGGCGCGCCGTCCTTCCAGGATCTTGACGACGCCGGCCCCGACGGTGCCGAGACCGAGCAGGCCGATGCGGATCTCGCTCACCGTGGGCACGGTCGCGGTCCTGCCGGCGCGCTCAGCGGCCCAGCCGCTTGAGACCGCGGAGGGCCTGGCGGATCCGCTGCTCGTTCTCGACCAGCGCGAACCGCACGTAGCCCTCGCCGTACTCGCCGAAGCCGATGCCGGGCGACACCGCCACCCCCGCCTCCTGGATCAGGAGCTTGGAGAACTCCAGCGAGCCCAGCGTGCGGAAGGCGTCGGGGATCGGCGCCCACACGAACATCGTGCCCTTGGGCTTGGGCACGCTCCAGCCGAGCTTGTTCAGCCCGTCCACGAGGACGTCGCGTCGCTTGCGATGGACCTCCACGATCTCGGCCACGCACTTCTGGTCCTTCTCCAGGGCGACGATGCCGGCGATCTGGATCGGCTGGAAGGCGCCGTAGTCGAGATAGGACTTGATGCGGGCCAGCGCGTTGACCATCCGCGCGTTGCCGCACACGAACCCCAGCCGCCAGCCGGCCATGTTGTAGGACTTAGAGGTCGAGAAGATCTCGACCCCGACCTCCTTGGCGCCGGGCACCTCGAGGAACGAGGGCGGCCGGTAGCCGTCGAAGGTGAAGTCGGCGTATGCGAAGTCGTGCACCACCATCAGCCGGTGCTCGCGCGCGAAGTCCACCACCCTCACGAAGAAGTCGCGCTCGACGCACATGGTGGTCGGGTTGTGGGGGAACGACAGGATCAGCAGCTTCGCCTTCGGCCAGGCCAGCCGCGCGGATTCCTGGAGACGCTCGAAGAAATCGCCGTCGGGCGTCAGCGGAACGGAGCGCAGGTCGCCGTCGGCGATGACCACCGAGTAGGAATGGATCGGGTAGGTCGGGTTCGGAACCAGCGCCCCGTCGCCGGGCTGCAGGACGGCCAGGGCCAGGTGCGCCATGCCCTCCTTGGCACCGATGGTCGCGATGACCTCCGAGTTGGCGTCGAGCTCGACGTGGTAGCGATCGCGATACCACCGGGCCATCGCCACGCGGAGCCGGGTGATCCCGCGCGAGGCCGAGTAGCGGTGGTTGCGCGGGTTCCGGGCGGCCTCGACGAGCTTGTCGACGATGTGCTTGGGGGTCGGCATGTCCGGATTCCCCATGCCGAGGTCGATGACGTCTTCGCCCCGCGCTCGCGCCTTGGTCTTCAGGTCGTTGACGATGGCGAACACGTAGGGCGGCAGGCGCTTGATCCGGTAGAACTCCTCCATCCATTTCCTCCGGCGCCGCTGGGGCTGTCGGGGGATCATAGCATCGGGCTGCCCGGCCTTGTCACGGGCCTGACGCGACGCCGCGCAGATTGGCGCAGTGCCGCGTCGCGCTATGACTAAGTGCCTGATTGTTGGCAAGTCTCCGCCGGGCACGCGGCTTGCCCCGTACCACCCCCGCCATGCCCGTCGCTCCCCCGGCAGAGGACCGTCCGATCGATACGCGCCGCGCCCCGGTCGCCGAGGTGCGAAAGCCGACCCTCCGGGCAGGCTGGGGCCGTGGCGCTCAGGCGGGGGCGGCCTCGAGGAAGGGGCGCTTCGGGCTGGACCGCCGCCGGCAGTTCAGCCTGCTGGTCGTGCGGGGCGACGGCGAGCGCGTCCTGCGGCTCAACTTCCCCCGCCCCGCCGTCGTCGCGACCAGCCTGGTCCTGGCGGTCACCCTCTCGGTCACCGGCGCCCTGCTGCGGGACTGGCTCAAGCTGCGCGCGCTCACCCGCGAGGCGGTCACGTTCCAGGAGCAGATCCAGCAGCAGCGCGCCATCATCGACGCGTCCACTCGCCGCGTCGTGGACATCCGGCAGGAGATGGCGGGCTGGCGGGAGTTGCACGCGAAGATCTGGGAACCGCTCGGCCCCGAGCTGACCCCGGGCGGGCGCAACCGCGGGATCGGCGGCGGCACGCCGACGGGGGATACCCCGCCCGAACGCCTGTCTCCCGTCGAGGAGCTGAATCGTCTCGGCGACTCCGTGAAGGAACAGACGAACCAGCTCAAGGCCCTCGAGCGGGTCATGGCCCGCGCCGGCCGGATGCTGGCGACGCTGCCGACCCGCTGGCCGGTGCGCGGGGCCGTGAACTCGGAGTTCGGCGTGCGCCACTCGCCCTGGAACGAGGGGCGCGAGTTCCACAGCGGGATGGACATCCGGGCCGAGCGGGGGACGCCGGTCTACGCGCCCGCCTCCGGCACCGTCGTGCACGCGGGCCCTGCCCAGGACTACGGGACGGCGATCATCATCGACCACGGGCAGGACATCCGCACGCTGTACGGCCACCTGTCGAAGCTCAACGTGCAGAACGGGCAACGCGTCGTCCGCGGCGCCGTCATCGGCTACAGCGGCAACACCGGCCGCTCATCCGGGCCGCACCTGCACTACGAGATCGCGGTCAAGGGACAGGCGGTCAATCCGCGCGCCTACCTCTGGGACTAGCCGCGCTCCCTTCCGCGTCGACGGTCGAACACCACTTCCCCCGCCGCCTGATCGCGATGCCGACCGTCGTGGCTTGACGGCGACCACTTCCGCCCGCGTCAGGCGGCGTTCCGGGCCAGGAAGTCGAGACACATGGCGTTGAAGGCGTCGGCGCGCTCCCAGAAGTAGGCGTGCGCGCCGTCGGCGATGATACGGAGCTCGGCCTGCGGCACGGCCGCCGCGATCGCCCGCGAGAATCGCGGCGGCACCAGGATGTCGTGCTCGGCGACGCTGACGAGCGTGGGGCAGGCCAGCCTGCCGAGGCGGTCGAGCGCGTCGTGGCCGCGGACGGCCTCGCCCTGGCGGATGAACCCCGTCATCGAGAAGGGGTAGGGGTTGGCCAGCCCGGTCTGGATCACCATCTCCACGAACTCCGGCCGCTCGGCGAACGTCACCGGCGAGAACAGCCAGAGCGCGACCGTGCGCAGCCACTCCTCGGGCGTCGACTTCGCGCGCACGGCGCGCCACACGTCCATGAGCGCCAGCGTGTAGGCGTCGGACCGCGCATACGTGCAGTGCAGCTGCAGCGAGCGGACCCGGTGCGGGTGATTCAGGGCGAGCTCCTGCGCGATCATCCCGCCCATCGACACGCCCAGCACGTGGGCCTGCTCGACGCCCAGCGCGTCCAGCAGGCCGGCGGCATCGTCCGCCATGAGCCCGGTCGTGTAAGGGGCGTCCGGGACCGAGCTTCGACCGGCGCCCCGGTTGTCGAAGCTGATCACCCGGAAGCGGGCGCTGAACGCCGGCACCTGGAAGGCCCACGCCAGGTGATCGCCGCCGAACCCCATGATCAGCAGCAACGGATGCCCGCTGCCGGCCTCGGCGTAGTGCAGCTCGATCCCGTTCACGCGCGCCGTCGGCATCTCGCCGTTGCCTTTCCGCGCCGGCCTCGGCCCGACCGAGCCGAACGCGCTAGGCCGTGGCGACGCCGGTCCGGACCTGGCAGGCGACCCAGTGACCCGGAGAGATCTCCTTCAGCACCTGCTCGTTCTGGGAGCACGAGGGCACCCGCAGGCCGCACCGCGTGTGGAAGCGACAGCCGGAGGGCGGATTGATCGGACTGGGGACGTCGCCCTCGAGGATGATGCGCTTGCGCTTGAGGGTGGGGTCGGGGATCGGAACGGCAGACAGCAGCGCCTCGGTGTAGGGGTGCTTGGGGTTGGTGTACAGCTCCTTGGCCGGCGCGATCTCGACGATCTTGCCGAGGTACATCACGGCCACGCGCGTGGAGATGTGCTCGACGACCGACAGGTCGTGGGCGATGAACAGGTACGTGAGGCCGAACTGGGCCTGCAGCTCCTCCAGCAGGTTGATGATCTGGGCCTGGATCGACACGTCGAGCGCGGACACCGGCTCGTCGGCGACGATCAGCTTGGGGCTGACCGCCAGAGCCCGCGCGATGCCGATACGCTGCCGCTGGCCGCCCGAGAACTCGTGCGGGTAGCGGCGCAGGTGGTCGGCGTTGAGGCCGACGGTCTCCAGCAGCTGGACCACGCGCTCCTCGCGCTCGCGGCGTGACTTGGCCAGCTTGTGGATCACCAGGGCCTCGCCGATGATCGAGCCGACGGTCATGCGTGGGTTGAGCGAGGCGTACGGGTCCTGGAAGATGATCTGCATCTCCTTGCGGAGACTGCGCAGGGTGCGCTTGTCGAGCGTCGTGACGTTCCGGCCCTGGAAGCTCACCTCGCCCGAGGTCGGCTCGATGAGCCGCAGGATGGTGCGCCCGGTCGTCGACTTGCCGCAGCCCGACTCGCCCACCAGCCCCAGCGTCTCGCCGGGCAGGATGTCGAACGAGACGTCGTCGACGGCGTGCACGCGGGCGACCTCGCGGGAGAGCAGGCCTCCGCGGATGGGGAAGTACTTCTTGAGGTTGCGAACGCGCAGGAGCGGCTCGGCCATGGGCGGCCTCCTCTAGTACAGGAAGCAGGCCACCTTGTGGCCCGGTCGGACTTCTTTCAACGGCGGCGTGTTCTCGAAGTGCATGGGCTTGGCCAGCGAGCAGCGGGGCGCGAACCGGCACCCCGGCTTCTCGGCGCCGCGGAGCGTCGGGACCGTCCCTCCGATCGGCTCCAGCTTCTGACGCTTGGTGGCGGCCAGGTCGATGCGGGGGATCGAGCGGAGCAGGCCCTGCGTGTAGGGATGCAGCGGCTCCTTGAACAGCTCGCCCACCGGGGCCTCCTCCACGACCTGGGCGGCGTACATGACGACGACCCGCTGGGCGGTCTCGGCGATGACGCCCATGTCGTGGGTGATGAGCATGATCGCCATGTTCAGCTTGGCCTTGAGCTCGTTGAGCAGCTCGAGGATCTGAGCCTGGATGGTCACGTCGAGCGCGGTGGTGGGCTCGTCGGCGATCAGGAGGTTCGGGTTGCACGACAGCGCCATGGCGATCATGACGCGCTGGCGCATGCCGCCGGAGAGCTGGTGGGGGTACTCCTTCACACGGCGCTCGGCGTTGGGGATGTGGACGAGCTTCAGCATCTCGACCGTCTTGTCCATGGCGTCCCGGCGCCCGAGCCCCTCGTGCAGGCGGATGGCCTCGGCGATCTGCTCGCCGACCGTGAACACGGGGTTCAGCGACGTCATGGGCTCCTGGAAGATCATCGAGATCTCCTTGCCGCGGATCTTGCGCATCTGGGCGGCCGAGAGGTCCAGGAGATTGCGCCCGTTGTACACGATCTGGCCCTGCACGATGCGGCCGGGCGGCTGCGGGATCAGCCGCATGATGCTCAGCGCCGTCACGCTCTTGCCGCAGCCCGACTCGCCCACCACGCCGAGGGTCTCGCCCTTGTTGATGTACAGATCGACGCCGTCCACCGCCCGCACGACGCCCTCGTCGGTGAAGAAGTGGGTCTTCAGCCCTCTGACTTCCAGGAGACGTTCGGCCATGGGCCCTCCTCTGACGCGGTCTACCAGCGAGCGGTCAACTCCCGAAATGCGTCGACGGCCCGGCGGATGTCCTCGGCGTCCACGTCCTTGTGCGTCACGCAGCGGATGGCGGCGGGACCCATGGCGTGCACCTTCACCTTGCGGGCCGCGCACCCCTGCACGAGCTCGGCGGTGGCCGCCGCCGAGGACGCGCGGTCCCCGCGGTCGATCCGGACCACGACGATGTTGGTCTGCACGCTGGCCAGATCCACCACGAGCGCCGGCATGGCCCCCAGCGCCTCGGCCAGCGCGCGCGCGTTGGCGTGGTCCACTGCCAGCCGGTCGACCATGCGCTCCAGCGCGACGAGGCCGGCGGCGGCCAGCACGCCGGCCTGCCGCATGCCGCCGCCCACCATCTTGCGCACGCGGCGGGCCCGCTCGACGAAGGCACCGGAGCCGCAGACGACCGAGCCGACCGGCGCCCCCAGGCCCTTGGACAGGCAGAACGTCACCGAATCGGCCGGCGCGGCCAGCTCGCGCGGCTCGCGCTTGAGCGCGACGGCGGCGTTGAACAGCCGGGCGCCGTCGACGTGGACGGGCACCCTGGCGGCGTGAGCCACGCTCGCGACGGCGGCGATCTCCTCGGGGGTGCAGCAGGTGCCGCCGTGGCGGTTGTGCGTGTTCTCCAGGCAGACGAGCCCGGTGGGCGGAACGTGGATGTTGGCGGGACGCAGCGCTTCGCGGACCTGCTCGGGCGTCAGGAACCCGCGCTCCGTCTTCACCGGACGCATCTGGACGTGGCCGACGATGGTGGCGCCCGCCACCTCGGAGTTGTAGATGTGCGAATCGAGGTCGAGCACGACTTCCTGGCCGGCCTGGGTGTGCGCGACGACCGAGACCAGGTTGCCCATCGTGCCCGAGGTCACGAGCAGGCCGGCCTCCTTGCCGAGCCGGGCCGCCGCGGTCGTCTCCAGCCGCTGGACGGTGGGATCCTCGCCCCAGACGTCGTCCCCGACCTCGGCCCGCGCCATCGCCTCCCGCATCTCCGGGGTCGGCAGCGTCACGGTGTCCGAGCGCAGGTCGACGACGTCGTGCACGGTCAGCCTCCTACCGTTGGGCGCTGCTTCGTCCCGCGTCGTCGCCGCCGCCGACGACCGTGCGGAGTCGCTGGGCGCCGCGCCGGCCCCACTCGGTGTACCCGTACTCGTTGGCCAGCTGGCGGAGCAGCTCGATCGCCGCCCGCCTCTTGCCCTCGAGCAGATTCACCTCGGCCAGCGTGTACAGCGTCTCGGGGACCACCAGCGTGCGCGGGTACTCCTTGAGCACGAACTCCAGCCGCTGCCGGGCGGCGCCCGGGTTGCCCTGATCGAAGTAGTACCGGGCCACCCACACTTCCTTCTGGGCCAGCTTGCCCCGGCAGACGTCGATCTTGGCCAGCCCGTCGGTGGCGTAGCGGCTCTCAGGATACTCCTTGACGAGCTTCTTGAACTGCTCGATCGCCTTGACCGTCAGTCCCTGGTCCTGCTCGACCGGCTTGAGCTGGTCGTAGTAGCTCATGGCCAGCCGGTACTGGACGAGGTCGGCGATCTGATGGCGCGGGTAGAAGGACAGGAACGTCTCGAACTCCTTCACCGCCTTGTCGAACTCGGCCTCCCGATAGAACGCCTCGCCGATCAGGAACCGCGCCCGCGGCGCCCAGGAGGAGTTCGGGTGGCGCTCGACGATCTTGCGAAAGGCCTCGCGCGCCTCGATGTAGCGGCGCCGCTCCAGCTCCGACTCGCCCTGGGAGTACAGCTCGTCGGGCGGCAGGATCGGCGTGGGCGCCGGCCGCATCCAGGCGCAGCCGCCCGACACCAGCAGCAGGCTCGCGAGGAGGAATCGGTTCAGCGAGACGAGGCGCATCCCCATGAAAAATTGGCCCATACATATAGCACACTCGGGGAGGGGCGGATAGCTTCACAACCGGGGTATGATCGGGGCCATGCTGCCGACCATGCTCCGGCTCCGTCAGACGTTCGCGCGGCCCCAGGTCACCGACATCCCCGGCACCGTCGCCCGCAGCCTGGAGGCGGCCGGACTCGGCATCAAGCGGGGCGACACGGTCGCCGTCGGGGCCGGCAGCCGCGGGATCGCCAACGTCGACGTCGTCGTCGGGGCCACCGTGCGCTGGCTGCGCGACCTCGGCGCCCGTCCCTTCGTCTTCCCGGCCATGGGCAGCCACGGCGGGGGCACGGCCGAGGGCCAGCTGTCGGTGCTCGAGCACTACGGCGTCACCGAGGCGACGATGGGTTGCCCCGTCCGGGCCACGATGGACGTCACCCAGGTGGGGGAGGCGCTGGGCCTGCCCGTCTGGCTGGACCGCTACGCGGCCGAGGCCGACTGGATCGGCCTCGTCAACCGGATCAAGCCCCACACCGACTTCAAGGGCTCGATCGAGTCGGGCCTGTTCAAGATGATGACGATCGGGCTCGGCAAGTGGAAGGGCGCGGTGCAGTATCACCGGGCCAACGTCAGCCACGGGTACGAGACCGTCATCACCGCGGTCGGCCGCGAGATGCTGGCCAAGGCCCGCATCGGCTTCGGGGTGGGGATCGTGGAGAATGGCTACGACGAGACCGCCCAGATCGAGGCGTTCAACGCCCGCGAGCTCGAGGCCGGCGAGCGCCGCCTCCTGAAGAGCGCCCGGGAGTGGATGGCCCGCCTGCCGTTCTCGCCGATCGACGTGCTCATCGTCGAGCAGATCGGCAAGAACATCTCGGGCTCCGGCATGGACACCAACGTGATCGGACGCCCGACGAACCCCTTCGAGCCCTTTCCCGCCGACCCGAAGATCCTGTGGATCGTCGCGCTCGACATCACCGAGGAGAGCTACGGCAACGCCACCGGCCTCGGCAATGCAGACTTCACGACGCGACGCCTCGTCGACAAGATCGACATGAAGGCGACGCTGATCAACTGCATCACGGCCTGCGCGCCGTGGGGGGCGCGCATCCCGGCCACCTACGAGACCGATCGCGAGGCCATCGAGACGGCGCTGGACTGCATCGGGCTCACGCCGCCCGAGCGCGCCCGCGTCGTGCGCATCAAGAACACGCTGATGCTCGGCGAGCTGGACGTCTCGGAGGCGTTCGCCGCCGAGGTCGCCCGGCGCGGCGACCTCACGGTGGTGGGCGACGCCGCGCTGCGCTTTGACGCCAGCGGACGCCTCAGCGCCTGACAGGCAGCGCCGCTTGACAGGGCGGCGCGCCTGCGGATGCGCACGCCGCTCCCCCGCCACGGGGCACGAGATGGTAACCTTCCCGTAACGATGAAAGCGCTTCGCGCATGGTCCGGGAGCGGCGGTCCCGCCGCTCCCGGACAGGCGCTCCAATGATGGGACGCCGCACCGTCATCGCGCTGGCCGTGGTCGTCGCCGTTGGCATCCTGGGCTGGGGCGGCTGGGCGTGGTACCGCTCGTCGGCGGAGGTCAGCACCGACGACGCCTACGTCGAGGGGATGATCTCGCCGGTCAGCGCCAAGGTCTCCGGTCACGTCGTCGAGCTGCTCGTGCGCGACAACCAGGCCGTCCGCGTCAACGACGTGCTGCTCCGGGTCGACCCGCGCGACTACGCCGCCAAGCGCGACCAGGCGCGGGCGGCGGTGGCCGTCGCCGAGGCCAACGTGCGCGCGGCCCGGGCCGAGCTGCCGCTGACCCGGGAGACGACCCGCTCGCAGGTCGACGAGGTCCGCGCCGCGCTCGAGGGGACCCGCGTCGGCGTCCGGTCCACGGAGTCGGCGGTGGACGAAACGCGCGCACGCCTGGAATCCAAGCGGGCGGCGACGGCCGCCAGCCGCGCCGACGTGGCCGCGGCCGAGACCGCCCAGCGCAAGGCCAAGCGGGACCTCGAGCGCATGCAGGCGCTCATGAAGAACGACTACGTGTCCCGCCGGGAGTACGACGACGCCGTGGCCGCCCTGGAGACCGCCGACGCCGTGCTGGAGGCGGCCCGTCGCCGCCTGAGCGCGACCGAGAAGGAGGTCCTCCAGACGGAGGCCGAGGTGGCGTCGCGCGTGCTTGCCACCGAGCAGGCCCAGCAGCGCGTCGCCGAGGTCCGCGGCACCCTGGCCCGGGCCGAGAGCCAGCAGCAGACGGTGTCGGTGAAGACGGCCGAGCTGGCGCGGGCCGAGGCGGCCCTGCGGGTGGCCCAGGCCGATCTGGCCGTGGTCGAGCTGAACCTCGAGCACACCGTCGTGCGCGCGCCCGTCGACGGCGTCGTCTCCAAGCGCAGCGTGGAGGTCGGCCAGATCGTCCAGCCCGGACAGCCCCTGCTGGCGCTGGTCCCCCTGCACGACGTCTGGGTCATCGCGAACTTCAAGGAGACGCAGCTCACGCGGATCCGGCCCGGTCAGCGCGCCGAGGTGCGCATCGACAGCTTCCCGGGGACCACGTTCGTGGGGACCGTGAACTCGATCAGCGCCGGAACGGGCTCGCGCTTCTCGCTGCTGCCGCCCGAGAACGCCACCGGCAACTGGGTCAAGGTCGTGCAGCGCGTGCCGGTGAAGATCCTGCTCGACGACAAGACCGTCGGCAACCCGCAGCCCCTGCGGGCCGGCATGTCGGCCGTGGTGACCGTCCGCGTGAAGTGAGGGGGGGCCGGAGCGGGTGGCCACGCCGCCTGACCCGACAGCCGCCCGCGCTCGAAACCTCAGTATCCCTTCTGCTTGTCGATCAGCGCCAGCAGGGAACGACCGTCGCGGAGACGCTGCAGGTTCTCGATGAACGTGGCGATGACCCGTCCGGCCCGGCGCGGCGAGCCGCCGGCGGTGTGGGGAGTCACGATGGCGCGCGGGTGCGTCCACAGCTTGTGGCCGGCCGGCAGCGGCTCGGGGTCGGTGACGTCCAGCCCGGCCCCGCCGATGAGACCCTCGTCGAGCGCGGCGAGCAGGTCGTCGCCGTACACGATGGCGCCGCGCGTGACGTTGACCAGGATCGCGTGGCGGCGCATGCGCCGGAACAGGTCGCGCGAGAACAGGTGGCGGGTGGCCTTCGTCAGCGGCAGGCAGATGACGACCACGTCGGACTGGCCGAGCAGGTCGTGCAGCCGGTCGGTGCTCCAGAGGCTCACGCGGGCCATGCCCGGTACGTCCTCGATGTCCACCGCCAGGACGCGCATGCCGAACCCGAGCGCGCGCTGGGCGACGGCGCGCCCGGTGCCGCCGAAGCCGACGATGCCCAGGGTCTGGTCGTACAGCTCCCACTGCTCCCTGCGGATCGGCTCGCGCAGGCCGTAGTCGGGTCGGCGCAGCGCGGTGTGCAGGCCGCGGGTGAGGGCCAGAAGCAGGGCGAAGGCGTGCTCGGCCAGGTGGATGCCGACCTCGCCCTTCTCGCTGGCCAGGATCACGTCGCTGGCGACCAGCTCGGGCGTGAGGATGGCGTCGACGCCGGCTCCGATCGAGTGGTAGTAGCGGATCCGCCTGGCGCCGAGGAATACCTCGTTGGGGACGCGCCCGAACACGACGTCGGTGTCGACGATCTCCTTGCGCTGGGTCTCGGCGTCGCGCGCCTCGACGAGCGTCGAGCCCGGCCCGGCCAGCTCCAGGATGCGGGCGCGGTCGGACGCGGGGATGGCGGGGCAGATCATGTTGGGCGTGTAGAGGATCTTCACAGGAGTCTCTCCATGATGATCGTGTCGACCCAGTGGCCGTCGAGCTGACCCTGTTCCTTGTAGGTGCCGACGGTGCGAAAGCCCATCGTCTCGTAGAGCGCCATGCCGCCCCGGTTGAACGGAAACGCCGACAGCACGAGCTTGTGGAAACCGTGCTCGCGCGCGAGCTCGACGAGCCGGGCCAGCAACACCCGGCCCACGCCCTTGCCGCGCCACGACCGCTCGACGTAGACGGAGATGTCCGCGACGAAGCGGTACGCCTCGCGGGCGTTGAAGACGTTCAGGCTGGCCCAGCCGACCGGCGCCGGCGGTCCGGGGTCGGCGCGGAGCCGGGGCGCTCCGGTCGAGGGCGTCGTCGACTCCGTCGCCTCCGCCACGATCACCGGGTGCCGTGACGTCCTCGCGGTGAGCCACCGCCGCCGCTCCTCGGGCATGCGCAGCTCGGTCTCCAGCGTGGCGAGACGGTCCTCGATGCCCTGGTTGTAGATGCGGCAGATCGCGGCGGCGTCCGCCTCCGTCGCCGGCCGGACCCGGTAGTCCGCCATTGTCGCTCAGCCCAGCTCGCGCGCGTCCAGCCGGCCGTCCTTCTGCAGCCGGGCGAACTCGTCGAGCGTGCGCCGCACGCCGTCCACGAGGGCCGTGGGCTGGGCGGGGCCGAGGTCGCGCTGGTAACGGGTGTCGTCGAGGGCGGTGGCGAACGGCATGGGCTCGTCGACGTGCGCGATCAGCCCCTTGGCCGCGGGCCAGGCGGTCTCGATGACGCGCACCACGTCGGCCAGGGCCACCGTCGAGCCGTGCAGGTTGTACACCCGCGCGCGATCGAGCGTGGCCCGGGACGCCCGCAGCAGCGCCCGGGCGACGTCCTCGACGTAGATGAGATCGGTGCTGCCGCCCCACCGCAGCTCGAACGGGCGCCCGAGCACCGCGGCCTTCATGGCCAGCGTGGGGGTGGCGGTGACCCCGACGTCGCGGCCGGGCCCGTACACCGACAGCGGCCGCACGCCGGAGGAGCGGATCCGGTGCTCCTCCCAGTACACGCGCGCCGTGGTCTCGTTGGCGACCTTGTAGACGCCGTAGTGCGTGGTGGGATGGTGAGGCGCGTCGTCGCGCAGCGGGCCGGGCGGATACAGGCCCGGCGGCCCGAAGACCGCGGCCGACGAGGCGTAGACGACGCGCTCGACACGGCCGCCGGCGGCCCGGGCCGCCTCGAAGACGTTGGCGGTGCCGACCACGTTGATCAGCGCGCCGCGCGACGGGTCTTGACGGCAGTGCGGCACCTGCCAGGCGGCCAGGTGGATGATGCAGCGCACGTCGTGTGCCTGCACGACGCCGACCACGGCGTCCCGGTCGGCGATGTCGCCCCGCACGAGCGTCACGCGCTCCGTCACGTCGTCGCCGGCGATCATGCGCAGGCGCCACGGGTCCTCGCCCACGTCGAACGCCACCGGCCGCTCGCCCTCGGCCAGCAGCGAGCGCACGACCCAGGAGCCGATGCAGCCGAACGCGCCCGTCACCAGCGTCGTCATCGTCGGAGCACGATATCACGGCGACGACGCTCGAGACCGGCGGACGGTGAACCGGTGCGCGTGTCACCTCGCTCCGTCATCTATAATTCGCCCGTCCCCTCGAAAGGAGAGCGCCCCCATGACCGCTGACCGTCCCCTCGTCGTCCTCGCCGGGCCCATCCACGCCGACGGCCGCGCCAACCTCGAGACCGGTGCCCGCGTCGTCGTCTGCGACGACGAGACCGAGGCCGGCCTGGTGAAGGTCGCCGCCGAGGCGCAGGGCATCCTGTTCCGGGCCAAGCCTCGCTGCACCGAGAGCCTCATGGCCGCCTGCACGCAGCTCAAGGTGGTCGGACGCCACGGGGTGGGGCTGGACACCGTCGACATCCCGGCCGCCACCCGGATGGGCGTCGCCGTCGTCCACGCGCCGGGCTCCAACTCGCAGGCCGTCGCCGAGCACGCGCTCATGATGATGCTGGTGTGCGTGAAGAAGACCCTGTACCAGGACACGCTGACCCGCTCGGGCGACTGGAGCGCCAAGCGGACCTCGGCGAACACCGCGCACACCGAGCTGGCCGGCAAGACGCTCGGCATCGTCGGGGTCGGCAACATCGGCCGCCGGGTGGCGAAGTTCGCCGGCGCCATCGGCATGCGCGTGCTCGGCTACGATACGTACGTCCCGGCCGACGAGGTCCGCCGGCGCGGCGCCGAGCCGGTCGAGAGCCTCGAGGCGCTGCTGCCCCAGGTGGACGTGCTGACCTGCCACACGCCGCTCACGCCCGAGACCAGGCACATGATCAACGACCGGACACTGTCCCTCATGAAGCGCGGTGCGATCTACGTCAACACCTCGCGGGGCGGCGTGCAGGAGGAGCACGCGCTGTTCGAGGCGCTGACCAGGGGCCAGCTGGCCGCGGCCGGCCTCGACGTGTTCGAGGAGGAGCCGTGCCCGGTCGACAACCCGCTGCTCAACCTCGACAACGTCGTGCTCTCCACGCACATGGCCGGCGTCACCCGCGAGGCCACCGCCCGGGCCTCGGTGCAGGTGACGAGCGAGATGCTGCGCGTGCTGCGCGGCGAGAGGCCCGACGTGCTCGTCAACCCCGAGGTGGGGTCGCGCCTCGGACTCAGGTAGAATCCGCCCATGGCCATCGACACGCGGCATCCGCGCGAGATCAGGGCCGACATCCGGCGCGGCACGCTCGCCGGGGTCACCGCCGGCCTGGGCCAGGGCTACGTGCAGGCCAACCTGGCCGTGCTGCCGCGCGAGGCGGCCTACGACTTCCTGCTCTTCTGCCAGCGCAATCCCCGGCCGTGCCCGCTCATCGAGGTCACCGACGTCGGCTCCCCGGAGCCGGTCGGGGTGGCGCCCGGCGCCGACCTGCGCACGGACATCCCGCGCTATCGCCTCTACAAGGACGGCGCGCTGGCCGACGAGGTCACCGACGCGACGCCGTACTGGCGCGACGACCTGGTAGCGTTCCTGCTCGGCTGCTCCTTCACGTTCGAGTGGGCGCTACTGGAGGCGGGGATCCGGCTCTGGCACGTCGAGCACGGGCGCAACGTGGCGATGTGGCGCACCTCGATCGAGTGCCGGCCGGCCGGCGCCTTCCACGGTCCCATGGTGGTGTCGATGCGCCCGATCCCGGCGAGCCAGCTCGCCCGGGCGGTGACGGCGAGCGCGCGCTTCCCCAACGCGCACGGAGCGCCGATCCACGTCGGCGACCCGGCCGCCATCGGGATCGCGGACATCACCAGGCCGGACTGGGGCGACCCACAGCATTTCGAGCCGGGAGACGTCCCGGTGTTCTGGGCCTGCGGGGTGACCCCGCAGGCGGTGGCGCTGGCCAGCAAGCCGTCGTTCATGCTGACGCACAGTCCGGGTCACATGTTCATCACGGACGTGCCCAACGCCGCCCTGGCGGCTCTCTGAAGGCTGCGTCTGAGATTTCTTCCCGCGGGTGACGTGGCGCTGTCGGTCGAGCTCGGCGACGAGATCAGCCAGGAGATCAACACCCGCGTGCGCGCCCTCGAGTTCCTGATCCAGGCCAAGGGCGTGGCCGGCGTGGTCGAGACGGTGCCGAGCTTTCGCTCGCTGCTCGTCTATTACGATCCGAGCCTGACCGACTTCGACGGGCTGACCGCCGCGCTCGGCGGGCTGGCCGAGCAGACCAGCACCGCCGTGCTGCCGCCGGCCCGCCAGGTCGAGCTGCCCTGCTGCTACGACCCCGAGTTCGGGCTCGACCTGCTGGCCGCCGCCGAGCGTCTCGCCATGAGCCCCGACGAGCTCGTCCGCGCGCACGCCGGCGCCGAGTACCTCGTGTACTTCGTGGGGTTCACCCCGGGCCTCCCGTACATGGCCGGCGTCCCCGAGCGCATCCGCCTGCCGCGCCTGGAGACGCCGCGAGTCAAGGTGCCGGCCGGCAGCGTGGGACTGGGCGGCAGCCAGTTCTGCATCTACTCGGTCGAGAGCCCCGGCGGCTACTGGTTGCTCGGCCGCACGCCCGCCCCGCTGTACGATCCGCGCGCCGAGGAGCCGACGCTGCTGCGGCCGGGCGACCGCGTCCGCATGCGGCCCATCGACCGGGCGGAGTACGACGCCATCGCCACGCGGGTGGCGGCGCGCGCGTGGCGGCCGAGCGTCACGTGATCCGGATCGTCGAGCCGGGGCCCCAGACGACCGTGCAGGACCTCGGCCGCTTCGGCCGTCTGCGCTACGGCATCCCGCCCTCGGGCCCGATGGACGTGCGCGCCTTCGTGATCGCCAACCGGCTGGTCGGCAACCCCGACGGCGCCGCCGCCCTGGAGTGCACGCTGCTCGGCCCGCGCTTCACCGTGGAGGTCCCCTGCGCCATCGCGGTCACGGGGGCGGACGCTCCGGTATCCGTCAATGGTGTGTCCGCCGAGTCGTGGGCGACGCTGGTCCTGTCCCCCGGGGATGTCGTGCGCATCGGCGCGGCCCGGGCCGGCCTGCGCCTGTACCTGGCCTTCTCCGGCGGCCTGGACGTCCCGCCGGTGCTGGGCTCGCGCGCGACATATCTGCGCGGCCGGCTGGGCGGCCTCGAGGGACGCAGCCTCAAGCGCGACGACGTGCTGCGCCTGTTCGCGGCGGCGCTGCCGTCGGCGCGAACGCTGCCCCGGGCGCAGATCCCGACGATCGACTCCGAGCCGGAGATCCGCGTCGTGCTGGGGCCCGAGGCCGAGCGCTTCAGCGAGGCCGGCATCGCCGCCTTCCTGAGCGGCACCTACGAGATGCTGCCGCAGTCCGACCGGATGGGCGCGCGGCTGGCGGGCCCGCGCATCGCGCACACGCGTGGCCACGACATCATCTCGGACGGGATCGCGCTCGGCTCCATCCAGGTGCCCGGCGACGGCCAGCCGATCGTGCTGCTGGTGGACCGTCAGTCGACCGGCGGCTACACCAAGATCGCCACCGTCGGCTCGTTCGACATCGCTCGCGTGGGTCAGGTCAAGCCCGGCCAGCGCCTGCGGTTCCGGGCGGTCGACATCCCCGAAGCCCATCGCCTGCGTCGCGCGTGGGAGGCGTCCGTGGCCGCCGCCGCCGGCGGCCCGGTTGCCGCCGCGCCCGCGGCCTAACCACAGGAGAAGCGTCGATGAGTCTCGACAAGGAAGCCGCGGAATACGCCTCCAAGACCGGCCGGTCGCGGGCCCTCCACGAGGAGGCCGTCGCCGTGATGCCCGGCGGCAACAGCCGCACGACGACGTTCTTCGATCCGTACCCGTTCTACTTCCAGCGCGGACAGGGCGCCCGCATCTGGGACGCCGACGGCGTCGAGCGGGTGGACTTCAACGGCAACTACACGAGTCTGGTGCTCGGCCACGCGCCGCCCGACGTCGTGAAGACCGTGCAGGCGGTGGCCGAGTCGGGTCTGTCGTTCCCCGGCCCCACCGAGCACGAGGTCCGCCTGGCCGAGGCGCTGGTGCGCCGGGTGCCGTCGGTCGAGAGCGTGCGCTTCACCAACTCCGGGACCGAGGCGACGATGAACGCCGTCCGCCTGGCCCGCGCGTTCACCGGCCGGCCCAAGCTCGCGAAGTTCGAGGGCGCCTTCCACGGGACCCACGACTGGGTCATGGTCAGCGTCAGCGGCGACACGAAGTCCTGGGGCAACCGCCGCCGGCCGAAGCCGGTCGCGTGGTCGGAGGGGATCCCGCCGGCCGTGCTCAAGAACGTCGTGGTGCTGCCGTGGAACGAGCCGGAGGCGTGCGAGGAGATCCTCGCCGCCGAGGCGGACGCCATCGCGGCCGTCATCGTGGACCCGTTCATGTGCAACGCAGGGCTGATCTCGCCGATCGAGGGCTTCCTGCCGCGCCTGCGCGAGGTGACCGAGCGGCACGGCATCCTGCTGATCCTCGACGAGGTCATCTCGTTCCGGACCGGGTGGGGCGGCGCCCAGGAGCGTCTCGGCGTGCGGCCCGACCTGACGACGTTCGGCAAGATCATCGGCGGCGGCCTCCCGGTGGGCGCCTTCGGCGGCCGACGCGACGTCATGAACTTCTACGATCCGCGCAAGGGCGGGCCCCGCATCAGCCAGGGCGGGACGTTCAACGCCAACCCGGTGACGATGGCGGCCGGCCTGGCCACGCTCAACGCGCTGACGCCGGAGGCCTACGCGAGGCTGGACGCGCTCGGCGACCGGCTGCGCGGCGGGGTGACGCGCCTGCTGGCGGCGACCCGTCGGCGCGGCCAGGTGACCGGCGCCGGCTCGCTGTTCTGGCTGCACTGGACGACGGAGACGCTCACCGACTATCGTTCCACCAGGGCCAAGGACGCCGAGATGGCCCAGCGCGTGTTCATGGGCATGCTCAACGAGGGTATCCTCATGACCCAGCGCGGCCTCGGCGCCTGCTCGCTGGCCATGGGGGACGAGGACGTGGACCGCTTCGTGAACGCGCTGGCCCGCGTGCTGGCGCGGCAATAGTCGAACGGGCGAGAACAGAACGGAGGAAGGCAGCCATGGCCGCCAAGTTCATCGATCTCAACTGCGACATGGGCGAGTCCTACGGTCGCTGGACCCTCGGCGCCGACGAGGAGATCATGCCGTTCATCACGTCGGCCAACGTCGCCTGCGGTTTCCACGGCGGCGACCCCCACGTCATGCGCAAGACCGTGGCGCTGGCGATGCGGCACAACGTGGCCATCGGCTCGCATCCCTCGCTCCCCGACCTCATCGGCTTCGGCCGCCGCGTGATGGACGTCACGCCCGCCGAGCTGAAGGACTACCTCTGCTACCAGACCGGCGCCCTCCGCGAGTACTGCCGCGCCGTGGGCACCGAGCTGCAGCACATGAAGCCGCACGGCATCCTCTACACGATGATCGAGAAGCAGCAGGACCAGTCGTGGTCCACCGCCATCGGCGAGGCCTCGCTCGAATCGGGCAAGGAGCTGATCCTGATGGCGCTCGCTTCGGGCCACTACGACCGCACCGTGCGGAAGATGGGCGTGCGGACCGCCTCCGAGGGCTTCGCCGACCGCGCCTACAACGTCGACCTGAGCCTCGTCTCCCGCAAGCTGCCAGGCTCGCTCATCACCGACCCCAAGCGGGCGGCCGAGCAGGCGGTACGGATGGCGCTGGAGGGCAAGGTGAAGACGCTGGACGGCGTCGACGTGGACATCTCCGTGCAGACGATCTGCTGCCACGGCGACACCCCGGGCGCGCAGCACATCGTGCGGACCGTCCGCGAGGCGCTCGACCGCGCCGGCTGCCAGGTCAAGCCGCTGCGGGAGTGGCTCCCGAAGGCCTGAGGAGCGCCGCGCTCAGGGGCCGGCCCAGTCGAAGGGGATGTGCTTGCTCGAGTTCGTCGTCCACTGGAACGTGTAGCCGAACGCATCCACGGAGCAGAGCGTTGACTTGCCCCAGGTGACGAGCTGCGAGCCTGGCCCGGTCTCGCAGCCGGGAGCGTTCATGAGCTGCGGATACTTTCCCGGCAGGCTCGTCGGTCCCGTCAGCGCCTTGGCCCACGCCCTCACCTTTCCGGCGATCTCCGCGCCCCAGTGGGCCCGGTCGGGCGCGATCTCGAACGTGATCCGGGCCCGCTCCACCCCTCGGACCTGCCGCCCCTCGGTGAACAGCGCGGCGACCTGGGCGGGGAATCCTCCGGCGCGCCCACCGAAGATGAGCGGAAGCGCCTCGGCCTGGCGCTCGTCGGCCCGCTCGTCGATGAAGAGACCGGCCGTCCCCCAGACCTTCCCGGCCCACAGATCGCCCTCCCACCGACCCACGCGGATGAAGCTCAGATCGTCGAGGTCGACGTCGCCGTAGCGGCCGCGCTGGATGTGCCAGAAGAGCACCGACTCGCAGTAGCCGTTGTCCGGGGCTTGCGCGAACGTGCAGGGGCACGCCACGGCGCAGCTGCAGTTGTCGAACCAGTCTCCCACGATGTGCCAGGCAGGAATTCCCGTCACGCGAACCTCCATTCACTCTCTTCCTGCGACATCCAAGTCTCCTTCTTGGTGTCCAACGCTCCGGTTCAGCGACGCGCGCTCAGGCGCGTCCGCTGCAACCTGACGTTGGAACCGATTGTCGTGTTCGTCGCCGGTTCGGGTTCCTCACGCTCGACCGGCACCCGTTGCCTCGGCGATCTGCGCCGCGTGTTCCTCGGCGTGCTCACCCACCCGCCGGGCGAGAAACTCAATGGACATGACGCCGAGCGACGGATGGCGCCCCTGGCGCGCCCAGTCGGCGTCGGGCAGTGCCTGGAGCAGCCGAGCGAGCTGCTCGTGCTCGGCCACGATCGTGTCCAGGAGGCCTTCGACCGCCTCGCCGCGGGCCAGACTGGCGCGCCGATAACCTTCCTCGTCGAAGTCGGCGAAGACCGGCGCCTCCTCGTAGAGAAGGCGCCGGATCCGGAGCCCGTAGACGTGGACGACGACATCGCGCAGATGGGTCAGTGTTTCCAGCGCCGACCACTCTCCCTCCCGCGGCCGGGAGCCGAACCGGCCCGGCGGCGCGGCCTCCACGGCCCGCCGTACGACGCTGGCCGACGATCGCATCCGCTCGAGGATCACGCGATACTCAGGGCTCATTCTCGATCCCTCCCGGCATAGCCGTCGGCGCCTCTGCCGAACGCTCGGCTTGAGCTCCGGCGCTCGGCGCCGGCATCTCGAAGGTGTTGCTAGGCGACACCGTCGAGCAGCCGGGTCTGAGGGGCTTCGCGGGTCTCGTTTCGCGAACGACCGGCGCCCGCCAGCAGTCTCCGCCGAGCGAATAGCGGACCGGACCGCTCGAGCGGGAGAGGAGAATGCGCGTGTCCCCTGTTCGCTCCGGATTCGCCGACTATAGCGTCCGCCTGATCGGCCCGCAACGGCGCCGTCGCATGTCAGCCGTTCGATACGCGCCTGCGCCGCGTCTGCCTCCGGCGACCCGGCGCGGCTCTTGACCACCCCCGAGGGGGGTGGTCTACTGATGGGCCCGTGGACACCTCGTTGAGGCGCACGCCGCTCTTCTCGGCCCACGTCAGCGCCGGCGCACGGATGGTGCCGTTCGGCGGCTGGGAGATGCCCGTGCAGTACCGTGGGATCGTCGAGGAGCACCGCACGGTCCGGGCCACCGGCGGGTGCTTCGACGTCAGCCACATGGGCGAGTTCGAGGTCGAGGGTCCGGCGGCGCTGAGCGAGCTGCAGCGGCTCACCACCAACGACGTGGCGGCGCTCGAGGTCGGCCAGGTCCAGTACTCGCTCTTCTGCCATCCGCACGGCGGGCTGGTCGACGACCTCACCGTGTATCGCCTGGCCGCCGACCGCTTCATGGTCACCGTCAACGCCGGCAACATCGACAAGGACTGGACCCACGTGACCACGCACGGCGGCGGCGCCCGCTGGCGCAACGTGTCCGAGTCGACCGGCCTCGTCGCCGTGCAGGGCCCGAAGGCCGAGGCCCTGGTGGGGCGGCTGGCCGACGTGGACGTCTCGCGGATCGGCTATTACCGGTTCGTGCAGGGCAAGGTGGCCGGCGTCCGCACCGTGATCTCCCGGACCGGCTACACCGGCGAGGACGGGTTCGAGCTCTACGTCGGCGCTGACGACACCGAGCGGCTGTGGACGGCGCTGCTGGAGGCCGGGCGCGCCGACGGCGTCGCCCCGATCGGCCTGGGCGCGCGCGACACGCTGCGCCTGGAGATGCGGTACGCCCTCTACGGCAACGACATCGACGACACGACCAACCCGCTCGAGGCCGGCCTCGGCTGGGTCGTGAAGCCGGCCAAGGGCGAGTTCCTCGGCCGCGAGGCGATCGAGCGCGTGCGAGCGGCCGGCCCGGCCCGCAAGCTGGTCGGGCTGGAGATGACCGAGCGCTCGGTTCCCCGGCACGGGTATCCCGTCGTCAAGGATGCGACGACGACCGGGATCGTGACGTCGGGCTCCTACGGGCCATCGGTCGACCGGTACATCGCGCTCGCCTACGTGGGCAGCGCCCATGCCGCGGTCGGCACCGAGCTGGGCGTGGAGATCCGCGGGCAGGTGAAGGGCGCGCGGGTCGTGAAGACTCCCTTCCATCCGCCGCACGTCAAGAAAGGCTGACCGATGGCGAACGTTCCCCCAGAGCTCCGGTACACGCGCGAGCACGAGTGGGCCAGGCAGGAGGGCGGTCGCGTGCGCGTCGGGATCACCGCCTTCGCGCAGGAGCAGCTGGGCGACGTCGTCTTCGTCGAGCTGCCGAAGGTCGGAGCGCGCGTGCGGGCGCACCAGACGTTCGGCGTCGTCGAGTCGGTGAAGGCGGTGTCCGATCTCTTCGCCCCGGTGTCCGGCGAGGTGGTGGAGGTCAACGCCGACCTGACGCAGAAGCCGGAGACCGTCAACCAGGATCCTTACGGCCACGGCTGGATGCTGATCGTGCAGCCCGCCGACGCGGGTGAGTGGGACCAGCTCCTCACGGCGGCCCAGTACGAGCAGCTCATCGCCGAAGGCGGCCACTGATGCGCTACCTGCCCAACACGGCGCAGAACCAGCGCGCCATGCTGGACACGATCGGCGTCGCCGGCATCGAGGACCTGCTGGTCAGGATCCCGGCCAAGGCACGACTGGGCAGGCCGCTGGCGCTGCCGCCCGCGCTGGCCGAGGCCGATCTCGTGCGTCACCTGCGGGGACTGGCGGCGCGCAACGCCGACGCCGACGGCCACGTCTGCTTTCTCGGCGCCGGCGCCTACGACCACTACGTGCCGAGCCCGATCAACCACCTGATCCTGCGCGGCGAGTTCTTCACCGCCTACACGCCCTACCAGCCCGAGGCCAGCCAGGGCACGCTGCGGACGATCTACGAGTACCAGACGATGATCGCCGAGCTGACCGGCATGGACGTGGCGAACGCCTCGATCTACGACGGCGCCTCGTCGCTGGCCGAGGCGGCGCTGATGGCGCATTCGATCAACGGGCGGGCCGAGATCGCGCTGGCCGGCGCGCTCAACCCGCTCTACCGGCGCGTCGTCGAGACCTACGTGGACGGCCCGGGGCTGAAGCTGCGCGAGGTGCCCTCGCCGGAGGGCGTTCTCGACCTCGACGCCGCGCGCCGCGTGGTCGGGGCCAAGACCGCCGCGCTGGTCGTGCAGTCGCCGAACTTCTACGGCTGTCTGGAGGACGTCGCGGCCGCCGCCGAGCTGGCTCACGCGGCCGGCGCCCTGCTGGTCGTGGTGAGCGACCCGGTGAACCTCGGCGTGCTCGAGGCCCCCGGCCGCCAGGGCGCCGATATCGTGGTGGGCGAGGGGCAGGGGCTCGGCGTGCCGCTCGGGTTCGGCGGGCCCTACCTCGGGGTGTTCGCCGCCAAGACCGAGTTCGTGCGCCGCATGCCCGGCCGCCTGGTCGGCGCCACGGTCGACCTCGACGCCGCCCGTGGCTTCGCGCTCACGCTGCAGACTCGCGAGCAGCACATCCGCCGCGCGAAGGCGACCTCCAACATCTGCACCAACGTCGCGCTGTGCGCGCTGATGGCCACGATCTACCTGGCCACCCTGGGCAAGCAGGGGCTCGTGCGCGCGGGCGAGCTGTCGACGGCCAAGGCCCACTACGCGGCCGAGCGCCTGGCCGCGGTGCCGGGCGTGAGCCTGCGATTCACCCAGCCGTTCTTCAAGGAGTTCACGCTCCGGTTGCCGAAGTCGCCCGAGCGCGTCGCCGCGAAGCTCGCCCGGCAGCACATCCTGGCCGGGCTGCCGCTCAAGACGCTCGACCGCAAGCTCGGCGACTGCCTGCTGGTGGCCGTCACCGAGCGGCGCACGAAGGACGAGATCGACGCGTTCGCCGACGCGCTGGCCAAGGCGGTGGCGTGATGCCCTACGACAACCAGCGCGCCTACGACCGGCTGATCTTCGAGGTCTCCTCGCCCGGGCGGATCGCCTTCTCGCTGCCGGCGCCCGACGTGCCGGTCGAGCCGGCGCTGGCGGCGCTGCCCGAGAAGTACCGGCGGCGGGAGCCGGCGCAGCTGCCGGAGGTCTCCGAGCTGGACGTCGTCCGCCACTACTCGCGGCTGTCGCAGATGAACTACGGCGTCGACACGCACTTCTACCCGCTCGGCTCGTGCACGATGAAGTACAACCCGAAGATCAACGAGGACATGGCCCGGCTGGGGGGCTTCGCCCGGCTGCACCCGCTGGCGCCGGAGGCGCTGGCCCAGGGCGCGCTCGGGTTGATGCACGAGCTGGCCGCGATGCTGGCCGAGATCGCCGGCATGGACGCCGTCTCGCTGCAGCCGGCCGCCGGCGCCCAGGGCGAGCTGGCCGGCGTGCTGATGATCCGCGCCTACCACGAGGCGCGCGGCGAGAAGCGCACGAAGGTGCTGATCCCGGACTCCGCCCACGGGACCAACCCGGCGTCGACCGCGCTGGCCGGCTACGAGGTCATCGAGGTCAAGTCCGATGCCGAGGGCCGCGTGGACCTCGGCGATCTCGAGCGTCATCTGGGCCCCGACGTCGCCGCCTTCATGATCACCGTGCCCAACACGCTCGGCAACTTCGAGCCGCGGGTGATGGAGATCGCCGAGCTGTGCCACGACCGGGGCGTGCAGGTCTACATGGACGGCGCCAACCTCAACGCGATCCTCGGCCTCACCCGTCCGGGCGACCTGGGCTTCGACGTCTGCCACTTCAACCTGCACAAGACCTTCACCACCCCCCACGGTGGTGGCGGCCCGGGCGCGGGGCCGGTCGGAGTGAAGGCGCACCTGGAGCCGTTCCTGCCGACGCCGATCGTCTCGAAGCGTGACGACGTCTACACGCTCGACTGGAAGCGCCCGCAATCGATCGGCAAGCTGCAGGCCTTCTGGGGCAACTTCGGCATGCACGTGCGCGCCTACACCTACATCCGCACCATGGGTGCCGACGGTCTCCGCGCGGTGAGCGAGAACGCCGTGCTCAACGCCAACTACGTGATGAAGCGGCTGGAAGGCCACTACGACATCGCCGCCCCCGGGCCCTGCATGCACGAGTGCGTGCTGTCGGCGCGCCGACAGAAGAAGCAGGGCGTGAGCGCGATGGACGTCGCCAAGCGGCTCCTCGACCTCGGGTTCTACGCGCCGTCCACCTACTTCCCCCTGATCGTGGAGGAGGCGCTGATGATCGAGCCCACCGAGACCGAGTCGAAGGAGACGCTCGACGCGTTCTGCGAGGCGATGATCAGGATCGCGAAGGAAGCCGAGACGGATCCCCAGCCGATCCAGCAGGCGCCCCTGACGACCCCGGTGCGACGCCTCGACCAGACCAGGGCCGCTCGCGAGCCGAACCTGCGCTGGAGACCGGCCGCCCGGTGAGCGCCGCGCGCCGCTGGCGGCTGTTGATCACCGAGCCGACCGACGGCGCGACCAACATGGCGATCGACGAGGCGCTCTGGCGCGGCCGCCAGGCCGGAGGCTCGCCGCCCACCCTGCGCTTCTTCGCGTGGGCCCCGCCCACCGTGTCCCTCGGCTACGGACAGCCGCTCGACCGGCACGTCGACGTCGCCGCGTGCCGCGCGCTGGGCGTCGGCCTGGTGCGCCGCCCCACCGGCGGCAGCGCGATCTACCACGACGGGCCCGCGCGCGAGCTGACCTACAGCGTGGTCGCCACCGCCGCCGACCTGGGCATCGGCAGCGACCTGCTCGAGACCTATCGCTGGATCGGGGCCGCCCTGCTGCGCGGCCTGCGCGCGCTGGGCGCGCCTGCCGAGCTCGTCCCCGAGCGTCCTCCGGACGGACCCGCCCCCGCGTTCTGCTTCGCCCGCACCGGCGTGTTCGAGATCGAGGTCGGCGGCCGCAAGCTCGTGGGCAGCGCGCAGCGGCGCCAGGGTGATTCGTTCCTGCAGCACGGCGCGGTGCTGCTCGGCGTGGACGAGCCGCGGGTCCTCGCGTTGTTCCCGACCACGCGCGATCCCCTGGCGTCGCTGACGACGCTGGAGGCGGCGCTCGGCCGTCGTCCGGCGTTCGACGAGGTCGCCGAGGCGCTGGCCGGCGGCTTCGAGCGCGAGCACGGGCTCGACCTGCGCCCCGGCGGCCTGTCCGAGGACGAGGCCCCGCGCGTCGAGACGCTCGTGAGCGATCGCTACGCGAGCCCCGGCTGGCTGGTCGCCTCCGCGTGAGCGACGGCCGCGAGTACCCGAGCGTGCCCCGCGTGGGCGTCGGGGCCGTGGTGCTGGATGCCGGTCGGGTCCTCCTCGTCCGCCGCGGCAAGCCGCCGCTGGCCGGCAAGTGGAGCCTGCCGGGCGGGCTGGTGGAGCTGGGCGAGACCACCCGCGAGGCCGTTCAGCGGGAGATCGCCGAGGAGTGCGGCCTGACCATCCGCGTCGGCGAGGTGGCCGGCATCCTGGACCGGGTCGTGCGCGATGCCGAGGGACGCATTCGCTATCATTGGGTCCTGGTCGATTACCTGGCCTTCGTGGAGTCGGGGACGCTGTGCGCCGCCAGCGACGCCGACGAAGCGCAATGGGTGGAGGTGGACGCGGTGGAGCGACTCGATACGACCGACGGGCTGATGCACATGATCCGGCGCGCCGTCGCGCTGGCCGAGCGGAGCCGGCCATGAACGTCACGGTGAGCGGCGAGCCGCTGGCGGCCACGGCGACGGATGCGGTCGTCGTCGGCGTGTACGCGGACGACAAGAAGCTACGCGAGCCGGCCGCGCGCGTGAACGAGGCGAGCGGCCGCGCGCTGGCCGAGGTGCTCGCAGCCGAGAAGTTCCAGGGCAAGGCCGGCAGCGTCACGCACCTGCATTCCAACGGCCGGTTGCCGGCCCGCCGCGTGGTCGTGGTCGGGCTCGGCAAGCGTGCCGAGACGACGCCGGAGACCGTACGCCGGGCCGCCGCGGCCGGGCTGCGTCGGGCCCGCGACCTGGGGGCCCGCGCGGTGGCGACCGAGGTGCTGGGCGACCGGCTGCCGGCGCGGGCGCGCGCCCAGGCGGTGGTCGAGGGCGCCGTGCTCGGCACCTACACGTTCGACCGGTACAAGCGCGAGAAGAACGACAAGCAGGTCCAGACCCTGCAGCTCGTCGAGCCCGACGGCCGGCAGCGCCGCGAGGTCGCCGAGGGTGTCCGCCGCGGCGAGGTCTTCGCGGCGGCCACCTGGCTGGCCCGCGACCTCATCAACGCCCCCGCCAACGACGTCACCCCGACGCACCTGGCCAAGGTCGCCGCCGACCTCGCCAAGGATGCGGGGCTGGGCGTGGAGGTCTTCGAGCAAGCCGACTGCCGCAAGATGGGGATGGGCGCCTTCCTCGGCGTGGCCGCCGGCAGCGAACAGCCCCCGAAGTTCATCCATCTCACGTATACCCCGAAGGGGCGGAGCCGGCGCCGGGTGGCGGTGATCGGCAAGGGGATCACGTTCGACTCCGGCGGCCTCGACCTCAAGACCGCCGAGGGCATGCTTCGCATGAAGAACGACATGTCGGGCGCCGCCGCGGTGCTCGGCATCATGAAGGCGCTGCCGCAGCTCAGGCCGGCGGTCGAGGTCCACGGCCTCATCGCCGCCACCGAGAACATGCCGTCGGGGACCGCGACGCGGCCCGGCGACGTGCTGCGGGCGATGAACGGCACGACGATCGAGATCGGCAACACGGACGCCGAGGGGCGGCTCACGCTGGCCGACGCCATCTGCTACGCCTCCCAGAAGGTCGGCGCCGACGAGATCATCGACATGGCCACGCTGACGGGCGCCTGCGTGGTCGCGCTCGGGCCGCTGTGCTCCGGGCTGTTCGCCAACGACCAGGCCCTGGCCGCCCGGCTGCTGGCCGCCGCCCAGACGGCGGGCGAACGGGTGTGGCAGCTGCCGCTCATCGAGGAGTACCGCGAGAACCTCAAGAGCGATGTCGCCGATCTCAACAACGTGGGGCCCCGGGGCGGCGGCGCCATCACGGCCGGGCTCTTCCTCAAGGAATTCGCCGGCGACAAGCCCTGGGCCCACCTGGACATCGCGGGCCCCGCGTTCATGGAGAAGGACACCCCGCTCGGCCCCAAGGGCGCCACCGGCTACGCCGTCCGCACCATCCTGACCTACCTGCTCGAGGCCGGACGCTGAGCGGCGTCGACCTCCACACCCACACGGTCGCCTCCGACGGCGCGCTGGCGCCCCGGGAGCTGGTCCGGCTGGCCGCGCGGCAGGGTGTCGCGGTGCTGGCGATCACCGATCACGACTCGACCGACGCCCTGCCGGAGGCGCTCGAGGAGGCGGCCCGGCACGGCATCGAGCTGGTGCCGGGGCTGGAGATCAACTGCGACGTTCCCGGGTCGGAGATCCACGTGCTCGGCTACCACGTCGACTGGCGCGCCCCCTGGTTCCAGGAGTTCCTGCGCGAGCAGCGCGAGGAGCGGAAGGCCCGGGTGCACCGCATCGTCGCGCGGTTGACCGAGCTCGGCATGCCGATCACGGCCGACGAGGTGTTCGCGATCTGCAAGGAGGGCTCGCCCGGACGGCCGCACGTCGCCCAGGCGCTGGTGAGCCGGGGCTACGTCAAGACGGTGCGCGAGGCGTTCGACCGGTGGCTCCACGCCGGCGGGCCCGCCAGCGTCCCCCGCCGCCGGCTGACTCCGGTGGAAGCGGTGCGGGTCATCCGCCGAGCCCGCGGCGTGCCCGTGCTGGCCCACCCGGGCCTGGCCAACCGCGACGAGCTGATCCCCGAGCTGGTGGACGCCGGCCTGGCCGGCATCGAGACCTATTACCCCGAGCACTCGGCCGCGCAGATCGAGGCCTATCGGGCGATGTGCCGCCGTCTGGACCTGGTGGCGACCGGCGGGTCCGACTATCACGGTCCGCACACCGGGCGCGCCGGCACCGTTGGCCGGCCGCACATCGATCTCGAGGTCAGCCGGGATCTCGAGCGCAAGGCGCGTCAGCTCGGAGTGCCGGCGTGACCGTGCAGATCTTCGGGTTCAAGGACTGCCAGGACACGCGCAAGGCGCAACGGTTCTTCGCCGAGCGCCGGGTGCCCGTGCACTTCGTCGACCTCGACGAACGTCCCGCGGCCAGGGGCGAGCTCCGCCGCTTCGCCGAGCGGTTCGGCGCCGCCGCGCTGGTCGATCGCGAGGGCGCCCGCTTCAGGGCGCTGGGGCTGCGCGTGGCCGGCGACTCCCCCCAGCGCGTGCTCGAGCGCGCGCTCACCGAGCCGCGGCTCCTCCGGACGCCGCTGGTCCGCAACGGAGGCAAGGTCACCGTCGGCCACGCGCCGACGGACTGGCAGGCCTGGGTCGACGCGGCGACGTCGGCATGACGCCGCGGCCGTTCGCGCTGCACGTGCCCGACGACACGCTCGACGACCTGCGCGAGCGCCTGCGGCGCGTGCGGTGGCCCGACGAGGCGCCGGACGCCGGCTGGTCCCACGGGACCGGCCTGGCCTACATGAAGGCGCTCGTCGCCTACTGGCGCGACCGCTACGACTGGCGTGTGCACGAGGCCCGCCTGAACCGCTGGCGCCAGTTCACGGTCCCGATCGGCGGCATCGATCTGCACTTCGTCCACGAGCCCGGCGTGGGGCCCGCTCCGCTGCCGCTGCTGCTGTCGCACGGCTGGCCGGGATCGATCGTGGAGTTCGAGCGCATCATCCCGATGCTGACCGATCCAGCCCGGTTCGGCGGTGATCCGGCCGACGCCTTCACCGTGGTCGCCCCCTCGCTGCCGGGATACGCGCTGTCGTTCCGTCCGGGGCAGCCGCGGTTCGGTGTCGTCGAGATGGCCGATCTCCTCGCCGCGCTGATGACCGAGGTGCTCGGCTACCGCCGGTTCGCCGCGCAGGGCGGCGACTGGGGCGCGTTCATCACCTCGTATCTGGGCGCGGCCTATCCCGACCGCCTGGCGGGCATCCACGTCAACCTGCTGGCGGTCCGCCGCGACCAGACACCGCCGGCCGCGCCCACCGAGGAGGAGAAGGCGTACCTGGCGGAGCTCGCGCACTGGTCGCGCGAGGAGACCGGCTATCTGCAGATCCAGGGCACGAAGCCGCAGACGCTGGCCTACGGCCTCACCGATTCACCGGTGGGACTGGCCGCCTGGATCGTGGAGAAGTTCCGGACGTGGAGCGACTGCGGTGGGGAGGTCGAGCGGCGCTTCTCCAAGGACGTGCTGCTCACCAACGTGATGCTCTACTGGGTCACCGGGGCGATCGGCTCGTCGTTCTGGCCCTACTACGCGCGCGCCCACAGCTCGTGGCCGATCTCCGAGCGCCGTCCGGTGACGGTCCCCACCGCGTACGCCTCGTTCCCGCAAGAGATCCTGCACCCGCCGCGGTCGTGGGCCGAGCGCGTGTACAACATCCGCCGCTGGACGGCGATGCCGGCCGGCGGCCACTTCGCTGCGCACGAGGAGCCCGAGGCACTGGCCGCCGACGTCCGGGCCTTCTTCCGCCAGCTGCGGTGACCCGGGAACCGACGCCGGGCCGTCCGCGTTGTCCGCGAAGATCCCATCCATCCTTCCAAGGAGGGCCCATGGCACCCAGGCTGCGCGTCGTCAACCCGCTGAGCCGTCGCGAGGTCCTGAAGTTCGGCGCGTACACGAGCGTGGGCGGGGTGCTCACACCCGGCATCTCGCTCGCGCAGGCCATCGTCACCGACACCAAGGGCATCGACGCCCGAGACGTCGAGCTCAGCGTCGGCGGCACGAAGATCCCCGCCTACGAGGCGAGGCCGGAGGCGAGCGGCCGCTATCCCATCGTCGTCGCGATCTCCGGCTTCACCGGCAACAGCGAGCACCACAAGGACGTCGTGCGCCGACTCGCGCACGCCGGGTTCTACGCGATCGCGCCGGAGCTGTACCACCGCGAGGGCGGCATGCAGGGCAAGAGCTTCCAGGACATGGCCAAGATCTCCGGCGGGGTCACCCGCGCCCAGTACCTGGGCGACATCCGGGCCGCCGCCGATCGGGCCAGGGCGCAGACCTGGGCGCGGGCCGACCGACTCGGCGTGACCGGCTTCTGCGGCGGCGGCGCGCTCACGCTGCACTTCAGCGCGGAGCATCCCGGAGTGACCGCGGCCGTGCCCTGGTACGGCCACCTCAAGCGCGGCTATGCGGATGCTCCCGGCGTGGACGCCTTCTCGCTGGTGCCGAAGCTCACCATGCCGCTGCTCGGCCTCTACGGGGACAAGGACAGCGGGATCGCGACCGAGGACGTCAAGCGGTTCGAGGCCGACCTGAAGAAGACCAATCCCAGCGTCGAATTCGTGCTCTATCCGGACGCGCAGCACGCGTTCTTCTCGGACGACCGTCCGCAGGTGTACCAGAAGGCGGCGGCCGAGGATGCCTGGAAGCGCTGCGTGGCCTTCTTCTCCAGGCATCTGAAGGGGTAGGGGCCCTCGCTAGGGCCCGTTGGGCGTCTTCCAGGCCAGGAACCCGTCGCGGTCGAGGATCGTGAGCGCGGGGGCGCCCTCGCGGGTGAGGGCGAGCTCTGCGCGGTTCTTGCCGTTGGGATCGTAAAGCGTGAGGGCGGGAGCGCCGTGCGGCAGCGTGACGAGCCCCGCCCGGACCTTGCCGCCCTGCTCGTTGAGCACCAGCACGGATGCGCCGTTCTCGGTGCCGATCGACAGCCGGGGCATGGTGTCGGGATCCCTGAAGCGCAGCGCGACCGACTGCTCGCTCTCGACCCCCAGCTCGGCGCGCACACGTCCGGCCGCGTCCCGGAGGATGAAGCGCTCGGCTTCCACGATCCGGGGGGCCGGCTTCTGACCCATCAGCGCGACCGCCGCCACGCCCAGCACGGCGCCGGCGGCCAGCCGCCTCCAGCGGCGCTGGGAACGCTCCAGGCGCTCGATCCGCCGCGCCAAGGTGAGGCTCAACTCCTCGCTCATCACGGTCCTCCTGGCGCCGCCGCTCCCGGGCTCGCCGGTGGTGGCGTCGTGGCTCTGCTGCGTCGTCGGTCGCACGCGACCGGACAAGGCTGGCCAGCCGCGGCGGGGTGCCGCAGCGGCGCTACGCAAGAGCGAGGCCAGAACCGAAGTCTCCGTCAGGATGGCCGCCTCGAGTCATCGCGCCACCGTGACGTGTCGTCCTCGATGCCAGGCCGACACCCCCGGTGCACTCGCGACACGGCCGTGTCGATGAGGGCACCGCCGGGGTCCCGCTCCCGACGCTGCGCGGCACGACGTCAGCGCGCGGGTGGGGTGTAGGCGGGGAAGACGGCCCGTAGCATGCCGGGCGGGTTGACGGCGAGCATGCCCGTCACGAGCCGGCGGGCGGCGCCGCGCACGGCCACGAAGGTGATGGCCGCGCTGGCGACGAGGCGACCGTCGGCATCCCGGGCCGTGACCGTCGTCTCGTGGTAGCGCGGATCCTCGGGCCGGGGGCAGACCGCCGCGCGCGCCCCGGCCACGGCGATCGACGCCCCGGCCCGGGGCTCGGCGTGCAGCGTGACGCGGAGCTCGGTCGTCATGCCGGCCTCGCCGGTCGCGAGGGCTCCGAGCCAGAATGCCGCCTCGTCGAGCAGCGTCGTGATCGCCACCGCGCTCAGGGCGCCCCCGGCCGTGGCGAAACCGGCTCGCGGTGTCCAGGCGCCGCCGACCGTGTCGGCGTCGGCGCGCAGCCGGACGCCGAGACCGAGCACGTTGTCCGTCCCGCAGGCGAAGCACGCGCGCGAGATCGGCAGACCCATCGCGTCCTCGGCGGGCGGACCGATCACGACGGCGCCGTCGGCGGTGGTGGTGGGGGGCGCCACCACGCCGCGCACGAGCACGCCGTCCTCCGCGAGAAGCTCCAGGTGGCAGCCGTCCTCGGCCCGGCGCGCCCGCAGGCGGAGCGGCAGCCCGAGCGGGACGCGGCGGAAATAGTGGCCGTCGAGCCGGCGGCGACCGCCCTCGGCCGCCACGAGGTCGAACGCCGCCAGCACGCTGCCGCCGTGCGCGGTGTCCGGCAGGCCCTGGAACGCGCGGTCGAGCGTGAGCACGCGCTCGTCGCCGTCGCCAGCGACGGCGGCGCGCAGGGCCTCGGTCGTCAGCATGCGATAATCACCGGGCAGTGGCGTCCATTCTAGCGCCCACGCCCTTCGTCCGGGCGATCGTCACCAACTTCTTCTTCTTCCTCGGCCTCAACGGCTTCGTGCTGCTCCCGCTCCACATCCAGCGGCTGGGCGGCAACGAGGTCCAGATCGGCATGGTGATGGGGCTCTACAGCGGTGTCGGGATCGTCTGCCAGCCGCTGATCGGCCCCTGGGTGGACGTGATCGGACGGCGCCCGTTCATGCTGGTCGGCATCGGCCTGGTCGTGGCGGCCTCGCTGCTGGCGGTGGCGCCGGGCGGCGTGTGGCTCCTGGCCTTCGTCCGCGCGCTGCAGGGCATCGGCTTCTCCATGTTCTTCGTGGCCAGCTTCTCGTACGTGGTGGACATCATCCCGCCGGCCGAGCGCGGCTGGGCGCTCGGCATCTACGGCGTGTCGGGGTTCGTGTCGACCGCGGTCGCGCCGCTCTTCGGCGAGTGGATCATCCGCAGCCTCGGCTTCCGCGTTCTCTTCGCGCTCGCGGCGGCTCTGGGGATCGTCACCTTCGCGCTGGTGTGGCCCGTCCGCGAGGCGCCGCGCGGCGCCGGGGGGCCGCTCCGACTGGCGCCCGGCGCGGTACGGGCCGCGCTGGAGGACGTGCTCCACCGCCACATGTTCGTGACCATGTTCTTCGGGCTCGGCTCGGGGACGATCTTCGCGTTCCTCCCGACGTTCGCCGAGGACCTCGGCGTCCGCACGCTGTCGCTGTTCTACACGGCCTACTCGCTGGCCGCGATCGGCATCCGCGTGGCGGGGGGCCGGCTCATCGACACCCACGGGCGGCGGGCGGTGATCGTGCCCTCGATGTTCGTGCAGGCGGCCGCCACCGGCGTCCTCGCGCTCCTCGGCGCGCTGATGACCCGCGCCAGCACGACGCCGGCGCTGCCGTCGCTGTTCCTGGCCGGCCTGCTGTCCGGCGGCGCCCACGGCTTTCTCTATCCCGGCCTCGCCGCCCTCGTGACGGACACGACGCCGGACGCGCGCCGCGCCGCCGTCGTCGGCATCTTCAGCGCGATGTTCCTCACCGGGCAAACGGCCGGCGCCTTCACCTTCGGCTGGATCGCCGCGGTGGCCGGCTACGGCGCCATGTGGGGCGCGCTCACGGCGCTGCTGCTGGTGGGCTGTCTCGCCTCGCTGCGCCTGGCGCCGGACATGGGCCTCGTCGCCGCCCGCCGCTGAAAAATGCGCCGCCGCGCGCGGCGACGGGGCGCATATACTGACGTGCCGCCGCCGCCCCGACCGCGGCGGCGGCACGAAAGGACGTGGCCGATGGCCTCCACGACGCGCATCGTGGTGAGCGCGCTCGTCGCACTGGCGATCGCAGGGGCGCCGGGCCGGGGCAGCCTGGCGCCGGGCCGCGCGCCCGAGGTCGCCCCGCCCCTGGCCGGCGCCCAGGAGGCCGAGGTCGTCGCCGTCGTGGTCGATCCGCGCACGCAGACTCCGACCCTGCTGCTGCGGGGCAAGCGCGATCTGCGGCAGCTGGCGCTGGCCATCGGTCCCGCCGAGGCGACGGGGATCGCCGTGCCGCTGCACGGCGTCACGCCGCCGCGTCCGCTGACCCACGACCTCTTCATGACGCTGTTCGGACGCCTCAAGGTGTCGGTGACGCGCGTCGTGATCACCGACCTGCGGGACGACGTCTACTACGCCATCCTGCACCTGAGCGCCGCCGGCGGCGAGATGACGCTCGACGCGCGCCCCTCCGACGCCATCGCGCTGGCCATCCGGGCCAAGGCGCCGGTTCTGGTCGAGGACCGGGTATTCGACAAGGGGAGCGCCGGGACTCCGCCCGGACGTCGGCCCCACATCTGATGTCTCGTCTGCCGGCCGACGACCTCCAGTGGGCGCTCCAGCGCCGCCTGGAGGACGTCTTCGCCAAGCTCGGGGAGAAGTTCGGCGATCTCACCGGTCGTGTCGAGACCGACATCCATCCGAGCGTCGTCTTCGACGACGTCGGCGGTCTCCAGACCGCCAAGACACTCCTGCGGGGTTTCGCGCTGGCCCTCAGCAGTCCCGAGGCCTACACGCGCTGGGGCATCACCCCGCCCAAGGGCATCCTGCTCTACGGTCCGCCCGGCACCGGCAAGTCCAAGCTGGCCAAGGCGCTGGCCAACACGGCCAGCGCGATCTTCTATCACGTCAAGCTGCTCAATCTCACGTCGAAGTTCGGCGCCAACACCGGTGAGCTGCTGCAGGAGATCCTGCGCATCGCCGGCAGCGAGGGCCGCGCCGTGCTGTACCTCGACGAGGCCGAGGCGCTGTCGCTGGAGCACCTGCTTCCACCGCCCGCCGCGCGCGAGGCGAGCGCCCGCCTGGTCGCCGCGCTGTGCGAGAAGCTCGATGGTCTCCCGCCCACGGGCCGCGTGCTCGTGGTCGGCGGCACCAGCCGGACCGACGCCATCGACGCCGAGCTGGTGGCCCCGGGCCGGCTGGATCACCTCGTCGAGGTCGTGCTGCCCGACGCCGACGCCCAGCGCGAGATCCTCGAGCTGCTGAAGACGCGGACCGAGCGCCACGCCGGCCGCCCGCTGTTCGAGCCGATCGACGATCGCAAGCTCCTGCCCGTGATGGGCGGCATGAGCGGCGCCGACATCTCGGAGATCATCCGCCGCGCGCTCGAGACCAAGGTGCACCGGGCCGCCGAGGGCAGCGAGCCGGGACCGGTATCGACGGAGGATCTGCTGGTCTCCATCGACGCCTACAAGCGGGTGCGCGGCGTCGTCGAGAAGATCCGCTACGGGCAGTACCTCTAGGCGCCGTGATCGTCTCCACGCCGATCCGCGTGCGGTATCAAGAGACCGATTGCATGAAGGTCGTGTACTACGGCAACTACCTGACGTACTTCGAGGTGGGCCGCGTGGAGTTTCTCCGGCGGCGGGGGCTGCCGATGTCGGAGGTCGACCAGAAGGTGCATCTCCCCGTGGTCGAGGCGACCGTCCGCTACGTGCGGCCGGCCCGGCTGGACGATCTGCTGGACATCCGCTGCTGGGTGAGCGAGCGTCGCCGGGCCAGCTTCCGCTTCGCCTACGAGATCCGCAACGAGGCCGCCGAGACGGTCGCCACCGGCGCCACCCTGCACGCCTGCTGGGACCCGGTCACCAGCAAGATGATCGCGGTTCCCGACTGGCTGGTCGCGCGCATCGACGTGGGCCCCTCGCCGGAAGGCCCGGGGTCTGCCCCGGCCGGATCATGAGCGACTTCTCATCCGAGCGGGAATCGCTCTGGCAAGATGGCGGCCGGTGCGTATAATACGCAGTCGTTCGGCCAGCGATGATTGAAGTCCAGAGCCTGACCAAGCGATACGGTCCCGTCACCGCCATCCGCGACGTGTCCTTCGCGGTGGCCCCCGGCGAGATCGTCGGCTTCCTCGGCCCCAACGGCGCCGGCAAGTCGACGACCATGCGCATCCTGGCCTGCTTCATCCCGGCCTCGGGCGGATCGGCCAGGGTCGCCGGCTACGACGTGTTCCGCGAATCCATGGAAGTCCGCAAGCGCATCGGCTACCTGCCCGAGAGCGTGCCGCTCTACAGCGAGATGCGGGTGGCGTCGTACCTGGACTTCGTCGCCGAGGTCAAGGGCGTGTCGCGCTCGACGCGCAAGCGCCGCGTGGCGGACGTCATGGATCGGTGCCTGATCGCCGACGTGCAGAACCGGCTGATCCGCAACCTGTCCAAGGGCTACCGGCAGCGCGTCGGACTGGCCCAGGCGATCGTGAGCGACCCCCACGTGCTCATCCTCGACGAGCCCACGATCGGGCTCGATCCGCGCCAGATCGCCGAGATCCGCAGCCTCATCAAGTCGCTGGCGGGCGAGCACACCGTGATCCTGTCCACGCACATCCTGCCCGAGGTCTCGATGGTGTGCAGCGCGGTGGTCATCATCAACCGCGGCGCCATCGTGGCCCAGGGACCGATCGATCGTCTGGTCGAGCAGTTCTTCCCCACCTCGCGCGTCCAGGTGGAAGTGGCCGGCCCCCGCGGGGCCATCCTCGAGGGCATGCGGGCCATCCAGGGCGTCGTGCGCGTCGAGGACGGCGCGTCGGTCGGAGACGGTGCGGGGCGCTACGTGGTGGAGTCGGCCCGGGGCCGCGACGTGCGGGGAGAGATCTTCCTGCTCGCCGCCCAGCAGAAGTGGGGGCTGCTCGAGCTCCGCCAGGTCGGCATGACCCTGGAAGAGGTCTTCATCCGGATCGTGGCGGGCGAGGAGAGCGAGGCGGCCACGCCGGCCACCGACGCGGTCCCGCCCGATCCGGCGCCCGTCGCGGACGAGGCGGCGCCATGAAGGTCTGGCCGATCTACAAGCGCGAGGTGCGGCAGTACTTCACCTCGCCGGTGGCCTACGTCATCCTCGCGATCTTCCTCTTCATCACCGGGCTGTTCTTCTACGCGATCTTCAGCGGGTTCGCCCAGGCCTCGATGCAGATCGCCATGAATCCCGGGATGGGCCGCGACCTGAACGTCATGGACAGCGTGCTGCGCCCGCTGTTCGACAACATGCGCGTCATCCTGCTGCTGCTGATGCCGCTGGTCACTATGCGGCTGTTCGCGGAGGAGCGGCGCTCCGGCACCATCGAGCTGCTGCTCACCTACCCGGTGCGGGACGGCGCCGTGCTCGTCGGCAAGTACCTGGCGGCCATGACCCTCTACGCGGCGATGATCGGCGGCATGCTCGCCTATCCGGCGATGCTGGCCTACTTCGCCCGGGTGGAGTGGGCGCCGCTCCTCACCGGCTACATCGGGCTGGTGCTGATGGGCGCGATGTTCGCCGCGGTGGGGCTGTTCGCGTCGTCGCTCACCGAGAACCAGATCGTCGCCGCCATCGTCACGTTCGGCATCCTGCTGTCCTTCTGGATCATCGGCTGGCTGGCCGCGTTCGTGTCGGGCCCGATGGGGGCCGTGCTCACCCACCTGTCGATCCTCGAGCACAACGACACCTTCGCCAAGGGCGTGCTCGACACCAAGGACGTGATCTACTACGTGGACTTCACGGTCCTGGCGCTGTTCCTCGCGCTGCGGTCGCTCGAAGCCCGCCGCTGGAGCGGATGATGCTACGGCGGCTGGCCGAGGGGGCGTTCTGGGTCGGGTTGCTGTGCCTGGCGGCGGCTGTCGTGCTGGGCCTGGGGACGCGCTTCGACTGGTCGTTCATCGGCGGGCGGTGGATGCGGCTGTGGTGGCCGCTGGTGGTGGTCGGCCTCGGCCTCGTCCTGCTCTCCTTCCTGCCCCAGTGGCGCGACCCGCGGGCCACGCTCAGCGCCCGCACCCTGCGGTACGGCGTCAACTCGCTGGTGGCGATCGTCCTGGTGCTGGGTGTCATCGGCGTCGTCGAGGCGCTCTCGTACCGCCACAACGCCCGCGTGGACCTCACCGAGAACCGCCGGAACAGCCTGTCCCCGCAGACCATCGAGGTGCTCAAGGCGCTCAAGGCCAAGGTCAACGCCGTCAGCTTCTATCGCGTCGACCAGCCGGGCAAGCGGTTCGCCGAGGACCTGTTCAAGCAGTACGCGCGCTATGCCGGCGACAAGTTCACCTGGAAGTCGGTGGATCCGGATCGCGAGCCGACGATGGCCCGGGCCTTCGGCGTGGAGACCTACGGGACCACCGTCCTGGAGTCGGGGGGCCGCACCGAGAAGGTCCAGGACGCCGACCAGGAGGAGAAGCTCACCAACGCCCTGATCAAGGTGACCCGGGCCGGCAAGCCGGTCGTCTACGTGATCCAGGGGCACGGCGAGCTCGATATCGGCAGCAGCGAGGCCGCCGGCCTGGGCTCGGCCAAGAGCGGGCTGGAGGCGGTCAACTACGAGGTCAAGCCGCTCACGCTGGCCCGGACCGGGAAGATCCCCGACGACGCGGCGGTGGTCGTGATCGCCGGACCGCGGAGCGACTTCTTCGGACCCGAGGTCGACGCGCTCGACGCCTACATCGGCCGGGGCGGCAAGCTGCTGGTGATGCTCGATCCGGTGGTGCAGTCCGGCCAGCAAGAGCCCGAAGCGCTGAAGCGGCTACTGGCCAAGTACGGCATCGAGATGGGCACCAACGTCGTCATCGAGATGAATCCCCTCAAGCAGATGGCCACCGGCGCCGCCGACCTGGTGATCGTCGACACGTTCGAGCCTCATCCGATCACGCGGGACCTGCGGATCGTGACGCTCTTTCCGGCGACCCGGACCGTCGGCATCGCCGCCAAGCTTCCGACCGGCGTCACCGGCCAGCGGCTCGGCATGACCAGCCGCGACAGCTTCGGCGAGACCGACCTGGCGGCGCTGCGGCGCGGGGAGGCGCGGCCCGACGCTGGCGATCCCCGGGGACCGCTGCCGGTGGCCGTGGTGGCCACCAAGGACAAGGCGCGCATCGTGGCCTACGGGACGGCCCAGCTGGCGGCCAACCGGTACTTCGCGCAGCCCGGCAACCGGGACTTCTTCCTGAACAGCGTGTCGTGGCTGGCCGAGCAGGAAGACCAGATCTCGATCCGTCCTCGCGATACCAAGCAGACCCCCGTGTTCCTCACCTCGCAGCAGGACAGGGCGGTCTTCTGGGTGCCCGTCATCCTCCTGCCGGCGCTGGCGGTCGTGGGCGGTATCCTCGCCGTCGTGCGGCGGCGCGCCGCCAGCTGACCTGGCGCCATGCGGTGGCAGACGACGGCGGCGCTGGCGCTGCTGCTCGCGGTCCTCGGCGGCTTCTACTACCTGTACGAGGTGCGCTGGGGGCCGGCCCGCGAGGAGGCGGCCGCCCGCAAGGGTCGGGTCTTCGGCGCTGATACGAAGGACGTCACCGCAGTCCAGCTCAAGCGGGGCGACGAGACGCTCCGCCTGCAGCGCGACGGCGAGAACTGGCAGATGGTCGAGCCGGTGAAGGCCCGCGGGAGCCGGCCGGCCGTGGACGAGCTGCTGGCCAACGTCCTCACGGCCAAGATCGATCGCGAGATCGACCCGAACCCGAAGTCGCTCGCCGACTTCGGCCTCGAGAAGCCCGCCGCTGATATCACGCTCACGCTCAAGGACGGCAAGGCCCTGGGCCTGCAGCTCGGTGCCAAGAACCCGACCGGCGTGTGGGTCTACGGGCGCGAGCGCGACAAGCCGGCGGTCTTCGTCATCGGTGAGAGCGTGCTGCGCGACGCCACCAAGCCGGTCGCCGACTTCCGCGACCGCACGATCCTCGCCTTCGACAGCAAGGACGTGTCCGGGTTCGAGGTCGTCCTGCCGGATCAGACGCTCGCCGTGGAGGGTGAGCCGCGCTCGTGGCGGATCACGCGTCCGGTGGCGCTGCGGGCCGACCATGACACGGTGACCGAGTTCCTCGACCGGCTGACCGGCCAGAAGGTCAAAGAATTCGTGACCGACGGCTCGTCCGCGCGCGACCCGTACGGGCTCGAGCACCCCGCGCGGATCACCGTGTACACCGGACGCGACAAGGACCGCGTGAGCCGTACCCTGCTGCTCGGCAAGGTCGATCCCGCCAAGAAGGCCGTCTACGCCACGCGGCCGGGCGAGTCCGGCGTGCTGCTGCTGCCCGAGGAGGTGTGGAACCACGTCCCCAAGAACGTCGGCGTGCTGCGGAACAAGTCCGTGGTGGAGGTCGACCGGGACAAGGTCGCGAAGCTCGAGATCGAGAGTCCCAAGGGCTCGGTGACTCTCTCGCGCGACAACGACCAGTGGAAGATCGTGGCTCCGCACGCGCTGGCCGCCGATCAGGTCGAGGTCGGTGCCGTCCTCACCAAGCTGAGCGACCTGCGGGCGCAGGGCTTCCTCAGCGACGACGCCAGCGGTGTCGCTCGCTATCTGCCCAGGCCCGAGGTCCGCGTCGCGCTCACCGATCAGGCGGGCGGGACCATCACGGTGCTGCTGGCTCCGTCGACGGAGAAGCGCGGGGGAACCCCCAGCGCCTACGCGGCCGTCGCCGGCAAGGGACCGGTGACGCTGGTCGATGCCAAGGCCCTGGCCGACCTCGGCCGCTCGGCCAACGACCTGCGAGACCGCCGCCTCCTCGGCGCCCTGGAGCTGCGCGACGTCAAGCGCGTCCGCATCCAGGCCGGCGGGCAATCCATGGTGCTGGAGCGCTCGGGGGACGCCGCGTGGCGCATGCTGGAGCCCACGAAGGGCGCCGCCAACAACCAGAAGGTCGACGATCTCCTCTACACGCTCCGCTCCCTCCGCTGGAAGGACATCGCGGCGGCCGACGGCCAGGACGCCGCGCGGTTCGGTCTCGACGCGCCGTCTCTCGAAATCGCGCTGTTCCGCGCCGACGGCGGCGAGCTCGCGACGGTCCAGATCGGCAAGCGCGACGGCGATCTGGCGTACGTGCGGACCAAGTCCCAGCCCGCCGTGTACAGCGTGGAGAGTCGCGTGCTCGGACCGGCGCCCAAAGTCCCGGACGACTTCAAGGGGTGATTGCGGTACATTTCTTCCGATGCGGCGCGAGATCTTCATCGTCGCCCGGGACCGGGCCGACCTCTATCGCTACCTGAGCCAGACGTTCTCCGACGCCGAGAACGTCGAGGTGATCTGGGACCGCCGGGCCGACGAGCGTCGTCGCCTGTCCACCGGTCTCGCCCCCGAGCGGAGGCGGCGCGAGCGCCGCGCCCGCGTCAACGTCGACGGGGACCTTCGCACCGTCGGCTACAGCTTCCTCGCCCTGGAGTGACGGCCCGGTCCTGAACGGTCGCGGCCGTCGGTCCCGTCGTCGCGCCCGCCGCCGCTCGGTGGCGAGATGGTCGAGGCTGGGGTAGCATGGCCATCGTGCCGGAGGCCCACGGCGTCTACATCAAGCAGCTCGAGCTCGGCCCGATGCAGAACTTCGTGTACCTGGTCGGCGACACGGGGGCGCGCCAGTGCGTGGTGATCGATCCGGCGTGGGAGATCCAGACGATCGTCGACACCGCGGCCAGCGACGGCATGACGATCGTCGGCGCGCTGGTCACCCACACGCACCAGGACCACGTCGGGGGAAGTCTCCAATCGTGGGGGATGCCGGGCCGCATCCCCGGGGTCGAGGAACTGCTGGCGGCCGTCCCGACCCGGGTGTACGTGCACAAGGCCGAGCGTGAGTTCCTGCCCGGGCTCGGCTCCGACCTCGTGAAGGTCGACAATCACGACACCCTCGACGTGGGCCGGCTGCGCCTGACCTTCCTGCACACGCCCGGGCACACGCCGGGCTCGCAGTGCTTCCTCGTCGACGGACGCCTCATCTCCGGCGACACGCTGTTCATCGGCTCGTGCGGTCGCACCGACCTGCCAGGCAGCGACCCCAGCGAGATGTACTACTCGCTCACCCAGCGCCTCGGCGCCCTGCCGGACGACACGCTGCTGTTCCCCGGCCACAACTACGGCGGGCCGGAGTCCACGATGGGCGACGAGCGGCGGCACAACCCGTTCATGCGCTTCGGCTCGCTCGGCGAGTTCCTGCAGGTCGTCGGCGGCGGGCGCATCGCGACCCGGTGAGCGGCGCGGCCCCCGTGGTCTCCGGACGCGACTTCGCCGACCGTCTCGAGCGCCACGGCTTCGACTTCTTCACGGGCGTGCCGTGCTCGCTGATCGAGGACCTGATCGCGACGCTCGAGCGCGGCTCGGGGGCGCCCTACGTGGCGGCCGTCCGCGAGGACGCCGCGGTCGGGGTGGCTGCCGGGGCATGGTTCGGCGGCCGACGCCCGGTGGTGCTCATGCAGAACTCGGGCCTCGGCACCAGCCTCAACGCGCTCGCCTCCCTCTCGCTCATGTACGGCCTGCCGGCGCTGCTCGTCGTCACCTGGCGCGGCTTCGGCGGCCAGGATGCGCCGGAGCACATCCTCACCGGTGAGATCTCCCCCCGGCTCCTCGAGCTGCTCGGCGTGCCCTACCGCGTGCTGGCGGCCGGCTCGCTCGACGCCGATCTCGCGTGGGCAGCCCGGGAGATGGACGCCCGCCGCAGCCCGGTCGCGCTGCTGGTGCCGCCCAGGGTCGTGGAGACCGGCGCGGCCGGGCCCTCGCCGGGGCCGGCCGACACCGCGACGTCACCTCACGGGCGGGCGCCCCTGACGGACGCGCCGCTGCCGGCCGCCACGATGCCCCGGCTGGCGGCGCTGGGCATCGCACTCAAGGCGGTCGGCGACGACCCCGTCGCGCACGCCAACGGCTACATCTGCCGCGAGAGCTTCTCGGTCGCCGACCGTCCCCAGAGCTTCTACATGATCGGCTCGATGGGGCTGGCGCCGGCCATCGCGCTCGGCCTGGCCCTCGCCCGGCCGGACCGCCGCGTGGTGGTCTTCGACGGGGACGGCAATCTGCTGATGAACCTCGGCATCCTCGCCATGATCGCCGTCCAGCGACCGCCGAACCTCGTGCACCTCGTGTTCGACAACGAGGTGTACGGGTCGACCGGGAACCAGGCCTCCCTCTCGCGCGGCGTCCGCCTGGACCGGCTGGCCGCGGCGTCCGGCTTCGCCACGGCGACCGCGGTGACCGAACCCTGGGCCCTGGAGTCCGCCCTGCGGGCCGCGCTCGCCGTGCCGGGGCCGCACTTCGTGCTGGTGAAGGTGACCTCGGAGGCAGCCGAGGTGCCCCGCATTCCCTACACTCCGGCTGCCCTCCGCGACCGGTTCCGGGCGGCCATCCTGGGAGGCTGAGGTGCGTCACACCGCCGCGCTGCGCCGCCTGGTGGCGCGTCCCGAGCTGGCCTTCCTGATGGAGGCGCACGACGGTCTGTCGGCCCGCATCGCCTCGGAGGCCGGCTTCGAGGGGGTCTGGGCGAGCGGGCTGACGGTCTCGGCCTCGTTCGGCGTGCGCGACAATAACGAGCTGTCGTGGTCGCAGGTCGTGGACCACGTCGGCTTCATGACGGACGCCGCCACCGTCCCCGTGCTCGTCGACGGCGACACCGGGTACGGCAACTTCAACAACATGCGCCGCCTGGTGCGCAAGCTCGAGCAGGCCGGCGTGGCCGGCGTGACGATCGAGGACAAGCTGTTCCCCAAGACGAACTCGTTCCTGCGGTCCGAGCAGCAGCCGCTGGCCGACGTCGAGGAGTTCTGCGGCAAGATCAAGGCAGGCAAGGACAGCCAGGGCGATCCCGACTTCGTCCTGGTCGCGCGGGTGGAGGCGCTGATCGCGGGCTGGGGCCTGGCCGAGGCCATCCGCCGCGCCGAGGCCTACCACGCGGCCGGCGCCGACGCCATCCTGATCCACAGCCGCCAATCGAGCGCGGCCGAGATCTTCGCCTTCCTGGACGAGTGGGCCAACCGAGCCCCGGTCGTGCTGGTGCCCACCAAGTACTGGCGGACGCCGACGGCGGAGTACCGGGCCCGCGGCGTCAGCGTCGTGGTGTGGGCGAACCATCTGCTCCGCGCGGCCATCGGAGCCATGCAGGAGACGGCCCGGCGCCTGCGCGCCGACGAGACGCTGATCGACGTCGAGCCGCAGGTGGCGCCGCTGCCCGAGGTCTTCCGCCTGCAGGGAGACCACGAGCTGGAGGAGGCCGAGCGTCGGTACCTTCCGGCCAGCCGCGACGACGGCCTGTCGGCGGTCGTGCTGGCCGCCGGCGCCGGCGAGGGCTTCGCCGGCCTCACCGCGGCGATGCCCAAGGCGATGCTCAAGGTGCAGGGTCGTCCGATCCTGGCGCGGCTGCTGGACGACCTGAGCCACTTCGGGTGCCGTGCGGTGACCGTCGTCCGCGGCTATCGCGCCGAGGCCATCGACGTGGCGGGCCCGCGCTTCGTCGATAACCCGGACTTCGCCACCACCGGCGAGGGATACTCCCTCGCCCTGGCCGAGACCGCGCTGGTCCCCGGCGCCCTGCTCGCGTTCGGGGACATCGTCCTCAAGCGTCACATCGTGCAGGCGCTGCTCGAGGAAGCCGGCGACGGCATCACCCTGTCGGTGGACAGCGCGCTCGGTGGTCAGGCGGTCGCCGACCGGGTCCGCGGCAGTCGTCCCGACGCCGCGGGGTTCAGCTTCGACCCGGTCCGCCTGGCGGCCATCGGCGACGCCGTCGACGCCGGGGACGCGCACGGGGCCTGGATCGGCCTCCTGCACATGGGCGCCGAGGGCGCGGCCTGGCTGCTCGAGGCGATCGCCGAGGCCCGCGCCGACGGCACGCTGCCCCGCGCCCGGCTGTCCGACCTGCTCACCAGGGTCCTGGCCCGGGGCCGACCGGTGACCGTCGTGTATACCCGCGGCGGCTGGGTCAACGTCAACAACCTCACCGACCTCATCGACGCCTCGGCGATCTGAGCGCGGAGCGGCTCCCCCGCCACCTTCCTCGCGCCTCCGGCACGTTCCCCGCTCGTTTCGTCCCGGACCGGAGCGCCGACCGTCCAGCGTGCGGCGCGTCGCGATCGAATGGCGCGCGCTCCTCGCTCGTCTGACACCGTGCGGCGCTCGGCCGGTGATCCGTCGCTGCCGTCGATCGGCCGGCCGGGGAGCACGCGGGCGTCGCCCCCAGGGCCGCCGGTGGAAGATATGGCCGCGTGTCGCCGGGCGACCGGGAACTCGAGTGGAAGTGAAGGCGTTTTGCGATGACGAGGATCGATGTCATGATCCATCTCGGGTGAGCGATCGAGCGGGATGAAGAACTGGCTGAAGGTTCGGTTCATCGCCGGCTTCTTCGTCACCGTTCCTGCCATCGCCACCTCGTGGATCCTCTGGGTCTTCTGGAGCTGGATCGACGACCGCTTCGCACCGATCTACGGGCGCCTCCTGGGCCGGCCCGTCTCGGGCTGGGGGCTGGGGTTCCTCACCGCGGTTCTGATCATCCTGCTGATGGGCATCGTCGCCCGCAACGTCGTCGGGCGCCGCGTCCTGTCGTTCGGCGACAAGATCCTCCACCGGGTGCCCGTGTTCCGGCTGCTCTACCCCTCGATCAAGATGCTGATCGACTCGTTCTCGCCCGAGCGTCGTGGCTCGTTCAAGGCGGTGGTCCTCGTGCAGCATCCCCGCGAGGGCACCTGGGCCTTCGCCTTCGTCACCAGCGAGCTGACGCTCGAGTCGCCGGTCGGCAAGGGCGAGATGGTCACGGTGTTCATCCCCACCAACAACCTCTACCTGGGCGACGTGGTCGTGGTGCCCCGGAGCGACGTCATCTTCACCGGGCTGACGGTCGAGGAGGGGCTCCGCGTCATCCTGTCGGCCGGGACGGCCACGCCGATGCGGCTGCCCCGCGTCTAACGGCGGGTGGCCTGCCGCACGAGCTTCCCCGCCCAACCGGCGACGGCCCTTTCGAGCGCCGGCAGGCCGGCGGAGAAGAAGTGGTCGGCGCCGTCGATCACGGTGATGCCGTCGACGGGGAGGGCTGTCGCCAGCGCGGCCAGCGCCTCGCGCGGGCAGTAGCCGTCGTCACTGCCGGCCACGACGAGCACCGGGCCTTGCACGCCGAGCAGGCTCGGCGGCTTCCAGCCGGCCGCCGCGACCGGCGGCGCGATCAGTGCGAGGCCGGCCAGCGGCTCTCCGCTGGCCGCGACGGCAGCGGCCATCGTCGCGCCGAACGAGTAGCCGGCCAGCGCGATTCGAACGGGTTGTGCCAGGGCGCCTCGAAGGTGAGCGATCGCCGACCGGACGTCCGCCTGCTCACCACGACCCTCGTCCCACCCGCCGTGGGAGCCGCCCACGCCGCGGAAGTTGAAGCGCAGCGTCGCCAGCCCTCGGCTCGCGCACGCGGCGACCGCCGCGCCGACGACCGGGCTGTCCATGTCGCCGCCATAGCGCGGGTGGGGATGACACACGACGACACCGGTCTCGGCGCCCGCCGGTACACCCATGGCCGCCTCCAGCGCCGGTCCGGCGCCGGCCGGTATGAGAAGGCGTCGCTCAGGTATCATCCAGGCCCGAGAATAAGCGCCGAGGAAAGGGCGTCCAACGGATGTGCTGACCTGCTACCGAACGCGTCGACGGATCGGAGCCTACCTGGACGGGGGGCTGGAGGCCGCGATGGCCCGCTCCACGGCCGCTCACCTCGCTTCCTGCAGGACCTGCCAGCAGGAGGCCGACGAGCTGCGACGTCTCCGGGGGCTCATCCAGGGCAGCCTGGCCCCCGCCGAGCCGGACTGGACCGGGTTCTGGCAGGGTGTCGTGCGCGGCATCGAGGACGGGCGCGCCGCCAGACCGGCCCGCCCGGAGCGTCGATGGTGGCAATCGCCCTGGGGCCAGCGCTGGGCGCTGGGCGGCGCGCTGGCGGCCGCCCTGCTCGTGTCGATCGGCGTCTGGCAATGGACCCCCGGCCCCCGGCTCGACGCGGGCGTGCTCGTGACCTCGGCCAGCACGGAGGACCCCCGCGGCACCGTCATGGTGTACTCGACACCGGAGCAGGACGTGGCCGTCGTGTGGGTCTTCGGTCTCGACAAGGACTGACGGGCTACCGGCTCTTGATCGCGGTCAGACGCTCGCGGGCCAGCGGTGTCTCCTCGGCCTGCGGGAAGTTCGCCACGAGATACTCCAGCCGCTGCTGCGCCACCGCCGGCTGCTTGAGCTCGATCAGCGCCAGGGCTTCCTTGTAGAGCGCCGTCGGCGCCTTCTCGCTCCTCGGGTAGTTCGCCACGACCTTCTGCAGCTCCTGGACCGCTTGCTCGAGCTCCTGCGTCGCCTTGTCGGCCTGTCCCGCGTTGGCGCTGTTGCGAGCCAGGCTGAAGTGGCTCTCGCCGATCCAGTACTGGGCGTTGCCGGCCAGGGCGTGGTCGGGGAAGCGCCGCAGGAACTCACGGAATCCCGCCATGGCCAGCGCATAGCTGCCCTTGCTGAAATCGATGTACGCGGCCTGGTAGATGTCCTGGGGCTGCAACGCGTTGGTCGCCGGTCGCGCCGTGATGGGCGGGGGCGATGCCGGGGCCGGGGGGACGACCGGCGGCGTCGGCGGCGACGTTCCGACGCCCGGCGCCGGTGCGGCCTGAGGTGCCGGAGCCGGGGTGGCGGGGGCCGCCGTGCGAGGCGGGACCGTGCCCCCCGCGGCCGGGCCGCTGCGGACCTGGCGACCCAGCGCGTCGACGCGCGCCGACAGCTCGTCGACGCGCGCCACCAGCTCGGTCAGCGAAGTCGTCAGACCGTCGAGGCGCCGCGTCAGCGAGGTGAGCTGCCGCTCGCTCTCGGGCCCCTGGGCGCGGAGCCGCGCGTCGACGGCTCGAGTGGCGGCCACCTCGGCCTCACTGCGCGCGCGCTGCGCGGTCTGGCGGGCGGCGGCGATCTCGCCGCGCAGCTCGATCAGGTCCTGTTGCGTGGCGGTACCGGTGACGTCGGCGACGCTGGCGCACCCGGCGAGGAGGACCAGCGCAACGGCGGGTAACCCGACGGTGAGGCGGCCGAGGCGCCGCCCCGCCGTCCACTCAACGGACGCTAGCGAGCCTTGACGAGGAAGTGCGCGCGACGGTTCTTGGCCCAGCACTCTTCGCTCTTCTGCATGCACACCGGCCGCTCCTCACCGTAGCTGATGATCGTGATCCGGCTGGCCTGAACCCCCTGCGACACGAGGTAGTTCATCGCGGACTTCGCGCGCCGCTCGCCGAGGGCGAGGTTGTACTCGTTGGTGCCGCGCTCGTCGCAGTGGCCCTCGATGAGCACGAGGTGGCCCGGGTTGGACTTGAGCCAGGTGGCGTTGGCATCCAGGGTCTTGGCGTCGGGGGGGCGGATGTCGTACTTGTCGAAGTCGAAGTACACGTCCCGCAGGTTCTCGTTGGCCACGAACTCGGCGGGGGACGGCCGCGCGCCCGGCGCCGCGGTGGTCGGAGTCATCGTCGTGCCGCTGCCGGTGCCGGACGTCTCGCCGCTCGGTGCCATCGTCGTCGGACCGGCGCCGGTCGAGCCGCCGCCCGGGGTCGTCGCCGCTGCACCCGTCGGTGCTGGCGCGGTCGCCGCCGTGGTCGCGGGGCGCTTGGCGCAACCTGCGAGAACCACCCCGAGGACCAGCAACGACGCGATCGTGACGTGCGCACAACGGCTTAGCATGTCCCCTCCTTTGTGAACCGCCCTCCTGACACCCCTCGCCGGAGCAAGCCTATCACGGCAGCCGGGGCGACCACGAAGGACTTGTGCTCTCGGCGCCGCCGCGGGTGATCGGAGCCGCGCCGGTGCCGTCGGCGAGGGCGGCGAAGATCTGCCAGCGGCCCAAGCGGTTGGACTGGAAGGCCAGGTGACGGCCGCTCGGCGCCCACGTCGGCCCCTGGTTGTCGCCGCCGCTGGTGACCCGTCGGGGATTGGAGCCGTCGACGTCCACGAGCCAGATGTCGTGAGCGCCGGCCCGCTGCGTGTAGGCCAGGGTGTCGCCGCGCGGCGACCAGCGCGGCTGCGTGTGGAAGCCGCCCGACGTGATCTGGCGGACGTTGGTGCCCTGGTCATCCATCATGTAGACGTGGGGTGCGCCGCTGCGGTCGGAGATGAACGCGATCTGCCGACCGTCCGGCGACCACGTCGGCTCGGTGTCGATGCCGGCGTGGCGCGTGAGGCGCCGCATCGTGCCGCTGGCCAGGTTGAGGACGTAGATCTCGGGGTTGCCGTCCTTGCTGAGCGTCATGGCCAGGCCCTTGCCGTCGGGGCTGAACGCGGGTGAGCTGTTGATGCCGACGAACGCGGCCAGCGTCTGGTCGGGGCGCCGCTCGAACGGGAACACCCGGTAGAGGTCGGGATAGCCTTGCTTGAAGGACGTGAAGGCCAGCGACCGCGCGTCCGGGCTCCACACCGGCATGAGGTTGATGGAGCCGTTGCGCGTCACCGGCGTGATGCCGGCGCCGTCGTAGTCGGCGATCACGATCTCCTTGCGACCGACCGGGCCCACGACGTAGGCGATCTTGGTGTCGGCGACACCCGGCTCGCCGGTGAACTGCAGGACGACCTCGTCGGCCACCTTGTGGCCGAGACGGCGGAGCTGGCCGGCCGGCAGCTCGAACTTCTTGCCGGCGATCAGCCGATGGTCGGGCGCGGTGAGGTCGTACAGCCGCATCTCGACCTCGGCGCGCTCGCCGCGGAGGGCCAGCAAGCCGTGCACGCCGGCGTGGGCGCCGGCCGCCGCGAACTCCTTCCACGACTGCTCGAGGGCCTGGGGGTTGTTGGGGGGAATCGCGCCGGTCGCCGCGACCACGCTGAACAGGCCGGAGAACGTGAGGTCCGCGCCGGCGACCGAGGCCAGCAGCTTGCCGTTGCCGGCGGGATCGGCCCCGGTGGTCACGGTGAATTCGGGGATGGCGATGTTCAGCTTCCGGCTGCCGCCGCCGGTGACGTTGAGGAAGACGTCGACGGCCTGGGCGCGCACGGCCGGGGGTGGCGCCACGGGCCACAGGCCGGGCAGCGTGAGGTGGGACACGACGACGAGCACGACCAGGAAACGCCAGGTCCTCATGCGGTCAGCCTCGTTCCTGCGCGAAGGTGAAGCCCATGTGCACCCGCAGCACGGAGCCGGGGAACTCCTCGGGCAGCCGGGGGAACGGCGCCGCCTCGGCGATGGCCCGCATCGCGGTGCGATCGTAATACGGATTGCCGCTGCTCTCCTTGACGGCCACGTTGGAGACCTGCCCGTCGCGCGCGATCTCGAACGTCACGACCGGCTGGCGGCCCTGCAGCGCGCGGCCCTCCCACCGCTCGGTGACCTTGCGGTGGATCGCCGCCAGGTACCAGGCGAACGGGAAGTCCGAGACGTTCAGGGTGAGCGCGCCCGAGCCCTGCGCGGACCCCGAAGCCCGACCGAGCGTGGGCGGCGGCGCCTCCGGCCGGCTGGCCGTGTTCGGCGACGGCGGTGCCGGGGCCGGGGCGGCCGGCGCCGGCGTGGGCCGGGGCGGCGCGGGATCGCTGGCCATCGGGGGCAGCTCCTTGTCGCCCGTGCGTGGCATCGTCGCCGGCCGCGGTGGCGCCGCGCGCTCGGGCAGGGACGGAGCGCGCGAGGGCAGCTCCCGCGGAGGCGACGACCGAGCCGGCAACTCCGGCGGCGGCGTCGACCGCGGCGCCTCGCGCTCGGGCAGATCGGCGCGTGGGGTCGGCCGCGGCGGCGCCGGCTCGGTCTTCGGCGTCGGCGCCGGTCGCCCCTGAGGTGTCCCGACGGCCGCCACCGCCGGGACCAGGTTCACGATGTACGTCTTGGGCTGGGCGCGGGCGAAGAGGTGCGCCCCGACGAGCAGGATCGCGGCCAGCCCACCGTGGACGACCGCCGACAGCACGGTCGCGGTGAGGGGAAGCGGCGGGGTCCGCAGGGCGGGGCCGGTCCTCGGTTGCGCGCGCGCCGTGAGCAACAGCAGGCCTGCAGCACCCACGCGTCAGCGCTCCCGCGTCGGCTCGGTCACCATGCCCAGGCGCTCGATCCCGGCCCGGCGCACCTGGTCCATCGTCTCGATCACCGCTCCGTACGCGAGACCGGCGTCGGCCTTCAAGTAGAGCGTCTTGTCCGTGCGCCCCTGGAAGGCCGCGCGCAGCTGCCCCTCGAGTCCCCCCGGCGCCACGCGCTTGTCGTTGAGGTAGAGGGCCCGGTCCTTGGTGACCGTGAGGACCATGCGTTCCTCCACCGCGGTCGGCTTGGCGGCGGCGCGCGGCAGGTTCACGTCGATGCCGCGGTACATCATTGGCGCCGTCAGCATGAAGATGAGCAGCAGCACGAGCACCACGTCGACGAGCGGGATGATGTTGATCTCCGCCAGCGACGATCCCGGCCGTCGGTCGCCTTCGGACGGGCCCGCGCTAAACGCCATCTTTGGCCGGCCGCGCCAGCTTCGCCACGGGGCGGCTCAAGACGTTGAGGAGGTCGAGAGTGAAGCCGTCCATCTCCGTCGCCCAGTGACGGACGCGGTTGACGAAGTAGTTGTAGCCGATGACCGCGGGGATGGCCGCGGCGAGACCGGCGGCGGTGGCGATCAGCGCCTCCGAGATGCCGGGCGCCACCACGGCCAGGCTGGCCGAGCCCTGCGTGCTGATGCCGTGGAACGACGACATGATGCCCCACACCGTTCCGAAGAGGCCGATGAAGGGCGTCGCGCTGGCGGTGGTGGCGAGGAACGGCAGATAGCGCTCCAGCTGCGAGATCTCGAGCGCTGCCGTCCGGCGCATGGCGCGATGGACCGCGTCGAGCCGCTCGGACGGCAGGCCGTCGTCGCCCTCGTCGACGACCGGATCCATCACGTCCGGCACCCCGGAGATCTCGCCGTAGGCCGCCGCGTACAGTTGGGCCAGGGGGCTCTCGCGGAATTTGCGGGCCGCGGCGTGCACGAGCGCCGGACGTCGCCCCTCGCGGAACACGCGCATGAAGGCCAGCGTCTGTCGGCGGACGCGGCGGAACTGCCACCACTTCTCGACGATGAGCGCCCAGGCCCCGATTGAGAAGATGAGCAGAATCGCGAGGACGACCTTGGCGACGGGGCCGGCATTCAGCACGAGCTCGAGGACGCCGGAGCTGAGGGGCTCGGAAGTTGACACGCAGGCTCCTTTACTTTTGTTCGATCATACGAAGCCGTTCACCGGCCTGTCAACGTTTTGCAAGGTGTTTTGCGGCCTTACACGCTATAACCGGGCCGTGGTGCTCCGGCTCGTCGTGCCCGCGGTGCTCCTGCTCCCCCTGGCCGCGCTCGCCGGCGATGCCCGCAGCGCCGTCGAGGCGTTCGTCGCCCGTCTGGCCGGCGCCCAGGTCGGCGACCTGGCGATCGAGCAGACGTTCACCCTCTACCACCCCGACGGCCGCCACCCGCAGTCCACGGGCGAGCAGCGAGTCTGGATCAAGGTTCCGGGCCGGCAGCGGGTCGAGCAGGTCGTGGAGGGCCGCCGCGAGGTACGGCTCGCGGTCGGCGATCGCGTGTGGATCCGCGCCGCCGACGGCCGGGTCCACGAGGCGCCGGCCGCCGAGCGGGAGCGCGAGCGCACGCACCTGCTCATGCCCTTCCGGCGCACAGCCGCCGACGTCCTCGCCGAGTGGCGCGCGCTCGGCATCCGTGACGACGTCAGCCACCAGACGCGAGTGGGCAACCGCACGGTGACGGTGATCGGCGCCGGACCGGGCGAGCGCGACACGCCGTCGGTGTGGCTCGACCCCGAGTACGGCGTCGTGCGCCTGATCCGGCGGGAGCGGCTGCCCAAGGGCGAGAGCCTGGTCGACCTGACGTTCTCCGAGCACCGGCCGCTGGCCGGCCCCTTCGCGTTCCCGCATCGCCAGGAGGCGTTCGTCGACGGCAAGCTGCTGGTGCTGATCGAGCTGCGCCGGGTGACGGTGAACACGCAGCTGCCCGACTCGCTATTCGATCCCGACAGCCTGCGCCGCGATCGCTGATGCCCGCGCGATTCGCCTTCCTCGGCACCTCGGGCGCTCTCACCTCGGCCACCCGCGACAACACCTCGATCGTCGTGCAGGCCGACGACGTCGCGGTGCTCGTGGACTGCGGCGGCAGCGCCGTGCACCGCCTGCGCCGGCTCGGCATCGACCCGCTCCGGCTCACGCACGTGGTCGTCACCCACGTGCACGTCGATCACGCGTACGGGCTGCCCTCGCTCGTGCGCCAGCTCGGCCTGCTGGGCCGGCGGGCGCCCCTGGCCGTCGTCTGTCGACCCGAGCACGTCGACGTCCTGCGCGCGCTGCTCGCGGTGTTCCGGCTGTGGGACAAGTCGGACCTGTTCCCGGTGACGCTGTCGCCGATCGATCTCGAGGTCGGCGCCCGGGCGCCGGCCAGCGGCTCGCTGATCGTGCGCACGGCACCCAACGAGCACGGGGCCATGCCGAACTTCGCCGTGCGGGTGGAGGCGGGCAGCCGCGCGCTCGTGTACTCGTCCGACACGCGCCCCAGCCAGGCGGTGATCACCCTGGCCGGCGACGCCCACACGCTGGTTCACGAGGCGACCTTCGCCGAGCGGGATCGGGCGACGGCGCGCGCGGTCCACCACTCGAGCGCCGCCGACGCGGGCCGGGTGGCGGCCGCGGCGGGCGCCCATCGCCTGATCCTCACCCACGTCGGTGCCGAGTACCACCACGACCCCGGCCCCCTCGTCGACGAGGCGAGGGCGCAGTTCACCGGTCGCGTCGAGATGGCCGAGGAGCTCCGCTTCTACCCCTTGTGAGCGCGGGTCGGACGGACCGGCGCGAGACGAAGGGGTTGTCGGCGATCCAGAACCGCAGCGGCAGGTCGACGGAGCGGGTGATGCCGACGCGCGGACCCGAGGCGATCGCGAACCGTCGGGCGATCGGATCGGGCTCGATGGTCAACGGCGCCCGGGTGAGGTCGCCGCCGTTGTCGCGGAGCGTGACCCCGAGCGCGCGGGTGAGATTGCCGGGACCGGAGGCCAGGCGCGTCGCGTCGCCCGGCACACCCCGGCGCCGGGCCATGGCCGCGCGGCCCCGGACCGGCTCCAGCGCGCGGATCAGCACGCAGCCGGGCGTGCCCGCGCGCCCGGTGATGGCGTTCAGGCAGCAGTGCGTTCCGTAATTGACGAAGACGTAGGCGACGCCGCCGCGGCCGTAGAACAGCCAGTGGCTGCCAGGCCGGAACGCCGCGTGCGAGGCGGCGTCCTCGGGGCCCAGGTAGGCCTCGGTCTCGACGATGCGGCCGGCGGTGAGAGCCCGGCCACGGCGGGAGGTCAGGATGCAGCCGAGCAGGTCGCGGGCGACCGTGCGCGCGGGCCGCAGGTAGAACGAGCGCGGCAGCGGCACGCGATCAGCGCGGGGCGAGGCGCTCGGCGACGAGCCGGCGCAGCGCGGTCTCGTCGAGGGCGAGGCCGCTCCGGCTCGGCGGCGGCGCCTCCGTCTTGAGCCCCGTCTCGCTGAGGATCACACAGATGTCCTGGGCGGGATCGAGCGCGCGCTCGGCCAGCAGTCGTGTGAGCACGGCCAGCGTGGCGACGCCGGTCGGCCCCGCCCACACGCCCTCGGTCACCGCGAGGGTGCGCTGGGCGGCCAGGATCTCCTCGTCCTCGGCGTCGCCGGCGAGGCCGCCGTGCTCGCGCAGCAGCCGCAGCACCCAGTCCCCCTTGCGGCCGGGATTGCCGGCCGCCAGGCCCTCGGCCACCGTGTAGCCGATCGTGAGCGGCACGATGGCGCCGCCCGAGCGGAACGCGCGGACGACCGCGTTGGCCCGGGCCGCCTGCGCCGCCACGAGCCGCGGCATGCGGGGGATCCAGCCGGCGGCGTGCAGCTCCCGGAAGGCGCGGGCCGCCGCGATGAACGTCTCGCCGACCGCCACCGGCGCCACGACGAGGTCGGGCGGGCTCCAGCCGCTCTGCTCGGCGATCTCGTAGCCGATCGTCTTCTTGCCGTCCTGCTTGTACGGGTTGCGAGAGGCGCCGCAGTCGAAGAACATCCGATCCTCGACCAGCCGGTCCCAGATCGTGATCAGGTCGTCGTAGACGCCGCGGTAGATCACGAGGTCCGGGGTCGTCGACGCCATGTGCAGCAGCTTGGGCGCCGAGGCGCGCTCGTAGGCGAACACCAGCGCGCGCAGGCCGGCCCGCGCCGAGTACGCGGCGATCGAGGAGCCCGCGTTGCCCGAGGACACGACCGAGGTGACCGGGAACCCGAACTGCAGCGCCGCCCCCACCGCGGTCGCCGACGAGCGGTCCTTCACGGTGCCGGTCGGGTTGGCGCCCTCGAACTTCAGGCGCAGCCGGCGGACGCCGAGCCGTCGGGCCAGCCGCGGAGCCTCCAGCAGCGGCGTGGCGCCCTCGCCCAGGGTCACGCGATGAACCGGATCGACGATGGGCAGCAGGGCCGCGTAGCGCCAGAGCCCGTGGCCGCTCAGCAGCGCGGGACCGTCCCGCCGCAGCAGCTCCAGGTCGTAGACCAGCTCGAGCAGCCCGTGGCACTTGGCGCACTCGAGGCGGTAACCCAGCGCGTGGGCGGCGCCGCAGTCGATGCAGGCCAGGTGTCGGGCCAGCGAGTCGATCACGAGCCGCACCGTGCGCGGATCGCCTCGATCATCTCGTCGACCCGGTGTCGCAGCGTGTGCTCGGCGAGCGCGCGGCGGCGGGCGTTGTGGCCGATGGCGCGGGCCTCGTCGGGTCGGGCCAGGTAGTGATCGAGGAGCCGGGACAGCTCGCCCAGGTCACGGTAGACGAGGACCTCCTCGTCCGGCTTGAACAGCGCGGCGAGGTCCTCCTTGAAATCGGCCACCTGACAGCTGGCGGCCGCGGCCAGCTCGAAGGCGCGGGTGTTGACGCCCACGATGTCGTTCATGGGGTGATGCGGATTGAGCGAGAGGGTCGACGCCGCGTACACGGCCAGCTTGTCGCGCCCGAACACCGGCCCGCCGGCGACCAGGCGGCGGACGGCCGGGTCGCGGACGCGGCGCCAGCCCTGGCCCCACACGCGGAGCGGGCGATCGGCCAGCGCGTGGACCAGCCGCTCGCGGTAGTCGTAACGGCTGCCCACCAGCGAGACGGCGGCGCCGAAGCGTCGCTGCTCCTCCGCGGTGGGCGTGATCGCGTGGTGCAGCGCGGGCACGCAGTACATCGGCAGGTAGTGGAGGTTGCGCAGGCCGACCGACTGCAGCGCGCGGAGCGCGTAGCGCTCCTTGGTGAAGAAGAGGTCGTAGGCCTCCAGGCGCGAGAACGGGATCATCCACAGCGGGTTGTCGGGGAAGACGTTGACGAATCGCGCGCCGGTCCGGTCTCGCACGCGCCGGATGACCTCGGACGTGATGGGTCCCCCCTTGATCACCAGCACGATCTGCGGGCGCCACTCGCGACAGTGGCGCTCGAGACGGCGCAGGATCAGCCGCTGGTAGGCCCCCTTGGTGGGCGTGTTCTTGTAGAGCGCGTTGTCGCGCCGGTAGGGGAAGAGCCGGACCTCGTGGCCGAGCTGCGCGAGCTCGTCGCCGAAGTCGACCCCCATCAGTCCCGGCCGCGCGAACGGCAGGACGATCAGCCAGCGCACGCGGGCTAGCCTATCACGGTCATCGGCGACGGGCCGACACCCCGGACCTCGCGGTCGCGGACGAGGTCAGTCGACGGCCAGGAACGGCTGGTAGCCGAGTGCCTGAAGCTGGCGCATGCGTGCGGCGGCCTGGGCGCGGTCGCTGAACGGCCCCACGCGGACGCGGTGCAGCGGCTCCGGGTACCGCCCGCGGGGCGTCGCCGAGACCGCGCCGCCGACGCGGCCGGCGATACGGCGCGCGAGCTCGACCTTCCGGAAGGCGCCGACCTGGACCCAGTAAGACCTCACCGGCTCCGGCACCCGAACGCGTGGAGGCTCGGGCGGCGCCGCCGCCGCTCTCGGAAGCGTCGCGATGGCCGGTTCCCGGCTCGAAGCGTCGACGCGGGTGGGCGCCGGCTCGTCGGTCGCCGTCCGCTCCGGGATCGACGGAGCCGGCGCGACGGCCGGGGCCGCAGCGATCGCGGCGGGCCGTGCGCCGGGGCTGAGGGCCGCGGCCGGCGTGTCCGCGAGGGTGCCGACCTTGGCACGCAGCTGCGCGACCAGGTCGCTCCACGACCTGTCGCGCACGACCCGCTGGAACTGTGCGTGGTAGTTCTCCATGGTGCTGACGCCGTCGACCACCACGTCGCGCACCATCCAGCGGGCGGCCCGGCGCACCATGCGGTACTCGAGCCTCAGATCGTTACCGTCCCTGGACGCGACCGCGGTGTCGACGGTCGCCGAGTCGCCGGCGACCGTCTCGCCGAGATAGTGGACTTTGACGCCGCCGCTGAGACTGGCCCGGCCTGCCAGACGCCACACGAAGGAGCGCTCGAGGACGTCGGCGAAGAGCGCCACGAACTCGGACTGCTCGGACGCCGTGCGCGCGGTCCACTCGCGGCCCAGGGCCAGCGCCGCGGCCGCGCGGTAGTCGAACACCGCGTCGACGTGCGGACGTATGGCCTTCAGCTTCTCCAGCGGCTGGTCCTCGGTCCGGGGATCGGCGACCACGGCATCGATCGCCCCGAAGAAGTCCCGCAGGCCGTCCGTGGGCTCTCCGGCCCGCACCGTCCCCGGGGCCGCCAGGCACGCGACCGCCACGGCGACCACGAGAGCGAATCGAGAGGTCCGGGCGGGTGATCGCTCGACCACACTCCACGATACGAACCGCCGCAGGGGGCCACGAAGCGAATTCCCCGCGGCCGGCGAGCCGCCCTGTCGCGCGGCTCTCCGACGCCGACCGGACGGGGCTCAGGCCACGGCGGAGGCGCGACGCTCGCGGAACTGCACGGCGAACAGGGGCGTGTAGAGGGCCGCCGTGGCGACCAGGGCGGCGTTGGCGCCTTCCCGCAGCACCTCGTGGGCGCGCTCCGCGTTGGTGATGCCGCCCACGGCGAGGATCGCCCGCTCCCAGCACCCGGCCCGCCGCCAGGCGAGCAGCTCAGCCACCTGCCGGGATGCCGCCGGGTAGGTGTCGCAGCCGACGATCTCCGCGCGGTCGCGTCCCGTGCCCTCGAACGCGGCGTTGCCGGCCTCGTCCAGGACCCGGCGATGGAAGCCGTGGACCAGCGTGAAGCCACTGGCCCAGGCCGCCAGCTTGGTCGCGGTGTCGTGCAGGACGCGGGGAGACCGGAACGGGCCGAACTTGGCCGTGACGGGAACCGACACGCTGGTGCGGACACGGTGAAGGATCTGGGCCGACAGCGGCAGGTTCTCGTAGATCGCCTGCGGCTGGTCGGCGAAGGGGTCGGGCCACGCCAGGTGGACCTCGATCACGTCGGCGCCCGCCTCGGCCGCCCACCGCGCGCAGAGGGCGTAGTCCGCCACCAGGCCCTCGCGATCGCCTCCGGTGGGCACCGTGCCGACCACGCTCACGATCAGGATCTGCCCCTTGCCGATCCGCTCGCGCGCCCGCGTCACGTCCTTGCGCCAGACGTCGGGCTCCATCGACGGCGTGCCGAGGGAGATCGCCAGCGTCAGGTCACCGTTCGGCCCGGCCCGCCGGGTCGCGATGGCCGCCTGCTCCCGGTTCTCGACGGTCCGGATGTTCGGCAGCGGGTGGGCGGCGGCGAAGCTCGTCCGCACGGTCGCGTAGGTCAGGACGTCGTACCCGAGGCGAGCGTACGCCTCGATCCACCGAGAATTGAGCAGCGGACCCGCGGCGATGCCGAGCGGAGAGTTGAGCGGGTAGTGGAAGAGCTGGCCGCCGCTTCCGACCGGCAGGCGGCGCACCCGGGGCAGCTTGGGCGAGTGGTCGTAGTTCCACGAATACGAGCGATCGGTCCGATAGGTGGCCTGAGCGATCGGAATCACTCCTTCTTTGCCTCAACGGGACCGGCAGGCCCTCAGTATATCACATACTTAGACACGTAAATGCCTTGGTCTGACCTGTCTCATCGAAATGCCGGCAAGACCTCGTGGGCGAGCAGCTCGAGGCCGCGCATGATCCGCGCGTGCGGCATGCCGGGAAAGAACATCCGGCAGATGAGGTGCGTGAGCCCGTACTGCTCGACGAATCGCCGGAGCCGCGTCACGCACTGCTCCGGGCCGCCGATGATGAAGCGGTCCTCCATCAGCCGGTCGAGGTCGGTGGCGATCGAGGCGTCGATGAACGGGTGACGCCACCCGCCGGCGTACTCGCGCCGGTAGGCGATCATGATGTGCTCCTCGGCCAGCTCGCGCGCGGCGGCGTCGGTGTCGGAGATGATCACGTCGCGCGTCAGCGGCCACTCCGTCGGAGCGGCCAGACCGGCGGCCCGCCGTCGCTCGAGGAACTGTCGCTTGCCGTCCAGCAGCCGCCGCAGGTCGGCGGTGGGCCCCGGGATCCAGTTGTCGGCCAGCGTGGCGGCCCGGCGCAGCGTGATGTCGCCCCAGCCGCCGATCCACAGCGGCGGGTGGGGTTTCTGCACCGGGCTGGGCTCCAGGCGGCCGGCCACCCTGTAATAGCGACCCTCGAAGTCGATCCGCTCCCCCGTCCACAGGCCCTTCATGATCGCCAGCTGCTCCTCGAACCGGGCGCCGCGCTTCTCGAGCTCCACGCCGTACAGGGCGAACTCGTCGGGCTTGTAGCCGATCGCGATGCCGAGGACCAGCCGGCCGCCGGACATCACGTCGAGCATGGCGGCGTCCTCGGCGAGCCGGACCGGATGGTGAAAGGCCGCCACCACGATGTCGGTGCCGAGCGTCATCCGCGACGTGCGCGTCGCGAACCCGGCCAGCACGGTGAGCGGAGACGGCCAGTAGTGATTGGTGACGGAGTGATGCTCCTCCATCCAGACCGAGTCGAAGCCGAGCGCCTCCGCCCGCGTGACTTCCTCCAGGGCCTCCCGGTAATAGTGGCCGCCCTCGATGGGGATGAAGCCGATCTTCAGTGCCATGGACTCTCCTCGGAGTCGCTAGCGTACCATCGGGCGTCTTGACACCACGGGACCCCGATGGTTACGTACGGCCACGCGAAAGACCTCTGGGCTGCCTCACGGCGTTCGCGACGGGCTCGTCGCCTCGCTGGCTCTCGTTCCCTCCGTGTTCGTCTACGGCACGGTGTTCGGAGGGCTGGCCGTGCAGGCGGGGCTGCGGGCGGTCGAGGTGTGGGGGATGTCGGTGCTCGTCTTCGCGGGCGCCTCCCAGTTCATCGCCGTCCCGATGCTGGCGGCCGGGGCCTCGCCGGTGGCGATCGTGGTCACGACGTACGTCGTCAACATGCGCCACTACCTCATGGCCGCCACGCTGGCCCCCGCCTTCCGCGGTTTTCCCCGCCGCTGGCTGGCGCTGGTCGCCCACGTCCTCAACGACGAGTCGTTCGCCATCGCGGTCGCCCGCCGCAACCCGCCCGACCCGTGGGTGTACATCGGCAGCGCGGTGGCCATCTTCGGCGCCTTTCTGGCCGGCGTCGTGGTCGGCACCCAGCTCGGCGGGCTCGTGGCCGACCCGGCGCGCTGGGGCCTCGACTTCGCGTTTCCGGCCGTCTTCCTGGCGCTCGTGGCCGCCCAGCTCCGGCACCCGGCCGACTGGCTGATCGCGCTGGTCAGCGCGGTCGTGGCGATCGCCGCCGCCCTCGTGCTCCCGGACAACTGGCACATCGTGGTGACGGGCGTGGCGGTCAGCGGCGTCGCCGCGCGGTTCGTGTCGCCGGAGGCCCGGTGAGAGCCGGCGTCTGGCTGGTCATCGCGGGCATGGCGATCGTCACGTATCTCACGCGGGCTCCCCTGCTGCTGGCGCTGGCCCGGCGGCCGCTGCCGCCGCGGGTGCGGCTCTGGCTGCGCCTGATCCCGCTGGCCGTGCTCCCCGCGCTGGCCCTGCCGCTCGTCCTCGTGGATCACGGCCGCCTCACGCTGTCGCTGGCGCATCCACCCCTGTGGGGCGCCGTCGTCGTCGTCACGCTGGCCGCGTGCCGCGCGAACGTGCTGCTGACCGTCGCCGTGGGCGTTGGCACCGTCGCGGTCCTGCGCGGCCTCGGCTGAGCGGGCGCCGAGGTGTAAGATCGCCGGGACGATGGAGTCGTTCACGGCCGAGGAGCGCGCGGCGCTCGCCCCGTACTTCACCAACCTCGACGGCCCCGTGTTCGCGCTCGTGAACCTTCCCGAGGTCGTCAAGGGCGCCCTGTTCGCCCGCTACTCTCGCTCGCCGAAGTCGCTGCGTCGCCTGTTCCTGGACGAGTTCCGGGCGGGACCGCCCCCGCCGGCGTCGAGCAGGACCGGCGAAGGCGACGGGCAGGGCGTGGCGCGCGCCGAGCAGCTCTACGAGCGCGTGTTCTTCGAGTACGGCGACGACTCGGTGGCCCAGCTCGGCGGCGTGCACCTGGCTTGCGAGGGGGCCTCGAACATCCTGACGAAGGTGCTGGAGTGGGGCCGGCTGATGGCGTACCTCGAGCAGTCGACGCGGTACGTCCCCTACGACGACCGTCCCGGCGGCCGCTACCGTTACCACGTTCCCGCCGAGCTGGGCGGAGCGCTGCGCCAGCGGTTCGTGGAAACCGTCGACCACGCCTTCGACGTGTATCGCGCCTCGCTGCCGCGCCTGCGCGCCTTCTTCGAGGTTCGCCATCCGCGCGAGGCCGGCGAGTCCGAGGCGGTGTACCGGACGACGATCCGCGCCAAGGCGCTCGACACGCTGCGAGGCCTGCTGCCCGCCGCCACGACGTCCAACGTGGGGATCTACGCCACCGGCCAGGCCTACGAGCAGCTGCTGCTCCGGATGCGCGTGCACCCGCTGGCGGAGGTGCGCGCCGGCGCCGACCTCATGCTGCTCGAGCTACGCAAGGTCATTCCCGCCTTCCTCGGGCGCGTCGACCTGCCCGAGCGCGGGGCGGCCTGGTCCGCATACCTCGCCGAGACCCGGGCGGCGACCCGCGTGGCGGCCGAGCGCGCGCTGGCCACGCCCGAGGCCGGGGCCGCCCGCTCGCTGCACGCGCTATCCGGCGACGAGGCCGAGGTGGTGCTGACCGACTACGATCCCGACGGCGAGGTCAAGGTCGTGGCGGCGGCACTCTACGCGGTCACCGATCGGCCCGACCAGGAGCTGCTCGCGATCGCCCGCGCGCTCACGCCGGCGCAGCGCGCCGACGTGCTGCGGGCCTACGTCGGCCGCCGCGGCAACCGGCGCCACAAGCCGGGACGCGCGCTGGAGCGGACCTCGTACCGGTTCGACGTGCTGTCCGACTACGGCGCCTTTCGCGACCTCCAGCGCCACCGCCTGCTGACGCTCGAGTGGCAGCGGCTGTCACCGCGGCACGGCTGGGTGATGCCGGAGGCGGTCGCGGAGGCCGGCGCCGCCGAGGACTGGCGGGACGTGATGGACGCCGCGGCCGACCTGCACGATGCGATCGCGGCCGCCGGGCTGCCCGAGGCGGCGTCCTACGCGGTGTCCATGGCCTACCGGGTGCGCTTCTACATGGCGATGAACGCCCGCGAGGCCCTCCACGTCATCGAGCTCCGCACCGCGCCCCAGGGGCACCCGGCCTACCGGCGAGTCTGCCAGGCCATGCACCGGCTCATCGCCGAGCAGGCCGGTCACGCCGCGCTGGCGGCCGCCATGACGTTCGCCGATCACTCGGAGGTCGCGCTGGAGCGGCTGGAGGCCGAGCGCGCCGCCGAGCGCCGTCGCGCCCGCCGCTGAGCCGCCCGCACGTCTCGCTTGCCCGGCGGGTGTCCCGCCGCCATAATTGGTCGGCCAATCAAGAAAGAAATCCGGAAGGAGGGCCGCCTGAGTCCCAAGCGCGGCATGGGGCCCCTGCGGCGCGAGCAGATCGTCCGCGCCACCGTCCGCTGCCTGGCCCGCGAGGGGTACACGCGTCTGACGATGAAGAAGGTCGCGCGCGAGGGCGGGGTGAGCCAGGGCATCCTGCACTACTACTTCGCCGACAAGCGGTCGATGCTGGCGGCCACGCTCGACGCGGTGACGCGCGACCTCGACCGCCGGGTCGTCGCCGCCCAGTCGCGGACCGGCCGCGACGCCCGGGCCCGGCTGCGCGCGCTGGTGCGCGCCTGCCTGGACGTGGCCGTGAGCCAGCCCGAGGTCTGGGTGGTCTTCCTGGAGTTCTGGGGCGAGATGCGGCACGACCGGCGGCTGCGCGAGCTGAACACGGCGGCCTACTCCCGGACCCGTCGACTCATCGCCCGGCTGGTCGCCGACGGCGTCCGGACCGGGCGCTTCCGCCCGGTCGACCCGGGGCGGGCCGCCGCCGTCGTGCTCGGTCTCGTCGACGGCCTGTCCCTGCAGCTCACGTTCGATCCCGACGCGCTCAGCGTCGCCGAGGCGGCCCGCCTCGGCAACGACGCGCTCGGCCGCTATCTCGCGGGGGAGATGCGATGAACGCCGACGACCAGGCCCGCGCGCGGGCGCGCGCGTACTTCGCGAGCAAGGCGGCCCTGACGCCGGCCGAGATCACCGAGCAGATCGGCGCGGCGTTCGACGCGCTGGAGGCCGTCCTGACCCCGGTCACGCCCGAGCGGGCCCGGCGGCGGGCGGCCCCGGCCGAGTGGTCGGTGCAGGAGATCGTCGATCACCTGGTCGAGACCTACCGGCCCGGCGTGGACGAGCTGCGCTGCGTGCTGGCGGGCCGGCGGCCGCCGGGCGAGCCGATCCCGGCCGCGCTGCAATCGAAGGCGCCGCTGCTGCGGCCCTGGTCGTGGCTGCTGGAGGAGCTCCGGCGGGCGCAGCGCGACGCCGTCGGGCTGATCGACGCGGTGGCGCCGGACTTCTCGACCGACGCCCGGGTGCCGATCGTCATGGTCGTGAACGTTCCGGGCCCCCAGGGGGCTGCGCAGGCCCTGCACTGGGTGGAGGATCTCGACTGGAAGGCCTACGCGATGGTGTCGTGGCGCCTGCACGCCATCGACCACATGAAGCAGGCGCGCAAGGCGCTGGCGGCGCTGGACTAGCGGGCGCTCAGTCCCGGATCCAGTCCTCGGCGGCGGGAATGGCGGGCCCCGGGCCGCGGTCCAGCCGCACCAAAGCCTCCACCTCGGCCCGCCGGTACAGGCGCTGACGCTTCATGCCCTGGCGGTAGCTCTTCAGGACGCCGCGGCTCACGTACGCGTAGAGCGTCGCGCGCTTCACGCCCATGAGCGCGGCCGCCTCCTCCACCGTCAGGAACTGCTCGCCGTCCAGGATGACCATGGGCCCGAGGCTATCAGATGCCGCCGGCCTGCTCGGTCCGGCGCATCCGCGATACCGTTGAATCAATATAAATCATGTAGTATCAATATCGCAACAGCCGCCGCGCGCGGCGGAGGAGGACGGCGATGGACAGCGACTGGAAGGCGGGGCTGGAGGACGTGATCGCGGCGCGGTCCGGGGTCTGCACGATCGATGGGGCCGCCGGGCGACTCTACTACCGCGGATACGAGATCGGCGACCTGGCCGGCGCCGTACCGTTCGAGGACGTCACCAGCCTGCTCTGGTTCGGCGAGCTGCCGACGAGCGACGAGGCTCGCTCGTTCCGGGCGCGGCTCGCGCAGACGCGCGCCCTGCCCGACGCTCTGGTCGCGCTGCTCCGGACGCTGCCCGCAGACGCGCACCCGCTCGACGCGCTCCGTACCGCCGTCTCGTTCGCCGCCACCCTCGATCCCGACGCCGGGGCCGGGGATCCCGAGGCCAACCTGCGCAAGGCGCTGCGGCTGATGACGCTGATCCCGGCCGTGGTGGCCGCGCGCCAGCGGCTGCGCACGGGCCGCGAGCCCGTCACCGCCGCCGCCGACTCGCACGCGGCCTGGTTCCTGACGCTCCTGGAGGGCCGCGAGCCGACCGCGGAGGTGGCGCGGGTGCTCGACGTCATCCTCACGCTGCACGCGGACCACGAGTTCAACGCCTCGACGTTCGCCACGCGGGTGGCGGTGGCGACCCGGGCCGACCTGCACTCCGCCATCGTGGCGGCCATCGCCACCCTGAAGGGGCCCAGCCACGGCGGCGCCAACGAGGACGTGCTGCTGATGCTGCACGAGATCGGCGACCCGGCGCGGGCCGAGGCCTTCGTGGAAGGGCGGCTGGGCCGCCGCGGGGCACTCACCCGGCAGGAGCGGAGCGACCCCAAGAGCCGGATGCCCGGCTTCGGCCACCGCGTCTACCGGGTCGACGACGCTCGCGCCCGCGTGCTCCGCGGCATGGCCAAGTCGATGGCGGAGGCCACGGGACGGCAGCGCCTGTTCGAGGTGGCCGAGCGGGTGTACGACGCGATGCGCGCGCGCACGAACCTGCCGGTGAACGTGGACTTCTTCTCGGCGGTCGTCTACGACGCGCTCGGCATCCCGGCCGACCTCTGCACGTCGATCTTCGCGATCGGCCGCGTCGCCGGCTGGTGCGCGCACGCCCTGGAGCAGTACGCCGACAACCGCCTGATCCGGCCCCGCGCCGACTACACGGGACCGGCGCCGCGGCGCCTCGCGGGGCGCTGACCGCCGGCTACTTCTTCGAGATCACCCCGCACGCGATCCGCGCGCCGGAGTTGCCGGTCGGGTCCGTGCGGAAGTCGTCGGGCGCGGCGTGCACCACCAGCGCGCTGCCGTCGGCGTCGAACACCGAGCTCGGTCCGGTCTGCAGCGTCACGAGCTGGCTGGTGCTCTCCAGCCGTCCCTTGCCGTCGGCGCCGATCGTGAGGTTCGGCAGGTCGCCCGCGTGCGGGCCCTGCGCATTCAGCGCGCCGTGCTGCCGGCCCTGCGGATTGAAGTGGCTGCCCGCCGACGTGAAGTCGGGGGGATCGCACCGCCCGACGGCGTGGATGTGCACGCCCTTGACACCGGCCGGAAGCCCCTGCACCTCGAGGACGATGCGCACGGCGCCGCCGACCTGCGTGAGCGTCGCGGTGCCCACGACCTGGCCGCCGGCATTGCGCAGCTCGGCCCGGGCGGTGTTGTCGACCGAGATCCCCGTGCTGGCGCACCCGGCGGCCAGCAGCGAGGCGAGGACGACGGCGATGCGTTTCATGCTCGACCTCCCTGGCTGAGATCCCGCGTGGCGCCGGCGAGCCGATCGACGACCGCGCTCACCGGGCCGCCTCGAACTCCGCGCGCGCGTGCTTCACCATCCCGGGATCGGCGAGCAGGTCGTAGGCCGTCATCGCCATGACCTTGGCCGCCTGGCACAGTCCCTGGCGGGCCAGCGGCGACACCGCTGCGGCCTCGAACGCGCGCGAGTGGATCGGCGTCCCCGGCGGCGCGATCTGGACCATCGGCTGGATGGCCGGGACGACCTGGCTCACGTTGCCGATGTCGGAGGAGCCGAGGCGATCGGCGATGGCCGGCGACTCGACGGCGCCGACCGCCGCCATGTTCGAGCGGAAGACCCCCAGCAGCGTGTCGTTGCGCCGGAGCGGCTCGTACGGCGCCTCGAAGTCGATGACCCTGACCGCGCAGCCGGTGGCCACCGCGGCGCCCTCGGCGCACGCGATCACGCGCCGGCGCAGGTCCCACATGTAGTCGAGCCGGGGGCTGCGGACGTAGAAGGTGCAGGCCGCGACCTCGGGGATGATGTTCGGCGCCGCGCCGCCCTGGGTCACGATGCCGTGGATGCGCGCGTCCGGTCGCATCTGCTGGCGCAGCATGCTCACGTTGTTGAACGTCTGGATGACCGCGTCCAGCGCGTTGACGCCCTCCCAGGGATCCATGGCGGCGTGGGCGGCCTTGCCCGAGAACTCGAAGCCGACCCGCACGATACCGAGGAGATCCTGGTGGAGGACCCAGCGATCGAACCCGTGGATCATCAGCGCGGCGTCGACGTCGCGGAAGACCCCGCGCTCGATCAGCTTCACCTTGCCGCCGCCGCCCTCCTCGGCCGGGGTGCCGATGACCTGGATGCGTCCGGGGGGCAGCGCGTCGCGCACCGCCGCCAGCGCCGCGCCGGCCCCGGCCCCCGACATCGCGATGACGTTGTGGCCGCAGGCGTGCCCGATGCTCGGCAGCGCGTCGTACTCGCACAGGATCGCGACGGTCGGCCCCCCGCCGGTCTCGATCGTGCCGCGGAACGCCGTCTCCACCCCGGCCACCGCGCGCTCGACCTGGAAGGCGTGGCCGGCCAGGAAATCGGCCAGCCACCCCGACGCCTTGACCTCCTGGTAGGCGAGCTCCGGATTGTCGTGAATGCGGCGCGACAGCGACTCCAGCTCGTCGGACAGACGGTCCACCGCCTGTTCGATCCGCTCTTTGACCGTGGCCATGGGCGTCTCCCGGGGTCGCGAGGGTAGGCCGGCGGGGGCGGGCCGGCCGGGAGCACTATATCACCGCCGCCGCCCCCGGCTCGCCGCCCGGCGGCCCCCCGGCGCCGGCGCCCGCCGTTGACACATTAATATGAATATTGCTATATACGATGTTGTGGTCGCTCCCCCCGCCGGACAGCTGCAGGCTTTCAAGGCCGAGTTCTTCAAGGCGCTGGCCCATCCGCTGCGCATCCGCCTGCTCGAGCTGCTGGTCCGCGGCGAGCGCAGCGTGCTCGAGCTGCAGCGCGCCCTCGACGTCGAGCAACCCGTCGTGTCCCAGCAGCTGGCCGTCCTGCGGGCCAAGCACATCGTGCGCGCCCGCAAGGAGGGCACGACGGTGCGGTACGGCGTGGCCGACCCGGAGGTGGGGGCGCTCCTGGAGGTGGCCCGGCGGATCTTCAACAATCACCTGATCGGCACTCGCGCGATGCTGCGGCAGCTGGCCCGCGAGGGCCGTCGGCGCTGAGCGAGAGACGTGCTGCTCCTCTCGAAGATCTTCCGCACGGGCCTCGTCACCGAGCCGCTGGGGCCGGGCCAGGAGCTCATCCGCCTCGGCCGCCAGATCGACGGGCACGTCCAGCGGCTGCTCGGTCGCGCTCTGGCCATCCGCGAGGTCGACGCCGGCTCCTGCAACGGCTGCGAGCTGGAGATCAGCGGACTCACGGGCCCGGTCTACGACAGCGAGTCGCTCGGCCTCCGCTTCGTCGCGTCGCCCCGCCACGCCGACCTCTTGCTGGTGACCGGCCCGGTCACGCGCAACATGGCCGTGCCGCTGCGCAAGACGTGGGAGGCCACGCCCGATCCCAAGCTCGTCGTGGCGGTGGGCGACTGCGCGCGCACGTGCGGCGTCTTCCGCGGCAGCTACGCCGTGGCCGGCAGCGTCGACACCGTGGTCCCGGTCGACGTCTTCGTCGACGGGTGTCCGCCGGAGCCGGCCGAGATCCTGCGCGGCATCCTCACCGCCGTCGGCCGCTGGGCGGCTCGGTGAGCGCGCTGGCGGCGCCGTCGGCTCCGGACCTGGCCTCGGCCGCCTTCCTGCTCATGGTCGGCGCCTACACCGCCGGCGCGCTCGGCGCGCTGACCGCCGGGTCGTCGGCCCTCGCGCGGTCGGTCACCGCGGCGGGCGCGCTGCTGGGCGCGGCGGCCGGCCTGGTGCTCGCCCTCGCCGTGCTCATCGCCGGCGCGCCGTTCGCGCTCACCGTGCCCGACCTCCTGTCGCCGGGCGGCGGCCTGGCCCTCCGCCTCGACGCCCTGGGCGCCTTCTTCCTGCTGCTCATCGCGGTCGGCGGGCTGCCGTCGGCCCTCTACGGCGTCGGCTACACGGCGGGGTACGCGGGCCGCTATTCCCTTCGCTGGCTGGGCGCCATGCTGAACCTGTTCCTCCTCACGATGAGCCTGGTCGTCCTCGCCGACAACGTGCTCACGTTCCTGCTCACCTGGGAGGCGATGTCGCTGACGTCGTACTTCCTGGTCATGACCGAGCACGACCGGGACGACACCGCCGCCGCGGGCGGCTGGTACCTGGCCATGACCCACGCGGGGCTGGCGTTCATCCTCACCGCCTTCGTCATGCTCATCCCGCCGGGACCGACCTCGACCTTCGCCGAGCTGCGGTCGACCGCCGCTACGCTGGCCCCGGCCGCCCGCAGCGTCGTCTTCACGCTGGCCGCGCTCGGGTTCGGGGCCAAGGCGGGACTGGTGCCCCTGCACGTGTGGCTCCCGCGCGCCCACCCGGCGGCGCCGAGCCACGTGTCGGCCCTCATGTCGGGGGTGATGGTGAAGCTGGGCGTGTACGGTGTGCTCCGGTTCGCGCTCGACCTGCTGGGCGAGGGGCCGGCGTGGTGGGGTGGACTGCTGATCGCGCTGGGCGCGGCCTCGGCGCTGCTGGGCGTGCTGTACGCGCTCATGGAGGACGACCTCAAGCGGCTGCTGGCCTACTCCACCGTCGAGAACGTCGGCCTGGTGTTCATCGGCGTGGGCGCCGGGCTGCTGTTCGCCAGCCTCGACCAGGAGGCCAGTGCCGTGCTGGCCCTGGCGGCCGCGCTCTATCACGCGCTCAACCACGCCGCCTTCAAGAGCCTGCTGTTCCTCGGGGCCGGCGCCGTGGTGCACGCCACCGGCACCCGCAACCTGAACCGCCTGGGCGGACTCGTCCGGACGATGCCGTGGACGGCCGCCTGCTTCCTGGTCGGAGCCCTGGCCATCGGCGGGCTGCCGCCGCTCAACGGGTTCGTGAGCGAGTGGCTGCTGCTCCAGTCGCTGCTGCCCGCGATCGCGAGCGCGGCGCCGCTGGTGCCGCCGCTCGTCACGCTGGCGGTGGGCGCCGTGGCGCTCACCGCCGGGCTGGCCGCCGCTGGCTTCGTGAAGGCGTTTGGCATCGCGTTCCTGGCCCTGCCGCGCTCGCCCGGCGCGGCCGCCGCCCACGAGGCCACGACCAGCATGCGCGTCGCCATGGCGGCGCTGGCCGTCCTCTGCGCCCTGTTCGGCGTGGGGGCCGTGGTCATCGTGCAGCGGCTGGCCGCGCTCCTGGGAGGGTACGACGGGCTCACGGGCCGGCCGGCGCCGCTGGCCGAGGGGCTCTCGCTGGCGCTTCCGGGCGCGTTCGGCGGGATGTCCCCGCCGCTGGTGGCGCTGGGACTCGCCGTCGCGGTCGCCGGCGTGTGGGTCGCGGTGCGGCTGGCCGGCGGCCGAGGCCTGCGCCGCGGCGACACGTGGGGATGCGGGCGTATCGGCCAGACGGCGCGCATGGAATACACCTCGACCGCGTACGCCGAGCCGCTGCGCCGCGTCTTCGCCGAGCTGTACCGTCCGACCGAGGACCTGACCGTCGACGTCCACCCCGAGTCGCGCTACTTCGTGCAGTCGATCGCGTACCGCAGCGAGATCGTGCCGTGGTTCGAGCGCTACCTCTACGCGCCCCTGGTGCGGCGGGTCGGTGCCTGGGCGGACTGGACCCGGGCGATCCAGTCCGGATCGGCCCACGGCTACCTGGCGTACCTCATGATCGCCCTGCTGGTGCTGCTGGCGATCGCGCTGGCCAGGAGCGGCTGAGTGCTCGCCTGGACCGTGGACGCGGCACAGGGGCTCGCGGCGCTCCTGCTGGCCCCCGGCGTAGTGGGGCTCGTCCGCTGGCTCAAGGCGCGGCTGCAGAGCCGGCGCGGGGCGCCGCCGTGGCAGCCGTACCGGGAGCTGCGCAAGCTCTTCGCCAAGGAGGTCGTCGTTTCGACGAACGCGTCGTGGCTGTTCCGCCTGGCGCCGTACGTGGTGTTCGCGAGCACGACGGCGGCGGCGTTCCTCGTGCCGTTCCTGGTGGTGCCGCGCCCGCTCGACGCCGTCGGCGACCTCCTCGTGCTCGTGTACCTGCTGCTGCTCGGCACGGTCTTCCTGGCGCTGGCCGGCCTCGATCCCGGGTCCGCCTTCGGCGGCATGGGTTCGAGCCGGGAGATGACGGTGGCCGCGCTGGCCGAGCCCACGATCGCCCTGGCGATCTTCGGGCTGGCCCTGAGCGCGGGCTCGACCAACCTCGGCCAGATCGTCGCCCGCACCCTGGCCGACCCGGCCAGTGCGCTGAGCCCCGGCCACCTGCTGGCCTTCGCGGCGCTCTTCGTGGTGATGCTGGCCGAGAACGGCCGGCTGCCGGTGGACAACCCGGCCACCCACCTGGAGCTGACGATGATCCACGAGGCGATGGTGCTGGAGTACTCGGGCCGGTATCTGGCTTTGGTGGAGTGGGCGGCGGCCCTCAAGCTGCTGGTGTTCTTCTCGCTGCTCGGCAACCTGTTCGTGCCGTGGGGGGTGGCGGTGGCGCTGACGCCGGGCGCGCTGGCCGTGGCCGCCGGCAGCATCGTCGCGAAGTTCGTCGTGCTGGCGGTGGGGATCGCGGTGTTCGAGACCCGGGTCGCCAAGCTGCGGCTGTTCCGGGTGCCGGAGCTGCTAAGCGCCTCCTTCGTCCTGGCCCTGCTGGCCGTCACCTCGTCGTTCCTGGCGCGCTGATGGAGACGGTCTTCGCCCGCCTGGTGGTCCTGGAGTCGAGCCTGGCCCTCCTGTTCGGCCTCGGCATGCTGTGGCGGCGGGGCGTGCCCGCCTACATCAGCGCCTTCCGCTGGCAGTCCCTGGTGCTGGCCGCGGTGGCGGCGACGGTGGCGCACTTCGGCCGCGATCGCGAGCTCTACCTGGTGGCGGCGCTCCTGGTCGTCGTCAAGGGCGTCGCCATCCCGTGGCTGCTGCGGGGTACCGAGCGACGCTTCGCCTCCGAGCGGGAGCTGGCGCCGTACGTGAACACCGCGACCTCGCTGGTGGTGGCCAGCCTGCTCGTGCTGTTCGCCTACGCGATCATGCGGCCGGTGGTGGCGGCCAGCCACTTGCCGACGCGGACCGGGCTGCCGCTCGCGATGGGCCTGGTGCTGGTGAGCCTGTTCGTCGTGACCAGCCGCAAGAAGGCGCTCACGCAGGTCGTGGGGTTCCTGATGCTCGAGAACGGGATCGCGCTGCTGGCGATCCTGGGCGCCTACGGGGTCCCGTTCATCGTCGAGCTGGGCGTGTTCCTCGACGCGCTGATGGGCTTCCTCGTCATGCAGATCTTCGTGTACCGGATCCACGAGACCTTCGACACGATCGACGTCGACCAGCTCGATCGGCTCCGGCATTGAGGGTCCGGTGAGTCCCTTCGCGCTCCTGCTCGCGCCGAGCCTCGTCAGCGCGCTGCTGGCCCTGGTGGTGCGCCCCTATCGCCGCGTCGTCGGCTGGGCCAACGGCGTCCTGTCGCTGCTGGCCTTCTCGGCGGCGATCCACCTCTGGGCGCGGGTGCTGGCCGGGGACACGCCGGTCGCCGGCGATCTGCTCCGCGCCGACGCGCTCTCGGCGCTGCTGGCTCTGTGCGTGAGCGGGGTGGCGGCGCTGGCGGCCTGGCTGGGCCCGGGAGTGGGCGCCGACGACGGCTACGATCGCGGACAGGCCCGGACCTTCCGCATCTTCGCCAACCTGTTCGCCTTCACCATGCTGTTCGCGGTCACCACCGACAACGTCGGTTTCATGTGGGTGGCGATCGAGGCGACGACGATCACCTCGGCCGTGCTCATCCCGCTGCACGCCAGCCGCGCCTCGGTCGAGGCCTCCTGGAAGTACATCCTGATCGGCTCGGTGGGGATCGCGCTGGCGTTCGCGGGGACGGTGATCGCGTACTTCGACTTCGTCGCCATGGCCGGCCGCGATCACCTGTCGCTGAACTGGACCGTGCTGCGCGACGCCGCGCCCGCGCTCGACCCCCAGGTGATGCAGCTCGCCTTCGTGTTCATCCTGATCGGCTACGGCACCAAGGCGGGGCTGGCCCCGATGCACACCTGGCTGCCCGACGCCCACTCGGAGGCGCCGGCCGCGCTCAGCGCGATGATGTCGGGCGTGCTGCTGGCGGTGGCCCTGTACGCGGTCGTGCGCTGGCAGGCGGTGGCCCAGGTCACGATCGGCCGCGGCCTTGCCGAGGGCTTCGTGGCGATGCTGGGCCTGCTGTCGCTGGCGATCGGCGCGCTGAGCCTGTGGAGCCAGCGCAACTACAAGCGGCTGCTCGCGTACTCGAGCATCGAGCACACGGGCCTGGTCTGCGTGGGACTGGCCCTGGGCCCCCTCGGCGTATTCGCGGCGATGCTGCATCTGCTGAACCACAGCGTGGCCAAGTCGATGATGTTCCTCCTGGCCGGGCGCGTCCTGCACCGGTACCGGACCGCGGAGATCAGCGGGGTCTCGGGGCTCCTGCGGGTCATGCCGTGGACGGGCGGACTCTTCGCGGCCGGCATGCTGGCGGTCATCGGGCTGCCGCCGTTCGGCATGTTCGTGTCCGAGTTCGCGCTGGTCCGCGCCGGCTTCGCGGCCGGACGCCCGGTCGTGATCGGTCTGGTGCTGGCGCTGCTCGCCATCGGCTTCGTCGGCGTCATCGCCCACCTCAACCGCATGCTGTACGGCCCCGTCCCGGCCGGCGTCAGCGTGGGCGAGGGAAGTCGCTGGGCGCTGGTGCCGCTGGCCGGATGCGCGGCGGTCCTGATGGTGCTGGGGCTGACGGTCCCGGCGCCCATCGAGACGCTGCTCGTCCGCATCGCGGAGATCGTGGCGCCGTGACCACCGCGGCCTCGGTGGGCGCCGCGCTGACGCAGGGCGTGCCCGCCGCGCACGAGGTGCGCGTGGTGCGCGAGCGCGAGGTGCGCTGCACGGTGCCGGCCGCCGAGCTCGCCGCGCTCCACGAGCTGCTGGTCGGCCGGCTGGGCGCCGAGCTGCGGCTGATGGTGGCCACCGACCGCCGTCACGATCGCAGCGCCTTCGAGGTCCACTACCTGTTCGCGCGGCCCGGGGAGGGCTGGTTCGTGCAGGCCACCGTGCCGGTGGACGGCGCGGCGCCGGAGCTGCCCTCGCTGGCCACGCGCCACTATCCGGCCTCCCGCTTCGAGCGCGAGATCGCCGACCTGTTCGGCATCCGCCCCGTCGGCCACCCCGACCCGCGGCCCCTGGTCCGCCACGCGTTCTGGCCGGCCGACTACTTCCCGCTCCGCAAGGACGCGGCGCCCCGCGAGTTCGAGGACGACGGCCGGCCGTTCCCGTTCCAGCCGGTGGGCGGCGAGGGCGTGTACGAGATCCCGGTCGGGCCCGTCCACGCCGGCATCATCGAGCCCGGACACTTCCGGTTCAGCGTGGTCGGCGAGACGATCATCGACATGAAGGCGCGCCTGTACTTCACCCACAAGGGGACCGAGAAGCTGTTCGAGGGCCGCGCCCCGATCGACGGCGTCGCCCTGGCCGAGCGGATCTCCGGGGACACCAGCGTGGGGCACGCGCTGGCCTACTGCCAGGCCGTCGAGTCCGCCGCCGGCATCGCCGCGCCCGCCCGGGCGCGCTGGCTGCGTGTGGTGCTCCTGGAGCTCGAGCGGCTCTACAACCACGTGGGCGACGTCGGGATGATCCTCAACGACACCGGCTTCGCCGTCGCCCACGCGCACTGCTTTCGCATCCGCGAGCGCCTGCTCCGGCTCAACCGGCGCGTCACCGGTCACCGGCTGCTGCGCGGCGGGCTGACGCCGGGGGGTGTCACGCTGGACGCTCCCGCCGGCGTCGACGTGGCCGGCGAGGTCGACGCGGCGGTCCGCGACTTCGACGACGTCGTGGGCATCAGCCTGGCCCGCACGCTGGTCGCCGATCGCCTCGACGCCACCGGCCGGCTCTCGCGTCGCGTCGCGACCGACTACGGCGTGCTCGGCGTCGTCGCCCGGGCCTCGGGCGTGGACGCCGACGCGCGCCGCGACCATCCCTTCGCGGCCTACGACGCGCTGCCGCCGCGCGTGATCGTGCACGCGGGGGGCGACGTGCGAGCGCGCACCCTGGTGCGCGTCGAGGAGGCGCGCGAGGCCGCGCGGCTGGTCCGGCACGCGCTGGAGACCTTGCCGGCCGGTCCGCTGACGACCCCGCTCCCCGCCCTGCCGCCCCTGGAGTCCGCCGTCGGGCTCGTCGAGGGCTGGCGCGGCGCCATCATTCACTGGGTGATGGCCGATCGGGACGGCGCCCTCGCCCGGGTGAAGGTGCTCGATCCCTCGTTCCTGAACTGGCCGGCGCTGTCCCACGCGCTGCTGACGAACATCGTTCCCGACTTCCCGCTGTGCAACAAGTCGTTCAACCAGTCCTATTCGGGGAACGACCTCTGATCTCCCGGCGTCGTCGACGTCGGGCGGGCCGGTGGGCCCTCGTCCCGCCCGCTACTCCCGGTAACGCTCGGCCAGGGCGACCTGCTCGGTGGTGCCGATCAGGTCGTTGAAGTCGGCGAACGACATCGGCGGCGGGCCGGGCGCCTCGCCGTCGCCGCGCGCGCGGAGGCCGGCCAGGAAGTCGGCCATCGCGCGGGTGGCCACGAGCAGGGTGTCGATCGGCAGGATCAGGATGGCGTACCCGAGCGCGCGCAGCTGCCCGAAGGGCAGCAGCGGCGAACGGCCGCCGGACGCGTAGTTGTAGAGCAGGGGCACGTCGAACGCCCGGGCCACCCGCTCGACCTGGGCCTCGTCGCGCGGCGCCTCCACGAACAGCACGTCGGCGCCGGCCCGGGCGGCCGCCTCGCCGCGGCGCAGCGCCTCGTCGAGGCCCGCCGCCGAGATGGCGTCGGTGCGCGCGATGATCAGCAGGTCCGGGTCGCGACGCGCCTCGACGGCCGCGCGGATCTTGCCGGCGAACTCGCCGAGCGGAACGATCTGGTGACCGCTGAGGTGCCCGCAGCGCTTGGGGGCAACCTGGTCCTCGATGTGCAAGGCCGCCACCCCCGCCGCCTCGTAGGCCTGCACCGTGCGGCGCACGCCGAGCGCGTTGCCGTAGCCGGTGTCGGCGTCCGCGATGAGGGGGATGCCGACCGCCGCGGCCAGGTTGCGCGCGTGGTCCGCCATCTCGGCGAGCCCCGCGTAGCCGAGGTCGGGCAGGCCGAGGCGCGAGGCGGAGGTGCCGAAGCCGGTCATGTAGACGGCGGGAAAGCCGGCGCGCTCCACGAGGCGCGCCGACACGCCGTCGTAGGCGCCGGGCACCACCAGGGCGTCCTTGTTGGCCACCAGTCCGCGCAGCGTTCGCCGCACGCTCATCGCAGATCTCCTCTGGCCCGTGCGATCCGCCGATCGAGCGCGGGGTGCGAGTAGAGCAGGAGCTCCTCGAGCCGATGCGGCCGGCGCTCGGCCAGGTTGAGGCGACCCAGCCGCTCCATGGCGTCGATGAACGCCGCCGGGTCCCGCGTCAGCCGGAGCGCGAAGTCGTCGGCCTGTCCCTCGATCCAGCGGGAGAAGCCGTTGGTGAGCGGCAGCTCGACGAGGCCGATCAGCACGAAGACGAGGACCAGCCAGGGTAGACCCGCCGGGTCGGCCGCCTCGCTCAGGCCCCAGAACCCGAGACCGCTGCGGATCATCCCGGCCGCCACCCAGAAGGACGCCAGCGTGAGCGCGCCCTGGACGATCAGCCCTCGCCGCAGGTCGCCGTGGACGTGGTGGCCGAGCTCGTGGGCGAGCACGGCCTCGACCTCGTCCCCGCGGAACGAGGTGGCGAGCGTGTCGAACAGGATGATCCGTCGCGTGCGACCCAGACCCACCACGGCCGCGTTGGCCGTCCGGCTCTTGCGCGACTGGTCCAGGACCCAGACGCCGACGGCGGCGACGCCCGCCCGCTCGGCGAGCGCGAGCAGGCGTCGCTCGAGGTCGGCGTCGGCGAGCCGGGTGACCCGATAGAAGAGCGGCACGACGAGCACCGGGAACAGCGCGGCGAGCGCCACGCCGACGACGAAGAACACGCCGGCGGCGATCAGCCACCACCAGGACGTGACCCGCAGCAGCGCGTAGACCACGAGCACGCCGCCGAGCCCGAGCCCGCCGCCCAGCGCCGCGGCCTTGGCGCGATCCAGCAGCCAGCCGCCGAACGCCTGGTGCAAGAGCCCGAAGCGCCGCGGGAGCCAGAAGCCGCGTACCCACCGCAGCGGGAACGCGACCACGCTCTGGCCGAGCCCGAGCGCGGCGGCCAGCAGCGCGAGCCGCGCCCACCAGGCGGGTGCGACGGTCGACGCCGCCCGGTCCAGCGCCGGCCCGGCGCCGCTCACGAGCCAGGCGAGGAGATAGAGGATGCCGAGCCCGGCGGCGGCGAGGCCGAGCCACAGCTGCAGACGATGGTACCGGCGCGCGTCGTCGCGCATGGCGGCGATTGTACCCGGCGCGACGCGGCCCGCGGCGCCGATGACGAGGCCTTCGGGTACAATGAACCGGCATTCACCTTGGGCGACGAGGGAGCCTGCATGTTCGAGTCCGTGGAAGACGTCCAGCAGCGGTTCCGGGACGCGCGCTACATCGCCGATCGCCGCATCTCGACCGTGGTGTTCCTGGCCGCGCGCATGGGCCGCCCTGTGCTCATCGAGGGGCCGGCCGGCGTCGGCAAGACCGAGCTGGCCAAGACGCTGTCCGACGTGACCCGACGCGCGCTGATCCGCTTGCAGTGCTACGAGGGGCTCGACGAGGGCAAGGCGCTCTACGAGTGGAAGTACGCCAAGCAGCTCCTCTACACCCAGCTGCTCCGCGAGCGCATCGGCGAGCTGATCGCCGACGCGCCCTCGCTGCCCGAGGCCGTCTCGCGGATCGCCGGCCAGGACGACGCGTTCTTCTCCTATCGCTTCCTGTCGCCGCGCCCGCTGCTGCAGGCCATCCGCGCCGACGATCCCGTCGTGCTGCTGGTCGACGAGATCGACAAGGCCGAGCCGGAGTTCGAGGCGTTCCTGCTCGAGGTCCTGTCGGACTTCCAGGTCTCGGTCCCCGAGCTGGGCACGGTGAAAGCGCGCCACGTGCCGCTGGTCGTGCTGACCTCCAACAACGCGCGGGAGCTGAGCGACGGTCTCAAGCGCCGGTGCCTGCACCTGTTCATCGACTTCCCATCGCCGACCGCCGAGCTGGAGATCATCCGGCTCAAGGTGCCGGAGGCCCCGGAGCAGCTGGCCCGCGCGGTGGTGGCCGCCGTGCAGAAGATCCGCGCCATGGAGCTGCGCAAGCCCCCGTCCGTGTCCGAGTCGATCGACTGGGCGCGCTCGCTGGTGATCCTCAACGCCAAGAGCCTCGATCCCGACTTGGTCGAGGCGACGCTCACCATGCTGCTGAAGTACGAGAAGGACCTCGAGCGCGTGAAGGGCGCGCTCGACAAGGTGCTGGCCGACACGCCGGCCTGACCGGCCGACAGGACGCGCGATGGAGGAGCGGATCCTCGAGTTCATCGGCGATCTCCGGCGTGCGGAGCTGCGCATCTCGACGGCCGAGGCCCTCGACGCGCTGGCCGCGAGCGCCGAGGTCGGCCTGACCGATCGCGAGACGTTCAAGGCCACCCTGGCCGCGACCCTGGTCAAGGAGGCCCGCGACCACGAGACCTTCGAGCGCATCTTCAACCTCTACTTCCTCGATCTGGAGGCGCTCGGCGAGGGGCTGAAGAAGGCGCTGGGCCCCGAGGACCCGCGCGTGCAGGACCAGCTCGACCGGCTGATGGACGAGGATGACCTTGACCTCGACGAGCTGACCGAGCTCCTGATGCGCGGGCAGGGCAGCGAGATGGAGATGGCGATCCGCTCGGGCAGCCAGCACGCCGGCCTCGAGCGGCTGATGTACTTCCTGCAGGTCGGCTTCTTCAGCCGCCGGATCTCCGATCAGTTCGACTGGTCGGCCATCGAGCGCGACATCGAGAAGATCATGCAGCTGCTGGAGGCGCGCGGCCTCGACCCCGGCCAGCTGGCCCGCATCCGGAACTACCTGGAGCTGCGCCTGGAGGCGTTCCGCCGCATGATCCGCCAGCACGTGCAGCGCGAGCTGGAGCGGCGCGCGTACCGGGCCGGCGAGAAGCTCACCCGCGAGGTCCTCGCCGACAAGCCCCTGTTCGCGCTCACCCCCGACGAGGTCGCGCAGATGAAGAACGTCGTGACCAAGCTGGCCCGGCGCATCAAGGACGCCCTCGCCCTCCGCCAGCGGCAGGAGCAGCGCGGACGGATCGACACGCGGCGGACGACCCGCAAGAGCCTTTCCTACGACGGGGTGCCGATGGAGATCTTCCTCAAGCGGCGGCACCGGGAAAAGCCCAAGCTCATCACGATCTGCGACGTCTCCGACTCGGTGCGCAACGCCTCGCGGTTCATGCTGCAGCTGGTGTGGAGCCTGCAGGAGTGCTTCAGCCGCGTGCGCTCCTACGTCTTCGTGTCGGAGATCGCCGAGGTCACCCAGGCGTTCGCCACCTACCCGGTGGAGCGGGCCATCGAGTGGGCGCTCAAGGGGGCGCCGGTGGATTACCACTGCCGCTCCGACTTCGGGTACGCCTTCAGCCGCTTCGCGGACAGCGAGCTGGAGTCGCTCGACCGCAAGACCACGATCCTGCTGCTGGGCGACGCCCGCAACAACTACAACGACCCCCAGGCGTGGGCGCTGCGGCTCATCCGCGAGCGCGTCAAGGGCATCATCTGGCTCAACCCCGAGGGCCAGTGGGGCTGGGGTATCGGCGACAGCGTGATGCCGCTGTACGCTCCGGCCTGCGACATCGTGCGCGAGTGCCGCACCATCGGACAGCTGGGCGAGGTCGTGGACAACCTCGTGCACCAGTGGTGGCGGCGCGGACGGTAGCCGCCGGCCGTCGACCGCTGGCCCGGCGCTTGCTCTCCTTCGAGCGCGTGCGCGGCTTCGTCGTGGCCTCACTGCTCGCGGCCGCCGGCCTGATGGCGGCTCGCGCCGCCCTGCCCGCCCCGGCGACCGACTGCATCGTCCTCGACGACTTCGCCCAGTCCCCGGTCGGCCAGTTCCCGTCGGGCTGGGAGGCGCGCCAGGACGAAGGCAAGGGTGTGTATCGCGTGCGCGAGGAAGGGGGCCGCCGCTTCATGGCTGCCGTCTCGCGAGGGCTCGGCATCCAGGCCGGACGCGGTACGGAGCAGTGGAACCTGGGCACCCACCCCGTGCTGGCGTGGTCCTGGCGGCCGCGCGAGTTCCCGAAGGGCAGCGACGAGCGCGAGTCCGGCGCCAACGACAGCGCGCTGGCGGTCTATATGGCCGTCCCGCACTCGCGGGTGCGAGGTCCCCGGGCCGTGAAGTACGTCTGGAGCGAGAAGGTCCCGGTGGGGACGCGCCTGTCGTCCAACGGCGGTCTGACGCAGGTCCGCGTGCTCCGCTCCGGACCGCCGCCGGCGAAGGACGCCTGGGTGGAGGAGCGCGTGAACGTGCTCGAGGAATGGAAGGCCGCCTTCAAGGAGGCCAGCACACCCAAGCCGGGCGGGATCGCGGTCCTGACCGACGCCGACGACACCCGCTCCAGCGCCGCCGGCGACTACGCCGAGTTCAGGGCGTGTCGCGGCTGACCCTACGGCGGGGCGTCGCTCGCCTTCGACGGTCGTCGCGCGCCTGACGGCGCGCTCCATCCTGCCAGCCGCTGAATCGGGCGCCGCGAAGGCCAGCGCTCGGGCCCGTGGCCGCCGGCGCTCCGCGTCGAGTCCGGCGGCGTTCTGTTCGCGCGGCGTGACGCTCCTCGGGACCGGTTTGGCTTGATTCGAGGGGAGGGGAGCGCATAGACTGCAGCAATTTGCGCGAGGGGGGCGGGCATGGTGCGTCTGGCCGTCGCGGTGGTGGGCGTGCTGGTGATGGCGGCGACGACGGCAGCGGCCGAGTATCCGGACCGGCCGGTCACGGCGGTCGTCGGGTATCCGGCGGGCGGGCTGGCCGACGTCACGCTGCGGGCGCTCGCCGAGGGGATGAAGAGGAAGTTCCCGAAGGGCCTGGCCGTGGTGAGCCGGCCCGGAGCCGGCGGCTCGATCGGCGCCAGCGAGGTGATCCGCTCCAAGGCCGACGGGTACACCGTCGGCATCATGCCGATCTCGAACCTCGTCATCCAGCCCCAGGTCCTGGAGCTGCCGTACCGCACCCCCGACGACTACATTCCCGTGATCAACCTGGTGTCCTGGTACCCGCTGCTGGCCGTCAAGGCCGACGCGCCGTGGAAGACCGCCGGCGAGTTCCTGACCGCCGCCAAGGCCAGCCCGGGAAAGCTGCGCGTCGGCTCGCCGGGCGAGGGAACCTCGAGCCACCTCAACCTCGAGGAGCTCAAGCGGCTGAGCGACGCGAACCTGACGCACGTGCCGTTCTCGGGCTGGGCCGAGGGGAGCCCCGCGCTGCTCGGCGGTCACATCGAGGGGCTCGTCGCCCAGCCGGGCGAGGTCCGGCCGCTGGTCGAGAGCAAGCGAATGCGCGTGCTCGGCGTGTTCCAGCCGGGCCGCAACCCCAACTTCCCCGACGCGCCGACCTTCAAGGAGCTCGGCCACGCCGTCCACAACGGCGCCTGGTTCCTGCTCGTCCTGCCCAACGGCACGCCGCCCGACGTGGTGCGGTACGTCCACGACGCCGCCAAGGCGGCCATGGACGACGCCGCGTTCGTCGGCTTCGCCAAGGTGCGCGTCATCGACGTGGACTACCGGGCCGGCGACCGGCTGCGCGCGGACCTGTGGCAGGAGTTCAAGGCGCACACCGAGATCCTCAAGCGCATCGGCATGCTGAAGCGATAGCGTGCGCGGTCACGCCTGGACCCTCGGCCTGCTCGGCGCCGGCGGCGCCTATCTGGCGCTGGCCCTGGCCTTGCCGCTCGGGACCATGACCCGGCCGGGCCCGGGCTTCTTCCCGGTGGCGGTCGGCGTCTTCCTCTGCCTGGCGGCCGGCTCTCTCGTGGCCGCGCGGCTGCGCGGCAGCGCCGTGGCCTCGACGCGGTCGGTCGGCGCCGACGCCGGCGGCCGCGTGGGGACCGCCGTGGCCGCCCTCGTCGGCTTCACCCTGCTGCTGCCGTGGATCGGCTTTCCCGCCTGCGCGCTCCTGTTCGTGGCGGTGCTGCTGCGACGTCTCGGGGGAGCCGGCTGGCCCGGCGCCATCGTCACCGCGACGCTGAGCGCGCTCGTGAGCTACTACGTCTTCGGGGTCGTCCTGGGCGTGCCGCTACCGACCGGCCCCTTCTAGCGGGCGCCATGGGCCCGCTCGAAGGCCTCGCCTACGGGTTCGGCGTCGCGCTGACGCCGGCCAACCTGTTCGCCTGCTTCCTCGGCGTGCTCATCGGTACGATCGTCGGCGTCCTGCCGGGCATCGGCCCGGTCGGCGCGATGGCGCTGCTGCTGCCGTCGACGTTCGCCCTCTCGCCCACCACCGCCCTGATCATGCTGGCCGGGATCTATTACGGGTCGATGTACGGCGGCTCGACCACGTCGATCCTCGTCAACGTGCCCGGGGAGGCGGCCTCGGTCGTCACCGCGATCGACGGCTACCAGATGGCCCGGCGCGGCCGCGCCGGCGCCGCGCTGGCCGTGTCGGCGGTCGGCTCGTTCGTGGCCGGCTCGCTCGGCGTGGTGGGCGTCATGCTCTTCGCCGCCTGGCTGGCCGACGCGGCCCTGCAGTTCGGCCCGCCGGAGTACTTCGCCCTGTCGGTCGCCGGCCTCGCCGTGCTCTCGCGGCTCACCGGCGGCTCGGTCGTCGTCTCGTTCGTGATGGTCGGTCTCGGGCTCGCCATCGGCACCGTCGGGATGGAGCCCATCTCGGGATACTCGCGATTCACCTTCGGCTCGGTCCAGCTCGCGCAGGGCCTGGAGCTGGTGCCGATCATCATGGGTCTCTACGGTGTGGCCGAGGTCCTCGTCCTCGCCGAGGAGGGGCTGCGCCGCAGCGAGATCGTCAGGGTAAAGCTCCGCGAGCTGTTCCCGACCCGCGAGGAGTGGCGGCGGTCGTCGTGGCCCATCGCGCGCGGCTCCGTCGTAGGGTTCGTCACCGGCCTGGTGCCGGGGCCGGCGACGGTGCTGGCGACCTTCGTCGCCTACACGATCGAGCGCCGTCTGTCGCGCACGCCCGAGCGGTTCGGCAGCGGCGCCATCGAGGGCGTGGCCGGCCCCGAGGCGGCGAACAACGGCGCCACCGCCGGCGCGATGGTCCCGCTCCTCTCGCTCGGCATCCCGTTCTCGCCGGCCACCGCGATCCTGCTCGGCGCCCTGGTCATCCACGGCATCCAGCCCGGGCCGCTCCTGATCACCAACCAGCCGGCGGTCTTCTGGGGCGTGGTGGCCAGCATGTACATCGGCAACGCCCTCCTGCTGGTCCTGAACCTGCCGCTGGTCGGCGTCTTCGTGTCCATCCTGAGACTGCCCCAGCCGGTGCTCTCGACCTTCGTGCTGCTGCTGTGCCTGGTCGGCGCCTTCAGCCTCAGCAACAGCCTGCTCGACCTGTGGGTGCTGGTCGGCATGGGCCTGCTTGGCTACGCGTTCCGCAAGCTCGCGATCGACCCCGCCCCCCTGATCGTGGCCGTCGTGCTCGGGCCCGTGATGGAGAAGACGCTGCGGCAGACGCTGTTCATGGCCCACGGGGACTGGCGGCTGCTCCTGCTCCGCCCGCTGAGCCTGGCCCTGCTGGTGGCCGGCGCCGGCGTGCTGGTGGGCCCGCCGCTGGCCGCCGCCGTGCGCCGCCGCGCGGCCCTCTCGGCGCGCGGCGCCGACGCCGTCAGCCGGTGACCGCCGACGACCGCGGCAAGCGCGCGCACGGGTCGACGTCGTCTAGGCGCGGCGTGAACCACACCCAGTCGTAGGGGAATCGCCCGCCGAGCGCGGTCGCGTAGTCGGCCGGGCGCCTCCACTCGTCGCGCACTTCCAGCGGAGCCACCACGGCGATCCCGGCGCCGGGTTCCCGGGCCCGGAGGTAGACGGGCACGCCGCGATCGGTCCGCACGTGGCCAGTGCCCGCGATGAGGACGGCGCCGTCGCCGCCGGAGGTCACCATGCTCTCGGCCAGCGCGGCGTCGCGCGCCCGCTGCGCGAGCACCATGCCGTCGATGCGGTCGCGCGGGAGGTGGCCGCAGTGCGACGCGCCGATCTCGGCGGCTAGCGCCGCCTGACCGCCGTCCGGCAGCGGACGATCCAGCGCGTAGCGCTCGGCCAGGCCGGCGGGCAAGACGGTCCGGTCGCCGCGGGCGAGGGCCCGCGCCGTCCTCGGCGGGAGATTGCCGGCGACGATCGGCAGACCGGCGTCGAGCGCCGTCTGGACGATCGGCTGGTAAAAGGACCAGCTGGGCCAGCCCGAGCGCGCCCAGCCGACGGCGCCGGCCAGACCGGCCCCATCGCGCGGCGCGGCCGCCAGGTGACGCGCGATCGCCCCGGCATCGTCGGCGCTGAACATCTCGAACGCCACCGCCGGCCGGCGGCCGGCCGCGACCAGCGCGCGCACGAGGGCCGTCTGCACGCGGTGGTGGTCGGGGTTGTCGTGACGCTCGCCGAGCAGCACGTACTTGGCGCCGGCCAGGCGCGCGCCGACTGCCTCCGCCGGGACGAAGCGCGCGGCCGCCACGTCCCAGATGCGCCCGCTCAGCGGGTGCTCGCGGCCGAGCGGCGCCTGCCACGCCCCGGGATCGATTCCCGGATCGCGCGCGCCGCACCCGAGCGGCAGGGCGAGCGCCACGAGCAGTCCAGTCCAGGCGCGCTTCATGCGGCCAGCATACGCGTCCGTGTTAGCCTCTGGCCATGCCGCGAAGGAAGGGATCCGGCCGCGCGGCCAGGACGAGGCCGGCGCCGGCCCGGGCCGGCGGAGTCGCCGCGAGCGACCCGCTCGAGGATCTCTACGCGCGCGGACTCACCGACGGCCTGCCGGTGGTGCCGCCGACACGCGAGCGCGTGGAGCTGGCGGTGGGGGCGGCCGGCCGGCCGGGCGACGAGCTGATCGCGCTGGTGCCGCCGAACTACGGCCGCGCCACGGTCGAGAAGATTGCCGTCAACGCGGTGATGGCCGGCTGCCGCCCCGAGTACCTGCCCGTGGTCATCGCGGCCGTCGAGGCCGTGTGCGACGAGAAGTTCGACCTGCACGGCGTGTCGGCGACCACCAACGCGCCGGCGCCGCTCGTCATCGTCAACGGCCCGGTGCGGCAGGCGCTCGACATCAACTGCGGCGCCGGCGTGTTCGGGCCGGGCTGGCGGGCCAACGCCACCATCGGCCGCGCGCTGCGGCTGGTCTGCGTGAACCTGGGCGGCGCCGTCCCCGGTCTCGTGAGCATGTCCACCTTCGCCCACCCGGGCCGCTACACGTACTGCATCGGGGAGCGCGAGGAGGCGAGCCCGTGGGAGTCGCTGGCGGTCGAGCACGGCTTCGCGCCGACTGACAGCACGGTGGCCCTGCTGGCGGCCGACGCGCCGCTGACCGTGTACGACCAGCGCAGCCGCACCGCCGCCGATCTCTGCGCGACCATCGCGGCCAGCATGGGGGTCATCGAGCACCACAAGATGACGCACTGGGGCGACACGCTGCTGGTGCTGTCGCCCGAGCACGCGGCCATCGTCGCCGGCGACGGCTGGCACAAGGACGACGTTCGCCGCTTCCTGTTCGAGCGCCTGCAGCGGCCGGTGCGCGAGCTCGTGCCCGGCGTCAACGGCGGCGACGGCCTGCCGGAGCACGTGCTGCGGAAGTTCGCCGATCCCCACCACGACGGCACGCTCGTTCCGAAGTTCCGCGCGCCCGGGCACATCAAGATCGTCGTGGCCGGCGGCAGCGCCGGCCGCTTCTCGGCCATCGTGGCCGGCTGGTCGTTCTCCAAGGGCTCCAACCTCGTGATGCGGAGGATCCGATGACCGAGTACCTCGACCCGACCGATTCCGTCGCCGTGCCCCGCAAGACGGCCCCCCGGCCCGCCAGCCTCGACGGCAAGGTGGTGACGCTGCTGGACATCTCCAAGGCCAAGGGCGACCACCTGCTCGACCGGATCGAGGAGCTCCTGCGAGAGCGCACGGGCGTGCGGGAGATCGTCCGGAAGAAGAAGCCGACGTTCGCGCGGCCGGCCCCGGACGCGCTCCGCCAGGAGATCGCCTCGGGCACCGACGTGCTCGTCGAGGCCCTCGCCGATTGAGGGTCGTGCACCACGTGCAGTGTGCACGACGGCGTGTTCTTCGAGGATCACGGCATTCCCACGGCCACGGTCATCTCGAGCGAGTTCGTGCGGGCGGCGGCAGCCCAGGCCCAGGCGCTCGGCGCCACCGCCTACAAGACCGTCGTGGTCGGGCACCCCATCCAGCCCCTCACCCGTGACGAGGTGCGGGCGCTGGCCGACAAGGCGTTCGACGAGATCGTGGCCAGGCTCACCCGCTAGGCTGGACAATTCATGAATGCGTGCAGACGGTCGAACGGGACACGGCGGAAGACGGGTGGATGGGGGTCGCTCTGACCACGTCCCCCTCGGCTCCGGACGACGCCGTCGAAGTTCCCATACTCTCGGGCGGTGGCGTCCTCGGGCTCGGAGGGAACGGGTCAGCCGGACCCCCATCCACCCGTCTTCCGCCGTGTCCCGTTCGACCGTCTGCACGCATTCATGAATAGCTCCGGCTAGGCCGAGCCCGCCTGCGGCCAGGCGTCGCCGGCGGGGGCCGCGCTCGCGCACTCGGCCAGCCAGCGCTCGTTGGCGTCGGCGAAGAGCTTGCGGGCGCGGGCGACGTCGAACGGCCGCTCCTGGAGGGTCTCCGGGTCCCAGTCGCTCCGCGGGGTGTTGAAGAAGTCCCCGCCGTAGACGTGGAGGGCGCCGGTCAGGACCCGGAGCGGGTTCACCACCGCGTGGATCACCGAGCGGCCGAGGAGCGCCGTGTCCCCGATGACCAGCTGCTTGCCCCCGGCAACCTCGAGCCCCCCGGTGCCGCGGCGATAGAAGGTGTTGTCCTCCCGGCCTCCGTAGAGCCCGATCAGGGCCCACATCCGGTGATCGTGGGGATAGGCGGCCATGCCCGGCGTCCACACGACGTTCAGGATCGTGAGATCGCGGTCGTGGTGAAGGGGCGTGATCTGGGCCTGTCGAGGCGTCCCGACCGCCGCCTGCACCTCGGCCGGGCTCGCCATCGCCCGCTCCAGGTGCTCCTTGATCACGAGCTCGGGGGAGGGCTCGGCGAGGGCCGCCCGGCAGTCGGCGATGAAGTGATCGAGGTTGAACATGGTCGGCCTCCTTCGCCGGGGACGATAGCGGCCACGCGTCCGGGCTGTCCAATGCATTGCATGCGCGGTAATCTATGCTTCCTGAGCAAGGGACCGTGGAGCTGCGACACCTGCGCTACTTCGTGGCGGTCGCCGAGGCGGGCGCCTTCTCCCGGGCCGCCGCGAGCCTGCGCATCACGCAGCCGGCGCTGTGGCGGCAGATCCGTGACCTGCAGGCCGAGCTCGGCGTCCCGCTCTTCGAGCGCGTGGGGCGCGGCCTCCGGATCACCAGCGCGAGCGAAGGCCTCCTGCGTCGGAGCCGCGAGCTCCTGAGCGGCGTCGATCGACTCGTCGAGCACGCCCGGGCGGTGCGCGGCGGCGAGGCCGGTGACCTGAGGATCGCCGCGACACCCCAGGTCATCCAGAACGTGCTGGCGCCGTTCTTGACCAGGTACCTGAGAGCGCGGCCGGACATCGACGTCCATCTGACCGAGGAAGGAGGCGTCCGCTCCGGCGAGCTCGTGGAGCGCGGCGAGGTCCATCTGGGCCTGGCCATCCGGCGTGGAGAGGATCGGCTGGAGGGGCGCCCGCTGTTTCCGGTCTACGTCGTGGCCGTGGTGACGCCCGGTCACCGTCTGGCCCGGCGCGCCACGGTCGACGTCACGGATCTCCGCGACGAGCGCCTGCTGGTCCTCCGCCAGGGGTTCGGTACCCGGGAGATGTTTGCGGGCGCCTGCCGGGTCGCGCACGTGTCCCCCCGCATCCGGCTGGAGGCCGGCGACCCTCAATCCCTGATCGCCCTGGTCGAGGCGGGCCGCGGCGTGGCGATCGTGCCGTCCACCGTCAGGCTCGCGGGCCGGAAGGTCCGCGGCGTGCCGGTCCTGCACGCGCGCGCTTCCCTCGGCGCGTGGGGCTGGGTCGTGTGGCACCCCGAGCGGTTCTTGCCGGCATTCGCCTCGAGCTTCGTCGACGGCCTGGTGGAATACACTCGCCGGAACTATCCGGGCCGCTGGCTCGAGCGCCGGGCTCCGCCGGCGCCGCGACCCGACACCACGGCGGCGCCGGCAGCCGGTCCGGGGGCGGGAGCTCCTACGAGCCCAGGCGCCAGACGCGGCCGACGGCGGCCTCGTCGGTCAGCGTGAACTGGGGCAAGGCGAAGTGGTCGGCGACGTCCTGGAAGACCACGCGCACGCGCTTGCCGATGGCGACCTTCGGCTCGTCCTCGGGCGTGAAGTCCGGCTTCACGAGGTTGCCGATGATGCGCAGGGCCTCGTCGGGCGTGGGCTGGCCGCGCTGCTCGTCGAGCTCCACGAGCACGACCGCGTAGGGCGTGACGTCCTTGAAGCCGGGCTGGATCGCGTGCATGACCACCTCGTAGGAGTGGATCGTGCCCCGCCCGCTGACCTCCTTCCACGTCCAGCCGAGCTCCATGCACCACGGACAGGCGTGCGTCGGCGGGTAGCGCATGAGCCCGCAGGCCGTGCAGGCCCGCACCATGAGCTTGTGCTGCCGGGCGTGGGCGAAGTACTCGTTCCACTCGCTGTCGTTGTCGGGCACGATCAGCGACATCCCGCGATAGGTCACCGGCTGCGGCATCGTCGATCTCTCCTTGCGGTCCGGCTCAGGCGCCGAGGGCCGCGGCCAGCTCGTGGACGTCGTCGACCACGATGTCCCACTTGCCGGTCGGGACCAGGTCGGTGGTCTGCCCGGGGCCGTGCTCGAGTGGCCGCGGGATGAACGCGGTCCGCATCCCGAGGGCCTGGGCGGCCGCCAGGTCGTAGTTGTGGGCGGCCACCATCAGCACCTGCTCGGCCGGGAGCCCCAGCCATCGCAGGGCGGTCCGGTAGACCTCGGGGCGCGGCTTGTAGCAGCGGGCGTTCTCGGCCGTGATGACGCAGTCCCACGGCAGGCCGGCGAACTTCGCCAGGTACACCATGCCGGCGAAGCTCGCGTTGGACAGCGGCGAGATCACGTGATGCTGCCGGAGGCGATGCAGCCCCGCCACCACGTCGGGCCAGGGCCGCAAGCGCCACCAGACGCGGGCCAGGCGATCGAGCTCGGCGTCGTCGACGTCGCCGAGGCCGCGGGCGACCAGCAGCTCCGCGAGCCGCTCGCGATACAGCACGTCCACCGTGGTCCACGGCCGGCGACCGTCGTTGACGGCGTCCATGCCCGGGCGATAGCACGCCTTCCACTCGTCGAGGAACGCGGGCCAGTCGAGGTGGACGGCCCGGGCGGCCCCGAACGCCCGCAGCTCGTCGAGGACGCTGGTCCGCCAGTCCACCAGCGTGCCGTACGTGTCGAAGGTGATCGCCCGGATGTCGGTCATCGCCGCATGATCAGCGCCGAGCCCAGCGGCGGCATGGCCCAGCCCAGGTTCATCGTGATCCGCGCGTCCTTGACCTGCCGGCACCGTCCGGGCGAGTAGTCGTAGGTGTGCATGCCCTCGGCGGCCCGGGGGCAGTAGTCGTCCACGGTGCCGCGCAGCTGGCGGACGTTCTCGATCACCATCGACATGCCGTGGGTGTAGCCCTCGCACAGGTGGCCCCCGGAAGTGTTGTTGGGGCGCTTGCCGCCCAGCTCGATGATGCCGCTGGACACATAGGCGCCGCCCTCGCCCTTCTTGCAGAACCCGTATTCCTCGAGTTGCAACATCGTCGTGAACGTGAATGCATCGTACGAGCCCGTGACGTCCACGTCCTCGGGGCCGATGCCGGCCTGCGGGAAGACGATGTCCTTGGCGTAGTAGCCGGCCACCCGGCTGATGGGCCCGTGGGCCCAGTGGAAGTCCAGGCGCGGCTTGGCCACGCGGCCGGCCACGCCCATGATGTGCACGGGCCGGCGACGGCAGTCGCGGGCCCGCTCGGCCGACGTCACGATGATGCAGGTGGCGTTGTCGGTCTCCAGGCAGCAGTCGAGCAGGTGCAGCGGCTTGACGATCCAGCGCGAGCCCACGACGTCCTGGACGGTCACGCGCTCCTTGAGCAGCGCCTTGGGGTTCTGGGAGGCGTGCTGGCTGTGGGCGACCTTGACGTGGGCCACCTGCTCGGACGTCGTGCCGTAGTCGTACATGTGGCGCATGAACGTCAGCGCGAAGTTCTGGCCGGCGCTGCGCATGCCGAACGGCACCTGGGCCAGGTCGAGGCCGCGCACCGGCTGGGCGGCCCGGGCGCCGGTGCCGCCGATCCGGAACTCCGAGTACCCGTTCATGGAGCGGTAGATCGCCACCGTGCTGCACATCCCGGCCTCGATGGCGCCCATGGCCAGGCCGACCAGCGCCTCGGTGGAGGAGCCCCCGCCCATCACGTCCATGTAGAAGTTCGGCCGGATGCCGAGGTCGGGCGCCACGTGCGGCGCCAGGGTGGAGTCGCCGCCCTGGTAGTCGAGCATCCCGTCCACGTCTCTCGCCGTGAGCCCGGCGTCGAGGATGGCCTTGCGGACGGCCTCGACGGCCATCGCGCGGGTCGAGCGTCCCGATCCGCGCGAGTACTCGGTCTCGCCCACGCCGACGATGCAGTACTTGTCCCGGAGATGGCTCACTGGTCTCCGTGGGCGGCCCCGATGTGGCCCCCCACGCCTCCCTGCGCTCGGCGCGGCCCGGCAGACCCCTGCCACGCCTCGGTCGCTCGCGTGCTCATGCGGTTCGCTCCGTGCACGACGTGATGACCCCGGCGGAGTATAGCGCGGCGGTCGCCCGGCGTGGTCGGGCCGGCGGGATCAGCGCTTGCCGTTCGCCTTCGGCAGCACCTCGGCGAGGAACTTCCCGGTGTAGGAGCCGGGCGTCTGGGCGATCACCTCCGGCGGCCCCTCGGCGATGATCTCGCCGCCAGCTGCGCCGCCCTCGGGACCGAGGTCGATGACGTGATCGGCGCACTTGACGACGTCCAGATGGTGCTCGACCACGAGCACCGTGTTCCCGGCGTCGACCAGACGGTCGAGGACGCCGAGCAGCTTCTTGACGTCGTCCAGGTGCAGGCCGGTGGTCGGCTCGTCCAGCACGTAGAGGACGTCGCCGCTGGCGCGGCCGCCGAGCTCGGCGGCGATCTTCAGGCGCTGGGCCTCGCCCCCCGACAGCGTCGTGGCCGGCTGGCCCAGGCGCAGGTAGCCGAGGCCGACGTCCTGCATGACGCGCAGGCGGCGCGCGAGCGTCTCCTGGCCGGCGAAGAACTCCACGGCCTCATCGACGGTCAGGCGCAGGATCTCGCCGATCGAGCGCCCGCGATACTTCACGCCGAGGACGTCGGGGCGGTACCGCCGGCCCTCGCACTCCTGACAGGAGACGTACACGTCCTCGAAGAAGTACATCTCGAGCTTCTGGAAGCCGTCGCCCTGGCACGACTCGCAACGGCCGCCGGGCACGTTGAACGAGAAGGCGCCGGCGCCGAGCCCGAGCGTCTTCGCCCGCGGCAGCGCCGCGAAGAGCTTGCGGATCTCGTCGAACGCCTTGACGTAGGTCACCGGGTTGGAGCGCGGGGTGCGGCCGATGGGCTCCTGGTCGATGAGCCGCACGCCCTTGAGGTACTCGAGCCCGATCAGCGCGTCGTAGGCGCCGGGGGCCTGGAACTCCGTCTTGAACGCGCGGGCCACGGCCCGGTACAGCGTGTCGTGGACGAGCGTGGACTTGCCGGACCCGGAGACGCCGGTGACGACGATCAGGGTGCCCAGCGGCAACCGCAGCGTCACGTCCTTGAGGTTGTGCTCGCGGGCGCCGGTGAGGACGAGGTGGCGGCGGCCGGTCCGCCGGGCCAGCGGCAGGGCGATGCTCTCGCGGCCCGACAGGTAGCGCGCCGTGAGCGAGCGGGTCGATCTCCGGAACTCCTCCTGGGGGCCGGCGAAGACGATCTCGCCGCCGCGCTCGCCCGAGCCCGGCCCCAGCTCCACGACGTGGTCGGCGGCCTCGATGAAGCCGCGGTCGTGCTCGACGACCACGACCGTGTTGCCGGCCTGGGCGAGCTCGCGGCAGAGATCGGCCAGCCGCATCGTGTCGCGCGCGTGCAGCCCGATCGAGGGCTCGTCGAGCACGTACAGCGTGCCGACGAGCTGGGAGCCGAGCTGGTTGGCGAGGTTGATCCGCTGCGCCTCGCCGCCCGAGAGCGAGCGCGTCTGGCGCGCCAGCGTCAGGTAGCCGAGCCCGACTCGCAGCAGGAAGGTGAGCTTGGCGCCGAGCTGCCGGAGGATCTCGCGGCCGACGGCCGCCTCCCAGGCGGTGAGCTTGAGGTCGCCCAGCGCGGCGGCGGCCTCCTCGATGGTGAGCGCGGTGAACTCGGCGATGGTCAGCCCGGCCACCCGCACCGCCAGCGCGGGCGGCTTCAGCCGGGCGCCCGCGCAGGTCGGGCACGGCGACTGGCTGCGGTAACGCGAGAGGAACACGCGCACGTGCAGCTTGTAGCGGTACGACTCGATCTCCTCGAAGAAGCCGTTGATGCCGGGGAACGCGCCGTCGCCCTCGTACACGAAGGCGCGCTCGGGCTCGCCGAGCTCTTCCCAGGACCGCGTAGGGTCCACGCCGCGACGCCGGGCCGCCTTCAGGAGCTGGCGCTGGTACCAGCGGCCGGAGGGATGCGTCCACGGCTCCACGGCGCCGCCGTCGAGGCTGAGGGTGCGGTCGGGCACGACGAGCGCCTCGTCGTACTTGAGGACGTTGCCGAAGCCCTTGCACTCGGCGCAGGCGCCGAGCGGGTGGTTGAACGAGAACAGCAGCGGCTGGGGCCGCTCGAGCGCCGTGCCGCAGTCGCCGCACCGAAACGCCTCGGCGAACGCGCGCCGGCCGCCGCCGACGAGCTCGACCGCCAGCTGGCCGCCGCCCTCGCGCAGCGCCGTCTCGATGGACTCCACGAGCCGGCGCCGGTGCTCGGCGCGCAGCACGACCCGGTCCAGGACCACCGCGACCGGGCCGTCGATCGAGGCTGGCGGCGGCGCCGTCAGCTCGCCGGCGACGCCGTCGACGAGGACGCGAGCGAAGCCCCGGCGGGTGAGCGCCGCCCACAGCTCGGCGGGCGGCTGCCCGGCCGGGACCGGCAAGGGGAACGTGATCAGCGCCCGGGCGCCCTCGTGCTCGGCCAGGAGGGTATCGGCGATCGAGTCGGGCGAGTGCGACGCGGCCGGGGAGCCGCACCGCGGGCAGTGCACGCGGCCGATCTTGGCGTAGAGCAGCCGCAGGTAGTCGTAGACCTCGGTGGCGGTGCCGACGGTGGAGCGAGCGGTGCGCACCGGGTTCTTCTGCTCGAGGGCGACGGCCGGCCGGATCTGCTCGATGCGATCGACGTCGGGCCGATCGACGCGGTCCAGGAACATCCGCGCGTACGTCGAGAGCGATTCGATGTACCGCCACTGGCCCTCGGCGAAGAGGGTATCGAAGGCCAGCGACGACTTGCCGGAGCCGGACACGCCGGTGACGACGGTGAGTCGGTCGTGAGGGATCTCGAGGGAAACGTTCTTGAGGTTGTTCTGGCGGGCTCCCTCGATCCGGAGCCCCGAGGGGCGGGGCATTCGGTCGGTCCTCCTGAGGAGGAGAGTGTACTGGAAGTGCTATCATCTCGCCACATGGCGGACGCGGTCCACGTGCTCATCGTCGACGACGACGCCGAGGTGCGAGGCCTCCTCGCCGCGGTGCTCGAGGCCGACGGCGGCGCCACCGTCGCCCAGGCCGAGTCGGGCGCCGAGGGCATGGCGCTGCTCGGTCGCGAGGAGTTCGACGTCGCCGTGGTCGACGTGCAGCTGCCGGATCACTCCGGCATCGAGATCCTCCGCTGGGCCCGGAGCGCCGAGATCGACGCCGAGCTGATCGTGCTGACCGGGCACGCCGACGTCGAGACGGCCGTGCAGGCGATGCGGCTCGGCGCCTACGACTTCATCACCAAGCCCTGCAAGAACGCCGAGCTGCGCGAGGTGGTCGCCAAGGCGGCCGAGAAGAAGGCGCTGCGGCGCGAGAACTCGGCGCTGAAGGCGGTCGTCAACCGGGCCGACGGCCTGCCGAACATCGTGGGCCAGAGCCCGGAGATCCGTGACGTGCTGGCGGTCATCAACCGGGTGGCTGTGAGCGACAGTCCGGTGCTCGTGCAGGGGGAGAGCGGCACCGGCAAGGAGCTGATCGCGCGCGGCCTGCACCTGCAATCGCGCCGGGCGGCGCGGCCGTTCGTGTCGATCAACTGCGGCGCGCTCCCCGACACGCTGCTGGAGAGCGAGCTGTTCGGCCACAAGAAGGGCGCGTTCAGCGGCGCCATCGCCTCGCGCGTCGGCCTCTTCGAGGCCGCCAACGGCGGCACCCTGTTCCTCGACGAGATCGGCGAGATGTCGCCGGCCATGCAAGTGCGGCTGCTCCGCGTCCTCGACTCCGGCGAGCTCCGGCGGGTCGGCGAAGAGCGGGTCTTCCACGTCGACGTCCGCCTGGTCGCGGCCACCGCCAAGGACCTGGCGCGGGAGGCCGCGAACGGGCGCTTTCGCTGGGATCTCTTCTACCGCGTCAGCACGATCGTCATCCCGGTCCCGCCGCTGCGGCGGCGGACGGCCGACATCCCGCTCCTGGTCGACCACTTCCTGGGCGCCCGCGGGCGAGGGCAGGGCCTGCGGTTCGCCCCCGATGCCATGGCGCGCCTGATGGCGTACGCCTGGCCCGGCAACATCCGTGAGCTCCGCAATTTCATCGAGCGCCTGCAGATCCTCCACGAGGGCCAGGAGGTGCGCGCCTCCGACCTTCCCAGCGAGTTCAACACGGCGCCACCGCCGCCGGAGCGCTCGACGCCGGCGGCGCCGACCGAGGACAGCGTCCTGGTACCGCTGGTGGACGTCGAGCGGCGTCACATCGAGCGGGTGCTGCACGCGACCGGCTGGAACAAGGCGCGCGCGGCCCGGGTGCTCGAGGTGGACATCAAGACGCTGAACAAGAAGGTCCGGGACTTCAAGCTCGTGCCGATGTAGCACGGGAGGGCCTCCCTCCTCCCGGGAGAACCTCCCGGGGGGCTTCGATTGTCGATTCGCCAATGCCCGCCATTCCACGCCCTTGACCAGCGCCGGATCTGGCACTGCCGTTGCCCTGGCAACATCGCCATGAAGAGACTCCGCCCGCGCTCACCCGGCACCGGGCCGTCTCATCGCGCAGCCCGGACCCCCTCCGCGGTCACGCTCTGGAGCCCCGAGATCGTCCTGGCCACCTCGGTGACCGCGCCCCTGGCCCGGCCGGTGGTGGTGCTGGCCGAGCCGCCGGCCCGCCCGGAGGCGGTGCAGAGCCATCTGGACAGCGCCCGGTCGCTGCTGGCCTCGCTGGCGGACGCCCGGCAGGCCCTGGTCGCCGCCGCTGCCGATGCGCATGGGCGGGCGGCCCAGGCCGGATCCGTTCGCGAGCGCGTGTCGGCCACGATCGCGGCCTACCGGGTCGAGGCCAAGCTGGACGACGTCTTGACTGGAACGTGGCGCCAGGTCTCGGCGCTGCTGGAGGAACGGGGACTATGACGGGCACGACGAATCCGGCGACGAACGTCTACTACCTGGCTCCGCCGGTCGCCATCATCGAGTCATCCGCCCCGGCCGCGCGCACCCTGACGATGCGGCTGCTGCGGCTGCGCCTGCTGATCGGCTGGTGGCGCCTGCGTCTCACCGCGAGAGAGGTGACCTCCGCGCTCCGGCGCTTCGGCCGCTCGCCCGCCGAGGCCGACACGCCGTTCCTGGAGCAACGGGCCGATGTCTTCGTCGCGCGGCCGCGGCCCTCACTCGGTCCCGCCCGGATTCTCGACTTCGTCGCCGCCCGTCACCGCCTGCGTCCCTAGCGAACCCCGGCGCGGCCGGCCGGCCGCGCGCCCGGGCGCCCGCGGTCCCGGCACGCATTGACACGCGCTGCCGCCGATCGGTACAATCCCGCCGCGTTACAGTTGAGAATGATTACCAACAAGCTTGCGGCCGACGACGACGATCGGCACGTCGCCGCGCTCCGCGCCCGGGGCAAGCGGTCGACCCAGCCGCGCCGGATCATCCTGGACACCGTGCGGGCCAGCGAGGCCCATCCCTCGGCGGCGGCGGTCTACCGGCTCGTGCGACGCCGGTTGCCGCGCGTGAGCCTGGCCACCGTCTACCGGAACCTTCGCATGCTGGCCGCCGAGGGGTTGCTCGTCGAGCGGCCCGATCCCCGGGGCATGCGCTTCGACGGCAAGACCGCGCCGCACGACCACTTCACCTGCGTGGCCTGCGGCCGCATCTACGATGTCCCGGCCCTCGGCGGGCCGGGCGTCCGGGCCCGCGTGGCGGCCCGCACCGGGTTCGAGGTCCTCACCCAGCGCATCGAGTTCTACGGCCGCTGCGGCGCGTGCCGACGCGTCGCCGGTCCTACCCGTGCACACGCAAGGAGGCGCTAATGGCAGGACGTAGCCTGAAGGGAACCAAGAGCCTGGACAACCTGAAAGAGGCGTTCGCCGGCGAGTCGCAGGCCAATCGCCGGTATCTGTACTTCGCGCGCGTCGCCGACATCGAGGGCTTCCCCGACATCGCGGGACTCTTCAAGGACACCGCGGACGCCGAGACCGGTCACGCCTTCGGTCACCTCGACTTCCTGAAGGAGGTCGGCGACCCCGCCACCGGCGAGCCGATCGGCAAGACCGAGAAGAACCTCAAGGCGTCGGTGGCCGGCGAGACGTACGAGTACACGCAGATGTACCCCGGCATGGCGAAGACCGCGCGCGACGAGGGATTCGCCGAGCTCGCGGAGTGGTTCGAGACGCTGGCCCGGGCCGAGAAGTCGCACGCCGGGCGGTTCAACAAGGGCCTCACGCAGATCGCGGGCAAGGAGCCGGCGGAGGCCATCTGACCTCGCAGGCGCGCACGGGTGCGGCCGGGGCCGCGGGCCGGAAACCGACGGGCGACGGTCCTCGCGCTCACCGGCCCGGAGACTCCCGGCCCGGCCGCTCCCGTGCGCGCCGCGCTCGACCCGAGGCGATGTCCCGTCTCATGATCGGGGTCCGTACGACGCCGTCGCCCGTCGCCGGAGGGGCGGCCGGGAGCGCCGATGGCGGTTGATCCGGCGTTCGACCTGACGACGACGGCGTTCTGGGACCTCGGCAAGGTCGACACCGAGCTGCGGCGCGTCTACGACATCTGCGCGGGGTGCCGGAGGTGTCTGCCCCTCTGCCCCTCGTTCAAGGTGATGTTCGACCGCCTCGACGTCGAGGCGGTGGACGGGGACGTGGAGAAGCTGCCGGCCGCGGACGTCAAGGAGGTCGTGGACCTCTGCTATCAGTGCAAGCTCTGCTACAACCACTGCCCGTACACGCCGCCCCACCGGTGGGCTGTCGACTTCCCGCGGCTCATGCTGCGGGCGCGAGCGGCGGAGGCACGGCGGACCGGGGTGACCCTCCAGGACCGCATGCTCGGCAACACCGATCTCGTCGGCAAGCTGGGGAGCCTGGCGGCGCCGCTGTCCAACTGGCTGAACGAGCTGGCCGTCCATCGGGCGTTCATGGAGGCCGTCGCCGGGATCCATCGCGGCCGCCGGCTGCCGAAGTTCCACCGGCCCACCTTCTCGACGTGGTTCCGCTCGACGGCGAAGCCGGCCGCGGCCGAGGGTGGCCGGACCGCCACCCGCAAGGTGGCCCTGTTCGCCACGTGCTCCGTCGAGTACAACGCGCCCGCCGTCGGCCGGGCCGCCGTGCGCGTGCTCGAGCGCAACGCGGTGGATGTCACGGTTCCCGAGCAGCGCTGCTGCGGCATGCCGTACCTGGACGGCGGCGCCGTCGAGCAGTGCCGGGCGCTGGTCCGGGCCAACGTGCGCACGCTGGCGGAGGCCGTCCGCGACGGCCGCGAGATCGTGTCGCCGGGGCCGACCTGCAGCTACATGCTCAAGCAGGAGTACCCGTGGCTGGACGACTCCGAGGATGCGCGCCTCGTCGCCGCCAACACGCGCGACCTCTTCGAGTACCTGGCGCGATTGCTGGCCGAGGGCGCGCTCGACACGCGCTTCACGCGTCCGGTCGGCGCGGTCACGTACCACGTGCCGTGTCACCTGCGGGCGCAGAACATCGGGCTCAAGTCGGCCGACGTCCTCCGCGCCATCCCCGGGGCTACCGTGCACGTCGTCGAGCGCTGCTCGGCCGTCGACGGCACCTGGGGCTTCAAGACGCAGTACTTCGACCTGTCGATGAAGCTGGCCCAGCCCCTGTTCGACGCCGTCCGCGCCGGGGGCACGTCCACCGTCGCGACCGATTGCCCGCTGGCCGCGCTGCAGATCGCCCAGGGGACGGGGGTCGAGCCGCGGCATCCGGTCCAGGTTCTCGCCGCCGCCTACGGCATCGACGAGCCGTGAAGCCGATCAGCCCGGCCGAGATCCTCGACCTGGTCGAGTACGAGAAGGTGCGCCCGGCCCGCCGGGAGGCCGTCATCGCGCTCAAGGCCGACCGCCGGGTGGGCGTCGGCCGCTATCTGTCATTCGTGTTCGAGAACCGCGAGACCGTGTGGTTCCAGATCCAGGAGATGGTCCGTGCGGAGCGCATCGTCGCGGAGTCGAAGATCGCCGACGAGGTCGAGGTGTACAACGGGCTGCTGCCCCGGCCCGGAGAGCTGGCGGCGACGATGTTCATCGAGATCGGTGACGCCACCCAGATCAAGCCGGTGCTCGACACGCTGCGGGGCATCGATGGGGGCGACCACGTGCGGATGCAGGTCGGTCGCCACGACGTCGTCGGCCGGTTCGAGGCCGGCCACTCCGACGACGAGCGCGGCAAGCTGTCGGCGGTGCACTTCGTGCGCTTCGCGCTGCCCGAGGCCGCCCGTCGCGAGTTCGCGACCGCCGAGGTCGCCCTGATCGTCGACCACCCGGGGGACCGCGGCCGCACCGTGCTCACGCCCGCCGCCAGGCGACGGCTCGCCGAAGATCTCGCGTGACCCGCGCGCTCGTCGTCGCGACGGCGGCGCTGGCGCTGGCGGCGTGCGGGCGCGAGCCGCTGAGCCCCGAGGCCGAGCGCGGGCGCCGAGTCTACGCCTCCCAGTGCACGGCGTGCCACGCGTTCGATCCCTCGCAGGCGGGACCGGTGGGTCCGGAGGTGGCGGGGTCGTCGCGCGAGCTGCTGGAGGCGAAGGTGCTACGCGGGGCCTATCCCCCGGGTTACCGGCCGAAGCGGCCGACGTCCGTGATGCCGCCGCAGCCGCAGGTGGCGGCCGACCTGCCGGCCCTCGCCGCCTACCTGAAGTAGCCGCCGACAGGCCACGGGCCCGGCGCGACGATCGCCGGGCCCGTGGACCGCGACCTCCGCGACCTAGCCGCCGAAGCAGCTGGCCAGCACGAAATACATGATCGCGGTGAGGATGAAGCCGGCCCAGAACGTGCCGTTCAGCGTCACGAGAATCTTCTTGCCTCCGGTGGGCGGTGCCGCCGGGCCGACCAGCGCGTTGACCTCGGCAGCCAGGATGACGAGCGCCAGGAGGATCAGCGCGCCCCACTGCTGTCCGCCGGTGGTCGGGTTCGCCATGGCCAGGTGCGAGGCGGCACCCATGAAGAACAGCATCGGGATCGAGAGCAGCGTGTTCGTGCGTGACGCGACCCCGGCCCGGGCCCCGCGGGCCGCGGCCTCCGGGATCGCCTGGCCGCCCGTGGCCACCTGATTGGCGGAGGCCATGACCACCTGCTGCCCCGGCCAGATGACGAACCAGACGTTCGCCCACATCGTGGTCCCGAGCATGCCGCCGAAGAAGATCTTCCAGCCGTAGGAGGTGGCGAAGAACCCGCCGATGCCGCCGTAGCGGGCGAAGGCGATGTGCAGGATGTAGAGCCAGCCCGTGATGAAGGTGAACATCGCGCCCCACCGGAACCACCAGAGCGCGCTGTCCAGCAGCCCGCCGCGCACGATCCCACTGCGGACGGCCGCGTTGTCGGCCACGAACTTGCTCCCGAAGAACGGGGTCTGCACGAAGTTGAAGTAGTACAGCATCCCGATCCACGTGATGCCGGCGAGGAAGTGGAACCATCGCAGCAGGAACAGCCACCCGTCGCCACTGAACAGTGCCATGGTCCGCGTCTCCTAGTCGAGAGGGAGCTACTTGTCGTCCTCGTCTTCCTCTTCGTCCTCTTCGTCGTCGTCCTCGTCGTCGTCGAGGTCGTCGGCCTCGTCGTCCTCCTCGTCGAGGTCGTCATCATCCAGATCGTCGTCCTCGTCGTCGTCGTCGAGGTCGTCGTCGTCGTCGTCGGGGTCGTCGTCCTCGTCGTCGTCGTCGAGCTCGTCCGTGTCGTCGTCTAGGTCGTCGTCGTCCTCGCCCTCTTCGTCCTCGTCGAACCCGTCGTCCTCCTCGTCCTCCAGATCATTGCTTCGAAGCACAGTCTCGTCGTGCCAAGGGTCTGTGCGGAACTGCATGTGAAGGTTCCTCCGAGCCGTCCCGGCCAGTCGTGTTCGAGTCGCGGGAGCCGCTGCCGTTCAATGCCGGGCGGATTATATAGCAAACATTTGGCCACGGATAACACTTCCCGGATCGGAGTCGACGCGGCCTCACCCGCGTTCCCGCAGCGCGCATCACCGTCGAGAGGACAGACACCGAGAACGTGTCCGGCGCACTCCATCGGCTCGTTCCAATCGCGTGCGAGCGCCGCCGCCGGCGAGACGAGCCGCGTCGACGCAGCACCTATTGTCGTCGTACGGCTCGTGGCGCGGCGCGGTCGCGAGGCAGTGGCGTCGCAATCCTCGTGCGTGCGCCGTCAAGGTCCGACCGACGTGCCGGAGGGCAGGGACGCATCGGGCGGCGCGGAGCGGGTCGCGCAGGTCACGTGTTCGGACGGGGCGGCGACCGGTGGTAAAATCGGCGTCCGCAAACTGCGCGCGTCCCCAACCGCACGGCGGTGTAGCTCAGCGGCAGAGCAGGGGTCTCATAAGCCCCGTGTCGGAGGTTCAATTCCTCCCACCGCCACCACCCTCACCCGGCCTGTGCCCGACGCGACGGTCGCGGTACGCGACGCCTCGGCGAGCGACGCGGCCTATTCCCGGAAGGCGAGAGCGGCCTCCAGCACCTGGGCGAGACGCGCGAGGTTGAACGGCTTGGCCACGTAGTCGAACGCGCCCCGCGCGAGCGTCTGGTGGGCGAGGTCCGGATCGGTGTTTCCCGTGATCATGACGACGGGCAGCTCCGGATGGGCGGCTCGCAGGCGCGCGAGCACGACGTCGCCGGGTATCTCGGGCAGGGCGACGTCCAGCAGGACGACGTCGGGCTGGAACACGGGAACGACCCGGAGCGCCTCGGAGCCGGTGTCTGCCACGCGCACCGCGTAGCCCAGCATCGAGACGATGTCCCTGAGCATTGCCGCGACCTGGGGCTCGTCGTCGACCACCAGAACCCGCCGGGGCGATGGTGACATGGCTCGGGGTGCGCCGAATCCTATCGTGCGCGGCCCGGCCAACGGTAGTCGGGGAAACCCCGACAGCGCTCCCGCGCGCATCACCGCTCCTGCCGACCGGCGATGCGACGGCGCTCGAACCCTCGACACCCGCATTTCTTGCGCGCCGAACCACGCGTTGCGCACCGGTTCGAGTCTCGCCCGAGGGCGCCGCACCGTATTTCGTGAATGTTTTCTGCACGTTCTCGATCGGCTCGCGCGTGGTCTGTGGCGTGCACTGAGGGACGTCAGCGAATTTGATTCGACTCCGAATTCGGGCATGGGGGGAGACGACAGTGTTCAAGCGCTCGGTGGCGATCCTGCTTGTGGCGGCAATGGTGTCGATCGTGCCGGCCCTCGCGTTTGCGAAGGGTCCAGGCGGCGGAAACGGCGGCGCCGGTACCGGTGGCGGCTCGGGCTCGGGAGGCAACGGCGGACCCGGCTCTTCCGGGACGGGTGGGAACAGCGGTGGCGGCCAGGGCTCCGGCACGGGCTCGAGCGGCGGTACCGCGGCGAGCGGTGGCGTGGGCGGCGGTGGCGGGTCCAACTCCGGTGTTGGTGGCGGCGACGGCGGCCCCGGAGGCAGCGGCGGTAACGGCGGCGGTGGCGGCACGGGCGGCGGTGGCGGCACGGGCGGCGGTGGCGGCACGGGCGGCGGTGGCGGCACGGGCGGCGGTGGCGGCACGGGCGGCAGTGGCGGCACGGGCGGCAGTGGCGGCACGGGCGGCAGTGGCGGCACGGGCGGCACGGGTGGTGGCGGCGGCACGGGTGGCAACGGCGGTGGTGCGGCCGCGAGTGCCGGCGGTTCGTCCGCGAGCACGGGCGACGGCCCGGCGGTGGCCTTCGTCGGGAAGAGCAACAACGTCTATACCGCCTTCCCGCGGTGCCAGCAGCTGGTGAGGGGCGCGGCGCTGACGCGCGTCCTGCCGGACGGTCGCTTCAGCTTCGAGGCTGACACCCCCTACGATGCCGGTGTCGTGGCCCGGTGTCTGGTGCGGCACGGCTTCACGTTCGACTACGCCTGGGGCTCTCAGAACTTCGCTCCGGTCGTGGCGGAGACGGGTGACAAGGACGGCATGAACCCGTCCGCATCGCCGCGCTGACGAATCGCGTCGATCGTCGCCCCGCGGATTCGGGGTCGAGCGGTACAGCGCGGAGTGGCGGAGATCCCGCCACTCCGCGTTTCGATTTTCCGGACCTGCCGCGACCGTCCGGCAGCGCGTCCCTGACCGCCTTCCCGCCGGGCTCGCACCGACCCGGAAACTGATTCCGGGGCGCTCGCGGTGCGCCGCCTTTCGGTTCATGTCCCGTCACGGTGGTGGCGATGAGGGGCCCGAGGTGAGGTGAGGCGGTGGCGGGAGGGCACGAGGCTCTCGCCAGCCTCGGGGCGGCGGTCGCCGGCCGGCCGTGGAGCGTCGTGCTGCTCGACATGCAGATGCCCGACATGGACGGCATCCAGACGACCCGCGCGATCCGCGCGCGGGCCGACCTCGAGGGGGTGCGGGTGGTGATGCTGACGTCGTGGGCGCGCCAGCAGACCGAGGCCGAGGCGCTGGCCGCCGGCGTCGCCGTGTGCCTGCCCAAGCCGGTCCGCCCGGCCACGTGGACGTCGTCAGCGACGGTGTCCAGGCCGTACGGGCGGTGCGTGCGAACGCCTACGATCTCGTGTTCATGGACTGCCACATGCCCGGCATGGACGGCTTCGAGGCCACGCGCGTGCTGCGCACCGACGGATGCCGCGTGCCGATCATCGCGTTCACCGCCGACGCCGTCGCCGACAACCGTGAGCGCTGCACGGCGGCCGGCATGGACGATTGCATCACCAAGCCCGTGAGCGTCGCTGGACGACGCGCTGCTCCGCTGGAGCCACCCGAGCGCCGCGCATCCCGCGTGACGGGGACGGGCGCCCGAGCGTCTCGGCGCCTCTGGTACACTGGCCTCTCGTGAGCGACGACATCCTCGTGCAGCGCGACGGCCCGATCGCCACGCTCGTCATCAATCGGCCGCGCGTGCGCAACGCGATCAACCTGGCCATGTGGCGGGAGATCGCCCGGCTGACCGGCGAGCTCGGCGCCGACGACGCGGTCCGGGCCGTGGTGGTCCGCGGGGCCGGGACGGAGGCCTTCGCCTCCGGGGCGGACATCTCGGAGTTCCCCGAGAGCCGCAAGGACATGGAGACGTCGCTGCGCTACAACGCCACCACCGCGGCCGCCTACGCCGCCGTGCGCGAGTGCCCGAAGCCCACGGTCGCCATGATCCACGGCTTCTGCATGGGCGGCGCGATGGGGCTGGCCATGGCCTGCGACCTGCGCTTCGCCGCCGAGGGCGCGAAGTTCGGCATCCCGGCAGCCCGGCTGAGCATCGTCTATCCGCCGGAGGCGATCGGCCAGCTCGTCGACCTCGTCGGGCCCGCCTATGCGAAGGACATCCTCTTCTCGGCGCGAACGGTCAGCGACCGCGAGGCGCTGGCCATCGGCCTCATCCAGCGCCTGGTGCCGCCCGCCGAGCTGGAGCGCACGACCTCCGATTACCTCACGCTCGTCGCCGACAACGCGCCGCTGTCCGTCCGCGGCTCGAAGGTCGCCGTCCAGGCCTACCTCGCCGGGTTCGGCGACGACGACCGCGCCAGGCTGCGCGCGCTGTCGCTGGAGGCCGTCGCCAGCGAGGACTACCGGGAAGGCACACGCGCCTTCCTGGAGAAACGGCGGCCGACGTTCCAGGGACGCTGAGCGCGCGTGCGCTTCGCGTTCCTCAGCTCCACCCCCGCCGGCCCCACCGAGGGCAGCGGAACCTGGGTCGCGATCGACGGGCTCGTCCGCGGCCTGGAGGCGCTCGGCCACACGGTGGGCCGGCGGCCGCTCGGCCCGCGCACGCGCTTCCACACGCTCGACCGCTGGCTCTACAACGCGCGGGTGGCGCTGGCCCCTCCCGCCGCCGACGTCGTGGTGGGCGTCGACCTCGACGGCTTCATGTGGGCGGGCCAGCCGCGCGCGGCCCGCTTCGTGGTGGCGCTGAAGGGCATCATCGCCGACGAGCTGCGCAACGAGCGGGGGGTGGTGCGTGCCCTGCTCGGCGTGCAGGCGCGGTGGGAACGACTGAACACCGAGCGCGCCGATCGGGTCGTGGTGCCCAGCCGGTACTCGGCCGGGATCGCGCACGAGGTGTACCACGTGCCGGCCGAGCGCCTGGCCGTGGTCCCCGAGCCCATCGACCTGGGCGAGTGGCGCCGGCGCTTCGCGGCGGTGGCCCCGGCGCCGCCCCGGGGTCCGACCGTGCTGTCGGTGGCCCGGATGTACCCGCGGAAGCGGCTGGAGGATCTGCTGCGCGCGGCGGCGCTGCTGCGCGACCGAATCCCTCCGGTGCGGGTCCGCATCGTAGGCGAGGGACCGGAGTCCGTCCGGCTGCACGCGCTGCACGCCACGCTGGGGCTGGGGGAGACCGTGACGTTCCTCGGGGACATCCCGCGGCAGGCGCTGGCCGTAGAATACGTACGGGCCGACTGCTTCTGCCTGCCGACCGTCCAGGAGGGCTTCGGGATCGTCTTCGCCGAGGCGATGGCCGCCGGGCTGGCGGTGGTCGCGTGCCGGGCGGCGGCCGTCCCCGAGCTCGTCGAGGACCGGCGAACCGGCCTGCTGGTGAACCCGAGGAGTCCCGAGGAACTGGCGATGGCGCTGGAGACCCTGCTGATGAACGACGGCCTGCGAGCAGACCTCGGGCGCGCCGGAGCCGCCCGCGTGGCGTCCTTCGACCTGGAGCCGGTGGCCCGGCGCTTCGCGCAGGTGGCCGCCCCGTGAGCGGGCCGGCCTCCACGACTCGCCGCTTCACCTTCTCGGCCGGTCACCACTACCACGTGGCCTCGTGGTCGGCCGAGCAGAACGAGCGGACCTTCGGCCGGCTGGCGGTGCCGCACGGGCACAACTACACGCTCGACGTCACCGTGCGCGGGCCGATCGATCCCCGCACCGGGATGGTGATCGACCTCGGCGAGCTGAAGGCGATCGTCACCGCCACGGTCATCGAGCGCTTCGATCACGCCGACCTCAACGCGGACGTCCTGTTCCGCGACCGCATCCCGACGACGGAGAACATCGCCATCACGGTGTGGGAGCTGCTGGCGCCCAAGCTGGGGCCCGACCGCCTCGCGCGGGTGCGCGTGTGGGAAGACCCGACGCTGTTCGTGGACTACGATGGATCGTGACGCGCGGTGGCGGGTCGAGCTGACCCGCGTGTATCATTTCAGCGCGGCGCACTGCCTGGCCAACCCCGCGCTGAGCGCCGACGACAACGCCGCGATGTACGGGCCGTGCGCGCGACCCCACGGCCACAACTACTACCTCGAGGTCACGGTGGCCGGCGTCCCCGATCGGGTGACCGGGTTCGCGGCCGACCTGGGGGCGCTCGACGAGACGGTGGCGCGCTCGCTGCTGGACCAGGTCGATCATCACCGCCTCGAGGAGGCGCCGGCCCTGGCCGGGGTGATCACGACGGGGGAAGGGCTGGCCCGGGCGTTCTGGCGGGTGCTGAGTGGCGCCCTCCCGGCCGGCCTGCTGAGGCGGGTGGTGGTGCAGGAGACGGCGAAGAATCGATTCGAGTACTGCGGCGAGGAGGCCTGATGCCTGACGGCGACGCGATCTCTCGGCTGGTGCAGCAGCTGCTGAAGGAGCTGGGTGAGGATCCCCACCGCGAGGGGCTCGACCGCACGCCAGACCGGGTGGCGGGGGCGCTGCGGTACCTCACGTCCGGCTACCAGCGGAACGCGCACGAGATCCTCAACGACGCCCTGTTCGTCGAGGAGTACGACGAGATGGTGATCGTGAAGGACATCGACGTCACCTCGCTCTGCGAGCACCACCTGCTGCCGTTCATCGGCAAGTGCCACGTGGCCTACATGCCGCACAAGAAGATCGTGGGGCTGTCCAAGATCCCGCGGCTCGTCGACATGTACGCGCGGCGGCTGCAGGTGCAGGAGCGGCTCACGACCCAGATCGCCAGCACGCTGAACGAGGTGCTGCAGCCGCGGGGGGTCGCCGTGGTGATGGAGGCCGTCCACCTGTGCATGCTGATGCGGGGTGTCGAGAAGCAGAACTCCAAGGCGGTGACGTCGGCGATGCTCGGAGCCTTCCGCGACCGGCCCGAGACGCGGGCGGAGTTCATGGAGCTCATCAAGCCCGGACGGGGGCTGATGCTGTGAGCCGCTGGCTGGACGGCAAGGTCGCGCTGGTCACCGGGGCCGGCCGCGGCATCGGCCGCGCCATCGCGCTGGCCTTCGCCGAGGAGGGGGCGGCGGTGGCGCTGGTCGCGCGCTCGCGCGCCGACCTGGCCGGGGTCGCCGCCGCGATCCGCGAGCGAGACGGTCGCGCGCTGGCCCTGCCGACCGACGTCACCCAGGACGGCGCGGTCGAGGCCGTCGTCGAGCAGACCGTCACGGACCTGGGCCGGATCGACGTGCTGGTGACCTCGGCCGGCATCGCCGCCTTCGGGGCGGTGGCCGACTCCAAGCCGGCGGACTGGGACGCCATGCTCGCGCTGAACCTCCGGGCGGTGATGGTGTCGTGCCGGGCGGTGCTGCCGGCGATGCTGCGTCAGCGCTCCGGCACCATCCTCAACGTCGGCTCCATCGCCTCGAAGCGGGCCCTGCCCGGCAGCGCCGTCTACACGGCGACCAAGACCGCCGTGGACGCCTTCAGCCGCGTGCTGGCCGAGGAGCTGCGGCCACACGGCGTGCGGGTCGGCGTGCTCGTCGCCGGCGCCGTGGACACCCCCCTGTGGGACGCGATGGGGTCGTCCCCCCCGCGCGAGAAGATGCTCCGGCCCGAGGACGTCGCGCGCGCGGCGGTGCTCATGGCGTCCCTGCCGCCGCACGCCGCCCTGGAGGAGCTGACCCTCCTGCCGGCGGGTGGGATCCTGTGATACGATTCATGTGTCGAGAAACGCGCGTCACGACGGGGAGGATCGCATGGTGACCATGACGGAAACCGCCGCCAAGAAGGTCGGCGAGCTGCGTCTGGAAGAGGGCAAGCCCGAGTGGGGCCTGCGCATCCGGATCGTCGGCGGGGGCTGCTCGGGCATGTCGTACGAGCTCGGCTGGGAGGACCAGGCCAGCGCGGACGACAGCGTGGTCGAGGCACACGGCATCAAGGTGTACATCGACAAGCACAGCGCGCCGTACCTGAGCGGCAGCGAGATCGACTTCGTCCAGAACGACATGATGGGCGCCGGGTTCGCGATCAAGAACCCGAACGTCAAGTCCAGCTGCGGCTGCGGCCAGTCCCACCGCTTCTAGCGACGTCATCCGTGCGCGTCCGGGTCCATCTGTTCGCCCGGTTTCGTGAAGCCGCCGGGAAGGAACAGGTGGACCTCGACCTCCCCGACGGCGGAACGGTCGAGACGGCCTGGTCGGCGGTGGTCGACCGCCACCCCCAGCTCGCGCAGTACCGGCCCTTCACCCTGTTCGCCGTCGGTCACGACTACGTCGAGCCGGACCACCGCCTGAAGCCGGGAGACGAGCTGTCGCTGTTCCCGCCCGTGAGCGGCGGCGCCCCGTCCGACGCCGACGTCTACGCGGTGGTCGACCATCCGCTGTCGCCCGACGCCATCGCCGCGCGCGTGGACGAGCCCGGCGCGGGCGGCATCGTCATCTTCTCCGGCGTCGTGCGCAACGAGACGGGGGGCCGGCCGGTCAAGTTCCTCGAGTACGAGGCCCACGTCGGCATGGCCGAGGCCAAGCTCCGCGAGATCGGCGCCGCGATCCGGGGCCGCTGGCCGGGCGTCAAGCGCGTGGCGATGCTGCACCGCATCGGACGCCTCGAGATCGGCGAATCGTCGGTGCTGATCGCCGTGTCGGCGGCGCACCGGGGCGACGCCTTCGAGGCGTGCCGGTACGCGATCGACACGCTGAAGCAGATCGTGCCGGTCTGGAAGAAGGAGCACTTCGAGGACGGCGAGGTCTGGGTAGGCCTGCAGGGAGGCTGACGTGCGCCTCGGCGTCGCCGTCGAGCGGACCCTTCGCCGCCACGCGATGCTCGCGGGCGGCGAAACCGTCTTGGTGGCCGTCTCCGGCGGGGCCGACTCGGTCGCCCTCCTGGCCGTCCTGACGCGCCTGGCGCCCGCCTGGCGCCTGGCGCTCCACGTCCTGCACGTCGACCACGGCCTGCGCCCCGACTCCGCGCGCGACGCCGAGCACGTGCGCGCAGTCGGCGGCCGCCTCGGCGTGCCGGTGCACGTCGAGCGGGTGCAGGTGGGCCCCGGCTCGGTGGAGGCGGCGGCCCGCGCGGCCCGCTACGCGGCGCTGGAGGCCTGGGCCGATCGAGTGGGCGCCCAGCGCATCGCGGTGGGCCACACGGCCGACGACCAGGCCGAGACCGTGCTGATGCGCGTGCTCGGCGGCGCCGGCGTCCGGGGCCTGGCCGGCATCCCGCCGGTCCGGGGACGCGTCATCCGGCCCCTACTCGAGATCCGACGACAGGCCGTGCGCGAGGCGCTCGTGAGCGAGGGCCTGACCTGGATCGAGGACCCGACCAACCGCGATCCGAAGTTCCTGCGCAACCGGATCCGCCACGAGCTGCTGCCGCTGCTGGCCGACGCGTACCGCCCCGACATCGTGCCGGCGCTGGCCGACGTGGCGCGGCGGTCGCGGGAGACGATCGACGCCGTGGACCGGGCCGCCGCGGCCGAGCTGGCTCGCCTGGCCACCGTCGAACCCGGCGCGCTGACGCTGTCGCGCACGGCGCTGGCCGCGCTCCCGGCGCCGATCGCGGCCGAGGCGCTCCGGCAGGCCGCGGCGCGCTTCGGCAGCCGGGCCCCGCTTCGCGCGTGGGCGCATCGCGGCCTGCGTCGCGCCCTGGCCCCGGCGCTGCCCCGCCGACCGTTCCGGCTCGGCGGGGTGAGCGTCGAGGTGAGTGGTGACCGCATCCGGGTGGCCGCCGGGCCCGCCGTCGCGCTGACCGCGCGCGAACTGCTCGTGCCGGGATGCGTGGAGCTGCCCGAGATCGGCCGCGCCCTGCAGGCGCGGGTGGTGCCGGCCGACGGCTTCGTCGTGGCCCGGACGCCCGATCTCGCCGCCTTCGACGCCGCGCTGGTCCCCCGACGGCTGAACGTGCGAGCTCGGCGCGCGGGCGACCGCCTGCACGCGTTCGGCGGCGGGGACCGGCGGCTCAAGTCGCTGCTGATCGATGCCGGGGTGCCGCGCTGGGAGCGGTCGCGGCTGCCGGTCGTCGAGGGCGATGGACAGATCCTGTGGCTCGCCGGCCTCCGGCGCGGGGCGGCCGCGCCCGTGACGACGGCCACGCGCGAGGTGGTGGAGCTGCGGCTCATCGCGCTGGCCAACGACGAGGTCGGCCGGTAGAATGCGGCCCCTGATTCCGCCCATGACGATCGCGCTCGCCATCCTCCTGCTCGCCGCGCTCGGCACACCGGCCTGGGCGCAGTCACCGCCCGCGCGTCCGGCCGACGGTCCGGAGCCGCGCGCGGCGGCGCCGTCATCGGGCGGCACGATCGACGCGCGGGCGGTGCTGCAGGCGATGGAGGAAGCCTTCAGCGCAGTGGCCGACCGCGTGACGCCGGCCGTCGTCAACGTGAGCACCGTGTCCCGGCGCGGGGTCAGCGGCCCCGGCGACGATCCGCAGCGCTTCCGCGAGTTCTTCGGCGACGAGTTCTACGAGCGCTACTTCCGCCGGCGCCCGCGCGAGGAGCCGCGCGCCAGCGGCTCGGGCGTGATCGTGGATCCGGCCGGATACATCTTGACGAACAACCACGTCATCGAAAACGCTCAGGACATCACCGTGCGCCTGTCCGACTCGCGGAAGTTCATGGCCACCCTCGTCGGTCGCGATCCCAAGACGGATCTCGCCGTCCTCAAGGTCGAGGCCCCGGCCCCGCTGCCGACCGCCGAGCTGGGCGACTCCGAGCGCCTGCGCGTGGGGCAGTGGGTCGTGGCCATCGGCAACCCGTTCGGCCTGGACCGCACCGTCACCGTGGGCGTCGTCTCGGCCACCGCCCGCACCCGGGTCGGCGTGACCACGTACGAGAACTTCATCCAGACCGACGCCTCGATCAACCCCGGCAACTCGGGGGGGCCGCTGCTGAACCTGGACGGGCGCGTCATCGGCATCAACACCGCGATCGTGGCGGCCGGGCAGGGCATCGGCTTCTCGATCCCGATCAACGAGGCCAGGGCGGTGATGGGCCAGCTCATCGCCCGCGGCAAGGTCGTGCGCGGCTGGCTCGGCATCGTCATCCAGGACGTCACCGACGAGCTGGCCTCGAGCTTCGGCGTGCGGGAGAGCGAGGGCGTGCTGGTGGCCGACGTCATGAAGGGCGGCCCCGGCGACGCGGGCGGGCTGCGGCCGGGCGACGTCATCGTGGACCTGGGCGGCGCCCGGATCCGCGAGGTCCCCGACCTGCAGCGGCGCGTCGCCAACGTCGCGCCGGGTCAGAAGGTGTCCGTCGGCGTCGTCCGCGACCGGGCGCTCCAGCGTCTCGAGGTGCGCGTCGGCGAGATGCCGACCGACGAGGCGACCGCGGCCGAGGCCGAGGGGGAGTCGGGACCGGAGGGCTTCGGGCTGCAGATCGAGGCGCTCGCGCCCGACACCGCCGAGCGGCTGGGGCTGTCGTTCAGCCAGGGTCTGCTCGTCACCGACGTCGCCACCGGCGGCCCGGCCGACCGGGCCGGGCTCAGGCGCGGCGACGTCATCCTGGAAGTCGACCGCAAGCCGGTGCACGACGCGCCGGCCCTGCAGAAGGCGCTCGGAGAAGTTCCGGCCGGCCAGTCGGTGGTGATCTGGGTCCACCGGCCCGGGGCCGGCGCGCACAACCAGTACCTGGTCCTTCAGCGAGAGGGGCGTCCATGACCGCTGCCGATGTGCTGGACCCGCCCAAGCTGTCCCGCCGCGGCACCGTGCTCGTCGTGGACGACGAGGAGGGCGTGCGCGCCTCGATCCGCGCCATCCTGGAGGAGACCTGCGAGATCCTCGAGGCCCAGACGGGCGCCGAGGCGCTCGACGTGCTGCGCACGCGCGAGGTCGACCTGGTGATGCTCGACCAGCGCATGCCGGGCGAGCCGGGCATCGACGTGCTGCCGCGCGTGAAGGCGGCCGATCCGTCCACCGTCGTGGTGCTGGCCACCGCGGTGCACGACGTCCGGACCGCCGTCGAGGCGCTCAAGCGCGGCGCCTGGGACTACATCACCAAGCCGTTCGAGGTGGACGCGATCATCATGCTGGCCCAGCGCGCGCTGGAGAAGCGGGCGCTGGAGCGCGAGGTCCTGTGCCTGCGCTCGGTGCTGACGCCGGCGGCCCGCGCGCCCCAGGAGGGTTTCGAGGGCCTGGTCGGCCGTCATCCGGACATGGTCCGCATCTACCAGCTCATCACGCAGATCGCGGCGACCCCGACCACCGTGCTCATCACGGGCGAGAGCGGGACGGGCAAGGAGCTGGTGGCGCGGGCCATCCACCAGCGCGGCGACCGGAGCGCGCAGCCGTTCGTGGCCATCAACGTGGCGGCGATCCCCGAGACGCTGATCGAGTCGGAGCTGTTCGGTCACGAGAAGGGCGCCTTCACCGGCGCCCACGCCCGCCGGCTGGGCCGCTTCGAGCTGGCACACGGGGGGACGATCTTCCTGGACGAGATCGGCTCGCTGCGGCTGGATTTACAGACGCGCCTGCTGCGCGCGCTGCAGGAGCGGGAGATCGAGCGGCTGGGCGGCGGTCGCTCGGTGCCGATCGACGTCCGGGTCGTGGCCGCCACGAACGTGAACCTCCGCCAGGCGGTCCGGGACCGGGCGTTCCGCGACGACCTGTACTACCGGCTCAGCGTGGTGCCGATCCACCTGCCGCCGCTGCGCCAGCGGCGCGAGGATATCCCGCGCCTGATCGAGCACTTCGTGCGCCGGTTCGCCCGCGAGTCGCGACGGGACGTGCGCGGCGTGTCGGCCGGCGCCCTGGACGCGCTGACGCGCTACGACTGGCCGGGCAACGTGCGGGAGCTGGAGAACGTGATCCACCGCGCGGTGGTGCTGGCCACCCGGCCGGTGGTCCACCTGGAGGACGTGCCGCTAGACGTGGCGATGCCGGAGACGGTGTCGCTGATGTCGCGCGACACGCTGCCGCTGCGGGAGGCGTGCGACGAGTTCGAGCGGCAGTACGTGGTGCGCACGCTGGAGCGTACGCGCTGGAACGTGAGCCGGGCCGCTCGCCACCTCGGCGTGCACCGCAACACGATCCTGGCCAAGCTGGCGCTGTGGGGCCTGCGCCGGCCGGGCGAGACGGAGGGGCAACAGGTCTCGCCGTGAGCCCGGCCGCGCGTCCCGCGCGGCGCCGTCAGTCGGGGCGCAGGCCGTAGACGACCAGCGCGAGGGCGGCCAGCTCGCGGGCCGCGGTGAGCCAGGCGCGGTCACGCCCCGGCTCCACGTGCTCGACCAGGTGCACCAGCACCACCCGCGTCCGCTCGGGCCGGGCCGCGGCCAGACGCAGGCTCTCGGTGTAGGGCACCGCGCGGTCGTCCACGCCGTGCACCAGCAGCAGCCGGGCGCGGATGTCCCGGGCCACGCGCTCGGGTGACATGCGGGCCAGCAGATCGGCGACCGGCGGCGTGGCCAGCGCCGCGGCGGCCCGGGCGGGGTCGGCCAGCGCCTCGCGCGCCGAGCCCTCGAGCAGGTCGGCGTTCGCCTCGACGAACGTGCGCACGACCTCCGGGTCGTGCCTGACGCGGCCCCGCGCTCCGTTCCAGCCGTACTCGCCGGTCAGGAAGAACCGCAGCAGCTCGGGCGCCGAGGCGTAGCCGCCCAGGCTGAGCACCACGCGCGCGCGGTCGCGCACGGCGGGGTCGGCGGCGGCCAGCAGGGCGGGGCCGGCGCCGACGCTCACCGCCACGATCGCGGTCGGCAACGGCCGCGCGGCCAGCGTGGCCACCACCGGCCGCACGTCCTCGGGACGGAGGCGGCCCCGCGTGAGACCCGGGATCGTGGGCACCGCGACGTCGTAGCCGGCGCGGGCCAGCAGCGCCGCGGCCTGCCGCACGCGCGGCTCGTCCTTGCCGGCCGGCGCGTAGCCGTGCACGAGGACGAGCGCCGAGCCCTCGCGACGGCGCCAGCGATCGACGACGGCTCCCTCCACGGCCAGCGGCTCCACCTGCGGCGCGGCGGTCAGCGCCGAGAGCGGGCGAGCCTGACCGGCCGAGAGGAACTCGACGAGAAACGCGACGGCGACGACGAGGTCGCGGGCGGCCAGGACGACCGGGACGGCGAGAAGGACGGCGGCGGCGAGCTGGAGGAGCCGGGCTATTTCCGGTTGACGCACTTCACGAGGCGCCATCCGTTGAACAGGTTCACCTTGACCACCAGCTCGGGCCTGAGCCCGACCTGCTCGAGCAGCGGGGTCATCTCGAGGTTCGACTTCCAGCCCAGCCGCGTGCAGACCGGCGCCACCAGGTCCTCGACGAGCCCCGAGAGGCGGCGCTCGCTGCGGAAGTGATTGAGGAGGACCAGCGTGCCGCCCGGCTTCACCACGCGGCACATCTCGCGCAGGACCGCCACCGGGTCGGGCACCGCCGAGATCGTGTAGGTGGCCACGGCCTTGTCGAACTCGTTGTCGGCGAAGTCCAGCGACGTGGCGTCCATGACCTTGAGCACGACGTTGGGCATGGCGAGCTTCTGGGCCCGCTCGACGGCCTTGTCGAGCATCTCCTGCGAGAGGTCGATGCCGGTCAGCCGGCACGAAGGCGGGTACAGCGGCAGGTTCAGGCCGGTGCCGATCCCGACCTCCAGGATGGTCTCGCCGGGCTTCACCGCGAGGTGGCGGATGGCGGAGTCGCGTCCCGGCGCGAAGATCCAGTTGAAGATGAAGTCGTAGACGGGAGCGTACAGCTCGTACGCGCGCTCGACCTGCCTCTTCTCCAACGCTACGTCCACTTTCGTTCCTCCAGCGATTTGGATTGGAGGCCGGTACGACGACCCGGAAGGGCGATTGCCGGGTGAATTCTACCCACCGTTCCCCGGCCTTGCCAAGCGACTTTTGCGGCTACAGCAGGAAGCGGATGAGGAGCGTGGCCAGACCAAGGAAGGAGAAGAAGCCGCAGACGTCCGTGAACGTCGTGATGATGACGCTGGACGCGATGGCCGGATCGACCCGGAACGTCTTGAGGGCGATCGGCACCAGCGTGCCGACCACCGCGGCCACCACCATGTTGAAGACGAGGGCCAGCCCCAGGATGAACGCCAGGAGCCAGCCACCTTTCCACAGATATGCGATCACAGCAAGGACCAGGCCGTTGGCGAGGCCGGTCATGAACCCCAGCCAGACCTCCTTCCAGAGCACGCGGGCCAGCACGCCGGCCGTCATCTCGCCGAGCGCGATGCCCCGCACGACGACCGTCGCGGTCTGCGTCGTCCCGATGCCGCCCATCGAGGCCACGATCGGCATGAAGATCGCGAGCGTGGCCAGCGTGCGGATCGAGTCCTCGAACAGGCCGATGACCGAGGCCGCCAGCACGGCGGTGCCCAGGTTGATGAGCCGCCACACCAGCCGCCGGGGGAACACCGCCTCGGGCGGATCGAGCACCGTCTCGTCGCCGGCCGCGCCGCCGAGACGCTGGATGTCCTCGGTGGCCTCCTCGTGGATGACATCGATCACGTCGTCCACGCTGATGGTGCCGAGCAGGCGGTGGGTGCCGTCGACCACGGGCACCTCGATGACGTTGTAGCGCTGCACCAGGCGGGCCACCTCCTCCTGGTCGGTGTCGACGCTGACCGATTCCAGGTCGTCCTTGCAGATGGCCCGCACCGGCATCCCGGGATCGGCGGTCAGCAGCCGGTGCAGCGGCACCAGGCCCACCAGGTGGTCGTGGTCGTCGACGACGTAGAGGTAGAACGCGTCCTCGCCGGAGGCGGCCTTGCGGATGTGGTCGATGGCCTGGGCCACGGTGGCGTTCTCGTGCACAGCCACGAACTCGCGCGACATGAGACGGCCAGCCGTGTTCTCGGGGTACTCGAGGAGCTCCTGGACCTCCTCGGACTTCTCCTCCTCCATGAGGTCGAGGATCTTGTCGGCCTGCTCCTTGGGCAGCTCCTCGACCACCTCGACGACGTGGTCGGGCGGCATCCGGTCGAGGATGCGGGAGACCTCGTGCTCGTCGAGCGCGCGCACCAGCTCCAGCAGCGTCTGGTCGTCGAGCTCGGACAGGACGTCTCCGGCCTGGGTGGCCGGCAGCAGGCGGAAGACGTGCACGCGGTCGGGGACGGGCAGCTCGCGCAGCGCGCTGCCGATGTCGGCGGAGTGGGCGTCCTCGAGGATCTGACCGAGGCGCTCGTCGCGGCCGCCGCCGAGCAGCTCCTTGATCGACTCGGTCAGCCGCGCGGTCTCGGCCACGACGCTACTCGCGATCGCTGCGGAGCGCGCTCAGGAACCGCTCCACGATCGCCTCGCCGATCTCGCGCTCGCCGGCCGGCAGGCCGGCCGCTCGCCACTCGCGCAGGCGCACGACGGCCTTGGCCATCGAGCGGTGGCCGCCGGCGCCGCCGAGGTCGCCGAAGGCGGCGCGCACGACGTCCCCGGCCGCGCGCACCCAGCCCACGTTGCGCACCGACACGTGCAGCTCGCCGCTGCTCAGGCGGCCGGAGACCACCGACCACTCGGCGCCCTCGACCTGGAGCAGGAAGTCGGCGAACTGCGCCACTAGCTCGGGGTAGCCGACCGGGCCGAGGTGGACGAACATCACGCCCTCGACCAGGCGACGGGTGGCCAGGCCGCGGGCGAGCACGTCCAGCGCGGCGTCCGGCAGGTCGGGCCGCTCGATGCGGCGCAGGGTGTTGCGGTTGGCGAGCCCGTGCAGGAACGCGAAGGCCTCCATGTCGCTTCGGGTGGCGCCGCGCTCCAGGTGCAGCGTGTCGGACTTGATGCCGTACAGCAGGGCGGTGGCCAGGCGCTCGCGGATCTTCACGTCGGCGGCGCGCAAGTACTCGGTCAGGATCGTGGAGGTGGCGCCGTAGGAGGGCCGGACGTCCTTCAGGTGGGCGCGCACCGGCGCCTCGCCCGGATGGTGGTCGATCACCAGGTCGATCTCGCCCAGCGTCTCCTCGAAGAAGGCGGGCTGGGCGTCGACGACCGCGCGCATGTCGTACTCCTCGAGCGAGCGGGGCTTGACCTGCTCGACGTCGATCTCGAGCAGGCGGGCCATCGCCCGGTTCTCCGGCCGCGTGATCATCCCGAACGTGCCGATCGTCGCGCCGGCCTTCGTGCGGCCGAGCAGCGTCTTGAGCGCCAGCGCCGAGGCCAGCGCGTCCGGGTCGGGGTCGTCCTGCATGAGGATCAGGACGCGCTCGGCCGGGGCGAAGTGCTGGCGCAGGCGCTGCACCCGCGCCCGCGTCGTGGCCCGCTCCAGCGCGGACTCGAGCACGCGGGCGGCCAGCGCGCCGGGGCGCAGCGTGACCAGCGGCTCGGCCGCGACGGCGGCGTCGGCCACCACGACGAGCGGCGCCGCCGGCGCGACCCGGCGGATCGCCGCCAGCACGCGCGCCTGCCGGGCGCGCTCGACGGCGACCAGGACCGGCTCGTGACCCGAACGGAAGGCGCGGCGATACAGCGCCTCGCCGTCGAGTCGACCGCTCAGCGCCTCGCCGCCGCCCTCCTCGATCCGCGCGCGCAGGCCCGGCGTGTCCACGAGCCACAGCGGCGCCACGCGGGTATCGGCGAGGTCGCCGGCCAGGCGCCAGAGCGCGTCGTCCGAACACACGAGCAGGGAGCGCATCGGTCTCCTGAAAGTATGAACCCGGCCGCCGGCCACACAAGCCCTATTCTTGGGCGAGCGCTGCACGAAATGCGCGGTACGCGGGCGCCCTCTGCACGCGGTCGCGCAGGACGACGTCGGTGGCCCGCGGTCCGGTGAGCGCCGCCGGCGAGAGCACACGGGCCAGCGTCCGCGCATCGAGCAGTCCCTCGCGGGCGACGACCTCGCGCAGCGGCCGTCCCGTCGCCCGGGCGCGCTTCACCAGCTCGGCCGTCACGTCGTAGCCGAGGTACGGCGACAGCGCGGTGGCCTCGATGAGGCTGGCGGCCACCAGCGCGCGCGCGCGGCGGCGGTCGACGCGCAGCCCGTCCAGACAGCGCTCGCGCAGCAGGCGCGTGGCGCGCGCGAGGAGCTCGAGCGCGCCGGCGAGGTTGTCGGCGACGAGCGGGGTCATCACGTTGAGCTCGAGCTCGCCGGCGGCGGCGGCCAGCGCGATCGCGTGGTCGTGCGCGCTGACCTGCATGCACGCCATCTGCACGGCCTCCGGCACCGAGGGATTGACCTTGCCGGGCATGATCGAGGATCCCGGCTCGACCTCGGGCAGGCGAACCTCCGCCAGGCCGGTGTCGGGCCCGGAGGCCAGGAGCCGCAGATCGCCGCAGATCTTCGCCAGATCCGTGGCGAGGCCGCGCAGGGCGGCGCTGGTCGCGGCCAGGGGGCGGAGCGACCACGCCGCCGCCACCGGGCTGGGAGCCGGCGTCAGGCGTCGGTCCACGAGGCGGGACAGCTCCCTCACGGCCAGCGCGGCGAAGCGCGGGTGCGCGGTGAGCCCGGTGCCGACCGCGGTCCCGCCGAGCGCGACGACCCTGAGGTCACCGGCGGCCGCCGCCAGCGCCCGGCGACCGTCCTGCACGGCCTGGGCCCAGCCACCGAAGACCTGGCCCCAGGTGATCGGCACCGCGTCCTGCAGGTGTGTGCGGCCCGGCTTGACCACGTTGCGCTCACGGGCCGCGAGCCGGCGCAGCGTGCGGGCGAGGGCGGACAGCTCGGCGTCGAGCGTGTCGTGCAGCTCGAGCGCCATGAGGCGGATCGCCGTCGGGGTGACGTCGTTGGAGGACTGGCCGAGGTTGACGTGGCTGTTGGGGTGAATGGGCACGTAACGGCCGCGGCGTCCGCCGAGGCGTTCGTTGGCGAGATTGGCGACGACCTCGTTGACGTTCATGTGGGCGGGCGTGCCCGCTCCGGCCTGGAGCACGTCGATCGCGGCCGCGTCGGGAACGCCGCCCTCGGCCACCCGCGCGGCGGCCGCGGCGATGGCGGCGGACCATCGCGCCGGCAGCAGTCCGAGCCGCCCGTTCGCGCGCGCCGCCGCCTGCTTGATGCGCGCGTAGGCCCGGACGAGGGCCGGGTGCGGAGGGCGGCCGGTGAGCGAGAAGGTCCGCCGCGCTCGCTCGGTGAAGACGCCCCAGAGCGCGCGGCGGGGTACCGCCATCGGCCCGAGGCTGTCGCGCTCGGTGCGCGTCGCCGCCCGCGCCCGCAGGCGGCGACTCACACCGTTCGACTCAGGCGGCCCGCTCGCGCGCCGGCTCGTTCTCGCGGACCTGGAACCGGTGACGATCGCCCCGGGGTGAGGTCTGCAGGGCGGGGCGCTTGCCGTAACGGCCGAAATACCATGTCTCGAAGCACTCGCGATGATACGTCCCGGTCGAGGCCACCACCTGCGGGGCGTACCGGGCTACCAGCATGTGGCAACCCCGGCATGCCGGGGCGCCCTTCATCGAGACGTCGCTCAGCTTGTCCTCGTTCATGGCTCGCGTTTCACCTCTCTCCACTCGTTTCGGGCGCACGCCCGATTGTGGGGGTTCGAGAGGCAAGCGCGATGCCACGACCATGTTCAGCGCTTTCGCGTAGTTACGACACGGACGATGCAGACCGGATCTCCGACGACTGTAAGCTCTACCACGGTTCGGGAAGTCAGGATCAGCCGCGCTGCAGCGACGGCTGGGGGATGCGGGAGAGCTCGGCGACGAGCAGACCGGCCCACCCGTAGATGTTGTACTCGCGGACGTGGGCGCGGAGCCGGCTCATGCGCGACCGCCGCTCCTCGGGGTCGGCGGTGAGCGCGTCGTGGATCGCCGCCGCCATGTCCTCGACGTCGTAGGGATTGACGACCCAGGCGTCTCGCAGCTCCCGCGACGCGCCGGTGAAGCGGCTGAGGATGAGGCTGCCGTCGTCGTCGTCCTGGGCCGCCACGTATTCCTTGGCCACCAGGTTCATCCCGTCGTGCAGCGAGGTCACCATGCAGAAATCCGCGGCCCGGTAGTACCGCCGGATCTCCGCGTGCTCGTGGTGACGCTCGCGATAGACGATCGGCAGCCAGCCGCGCTCACCCAGCTCCTCGTTGATCGAACGCACCGCCTCCCGCACCTCTTCCTGCAGGGCCCGGTAGCGCGGGATCCGGCTGCGGCTGAGCGAGGCGATCTGCACGAACGTCACCCGGCGGCGGAACTCCGGCCAGCGCTCGAAGAAGCGGCGCAGTGCCCGGATGCGCTCGGGCAGCCCCTTGGTGTAGTCCACCCGCTCGACGCCGACGCCGAGCCACTCGGTGCCGATCCCGAGCTCGGCCCGCAGGGCCGCCCGGCTGGGCAGCGGCTCGCCATCGTCGGGGGCCACGCTGATCGGGAAGGGCCGCACCCACGTCCGGTGCTGGCCGCGGACGACCGTGAAGTTCTCCCAGTCCACCCGGCCCTCGATGGCGCGCTCGACCGTCTCCAGGAAGTTGTTGCAGTGGAACTGGGTGTGGAAGCCGACCAGGTCGGCTCCGAGGAGGCCCAGCAGGATCTCGTCCTGCCACGGGCAGATGCCGAAGGCCTCGAAGTTCGGCCACGGGATGTGCCAGAAGAGCGCGACGCGGGCGTCGGGCCGGCTCTGCTTGACCAGCTGTGGCAGCAGCGCGAAGTGGTAGTCCTGCGCGAGCACGATCGGGTGCTCGGCCTTTTCCATCTCCTCCAGCAGCGCGGCGGCGAAGCGGCCGTTCGCGTTGCGGTAATGCTCCCAGTCGTCGGCGCGGAACTGCGGGCGCTCGTGCACGATGTGGCAGAGCGGCCACAGGCCCTCGTTGGCGAAGCCGTAGTAGTAGCCGGCCTCCTCCTGCTCGCTCAGCCACACGCGCCGCAGCGTGTAGGCGGGGTCGTTGGTCGGCAGGCCGACGCGCTCGCCGGCGACCCGGTCGGCGCTGCCGCTGCCGTGCGCGACCCAGACGCCGCCGCAGGCGAGCATGATGGGCTCCAGCGCGGTCACCAGGCCGCTGGCCGGCCGCACCTCCGCGATGCCGCCGCGGCCGTCGTAGACGTGGCTCACGGGCTCGCGGTTCGACACCACGTACATCGGCCGCTCGCCGAACCGGATCTCGACGAACTGCTTGAGGCGCTCCTCGGTCCACAGGCTCTCGCCAGCCAGCCGCAGGCGGGCCTCCTCGGAGGCGGCCAGGCGCGCGCGGGCCAGCGTGCGCGCCAGGCTGGTCACCTCGGTGGCCAGCGGGCCGAACAGGCTCACGTCGGCCTGCGGCGGCAGCGCCACCGGCTGGCCCGACTTGAGCTGGCGCGTCCACTCGGCGATGCGGGCCATCGGGCGGGTGACGGACCACCGGACGACGAGCCACGTGATGCCGGTGAGCAGCAGCGTGAGCACGCCGATCCGGACGGCGGTGCGCTGCCACAGGTCCCACTCGCTGGTGTCCAGGTACTCGGCATCGAGCAGCACGGCGGCCGCCCCGATGGGACCGTCGTCCTGCTGCAGCGGCACCACGTGCACGAACCGCGTGCGCCCGTTCACGTTGGCGAAGGCGCGCGTGGGCTGGTTCCGCTGGATCGCCTCGGTGACCAGCGGCGAGATGGGGCCGATCGAGCGCCGCACCTCGGGGCTCGCCTCGATGATGGAGCCGAAGGCGTCGAAGAGCGCGATCGCGCGATCCTGACGGCCGAACCGGTTCAGGACTCGCTCGTACCCGGTACGCGCTCCCCGGGCGACCAGCCGCTCGGAGGCCTCGCGCACGGCGTCGGCGGCCAGGGCCGCCCGACGGTTCAGGTCCTCGATCTGCTTGGTGCGCTCCGAGTGGCCCTCGTACCACGCAAAGCCGGCGCTGACGACGAACGTCGCCAGCCACAGCGCGCCCAGGAGGCGGATGAAGAACCGCATGCGGGCTACGCTCCGAACTTCGTGAGCCTCAGCGCATTGGCCATGGCGAGCGGCATGAGGTGGTGAGCCGGGAGCAGACCCAGGGTGCCCGCCGCGCAGGCGCGCTCGGTGAAGGCCGTGACGGGATCGGCGCCGCAGTAGCGGCTCCAGACCAGGACCGGCACCGGCTGCCAGCCGTGCGCGGCCAGGATCGAGGGGGTGGCGTGATCACCGGTGACGATCACCACGTCGGGCCTCAGTTCCCGGACCGACGGGATGTAGGCGTCGAAGCGCTCGAGCGCCGCGACCTTGGCGTCGAACTGGCCGTCCTCCCCCGCCTTGTCCGTGTCCTTGTAATGCACGAAGAAGAAGTCGTACGCCTGCCAGTGCTCGCGCAGCGTGCCGATCTCGTCGGCGAAGGTGCCGCCGGTCTTGAGCACGTCCATGCCGACCAGCTTGGCCAGGCCGCGGTACATGGGATAGGCGGCGATGGCGGCCGCCCGCAGCGCGAAGACCTCCGGGAAGCGGGGCAGCGCGGGGAGCAGATCGAAGCCGCGCAGCAGGATCATGTTGGCCGGCGCGGCATCGGCGAGGCGTCGCCGCGATTCGTCGATGAACGCGTTGACGAGCTCGGCGGCCCGGGTGGCGGCCGGATCCAGGGCGCGCACGGGCAGGGGCGCCTTGCCGAGCGCCTGCGGATCGGTCTCCGTCAGGGGGCCCGACAGGCCGTGGCCGCGCAGTACCAGCACGAAGCGGTGCTCCTTGACCGGCTCGACGAACAGCTCCACGCCGGGCAGGCGGATGGTGCGAAGCCGCTCGGTGAGGCGGACGCAGACATCGGTGGCGATGCGCCCGGCCCGCCGGTCGGTGATCAGCCCGTTGCCGTCGACGGTGCAGAAGTTTCCGCGGGCGGCCAGGTCGCCGGCGCGGAGGTCGAATTCGATCCCGAGCGACTCCAGCACGCCGCGGCCGACCTGGTAGGCGATCGGGTCGTAGCCGAAGAGGCCCAGGTGCCCGGGGCCGCTGCCCGGCGTGATACCGGGCGCCACGTGGCGCAGGAGACCGCAGGACGCCTCGCCGGCGAGCGAGGCGAGGTTCGGCAGCCGCGCGGTCTCCAGCTCCGAGCGGCCGGTCTCCGGCCGTGGTAGCCCGCCGAGCCCGTCCAGCGACAGGAGCACGATCTTGGTCGTGTTCTCCACCGCCAGCGACCGGATCAGCTCCAGCACGGGATCAGTTTACATGGAGGCCCGAGTATCGTGCTCAGGCCTCCTTCACGGGGTTCTCGAGGGTGCCGAGCCCGGTGATGTCCATGCGGACGACGTCGCCGGGGTTCAGGTACACGGGTGGCTTCATGCCGAGGCCGACGCCCGGAGGCGTCCCGGTGGCGATGAGGTCACCGGGCATCAGGGTCATGAGACCCGACAGGTAGCTCACCAGGTAGCGCACGTCGAAGATGAAGGTCTTGGTGTTGCCGTTCTGCATCTGCTTTCCGTTCACGAAGGTCCTGAGGCTCAGGGCGTGCGGGTCCGGCACCTCGGTGCGGTCCGCGATGTAGGGTCCCACCGGCGCCGCCGTCTCGAAGATCTTGCCGGCCATCCACTGGCTGGTGAGCATCTGGAAGTCGCGCGCGCTGGCGTCGTTGACGATCGTGTAGCCCCACACGTAGTCCAGCGCCTGCTCGCGGGACACGTACCGCGCCGGCCGACCGATGACGACGCCCAGCTCGACCTCCCAGTCGAGCGCACTCGAGCCCCGCGGGCGGAGGATCGGCTCTCCCGGATCGATGATCGCGTTGGGCCACTTGGCGAAGATCGGCGGCTCCTTGGGGATCGCGTTGCCGGTCTCCGCGGCGTGGTCCCGGTAGTTGAGGCCGATGCAGATGAACTTGCCGGGATCGGCGATCGGCGCGTGCAGCCTGGCGGAGCCGGCTGACACCGTCACCCACTCCGTGATCGAGGCGACCGCGTCGTGGGCGGCGGCCCCCCCCTCGAGGAAGGCCCGCGTGGAGCCGGGGATCAGCGCGGCGGCGATGTCCTGGGCGCGGACAACGCCCCGGCGGGCCAGGGTGGCTGCCAGGCTGGCCTGCAGGTCGGCGATGCGATCGCCCTGCAGGAGCCCGACCCGAGGGGATTGACCGTTGGTCGAGAACCGGACGAGCTTCATGGGACGCTGCCTCCCGGCGAAATGTGACGCGATTATAGCCCCCGCCGCGACCCGGCGAAACCGCGCCGGCGCAGGGGCGACGACCGAGACATCTCCGCGTCCCCAAGCCCCGGGTTACCACGCTATTTCGTGGTCCCCGGGCCGGAGGACCCCCGCGTGACGCGTGGGAGGCCTGAGGAGCCGGGCCAGGAAGAATTCGGTGGGAGGGGCCCCGCCGTCCAGGCGACAATGAACCCCGGCTGGGCGGCGTTGGGCCGCGCCGGCGGGTACAGGACGATGCAAGGAGGGCGAGCTATGATCACGCGGATTCGAGTGGTGGCGTCGCTGCTCGTGGGGCTGTTGCTGGCGACGCCGCTGGCGTCGGTCGCCGGCGCCCAGCAGCCGAGCCAGCCGGCGAGCCCGGAGCTCTTCCAGGAGACGCTCAGGGCTGAGCAGGAGAACGAGCGCACGCGCCGGGCGTATGACGCCGGAGCTGTGGCCGTGAACGTATTCCTGGTGCCGGGTCGGGCCATCACCTGCACGCTGGGCGGCGTCGCCGGCCTGGTGGTCCTGGCCGCCACGCTGGGCACCGCGTACCGCGCTGCCTCGGCGGCAGTCCACGAGGGGTGCGGCGGCAAGTGGATGGTGACCGGCGACGATCTCCGGCCCGATCCCCACTCGCATACCCTGATGGAATCCTACTGATTCGAGCGCGCTGAATCCGAAGGCGCGGGCGCGCTGGCGGCCTGCGCTCCTGTTCGCCGGCCTGGTGGTCCTCTTCGCGGTGGGCCTGTGGGGAACGCTTCTCAGGCCCGCCGCGTACGAAGTGCAGGGCGAATTCGTCGCCCGTGCCGCCGCCGATCTCATCCTCGTTCGCCACGAGACCATCGCCCCCCTCGGCATGTCGGCCATGGAGCAGATGGCGGTCTCGGTGACGCCCACCCAGGTGGACCCGCTCGGCCTGGCCCCCGGCGACCGCGTGCGCCTGGCCGTGCGCCAGGAGGGCGATCGTCTCGTCCTCGTCCGGATCGCCCGGCGCTAGCGGGCCGGCAGGGTGCGCAGGTGAGCGATCACGGCGTGGATCTCGTCGTCGCTCATGTGGTAGCCGAAGGCCGGCATGCCCGGGCGGCCGAGCGGCGACCCGCCGTTCTTCACGATGTCGAACAGGTAGCGATCGGGCTGCGCGGAGAGCCGGCCGGGGGCGGTGAGATCGCCCGGCCGCAGGAGGAAGAGCGCGGCGCGCCAGGAGCCGCGGCCGTCCCGGCCATGACACTCCACGCAGTGCGCGTAGTACAGGCGCTCGCCGGGCGAGGCCCCGGCGGGAGGCCGGGGATCGTTGAGCAGCCACGCCAGCCCTCCGGTGAACAGCCCGATGCCGGCGATGGAGGCGATCAGGATCGCGAGGCCGCGACGCATGAGCGGATTCTACGCGGCTCCCCGACGCCGGCCGCCCGCCGTTGCGGCCGGTCCTGACAGCCGGCGGAGGGCCGGTCTTGACAGCAAATACCGCTTGACAGGCCCGCGGACACGCGGATAAAGAGACTAACCTTTCGTCCCCTTCACTCGAGGAGGGTCTCTCATGAGTGATGTCCGCCCCATGCCGATCGACTCGCACGGGTTCAGCCGCCGCAGCTTCCTCAGGACGACCGGAATCGGCGTCGCGGGGGGCACGCTGGCGACCATGCTCGACGCCCGCCGGGCTCCGGCCCAGATCAAGGGCACCACGCTCCGCATCCTGCAGTGGAGCCACTTCATCCCCGCCTACGACACCTGGTTCGACAACGTGTTCGTCAAGGAGTGGGGCGACAAGAACGGCGTCAAGGTCCGGGTCGACCACATCCCGCACCTCGAGCTGCCCGCCCGGATGGCCGCGGAGTACGCCGCCGGAGCCGGTCACGACATCATCATGAACGGCTCCTCGATCCTCACCCGGCTGTACTACAAGAGCCTGGTCGACATCAGCGACATCTACGACGCGATCGGCAAGAAGTACGGCGGGTGGATCCCCACGGCCGGCCCGCTGGTCCAGGTCGAGGGGCGCACGTACGGCATGCCGATGTTCTACATCCTGCTGCCGATGACCTGGCGCAAGGACCTGTTCGACGCCAACAACCTCAAGGCGCCCGACACCTGGGAGCTGGCCCGCGTGGCGGCCCGGACCCTCAAGCCCAAGGGCCACCCGACCGGCATCCAGTTCTCGCAGTGCGCGGATGCCAACCTGAACTGGCGCTCGCTGCTGTTCAGCTTCGGCGCGGCCGAGGCCGATCCCTCCGGTGAGAACATCCTGATCGATTCCAAGGAGACGCGCGAGGCGCTGAAGTTCGCCAAGGCGCTCTTCGACGAGGGGATGACCGCCGAGGTGTTCTCCTGGGACGACGCCTCCGACAACCGGTACCTGGCCTCCGGCGTGGCCTGCTGGATCCACGACGCCATCTCGGCCTACCGGACGACCGAGGACACGAATCCGGAGGTGTTCAAGGCTACCCACCTCGCCATGGAGCCGGCCGGACCGAACGGCAAGCGGGTGAGCGTATCGGCCGCAAACGTCTACATGGTCTGGAAGTTCTCCAAGAACCAGCAGGCCGCCAAGGAGTTCTTGACCCACTTCATGGACAACGACCCCGAGGGCATGAAGCAGAGCCGCGGCTACAACATGCCGTACCTGCTGGGCAACGCCAAGAAGCCGATGCCGGTCATCGGGGCCGATCCCAAGCTCCAGATCCTCCAGGACTTCCCGAAGATCGTGGCCTTCTACGGCTATCCGGGGCCGTTCACCACGCCAATCCAGGAGGTCGTCAACCTGTTCGTGGTGCCCGACATGTTCACGCGGATGGCCCGCGGGCAGAACGTCGAAGAAGTCATGAAGTGGGGCCTGGGCGAGTACCGCCGCATCTTCGCCAAGCACAAGCGGGCATGACCGGAAGCTCGCTCGGCGGCGGCCCGGACTCGGGAGTCCGGGTCGCCGCGGTTCCCGCCCCCGCCCGCCGTCTGGCCGTCCGCCGGTGGCGCACGCAGGGCTCGCAGCGGCTCATGTTCGGCTACGCGCTGCTGGCGCCGGCCGCGCTCTACGTGCTGCTCCTGGTCGGCGCGCCGTTCCTGTTCTCGCTCTACCTCGCGGTCAGCGACGCCAACGTCGGCGATCCCGTCGCCCGGTTCGTCGGGCTGGAGAACTTCCGCTCCGCCTGGGAGATGGACACGTTCTGGATCGCGCTGCAGAACAGCGTGCTGTTCCTGGTGATCGCCGCCGTCCTCAAGAGCGCGCTCGGCACGTCGCTGGCGTTTCTGCTCCTGCAGGACTTCCGCGGCAAGAAGCTGGTGCGCGGGCTCGTCGTGATTCCGTTCACCCTGCCCATCGCCATCAGCGTGCTCTCGTGGAAGTGGATGTACGACTCCCAGTTCAGCGTCATCAACTGGGTGCTGAGCCGCCTGGGGCTGATCGGGCAGTTCGGGACGGAGGGCTGGCCGATCTGGCTCGGCGACCCGAAGCTGGCGCTGGCCGCCTGCATCATGGTCAACGTGTGGCGGACCTTCCCGTTCTCGGCCATCGTGCTCCTGGCCGGGTTCACCTCGGTGCCGTCGGAGGTCCTCGACGCCGCCAAGGTCGACGGCTGCAACTTCTTCCAGCGCTTCCGCAACATCGTGGTGCCGATGATCGCCCCCATCCTGCTGATCGGGTTCCTCTTCGACACCGTCTTCACGCTCTCGGACCTCAGCGTCGTCTACCTGCTCACGCAGGGCGGCCCCGGCAACGCGACCAAGATCCTGCCCGTGCTGGCCTACCAGGTCGGGATCCAGGCCGGGAACCTGGGCCGGGGCGCGGCGATCGCGCTGTTCCTGGTGCCGCTCCTGGCCCCCGCGCTGGTGCTGGTCCTGAGAAACCTGAAGCGGAGGGAGTACTAGCCCATGGCCAGTGTCGTGGCGGCCCCGCTGACGCGGCGCCGCAAGGAGCTCCGGCGTCACGCTCTGATCTACGCCGGGGTGGCTCCGTTCGTCGTGCTCGCCGTCTTCCCGATCTACTGGATGCTGATCACCGCCTTCAAGCAGGACCCCGACCTGTACCGGATGGACCACTTCCCGTTCTGGTTCAACCTGGCGCCGACGCTGCGCAACTTCAAGATCCTCTTTTACCAGACGAACTACGGCAGCTGGATCTGGAACACGTTCACGATCTCGTTCTGGGTGGCGATCATCACGCTCCTCACGGCGGTGCCGGCCGGCTACGCGCTGGCCCGGCTGCGCCTCCCCGGCGCCGAGAACACCGGCATCGCCATCTTCATGACGTACCTGGTGCCTCCCATCATCCTGTTCCTGCCGCTGTCGCGGGTCGTCGCCGAGCTGGGCCTGCAGGACTCCTGGATGTCGCTGGTGCTCGTCTACCCGACCTTCACGGTGCCGTTCTGCACGTGGCTGATGATGGGCTTCTTCAAGACGGTCCCGATGGAGATCGAGGAGGCGGCGCGCGTGGACGGCTGCGGGCAGGCCGGCGCGTTCCTGCGCGTCATCCTGCCCATCAGCCTGCCCGGCGTCCTGACGTCGGTCATCTTCGCCTTCACGCTGTCGATGCAGGACTTCCTGTACGGGCTGGCCTTCGTGTCGCCCGGCGACCAGAAGCCGGTGCCGGTCGGGGTGCCGACCGAGTTGATCCGGGGCGACATCTACTACTGGGGCTCGCTGATGGGCGCCGCCCTTCTGGTCGGCTTGCCGGTGGCCATCCTCTACAACTTCTTCCTCGACCGGTTCATCCAGGGCATCACGGGCGGCATCGGCAAGTGACGCCCACACTTCACAGGGGGACTTCATGGTGACCAGGCTCTCGCTCGCGCTCGCCGTGGCGCTGCTCGTGACGCCACTCTCGCCCGCCTTTGCCCAGCAGCCGGACACCAAGACCCCCAAGGGCGTCAAGGCGCGCAACCTCGTGACCTCGCTGGGAGGCTTCTCGGCCACGGTCAACGCGCCGCTGCTCATCACCGGCGCCACGGTCGAGCTGGAGCCTGGGGGGCACACGGGTCGGCAGCAGTTCCGCGTGCCGACGTACATCTACGTCATCGAGGGCATCCTCACCACCGAGTACGAGGCGGGGCCGGTCGGCATCGCCGGCGCGCAGTACCATGCTGCGGGCCAGTCCTACATGGACAACGGAGGCTGGTGGCACAACGCCTTCAACCGGAGCGAGAAGCCGGTGAAGTACCTGATGCTCCACGTCGGCTACCCGGGACGGCCGGACCCGATCGTTCGCCCGGACGCCGAGTAGCGTCGGCAGTCCCGGGGAGCCACGCAGCGGCAGTCCGATGTGGCGCAGGTCTCGAGCCCGCTCCGGTCGCCGGCTCGAGTCGTGGGGGCTGGGGCTGGTAGGGCTGGTCGGACTGATCACGGCCGCCGGTCGCGCCGATCAGGGCCTGGCCGCTCCCGGGATCGTGACCGCGCCGGGGCTGGCCGTGGAGGTCGTCGTCACGAACGTCGGCCGGCCCATCCAGCTGGCCTTCGACGGGGATGGGCGCCTGGTCGTGCTGAGCCACGGCCGCCGCGGCGACGCGGCGGGCGAGGTCCACCGCCTCGACGTCGCCGGCCCGCTCCCCATCGACGCCGACCGCCTCCCGCGGGTGGTGATCCCCTTCGCGCCTGGTCCGCGCAAGCCGACTCTCGGCAGTCTCGCCATCGACGGGCGCACGGGCGACCTCTACCTCGGCGAGGAGAACGGGAACCGCGTCTACCGGCTGTCGGCCGACAGCCGGCTGGCCGCGGTCGCCGTCGGGCTCAATCACCTGGTGGGAGGCAGCAGCATCGCCCTCGACCCGGAAGGCCGGCTGATCGCGCTGGACTACGTGAGCCCCGAGACCCAGGCGCGTGCCGAGGTGACGCCCCCGCCCGGGCTCGACGCGCTGGGGCCCGGTAGCTATCACGGACCCGTGGTGTTCCGGGCGAGCCCGGGCGAGGAGGGGGCGCCCGCCCGTCGCCTCGACCTGCTGAGGCCGTTCTTTCCCCGCAGCCTGGCGGCGCCCAGCGGGGAGTCGATCACGCGGCTCATCGCGGTGGCCGCGCATCCCGCCGGCGACCTGGTGCTGGTCGACTCGCTCGGCGAGGTCTTCAGGCTGAGCGCCGCCGCGGAGCTGCGGCGGCTCACCCGCCTGCCGGCCGCCCATTACCAGCGCATGAGCCTGGATCTGACACCCGACGGCGCCCTGCTGGTCTCGACCGGGCTCCACGCGCGCCGGCTGTTCCGCGTCTCGGCCGCCGGCGTCACCACCACCCTGGCCAGCGAGCTCGGCGATCCCGGCGGCGTCGCCATCGATGCGGAGAGCCGGATCTACGTCGCCGAGACGGCGCTGCACCGCATCATCCGCCTCGTGCCCGCGCGCTCGTAGTGGCAGCGCCGGGACCGCCTCACGCCCCCTCGACCATCGCGGCGGTGAGGCCACGGACGTAGCCCCGCGCGAACGCCGCGCACACCAGGACCACCGGCACCGCCATCAGATTGATCCCGGCGACCGCGAGCAGCTCGTCGAGCGCGACCTCCATGGTGGCGAGCCCGGCCGGGATCGTCTGGTTGTGGGCGGACAGCAGGAACACCGAGGCCAGCGTGAAGTCGCTGGCGATGGTGCCGAGCGCGAAGATTCCCGCCGCCACCAGCACCGGCCGGCTCATGGGCAGGATCACGTGGACGAAGGCCGTGGCCCGGGAGGCGCCCTCGACCAGCGCCGACTCCTCGATCGCCCGCGGCAGGTGCTGGAAGTAGGCCGACAGGATCCACACGCAGAACGGCAGGGCCATCGTCGGGTAGACCAGCAGCAGGACCAGGAGGTTGTCGTCGATCCCCAGGCGGATGACCACCTGGTAGAGCGGGACGAACAGGATCGTGTGGGGCACCACGTAGGTGGCGAAGAGGGCGCGCCGCCACCAGCGAAAGCCCGGCGGCTGCAGGCGTCCGAGCGCGTAGGCGGCCAGCACGCCCGCCACCAGGGTGATGGCGACCGAGCCGCCGAAGACGACCAGCGTGTTCTCCAGCCACACGAAGAACGGGTAGTCGCGCTGCAGCACGCGGCCCACGAAGTTGTGGGCCTGTCCCTTGCGCTCGAACAGCTCCTCGAAGTTCTCGAACGTGGGGCGCACCACGATGAGCGGATTGCCGAAGACGTCCTCCTGGGCCGTCTTGAGCGACTGGACCAGCATGAAGTAGATGGGGAACACGCAGTAGACCGTGGTCACCAGCAGCAGGCCCCCGTGGCCGAGACGGCGCCAGCCTCTGCGCCCGGTCACGCGCGCGCCTCCTCGGGCGGGTCGAACGATCGGAACAACAACACCAGCGCGGCGAGGAGGAAGGGGACCATCACCAGGGCCAGGGCCGACGCCGGCCCGAACTGGCCCGCCCGGATGGCGAGCCAGTACGCCTGGGTGCCGATGACCGGGAAGACGATCCGGCCGGCGGTCAGCGTCCACACGTTGGCGAGATCGGCGAAGGCCGTCGTGAGCGACAGGAACACGGCCAGGGCCAGGAACGGGCGCAGCAGAGGCACCGTCACCAGCCAGAACCGGCGCCAGCCGCTGCGGGACTCCAGCAGCGCGCAGTCGAACAGCTCGGGGGGAATGGCGTTCAGCCCCGCCAGCAAGAACACGCCGATGAACGAGCTGCCCCGCCACACGTTGAACAGCGTGACCGACAGGAACGCCCAGGCGCCGCCGCCCAGCGCGCCGTCGACCGTCGCCTTCAGCGACGACATGAGCACGCTGTAGGCGGTGGGAATGGGGGGGTTCAGTGTCCAGTACCAGCCGATCACGCTCACGCTGGCGGGGTACGCCCAGGGGAGGAAGATCGCCAGGAACACCAGCGGGCGCCACCGGAACGGCCGGGCCAGCAGCATCGCGAAGCCGACGCCGAGCGCGAGCTTGACGACGCTGGTCACCACCGCGAAGACGACGGTCACCGTGACCGCCCACCAGAACTCGGCGCTGGCGGCCAGCCGCCGGTAGTTCTCCAGCCCCACGAACGCCGCCGGCCCATCGTTCAGGGGCGAGAGGTCCGTCAGGCTGACCCACACCTCCCACCCGATCGGATACGCCATGACCGCGACCATGAGCGCCAGCGCCGGCGCCATCAACAGGTAGGCGGCCCACACCTCCCGCCGTCGGGCCGTCATTCGGTCACCGCTGCGTCGTTCCGACCGGCGATATCAGGAGTCCCCACGATGCGGATGCCGGGCGCGGGCTTCGTCCGCGCACCCGTTGTTCCCGGGGAGGCGTCGAGGGGGCCGTCGAGGCCCCCTCCGACTGACCCCTCCGGGCTAGATGGCCTGCTCGGTCTTGGCGTCGAAGAAGTGCAGCCGGTCGCCGTTGACGGCCAGGCGGACGCCCTCGTGGACCTTGACGCGCACGCTGGGCTCCACCCGGGCCACGATCGTGGCCCGGCCGACCCGCACGTCGAGCAGGATCTCCGAGCCGAGCGGCTCGACCACCTCGACGTTGGCGTCGAAGGCGAGATGGGCGGGATCGGCGGCGGTGGCCACGTGGACGTCCTCGGGACGCACGCCGAGCGAGACCTGCTGACCCTTGTACGGCCGCAGGCCGCCGGCCCGCCCCGGCGGCACCGTCAGCCGCAGCCCCTGGGCCTCGGCCACCACGCTGCCGTTGGCCTCGTTGATCCCGACGTCCACGAAGTTCATGGCCGGCGAGCCGATGAACCCCGCCACGAACTTGTTGGTCGGCTGCCCGTAGAGCTCCAGCGGCTCACCCACCTGCTGGATCCAGCCGTCCTTCATCACGACCACCCGGTCGCCCAGCGTCATGGCCTCGACCTGGTCGTGCGTGACGTAGATGGCCGTCGTCTCCAGCCGGTCGTGCAGCTTCTTGAGCTCCACGCGCATCTGCACGCGCAGCTTGGCGTCGAGGTTGGACAGCGGCTCGTCGAACAGGAACACCTGCGGATGGCGCACGATGGCCCGCCCGACGGCCACCCGCTGCCGCTGGCCGCCGGAGAGCTGCCGGGGCTTGCGCTTGAGCAGCTCCTGGATGCCGAGGATCTCGGCGGCGTCCTTGACGCGCTTCTCGATCTCGGGCTTGGGGAACTTGCGCATCTTCAGCCCGAACGCCATGTTGTCGTAGACGGTCATGTGCGGGTAGAGCGCGTAGTTCTGGAAGACCATCGCGATGTCGCGGTCCTTGGGCGGCAGGTCGTTCACGAGACGGTCGCCGATGTGGATCTCGCCGGCCGTGATCTCCTCGAGGCCGGCCACCATCCGCAGCGTGGTGGACTTGCCGCAGCCCGAGGGACCGACCAGGACGATGAACTCCTTGTCCCGGATGTGCAGGTTCACGTCCTTGACCGCGTGGACCTCGTCGTACTTCTTGTTGAGCGCCTTCAGCATCACCTGGGCCATCGCGCACTCTCCCTCACATGGATTCCCCGGGGTCGGGCGCCCCGGGCTCTGGGTTCAGCCCTTCACGGAGCCGGTGAGCCCCGTGACGTAGTACTCGACGAAGAACGAGTAGACGACCGCGACCGGGATCGAGCCGAGCAGGGCGCCGGCCATCAGCTGACCCCAGAAGTAGATGTCGCCCCGGATCAGCTCGGAGACCACGCCGACCGGAACGGTCTTCTTCTCCGGCGACGACAGGAAGACCAGCGCGTAGATGAACTCGTTCCAGGACAGCGTGAACGCGAAGATGCCCGCCGACAGGATCCCCGGCACCGCGATCGGGAAGATGATCCGCACCATCGCCCCGAACCGGGTGGCGCCGTCGATCCGGGCGCACTCCTCCAGCTCCTTGGGGATGGTCTTGAAGTATCCCATGAGCAGCCAGGTGCAGAACGGGATCAGGAAGGTCGGATAGGTCAGGATCAGCGCCCACGGGGTGTTGCCCAGCTGGAAGTTGCGAATGATGTCGGCCAGCGGGATGAACAGCAGCGTCGGCGGCACGAGATAGGTGACGAAGATCGAGGTGCCGAGCGTGCCGGCCATGGGGAACTTCAGCCGCGCCAGCGCGTAGCCGGCCAGCAGCCCGCAGAACAGCGAGATGATCGTCGACACCACTGCGATGAAGAACGTGTTCCACAGCCACTGGGGGAACGTCGTCTTGTTCAGGAGGTCGCGGAAGTGATCCAGCGTGGGCGCCAGGGTCCAGAACGGCGCGTTGTTGACCGCTCGCCACGAGCGGTACAGCTCGGCGTCGGGGCGGATGGCGGTGACGAACATCCAGTAGAAGGGGAACAGGGTGCCGATCACGAACAGCGTGAGCGGGATGTAGAAGTACACCCACTTCTTCCACCTGCGCTCGATGATCATGTCGTCTCCAGGCGGCGCAGGTACCGGAGCTGCAGCCACACCACCAGGAAGAGGACCGGCAGCATGAAGAGCGAGATGGCCGCCCCCTCTCCGAGAAGGCCGGTGGCGACCCCGACCTGATACGCGTAGGTGGCGATCAGGTGGGTCGCGTTGGCGGGGCCGCCCCCGGTCAGCACGTAGATGAGCTGGAAGTCCGAGAAGGTCTGGATCACCGAGAAGACCACCACGACGAGGGTCACCGGCTTGAGCAGCGGCCAGGTGACATGCCAGAAGCGGTGCCAGGCGTTGGCGCCGTCCAGCGAGGAGGCCTCGTGCAGATCGGGGTTGATCGTCTGCAGGCCGGCCAGCAGCGTGATGGCGAAGAAGGGCATGCCGCGCCAAGTGTTGACGACGATCGCGCACCACATCCCGTAGTCGCCGTCGGACAGGAACGGCAGCTTGGTGGTGATCATGCCCGCCCGGAAGAGCAGCCAGTTGAGCACGCTGAACGTGGGGTCGAACATCCACCGCCACGCGAACGTCGACAGCACGGTCGGGACGATGAAGGGCAGTAGCATGGAGGCCCGTACGATCCGCTTGCCGCGGAAGCTGCGGTTCAGCAGGAGCGCCAGCCACATGCCGAGGGTGAGCTTGAACACGGTGGCCCACCCCGTGTACCAGCAGGTGTTCCAGAAGGCCGTCCGGAAGATCGAATCGTTCCAGGCCTTGACGAAGTTGTGGGCGCCCACGAAGTGGCCGACGTTGCCGACGCTGGTGCTGCTGAGCGAGAGCCACACGCCCATGACGAACGGATAGGCGATGAACATCCCCAGCAGCACGATGGTGGGCGCCAGCAGGACGCCGGCCAGCAGCCGCTCGTTCTCGAGCGGGCTCAGCGGTCCCCGGCGGGGCCGCGAGACCCCCGAGGACGCGAGGGTGACCTCGACGCCCGTGGCCGCACCGGCGCCGCCCGCGATGGGCTTCTTCACGCGCGGCTCATCCGTAGATGGCCTTCAACTCCCCGGCCGCCCACTTCACGGCGTCCTCGGGCTTCATGCCCTGGGCCGCCTTGGCGTACATGTCGGTGAGGATGTATTTCGAGTAGACCTCGCTGGCCTTGGCGTTGGGCGGGCCCTGGTAGCCGATGATCCGCGAGGCCTGGGCGGCCGTCCGGTAGAGCTTCATGGCGTCGTCCAGCTTGCCCCACAGCGCGTGCTGTTCCCAGTACTTGGTGGACCCGACCGAGAAGCCCTCCATGACCTCGAACCACTTGCCGAAGTGCTCCTTGGCGTGCAGCCACTTCAGGAGCTCCTTGGCGGGCTTCTGGTTCTTCGAGTACTTCATCACCATGTGCGAGAACGGGATGTGGTATCCCCAGGTCCCGGCCGGCCCGCGGGGGATCGCGAAGTGGTCGATGTCCCGCCACATGGGCTCCCCCTTGTCGTCCTTGATCTTGTCCTGGCCGCGCTTGGCGGCGATGTAGATCGACGCCCCGTTGAGGCTGGCGCTGATCTCGCCGGCCAGGAAGGCCCGGTTGTTGTTGGTGTCGTCCCACGCGAAGCCGCCCTCGTCGCAGGCGTCCTTCCAGAACGACGCCATCCACTTGACCGACTCCACGGTCTCCTTGCTGTCCAGGCTCGCCCGGCCCTGCTTGTCCGTCTCGGCCCCGCCGAAGTTCCACACCAGCGGGTAGGACCAGGCCGGCGCGTCGCCGAACGTGTGGCCCAGCGTCTGGCCGATCGGATGCCCCTTCTTCTTCAGCTTCATGCCGAGCTGGCGATACTCCTCCAGCGTCTTGGGCGGCGCCGTCGCGCCGGCCTCGGCGAACCACGACTTCCGGTACGCGATCATCAACCCGCTGATCGACCACGGCACGGCCAGGTAGCGCGCGCCGTCCTTGACGGCCTGCTCGGACTGTCCGTAGTAGCCGCCCTGGTCCTTGCCGAGCCAGTCGGCCACGTCGGTGACGTCGGCCAGCGAGGCGGCGTAGAGGTGGGGCCAGTTGTGCAGGGTCATGATGACGTCGGCGCCGCTGCCCGACTGGATGGCGGCCGTGATGCGGGACTGCAGGTCGTTGGCGTTGATCGTCTCCAGCTGGATCTCGGCCCCGAGCGCCTTGCCCGCCTCCACGATCTGCTGGCGGAGCACGACGTCGCCGGCCGGCACGAAGTCGTTCCAGCGCAGCCAGTGTAGCTTCGTGCCCTGGGCGAAGGCCGGCGCGCGCTGCGCGGCCAGGATGCCGGCCACCCCGGTGACCCTGAGAAACGTGCGTCGCTCCATCGAGCCCCTCCTCGGCGCGGGTTCGCTCATGCCTCGTAGATCTTCTTCAGCTCGCCCTCGGCCCACTTCACCGCGTCCTCGGCCTTCGTGCCCTGCGCGGCCTTCGCGTACATGTCGACGATGATGTACTTCGTGTACGCCTCGGTTGCCTTGGCCGACGCCGGGCCGGGATGCCCGAACGCGAACGTCTTGCGGACGGCCTGCCGGAAGACCTGCAGCGGCTTGTCGACCTTGCCCCACATCGGGTGCTCTTCCCAGACCTTGGTCGAGCCCACCGAGTACCCCTCGTTCACGACGAACCACTTCTCGTAGTTCTCCTTCTGGTGCAGCCAGCGGAGGAAGTCCTTGGCGAGCTTGACGTTCTTGCAGTACTTCATGATCGAGTGTTGCTGGCCGCCGTAGAGGGCGAACTGTCCGGCCGGCCCGGCCGGCATGAGCGCGGCGTGCTCCACGTCCTGGACGAGCGGCTCGCCCTTGTCGTCCTTGATCTTGTCCTTCTGGCGCTTGGCCACGATGTAGATGGAGGCGCCGTTCAGCGTCGCCGAGACCTCGCCCGCGTGGAAGGCGCGGTTGTTGTTGGTGTCGTCCCAGGCCAGGCCGCCCTCGTCACACGCGTCCTTCCAGAAGGCCTGCAGGAACTTGACGGACTCCAGGGTGCCCTTGCTGTTGAGGGCCACCTTCTTGCCGGACTTGTCGACCTCGGCGCCCCCGAAGTCCCACAGCAGCGGGTAGGCGAACGTCGGCGGGTCGCCGAAGCTGTGCCCGAGCGCCTGCCCGATCGGCTTGCCCTTGGCCTTCAGCTTCTTGCCGACCTCGCGATACTCGTCCCACGTCTTCGGGAACTCCTTGGCGCCGATCTCGCTGAACCAGGAGCGCCGGTAGGCGACCGCGTTGCCGATGACCGCGTGGGGCACGGCCAGCCAGCGGCCGTTGACCTTGGCCGCCGCGTCGAAGACCTCGTAGAACCCCCCCTGCGCTTTGCCGATCGGGTCGGCCACGTCGGAGACGTCGAGCAGGCCGTTAGCGTACAGCTGCGGCCAGTTCCAGAGCATCTGGATGATGTCGGCGCCGCTGCCGGACTGGATGGCGGCGGTGATGCGCGGCTGCAGGTCGTTGGCGTTGATGAACTCGAGCTGGACCTCGGCGCCGAGGGCCTTCGACGCCTCCGGCGCCTGCCGCTTGAGCTCGACGTCGGCCTCGGGTATGAAATCCACCCAGCGCACGATGTGCAGCTTGGTCCCCTGCGCGAACGCCGGAGCCCGCTGCGCGGCCAGGATCCCGGCGATACCGGACAGCCTGAGGAACGCTCGTCGTTCCATCGAGCCCTCTCCCGTCAGGAGCGATCGGTTAGCCCTCGTAGATCTTCTTCAGCTCGCCCTCGGCCCACTTCACGGCGTCCTCGGCCCCCATGCCCTGGACTCCCTTGGCGTACATGTCGGTGACGATGTACTTGGTGAAGGCCTCGGTCGCCTTGGCGGTCGACGGACCCGCGTACCCGAACAACCGCGTGTTGCGCGCCGCGGTTCGGAACATCTTCAGCGGCTCGTCCAGCTTGCCCCACATCGGGTCGTTCTCCCACTTGCGGGTGGAGCCGACCGAGTAGCCCTCCTGCGTCGTGAACCACTTGGCGTAGTTCTCGGTCTTGTGCAGCCAGCGCAGGAAGTCCTTGGCCAGCTTCTGGTTCTTGCTGTACTTCATCACCGCGTGCGACTGGTTGAGGAACAGCAGGTACCCCCCGGCCGGGCCCGTCGGCAGCGGCGCGTGGTCGATGTCCTGCCACAGCGGCTCGCCCTTGTCGTCCTTGATCTTGTCCTTCTGGCGCTTGGCGACGATGTAGATCGAGGCGCCGTTGAGGGTGCTCGAGATCTCGCCGGCGTGGAACGCGCGGTTGTTGTTGGTGTCGTCCCAGGCCAGGCCGCCCTCGTCGCAGCACTCCTTCCAGAACGCCTGCATGAACTTCACGGACTCCACGGCGCTCTTGCCGTTGAGCACGACCTTCTTGCCGGTCTTGTCGGTCTCGGCGCCGCCGAAGGCCCACAGCATCGGGTACGTGAACGTCGGGGCGTCGCCGAAGGTGTGGCCCAGCGTCTGGCCGTACGGCTTGCCCTTCTTCTTCAGGACGGCGAACAGCTTGCGCGTCTCGTCCCAGGTCTTCGGGTAGGCGGTGGCCCCCGCTTCCTTCAGCCAGGACTTGCGGTAGGCGACGGCGTTGCCCACGATCGAGTGCGGCACCGACAGCCACTTGCCGTTGACCTGGCACGACGGCGCCCACACCTCGTAGAAGCCGTTCTCGGCCTTGGCCAGGTCGGCGGCGACGTCGCTGACGTCGACGACGGCGTTCTGGTAGAGGTGCGCCCAGTTGTACTGGAAGTTGAAGATGTCCGCCCCGCTGCCGGACTGGATGGCGGCGGTGATGCGCGGCTGCAGGTCGTTGGCGTTGATCGTCTCCAGGGTGACCTCGGCGCCGAGCGCCTTGGAGGCCTCCGGCATCTGGCGCTTGAGCTCGACGTCGGATTCGGGAATGAAGTCCACCCAGCGGACCCAGTGCAGCTTCGATCCCTGAGCGTACGCCGGCGCCTGGCGAGCGGCCAGGATGCCCTCGATTCCCCCTCCGGCGACCGCGGCGGTCGCGGCGGAGACCTTGAGGAAGTGCCGACGGCTCAGGTGCTTCGAATCCATGCGTGATCCTCCTTGATCGATCAGCGGGGAGTGTCGTCTAAACTGCCGTGAAAAGTGACGAAGTGATACCACCACCGGGTCCGGGTGTCAACGGGCTTGCGCGGCTGTTCCCTTTGGTCGCGCCAAGCCCGGACCGGCACCGCCAGAACCCCTCGTCCCGGGCGAATCACGACGGGCCGGCATGAGCCACGGAGGTCGTCAGCGGGCGACGGGCGCGGGGGTGAGAACCCCGACGGGGCGGGGCCGGCGGAACGTCAGGGCCAGCACGATGGCCATCGCGCCGACGACGAAGGAGCCGCCGTAGAGCCAGGCGTAGGAGCCCAGGCGGTCGTAGAGCCACCCGCCGGCGTAGGAACCGATGCCCATGCCGAGCGTGGAGACCAGGAACACGGCGCCGTAGGCCGCTCCCATGACCCGCTCGCCGAAGTACTCGCGGGTCACCAGCGCATAGAGCGGCATGACGCCCCCGTAGGCGACCCCGAACACGATCGACAGGGCGTAGAAGAGCCCCACGTCGCGCACGACCAGGTACAGCACGACCATGGCCGCCTGCAGGGCGAGACCGGCCAGCAGGGTCGGCTTGATCCCGACCCGATCGGCCAGGACGCCGCCGCCGAGCCGTCCGATGATCGATGCCATCCCGGAGACGCCCAGCGCCGTGGCCGCGGCCATGGCGCCGATCCCCTGGTCGGTGGCGTGGGTCACCATGTGGAAGATCGGCCCCGAGTGCGCCGCGCAGCAGGCGAAGTGGGTGAGGGCGATGGCCCAGAACTGCGGGGTGGCCAGGACCTCGCGCGTGGAGTACTCGCGGCCCGGCCGTGCGAGGTCACCGGGCGGGCCGGGGGCCGTCTCCGCGGGCTGCTCCCGGATGACCAGGGCGACGGGGACGACGACGAGCCAGGCGAGGTCGCCGAGCACGAGCAGCGCGGCCCGCCAGTCCCAGAGACTCGTGAGCGCGCGCGCGAGCGGCGCGATGACGAGGATGCCGACGCCGATCCCGGACGAGACCAGCGCCACGGCCAGGCCGCGGCGGGCGGTGAACCACTTCGTGGCCGTCGACGTCAGCGGCGCGTAGAAGGCGCCCACCGCGAAGCCGACCAGGAAGCCGAACGTCACGTAGAGCTGCCACAGCGCCTGCACCTGGCTCGACAGCACCAGCCCGAGCCCCAGCAACAGGCCGCCGGCGACGGCCACGGCGCGGGTCCCGATGCGATCGGACAGCGCGCCCCAGACGAAGGAGCCCAACCCCATCGCGATCCAGTTCAGGAGCGCCACCGAGGAGATGGCCCCGCGGCTCCAGCCCATGGTGTCCGCCATCGGCTTGAGGAACACGCCCAGCGAGAACAGCGTGCCCATCCCGATGCACACGATGACGGCGGAGGCGCCGACCACGATCCAGCCGTCGTAGAGTCCGCGCTGACTCATGCGGAAATTACGATAGCATGGCCGCCATGTGGCAGCTGTTCTGGCCGGCCGTCGCCTTCGTCGGCGTCAGCGTCTGCGCGCTCCTGTTCCGGGCCGCCCTGACCCAGGGCCTGCGCCGCTGGCTGGGGCCGGGCACCGTGGAGATGTTCCTGCGCACCATCCGGGTCCCGTCGATCCTGTGGTGCTTCGTCCTCGGGCTGTTCGTGGCCATCGAGATGGTGGAGCTGCCCCGCCGGCTCGGCATGCAGCTGCAGACGATCCTCGAGGCCGCCATCATCGTGTCGGTCACGTTCACGGTGGCCGGTGTCCTCGGCTCGCTGGCCGCCGCCGCCGGCGAGCGCCGCGCCATCGGCATCGGTGTCACCGGGCTCGTCCGGGCCGCGGTGCGCGGCACGATCCTCCTGATCGGCCTGCTGGTGCTGCTCGACGCCCTCGGCGTGCAGATCACGCCGCTGCTGACCGCGCTCGGCGTGGGCGGTCTGGCCGTCGCGCTGGCCCTGCAGGACACGCTCTCGAACCTGTTCGCCGGTGTGCACCTGCTGGCCGACAAGCCCATCCGGGTCGGCGACTACGTGAAGATCGCGGACACCATCGAGGGCTACGTCGTCGACGTCGGCTGGCGCTCGACGCGCGTGCGGATGCTGCAGCACAACGTGGTGATCGTGCCCAACAAGCGCGTCGCCGAGTCGATCATCATCAACTACGACATGCCCGAGCGCCGGATGGCGATGCTGCTCCCGGTGGGCGTCGCCTACGCCAGCGACCCCGATCAGGTGGAACGCGTGCTGGTCGACGAGGCCCGCAAGGCCACCGGGGAGGTGGCGGGACTGCTGCCGGAGCCGGGCCCGCTGGCCCGCCTCGTCGGGTTCGGCGCCTACTCCCTCGACTTCATGCTGGTGTGCCAGGTGGCCAGCTTCGTCGACCAGTACGTCGTGCAGCACGAGATGCGCAAGCGCATCCTCCGCCGCTTCCGCGACGAGGGCATCGACATCCCGTACCCCGTCCGCACGATCGAGGTCCGCGGCCCCGAGGGCGAACGTTCCACGACCCTGCCCGGCGTCTGAGGGGGACCCGGAGGCCTCCGTCGAGGCCCCCGCGGTCCGTCAGGAGTGGGTCCGCCGATGATGGGCGCCGCGCGGGCCGCGCTCCATCATCTTCGCGAAGGCCTCGCGCTGGTCGGGATTGAGGATCGGACCGACCTGCTTGAGCATCTGCAGGCGCGCCTGCATCGACTGGGCGAGCAGGTTCTGCACCTCGGCCTGCTTGGCGGCCAGCGTGGCGTCGTCGGCGCCGTTGAGGGCCAGACGCCGCAGCTCGCTCTGGGCGGCGCGCAGCGCCTTGAACTGCTCGCGCCGCGCGGTGACGTCGCGGCTGGCGTAGATCTGCCGCATGGCTTGCAGCTGATCGTCGGTCAATCCCAGCGTCTGCTGCAGGTGGGTTTCCCAGCGGTGCGCCCGGTCGGTGGTGGTCGGTGGATCGGCCGCGTAGAGCGCGGTCGCCGTGACCAGCGTGGCCATCAGCGTCAGCGCGGTCGCCCGGAACACGGTCATCGCTCTCATCGATGTGTCCCTCCGGCTGTTGATCTGGCCGGGCTCCCCGGCCTGCCAGGTAGGACGGAGGAGCGGCGGCCGTTATTTACCCCGCCCAGCCACCCCGCCGCTCCCGCACGAGCAGGAGGACGCCGAGCGCCACGAGCATGCTCGACGCCAGCGCGATCCACGGGCCCCGGTAGCCCCCGGCCGTCTGGACGACGTAGCCGAACGCCAGCGGCCCCAGGGTGACGCCGGCCGAGGACACGGCCAGGCCCAGGCCGACCGCCGTGCCCGCCGCCCGCGGCCCGGCCAGCTCGGCCATCCACGTGTGCTGCACGCCGTTCCAGCCGATGCCGACGACGCCGAACACGAAGGCCAGCGCGCCCAGCGCGAGGGGCGAGGCGCCCGGGCCGGCGCCGGCGATCGCGACCGAGCAGGCGGTCGAGCCGATACCCGCCAGGACCAGCGGCAGCCGGCGCGAGCCGCCGAAGAGCCGGTCCGAGAGCATGCCGAACAGCACGCGACCCGTCATCCCGCCGAGCTGGGCGAGCGCGAGCAGCCGGCTCGCGGCGAGGAGGGTCAGGCCCACGGCGCCCTGCAGGTACAGCACGAGGAACGACATCCACACCGTCTGCATCGCCGCGAAGACCCCGGTGGCCACCGACAGGAGCCAGAGGTCCCGGCTCGTCAGCACGGATGCCACCACGCCGCGCGCGCCCGCCGGGGCCGACGGGACCGCCGCCGGCGGCGGATCTCGATAGACGAGCGCGCTGGCGATCGCGCCCGCGGCGATGAGCCCGGCCGAGATCACGAGGGCGACGCGCCAGCTCAGGCGGGTGGCGAGGAGAGGCAGCAGCGCGGCGCCCAGCATCCCGCCCAGAGGAAGGCCCACCTGCTTGAGGCCGACGAGCGTCGCGCGGTGCGCCGGGGGCGACCAGCCCATGACCGCCTTCGTGGACGTCGGGTTCAGGATCCCGTAGCCGAAGCCGGCGGCGACGAGCAGCAGCGTGAACGCGCCGTACGTCGTGCAGGCGCTCGCCGCCAGCAGCCCGGCCGCGATCAGGAGCTGACCGAGGACGAGCATCCGCCGCACGCCCCAGCGGTCGGCCAGGGTGCCGGCCGGCAGCCCGACCAGCGCGGGGCCGATGTAGTAGGCGGAGAGGAAGGAGCCGGCCTGGGCCAGCGTCAGTCCCAGGTCGGCGCGGATCAGCGAGGCCATCGCCGGGATGCCGAGCGGCCCGACGTTGGCGACGGTCTGGGCGGCCATGATCAGGACGATGATGCGGAGGCGCCCGCTCACCGGCGCGTGGCGGTCAGGCGGGTCGCGGCGGCGCGGAGATCCTCCTCGGTGTCGATGCCGATGGTGGGCTCGGTCGTCTCCCGCACGGTGATGCCGATGCCGTTCTCCAGGAAGCGCAGCTGCTCGAGCCCTTCCATCAGCTCCAGGGTGGAGGGCGGCAGGCGGTGGAACGCGTCGAGCGCCGCCTTGCGATAGGCGTACAGCCCGATGTGCTTGTAGCGCACGGCGCCGCGGCCGTCGCGATCGAACGGGATGCCCCACTTCGAGAAGTACAGGGCGCGGCCGCCGGCGCCGAACACCACCTTGTTCACGTGACGGGCGTCCACCTCCTCGGGCTGCGCCCGGATGCACAGCGTGCTCACGAGGGTGTCGGACGCCCCCCGGAACGGCTCGACGAGCCTGGCGATGTGGCCGGGTGTCACGAACGGCTCGTCGCCCTGCACGTTGACGTAGACGTCGGCCGCGCGCGCCTGGGCGACTTCCCACACGCGGTCGGTGCCGCTGGGATGCTCGGCGGCCGTCAGCACGGCCGGGATGCCGAGACGGGCGCAGGCCTGCATGACCTCGTCGGCGTCGGTGGCCACGACGACGTCGCTCAGGTCGGGGGCCCGGCGGGCCGCCTCGTACACCCACGCCACCAGCGGACGGCCGACCAGATCGCGCAGGACCTTGCGGGCCAGGCGCGTCGAGGCCAGGCGGGCCGGGATGACCCCGAGGACCGTCAGCGCCATCGGCTCAGGGGAATGCGCGGAGGGTCCTGAGCAGGGAGGCCCGATCGGCCCCGGCCCGCGCGAACGGCACGACCACCGGCTGGGTGAGCCCGGACCGCGCGAACGCCTCGATGCGCGCACCGCAGAACGCCTCGTCGCCGACCACGCCCAGACCGTCCAGCATGCGGGAGGAGATGCGCTTGACGGCGCCGGCGCGGTCGCCGGCACTCCACGCGGCGGCGACCGCGCTCACCTCGTCGGCGTACCCCGCGGTCCGGAAGAACGACGCGTAGACGTCCACCGTCGCGTACCCGGTGATGTCGCGGGCCAGGGTCTCGCGGGCGGTGGCGGCGTCGTCGGTCACGCAGGTCCGCACGAACGCGGCGATCTCGAAGCCGTCGAGCGTGCGGCCGGCCCGTCCGGCGCCCGTCCGCAGGTGAGCGATGGACGCCGGCACGGCCTCCGGCGGGATCCAGTTCAGCAGCACGCCGTCGGCGATCTCGCCGGCCAGCTCGAGCATCTCGGGGCCGAGCGCGGCCAGGTACACGCGCACGGGCCCCTTCGGCGTCGGCCCGGTCAGCCGGAAGTTCTTCACGCGATAGAACGTGCCCTCGTAGGTGACCCGCTCGCCCCGGCTCACCGCCCGGACGATCTCGACGGCCTCGCGGACCTGCGCCAGCGCGGGTGCGAACGGCAGGCCGTGCCACTGCTCGACGATGGTCCGGCTCGACAGGCCCAGTCCCAGCGCGAAGCGGCCCGGCGCGAGATGGTTCAGCGAGGCGGTTGCCAGGCCGAGGACGACGGGGGTGCGCGTCTGTACCGGCAGCACGCCGTTGGCGACGTGCAGCCGCTCGGTGTGGGTGGCCACCACCGTCGACATCACGATCGCGTCGTAGCCGGCGACCTCGCCCAGCCACGCGGTGTGGTACCCGCGCGCCTCGGCCTCGCGGGCGGCGCCGATGAACTCCGCCGCCGGCAGCGCCGCGAACCCGGCCAGCACGATTCCCAGCCGCGTCAACGGTCGCGGGTCACGGCCGCGCGCGACCGCCGGCGCGCGGGCGGTCGGCTCGATCGAGGCGGTCGGCGGTCATGGTGACGGAGTATATCGCGCGTTGCGGTAGTCTATGGCCCATGCTCGAGGGCAAGACCGGCATCGTGTTCGGCGTCGCCAACAAGCGCTCGATCGCCTGGGCCATCGCGCAGGCGCTGGCCGGCGCCGGCATGCGCCTGGCCTTCGCGTACCAGGGCGACCGGCTGAAGGAGAACGTCGAGGAGCTCGCGGCCACGCTGCCGGGCTCGGCGCTCTATGCGTGCGACGTCGGGCTCGACGCCGAGATCGCCGCCGTCTTCGCCGGCGTGGAGCGCGACCTCGGCCGGCTCGACACCCTCGTGCACTCCGTCGCCTTCGCGCGCAAGGAGGATCTCGAGGGCGAGTTCGTCGCCACCGAGCGGGAAGGGTTTCGCATCGCCCACGACGTGTCGGCCTACTCGCTGGTCGCCCTCACGCGGGCCGCCGCCCCGCTGATGCAGGCGGGCGGCGGCGGCTCGGTGGTCGCGATGACGTACTACGGCGCCGAGAAGGTGGCGGCCGGCTACAACGTGATGGGCGTGGCCAAGGCCTCGCTGGAGGCTGCCGTTCGCTATCTCGCCGCCGACCTCGGGCCTCGCGGCATCCGCGTGAACGCCATCTCGGCGGGGCCGGTCAACACCCTGGCCGCGCGCGGCATCCGCGGGTTCACCGGCATGCTGAAGCACCACGCCGAGCGGGCCCCCCTGCGGCGCAACGTGGAGCTGCGCGAGGTGGGGGACACCGCGCTGTTCCTGGCCTCGCCGATGGCCTCCGGCATCACCGGCGAGGTGATCCACGTGGACTGCGGCTACTCCATCATGGGCGTCTGAGGGCGCCGTTCCGTGCGGCTGCTCCCCGACCTCGTCCTCACGCCGGAGGGCTGGCAGGCCGACCGCGCGGTCGCCGTCACCGACGGGCGCATCGCCGCCGTGCAGGCCGCCGGCAGCCCCGCGCGCGGCGACGTCCGGCTGCCCGGCCGGGCGCTGCTGCCCGGCACGGTCAACAGCCACTGTCACAGCTTCCAGTCGCTGCTGCGGGGCCTGGGCGACGACCTCGACTTCATGGGCTGGCGCGACCGGGTGCTCTACCCGTGCTCCGAGCGCCTGGATCGCGACGGCATCGGGCTGGGCGCTCGCTTCGCGTTCGCCGAGATGCTCAGGGCGGGCGTCACCACCTGCGTGGACTTCTTCTACCTCCAGGACTCCGGCAACGAGAACGCCGAGCGCGTGATCGAGGCGGCCGGCGCGGTGGGCATCCGCCTGGTCCTGGCCCGCGCGATGTACGACTGGGACGGCGCCCCCGCGCGGTACCGCGAGTCGCCGGCGGACGCCGCGCGCCGGGTGCGCGATCTCATGAAGGCGCACCGGCACGACGAGACCGTGGTCGTGCAGCCGGCGCCCCACAGTCCCCACGGCGCCTCGCCGGCGATGATCCGCGCCGGCTGGGAAGTGGCCGAGGACGAGCGCACGGTCTTCCACATCCACGTGGCCGAGGGCCGCTACGAGGGCGCGCGCACGCTGCGCGAGCACGGGGCCACGCCGATCCGCTACCTCGATCGCCTGGGAGTGCTCGGGCCGCGGATGGTCGGCGTCCACTGTGTCTGGCTCGACGACGAGGAGATCGCCCTCATGGGTGCCCGCGGGGCGGGCCTGGCCTACTGCCCGGGGTCGAACATGTTCCTCGGCGACGGGATCACAAGCCTTCCCGAGCTGCTCGGCGCCGGAGTACGGGTGGGCCTCGGCACCGACGGCGGCTGCACCAACAACCGGCTGTCGGTCTTCGACGAGATGCGGACGTGCGCGCTGCTGCAGCGCGTCCGCCTGCTCGACGGCGCCGCCTTCACCGCGGAGACGGCGTTCGCGCTCGGCACGCGGTCGGCGGCCGCGCTCCTCGGGCTCGAGGCGGGGACGATCGCGGCCGGCCAGCTCGCCGACCTCGTGGCGGTCGACCTCGGCCACCTCTCGCTGCAGCCGCGCCACGACCTGCTGCGGAGCGTCGTGTACGCGATGTCGCCGGAGGCGGTGACCGACGTCTGGGTACACGGACGCCGTGTAGTCGAGCGCGGGCGGCTGGTGACGATCGCGGAGGCGGACCTGGTGGCGCAGGTGGCGGCCGTGACCCGCGGGTGGTCGATCTGATCCGGCCGCGGCACGTCGTCTGGCAGGCGTGGACCGGCGTGTCCCTGGAATCCTGCCGCATCGTTCCGGACGGCGACGGGATCCGCGTCCAGAGCGTCGCGCTCGGCGTGGAGACCGGCACGCCGTGGGCCGTCCGCTACACGCTCCGCTGCGACGCCGGGTGGCGGACGCGCGAGCTGTCCGTGGAGAGCCTGAGCGCCGAGGAGAGGCCGCTGTCCCTGGTGGGGGACGGTGCCGGGCGGTGGAGCGGCGCCGACGGCGAGCGCCTCGCGAGATTCGACGGCTGCCTCGACGTCGACCTGACGTCCACGGTCTTCACCAACACGCTGCCGATCCGGCGGCTCGCGATGGCACCGGGCTCCAGCGACGAGATCACCGTCGTGTACGTCGTCGTGCCCGGGCTGGACGTGTCGGTAGCGCGCCAGCGCTACCGGTGCCTCGGCTGGGGCCCCGACGGCGGACGCTATCGCTTCGAGCAGGTGGCCGGCGGCTTCACCGCGGAGATCGTCGTGGACGCGGACGGGCTGGTCATCGAGTACCCGGAGATCGCCCGGCGTGTCTGGTCGCGCTGACCGGCCGGGCCGGCCAGGCCCGACCGCCTGTCGCGGGCGGTCGGGGGCCGCGCGGCGCTAGCGGTCGATCGAGACGACCGACAGCTCGGCCGGCCGGGACAGGGAGGCGGCGCCGAGCTCCTCGATCCGCCCCTTGGTCATCCGGCAGTGGCCCTCGAAGACCACGCCCTCCTCGACGACCACCACGGGCGCCTCGACGTCGCCGCGCACGCGCGCGCTGCCGCGCAGCTCCACGCGGTCGTTGCCGAGGATGTTGCCGTTCACCTCGCCGTTGACGAGCACGACGCCCGCGTGGATGGAGGCGTTGACGACGCCCTTCTCGCCGATGATGAGCGTGTCGCCGGACGAGATCTCGCCCGTGAACCGGCCGTTCAGCATCACGGTGCCGCTGAACGTGTACTTGCCCTCGATCTCGGACGATTCGTCGATGTAGGCGCTGAGGTCAGCGCCCTTGGGGGCGGCGGCTCTGGGGGCCTTCTTCCACAGCATCGTGTGTCCGTGCTCCCGGCGGCTAGCGAGCGCCGCGGCGGAACGCCGCGAGTCCCGGTGTCGGCGACGAGCCGCACAGCGGGTAGGGGTCTGATGTAGCATCGCGCTGCGGGCAGAGTCAACTGCGACGGATCCGGACGACGGATGGGGGTCGCCGGCCCGCGCGGCCGCCAGATGGGGGATGGCCGGCGGGCGTCGCCCGGCGTGTCAGAAGGAGCGGATGAGGCGCTCGACCCGCTCGTCGTGAGACTGGAACGGGTCCTTGCAGAGGATGGTCTCGCGCTCGGGGTCGTTGAGCTTCAGGTAGACCCAGTCCACCCGGTAGTCCTTGCCCTTGAGGTTGGCCTGCCGGATGAACTCGCCGCGAAGCCTGGCCCGCGTGGTCTGCGGCGGCTCGTGCTTGGCCCGCTCGATGGTCTCGTCGTCGGTCGTGCGGTCCACCATGTCGCGCCCCACCAGCTTGTAGTAGAGGCCGCGGTCGGGGCGGATGTCGTGGTACTGCAGGTCCATGAGGGAGATCTTGGGGTCGCGCCAGGAGAGCCGGTTGCGGGTCATGTAGCTCTCGATCCACTGCCGCTTGATGACCCAGTCCAGCTCGCGCTCCAGCTGCATCGGGTCGCTCTCGAGCTTCTCCATCACATCGGTCCAGCGCAGCAGCACGTCCTTGCTGACCGGGTCAGCGGCCACCGCGTTGACGTAGCGGGTGGCGTACTCGAGGTACTCGAGCTGCAGCTGCAGGGCCGAGATGCTCCGGCCGTCCTTGAGCTTGATCGTCTCCTTCAGGGTCGGATCGTGCGAGATATCGCGGATGGCCTGCACCGGCGACTGCAGCGAGTAGTCCCGGTCGAAGAAGCCGTCCTCGATCATGTCGAGCACCAGCGCCGTCGTCCCGATCTTCAGGTACGTCGCGACCTCGGACATGTTCGAGTCGCCCACGATGACGTGCAGGCGGCGGTAGCGCTCGGCGTCCGCGTGCGGCTCGTCGCGGGTGTTGATGATCGAGCGGGACGAGGTCGTGGCTCCCGAGATCTCCTGGCAGATGTGCTGGGCCCGCTGGCTGAGGCAGTAGTGGAAGCCGCGCGGCGTCTGCAGCACCTTGCCGGCCCCGGCGAAGATCTGCCGGGTCACGAAGAACGGGATGAGGGCCTCGGCCAGGCGCTGGAACGAGACGTCGCGGCTGACCAGGTAGTTCTCGTGGCAGCCGTACGAGTTGCCGGCCGAGTCGGTGTTGTTCTTGAAGAGCAGGATGTTGCCGGAGATGCCATCCTCGCGCAGCCGCTTCTCGGCCTGGTGCAGGAGATCCTCGACGATCCGCTCGCCCGCCTTGTCGTGGATGACCAGCTCGGCCACGTCGTCGCACTCCGGCGTGGCGTACTCGGGATGGAACCCGGTGTCGAGGTAGAGGCGGGCGCCGTTCTCGAGAAACACGTTGGCGTTGCGGGCGCCGGGGATGACCTTCTCGAACAGGTACCGGGCCACGTTGTCGGGGGACAGCCGCCGCTGGCCGTTGAGCGTGCAGGTGAGCCCGTACTCGTTCTCGAGGCCGAAGATCCTGCGCTTCATGGCGGAGCCTAGCGTAGCACGGACTACTTCGCCGTGCCGAGGAGTTGGCCGAGCGCCTCGGGGGGAATCCGACGGAACTTGCGACGCTCCTTGGTGCGGTCCAGGACCGCGACCTCCAGGTCCCGCTCGCTCAGCGTCTTGTTCTGGATGACGGACAGGGCGCGCACGCCGAGCTGCAGGGCATCCGCCAGGCTCATGGCGGGCTGGTAGTGGTCCTTGAGGAACCGCCGGATCTCGTCGGCCTGTCCTCCCATCGCGGCGTAGTTCCGCTCGTCCTCGATCGTGCCGTCGTAGAGGATGTGGTAGATCTCGCTCTTGGCGCCGTTAGCGTCGCCCACCTCGGCCACCAGGACCTCCACCTCGAACGGCTTGATGTCCTGCGTGAAGATGTTCCCGAGCGCCTGCGAGTAGGCGTTGGCGAGCGCCTTGGCGGTGACGTCGCCGCGGCTGTACGAGTAGCCCTTGACGTCGGCGTGGCGGATGCCGGCGATGCGCAGGTTCTCGAACTCGTTGTACTTGCCGACCCCGGCGAAGGCGATGCGATCGTAGATCTCCGAGACCTTGTGCAGCAGGCTGGAGGGGTTCTCGGCCACCAGCAGGATCCCGTCGCGGTACTCCAGCGTGACGATGGACCGGCCGCGCGCGATGCCCTTGCGGGCATACTCGGCCTTGTCCTTCATCATCTGCTCGGGGCTGACGTAGTAGGGCAGCGGCACGGCTAGCTCTCGTTCCCCGCGGTCGTCCGCGCGGCCAGGATGGCCTCGCACACGCGGCGGATCTCCTCGTCGGGGACGTCGCCGAAGCCGCTCCGCGTGATCGTCTTCACGGTCGGGAAGATCCCCCGCACCAGGTCGGGGCCGCCGGTCCCCACGTCCTCGTCGGCGGCGTCGATCAGGGCCTCCAGCGAGGTGCGCATGGCCTCGTCGCGCGGCATGTCGCGCTTCCAGAGCTTCTTGAGCGAGTCGCGGGCGTCCTTCGACCCCGAGCCCTGCGCGTCGTAGTCGCGCTCCTCGTAGCGGCCCCCGGTGATGTCGTACTTGAAGAGACGACCGGCCCCGGCCTTCTCGTCGAAGCCGGCGAAGATCGGCACCACGGCCAGGCCCATCATGGCCGCCTGCAGATTCATGCGGATCATCTGCCCCAGCTTGTTCGCCTTGCCCTCCAGCGAGAGGTTGTCCCCCTCGACCTTCTCGTAGTGCTCCAGCTCGGTCTGGAACAGCTTGGCCATCTCCATGGCCGGCCCGGCCGCGCCCGCGATGCCGACGCCGGAGAGGTCGTCGGCCTTGAAGATCTTCTCGATCCGCCGGCTGGCCACCTGGTAGCCGGCCGTGGCCTGACGGTCCCCGGCCATGATGACCCCGTCCCGGTAGCGCAGGGCCAGCACGGTGGTGCCGTGGGTCGCCTCGGGGAGCGCGGGCCCCGGGCCGGTGCCCGGCAGCAGGTGCGGGGACTGGCGACGCAGCAGCTCGAGGAAGCTCGAATTGGCGTACTCGTCGAACTCGAACAGCCGGCGATCCTCGCTCATCGTTCTCCTATGTGGTCACGCCCGCGCTCACATCCCGAAGGAAGGGCGGGCGATGTTGCGCAGGAGGTCGGCCGCGGTCGGCGACTCGGTGAGGAGCTGGCGGACGTGGGCCTCCGTCCCCCTCAGCGGCTCGAGCATGAAGATCTTCTTCAGGGGCCCTTCCTTGAGGTCGAAGATCACCGAGTCCCACGAGGCCGACACGATCTCCTCGGCGTAGCGCTGCAGGCACATGCCGCGGAAGTAGGCGCGCGTGTCCTTGGGCGGATCGTAGATGGCCTTGGAGATCTCGTCGTCGGTCACCATGCGGTCGACCGCCTCCGACTCCTCGAGCTTGTAGTACAGGCCCTTGCCGGGCCGGATGTCGTGGTACTGGAGATCGATCATCTGCACGCGGTGGTCGTTCCAGGCCAGCCCGTGCTTGGCGGTGTAGTTGTCGATCAGCTGGTACTTGATCACCCAGTCGAGCTCGCGCCCGAGCTGCATCGGGTCCTCGGCCAGCCGGTCCAGCGTCTGCTCCCACCGGGCCATCACGTCCTGCACCCACGCCTCGTGCTCGTGATCGCGATAGTAGCGCTGGGCGAGCGCCAGGAACTCGCGCTGGTGGTCGACCGCGCTGATCGTGCGACCGTCCTTGAGGCGGATGACGTCGCGGCAGCCGAGGTCGCGCGAGACCTTGCGGAAGGCGCCCACGGGCCCCTCGATGGCCAGGTCGCGGTCGATGAAATCGTCCTCGACCATGCTGAGGACGATGGCCATGGTGCCGACCTTCAGGTAGGTCGAGATCTCGGCCATGTTGGCGTCGCCCACGATCACGTGCAGGCGGCGGTACTTCTCGGGGTCGGCGTGGGGCTCGTCGCGCGTGTTGACGATGGGCCGCGAGTGCATCGTCTCCAGCCCGACCTCGGTCTCGAGGAAGTCGGCCCGCTGCGAGATCTGGTACTCGCACGGCTCGGCGTTGTTCTCGTAGCCGACCTTGCCGGCGCCCGTGAAGACCTGGCGGCTCACGAAGAACGGCATCATGTGCTGCACGATGCGGGCGAACGGCACCTTGCGGTCCATCAGGTAGTTCTCGTGGGTGCCGTAGGAGTTGCCTTTATTGTCGGTGTTGTTCTTGAGGATGATGATGCGCTGCTCGGGCGGAGAGACTGCCTCTGCCCTCTGCCGAGACAGATTCAAGATTCGTTCTCCCGCTCGGTCCCAGATCACCAAGTCTCTCGGGTTCGTGGTCTCCGGGCTCGAGTACTCCGGGTGGGCGTGATCGACGTAGAACCGCGCCCCGTTGGACAGGATCAGGTTGATCAGGCGGGACTCCTCCTTGGACGTCCCCTCCTTCTCCTCCATGTACTCGAACCCGCGGGCGTCCCGCAGGGGGCTCTCGGCCTCGTAATCCCAGCGCACGCGCGACGACCGGTAGGTCTCGTACGAGTTGATGAGGAGCAGCGAGGACAGGATCGGGTTGAAGTCGGGCTGGTTCTTCACCTGGATCCCGTACTCGGTCTCGATGCCCATGACTTTCGGGATGGCCATGCGGTCCTCTCGATGCTCTCGTGAAAAAGAACCCCGGCCGAGGTTCGCGGCCGGGGGGAAAGGGGGGGCGTCTCCGCCCCCCCGAATCATCCACGCGTCGGCGGGGCGCTCGAAGCCCCCCCGATCTCCTACAGGTATTGCCCGGTGTTCACGACCCGCTCGACGCTCCGCTGCTTCTCCTTCGTTTCGCCCATGAGCGGCTTGACGTAGACGATGCGCTCGCCCTTCTTGCCGGCGATCTTCGCCCAGTCGTCGGGGTTGGTCGTGTTGGGCAGGTCCTCGTTCTCCTTGAACTCCTCGCGGACCGCGGTGAGCATGTCGTCGGTCGTCACGCCCTTGGCGCCGCCCCCGATGTACCGCTTGAGGGCCAGCTTCTTGGCGCGCCGCACGATCGACTCGATCATGGCTCCGGACGAGAAGTCCTTGAAGTACAGGACCTCCTTGTCGCCATTGGCGTACGTCACCTCCAGGAAGCGGTTCTCCTCGCTGAGGGCGTACATCGCCTCGACGGTGTGCCCGATCATCGTGTCGAGCACGTCCTGGATGGCCGCGCCGGGACGCAGCTCGCTCTCGCCCACCGGAATGTCGGACGTGAGGTACTTGCGGAAGATGTCGGCGGCAGCCCCGCGGTCGGGCCGCTCGATCTTGATCTTCACGTCCAGCCGGCCCGGGCGCAGAATGGCCGGGTCGATCAGGTCCTGCCGGTTGGAGGCCCCGATCACGATGACGTTCTTCAGGCCCTCCACGCCGTCGATCTCGGCCAGCAGCTGCGGCACGATGGTCGTCTCGACGTCGGAGGAGATGCCGGTGCCGCGCGTGCGGAACAGCGCGTCCATCTCGTCGAAGAAGACCACCACCGGCACGT